>ERZ1673752.127-NODE-127-length-140599-cov-15.971212_pt1 | contig 140599 bp, 116 predicted proteins | sample MGYA00580195_ERZ1673752 | MGnify/ENA primary metagenome ERZ1673752 (study PRJEB41218, sample SAMN15661744) | gut metagenome | host: Homo sapiens | place: Canada: London | collected 2015-08-20/2019-03-30 | study: EMG produced TPA metagenomics assembly of... | reverse complement strand
AGACGATTACATGGTTATGATAGATGAATGATAGTTGAAAACAGGAACTATCATAAAATAACATACTGTTTTACAAGCATATAAATTCAATTATGATAGTATGACAGTTGTTTTGCAAAACTTTTAGGTTCTTCGCCACTTTCGGGGCAGTATTTCATTGTCAAAATCCGAGAAATAAAGGAGTTCGGACTTATTTTGAAAATAGGGAATTATACATACCTTCATATGTTTGAATTGCCGATAAATAAAGAGATGCAGGCAAATAGATTGCCCCGAAATTGACGAAGAACCAACTTTTATATAGATTACCCGGATAAACGTAGATCCCTAAAATCTACGTTTATCCGGGTGTCCCGTGTCATCTATCGTTTAGTAGTAAACACCGACTGTTTCACCATGACTTATGCATGCATCACCAGCAACGGCGTGTCGGTATGGAACAGCATCTTACGGGCGATCGAAGGATTGAACATACGTGCCAGGATATTCCGGCGATAGGTACTGAGCGCTATCACGTCGATATGTTCGTCCCGCACAAACTTTTCGATTGCCAGCAACAGGTCGCCGTCGGCCAGCACCGTATGGGTGATATGTGCTTGCGGATACTGCTTCTTGAAATACTCGTTGACTCCGGTCAGCCGTATTTCATTCCATTCGTTTTTACTTGTCGAGATATTGAACAAATGAATGTGGGCATTGTACGGTTTGATGATTTCCATAAACTCATCGAATGCCACCAAGTCGCGTTGATTGAAGGAAGTGGCAAAAGCTATATTTTTAGCTTCGCTCAAATCTTCAAAAGGCACATTTTCGGGAATGGCCAGGACAGGAACCTTATTCACCTCGATCACTTCACCCGTGACACTGCCGATCAGGTCCATATCTTTCTGGCTCTTTCCACGAGTCCCCATCACGATCAATGACGGATGGTATTCCTTGCTATAGGCAATGATCTCTTCTTCCGGCAAACCTTCGCGGAGCACATAATTGTATTTCACTTTAGGAAGTTCACCAGAATGTATCTTGCGGTTGATCAATGTACAGATGTTTTCCATATCGATCTGGACACGCTTCAGGACATTCTGCGCCGTCTCTTCCTCGTTCACCTGATAAGCCAATGTGTCGCCCATCGGAATAGCAGACGGGAAATAAGGGCTGAAATAAGCGTGCATGATCATCACTTCGGCTCCGACTTTATGGGCATAGTTGATTCCCAATTCACACGCTTTGATAGAATAGTCGGAAAAGTCTATCGGTATCAATATCTTCTTTTCCTGATGACCGGCTTTTTCCTCTTGTTCGGCATCCTCGCTAAGCCATTTACTGTCTTCGATGATACGCAAGGCATGAGGCAGATCGCTTTCTTTAATTCGCACACGTACACCAGCCGAAACTACCGGTTGGATTTGGTTCACATTGTGTATGTAAACTTCAATCCCCTCTGTTTCAAGCATCGTTTTGAGAATCTGAGCTTTCTCAAACGTGTGAATCGCTAACGTTACTAATTTATCTTCCATACTCGTGTGTTTTTATAAATTAAACAATCGGAAATCACTAAATGTTGAGAAAAAAAAATCCCACAGCGTCTTTTCAGATTCAGCTATGGGATTTCTTTGTAAAATGAATTTCTTTACGCTTGCTGTGCTTCCGACACTTCCTCGTTTTCAGCAAGTATCTGCAAAGCACGCTCGAATATTGTGGTATCGTCCAATACTACCAAGCCTCCGTCTGGTCCCGGTTCAATATGTATTCCACAACTTTTGCCATCTTTAAAATTATGCCCGCCGAAATAGTTGCGAACTGTTTCAACAGAGATTCCCAGTTCATCAGCAATACGGTGAGTACTTCCGTCAGGCAGGCTGTCTTTCAGTCTGCGAAGTTCATTAAATGTAATAGTTTTTGTCATGGCTTCCTTATTTTGAAGGTTAATTACTTTGTTTAATTTCATGCCACTAACTTAGTCATTATAAATTACAGCAACAAAATTATTCCATATAAATAAATATGCTTTACGACATGTATCATTTTTGCAAACAAGCCGCAAGCGGTACATTAAAAACGATAATAATCAGGATCGTCACATATATTGCATAGACGATGAGACGGATACGTTTCTTCGAGTACAGTGGTTCCCCATTATTCACCTGCACAGGAAGCAACTTCGAACGGCTGAAAGAATAGAGCCTGTAGACCAGATAACCGAAGAACACACCCGAAATGGCACCCGGCACGATATCCGAAATGAAGTGAACCCCGAGATAAACTCGTGTATAAGCAGTAAGAACCGCCCAGAAAAAGATTGTCCAGCCGAACAACTTATCCCGCATGATCAATGCCATAAGAGTCGCAAAACCGAAAGCGTTCGCAGCATGGCTGGAAATAAATCCGTAAAGTCCTCCCCGGTATCCGAAAACAGTTTTCACCTGATCCATAAAATCAGGATGGTGAGTCGGGCGGAAACGGGTGAAGACAGGCTTACAGACGTGAGAGGCAAACTGGTCGCACAGCGTAACGACCAATACGATCGCCAATAGGATCAATAATGACTCACGCCAGTTCTTTTTATAGATCAGAACCAACAGGATCAGAAAGGCTAACGGCAGCCAAACTGCCTTTCCTGTGAAAATCCACATAAAACGATCCAGAAAAGCAGAGTCGCTGCCGTTAAGCGCAAAGAACGCGTCGCGTTCGTAAATTAGTATTTTCTCAACCATTGAAAAAGGAGATTTGTGATTTGTGATTTATAATTTATGCGTCAATGATAAATCATAAGTTATAAATCACAAATCCTAAATGATTTCCATGTCTTTGCTGGGCATCCATCCTACATTTCCATCTTCCATTTCTATTTCATTCCAGTCTCCCAACTTGCTCTTGATAGAGACCTTCGTTCCTTCATGCAGAATAAACAAGTCGGTTCCGCTTGCATCGGGAGAACTTTTCACTGTCACTGTCGGAGCAAACACGATCGCGCTCTTCCGGTTTATCAGCTCGTCCTTCTGGTTGCCGGCAAAGATATTGGCAAAGATGACCAACACCAAGAATACCAGCCCCAGATAAAACCCGATCTTCTTCAAATGAATCCACTTGGAGAAGAAGAACAGGATCAGACAGCCGATAAAAAGGATAAAACAAACAATACCGGTTTGCGCCCACGAATCGGCAGCCCCCATGTTCTGAACCTTGTCGAACCAACGGTGCAGGAAGAAATCGCCCACCGGCTCGATCTTGTCTACAGACTTCTGACGTGCCAGCTGCAAATTGAAACGGATATCCCCGTCTCCCGGATCCAACAGCAAAGCCCGCTCGTAATTCAGGATGGCCGGGGCTATCTTGTTCTCCTTATAATAGGCATTCCCTAAGTTATAGTAAATCTCAGCCGATTCGCCATGCGTTTTCAGAAGCCCTTCGTAGAGTTCGATAGCCTTGCCATAGTCTTCTTTCGTATAGGCAACTTCCGCCTCTTTAATCGTCGCCTCTTGAGCAAATGCCCCTAAGGTAACGAATTGAACCAGCAGAAAGAATACGATCTTTTTCATATTTATATTCATCTTCATCGCGTTACTTTTTAATTGTATTTTCCATTTTACCAATGGCATCCACTGTCTGTTCATATAGCTTATCCATTGCATCCGAAGCCTGTGCCGGAGCATAGCGGGCAAACTCGCAAGTGTTCAGGATATCCATAAATTCTTTGATCAAAGCGTCATCCACACCATACTTTGCCAGTTCCGTTTCGACATTATCCTTTGTCAGGTTGGCCTGAGGTATACTCAACTTGTCGCTTAAGTAGCCCCACAAGGCACGAAGCACTTCGTCATAGAATTCTTCTTTCTTGTTTTCCTTCATCAGCTTGCCGGCATTTTTCAGACGTCTTACCGCCATCTTATTGGCTTTCTTCGTACGGACCAATGCCAGATTGGAATTTTCCTTCACCTGCTTGCGGTAGATGAAGAAGAAGACAATGAACAGGATTGCCGGAATCAGATAGCACATATAGTACATGAATGAGCCGAAGAACAGTTCATTATTCGGAACGAAATGAATGCCGTTCACTTTCAGATAACGGATATCCTTACCCAGGTATTTAACACTCTCCTTGTTGCTGAAGTTAGAAACAACAGGAGAAGATGTTCCCCCTCCCTTGCCCTGCTCTACGTGCAGTTTGTATGGTTCGGATGTAATTGTCTTATAGGAACCGGTCTTCGTATCGAAATAAGAGAATGCGATAGCCGGAATTTCAAAATCGCCTGCGTAACGCGGGATGGCCATATATTCGATCGTCTTCGTACCGGAAGTTCCTGCCGCGGTAGTCTTGATGTCCACTTCCACCTTCGGATCATAAACGTCGAAATCGTTCGGGAAAGCGACTTCCGGATTCTTTACCAGCTTGATGTTTCCATTACCGGAAATCTTCACCTTCACGGTAACGGCATCATCTGTCTTTACATTATTGGAACTGATGCTGGAGGTCATTGTGAAATTGCCTACCGCACCGGAGAACGACGCCGGTTTACCCGATGGTAACGGCTTGACATCGATCGTTACAGGGGGCGTTGTCAATTCTTTCTTTACATCTATATAAGACGACGAACCGAAGAAATCATCGAATACGCTGGTTCTCTGTCTGGCCGGTCCGGGCACACGCAAAACAATATCCAGTTTCCCGGAAGGGATCGTAATCTTCCCTGAACGCTGAGGGTACAGCACCGTCTGTTTTATAATGGCAGTCCCATAGTTCTTTCCCTTATAGTTCTCCATTACCAGCTGCTTATTTTGCGGCAGTTCTACCTCTTGGGCAAGGAAACCTGTAAATTCGGGGAACTTAGGCTGGTCGATCCCTCCGATATCTTTTCTTACATACAATTTAAACGTAACCAAAATACCTTCCTGTTCATATACATTCCGTTTAGAAACATCGATTGTCAGAAAAGCATCGTCCTTACTGATACCGGTACCGGTCGAACCGCCTTTGGTTGCCTCTTCCGCCTTATCGGGAGGAAGCACTTTTATCACCAATGCGTTAGATGTGTAATTGGCGCCTTTGACCTTGATTGTTGCCGGTGCGATATTGAAAGTACCCTCTTTCTTCGGTTGGAGAATATAGGTGAACGTCAATGACGTTTCGGTTGTCATTTTACCGTTAATGATCTGGGTACTCATATTTGTGGAAGTAGACGGACCTATCAATACCTCAAAGTCCGGTATTTCCGGTACACGTATATCCTTACCTTCCGCATTCACCGTGTACGACAATCTGAAAGTTTCTCCCATAACAACAGCTTCCGGAGCAGAAGCCTTGAACGTCACATCCGCCGCTCTGGCTACCACTCCGAAAGTTGCAAAGAGAACAAATAAGAAAACTAATTTCCTCATTCCTCAATCCTTATTTTTTAATTTTTAATTCTTAATTTTCAATTTCTGTTTACCACTCCTTATCCGTGCGACGACGCTGTTGCTGTTGAGCCTGCGCTTTCTTCACCTTCTCCTGAGTGTCTTTTTCATCCTGCAGGAAGGCATCCAACATCTGTTGAGCGTTATCCTTGCTCATCTGTTCCTGCTGCTGCGGCTGTTGTTCCTGTGTCTTATCCTGCTTCTTATCATCCTGCTGTTGTTGCTGATCTTGGTTCTGCTGCTGTTGATCCTGTTTATCCTGATCTTCCTTCTTGTCCTCGTTCTGATCCTGATTTTGATCTTCATTCTGCTGATTCTGCTGATCGTGCAACAACTTTTGTGCCAAAGCCAAATTATAACGTGTTTCATCATCTTTCGGATTCAGGCGCAAAGATTGTTTATAAGCTTCGACACTTTTGGCATACTCTTTACTCTGCATGCCAATATTTCCGACATTATGGTAAATCTCAGCCAAGCGAGCTTTACCTTCGGGCGTTTCGATCATCTTCTCTCCCTGTCCGGCTAGCAACTGGTACTGCTCAGCAGCTTCAGGGAATTTCTTCTGCTTATACAAAGCGTTCCCCAAGTTATAAGTTCCTTCGGACGAACGCGGGTTCACTTCCAAACTTTTCCGGTAGGCGATTTCCGCCTCGGTAAACTTCTCCGTCTCATAAAGTTTATTCCCCTCCCGCACATTCTTACGTTCCGCCTTCTGGGCAAACACAGCCCCGCAGCAGAACATGAATGCCGCCATCCATATAATCGATTTTCGCATATGTTTCATCTTATCCATAGCATTTTAAGAGAATAATTTTACTTTTTTGAATACACGGTTCTTGCGGTCCAGCGTCATGAAATCCACTAAAAGCAGAATTAATGCGATCCAGGCAAACGTCTGGAAACGTTCGTCATATTCCGAATAGACTTTGCTGTCCAGTTCCGATTTATTCATTTTATCGATCTCTTTTTGAAGTGCACGAAGCGCTGAATTGGTGTTGTCGGCACGGACATACGTCCCATGGCCGGCAGCCGCAATCTCCTGACACATCTCTTCATTCAGTTTCGTGATCACCACATTCCCATCCTTATCCTTCATGTAGTTGTTGCTACCGTCCACCGGGATCGGAGAACCTTTCGGATCACCCATGCCGACAATGTTCACATGAATGCCTTTTTCTGCTGCTGCGGCAGCGGCTTTCACGGCATCGTCTTCGTGGTTCTCACCATCGGTAATCAGGATAATCGCTTTGTCCGATGTCTCACTCGGCGTAAAGGAACGCATCGCCAGGTTGATAGCTGCGCCGATAGCCGTACCTTGTGTCGACACCATCGACGGGTTGATGGATGAAAGGAACATCTTGGCCGAGACATAATCGGAAGTGATAGGAAGCTGCGTGAAAGCATCTCCCGCGAAAACGATCAGTCCGACCTTATCATTAGAAAAGCCGTCAGTCAGCTTGGACAACATCTGCTTGGCCTTGGACAGGCGATCCGGCGAGACATCTTCTGCCAACATCGAGTTGGATACGTCCAGACAAACCATGATCTCCACTCCCTGACGCTTCACTGTCTCCAGTTTGGAGCCGAACTGCGGTCCGGCCATAACTATGATAACCATCGTGATGGCTCCGAACAACAGCCAAAACTTCAGATGCTGACGCTTGGGAGAAACCTCCGGCATCAACTCTGCCAACAATTCGGGATTACCATATTTCTTGATTGCCTTCTTCTTCAAGACGATTGCATACACATAGAATGCAACCAGTACGGGAAGCAAGAAGAGCAAGTATAAAAAGTCCGGATGTGCAAAACGAAACATAAGCCTTTTATATTTACGGTATATTTCTTAACAATGTATTTCTCAATAATATCTCGACCAGCAACAGCGAGAACAGCAGGATCGCCCAATTCTTGTACTCTTCCTGCTTTTTACTGTATTCCTGCACGCTGATCTTCGTCTTCTCCATCTTATCGATTTCCGAATAGATCTCCTTCAGGCTGGCATTATCCGTCGCACGGAAATACTGTCCGCCGGTCGTAGCGGCAATCTGCTTCAGAGTCGGCTCGTCGATCTCCACATCGACATCCATATACTGGACACCGAAGGCTGTCTGGAACGGATAAGGAGCCTTGCCCTGCGTTCCGACACCAATCGTATAGACACGGACCCCGAACGTCTTGGCTATCTCGGCAGCCGTCACCGGAGCGATCTCGCCCTGGTTGTTCACACCATCCGTCAACAAGATAATCACTTTCGACTTGGCCTGGCTATCCTTGATACGGCTGACAGCATTCGCCAACCCCAAACCAATCGCCGTCCCATCCTGGATTATACCCGGCTGGACATCCTTGAAAAGGTTCAACAGAACCGTATGGTCGGTTGTCAACGGACATTGCGTGAAGCTCTCCGCCGCAAACACGACCAAACCGATATTATCGTTCGGACGGCCGTTGATGAAAGCGGACGCCACATCTTTGGATGCTTCCAGACGGTTCGGTTTCAAGTCCTGCGCCATCATACTGGTCGAGATATCCATTGCCAGCACGATGTCGATACCTTCCGTCGAAGAGTTCTGCCAACTGTTGGTCGACTGCGGACGCGCCAATATCACGACGAGGACAGCTACCGCCGCCATACGCAAAATGAAAGGGACATGCCTGAGCCAGACTTTCCAGGAGCTTGCTCCCGGAGCATCGAAACCTTCCGTAGACGACACCTGCAAACTCGCCTGATTCTTGCTCAGTTTGTAGACGTACCATCCGATCATCGGGATCAGCAACAATAACAAATACAGATATGTAGGATTTGCAAATATCATCTTATTCTTTACTTATATTTGAATCATTCTTTTCTACAGACTTTACTTCACCTTCAGCCTTTTCACCTTCTCCGGGAACGGGAATCTCTTCCACCTTCGTCTGGTTAATGAACAGATAAGCGTTCATCAAACTCAAGTCGTTTTCATCGGGTAGCGGATTCATCTTCGCGAACTTCACGAAATCGGCCAGTTGCATGATCTGCTTCAGGCTTTCATAGACAGAAGTCGCCTCCTGCTGCTTACGGATGATATCAAGTATCTCACCGGAAGTCATTTCCATAGCATTGATACCGAAACGATCCACAATATAACGACGCAACGTATCCGTAATTAATGTATAATACTCCTTGCTACGCCCCTGTTGCCAGAGCTTCTGCTGCTTGATCTCGTCAAGTTCCTTGATCGCCTGTTCGTGAGGCGGAAGTTTTGGTTCCGGCTTCTTGAACGGCAGGATGGACTGACGGTTACGCATACGTTTGATCACATAGGCAACCACACAGATCAGGAACAGAGTCAGCAACACACCGAATATCCAGGGATAGTAATCGGCCAATACAAAAGGCGGCTTCCAGACGTTTTTAATATCGTAAAACTCCTCCGGTTTGTCGGCATTGACAGGAACCGTCGACACCTTCAAGGCCACTTGGTTGGAGTAAACGGTATCCGCCCCGTCGATCACCATAAACGGGGGCAACAAATATAGAGAAGAGTCGAAAGAGGTCACCAGCAAGTCCTGCTCGATCAGCAGGCGGTCGTTTTCAATCAAGGTGGAGTCCGCTTTCGGAATTTCCAGCACCTCCACTCCTGCCATCAACGTGTCACGCGGGATGACAAGCTGGACGGCCTTATCTTTGTCTGCCGTTACCGTCAAATGTAAAACAGTCTGCTCTCCGATCAGTATGGCGGCAGAGTCGACACGAACGTCAACGAGCGTCTGCTGCGCATATGCTTTCCCGCCGGACAGGAATGTTCCACCGGCAAGTGCAAGTAACAGAATGCTTTTCTTTATTAATTTCATTTGTTTGCTTTAATTACGTTTGTCAAAAAGAGCAATCAATGCTTTCACATAATCATCTTCCGTACGGATGGAGACCGAATCGACACGACATTTCTTGAATGAATCGCTCATGGCAGCCTGTCGGCGGTCCCACCATTCCTTGTAGGCGGCCCGTACACGGGCGGACGAGCTGTCTATCCAGCGCTCCTGTCCGGTTTCCGCATCCTTGATCTTTATCAGCCCAACAGCCGGAAGTTCCGTCTCGCGGCGGTCATACACCTGTATGGCCACCACGTCATGCTTGCGGTTGGCGATGGTCAAGGCCTCCTTGAAACCGTCTTTGTCGATAAAGTCGGAGATCAGGAAAGCCGTACAGCGCTTCTTAATCGCATTAGTCAGATATTTCAATGCCTGTGCAATGTTGGTCTGTTTTTTATCCGGCTGGAAGTCGATCAGTTCGCGAATGACATACAAGATGTGCTTCTTCCCTTTCTGAGGAGGAATGAATTTCTCTATCTTGTCGGAGAAGAACACCACACCGATCTTGTCGTTGTTCTGGATAGCCGAGAAAGCCAGTGTCGCCGCGATCTCCGTAATGACTTCTTTCTTCATTACATTCACGGAACCGAAGTCCCTGCTGCCCGACACGTCGATCAGCAACATCACCGTCAGCTCCCGTTCTTCTTCGAACACCTTCACGTATGGGCGGACGTAACGTGCGGTCACGTTCCAGTCAATATCACGGATATCGTCTCCGTATTGATACTCGCGCACTTCGCTGAACGCCATACCGCGCCCTTTGAACGCCGAATGGTATTGCCCAGCAAAAATATTGCGTGACAAGCCGCGCGTCTTTATCTCAATCCGTCGAACCTTCTTTAATAGTTCACTTGTTTCCATATTATTCAGTTGAAAGTTGAGAGTTGAAAGTTGAGAGTTAATAAGGAGAGCTAAAAACGGGCTGCTTACGCAACTTTCAACTCTCAACTTTCAACTTTCAACTATTTAAGGGACTTCGACTTTGTTCAGGATTTCGCTGATCACCTCTTCGGAGGTCAGGTTATTGGCTTCCGCTTCGTAGCTCAAACCGATACGGTGACGCATCACGTCGTGGCATACGGCACGGATATCTTCGGGGATCACATATCCTCTGCGTTTGATAAAGGCATACGCACGGGCAGCCAGCGCCAAACTGATGGACGCACGCGGAGAGGCTCCGAAGGAGATCATGTTAGCCAGGTTTGCCAAACCATGTTCCTGCGGGAAGCGGGTAGCAAACACAATGTCTACGATATAGCGTTCGATCTTTTCGTCCAGATAAACCTCACGGACAACCTTACGGGCTTCGAGGATCTCTTCCTTCGTCAGGATCGGTTTGATGTCCGGCTTCACTCCGGAGATATTCTGACGGATAATCAACTTTTCTTCTTCTTTCTTCGGATAGTTGATGATGACCTTCAGCATGAAACGGTCTACCTGTGCTTCAGGCAGCGGATAGGTTCCTTCCTGCTCGATCGGGTTCTGGGTCGCCATTACCAAGAAAGGAGACGGTAATCTGTATGTATTTTCGCTGATTGTCACCTGGCGTTCCTGCATTGCTTCCAGAAGGGCACTCTGCACCTTTGCCGGAGCACGGTTGATTTCATCCGCCAATACAAAATTAGCGAAGACTGGACCTTGTTTGACTTGGAATTCTTCGCTTTTCTGACTATAAATCATCGTACCGATCACGTCAGCCGGCAGTAAGTCCGGCGTGAACTGGATACGGCTATACTTCGCATCGATCAATGATGCCAGTGTCTTAATGGCCAATGTCTTTGCCAATCCCGGCACACCTTCCAGCAGGATATGGCCATCTGAAAGCAGACCGATCAATAATGATTCAACCAAATGTTTCTGTCCAACAATTACCTGGTCCATACCCATCGTAATCATGTTCACAAACGAACTTTTACTTTCAATTCGCTCGTTCAACTCACGAATGTCTACTGTCTGACTCATAGATTTTTTTCAATTATATTGTTACTATTTTTTACTTGCTTTTTTTAAGATGCACAAAATTAGAAATGTTAAATTCGTATTCTGCACTTTCGCAGTTAAATAATACTAACCTGCACAGAACTATTTTGTTTTATTTTACTTAAAAGAGAGAGTTTTTATTACAGTTTGCCACTCAGTATCTCAGTCTGGCGGGCAGCGGCTTTTTCAATGGAAGAACGATCACGACGGTCGATGCCGTACATTTCCGGTGCAGGCACCTCGATCACAGTGCCGATAGGCACGTTATTCGGGTCCGTTATGACAGCTCTGTTATATTCATACAGATATACCCAGAACAATTTGCTTCCGTAATATTTCAACGAGATCAGCGTCAGGCGGCTTCCCGGCTCGATCTTGACACGGGCAATGACTTTAGGCGAAACGGCTTCGGGTTCAACTTCCGGATTTTCCACCGTTGTTTCACCCACAGTCTGGGAGGAATCTTCATTGGCAAAAACGATTGTCGTATCCGGAACGGCTTCGGTCGCAACAGTCTCTCCTTTGGGAAAGACCGTATCAATCCTCAAGGGCTCTTTTTCCTTTTCGAAAAAGTACGTGCGATTCAGGTAAAGCCCGATATTGAATAGCATAAGAAGGAATACAAACATAGAAACAACGGCAATCCGCTTCGTGCGGGGCTTCTTTCTTTCCGCATCCGGACCAGTTTCTACCTCTTCGCTCGGACTGTCAGGTCCGGAACTATCTGAACGTTCGTCCACAACCGGTTCAAGGGTATCCATCCCTTCATCTTCGGGCTGCCCGGCAGGTTCTTCTTCTGAAAAGACAACAGGTTCTTCTTCGGGAAGATGTTTCTCTTCCGGTATCATCTCCTCAATCGATTCGTCTTCCGTCTCTTTTATGTCCGGTTCGTCCAACACGACATCCATATCGGTAAAATCGACATTCTCCCGCAGTTCGGTCGTTTCAAAAAAAGAGAACGGTTTATTGACAAGTTCCCGCAGTTCCTTGTCCGGCAGGAAGGAAAACTTGTAATGTTCCGGGATTACAAAACGTTCACCCGTATTCACATGAATGCTTTCACGCTTCTCCACCGGAATGATCTTAAAAGTACCGAGCCCCTTGACCTTTACCAGTTTATCCGTATAGACACCTTCCGACACGACCGCTATGAATTCTCTCAAAAAGCGCTCGGAACTATTCTTGTCCTTACCTGTATATTCGGCCAACAGACCGGCCAGATCCTGTATCGCCAGCCGGTTATTCATGGTCGCCTAATTCTTTAAGTTTATTCTTGACGGTCGTTCCGGGTTTGAACACCGGGACAAGTTTTGGGGGGACTAAATACCGTTTTCCGTTTGAAGGATTGACAGAGATCCGTTCCGCTTTTTTTTTCACCTCAAACTGACCGAAGCCCTGCAAATATATGGTGTCGTTATCTACCAGACGCGAACTGACGACGGAACTCAGGACAGAAAGCGTTTCAGTAACTTCCTGCGCAGTCCAACCCATACGGGCGGCAAGTTCAGTAACCAGTTCCTTATTTTTCATATCCGCGTCCATTAATAGATTATGCAGCTATATTAGTTATTTTTTCGTAAACCGACAAACATCTTTGCAGTTTTTATGTCAAATTAAAGTACGCTTCCATACAGGTCGAAAGCTTGCGCATCGTCAATCCGCACGTTATAAAACATTCCGGGAATCAACAGCTTCTCTTTAGAAACAAGTATTTCCGGGTCGACCTCCGGCGAGTCGAATTCCGTACGGCCGACATAGAAATCTTCTTCTTCCCGATCGATCATCACCTTGAATACCTTTCCGATCTTGGAACCGTTCACTTCGGCCGAAATGCCTTCCTGTATACGCATCAGATAATCCAAACGGTCTTGTTTGACTTCCGGATCGACATCATCGGTATAATGTTTAAACGAATAGGTCCCTTCCTCATGACTGTAAGCAAAGGCGCCCATACGTTCGAAACGGGCTTCTTTTACGAATTCGACCAGTTCTTCAAAATCCTGCTCGGTTTCCCCTGGATGGCCAACCATCAAGGTCGTACGCAAATGGATGCCGGGTACTTCTTCCCGCATCCGGCGTATCAAGGCATATGTTTCTTCTTTCGTGATGTTACGGCGCATTTTCTTCAACATCGGGTCGCTGATATGCTGAAGGGCAATATCCATGTATTTGCAAACGTTATCGCGTTCGCTCATCACCCTGAGCAGATCATAAGGGAAATGGGACGGATAACCATAATGCAAGCGGATCCATTCCATTCCCGGAATATCGGAGATGCGTTCCACCAGTTCCGGCAACGCATGGCGTTTATACAAATCCAAACCGTAATAAGTCAAATCCTGGGCGATTACCTGAAATTCTTTCACACCCTGTTTCACCAGCAGGCGAACCTCTTTCTCGATCTCTTCCATCGGTATGGACTGGTAACGCCCCGTACTGATCGGAATGGCACAATACGAACAGGTACGGTCACACCCTTCGGCGATCTTCAGGTAGGCGTAATGCCGGGGAGTCGTCAAGACGCGGTCGGCAGCCAATTCCCGGTAGTAGGATTTACCCAAATCGTTCAACAGTTCTTTCCAATTGAACTTTCCATAGAAACGGTCGACTTCCGGCAACTCATTCTCCAAGTCTTTTAAGAACCGTTCGGAAAGACATCCCATGACAAACAATTTACCGATCTTCCCTTTCTTCTTGGCCTCTCCCAGATCGAGTATCATATTAATCGACTCTTCCTGGGCATCTCCGATAAAACCGCAGGTATTCACAACAACGATTTCACCATTAATCTTATGGGGGTCATGTTCGACGGTATACCCGTTCGCCACGAACTGGCGCATAAGCTGCTCCGAATCCACCAGGTTCTTTGAACATCCCAGCGTTATAATATCTACCTTATTTTTCCTCATATATTATGGTACAACTCCCTTTATTCTCCGAAAAGGGAGTTTACAAATTCTTTTCTATTGAAAACCTGGAGATCCTCCATTCCTTCTCCCAAGCCGATGTACTTGACAGGGATACGGAAATGATCCGAAATACCGATCACGACGCCACCTTTGGCCGTTCCGTCCAATTTGGTAACCGCCAAAGCATTCACCTCGGTTGCAGCCGTAAACTGCTTGGCTTGTTCAAATGCGTTTTGTCCGGTAGAACCGTCCAATACCAACAAGACTTCGTGCGGTGCATCGGGAACCACTTTCTTCATCACATTCTTGATCTTGGTCAGCTCGTTCATCAGATTGATCTTGTTATGCAGGCGACCGGCGGTATCGATAATCACCACATCCGCCCCGTTCGCCTTTGCCGAACTCAACGTGTCAAATGCCACCGAAGCAGGGTCGGAACCCATCTTCTGCTTCACGATAGGCACTCCTACCCGTTCGCTCCAAATCACCAATTGCTCTACAGCTGCGGCGCGGAACGTATCGGCTGCTCCCAAATACACATTTTTACCGGCCTTCTTGAACTGATAAGCCAGTTTGCCGATCGTGGTCGTCTTGCCTACCCCGTTCACGCCTACGACCATGATGACATACGGCTTCTTGTCTTCCGGAACCGTAAACGACTCCAGGTCTTCCGTATGATTTTCTGTAAGCAGGGAAGCGATCTCTTCACGCAGGATCGCTGTCAGCTCACTGGTCGTCACATATTTGTCTCTGGCTACGCGGTCTTCGATACGGGATATGATTTTCAGTGTAGTATCTACTCCGACATCGGAAGTAATCAGTACTTCTTCCAGATTGTCCAGCACTTCGTCGTCCACCTTGCTTTTACCGGCAATGGCTCTGGTAATCTTAGAAAATACATTTTCTTTTGTCTTAGATAACCCCTTGTCCAGAGTTTCCTTTTTTTCCTTACTGAAAAAGCTAAAAATACCCATACCTTAATTATTGCTTAATTATTTCTTTTCTGAATGAGTGCGCTAAATTACTAAATAATTGACAATTGACAATTGACAATCGACAATTTTATTTGCACAACCTGATTTACAATCCAGACATTCCTCTTCTTTATTAATTGTCAATTGATTCAGTTCATTCTTCCCTTGTAATCTTCGTAGCCGAACTCTTTGTACATCACAAGCCGGTCCTCCTTGCTCCACAAAGCCAGGGATGGATGCGGGATTCCGTTGAACATGGTCGTTTTGACAACGGTATAATGGATCATATCTTCGAATATCAATTTATCCCCCACTTTCAAGGGTTGCTCGAAAGACCAATCGCCCATATAGTCACCACTCAGACAGCTGTTTCCTCCGATACGATAAACAGGCTTTCCTTCTTCCGGCTCTATAGCCCCGCGAATCACCGGTTTATAGGGCATCTCCAGACAATCCGGCATATGGCAAGTGAAAGAGGCATCTATGATCGCGGTCTTGATACCATGATTCTCCACGATATCCACCACCGTCGTCAACAGAAATCCGGTTTGCCACGCAAATGCGCTTCCCGGCTCCATGATGATTTCGAGGTTCGGATATTTGGCCTTGAACGCCTGCAACAGCCCGATCAGATGTTCCGTATCATAGCCTTTTCGTGTCATCAGATGCCCGCCTCCCATATTCAACCATTTGATATGCGGCAGGAAACGGCCGAAACGCTTTTCCACTTCTCCCAACGTCTTTTCCAGATCATACGAACTCGATTCGCAAAGCGTATGAAAATGCAAGCCCTCGACACCATCGGGCAACTGACCGTCCAAAAGGTCGCTAACCACTCCCATCCGGGAGCCCGGAGCGCAAGGATTATACAAATCCGTTTCGACATCCGAATATTCAGGATTGATGCGCAGACCGCACGATACCCGGTTTCCGTCCGCCTGCACCATCGGATAGAAACGTTCGAACTGCGTAAGCGAATTGAACGTCACATGACTGCTGTATCTTAAAATCTCCGGGAAATCCGCTTCCGTATATGCCGGCGAATAGGTATGTGCCCGACTACCCATCTCTTCAAAAGCCAGCCTGGCTTCAAACTTCGAACTTGCTGTCGAATACGGAATATATTCACGCACGATCGGAAATGCTTTCCACATCGCAAACGCCTTAAAAGCCAGAATTACATTAACTCCCGCCCTCTCCTTCACGCTCTTGATCAGTGACAAATTACGGCGGAGCAACTCTTCTTCCATCACATAACAGGGAGATGGTATCATATTGAAGTCTATCATCCGGTAAGTATTTTTCTTTGATTCTGTTGGGCAAAGATACATAATAAAAAGCGAAAAACAAGAACAGGGCTTATCGCCTCCCTTCTTCTTATCGTACTTTTTTCCTAAAGATCCGTTAGTCCAAATCAAAACACACAGGCATGAAAATGAAATCCTCCACAACACCGGAAGCAAGAAGCCCTTTTTTCCTCATTAACAATTATTACCATAAGACACGTACCCTTATCTACTAAAATAAAGTAGATTTGCGAAAAGATAGTAATCTGAAATTCAAAAAAAACAACAAAACAATGGAAAGACTGACTGCACAAGAAGAAAGCGTGATGTTGTATATCTGGAAATTAGGATCATGTTTCATCCGTGACATACTGAACGAAATGCCCGATCCGAAACCGCCCTACACCAGCGTGGCATCGGTGGTCCGGAACCTTGAAAAAAAGAAGTACGTCACCCCGAAGAAATTCGGAACGATCACACTCTTTTCTCCACGTGTGAAAGAAGCGGAATACAAGCGTACTTTCATGTCGAATGTCGTACAAAATTATTTCACCGGTTCTTATAAAGAAATGGTTTCCTTCTTTGTCCGCGATCGTAAATTATCCAAAAGCGATTTGCAGGACTTGATGGATCAGATCGAAAAGGAAGAATAATCAATTATAAAGATATCAATATGATAACTCCGATACTAATCTATTTTCTAAAGGTAAATCTGGCGTTGGTATTTTTATATATCTGTTATCGCCTATTATTCCGTGACGATACGTTCTTCAGGTTACGCAGAGGGGTGTTATTGTCGATTTACCTGATCGCATTCCTTTACCCTTTACCGGATTTAAGCGGCTGGTTATCCACCCAGACAAGCGTAGCAGGTATAGTCGGCTACTATTCAGGGTTGCTACCTAAAGAAACAGTCCTGACAGCAAGCAATGAAATAGCCGCCTCCGACTGGAAAGAAACCGGGCTCAAGGTTATGCAAGTTATCTGGCTGGCAGGAGCCGGCCTGTTGCTGTCCAGATGTCTGGCGGAGCTGTTCACTGTTTCTCGTTTACACCGGAAATGTAGGAAAATCACTTTGAACGGCATCGAAGTTTGTATCCTTCCGGAAGCGGAAGCCTCCTACTCCTTTTTCGGCTGGATTTTCATTTCATCCGATCCGCATCAACGGGAAAGGCTTGATGACATTTTGATCCATGAACAAACACACGTCCGCCAATGGCATTCGATCGACATGATGGCTGGTGAAATCATCTGTATCGCCTGCTGGTTAAATCCGTTTGCCTGGTGGCTAAAGAAAGAGATCGGTATAAATCATGAATTTATCGCAGATGAACAAGTCATGCTTGCCGGATTCGACAAAAAAGAATACCAGTACCATCTGATCGGAGTAAAACATCCCAATACGGCTATTGCAAATTTATATAACAATTTCAGTGTCTTACCACTTAAAAAGAGAATTACTATGTTAAACAAAAAAAGAACGAACAACGCCAGAAAAGTGAAATACCTGGCACTGGTTCCAATGGCCGCAGGCTTGCTATTGCTCAATAATATCGATGCGATGGCACGTGTTTTGAATGAAAAGGTAGCAGAGGTTATCCAACAGCCGACTGCTCTCGCCACCACTACTGTTTCCAAAATGGAAGCAGCCAATCCGCTTCCACCGGAAAAAGACAAGATTTATGACACATGTGATATCATGCCGGAATTTCCGGGCGGGCAAAATGCATTATTGCAGTTTCTTGCTAAAAACATAAAATATCCGACAGAAGCCCAGCAACAGGGAAAACAGGGAAAAGTAGTCGTCACATTCGTTATCGAAAAAGACGGAAGCATCACAAACGCCAAAGTGACACAGGCTTTATATCCCTCATTGGATGAAGAATCCTTACGGATTGTCAAGTCGATGCCCAAATGGACTCCGGGAAAGATGAAAGACGGAAAAGTCGTCCGCGTACAATATACCGTCCCGTTAACTTACCGATTGCAGTAGCCTGACAGTATTTCCCTTTTTGAGCAGGACACAAAAAAGGCATGCAATCTTCAAAAATGCTGCCAGGCGATATACGAAGATCACATGCCCCACGCTCCTCTCGAAAAGGGAGATGTTTTTATAAATTACCACGGCTTACCCGCAGAAGAGTAATAGAAAGAATGATACAAAAGTACTATTTTTTTCCTTTAAGGCCTACATGTTTCGCCTGATGGCGCCCCGGATCGAAATTCTTGCGGGAGCCATCGGGCCAGATGACTTCGGCTGTCGTTCCTTCGGGAACGGAAAGGGTGGCCTGTATCTTTTTACCTTTGCGTTTCAGCGACACCTCTATCTTGCCGAAATGCGTATCTACTGTAGCAGAGGCTTCGGTCAAAGTGCCCATTTGGGGACAAACCTTGAAGGAACGAAAACCTGGAGAGGTAGGTTCTATACCGCACACTTTCTGACTCAGCAACGTAAGAGGGCCACCACTCCATGCATGGTTGATCGTACCGCCTCCGAAACCGTCCGGACCGATTCCCCATCCTTCGAACAAGGTCGTATATTCAGGATAATCCATCATTTTCGCATAGCGTTGCTTCATCCTCTCTAAAGCAAAGGCCGGTTCATTCATTTGGAACAAGGCTTCGAGCACATACTTTTCCATATAGGGACTGGCATGGCATTCCTTCTTCAGGACTTTTACCAGAGCAGGATATTTATCAGCGGAAGCTAAACCGGAAACGACAGCCATCGCCTGTGCACGGTCGTCCGTTTCTCCCTTATAGCCGGGAGAGCGATATGCTGATCCTGTCCAAAACTTTGTGTCGAAGCATTTCCCTATACTGTACATCATACGGCCGATCTCATCGGCATCGGCTGTTTTTCCAAGTTGGAGGGCAAAAGCTTTCTCTGCTTTCAAGGCCAAATAATACCAGCAATTTACCAACACGCCCATATCGATGTTTTCTCCCCAGTCACCCCAGCTCCAATCGCCGTCACGCTCGATAACCAGGCCGCTCTTATCTACTTGCCATACTTCGTGCAGATAGTGGTGCATTCGGTCATAAATACCGGCGACAAAGCTACTGTCGCCACTATAATAATACTGGGTATAGAAACCGTACCAACCTACCGAAGCCAACATTTGCAATGGCAACTCTTTCCGCCAGTTACCAGCCGGGGCCGGAGCGAAAATCACACCGTCTTCGCGTTGCCAGTTCATCAGTTCGTAGATGCCTTTCAGCGCCAGTTTATGGCTAGAGGGAGAAAGGGCATAGAAAGCCTCGCCCAATTCGTTCACCTCGTCACCCCACCATTGCGCCCGTTCGCGGTCCGGACAGTCCATATAACTATCGCGCATCGTTATATATAAGGTGCGGGCCGAACGTTTCCAAAGTTCGTTCATGAACGGATCATTGCAACTGAAAGAACCTGTAAATTCGGTATCGTAACCGGTTTCCCGGAATTTCACATCCAGCACCTTCACGCCTTCCGGCAGGATATATTGCATCTCGTGACCGTTCATCCAGCCTAAACTCTCATATTCCTGCACGCCGTCGCGCGTGACATATTCAGCGCGGACGTTGTATTGAGAACCGCCCTCATAGTTGTCCGTCCGGATATGGATCACCTTGCCGGCAGGAGCTTCCACTTTCAGATAAGGAGTCACTTGGCTGTTATAAGGCAGACGACAATAAAGCGTATCGCCGGCAGACGACCGGCGGACACTGACATACGGTTTCAAGCCATAGTCTTTCCATAGGGGTACCGGACGCTCGACCAATTTACCTAAAGGGGCGACCCCGACAGACGAAATAATTTCGGCATTCGGCATCTTGCCTGTGTAGCCGGGCTGATTCCAGCCGGACATTTCCATCCTGGCATCGAAACGGATATTGCTTTCCGGCAAACGATAATTCGGATAGGGCGCCTCAGTATCCTGATAGGCATCATATACGGTGCATTGCCAGCTCTTGTCGGAAACGATCTCGACACCAGGAACGACAGCTTCAAACAGCAAGGCAGCCAGACCACTGTTCACATGACTGAATCCGCTTTTACCGAAATGCCAGACCAGCACAGCAATCGTATTCTCGCCATTTTGCAAATAAGGAGCTATCTCTACCGGATCGTAGTAGGTGTCATACGGAGAAGGTCCCCGTTTAAGCCCGCCTTCAAAGACGACCAGGCGACCGTTTATCCACAACCAATATTTGCTATCGGCAGCGATGCGGGCGGTAAGAGTTTGCGGAACCTTGTCTATATGGACGGTTTTACGGAAAGCCAACCAGGTGTTCGTCTCGCTCTGACAACGTTCCGTATTGATCCAATGGGCTTTCCAGCCAGATTTAGCATGGCCGGAAGCGATACATCCGATTAACAGTAACAACAGAAAATAATGTTTCATGGTATTCTCGTTTAATAAGTTTTCACATGTGTACCAGACCCGACTGTTTCCGTCTTATCGCCGACACGGATATCCGCCGTACAGCCGGACGGGATCGTCACGGTAAGAGTAACTTTGCCTCCCTCCCGTTTCCATTCGCTCGAAATCAAGCCCCGTACAGAATGATACTCACCTTTCGCCCAATTCACTCTTTCCACGAAATGAGGCGTAATCAGAATATGGCGGAAACCTGGTTCAACAGCATCGTAGTTGATACCAGCAAGCTGATTCATCATCCAAGCAGAGACATCTCCCATAAAGACATGATTCAGGGAGGCGTCGCGGAACTCAGGACTTAACGTCCAGGTTTCAGGCAACGTCGTATATCCCATCGTTTCCACCCAATAGCCCCAAGAGGGAGCTTCCGTCTTCGTAATCATCTTCATGGCATCCTCGACATAGCCGTAGCGGGTCAGCATGGCCGGAACAGACTTGCTTCCGAGCAGGCCGAAATCGAGGAAATGGTTGTTGGCACGCACGACCTCGCAAAGTTTATCGGCGACCAACTGCTCCTTACCTTCCGGTACGATTCCTAAATAGAGGGCAATCGCCTGTGCCGTCTGGGTTCCTTCAGCATAGACCCCCGTTTCGGGATTGAAGAACTTACGGTTGACCAAGGCTTTCAACTCGTCGGCTTTCTGCCGATAAGGGGCGGCATCTTTACCCAACAGTCCGGCGAAACGGGCCATCAAGGTGTAATCCAAATAATAATAAGCAGTAGAGGTATAAGTGTTATTGGTCGTAGACTTCCAGTACACCCAATCTCCTAAACCGAAGGTCAGGTAACCACCGTCCTTCTCTTTTGCTTTCAAATAATCCAAATAGCGCAACATCGTAGGATACAGGTTCTCGATACTGCGTGTCTCACCATAATAATTATACAAAGCATTCGGGATGATAAACATGGCGGCATCCCATACCGGGCCAGGCCATTCACCATATCCCCAGCCGCTGGAGGGGATAATACCGGAGATCTCACCGGCTTCTCGCTGGTTATCAATGAAGTCGTTCATCCATTTCTCATACAAGGTGATGGCGTCGAAACCTAACAGGCCGAGGTCGATTGCTACATGCGCATCGGCCGTCCAGCCGTTCTTTTCACGCTGCGGGCAATCGGTCGGAATACTGTGCAGGTTACTACGATAGGCTTCCATTGTCGCCTTCCATATCTTGTTCAACAACGGATCGGAGCAGGAGAAGGAGCCTACGGGCTCTACCGCTGTGTGCATGAACAGTCCGGTCAGACTCTCTTTTGTCAGGACTACGGGAGCCGAACTTTCAACTTCCACATGCTGGAAACCATGATAGGCGAATGAAGGCATAAAGATTTCCTCTTCACCTGTTCCTTTCAGTGTGAACACATCCATCTGGAAAACCTCTCCCGGTTTCACAGGATGATAATAGACATCTATATTTCCCTGTTCCAGACGACCGTCTGTTTTCAGCAACTCTCCATGCTTCAAAGTGATCCGCGTACCGGGAGCACCTTTCACCTTTAATCGGGACAGACCGGCAAAATTCTTTTCGAATGAAAATACATAAAGTTTATCGCTGAACTTCTTCATCGAGACAGGCTGCAATTCTTCCGTAATCCGGATACCCGGCATCTGCTGGGCGGCCAATAAGGGAGCCGGAGCTTCCGTAACTTGTACCGGATCCCACTTGCTGTCATCGAACCCTTCCGCGTTCCAACCATTTTCTTCCAACGTGGCATCGTATTTGTCACCGCTGTAGATGTTGTTATAGGTATAGGGACCGGTCGCGGTACGCCAACTTTCATCGGTGGCGATGACTTCAGTCGTACCATCGGTATAGCGTAGGCGCAATTCACAGAGCATCCGGGGACGGTTACGCCAACGGGCAGTCTCGAAATTCCAGACAGCTTTGGATTGTACATTGTGCCAGCCGTTACCCAAAACGGTAGCGATAGCGTTGCCACCCGGTTTTAAAAGAGAGGTTACATCATGTGTCACATATAGGATACGTTTGTCGAAATGCGTATAGCCCGGATCAAGATAGTTCTCTCCTACCCGCTTACCGTTGATAAACAAATCGTAATAACCAGCGGCAGCCACATACACGCGGGCTTCTTCAATCTCTTTTCCCAATGTAAAAGCTTTGCGGAACATAGGAGCCGGCTCGAACTCCTTATCGTGACTGTCGGTTATCCATTTTCCCGACCAGTCGGACGACTTGAATTTGGCAGTCTCGAAAGTAGCCGTTTCCGAAGTCTCGCAAATGTCTCCATCCTCATCCCATACCGTCACATTCCAATAGTAACGGGTATGCGGTTCCAATGTCATATTATCGGTATACGGTTGCAGGTTATCCGGCGAGGTCCCGATACGGATTTCCGAACGGGAAGCCAAAAAGTTCTTCTCACTTCCTTTGTATTCCCAAGTGAAACGGGGACTTTTCGTATCCAAACCGATCGGTTCGCGCAGGTATTCTGTTCGCAGGTTCACCGGAACCGTAAGCTCGTTTTTACCTTTGCAACCCATCAGCGAGAAGAAGGCAAGTGAGCAGATCAACAGCGTGTTTTTTTTTACCATATCTTTATCTGATTTGATTATCGTACAACTTTTACTTCGGACGGAGCATCGATCCGACTCCGTACTTTCCCGTCAGCGCCTTTTTCGTGACGGATAGTGATCACACCGTAAGGAGTCGGGAACGTTCCTTCCACCCACTCCAAGTCACCTAAATGCGGTGTGATCCGGACAACGCGGCAACCCGGCTCCACAACCTGGACACCCAACACATATTCACTCAGCCAGGAAGTCGGACCAGAAGCCCAACCGTGACAAAGGCTATGGCGGAAACCTTTATAACAATAAGCCCCGTAATCGCCATGAATATCTTTCTTGCCTACCGGAACCAATTCATCGATGCGAGAAGCGCCGGGCAACCAGTCTAAGTTGAAATCTTCCCAAAAAGTAGTTGCACCCAAATCGAGCATCGCACCCCAGAATTGGCGTATCACGTCGATCGCCCCTTGATAATTGCCGGCAGCAGCCATCGCTCGAAGCATATAATAACCATAAAAAGTAGAGAATCCATGCCCTCCATTAACTGCGAGATATCTCCGATCGGCCTCTTCCGGCTTCATCAGTCCGGCCAACGCCAACAGGGAAGCTGCCTGTTTCGATCCAGGAGCATCCGGAGCAACACCTGACTTCAGGAAAGGTTTTATCACCTTCGAAGCGGCCTTGGTCATCCTGTTTCCTACAGCCTCGCATTCTGCCGCCAACGCATCTTCGCCCAACACCTTACAAAGTTCGTTTCCGGCTTTCATCGCCTGTAGCATCAAGGCTTGCAAGCCGGCATCGATGGCAACCGGATTTTCACTGGACGGCCAATCGAGGAAACGTCCTCCTCCGTCGAGCTTCTCGACGCCGTCGTCACCGACTTTGGAGATCAAAAGACGGAGCAAACCGGTCAAATAGTCTTTCTGTTCCTTCAAGTAAGCCAAGTCCCCCTGATAGTAATACCAGTCGCGCTGGATCAGCAACCACCAGATGGAGTAACTGCACATCCCGTTCATCCAGCCAGGCAACGGCGTTGCATCGCGGATAAAATCAAGGCTTTTCGGTATCACCTCGTTATATCCGAAAACAGTGTTGACCGTCATCACTTCCGGATGCAAATCACCAATCCAGACCAAACGGTCACGTTTGATGCCGTCCCAAATATACTCCTGCATATTCAAATGTACCGTATAAGCACCAGTCTGCCAAATCCGGTTCAGCCGTTCGTCGTTGCAACGAAATGAGCCTTTATATGGGATGTCCCGAAAAACGGAAATGGCACGTATTTCTTTAATATGCAATTCGACGGAATCGTCCAAAAGATCAATCCGAGCAAACCGAAACCCAGAATTACCCACTTCCATAACCCCCAACCAGGGTAGGCGAATAGTAAAATCGCGCATGGCATGATCGTTGGAAGCACCGTTCACCCCATCTATATCGCACATGGCTTCACTTACCGACTCACCCAAACGGATCCGGACGGCGACTGGTTCGTGCGAAGCCGGCATGCCGGTTACTATTTGCAAGCCGCCTTGCAGTTCTTTTCCAAAATCAAGAAGGATGGCAGGATGCTGCCGGTCGGTGCTCGAAAGCTTACAGATGTTATGATTCACAAGATTGGATTGTCCGTTTCCAGAAAGAAGCAAATGGTTTGCACCCTGTATCAACTGGCTTTCCTGTTGCCAGACGATGCGTGCGGGAGGTAGATATTCGCGTACACGACTATCGCGCTGCCGAGCGGACAATGATACGGCAAAGAATAGAGATATAAGAATAAATAATGTTTTCATGGTATATGGTATTTATATGAATGATGATTTACCGGTGTAGTGACAAACAAAGCTATACCTCGTTGCTATAAACACACCTATAAATCATCATTTACGATCGTAACCTATCACAAACCGAAGGCCGGAACCAAATCATCCAACTGCTTGTCAGTCATGCCGGCGGGTTCGTATCCTGCCATGCGTGCGCTGAAATAGATTTGGGCGGACTTGCTTAGCGTGTCGATTGCGTCAAAACATTCGATCAGGTCTTCACCGACTGCCAAAATACCATGTTTTTCCCAGAATACGACATCGTGCTTTTCCAATTGTTTAATGGTTGCACGTGCTAAATCCAGTGTCCCAGGTATTTCATAGGGAACAATACCGACTCCTTTCGGGACAATGATACGACATTCGGGAATCATGCTCCACAACGTACGGGTGATGACATCCGAATCCAAGAACGGTTTACAATGCGTCATGCCGATCAGGTCGGTCGGGTGCGTATGCAGAACGACTCTGTTATCACGGCCCAGGCCACGCAGATAATTATGCATCATCAAATGCGAAGGCAACTCGGAAGTAGGCAAAATCAATTGTTCAGCAATAATATCATAACTTTTTCCATCCCCGGCGATACGGATCAAGGAACCGTTGGCCAACGGTTCCTGTGCTACATAACGCATCCGCTTTCCTGTACCGGTGACATAGAAAATATGTCCGGCAAGAGCGGTCATCGCTTCTTGTAAAGGAATAGCCGGTCCCAGTGCGGGAAGTGCTTTTTCGACATCGTTCATCAAGTCGGTCAGGTTTACGGAAATGTTACCACCGTTACGTTCCGCCCATCCTTTTGTCCAAAGATAGCCGGCCACTTCAGCGATACGGCCAATCTCGGCCATCAATTTTTCATTGTTTCTGATTGTTTTCATTTTACTTATATATCTTTTTTATGAGGGACACGCCCCCGGCTCAAAAATTGTTCTTCACCCGGCAAAAAATAGACAAGCACGGGAGCTTAATTTCATACCTATGGAAATTAAGTTCCATACCTATCGAACTAACGTCCCATGCCTATCCATTTCCAATCCGATCATTATCTTAAATCAAATTAGGCAGCAAAAGTGAGAATATCAGGAGACACATGCCGCAAACCAAAACGACGATCGTCTGCCGGCTCACCCCTTTCCACTCTTTCAAGATAATGCCCCACACATTGCTGAAGATCACATTCAGCGACATCAAGATGCTCCATGAAAAGGCCAGCATCACCGGAGATTCGGCAAAATAGCTCTTTCCCATTCCCAGCCCGAAGAATTGCGAATACCACAAAACACCTGCCAGCGCACAAAATAAGACATTATTCAGCAAAGTACCGCCTGATACGGAGAAATAATCTCTCCCCGTCTTGTTCCTTACATTCTGGAAAAGGCAATAAGAGGCGTTCGTGATAAAACCCCCGATCGTCACCAACAGGATGACCGGATTCAGTGCGAACAATTCGCTTGCGCCGGACTGTTTCGCCTTCTCAAGGATCGGAGCGCCGGATTCCAGGCCCAGATTGAAGCAGGCACTCATCACACCGGCCAAAAGAGCGACAAGCAAACCTTTCGTCAACGCGAAATCCTTTACAGCCGCTTTCTTTTCCTCCTCGGTCATATTACGGGCGCGAAGACTTCCGGCATACCCGATCACGGCGATACCGGCAAGCGTGATACACACACCTATCAGCAAGACCAAGCCATCGCCATGAAACAAATCCGTTCCGCCAAAAACTGCCGGGAAAAGCGTCCCGAAACCGGCACACGTTCCAAGCGCGATGCTCTGGCCGAGCGCAACCCCCAAATAACGCATGCTCAACCCGAAGGTCAACCCGCCGATCCCCCACAAGATTCCGTAGATAACGGCCCCCGCAGCTCCGCCGGCACTCCACAGTTCCAAAAGGCTGCTCCCATTGGGAATGGCAAGCTGCGCTCCTAAGAATGGGAAGACGAGCCAGGCAAAAATGCCTTGCACCAACCAAAAACTTTCCCAGCTCCAATCCTTGACTTTGTTGATCGGAACGTAGGAACTGCTCTGCCCGAAACTACCGATTGCGATTATGATCAATCCGATGATTATTTCCATATATGTTATTTTTAGAGGGCGAACCTGTGTGTTCGCCCCTAAGGTTAACGTTTACTTGTTACTTCCGCTTCGTATTTTTCTATCTCGGCGATATAATCCTCACCTACCGGAACGTCGTTTTGCAGGCAGAACATATCCCAGACGGCTGTCCACGGAAGGCTCTTCATTTCCTCCTGCAGAGCTAAACGCTGGAAATATTTGCCTTCGGCTTCGTACTGCTGCAAAGTTGCCGACGGTTCGAGAAGGGCTTGCATAAAGGCCTTCTGCGTTGCACGGCAACCGATCACGTACGCCCCGATACGGTTGATCGTCGCATCGAAGTAGTCCAAGCCGATATGCACACGGTCCAATGCCTTGCAACGGATGATTTCGCGTGCCAGATCGAGCAAGTCGTCGCTCAAGATCACCACATGGTCGCTGTCCCAACGAATCGGACGGCTCACGTGCAACATGATCTCCGGTGTAAAAAGAAGCAGGGCCGAAACCTTGTCGGCGATACTTTCCGTCAGATGGAAATGGCCCGTGTCGAGTGTCACAATCTTATTCTTCTTCGCACCGTAGCCCAAGTAAAAATCATAGGAACCGACCGTATAACTTTCCAGACCGATGCCGAACAGTTTTGCCTCAATACAATCCTTCATGTTCTTATATTCAGTTGCAAAAATCTCGTCGAGCGACTGTTCCAGTATCTGACGATATTTGAGACGGCTGGCGGGAACTTCTTTACTGCCGTCGTGAATCCACAGGTTCATAATACAGGGATCGTCCTGGTATTTGCCCATCTCCTCGCTGATCCAGCGGCAGCGTTTCGTATGTTCGATCCAGAAATTGCGGATCGCATCGTCGGGATTCGCCAACGTCAGGTCGCCGCTCTTCGGATGCGAAAAAGAAGTGCTGTTGAAATCCAGTTTCATCCCGTTCTCTTTCGCCCACTGCATCCAGCTCTCAAAATGAGCAGGTTCCACTTCGTCACGGTCGACCTTCTTGCCTTGGAAGTCGCCATATATTTCATGCAGGTTCAAGCGGTGTTTACCGGCGATCAGAGAAGCTGCTTTCAGGACATCGGCCCGCACTTCGTCGATCGTGCGGGCACGTCCCGGGTAGTTACCCGTCACCTGGATTCCGCCCGTCAGCGAACCTCCCTGGTTCTCGAAACCGCTCACATCGTCCGCCTGCCAGCAATGCATCGAAAGAGATATCTTCTGCAATTTGTCCATTGCCTCCCTTGCATCCACACCGACAGCTGCATAGCGTTCAGCAGCTGCCTCATACGCTTGTCTGATAATGTTTTCTTTTGTCATGGTCTTATTTTTTTGAGGTTACAGATTTATATTTCCTAAAAGCCTCTTCCCACTCGCCGCTACCTTCCGGCAGAAAGACAGCCGGCGAAAGGAAAGAGTTGATCAAACGGCGCATCTCCCAGCGGTCGGCCACCAATCCTGCCGCCCTCGCCTGCACCATGCAGTTGCCGATTGCCGTCGCCTCCGAAGGTCCTGCCACAACCGGCATGTTTATTACATTTGCCGTAAATTGATTGAGAAGATTATTCATCGAGCCTCCCCCGATCACATGCAATTTGCGGATCGGGAAAGGAGCCATTTCGGATAACAATGCCAGCACCTCCTTATACCGGAATGCCAGACTTTCAAAAATACAGCGGATAAACTCGTCGTCCTCGACCGGTTCGGGCTGCCCCGTCTCGCGGCAATAAGCCTTGATTGCCTCCGTCATGCTCGGCGGATTGGCAAAACGCGGATCGTCAGGATTCACAAAACGACGGAAAGGCGTCGCCCGTTCCGCCATCTTGACTATCGCCGGATAGGAATAGTCGCGCCCGGCCTTCTCCCACTCTTTCCGACACTGTTCGAGCAACCACATCCCGGTAATATTTTTCAGGAAACGGGTCGTCCCGTCTATACCGCCTTCGTTCGTAAAGTTATGCAGGAAGGATTCTTCCGAGATAATCGGTTCTTCCGTTTCGATCCCCATAAGGCTCCATGTGCCGCTGCTAAGATAGGCAAACTCCCGGTCCGCCGCCGGAACAGCCGCGACAGCCGAAGCCGTGTCGTGGCCGGCAGCTGCTATGACCGGCACTTTGCCGATCCCCGTTTCCCGTGCAAGCGCATCGGTCAGTTCCCCGACAAAAGTTCCCGGCATCACTACCGGACGCATGATAGAGGGCGCAACACCTGCCGCTTCCAACAGAGAAGCCTCAAACTCCTTCGTCACCGGATTCAACAGCCCGGAAGTGGAAGCATCCGTATATTCGCAAACCTTTTTGCCCGTCAACAGGTAAGAAAGCAGATCGGGCATAAACAGTATCTCTTCGGCAGCCTCCAACGGCCCGAAACCTTCCTTTTTAGCCCTGAATAACTGGAAAACACTATTAAAATTCATGATCTGTATACCGGTAAGCCGGTAGACTTCCGACCGGGGAACACGCTGGAAATATTCTTCCGGCGCACCGTCCGTATAAGGATCGCGATACGCACGCGGTAGCCCCAACAGTGTGCCGTCTTCCGCCAGATACCCGAAATCCACCCCCCAAGTATCGATCCCGATAGAGTCCGGGAGCAGGTTCCGGCGTGCACAAATCGTAAGGCTTTCTTTCAAGGCATCATATAACCGGTATATGTCCCAGTAATATTTCCCATGCAACTCCATGATCGCATTCGGGAAACGGTGAAGTTCCTGCATTTCAAATTTGTCACCAACCAAAGTGCCTAACACGGCACGTCCACTGGTCGCTCCTATATCAAAGGCTAAAAAGTTATATTTCTTCATGGTACAACAAAGTTGTTTGTTTTATGATTGCAAAAGTAAACGGTAAATTACTATCTTTGCTTTTGAAAATGATTTTAAACCTTTCAAATCTGACAGAGGAGATGGAGAAACGACTAAGCGATCAATTGAGATATCTGACGATAAGTGCGATAGACGAAGAGTGGGGAATTGTCGTCACGACCGTCGGCTACCAGTTTATTCCCCCGAAAGGGAACTATCCTCTTTCGAAGCATCCGGACAATTATAACTTCAAGCCGCAGACCGGACGAATCCTGAACGAATACCAGCTGGTCTATATCACGAAGGGAAGCGGTTACTTCTCTGCGCAATCCTGCAAGATGCAAAAGATAAACGCCGGCACGATGATCCTGCTTTTTCCGGGAGAATGGCACAGCTACTATCCCGACAGCGAGACAGGCTGGGACGAATACTGGGTCGGTTTCCGCGGTGTCCACATCGACCGGCGCGTGGAAAAACGCTTTTTTACCCGCGAGGAACCGTTACAGCACATCGGGCTCAGTGCGACGATCGTCGGACTATATGAAGACATACTGAAATTCGCCTCTCAGGAAAAGACGGGCTACCAGGAGATGATTTCGAGTATCGTCCTTCATATATTGGGTACGGTCTATTATAAAAGAAGAAACAACTCCTTCACGAATACCTACGTTGTGGATAAGATCAACGAAGCCCGCATCCTGATGAAAGAGCAGGTGGAAAACCCGCTGACACCGGAAGAAATAGCTTCCCGCCTGGGGCTCGGCTACTCCTGGTTCCGCCGTATGTTCAAAGAATATACAGGCGTATCGCCCGCCCAATATCAATTGCAGCAAAAACTCCTGAAGGCAAAGGAACTGCTTACCAGCAGCAGCATGAATATCTCGGAAATAGCCTACAGTCTCAAATTCGAGAATGCCGGACAGTTCTCCACCTTCTTCAAGAAGAAAGAGGGCGTGACACCGTCGGAGTTTCGTGAACGGGCGCACTGAGGAATTAAAAATTAAGAATTAAGGGGTGAGTTGGAAGGTGATTTTTTTGTTCATCATATAGTTGACTGCACCATAGATAAACAATCCTAAGAACTGGGCGAGATATTCGTTCAAGTCAAAGATTTCCACCATGATAAGCAAAGCGAGGAATTGGGAACAATAAGCACATCCGAAAGCGATCAGAAAAAGGGGAATCTCACGGCGAAACTTACCGGTGCGGGATGAAAATATCCAATATTTGCTCCAGAAGAAATTATTGATCTGCGCAATCACATAAGCGGTGATATTGGTAGCGATATAGTTACAACCAAGCTTGTCCATCATCAGCCAGACAATCAAGACCGTAATTAACGCATTCAGCGTACCGACCAGTATAAACCGCATCACGCGCACCATATTTTTAGATTGTATGACCAAGTGTATTTCTTGCTGTTTTGTTCTTTGATATCTGAAATTCCGGTACAAATATACAGGATAATATGCAAATATCCATGCAAAAAGTCACAAAGTATGGCGAACAACCCGTATCTTTACCCCATGAAATATTTATTGTTTTACATAATCAGTCTGTTATCTCTCACCGCCTGCATCCACGAGGAATTGCCGCCTGAGGGTGGCTTTGCTTTGGAGGAAGGCGACCCGTTACCCGAATTCAGCATTTCCAATCCGGATGGAACGGTATCGAAAAAAGACTTGGAAAATAAATTTGCCCTGATTATTTTCTTCAGTACGACCTGTTCCGACTGCCAGAAGGCCTTCCCGGATATTTCCACTTTATATCATACATACAAAGACGATCCCTCCGTCTGTGTGCTTCTGATCGCACGTGGAGAAACCGAAGAGCAGGTAGCGGCCTATTTCCGGGAACATCAGTACAATATGAAGTTTTTCGCCGATCCGGACCTGAACGTCTACTCCCTCTTTGCCGACAACACCATACCCCGCGTATTCCTTGCCGACAAGGACGGTACGATTATCCTGACGCAAACGGAAAAAGTAGATGCGGGATTACTGATATCGGGCGGAGTAGAACCCCACCCCTACAAGCCTGAAAAATCTTAACATTTAATGCTCAACTGACGTAATACATCACGAATCTTTTCGAATGTGGTGATACGGGTCGGAACCAAAGGCAAGCGTAATTTATTTTCAATAAAGCCCATCGCATTCAGCATGCTCTTCGCTCCCGCCGGATTACCGTCGATAAACAGCAAACTGAACAGCTCCGTAAAACTATGGTGGATCGTGCGGGCGCTATCGTAGTCACCAGCCAATGCCAGACGCACCATACGGCTGAACTCACGCGGGAAAGCATTGCCGATTACGGAAATCACGCCGACAGCTCCCAACGTAATAAGCGGGAAGGTGATACCGTCGTCTCCTGAAATCACATTGAAGTTCGCCGGTTTGTTCTTGATGATATCGTCCATCTGGGTGATATTGCCGGAAGCCTCCTTGACTGCAATCACGTTCTTGAACTCACGGGCGATACGCAGCGTAGTCTCGGCCGTCATATTCACACCGGTACGTCCCGGAACGTTATACAGGACTATCGGTAACGTAGTCGCCTCCGCAATCGCTTTATAATGCTGATAGATTCCTTCCTGGGATGGTTTGTTATAATAAGGTACGACAGACAGGATCGCATCTATACCGTCAAAATTATCGTTTTTCAACTTCTCGACAACCGAACGCGTACAGTTTCCGCCAACCCCCAACACGATGGGAATGCGTCCGTTTACCTTCGTCACGACCAAATTGATTATATCCTTCTTTTCTTCTTCCGTGAGTGTAGGGGTTTCAGCGGTGGTACCTAACACAACCAGATAATCGGTTCCATTCTGCAACTGATAATCTACGAGCCGGGCCAACGCCTCATAGTCTACACTTTCATCTTCTTTAAAGGGAGTGATCAACGCCACACCCATTCCTTTTAAATTTATGTCTGCCATGATAATAATTGTCAATTGTCAACGGTGCTGCAAAAATAAGGAATTTATATCATTTTGAGCGTATCGCCTGCAAATAAAATAATATATGTTCGAATAAATGCTTGATATCTTCACGCTCTGTTACCGATATGGACAAATCATACAAATCTATATCGGCATGCTTCACTCCCACCTTGAATCTGCAAGGATGCTGTAGCATAAGATATTGCATCGGGTAGCAATCGGGGCGCGTAAGATCGATCAGGATATCCGCCTTGACCGTCTTGAACCGTTCCAGCACGACATCGGAAGGAACCTGCCAGACGTTCACATCCTTCTTGGCATGGACCGGGATGCACGAGGCATCTGCCTCCGGATCGCCGGTTACATAGACACACGCCTGCACCTTCTTGTTCTTCTTACGCAGGACGTCCAGACAAGGCTCGACAAGCTCGCGATCGTTTGCCTGATAAAGGACCAGGATATGGCCTGCGTCTTCCAGCGCACAAAACTCATGCTTGCGGCCGGCAGCCCCGGAAGCTAAAGACTGCACTTTCTTTTTAATAAAATAATTCGTCAGTCTCATTCCGCTATCATATTTAAGAATTCGTCTTCGTTTATAATCTTCACACCCAACTTGGCCGCCTTTTCGAGCTTGGCCGGTCCCATATTATCTCCCGCCAGGATATAATCGGTCTTACCGGACACCGAGCCGCTGTTCTTCCCGCCATGCTGCTCGATCATGGCCTTGTACTCGTCGCGGGAATGCTTGGCGAATGTCCCGCTGATAACGATGCTCAAGCCTTTCAGCTTCTCGGAACGGTTGGCCAGCTTTTCTTCGGGCACGGACATCTGCAACCCGTATTCCTTCAAACGGTTCACCAACGTCCTGTTACGCTCGTCGGCAAAGTAAGCGATGATACTTCGGGCGATCCGCTCACCGATCTCGTCCACGGCAGTCAAGTCTTCGAAAGAAGCCTGTTCCAACTGCTCCATCGAATGGAAAGCGGATACCAGGCGTTTTGCCACCGTTTCACCCACAAAACGAATCCCCAATCCATAAAGTACCCGTTCGAAGGGAACCTGTTTGGATTCTTCGAGGCTCGCCATCAGGTTACGGGCGCTCTTGTCAGCCCAACGTTCCAAGCGCAGCAGATCGGCTATTTCCAACGTATAGAGATCGGCCGTGTCCTTGATATAGCCGGCTTCGTACAAATCTTCGACTGTCTCCGGCCCCATATTGATGTTCATGGCCCTCCGGGTGACGAAATGCTCGATCTTCCCCTTGATCTGGGGAGGACAGCCGGCTTCGTTCGGACAATAGTGAGCCGCTTCTCCTTCAGGACGCATCAACGGTGTCCCGCATTCGGGACAAGAACGGATGAAACGGACCTTATCGCCCACCAGCAAACCGCGGGCTTCGACATCGACACCGACAATCTTCGGGATGATCTCGCCGCCTTTCTCCACAAACACCTTGTCACCCAAATGCAGGTCGAGTCCTTCGATAATATCCGCATTGTGAAGGGAAGCACGCTTTACGGTCGTTCCGGCCAGCAATACCGGCTCCAGATTGGCAACCGGAGTGACGGCTCCTGTCCGCCCGACCTGGAAAGACACGGAGTTAAGGCGCGTCACGGCACGTTCGGCCTGGAACTTGTAGGCAATCGCCCAACGTGGGCTTTTGGCCGTGAATCCCAAATTGCGTTGTTGGCGCAATGAATTCACTTTCAAAACGATCCCGTCTGTTGCAACCGGCAGGTTCTTGCGTTCGACATCCCAATAGGCGATATAATCGTATATATCCTCCAAGCTGTTGCATACGCGGATCACATTCGGGATCTTGAACCCCCATGAACGGGCCGCCTCCAAATTATCGAAATGCGTTTCCGCCGGCAGCTCCTCTCCCAACAAATAATAGAAATAGGCATCCAGCTTACGAGCCGCCACGACAGCCGGGTTCTGTTGCTTCAGCGTACCCGAAGCAGCATTGCGCGGATTGGCAAAAAGAGGCTCCTCCTGTTCTTCACGTTCCTTGTTCAAGCGGTCGAACTCGGCCCAGGGAAGCAAGATCTCCCCCCTTATCTCAAATGTTGCCGGGTATCGGTCGCCCATCAGTTTCAAAGGGACCGAACGGATTGTCTTCACGTTGGCCGTCACATCGTCGCCACGTGTCCCGTCGCCACGCGTCACGGCTCGGACCAGACGTCCGTCCTCGTATGTCAGGGAAATGGAAGTTCCGTCATATTTCAACTCGGCAACAATCTCGAAAGGCTCGTTCAGGTCACGGGCTATGCGCTCGTAAAAATCCTTCACTTCATCTTCCGAATAGGTATTGCCCAACGAAAGCATCGGATATTTATGCACTACTTGTTCAAACTCTTTGGAAAGGTCACTCCCCACCCGCTGGGTCGGCGAATGAGGATCGGCATATTCGGGATGCGACTCTTCAAGGACCTGTAACTCCTTCATCATCTCATCGAACTCACGGTCCGATATCGTCGGTGCCGAGAGCACATAATAATTGTAATTATGTTGCTCCAGCGCTTCGCGAAGTGCTTTTATTTTATCTTTTACCACCATTTTTTCAGTTGAAAGGTGAAAGTTGAAAGGTGAAAGTTAAAAAGAAAAATTCATCACTTTCAACTTTCACCTTTCAACTTTCAACTAATATATTAGTTCTACATTATCAATCCACATCGTATTGCCCGGTGAGCCGATATAGGCTCCGCCGTGGCTGGAAGTAAACTGCAGGACGATATGAGTCGGCAATTCACCTTCCGCCGCCCAGCCCACTTCCTGAATAGGGACACTTTTACCCTGGCTGTTCAAGGCATAACGCTCTTCCACCTGAATCCGCATATAAGGCTTATACTCCGGATGCTTCGTAATATCGCCGTACAAGATAGGGTAGGTCGCATCGTTCACCCAACCGTTGCTGGATTCCGTATAACGCTGCACCATTGTCCCGACACGTTTGGAATAAATATTTCCATCTTTATCTTCCCAACGTTTCTGGAGCAAAAGAATGGCTGCGATCGAATCCTGTCCGGCAACGGTCGTCTTGCGGCTGAAGCCGGTACTGCGGATACGGTCCTTTTCCGGAGCCAGCTTCACCTTATAGTCAAAACGCAAAGCCTTTGGCTTCTTGGTAAACGCCACTCCGCTGTTCAACATGGCCTGCGGGTTCTTGGTCCCCTTGATCGGTTCGTGCACCGTTCCGAGGAAAACAGAACCGGCGGCTACCACTTCGATATCGACCAAGCCGAAAACCTTCACACTTTCCATGCGTGTCTCCAGACGTGCACACCAACCGTCATCACGTCTTTCAGGGAAGACAGATGTATTCGTCTTCACCACACCTGCCACCTTCGCCATCACGTTGGAGTTCGCCCACGGCGAACCGCCTCGGTTCGTATAGGCTGTATTGCCGATGATCGTATCTGTCGGCCCCAGCTCGTAAAGATGCTTCGTATTTCCTCCGATAATGCCAGATTCATGTATCTCGCGAACGACCCAATGATCCATATCTCCAAAACTGAACGGCACTACGTGCTCTTGGGAACTGGGAACTGACAATTGACAATTGACAATTCCCAAGAGAAAGAGGAATTTTGCTTTCTGTTTCATTTCAAATTCTGTTTTTTCTAAAATCCCTAAGTCGGCAAAGCCGGCAGAGCCGACAATTGTCAATTATAAAGAATATCCCCACTCCTTGAGAGCCATTCCCCAATTTTCTTCCACAAGCCGTACCGTGCGGTCGTCATACTTGTATTGGTTCTTCTTATAGCCCTTCTTTTTCCCGAGGTATTTCTCGATTTCAGCTTTAGACTCTTCAAAGCCGGGGAGGTTTAATTTCTTGTATATATCCTCTGTCATGGCGAAAGCATCCTGTTCGAAATCCTCAAACTTCACCTCTACCAGGTTTCCTTCGGGTATCAGATGCTTTTGTTCTTCATATTTATAGAACAAACGGCGGTATACTTCGATAAAATTGCTTTCGATCTGCTCGTTGGAGATGTCCTGCAAGCGGAGCGGCTGGATCGTATTGGTAAAGAAGCTACGCGTGCTCTCGAACACCGTATACGGATTTCGTTTCAGATAGATAAATTTAGCATTCGGGAACATTTCCACCAAGGTCTTCACACGTCCCGTATGAGGCGGATTCTTGCTCAAGAACTGACTTCCTTTCGTATTCCAGAGGGAAATCTTGATCAGTTTGAGGAACGTTTCCTTAAACACTTCCCGCTCGTGTTCGCTGATATTGTCGAAAAGCAGATAACGGTCGCAATATTCGAGCATATGCTTCGGGAAGAACCAGAAATTATAATACGTGTAAGGCATCATATTTGCCAAGGCAAATTCCTCTTCCTGGGGAAGATCCACCTTCAACTCCATATTATCGGTCGGACGCTTGTCAGGCATCAAGAACGCCATGTTCTTCTTGAAGAAAGGCTGTCCCCAAAGCATCAGGTTCGGAAATACGGTCTGATAGGTCGTATTGTAGCCGAAATGCTTGTCACACGAGAAGACATTGTGCATGAATGTCGTCCCGCTACGCCAATGTCCGAGAATGAACACCGGGTCCATCTCCAACGGCTTGTCCGCAATCTTACGGTAACGCGCATCTTCGAAGGGTTGCAACAGGCTGAGCAGACGGCAAACGGATTTAGTCAGGAAATATTTATTACGAAATCCTTTGTCGATCGTTTTATTGGCTGTCACAGCCTTGAACGTTTTCCAGTCAGCACCCACTAAAGTATTGATCGGTAGTTTGTCAAATTCCAGTAATCCCATACCTTATTTATTTTCTGTTATACACTTGACGGAAACCCCTTGCCGTTCGAGCTCTTTACAAACGGAACGGATAGCTTCGTAGTACTCGGGGCCGATACCCAATTCCGGAAGATTCAGTACTGCCAACGCGTCTTCCGTCACCATGTCGCGAGCATCTACCCGGTCGATAATCATACCGACAGCCGATGTATTGTTCGTGATCGGGTCGATCAGGATAAAAGCGCCTGTCTGTTTGTTCTTCTGATACGGATCGAAGAACAGTTCCTTTCCGGTCGTGAAGACGACACGGGCGATCTCGTTCAGCTTCATCGGCAAATCGTCAGTTGTCAGTTTTCCATTGTCAACCGACAACTGTTCCATCGTATTGACATTCACTTTATAACGGATGCTGTCCACACGGGCGCGTGTAAGATTGGTCGTATGCTTGATATAAAACTGCTTGCTTGCGTCCATCGGTTCTTCGTCCATCCACACCAGCATAGCCTCGAAGTTACGGTCCGCAATCGGCAGGTTATCCGGATGGACGAGCATCTCACCGCGTGAAACATCGATCTCGTCTTCCAGCGTGATGGTGACGCACTGGGGAGGGAATGCATAATCCAGCTCTCCGTCGTATGTCACGATACTTTTCACTTTGGATGTTTTCCCGGAAGGCAAAGCCATCACCGTATCGCCTTTGCGAACGATGCCGCTGGCCACTTTCCCGCAGAAGCCACGGAAGTCCAGGTTCGGACGCAGGACATATTGCACCGGATAGCGGAAATCCTCGAAGTTGCGGTCCTGGTCGATCGGAACCGTTTCGAGGAAGTCCAGCAACGACGGCCCTTCGTACCAAGGCGTACGGTCGCTCTTCTCCACCACATTGTCGCCATCCAGAGCGGACAGCGGGATGCAGGTGATATCCGGGATATTCAACGGAGCGACAAACTCCTTATAATCGGAAACGATCTTGTCGAAAATATTCTTGTCGAAATCAACCAGGTCCATCTTGTTGACCGCCAGCACCACATGCTTGATACCTAAGAGCGAAACCAGATAGGTATGGCGGCGCGTCTGCGTAATCACTCCCGTGCGGGCATCCACCAGGATGATGGCAAGGTTGGCAGTCGAACCGCCGGTGATCATATTGCGGGTGTACTGTTCGTGTCCCGGAGTGTCGGCAATGATGAACTTACGGTTATTCGTACTGAAATAGCGGTAGGCCACATCGATGGTGATCCCTTGTTCGCGTTCGGCTTTCAGCCCGTCCAGCAACAGAGCGTAGTCGATATGGTCGCCGGCATTCCCCATGCGCTTGCTGTCGCGTTCGAGGGCATCCAGCTGGTCTTCGTATAACTTTTTGCTGTCAAACAACAAACGACCGATCAGCGTCGATTTGCCATCATCCACCGATCCGGCAGTCAGAAAGCGAAGCAAATCCTTTTGTTCATCTCTGTCGAGGTATTCTTTTATATTTAATGTTGCCATATATTTTAAGTTGAAAGGTGAAAGATGAAAGATGAAAGGTGAAAGTTGAAAATAGTGACGCGAAGCCACTTTCAACTTTCAACTCTCCACTTTCAACTAATTAAAAATATCCTTCTCTCTTTTTCTGTTCCATACTTGCATCCTGGTCGAAGTCGATCACGCGTGTCGTGCGTTCGCTCTTGGTCGTCGTCATCATCTCTTCGACGATCTTTTCAATCGTGTCGGCATTGCTTTCCACGGCCCCGGTCAACGGCCAGCAGCCTAAGGTACGAAAGCGCACCATGCGCATCTTGATTTGATCGCGGTACTGCTCCGGCAGACGGTCGTCGTCCGCCATGATCAGGTTGCCGTCGATCTCTACGCACGGGCGTTCCTTGGCAAAGTACAACGGTACGATCGGAATATTCTCCAGGCGGATATATTGCCAGATATCCAGCTCCGTCCAGTTGGACAGCGGGAACACACGGATGCTCTCCCCTTTATGGACACGGGCGTTGTAGATGTCCCACAACTCCGGACGCTGGTTCTTCGGGTCCCACTGGTGGAACTTGTCGCGGAACGAATAGATACGTTCTTTCGCCCGGCTCTTCTCTTCATCGCGACGGGCGCCTCCGAAAGCGGCATCGAACTTATATTTATCGAGCGCATGCAGCAACGCCTGCGTCTTCATCAGGTCCGTATGCACCTTGCTTCCGTGCGTGAAAGGCCCTACACCGGCATTGAATGCCTCCATATTGGATTCCACGATCAGGTTCCATCCGAATTTCTTCGCATAGTCGTCGCGGAACTGAATCATCTCCTTGAACTTCCATTTGGAATCGATGTGCATCAAAGGGAAAGGGACTTTTCCCGGAGAAAAAGCCTTTTCTGCCAGGCGAACCATGACGGAAGAGTCTTTTCCGATAGAATAAAGCATCACAGGATTCTCAAACTCGGCAGCTACCTCCCGGATGATATGGATAGACTCTGCTTCCAACTCCTGTAAATGGCTTAATTTATAATCTGACATTGTATGTTATTTAATGTTGTTATTATTCTTACCTTTCTATTCTAATATAGTTCCATGCCCATGAAACTATATTTTCATGCTGCAGAAACAAAAATTTCATGCCGGGGAAACTATTGTTTCCCGCCAAGGGAAACCTTCGGCAATATCAGTTCGAGCAAACGGGTTACGGATTCCTCCAGGCTCAACACGGAAGTGTCTAACGTCAGGTCAGGATGTTCGGGTGCTTCGAAAGGAGCGGAAACACCCGTGAAATCCTTGATCTCGCCCCGGCGTGCCTTCGCATACAACCCTTTGACATCGCGCCGCTCGCACTCTTCGATCGGAGTGCTGACATATATTTCCAGGAAGTTCTCCTTCCCGACAATAGATGCCGCCATTTCCCTCAAATCGTTATTCGGGCTGATAAAAGCCGCTATCGTGATAACTCCCGTATCGATAAAAAGTTTGCTTACTTCGGCGATACGGCGGATATTCTCTACCCGGTCTTCAGCCGAAAAGCCGAGATTGTTGTTGATCCCGCTGCGGATATTGTCGCCGTCCAGGATGCGGCACAGCAAACCGCGCTTGTGCAACTCGCGCTCAAGCGCTATCGCCACCGTGCTCTTCCCGGAACCGCTCAACCCGGTAAACCACACCATCACACTACGCTGCTTCAGCAAACGCTCCTTATCCTCCCTCGTCATCATCCTATCGAAAATAGGATAGATGTTAGTTGAAAGTTGAGAGTTGAGAGTTGAAAGTTTCTCTTCGATATTATTATTATTTACTTGTTCCATTCATATTTTGTTTACTTGTTTTCACAATACTGACCGTCAGTTTAATCAATTCACGGCAGTCTTCTATAATCGATTCGTATCCTTTTTCAGATAAATAATCCGTTTCTTTCAATAACATAATCCAATATTCCGTTTCATTTGCTTCCTTCAAAGCAATATTCACTTTGCTTATAAAATCGGCTTTGGACTGCGCATGCTCAGCTTCTTTCAAAAGAGCGCCAATGGCAGTTCCACTACGCAACATCTGTTTTGACAGAACAAATTCTTTTCTTTCATATAATATCTTATATAGTCTAACGATACGGATCGCAAAACCAAAGGACTTTTCTGCCGTCAAACTCTTCCCCATCACTTTCAACTTTCACCTTTCAACTTTCACCTGTTTAGAATTTCCAGATCATCGGTATCACGAACACCGAGATCAAAAAAGTGATCAGGTTAAGGGGTAAACCGATTTTCACGAAGTCCGTGAACTTATAACTACCGATACCTTGTACGATCAGATTGGTCTGATAACCGATCGGCGTACTGAAACTGGCTGATGCCGCCATACAGATCACCACGAAGAACGGCGTCGGGTCCACACCGAGCTGCGTAGCGACCGACAAGGCAATCGGAAAACTGAGCGCCGCAGCCGCATTGTTCGTAATCAGTTCCGTAAAGATATTGGTGATGATAAAGACTATCGCCAGTAAAGCATACGGTCCCATGCTGCTGGACATACCGATAATATGGCGGGCTATCAAAGCGGCGAAACCGGAATTCTCCATCGCCTTGCTGATAGCAAAGGCACAGGCAATCGTAATCAGAATATCCCAGGATATATATTTGGTATACTTTTTCGGAGGGAAAATCTTGGTCCACGCCATAATGATGGTCGTAATGCAGACAAAGAAAAACATATCCAGCCGTATTTCAGGGAACGCCTCTTTCACCACAGGCAACTCCCCTATCGTGGCGCCTACGATCATAAAGATCAGCAAGCCCAATGCCAGCCAGCGTTTCTTGCGGGAAACAGGTTCCGTACCGTCCTTGCCGTTGGCAAGCAAAAGGAAGACGCTGGATTCGCCCCATGTCGGCACGAACGTATCGTCCGCCCAAAGAACCAGCGTATCGCCCTCGTGCAACGTCACCTTATCGAGATCGCGGGTAAACCGCTGTCCCCCGCTCTTCACCTCTTTCACGATCGCACCGTAATGACGGGTAAAATTGAACTCGCCCAATGTCTTGTTGATACCCGGAAAACGGGAGCCTAACACAGCTTCCACCCGGTGCAGGTTACCGGGGTTGCCGTCTTCCTCCTCTTCCTCGTAGCGATCGGTGCGGGAATCGGGCAACAGCTTGTTGGAGAACACGAACAGGTAAATGATGCCGGCCAGCGCGATAAAGATCCCCACCCTTCCCAGCTCGAACATTGTAAACCCTTCATATCCGGCATCGAGGATCATGCCATGTACGACCAGGTTGGTCGATGTCCCGATCAGAGTACAGATGCCGCCTAAAATGGTCACATACGAAAGAGGAATCAAGAATTTCGTCGCCGGCAGTTTGACCGACTCCGCCCAACGCTTGATGATAGGAGCGAAAATAACGACAACAGGCGTGTTGTTGAGAAAAGCGGATACAAAAGCGACAGGCGGAAGCATACGCAACTGCGCCTTGAAAACGGTTGTCTTCCCCTCCGGCAACAACTTCTTTATAAGTTGTCCCAATGCTCCGCTCTGGCGAATACCCTCGCTTACCAGAAAAAGCATTCCGACGGTTATCATCCCTTTATTGCTAAAACCTTCGAGCATTTCTTTCGGCGTCAATATTCCAACACAGAGGAACAGCACCACAACCGTGAGTAACACCATTCCGGGCCTCAGCCCATCCCATATCAACGCCCCGATCATGCCGACCAATGCCAGCAATACAAATATTATTTCAAAGTTCATCCTTTCAATTGACAATTGACAATTGACAATCGACAATTAAGAACAGAGACCATTAATTATCAATTGTCAATTATCTGTTAGGGTTGCAAATGTAATAAGAATATTAAATCTAATCTTACTACGATAACCAATTTTAGGGATAATCTTGCTTACAGACCAAAAGTTTCAGCAAACGGAACAAACCGCCCGTCAGAGCGGTTTGACGATGAACCACGGATTATGAAGGTCTTCCTTATTGTACTTTAAAGGTGTTTTGCCATCGATATGATAAACTTCGCATCCGGCCGCCCGTGCAATCGCATGTCCGGCGGCGGTATCCCACTCCATCGTCGGTGCGAAACGGGGATAAACATCGGCCGTTCCTTCCGCCACCAGGCAGATCTTCAAGCTGCTGCCGCTACTGATCAGGGTGACCGGCTGTCCCTGCTTGCGCAGGTTCTCGATAAAGGCCGTCGTTTCTTCCGTCTGGTGCGAACGCGAGGCGACCACCACGACTCCCTGGTGTCCCATCGGCATAGGCAGGCGTATGGCTTTCGTTTTTATCTCGTCCATCGAAGGCTGGTATCCGTAGTCTATCTCCGCCAGCTTGAACGCTCCCAACGAGTCAGCCGCGAAATACAGCTCTTTCCGCACGGGCACGTAGATCACGCCCAATACCGGAACCCCTTCCTTCACAAGGGCGATATTAACCGTAAATTCGCCGTTTTTCTTGATAAACTCCTTCGTCCCGTCCAACGGGTCGACGATCCAGAGCATGTCCCAGCCTGAACGTTCGGCAAAAGGCGTCTCTTTTCCCTCTTCGCTCAACACGGGGAAAGGCGTCACGGACAGGGCCATCGAGATAATCGCATGGGCCTTCTTGTCGGCTTTTGTCAACGGGGAGTTATCGGCTTTACGTTCGATGCCGAAATCGGATTCCGGATCAGTATAAATATCCATGATCGCTTTGCCTGCATCGAGGGCGGCGCGAATAGCTATATACAGGTAATTTGCATAATTATTCATCATCACTTATTCTTTTAGTTGTGTTAATATACAAATATAATCAATTTCCTCGAATAATCCGAATTTTAAGCCCTCATTTTCACTCGATGTCCAAAACATATATGTTTTGAATTCAAATCACCGGTGTTTTGAAATCGAACCGGTTGTTTTCAACAATGGATCGGCCGACGGCATAGCCTTCGTCATACAAGGCGGACAGCTTCTTGCGGTCGTTGGTGGTGCGGCCGACTTCCATTTTCTTTTGCGGACGGATGACGATCGCGTCTCCTTTCGCTTCCAGCTCGTCGATATAATCCAGCACTTCGTTATAGTTGCGGTAGCGCAGCTTCAACTGCTTGCGGATAGCGGGATACCGGCGGTAGATGAAGCCGGGCAGCCAGAAGTCCTTCTCTTCCTTACGGTAGCCTTTGTTGCGGGTCAGGATAATCACGTTCTTGCGGAAACCGTCGTCGATGGCGTGCCGGATCGGGATGGCATCGCAGACACCGCCGTCGACCATCGGGACACCATCGACATACGCCACCGGACAAAGCACCGGAAGCGTGCAGGAGGCACAACAGATATCGACCAGGCGGTCTGCATCCTGCTTCTCCTCGAAATATTCGGCTTTACCCGTCAGGCAATTGCTGGTGACCATGACGAAGCGGTTCGGCGACTTGAAATACGTCTCGTAGTCGAGCGGATAATATTTTTCCGGATAAATATAAAAAAGGTATTTCATGTCGATATATCCCCGCCCCCGGAGGAAATGCCTGAAACCGATATAATCATATTTTTCCAGCAGGTCGATATTGCTGAAACGGGAACGCCCGCGCTGCCGGGAGGCATACGAAATACCGTTGCTCGCCCCGGCGGACACACCGATCGTATAAGGGAACCAAATGTCATGGTCCATAAAGCAGTCCAGCACTCCGACGGTGAAGATGGCACGCATCCCTCCTCCTTCAAGCACCAGACCTGTGCGACTATCTATATCCATATCTGTTTACCATAAAAATAATAACCATTGCCTGGCTCACACCGGACAATGGCTACAAAAATATAATAAATCAGCGATATAAACATCGTCTTTTTACAGAATAACTTCGTTCACCAAAGGACGGTGGCAGCGGAAGTCTTCGATATTCTGAAGGGTGGTCTCTGCAATGTTATGCAGGGCCTCTTTCGTGAAAAAAGCCTGATGCGAAGTAACGATCACATTATTAAAAGAAAGCAGACGGGCCAATACATCATCGTCGATAATTTTATCAGACTTGTCCTCATAGAAGTATTCGCCCTCCTCCTCGTACACGTCCAGACCGGCCGCCGCGATCTTCTTTTCCTTCAGGCCTTCGATCAGGTCGTTGGTGTTGATCAGTTGGCCCCGGCCTGTATTGATGATCATTACGCCTTCCTTCATCTTGTCGATGGAGTCTTTGTCGATCATATATTTTGTCTGGTCGGTCAGCGGACAATGCAAGGAGATGATGTCCGACTCGCGATACAGTTCGTCTAACGAAACATAAGAAATACCTTCTTCTCCGGCAAACTTCATGTCCGGGTAAAGGTCATAAGCCAGAATACGCATTCCGAACCCTTTCAACAGGCGGATCAGGATCTTGGCGATCTTTCCCGTGCCGATAATACCGATCGTCTTGCCGTGCATATCGAACCCCATCAGGCCGTTCAGCGAGAAATTACCGTCTCGCGTACGCCAGTAGGCACGGTGTATCTTACGGTTCAGCGACAGCATCAGGGCAAGCGAATATTCGGCTACGGCGTAAGGCGAATAGGCCGGTACGCGAACGACCGGCAGCTTTCCTTTGGCCGCTTTCAGATCCACATTATTAAAACCGGCACAACGAAGGGCCAGCAGTTTGACACCATTGTCCACCATCGCATCGATCACAGCGGCATCGGCGGTGTCGTTGACAAAGATACAGACCACGTCCGTATCTTGCGTCAGGACTACATTGTTCGGATTCAAATGTCCTTTATAGTAGCGAATGTCGTAATTGTACTTTTCATTTACTTTGTCGAATGAAGCTATATCGTACGGTTTAGCTCCAAAGAATGCAATTTTGTATGCCATATTATTTGTTTTTATATCTAACAATCAAAACGGCCTAAATGTTGAAAAGAAAAGGTGGGTAGTAGAAAAGGAAAGGTCCGGCTAAAGAGTGCTTAACCGGACCTCTACCCATATATAGTTTTTATAATGAAGTATATCGTTCAGCCTTCCTTTGAAGACTGTCCTTTTTTATTCGCAGCTGCATTACGCTTATTATCCCGATGAATAAAAAAGCCACCTATAATAACTGTCGATAATAAGCACATCCCCATAAACCACATCATATTCATAATATTCATACAGTCTCTCCTTTCTGTTTTGTGTTTGTGTTATCTAATAAAACAAAGATAGCCATTCTTTCCATCCGTCCAAGCGTAACAATCTAAAACTTACGGGAATTCGATTTCCACCGTCGTTCCCTTCCCGACCTCGGACGTAATCGTGATTTCCGCCCCGTAGCTTCTTAGGATACGCATGGAAAGACTAAGTCCGATACCATGCCCGGCGAACTCCCGTGTGTTGGAGGCACGATAGAAAGGCTGGTACACACGGGCGATCTCCTCCTCCGGAATACCGATCCCCATGTCCGTAATGGTCAGGACAGAACCTTTCAGCTGCATCTCGACAGGCGCTTCTCCCGAATATTTACAGGCATTATTCAAAATGTTGCCGATAGCGATCTTCAGCAGATGCGGATTCGCCTCGATAGCGAAAGCGAAATGGTCGGTTGTAAAACGAACGCGGTTACCCACGAACTGCATCAGGAAGTCGGCCAGCAAAACCGTCTCACGTGCATTCTTCAGGATCTCCTTATCCCCATGAGAGAGGAAAAGCAGGTTCTTCATCAATAGGATGATGCGTTTCGTTTCGGAAGCGATACGCCCCAATGCTGCCTGGTATTCGGCCGACGTACGTTCCTTCAGCAAGCTGATCTCGCATTCTCCCTGGATGGCCGTAAGCGGATTATTCAGTTCATGAGATGCATTGCTGATAAAAGACTTCTCACTCTGGTAAGCCGCATCGATACGGTCGACCATGCGGGTCGCATACAAACGGCCGACGAAATAGACCAGGACGGCACTGATCACCAGCATCCCCAGCAACAGCCAGCCGATCCGGTGCTGGATATCCCCGCCGTACTGGTTGCTCGACACAACCAGTACGATAAAATTGCCCTCATTATCCGGATAGTAGACAGCCGCTCCTAATTCTTTCCCTTCATGGAAACGAACCACATTGCCTGCATACAGGGAAGCGATCTTCTCATCGGTCAGGTAACGGGACAAGACGCTATGCGCCTCTGCGATGCTGTCGGCGTTCAGCAAGATTTCCGCTGCAACAGGCAACGTCTCCTCATAATGCTGCTGGATACGGGCATAATCTTCCTCGTCCAACTCATCCTTCTCCCAATGCTTCTGTGCCGTCGCGTATGCCTTCTCCGTCAGATAGGAATAGTAGAGGCGGCTGATATAGTCGGTCGCCACAAAATAGAAAACGACTGTCACCATCGAAATAATACCGATCGTGATAGCCGTATAAAAAAGAGCAATCTTATTCCCGGTCTTCATGCTTCCATCATATAGCCCACTCCCACTACGGTGCGGATCAGTTTGCGGTCGAAATCCTTGTCGATCTTGCTACGCAGGTAATTGACATAGACATCCACCACATTCGTATTCGTATCGAAGTTCTTGTCCCAGACATTTTTCAGCAAGGTCAGCCGGCTCTGTGCCGTCCCCTGGTTCCGGATCAGATATTCGAGCAGGCGGTACTCCTTTACGGTCAGGTCGATCACCACTTTGCCACGGATCGCCCGGTGGCTGGACGGATCGAGTGTCAGGTCTCCACAACTCAGAAGCGGTACGGCAGGTTCCGCCCCCGTACGCCGTAAAAGGGCTTTGATACGGGCTTCCAGTTCCTGGAAACTGAAAGGTTTCACCAGATAGTCGTCGGCACCGGCATCCAGTCCGTTCACGATATCGTCCGTCGTCCCTAAGGCGGTCAGCATGATAACGGGTGACTGGTAGCCATACGTCTGGCGATACTGTTTACAGAGTTGCAGACCGTTCATCTTCGGCATGATGATGTCGAGTATCAACAATTGGAAATCCTCCTGCTGAACCAACTCCCAGCCGGCCTGCCCGTCATTGGCCACGCGGACTTCATGGCCAAACTCCTGCAAGCCCCGCTCGATGAAAGAGGCGATGTTTATTTCATCTTCTACTAATAATATCTTTGCCATTACATGTTTTTGTGTATCGGACTACAAATATAGGATAAAAATCATCAGATCATTTGTTCTTTCCGATCCTGTAAGGCGGCCTCACCCGAAGATGATCCACTTCCAAAAAAGGAATCTTAGGATAGAGAAGGTCGAGGAGGCTAAGATCTATCTTGCCCGGAACGACCTCGATACGGACACGGGCAAGACCTTTCTTCTTAAAATCCAGAAGTTCAGCCGCACCGGCAGAGACATCGATGATACGTCCTTTGCGGAAAGGACCGCGATCGGTGACACAGACGATCACCCGCTTCATATTGGACAGGTTGGTGACACGCAGGAAAGTGCCGAAAGGATATGTGCGGTGGGCAGCAACCAGCTCATCCGCATCATGGACCCGCCCGCTGGCGGCCTTACGGCCGTGGAAACGGTTGTGGTAATAAGAAGCAAGCCCTTCCTCCTGGCCCCACACATCCCCCGTGCCCGCGAAAGCGACCAACAGAAGGATGATATGTACCAGGCGGAAGGGCATACACGTTATCGTTTTACTTTACAATAACGCAAGGCTCTTGATTTTATTGTAGCAGCTCGATTTTATTGTAACAACTCACCCTTATATTCTCCGGTGAGCGTGTTCAGGAACGCCACGAGGCTCTTGGTATCCGCGTCCGAGATGTTCTTACCGATCTGGAACTGGTGCATGATGCGGATGGCATCTTCGATCGTCGCGATCGAACCGTCGTGCATATACGGCGGGGTAAGCATCACGTTACGCAGAGTCGGCGTCTTGAAACGATGGCGGTCCTGTTCGTTCTTCGTGACGGAATAACGTCCGTTGTCACCGTCCGTCAGCCCCGTGCCGCGATAATCGAAATAATTATCCTTGATACCCATGTATTCGAAAGATTGTCCACCCAGGTTCACCCCCGTATGGCAAGTAGCGCATTTATTCTCCTTAAACAATTCGTAGCCTGCGACCTCCTCGGCAGTCAGAGCCGTCTTGTCACCCATCAGATACTTGTCGAAGCGGCTCGGCGTGAGCAACGTCTTTTCAAACTCGGCGATAGCATCGGTAATCGTAGACTGGTTGAAACCTTCCGGATACACTTCGAGGAAACGTTTGCTCAACTCCTTGTCTTCCGCCAGCTTGGCCGATATCTCGTCAAACGAGTGGCTGCCCATTTCAACCGGGTTCAAAGGAGGCCCGGCAGCCTGTTCCTTCAGGTCGGCAGCACGTCCGTCCCAAAACTGCAGGATATTCAAAGCCGAGTTATACACAGTCGGAGCATTCACGCCGCCGAACTGTCCGTCTATCCCCTCGGAATATTGTTTGCGGTCCACACCGGCAGTAGCCAACCCGTGGCAGGTAGCACACGAGATCGTGTTATCGCCGGAAAGACGGGTGTCATGATAAAGATCGAACCCCAACGCTACCTTGGCCGAATCGGTCGGAATGGAAGCCATCAACGGTTGCACAGGCTCATTGGCAAATTCTTCGGCGACGGTAGGTGTCGAATAGTTCTTCTTACGGACATCCTTCGCCCAGGAAAGCAAGACCGCCTTTTCGTCGCTATCGAGGTTTGTCCCCCAGTGCATCGGCATGTGCGAATACTTGGCGGGAGGCATGGAACCTGAGAGAGCGGCATCTTCCACCTTGGCCAGGTCGGCTTCGGAAACGAGTTTGCCATTGTCGAGCGCCTCCAGCATCGCCGTCAGATCCAGATAACGCGTACCTTCCCGCATATCCGCCTTGACAGTCGGACCGATCAGAGGAAGATTACCGTAGAAAGGAGTCGCCGCCGTAGCCGAGTGACACTGCATGCATCCGTTCTCACGAAGGATGGAAGCAACCTGTTTTGCCTGATTGTCCGCATACTTCTTGTATTCGGAGGAACCACACGAAGGCAGAACCAGAGCCAATGAAAGCAGCCCTAAAGGTAATGCCGTCCTCTTACAAAGAATAGTGTTAAGCATAATTATTGGTTTATTTAGATTTGTTAAATGCAAAGGTATGCAGAATTATCAAGAGGCATGTAGAAAGCTCATCAGTTTTATCTATGGCATGATAAATAAAAACTATAGTCCCTTGTTATTCTCCAGCACCTCTCTGAGACCGTCGAGCATTTTGCCCGAAAGTTTCAGGCGAGCAAGGTTTCTCTTGTAATCGTCGGGATGATGCAGGTCGGAACCGGCATAATCGTAGAAGCCTTCCTTCATCAGGTATGCGGCATATTTGGCAGGACGGGCGCCATACACGCCGGCAAGTGAGAACAGGTTCAGCTGGAACTTGTACCCCTTGTCCTTCAGCCGGAAATAATCCTCCTTCGTCATATACATATACCGTTCCGGATGAGCCAAGACAGGCGTGTAGCCCTCCAAGCTCAGTTCGTAAAGCAAGTTCAGATAGTCGGGAGGAGGCGAGAGATAGGAAGTCTCGACCAGGACTTGCCTGTCCTCATACGTCAAGAGGCCGTCCGCCATCTGCAAACGGAAACCGGCATCCAGCATATACTCCGCCGCCAGCCTCAACTCGATCCCTTCCGGGGCAAACTGTTTCATACAAGCAAAACGATCCTGCAAGTAACTGCGCCGGTTGTCAGGCAGGTCCGCCATTACATGAGGAGTCAGGAAAACACGTTCCACACCGGCCTCCTGCATCGCATTCAGAGCCGCCTGCATATCATCGGCGCTCTGCACACCGTCGTCCACACCGGGCAGCAGATGTGAATGCACATCTGCCGTCCCCCTCAACAAATCGGTGTGAACCGCGTTCTTCTTTGGAAAAAGTAGGGAAAACATCTTTTCTATTTATTTTTTATGTTGTCCGTAACCATACCCATAGCCGTAGGAATAACCGTAGCCATACCCGTAACGGTAGCCGTACGCGCCATGCTTGTAAACCGTCCCGTTCAGGATCAGGCTCATGTTACGCAGCTTGCCTTCCTGGTAGAGTTTCTCCACTTCGGGAAGGGCACGGCGGTCCATTCTGCCCGCACGGACGACATAGATCGTCAGGTCGGCCACCCGGTTGACGATCACTGCATCGGCAACCACACCGGCCGGTACGTTGTCCAGGATGATATAATCATACCGCTTACGCAGCTCGGCGATCAAAGTCTCCAACCTGTCCCCCAGCAAGAGTTCAGCCGGGTTAGGCGGAACAGGACCGGCATGGATGATATCCAGCTTGTCGCACAACTCGTTCTGCCGGATGATCTCATCGACATTGTCGATACGACCGGACAGATAATTGGTGACACCCTTGTCCGATACATGGACATGCGAACTGAGCGTTCCCTTGCGGATATCGAGGTCGACCAAAACGACCTTCTTGTGCGTAAGGGCGAAACTCATCGCCAAGTTCATGGAGACGAACGTCTTGCCGGCTCCCGGATTGAACGAGGTGAACATCACCACCTGCATCTTCTTATCCTTCACCCGCATGAAGTCCATATTGGTACGCACGATACGGAACGCCTCCGAAACCGAGTCGCGGCCGTTCTCATGCACCACCACCTCGCTCTTGTCCTTCTTGTCGCGCATCGGGATCTCGCCCAGGAACGGCACGGAGAGTACCCCCTCCACATCCTTCCGCGAGCGCACCTTCGTGTCGCTGACCGCCAACAGCCACAAGACACCTGCCGGTATCGCACATCCCAGCACGATGGAAGCCAACAGGATCATCATCGACTTCGGAGCCACCGGAGCATTGCTTCCCGCCGCCGGGTCGATGATACGTGCGTTGCTTTCCGTCATCCGCTGCGTCAACTCGTTCTCCTCACGCTTGTTCAACAGGTAGAGATACAGTTCCTCTTTGATCTTCTGGCGGCGTTCCACCGAAAGGACCTCCTTCTGCTGGGTCGGCACAGCCGAGATGCGGCGGCTTGTCTGTTCCTCCTGCGCCCGGATATTCTTGATCTTGATGTTCAGCCCGACGATCAGGTTATCCACCGAACGGATGATGGTCTGCTTCATCGCGATCAGCGAATTGTTCAAGTCCTGCACCACCGGGTTCTTGCTACTGCTGTTGCTGATCAGCTTGTCGCGTTTCAGCAACATCTCGTTGAACTCCCCGATCTGCGACTCGATGTTCACATCCGATATGCCCGTGTTCGCCGGGATCAGGTCCGAACTCTTGCCGGGGTCCGTCAGGTAGTTCTTGATATATTTCGCCAGGCTCAACTGGTTCTCCAGACTCAATCCCTCCTGGCGATATTGGCTGGAAGTCTGCAGGTACATGCCCGTCTCGGACGAGATATCCGTCAGCTGGTGTTCCCGCTTGTACGACTCGATATCCGAATCCACATCCCCCAATTCCTTCTCGATCACAATCAGACGGTCGTTGATGAAGTTGGAAGTGTTCATCACGATCTGGTTCTTGTCGTTGATCGCGTCTGTGTTGTAGACGGAGATCAGCGTGTTGATCACATCCTCCGCACGCGGGATGGAGACATCCTGAAGCGTCAGGTTGATGATCGTCGATGCCTTGTTCGCCAAAGTAGCCTGCAAGCCTCCCTGGAAGCGGAGCGCCACATCCTGCAACGGCGATTTCGTCACCTGCACGACCGTATTGAAATACTTGTCGCCGTAATAAAGCGACGGGACCACCACCACCCGACCGACAGGCGTCGTAACCGTGTCGTTCAGCGCCACCTTCACCGGCTTGCCGTCCGCCACCTCCTGCCCGCCGAGGGTGAATCCGGACAATATCACCTCCTTTCCGGAGACAGGGACCGCCTTCAACGAAAAAGCCTGTGCCTCTTCCGCATCCGGGAAAGAGAGCTGTACGGGCGACTGAGTGTACAGTTCCACCATCCGCAGCCCGTCTTTTACCGTGTAGCTCACATCCAGATGCAGGTTACGCGCCACTTCGGTCATCAACCGCCTGGACTTGAATACCAGCACCTCGTTATCCACATTCCGCTTCGAACCGAAAAGCCCCAGATCCTCGAAAGCGGCCGACTCGCTCATCGCACCGCCCTTCGCATCATCTTTGATCAGTACCGAAGCCGTCCGGGTATATACCTTGGGCGCCCACTTCAGATAGAGGAACGCCGTCCCGGCACATACCACGACGGACAGAACAAACCAATACCAGTTAGCCAACACCGTTTGCAGGATGTCCCCCAGGTTCAATTCGTTCTCTTCCATGCGGATGTTCGTTTCTTGTTCTGTGTTCATAGGTTCTCTTTTTTTACTTTGTTAATGTCACAATCAGAGACGCGATGGAAACCAAAGCGGAAATCGCGCCAAACCAGACACCCAACGATTTGTTCTGGTTGATATCCGTCTGCTCGGCCTTCGCCTTATTCGGTTCGACATACACGATATCGTTCTGCTGCAAATAATAGCAAGGAGAATTGAATATATCGGACGAACGGAGATCATGCATCAGGATCGTCCGCTTCCCGTCCTTCTCGCGGATCACGGCCACCCGGTCGCGTCGTCCGTAGATCGTCAGGTCGCCCGCCATACTCAAGGCCTCCAACAGGGTGATACGGTCGCCGGAGATATTGAACGATCCCGGACGGTTCACTTCACCCATCACCGACACCTTGTAGTTCAGGAACTGTACCGTCACGATCGGGTCTTTGATCAAGTCTCCCTCTATCAGGCGTTGCTTGATCATTTCCGTCAACTGCATACGCGTCAGTCCCGCCACATGCAACTTGCCGAGGATCGGGAAATCGATATCCCCATTACCATCCACCAGATAGCCTAACACACGCTGGCTTCCAGAATTGGTCGAACCACTTCCCAACTGATACGATACCATCGGCATATTGAACGGCAACGCCAGTTCCGGGTTCTTGCTGTTCACCATGATCGCCAGCAAATCGTCGTTATGGACATACACCTCGTACTTCTGCTCGATATCCTGCTGCTTCAGCGGGACGACATCCTGCAAGTAAACCACTTTCTTCGAAGATGCGCAGGAGGTACAGAGTACCACCACGCACATCAACATATAATTCCAGATTTTCACTCTTCTTTCTTGATTAAAATAAGTAATTACGGTTTATTGGATAACACCGCCGGAATGTCCCGGATGGCTTGCGCCGCCTTCCTTGGTGATCGTCGTGCTTACACCGGCATAAGTTGCCACCTTCACGCTAAACGGAACGACGCGGCCCTGGTAGTTGAAGTTGACAGAGAAGGAAGAGAGGTTCTTCTTGGCCTTCATGTCGATCGTCACTTTCTGGTCGCCATCAGCCTTGGCCGTACCTAAAGAGAAAGGAATTTCTTCCACACCGGCAGTCGAACCTTTGGTAGACGTGATAGCCGCGTTCAGCTGGCTTGCCAGTTTGTCAACATCAGAACTGCTCAAAGCAGAGAACGTGCTGCCCAACTGCTGTTTCAGGTCACCTTCGATCTCCCAACCGATCTTCTGCTTACCGTTCACTTCCTGCTCGGCAGCTTCCATCTTGCCCAGGTTGTCGATTGTGACGGTAGACAAGTTTTCCGTCGAGCTTCCGGCAGCGGATTCCGAATAAACCGTTCCGAAAGAGTGGTTAGAGAAACCGTCCAACGAGCAGACATAAGCGTTGCGGTCCGCATCAAAATCAGCCGTTCCTATTTCTTTCCAGTCATTGCCTTCTTCCACGAAATGCTTCACGTCGGCGAAGCTGATCGCATTGCTGGTCGTGTTCTTGATCACCACTTCCACATCCTTTCCAAACTCCAGACCGTCAGGCGTGCAGTTGATAGTCGACAGACTAGCATGATCGCCTTCCACTTTTGCCCCTTTCACATACTCGGTCATCGTGATATCGGTATCTTCCGGAACTGCCCCGGCCGGGATATGCAGTTCGGCCACATGCGTACGTTCATCATATACGACCGCGTCCTTATCAGCCGATACGGTCACCGAAGCAGCCAAAGATGTCAATGTCTGTGACAAAGAGATACTGCCCTGTTTCGGCGTGCCCGAAGGGATCATCGCGTCAGCCGTAACTGTCACATATCCGTCCTTTGCAAACGTCACAACATAGGTTCCGACCTTGTCCATCGCCAACTGGTACGTCCCGTCGGCAGCCGTCTTGACCGATTTGCCCGACGTGCTGACCTCGACACCTTCCAGCGACTTGCCTCCTTCCGTCACCTTACCTGCGATATAGTAGACCTCCTTATCCAATGGATTATCGGTCACGATTTCAGGTGTCGGTTCGTCATCATCGCTACATCCTACAAATCCCACACTCAATGTCGCAGCCAAGCCCATAGCCAGCACTGCGCTCCAGAAATTTTTCTTTTTCATACTCATTAAAAATAAAACTTTATATTATTTATTATACAATTATTCATCCCCCATCTCTCTTTTCAGCAATAATTCATAAATTATAAATCATCCCTCCTCCTATCATAAGGAACACTATTGCTCTCATCCGGCCGAGTCTCGTAGTCCTGTCCGAGTTTCCGGCGGAAGTATTCAAGGCCGCTCTGTCCCGAATATTCCATCTGGTAATATTCCGGCAGGCGCACCCTCACCTTGCGCGACTTGCCCCATTGCGGCAACGGGACGGCAAAATGGAAACCGCCGTTCGCCTCGCCCCCCGTGTACATGGCATACAAGCCGGCCGTCGTCCGTCCGAAATGGCAGATGCAGTCCACCCGCACCCCATAGTCGCCATAGATATACCGGTGCACGCCCAAGTTGAAATCCATATTGAAATGCCTTTCGCGGAAACGAACCTCCGCCGCCCCGCTCACCCGCTTCCAATTCGACACCTGCCATTTGCCCTCGTAGAAGGTGGACGATCCGGTCACACCGCCTTCCAGGCCGAACATCCAACGATCATCCGGCGTCGCATAGCGCAGTTTCAGGTCCGCCCCCATCCGGTTGTTCGTGAAGTTGCCGACCGTCACCCGTCCGAACGCCCCTCCGGGCAATCCGAACTCCTGGCTCAAGGTCAGCACCCCGGCCCGGATATAGTCCATCTGCCCGACCATATTGTTCCAAACCGGCAGGATCACCTGCCCCGTGAAAGCCGCCCCTTTCCAAAGCCGCGCCTCCACCGCCGGAGCGATATTGATCACCGCCCCGTATATCTTGTCCAGCCACGAATTGCTCAGCGAGATCTGCGGATACAGCACCAGCTCCACCCGTCCGTCCCAGGGCATACGGACCTCGTCGGGGTTAAACACACGCTGACGGGGCGTCAGCTCATACCGGATTCCACCCGCCACCGTCTTGAAATCGTAGCAATAGGCATACAATGAAAAATGATCGAACAACCGTGCCGACACTCCCATGTTCACCGCCTTCGAGTCATATTCCGCCATCACCTCAAGCGGCTTCAGGAACGCCGGACGGTAGCTCACCCCGCCGAACACCCCCTTGTTCTCGCTCCTGCTGCGAAACGGCACATGCCCTCCCACCGTCACGCCGATATCATGGCCGTAGAAACCGAAATGTTTCGTCCCGACCGCATAGACGGAAGAGAAATAACGATTTCCGCCCGAATCCAGGAAAGGATTCAATTCTCCGGTCGTCAGCAAGTCATTCGAACCGATCACGACCGACGGCCACCATTTCCCCTCCTTCAACGGACGCAGACGCAGGGAGACCGAACGGTCCTGGTTCCATTTGCCGGTACTCTCGACCTTCAGCAACGTGCACCGGTAGGCCACCTCCATAAACGGCAGGAACGTCAGGTTCACGAAATAGTTTCCCGAATTATATCCCCACTCCTGAGGCAGCATCTCCTGAGGCAGGTAATTGCCTCCTGCCATGAACGTACCGTCCTCCTGCATATCGGCCGAAGGGATGTTCAGCAGACCGGAAACACCCAACGAGCGTTGGGCGATTGACAAATGAGAATTGACAATCGACAATGAAATGCCGATTGTCAATAGGGTTTTCTTTATTATTTTATGTTTCATATTCTGTTTTCAAGGTTCCCCAAGGACCCGCACAATCTGTTCCACCTGCTTTGGCGTCAGCACCCGCCGCGAAGCCGTCCAGCCGTTCTCGTGCAAGAGTCCGAGCAGGACGGGATTGCCGACGATCCACTGTTTCAAGCGCCTGGAAGCCACTTCGGGCGTGACATCCGGGCTATATTGCCGTCCCAGCCTCCGGAGCGTGGTGGAACGGTTTTTCCATTTTCCTTCTTCATCATCCGACGTCCCGGTCATACCCACCTCCAGTCCATTGTCGCCGGACGGCAAGCACCGACGGACAAGCCCTTCAACTGCGTCAGGCAATCCTCCAGCACCCGTAACAAGCGTTCCCGTTTCTCCGCTTCCGCCACACCGGACAAAAGCCCGATACCTTTCCGGATGCGTCCGAGCAACACCTGTTCTTCCGAAGGCCGGGTCTGCCGCACCGCCTCACGGACGTAAGCGGCAAACGCCTCTCTCCCCAGCCGGCGAAAGAGCGAGTCCGGATCGTCCCCTTCCGGCAGCCCGATCCTCACCGCATCCATCCCTTCGCCAGCAAGTACCGGGACAATCGCATCCGCCGCCTTGCGCCCCGCCTTGTCGGCATCCAGCATCACGCGGACAGATGTCGCATATCGTTTCAACAAAGCAATGTGCCCCGTACAAAGCGCCGTCCCGCACAACGCCACCGTATGCCTGAATCCCGCCGCATGCATCGCCAGCACATCCTTATATCCTTCCACCAGAAAGACGCTCCCCTCCCGGCGGATCGCCTCCCGTGCCTCATACAACCCGTACAACAGTTCGCTCTTCCGATACAGCCCGCTCGTTTCCGAATTGACATATTTCGGTTTATCCCGATCTTCGTCCGACAACCTCCGCGCGGCAAACCCGGCCAACCGGCCCTCCTCATCGCGCACAGGGAACACCAACCGGTTCCGCATCGCCTTCCAGCGCTCGGGAACCAGGCAGGGCGACTGCCCCACCCCGAAATCCAACCAGGTAGGCGTCAGTTCCGAACATCCGCTACCCGCGGGCAGCAACAAAGCCAGAAAAGCTTCGTTTTCAATTGACAATTGGGAATTGACAACGGGCAATTGCTCCGCGTCGCTATTTTCTTTTTTCTCCTTGATTGCCAACCGTTCCGGCAACAACCTCGCCTCCTTATTGTCTTTCCCTTCAATAGCCAACTGTCCACTGTCAATCGACAATTTGTTCGCCGCCTCGACAAAGCCGACGTTCTCGATCTTGCTGACAAAGGCGAACACATCTCCCCTCTCTCCGCAAGCATAGCAAACAAAGCTCCCCTTCTCCTCATTGACGGAAAGGGAAGGATGCCGATCCCCGTGGAACGGGCAAAGCCCCATCCATCGGCGACCGACACGGTTCAGTTTCGTATAACGCCCGATCACCTCCCTGATCGACAGGGAGGCTTTCAGTTCTTGTATCTCTTGCTTCGTCATAACCCTAAAGAGGTTTGCGTACCGGGCTGTATATAGTCCGTGATACGGGTGAACGAAGGGTTGTACCGGAAACGGGCGATCCCCGTCGAACCGTTACGGTTCTTCGCGATATAGATCTTGCCGACCCCCACCAGGCTATGCCCCGTCTTTTCGTCGCGGGTGAAGCCATAGCGTTCGGGACGGTAGATGAACGCCACGCAATCCGCCACCTGCTCGATCGTCCCCGAATCGCGCAGGTCGCTCATCACCGGCAGATACGCTTTGTCGGCACGCGCCTCGCAGGCACGATTCATCTGCGAAACCGTCAGCACCGGACAATTGCTGTCCAACGCCAGTTGCTTCAACGCCCTTACATTCCGTCCCACCATCTGTTCCTGTGTCTCCCCCTTCCGGCGGTCGCCGCCGAGAAGGTGCAGGTAGTCCACGACCACCAGGTCGCATTTCCCCAGGCGGCATTGCAGCAGCACTTTCGCCCGTATCTGCTCGACGGTAGCCCCTACCGTATAGTCGAGATAGAAAGGCAAGTCCTTCAACCGGAGGGCAGCCTCTTCCAACTGTCCCAACTCGCGTCCGGTCGGCTTGTTGATGCGCAGGTGATCCGGGTTCACGTCCGTCATCCCTGCCAGCACACGGTTCAACATTTGCAGGCTCGACATCTCCAGGCTGAAGAAGCAGACCGATTTCCCGGCACGCGCCGCGTTCAGGGCCATCTGCAACGTCACCGCCGTCTTCCCGTCGCTCGGCCGTCCGGCGACGATCGTCAGCTCCGTATTGTGGAACCCTCCGGTCACATAATCGAACTCGGCAAGCCCGCTCTTCACCTGTTCGGCCTCCAGCTCACCGCCAAAGCGACGATAATGCCAGGACACCGCCTCGGCAGCCAGTTCGCCGATCGTACGCACCGGAGCGCCCTCGGCCGTCTTCTGGCGGAACTGCATCAGAAGGCGCTCCGCCTCGTCGACCAGTTCCTCCGGGACGGACGATACCTTGCCAGCCTTGAACGCCATCGTCCCGAACAACGTGACGAGGCATCTCAGCTTATATTGTTTCTTGATTCCTTCCACATAGGCCGCCACGTTCCCGTCGTGGCGCACATTCAGCATGTAGGGCAACAGGAACGACAAACCGCCCAGCTTGGCAGCCAGTTCCTCGTCCGCTTCGCGCATTCCGCGTTCCACCAGCACCATGTCCGGCCGTACCCCCGTTGCATAAATTTTCATGATCACTTCATAGACGAATCCCAACGAAGCATCCGCAAACATTTCCTGAGTCAGCCCTGCAGACTCCGCCTGCACCGGCGCTTCCATCGAGGTCATCAACAGGCAGACCAACGCCTTTTCCATATCGCCCAAAGAGATTCCTCCGTCCGTTTCTTCACCGTTCATCATTGCAAGCCTCCTTCCCCGTCTGCGGTACAACAATCGAACTGCATGCTTCGTCCGCCCATACGGCGTTCGGCCTCTTCCAGGGCGAGGAAAGCGGATTGCTCCGGCGCATCCTTCCCTGCTTCCTTACGACGGATCCCCATGATCGAATCGTATCCGCAGACACAAACACGAATCCCGCCGTTAAGTCGCTTCAGTCCGATCAAATCCTTTTCTTGCAACCAAACAAGACTTCGGTTCAGAGTTTTCGTACACATCCCGCATCTTTTCGCCAGTTCTTCACATTGTCCGACAAACTCGCCGCGCTTACAGACATAATAACGCTTGTTCAAAAAAACCTTCCCGTCCTTGAAAAACACTTCCGAGAACAAAGCCAAGTACACCATGCCGACCGATCTTTCCCGGCCTTCGCCACGAAATAACATCTCCAACACTTTTCGCGGAATGAGGACATATGACTGTCCCAGGAATCCCACAATCCTTTCGTTGTTTAAATTCTGATCCATAATAGATGGATTTAATAATGAATAAATTTGTTATGGCTTGTCGTTTTGCAAATCGGTCCGAACGGATTAATAAACAAATATTTACGACAGCAAATAGACAGCAGGTGTCCATTTGCCCTGTCCGTTCCCTAATATATAATAACTAAAACATACTTCTTATAACTAATTATAAAAAGCGATTTTCGCATTTTTTTCAGAAGAGCGATCTTCAACTTTCAGCCATCACAAAGGTAGAGTCAAATCCATTATTAAAAAAAACTATTTTATGCAGAATTTCAATTCCTTTCACCCTTTAAAAAGAAGCCATATAATACCGCCGATCGGTTTATTTTTTATTACGTGATTTGAAATTCTTAAATTCCGCTTTCATTCCGTCCACGATCGAATCGGCCTCCGGAAGTTGCTCCTTCAACTTGTTCAAAACGGTGTTTTCCGTATTTCCCGTGTCGAAGATGCGGTCCACATGACCGGCCATCCGGGCGAACGAGCAGTCCTCGATAATGCCGGCCCTCATCATCGCCCCCATATAGACCATGAACAAGTCGGGACGGGCCACCCATACCCGGGCAAACCCCGGAGTTTCCGTCTCGTAGCCGCAATAGCGGTACAACTCGTCACTGTAAACTTTGAAAAAACGATCCGCCAAACGATTCCACGATTCGTTTTTCTCACCCCTCAACCCTTTGAACAGGAAAGCGAGTGCAAACAACTCCACCTCCCGGTCCGCCTTCAAGTTGGCGATATAATCCTGCAGAAGCGGAAAAGACAGATATTTACCCGTTATCGCCCTCACTTTTTTTTATCACATCTTAGGAAATCCTTCATGAAATTTTCCCTTTTGTTTTTTTGATCTTTCATTAATTCTAATGTTTTTCAGACCGTAGTATTATATGACATTCTTCCTTTTTTCCCTTCCTTTCAAAACATATATGTTTTGATTTTAAAACACCTATGTTTCGTTTTCAAAACACCGGTGTTTTGAAACTGAACAATCGGATGCAAATATACGAAAGATTAATCGACTCTATTCGACTCTAATCGACTCTAATCGACTTTGCGTTTTTTCCCTGCCGTATCTTTGTATAGTCAAAAGGGACATCTCCCTAATTTTCAATCTTTTAATTTTTAACTTTTAATTTTTCAATCCCTATGCCATTAATTTACACTCTCGTCAAACGCAAAGACATGAGCAAAGACGCAGCCTCAGGCGCAACTCTTTATCATGCACAGACCAGCATCACGAAAAAACTGACGCTGAACAAGATCTGTACCCGTATCGAAAACATCTGTACCGCCAGCCGCGGTGAGATCATCTTGGTGCTCGACGGCCTGATCAAAGTCATGAACGAAGCCCTTTCCGACGGCGAATCGGTTCACTTGGGCGAATTCGGCAGCTTCCGTATGGTTGCCGGCAGCAAAGGTTCGGCCACCGTCGACGGTTTCACCACCGCCCTGTTCAACCGTGCCCACATCGTCTTTTACCCCGGCACGATGCTGATCAACCTCGTCAACAACGTCTCCTTCGAACGCTACGTCCCGAAAAAGGACGCCTCCAGCGAATCGGCCGGCAGTGGCGGTGGCACGGATGATCGCCCGGGAGAACTGTAAATCAAGTGAAAGTTGAAAGTAACTCCACGTTGCTATTTTTCAACTTTCAACTTTCACCTTTCACCTTTCAACTAAAAAATCACCTTTCAACTAAAAAAATGAAGCAAAGCGAATTTTTTTCCTCCCTCCTTCCCCTCGCCCGAAAGGCGGGGGAAGCATTCCGGATCAATCCGGCGGTTATCCTGGCACAAGCGGCTATCGAGTCGGGCTGGGGACAAAGTGATCTCGCCAGCGAGCATCACAACTATTTCGGCCTCACTGCCTACGGCCGCTCCAACGTCTGGTGGAAAGGCGCAAGCATCGAGTTGGGCGCCCATTCCCTCCGTTTCCGTACCTACGACAGTCCCGGAGACTCGTTCATGGACTACGCCCGCCTGATCCGTTCGGTCTACCCGTTCGCCGCCGACGTCAGCGACGACCCGAAAGCCTTCGCCCGCAAGATCGCCTACAGCAAATACATCAGCGAAGTCAACGGCGACAACCGTGCCGCCTATCAAGCGTTGTTGGTCAAGGTTTGCAGAAAAATCAGTAAACTCATTCCCCACCCCATAAATCATAATTCATAAATCATGAACGTCCTTGAAACCATCCTCAGCTTCCTCACCACCCTCGCCCGGATCATCTTTCCCCGGCGCAAACGCCCGGTTGCCGGTGACGACCTTTGTCCTTGTCCTCTGCCTGAGCCTCCTATCCCTCCTCTCCCTGTGGAAAGGGGAAACGGAAGTAACCCTCGCCGCTCTCGGAGCGATTCTCTCCCTCCTCTCTCCCCGCCCCCCGAAGCCGACTGGCTCGGCCTCTCCGGCTACACCCTGATGCTGGCAGGAGGGATCGGGAGTCTTTATAAGGTACTGGCGGGATAAAGGGGCTACAGCACGAAACTGCTTTCCAAGACTTTCAATATATTGCGATGCATTGCGGAATATTATTTCCCGCTCCAAAGTGTTCCACAAACGTTGTGCTTTTGCATTATAGAAGTCTTGGAAAGTTCACAATCTATTATTTCTTTACCGAATTTTTGATCTCCTGCACGATATAAGCTACATCCTCGTCCGTCACACACGGGCCACTCGGCAAGCAAAGTCCTTGTTTGAACAAAGATTCGCTCACTCCGTTCACATAACGGGGATTGTTCTTATATACAGGTTGCAAATGCATCGGTTTCCATAGCGGACGAGATTCGATGCCGACAGCATCCAATGCCATACGCATGGCTTCCACATTCCGGTTCGGTTCCGAGTCGGTATGCAAGGAAGAAGCAACGTGTGTCACACCGGCTGCGCCTCCTACCGCTCCCTGAACAGCCGTTTCGTAGGCATGTTCCTCGCCTTTCACATGCAAGGACGGATCGAGCAGGATCGTATTCAGCCAATAGTTACTGTCGAAACGGGAAGATGGATTCTCGTGCAATACGATCCCTTCCACTCCGGCAAGCAGTTCCTTATAGAGTTGGCAGGTATGCTGATGGTGGGCAATATGTTCATCCAACACCGTCATCTGGCCACGTCCGATACCGGCACAGATATTCGACATACGATAGTTGTAGCCGATCTCTTCATGCTGATAATAAGGATAGGACTCACGGGCCTGCGTAGCATAGAACATGATCTTCTTTTTCGTTTCTTCGTCCGGACAGATCAAAGCCCCACCACCTGAAGTAGTGATCATCTTGTTCCCGTTGAACGAAAGCACCCCGTATCGTCCGAACGTACCGCAAACCTGTCCGTCATACCGGCTTCCCAGCCCTTCGGCAGCATCTTCGATAACCGGAATATCATATCTGTCGGCAATCGCCATGATCTCCTCAATCTTCGCTGGCATCCCGTACAGATAAACCGGTACGATCGCCTTTGGCTTTTTACCTGTCTTGGCAATCCGATCTTTGATGGCCTCTTCCAACAACACCGGATCCATATTCCAAGTATCCGCCTCCGAATCAACAAATACCGGAGTAGCCCCCAGATAGGTCACCGGGTGCGAAGATGCACAGAAAGTAAAACTCTGCACAATTACTTCATCTCCCGGTCCCACACCACAAGCCAATAAGGCCAAATGAACAGCTGCCGTACCGGCGGAAAGGGCAACGACTTCTTTATTATTACCTACAAAATGTTTCAGATCCTCTTCAAACCCGTTCACATTCGGTCCTAAAGGCACAACCCAATTGGTATCAAAGGCTTCCTGGATAAAAGCCTGTTCTTTGCCGCTCATATGGGCAAGGCAAAGATAAATTCGTTTGTTCATTATAATTTATGATTAAATCTACAAAGACAATAATTCTTTCAGAGTATGTATCTTTACATTAGGCAGGTACTCTTCCGGACAGGAAAAGTCCTGACAGTGGATATTTCTTCCATCATCCAACAGGCAGATCGTTTTCCATCCCAACTTATTAGGTGTAATAAAATCTTTCCGAAGGTTATCCCCGATATAGACAAACTCCGCATCAGTATATTTATCCTGAAAAAACATGAAATTCCTCTCTGATGGTTTTTCAGAGCCAAACTCTTCGGATATAACCAGGTTCTCATTTTCGATAAATTGTTCAAGACCCAATGCCTGGAACTTATTTCGTTGGGTGATAGAACGACCATCCGTGATCATCCCCAGTATAAAATCCTGCTTCAAAACCTCCAATGCCTTCAAGGTATCAAGCTCCAACCGGATATTAGGGCGATGAGACCTGTAGATGGACAGTAAATCAGCTTTCGTCAACGACAAATCGTAAGTATCAATCAAACGAGAAAAAACATCCGCTTGCTCTTTATAAGTTTCCAACATAAAAGCATAAATCCCTTTCAAGGAAAACTTCAATTCTATCCATCCGGCAATTTCCCGATAAGCAGAGTATAAGAAATCGATTTCCTTATACAACGTATCATCCAGATCAAAAATGAAAATCTTATTTTTCATATACGATTACCTCGCTGTCATACCGGAGCATCAAGGTATTGTCCGCCCAAGTATCCATATAGGACAACGTTTCATCCAACATGTACTCCCTTACGATATATTCCGGAAAGTTGGCTCCCGCATAATAGGAAAGCGGATATCCCCCACCGAACCGTGGATTGATCTCGATCCCGACCACATCATCGTCCGACTCTCTATAAAACAATTGGATGCAGATACAGCCAACCACACCCGGCAAATAGTCCAGCCGTTCTTTCAAAAACCGAACCAGATAGTTTTTACGGGTAAATCCCTTATTGATCTCACCGGCACGGATCTCTATCCTTTCACGAGGCACGATAGCCTTCACTCTATTATCCTTGCCATAATACATATCGACCGTAAATTCCTTGTATTCCTGTTTGTCGATATATTCCATAAAAATCAACTTCGGATGATTCAATATTTCCGATGTCAGTTCCTCCTTACCCCTCACGACATACAGGTCTTTGCTTAAGGAACCATCATATGGTTTGGCGAAAAGTGGAAAAGTCGGATGATATTTATCCACTGGAGCCGGAACGCGAATATCATGGCTATTCAAGAATGTACCGGTATTCCGCTTATCCCGGCAAGCTTGTATGAAAGGCAATTCCGATACCATCGGTTCTATCCCATTCTCTTGAAACAGTTCCTTATTCTCCGCCAAAACCAACAACTCGGTATCGATAGTCGGCACAATAATCCGAATTCCTTTTTCTTTACATATTGTCAGCAACATTTCTATATAACCGGAATCGGTTACCCTCGGTACAGCCATACATCCGTCTGAAACAATCCCGGCAGGAGCCATCGCAGGATTCATATCTGTCGTGAACACCTTCGCTTCTGGATAAAAACGTCTCAATGTTTCTTGAAACTGCTTTGTCAGTGTAACCCGCTTTCCGGCGGAGGTGATTAAGATATTAGTATTCCCTCGAAGATCTTGATACTCCAAAGCTGCTTTTGCAGCCAAAAGTGGTTTAAGAAGGTAATTTACCCCCCCCCCGTTAACACTGGTTAACATATTAATATTCAATGTTTTTATCGTTTTACACCTATTTCCTACAGCCAAAACCCCATCCGGAATATCTTTGGCAACAACCGATCCCGCACCGATCACAGACCATTTTCCAATCTTGACACCCGGTAGAACCGTAGTACCTGCACCGATCCAACTTCCTTCACCAACATGAACGTTTCCACAAAGCGTACTATGCGGAGAGATATGCACATAATCTCCTATCACACATTCGTGATCGACAGATGTTCCAGTGTTAACAATGCAATGTTTCCCTATACAAGCACAAGACTGAACAACCGCTCCCTGCATGATAACCGATCCTTCCTGTACAGTGGCATAAGGAGAGACTATCGCAGACGGATGTATCGCCGTTCCAAACTCAACATTTAGTTTGTTAGCAATCATCCGACGTATTTTATTATCACCTATACTTATTATCAGAGGTGAAATATCTTCCTTCCCATGAAAAACCGGATAACCCAAAAGTTCATTTATCTCCGGATTATCATCGACAAGTCCTTCTATCTCTATCTGATTCGCCTTTAATATATCTATGATCACTTTAGCATGACCACTTGCACCGTATAAATACATATCCGTTTAATTATTACCCGTAAAAAATTCCATCGTAGCCTGTCCCTCTTGTGAAATACCTTCCCGGACAAACACTTTCTTTATCGTCAAAAAGATGATCTTCACATCCAGCCAAAACGAACAATGATCCACATACCAAACATCCAGTTCGAATTTCTTCGTCCAACTGATCGCATTACGTCCGTTCACTTGTGCCCATCCGGTAATCCCCGGTCGCACGTCATGACGACGCGCCTGCTCCTTACTATATAATGGCAGATATTGAACCAATAAAGGACGAGGTCCAATCAATGCCATATCCCCTTTCAAGACATTTATCAATTGGGGCAACTCATCGATCGAAGTAGAACGGACAAAACGCCCTACGTTTGTCAACCGATCTGCATCCGGAAGTAAATTACCGTCAGCATCCCGTTCATCTGTCATAGTTTTGAACTTGATCACCTTAAATATTTTTCCTCCTTTACCGGGTCGCTCCTGTGTAAAGAACGCACCGGCTCCCTTGTTGGCAAAGTGCAACCAAATAGCCATAACCAGCAAGATGGGCCAGATTACAGTCAATACACCAAATACAAAAACAAAATCAATTATTCGTTTGAGAAAATATTTATACATAACGAATGTGATATTTCAAATAATTATTTGATAAAAATCAAGAAATTTCTTCCAAAGTTTCTTCTGTTCAAAACGGTCAATAATAGACTGGCGAGTAGAAACTGAGAAATAATGATAAAGTTTTTTATCTGTTACCATTGTCTTCATTGCTTGATAGAGGCTCTCTACATCACGAGGCGGAACTAATAAACCATTTTCTTTTGTCACCACATTATTACAACCAATAATATCAGAACTAATGACAGGTAGTCCCATTGCTCCGGCTTCCATCAAAACTAATCCAAAGCCTTCGCGATAAGAAGGAAATAACAAACATTGCGAAACCGCCAAAAAAGGTTTTACATCATTTTGTTTACCACAATATACCACCCCTTCCTGATTGCCTTTAATAATAGAAGCAACGTCAGCATCTACAGGATTCAGTGCATCTTCAAAAGAGCCTAACATCATTAAACGAACTTTTGGGTTATCTTTACGATAACGAACAAAAGCACGGATCATTTCATTGACTCCTTTATCCTTTACCACTCGTCCCATAGAGATAAAAACAAACTCATCCGAAGTTATTCCATACTTGGTACGAAGCTCAAGCTTTTGTTCATCTGAATAAATTTCAGGATTAAACTGAGATATATCAATACCATTGCAGCTGCCACAACCTATAACACAAGTCTTCTTTTTACTACAAATACCATCAGCATTCAACGTATCACGAACTCCCTCACTCACACAAAGTATATGAGTAGCACATTTAGTTGTAATTTTTTCCATCGCAATTAAAATCTTGCGTTTCAATCCTGTACAACCTTGATAACGTAGACCATGACACATATAGATACGAGTATTCACCCCCGTCAATTTAGCTGCAACCATAGAAAGCAAAGCCCCTTTAGGAGTATTACCATGTACAGCATCTGGTTTTACCTTTTTGAAATAGCACAAGAATAAATAAAGCGACTTGATATCTGTCCCTAAAGATATTTCACGAGCCATTGGAAGTTCATAATAAGGGACTCCATAAGATTCAGCCCGTTCTTGCAACTCCCAAGGATTATCTTCATTAGAACTAACAAATGTAATATCATAATAATCAGACAGATATTTCAGTTGTCCTTTAAAAAAAGCCATAGACTGGGCTACCGTTGTTACATATATAAGTCTTTTCATTTACAACTAAGTTGATGTTGGTAAATTAAAGTTCATTATTGACGTATACTTTACCTCTTTTTATCAATTATTGCATGATACAATTTTTTCATAATTGTATGAAAATTATCAGGGACAAAGTGCTTCACCCAAAAACCATTAGAAGCTGTGGCCTTACAAGAAGGTATTAAGCCTTTACCTTCTATGATATAGAGCTGTTCAAATTTATCACGTAATCGAACATAATACTCTCCGTGATTCTCAACAGCTGAATGATTACCTTTGGTTGCATATTCATATGTAGTCTCGAATAAGGCAAAATCATCTAACATTTTCAATATATCTAAGCCCTTCTGTGTATTCACAAATATTACGGACACTCCGTTTGGATTCCAAAACTCATCAGAATCCTTGATCCCCCAAAAGTCACCAATCTTTATATCTGCTTGACTTACAGTTCCACGATACTGACATTTCAAACATGAGGGACGAGGAAATGTCAAAAAAGCATGACCAAGATATGTAGCATAAAAATTTTTATATTTCTTGCTGTTATCATCAAATGTCTCTTCGAGGCTTGTAACAAACCAACCTCTCAATTTGTGTCGCATATTAATCTTTTCTATATGCTTTCCATTCTTCGATTCACTCCAAACTCTATAATCATTCAAAACCTTATGAGATGTTATTCCTGCACAAATCAACTCACAAGTTATCAGATTTTTATAATCTATACGAAGGTAATTCTTAAGACCTGAAACGTCACAAGGACAACCCGTAAACAACACAAAGCGCCCTGTATTCAGACATTTCTTCACTTTTTCGAAGATTCCTGTTTTAGAAGCTTGAACATATTTTGAACCACAGAACCGACGAACCTCCTCTTCAGTGGTAGCTATTCCATACTCTACGTTTTTATAGTCTGGAGAATACTGTACACCAAACACAACTCCACCTTTTTTAACTATATACAAAGCTAAAGCTGTTCCGATTCCACCTGTCGCACATTGGTTTAAAAGCACATCATCCTTTGTATAACCAGCATAAATTTTGAGATAATGGTTATTATTATTACATTCATTTACAACAGGACAAACTTTAGTACACAAACCACAATCAACACACTTACCTACATCTACTACAGGATACAGAAAACCCTCTTTGTCAGCCTTCATACTGATGGCCTTTTTTTTACAAATACTTTCACATGCAGAGCAACCGCAGCATTGACTTCTATTTTGCTTATTTGTCAAAGTATTATTGGCCCATACATTCTGTATATGCGTCATGTTACTTTTCTAATGAGTTTTTTAGAAAATTCATTGAGTATGCTACAAAGACATCAATCTTTGTCTGTACAGCATTATAATCAATTTCTGCATCGGTAAAATTGAAGTTCTTCTTCACATAGCGATTCTTTATACCGAGGCGAGATAATATGGTCAACTGACGTGATGACTGGTCAAATTGAGAGTAAGAACGCTCTACCGACCAAAATTTTTTGTGGTAGTTGATAGCAAAGAGCATTCCATGATAAGAGTCTGTAATTATCATCTGGGCCTTACTAGAAATAGTTAGGAACTCACCAGGACCTGCAGTTGGCTTATAAATACGATCGGTAGGATAATCTATCGCTCCTAACTTACCAAGGACCACAATATTCAAATCGCTCCCTTTGGCAAACTTACAAATAGCAGTCTTCACGTCAGCAGAAGGATCATCCAAAAAATAACAAAGCACATACTTATCCGGCAAATCAACCTCAGCTTTCAGTCTATCCCACTCGTTGCTCCGCATTAGCAATGTAGGATCTGCTACAACCGTTGCATCGCGTCCTGTCAATTCCTTTATAAGACAATGTCCTTCATCCTCACGAACCGACACGCAAGGCACATCGCTGATATACTTCTTCAGTATGCGCCTGTTGTAATTTGGAATATAGTTGCGGCCAAGGCTCGGAGCATATGCCACACGCTTCTCCTTTGGAGCAAAACGCAAATACATCATAGGATCAGGATACAAAGTTGTAGTACACCATATCTGATCGCTACCACATATAAATTTATGATATTTATCCGATACTGCAACTTGTTTAATCCCCTTCGGTGTGTACATTACTTGTATAATATTCGAACTGACAAATGAATCGAACCGCTTCACCATATCAGCATCAAAAATATTAGCTTTTACTTCACGAATTGTTTTATAGGTTGACCATAATAAACGTGGATGAAGCAATAATTTTATTCCCATGTATATCAACTTATTAGGGCGAATATCAAAATTTTTTGACATATTCCCACTCTGCCATACTACCTCCGAATCATATCCCAATCTTTTTACTGCTTCACACAATGCATATACTTGAAGAACTGAACCAAAATTTTTAAGATTGGTTCTATTTACTATTGCAACTTTACTCTTAGCCATAAATCAACTTATAATACTATTTAAAATAACTTGATATTTGTGTGCAATTGTTTTATCAATAGCAGTATTACGCATACCTACGAATTTTTCCCTACCGCCCAAATAATAACATATTAACACAAAGAATATTTTTATATAATTTCTGAATACATATTCAAATACGAGCCAATTACTTCCTATACAATTACGTTCCTCTATTCGCATTATACGACCTTGTTTCATACGAAATAAATATGTTTTCAAATTCAAATTAGGTGAATCGCGATAAAAGAAAAGTGGCTTTTCCATACAATACATATTGTTTCCTTTAAATCCTCTGAACCAAAGATTTCTATCCTCACATCCATTATACCTTTCTTTATAATGGAGTTCTCGAAACCAAACAGTTCTACCTGCAACCGTAGGGTGTATAAAACGAGAACTATACATTAAATCTCGCATATTATTAAACTGATTTGATCCCTGTCTCAAACCTATAATATGGTTGTTCTCATCAATAATTATAGCCTCAGAACCCACAACATCAACTTCTGGATGTTCAAGTAAAAAGTTTACTTGTTCTTCAACACGAGTAGGAAACATAAGATCATCTCCATCCATACGAACAAAGATTTCTCCCCTTGCCATATTAATTTGCTGGTTTAGACGATATGATATACCACGATTCTCTCCATCAATGATTAATTTAACTCGATGGTCACTAATTTTTTTAATTTCTTCAACGGTATTATCAGTAGAACCATCATCTATAATTATTAATTCGAAATTTGCATAGGTCTGTGCTAATACAGACTTTATAGCAATATATATATATTTTCCTACATTATAACAAGGTATACCTATTGTTACTAACATATTTTTTTCTGCCATATAAATATTATTTATTCCCTTATTAATATATTTACAAATCTTATGATCTCATAACATAATATATCTGCATTAACCAAAGAAAGGCAACTTGCCCCCAAAGCCCTAATTGGACTTTGTTTAATTGCTTATTCCATATATCCAACTTCAATAAGGGGTATGCCAATACTATAGAATATAATGTCCATGATATAGAAGCAAAACGATCTGAGAACTGTGCTCTAATAACAAGTACCCAAAAGGCATTACTTAATATATACGCATTAAGTAGATATTTATATATTGAGTCTATATTACCCTTTCTCTCTGCAAACCATCCTATAATAATCGGAACAATGCTATAGGCAAGAAAATCCCATCGGAATCCGGCATAAGCAAAACCAGAATAATCAACATTTGTAGTTACTTGAGACATTCTATCATCAAATCCCAAAGATGAAAATAACCCTTCAAAAAAAGAACCATACACGAGAGATAACGCTATACATCCTACATAAATAAACAATCCCCAACTCAACTTTCTGATAAAATAATAAGAGGCAATGAAACTACAGGATAAAAGGAATGTTGATCTATGACTATAGAATGCCAAAACGAAAAAGAATAAGCCTAATAATTTACTCTTCATTTTCTGTTTTAAAAATAAGGCAATGCCATATACGGCAAATGCCATACCAATATTGCTACGGATAATCGTTACGCCATTGCTCCAAAAAGAAAAAGAAGTAAAAAGAAAAAGGAGTGCAGTATAAATATGAGGCCCAAACAGTTTCCTGCATGCAGCAAACTTAAAAATAAACCCAATAGCTGCAACCACAAGAAACCACATATGTGTACTTAACCCCAAAACTTCACGACTAAAATATTTTATTATTTGCCATATTGGTTCCTTTTTTACTTCACTAATCATAAAATCACCATACTCATAACTATAAGCATATCCTGTCATATCAGCAAAAAGAATACTGACCGGACGTAAGCCAAAAAATAGTGTCACAACAAAAAGCAATAAAAGCGATCGATTGTAACTGTTATCCTTACGGTTATAAAAGTTGCCAAAAGAATTATAATTTATTAAAGCAAAGCTATGATTAATACATAATATGGTCAAAAAAATATACCAAACCCATTGATATGCATAATCAGGTATCATTTGCCAGCCTCCCTCAGCCATTTATCCTTTTGTAAACACAGTTCTTTTATCAATTTTTCTGCAATTATTGGCCCACAAAAATGTTTACGGACATACTCGCACCCTGTTTTTGCAATGCATTCAAGTTCTTCTTGTTTTTCTGCTTTTTGCCAGAACTCAACTGTTTTACGTAGACCTTCCATTGTACCATCGTATGTAATATAATGAATACCAGGAATAAGACCCAGTTCACGATACATAGGTGAGTCTAAACCTATATATGCGCTACCACATGCCATACCTTCTACATATCCGATACCCGGAATACCCAGAATTTCCTCACCTACTAAATGCATCTTATAATCATTAAATTTTTCAACCATATTAAATGAAAAATATTTTTTTTGTTTACCTACATTTAAACGATTGTAAATTTTCTTATAAAGTCGTAGTAACGGAAATTCTCCAGGAACATATTTTTTACCAGCATTATCCTCCAAATAATCATAACTATAACAATCTACTGTATCTTTAAAAAACTTGGGATTGTCTTTTACAAACTTACGTGCAGGCTGATCGCATGGATCTCCATATACAGAAAGGAATTCTTCATGTGGTTTATAAGTAATCGTACCAGTAGAAAACACCTTATTTTTACGTTCAGCAAAAGGCTTTATCGGCTTGAAACGTTCTTGATATACAAACGGATGAATAATCCAAGGTTTATCTATATGATAATACTTCCGAAACAACTCCGAGCTTTCCTGCAAATTAACCTCGTTAAAGAAGCAGTTGATATTAGCCTCTTTAATCAAAGCTTCTTCTTTCGCCCGTCCGTGAAAATGTAACATACTTAATGCTTTAAAAGCTTTTACACCGGACATACCTCGAAAATTATCAGTCATAATATTATAAAGAAGAACTATATCATCTGGACGAATATCTTCCAATCGCTTGATAACTGTTATCTTCTTAGGATCTATTCCGTTTTTCTTCAAAATAATTTTATGCTCCAAATACTTGAAGAGATTCAAAAACTTCAAAAAGGTTTCATTTCCTTTTGTCAAAATTGAAAAACCTCGATCATTGATATAACTACAAACTTCGTATTCTGGATGATTCAACAGATAATCCAATAAATACTTATGTTTTACTGCTGCTGAAAATTTAAAGATAAATACAGAGGAAGGTTTTACCAACATCCAATCTGTATGAAGATTTACAAATACGATTCTCATGTTTCTTCTTATTTTTTTGAAATATTTGTTGCATCTGTTCAGTCATACACTTAATCGAGAACTTTTGCATTTTTGATTCGTCAACTTTCAATATTTTTTCACCATCCAAAATTTTATTAATAGAATCGATCCAAGTCTCTTTCTTTTCATTTAAAGAAACATATTGACAAGCTCCGCAGTTGGCTTCTACAGGCACGACATCAGAAACAATACAAGGTAGACCAGCAGCCTGAGCTTCAACGATAACAATCCCCAATCCTTCAAAAGCACTAGGCATAAAAAATAAATCACAACATTGCATAATTTCATTTACATCTGCTCGCCTCCCCAAAAAATGTATTTGATCCAAGACATCATAATCTGCCAATATTCGTTTACACTCCTCTTCTTTGGGACCGATTCCAACCCACACAAAATTACAATCAACACGCTGTCTTAAGAAACGACCAATCGTATCGGCAATAAAAACGGAATTTTTTTGAGCAGAAAAATGCCCAACAGTGAGCAAATTATATTTTGCTGTTAAACCCAGTTCTTTTTTCTTTAGTATTTTATCCTGTTCTTTGAAATGTCGAAACCTCTCTATATCGATTCCATTATTGACAACAATAGGATATTGATCCTGATACCAATCATGTCCATTAAATAAAAAATCCATCGCCTTTTCAGAACACCCTGAATGACGATTTGCAAAATGCCAACATAGAAAACGCATAAAATTTTGATATAGACGAACTGCCAATGTTCTTCCTTCAACAAGCTCTCGTTGCTGCATACTATTATGAGAATGACAACATCTGATTGGAACACCAGCTAACCATGCTATAAACAGATTAGGGCCATTAAAAAGATCCACATTTGTTTGAAAAACATCGAATTTACCTCTTTTCAGAATATAGTACAACATTTTCAAGTGCTTTATCTTCCCCTTTAAACCCAAGCCCACATCACTTGTGTAAATTAAGTGCACTCCCGTCTCTAATAAATCCGGCTCTCGTACATTCTTTTCAGGTACTAAACAAGGATTTACAACTGTAATATCAAATTTATCTTTATCAATAGCCCCACATAAATTAATAACAAAAGTATCAGTTCCCCCACGAGCCAATCCATTTTGCAATATGCAAACTTTTATTTTTTTATTCTTGTTCATCATATTTTATGAACCTAACTATTATATTTCGAAATAGATCTTGTAACAAAAAATATCCTATAGAAACCAATATTATTATTAATATTACGGATTCAGCATTCTGAAATGCAAGAGACTTTACCCCCAACAGAAAAGCAACTTCTAAAATTGAAAAAACCAAAATATGAAACAAATAGATATTTGTCGCAAACTTTTGACCTATAATAATCAGCGGATTTTTCAAACGTTTACTGACATTCGGAATAGGAAATTTTATACATAATAATATAGAGACAATTGCCAACGGATATGTCATCATATTATAATCAGCTCCAGAACCATTAACATCATAAAGACTAAGTAATAACAATTCAAGATAAGCAAAAACTGATATTAAGAAAAAAAACGACTTTATGTTTTTCAATACATTAATCTTTACTTGAATCTTAATGTATATTCCCATCAATACAGAAGGGAAAGCACAAAATAAGGCACTCCTACTTATTGCAGTATCCAACACTTGATCTGTCAATATAAAAGAATATCTATTCAATAATACACTTAACACTAATAAAATAGGAATAAGTATGTATATATACCTTAATATTTTTAATTTAGAAACTATCCACAAAATAATTAATACCTGAAAATAGGCAGTCAGATACCAAAAAGGATAACATATATTATCTCCCTTGAGTAACCATTCCAACCAAAACTCCATCAAGCCCCACTTCTCATCGACTATAGGTAGTAATAAAAGATAATTACTAAACATTTTCCATAGTAAAAATAATCCATTATAAAATAAAACTAAATGAACTACTTTTTTTAATTGTATAATTACTTTATCTCTATCTAAATCATTATTTGATACTAAATAATATCCTGAAATCATGAAAAAACAAGGTACTGCAATACGCAAAAATGGTAAAAACAATAATGACTCCTTTGAAATTCCAGGTAAATGAAGAAAAACCACCCAACATGCACAAAATGCTTTTAAGATATAAAAGGCTTCATTACCCCCCCCCTATTTTTAATATATTTAACATATATAACTATTTGAAAATATTATTTATCCGAATAATTCTCCCCCCTATTTGGTACCATCGACTAATAATCCAAGTGAAAATATGTTTTTTCATCCCCAACAAATGAGAACTCCTTATATTCTTCAAATTTTCCCGAATATTTTTCTGACGAAGTTGTATATGTTTATCATATTTATAATCAGAAAGAGAAGCATAATACAATGCCCACATATCTTGAATCGCAAAACGAGCTTTTGCTATAGTCAAATATTGAGGCCACCATTTTTCTGTATCTGAACTAATAGCTTCCCATACTCCATGATCTGTTCCTTTTTTTTGAGGACTCCAATTTTGATGACTAATACTCGTCTGATTCATCCGATAATGATACAATTGCCGATCAGTATAAAGTAATGAGTTTATATTTTGGAAGAACTGCCAACAGAAGAGTGCATCTTCTCCGTAAGAAATTCCACAATGAAATACAACATTGTGTAATAAACTCGTTAAAACGAGTTTATTACACAATGAGCCTGACAATTCTTTATGGAATAAAAATTTTTGAATGGCTACTTCTTGATTCCAACATTCCTGTTTATATTCCTTCCTTACTGCCGTGTCATTCACTACCATGCCACATGTAACAACATCTACTTTATATTTCTCGATTTTACTTATCAAGAACTCTATCATATCCAATTCTAACCAATCGTCAGAATCAACAAAAAGGATATAATCACCTTTTACATGCGAGAGTAGATTATTCCTCGCCGCTGCCACACCTGCATTTTCTTGATGGTAGACTTCCACAAATGGATATTTAGCTGCATAATCCTTGGCTATAAACAAGGATTTATCACTTGAACCATCATCCACTACCACTACTTGTAATTGTTGATAGGTTTGATTGACAATACTATCTAAACACTTAGGCAAGTATTGTGCTACATTATACACAGGTATTAAAACCGATACTAACATCTTCGTTCTTTCTCTATTAGTCATCCATTATTCTAGTTTCTTCTCAATTTTATTCACGACAAACAGAATACACCAAGAACAAACAAAAGTCAATAAAATCGTCCAAGATGTAACAATCCAAAAAGAATCGCTGACAGCAACAAACGGCTGGTATAACTCCCGAGTTACTTTCGTAAAAAACAAAGCATGAAAAAACCACATATATACAGATGTATTCCCTAATACCGTTAAAACTTTAAATACACACCTATTACTTAACTGATTAGTCATAATCAAAACCGAAAAAATAAACAGAGGAGCATAAAAAAAATCTAAGTTAAAACCCAAAAATGCACTTTTCAAACTTCGTGTAATTAAGATCCCAACTATTAAGAAAAATGCCAATAGAGACATATATTTAGATCGAGGTATATGAATCATTGTAAACCAATGTTGTTTTGCAAACAGATAACCTAATATCATACAAGGAGTTTGTAACAAACAGTCAAAAAGACGCTGTGTCCAATCATTTTCCGTATAATGAGGATAAAATTCATGTAAAGCTACTTCACCTATGAAAAACGCTCCGATACAAACTAATGAATAGAATAGAGGCTTTTGATCTATTAATCTACCCACAAAAGGCATTACTATCATTGCAAAAATATAGAACGCCACAAACCAACTAAACCAATTAAGTCGACTATCAACACCTATCATGTTGATAAACAGCATATTACCCCCCCCCTATTTGACTATAACAGACTGGTAATGTAAAAATTATCAGAATTATCCAAAAAGGGATAAGTAATTTACGAATATGTATTAAACCATACTTCAGATCCTTGTTCTTTGAAAAAGCATATCCATATCCCACCATAAAAGTAAAAATACCCACACACAACTTAAAAACCCCCATGAAACGAACCCAATTTTCACTGCCAAACTCCATAAAAGAAATATCCCAATTTCCAGGAATAGAACAATGCAATATAATCATGAATATTATTGCCAATCCTTTAATAATAGCAGTCTTTTCTTTTCCAAACTCCAATGTCATATTTCCTCCACATTTAAATAAAACCAAGCATTCTCTTTGATCCCCAATCTTTATAATTCTTTACCAGAAAAGGACGAAATGTTTTTTTATCCAACAACATGGCATAGATGATATGTGACAAATACAAACGATCATAATGGCGTAAACTGGTATAATATTTACAAAACACATCACAATCCTCAAAAGCATATCCACCGGCACTGATATAATGACCAATTACTGATTTTTCTATTATATTCGTAATATAATACATATCATCTACAGCGACATAACTCTTATCACGCGGATCAAGCATTTCCAACTCTTCAATCGGATAAATTGCAACCCCATTTCGTATCGCTTCCTTCGATTCAAAATAGCAATCGGCATCTTTTATATATATACTACCGGAAATCCGTTCTTGTTGAATCGTCATAAACACTGTTTCCACCTGATCGCGTGTAGGTTCATCAAGAATTACAATCTTGACATTGACAAGTCCCAAACGTTTACACTGCATCCGTAACGAATCGGCTATATAAAAAAGATCATCATGTTTGCGAAGAACAGTAAAATAAATATTATCAAATCGATCCAAGGGAAGTCCCAATACAGATTTGATACAAACGATTATGCCATCTTCACCTAAAGCAAACACATAAGGAAGCTTATTACTGTATTCCGGCTTATCAGCTGCTACAGGTACAATCAAATTACTACTCATGCAACAAACTATTTAAAATATTTTTTAGATAACAAACTACTTTTTCCTCATGTGCATAAGGTAGAATACGCAATATATTCATAAGTTGGACAGTTCTATAATGATCTGTATACCACTGATATTTATTCGAAAAATATAGATCTATTTCATGGTCAATCTTATCGCAGATAATACCTAAGCGAACTGCATCATACCGTTTAGTATACATCAATTGAGACCAACGATATGCCGTATCCTGACGAATCTTTACTATATCTTGCAGTGGAGTTTCTATAAAACTATCCAAAAAATCAATCAGATAATAATTATTGCCATTAAAAAGAATATTTGAGAAAGTCAGATCGCCATGACATACACCAATGGGGAGCAACATCTCTTGAAGGTGACCAAAATAAGATTGACAATCTTCAATAATACGAACCACTTGGGCATCTTGTTGAAAAAATGCATTCTTCTCTAACTTCATACGGATGTCGTCAAACTTCGCACGAAATATTTGAGGAGATACGACTTGAAGCTTACATTTGTTAATTTCATACTCAATGAAATATTTCAAAGCCCCAACCAAATAATCGATTTGCTCAAAACCTGCTTGTTCAAAAAATTCAATAAAGTTCTTTGAATAAACATATTGCATCTTTACAATCGTTTTCTTATCCGTTCTTTTCAATTCATAAATAAGAGGTACACGGATATGCTGAAACTCTATCAAACTGGCATTACGTTGTTTTTCAGCTTGTAAAGCAAGACGATTCAAATATAAAGGATCCGCTGTCGATTTATAAACAAAAATCTGCCCTTCTTCGGAAACAACATCTATCTGGCAGCCGGAATGGCCCTTCACTTCTATTTCCATTATCTCTAAAATGTTATTTTAATGAAATAAGCACCGGAGGCTTTTGCAGCCTGAAGACCAACTTCTGAATCTTCAAAAATAAGAGTATCCGATGGTTGAACTTGAAGCTCAGCCATCGTTTTATCATATATTTCAGGTGAAGGTTTCCCATTCTCCACATCCTGTCCTGTATAAATCAGATCGAACAAATCAACAATCCCCAAGTATTTTAGCGCATTCATTAAATTTTCTTTACGAGCCGTTGATGCAATTGCTGTTTTTCCCCCAAAACATTTAAAACTACGAATCAATTCAATTAGTGCATCATTCGGATGCAAAGATTCAAAAAACAGTGGATAATAATCTTTCTTCAAACTCTTTATACGAACTATGGTTTCTTTTTCAGAAATTCCCATCACTTCCATAAACCGATCAAAACGAAAACCGAAACATTCACGATACTTTTCTTCACTCAACACCACACCGACTTCTCCAAATGCTTTTTGGTAAGCCTTTAGATTTGCATCAAAAGTATCCACTAATGTTCCGTCAAAATCGGTTATTATTGCTCTAATCATACATCAAGTCAATTTTAAAGGTTTTAATTTATTTTCTATCTGCTTACACAAATTAGCAAAAAAATAAGATAAGATAACAACTAACATAAAAGAAACAAGCAAATTATTAGGCCACAAAATATATTTTGCAAAAGCAGACCTTACAGCAACCGAATAAAAGACGGCATGCAAAAACCACATATATAATGAAACTTTTCCTAAAGAACTTATAAACCTTTCAAAGATCTTAAACTCAAATTCTTAAAAACTACAGTCACGCAATAAATAAACAAAGGTACACACAGTATGTCTAAAGAAAAACCTTTTAGTGCACTTACCGCACATCGAACACCAATAACTATAAACAGCAAAAGATAAACAAGATGTTTATTTCTTATTGCAATTTTATTAAGAAGATTCAATTTAGCAACTACATATCCCACTATCACTAGTGGTAAATAGAAAAAACAACGTTGAAAAGCATCTGCAAATACATTTTTAAACAACCCTAAAAATGTAGCGACTATTCCACACAGAAGAATCAACAACACTGAATTTTTCACTTCATTTTTATCTATGATATTAGCGATCAAAGGAAGCAGAATCATTATGAATATATAAAAAGATACATACCAGCTTGCACAATTCAAATTCCATTTCAAACCAAACATTTCCAATACAACATCATCTATATCTAAATGATACCCTTCACTAACAGCTACAGGAATAAATATCAAAAATAAAAGAATCCAATACTTCACTACTAATGTCCTTATATGTTTGAAACCATAAGACAATGTACGTTTAGAGCAGAAAGCATATCCATAACCAATGATAAAAGTAAAAAGTCCTACACAAATCTTCATTCCCATCATAACATGAACAATAAGTCCATTGTGGAGAAAATCAGGAGGGTAATCATAAAAATCAGGTATTAAACAATGATGCATAATCATAAATAAGATAGCTATCCCTTTCAGAACAGCAGTCATATCTTTATCAAAGAACGCTTCTATATTCATATTTTACAAGTATCGCTTAAGTTCTTCAGGGGTACCATAACTATAATATTCCTCCATAGAAACAAGTCGCACTTTTTCGCCTGCCTTTAACAAGTAGTTAAAGAGTAAGCTGACATAATATTCTGGTTTCGAGAATACTGGTTCATCAAGCAAGCAATGAGCAACTTCCTTAAAACGCTTACCTGATGAGAAGAAATAAGCCCCACATAATGCATGATTACTGATTACCTCTTTTTCTGCTGTACGCGTAACAAAACCATCTTTTCCAAGTGCCGCATAGCTATATCGGGGTTCGTTCGATTCAAAAGAGACTAACGCCCCACCTGTTGCTTCTTCTATCGGCTTATTAAGAATCTGCTTAATAATTTCTACAAATTTCTTACTACGAAATTCCAAATCGCAATCCATAACAATCACTGCATCATCATCAGCAATGGCATTTTCCGCTATTAAACAAGTCTCCACTGCTCCACGTGTTGTCTTTACGACAGAAAACAGATTTGCTTCAGGTAAAAACGACCTAATACCTTTATCTATTTGGTATTTATCGATATGCTCTTGACGGACGATGAATGAATATTTCATCTGGATATCTTTATCTGTCACGCTACTTATAGCATGTTTAAATAAAGGTTGCCCATTAAGTTCGATTAAAGGTTTAGGTGTTGTCCATCCTTCTTTGAGGAAACGACTACCTTCACCTGCCATAGGCATTACTATATGTAGATATCGCATAAAATTTAGTTTAATATTGAACGAATAAATCTAAATAATAACGGTAATTTACCTTTATCCAAATATTTCAAATAATATATTGAATGCCATCGAAAAGAATGAACTATTGATTCTTTTACTTTTGGAAGAACCTCTAATTTTTTATGAATACTAAGAATATCTGGAAAATGTTCATCCCCGTTTACTAAATCTAAATAAACAAAACTACAAATCTGTTTTACAAAATGTTCTTGTATTGGATACATTGGAGATTTTACATCATAATGATTTGCAAAATCATTTATGAGTGCATTTGCTACTTTTACAAAATGAGAATAATTTTTCCTTATATTATTGGGATTCATAGACTGCTCATCTATTCCTATTAAATAAATATAAACGGGCAAACTCATAAATCGGACTGTATGCACTAAACGAAGAGGCCAATAATCATACATTGTATCTGTATAAAAAATACCTTCTAACCATTTTAAGCCTGATTTTCTAATAAGTTCTGTTTTAAAAATAATATGCTGAATATTCAAATAGTTCAAATTCTCCTTCCAAATCGAAGTAGAAACTGTTAAGTCTTTATTTACAACAATATCTTGAGTGAACTTTGTATGCTCAATCTGCTTTGTCTTTTCATAATAAGTATAACGTTCATTAATTATCATATCAGCATCCGTCTTTGACAATTGAATAAGAAATTCCCGATAAGACTTCGTGTCATACCAATCATCACCATCAAGAGTTCTAAAATATTTACCTTGAGCAAGTTCTAAGCCCTTATTCATAACAGAGCCATAATTTCCATTTGCTTTATCAATGGCAAAAATATAATCAGGATATTTCTGCTCATACTCTTTTGCGACCCCTAAAGTATTATCTTTACTTCCATCGTTAATTACCAATACCTGAACTATCTTCATTAATTCCGGTTCAACAATAAGAGATTCCAAACAACGCGGTAATAAATCTTCTTTATTATATGCAGCAATGACTATTGTCAGTAATTTATCCATAAAATTAAAATTCTCTTATATTTAATATCTGTTCTATAATAGGAGCCATATCAAAATATTTATACAATCCTAATCTCCCACCAAAAATAACATTATCTTCATGCTGTGCTAAATTTCGATAAGCATCAGCAAGTAAATTATTTTTCTTATCGTTAATAGGATAGTATGGTTCCATCCCTTCTTTATATTCAATCGAATATTCTTTAGAAATGATCGTTTTTGAATTACTATATACATCCTGTCCAAACACCTCAAAATGTTTATGTTCGATAATGCGAGTATACGGCTCATTATGAGAAGTGTAATTAACAACTGCATTCCCTTGATAATTTGCTATATCCTCAACAGATGTTTCAAATCTGACAGTTCTCCAATCCAATTTACCCAACTTGTAATCAAAATATTCATCCAATGGCCCTGTATAAATCAATTTCTTAGCATACTTAGTCCAATCTCTAAATTCTGATTTAAAAAAATCTATATTGATCTTCGTTTCTATACCATTCAATAAACCTTCAATAAGCTTATTATATCCACCCACAGGAATACCTTGATATTTATCATTAAAATAATTATTATCAAATATCATACGAACAGGTAAACGACGAATAATAAAAGCAGGTAGTTCTTTGCATGAACGCCCCCACTGTTTTTCTGTATATTCCTTAATAAGCTTTTCAAAAATATCTTTTCCAACAAGTGCAAGAGCCTGTTCCTCCAAATTAGAAGGTTCACGACCATTCAAAACTAAAAGAGCTTCTTTTTTCTGTTTTTCAATTTTAGCTATAGCTTCATCTGGAGTTGTGACTTTCCAGATTTGATAGAAAGTATTCATATTGAATGGCAAATTATAAATTTCTCCCTTATAATTTGCTATAGGAGAGTTTGTATATCTGTTGAATTCAACAATAGAATTTACAAATTCCCAAACACCCTTATTATTAGTATGAAAAATATGGGCACCATATTTATGAACATTAATTCCTTCTATCTCTTCACAATACAAATTTCCTCCCACATGAGAACGCTTCTCTACCAACAAACATCTTTTCCCTGCTTTTGTAGCCATATGAGCAAAAGTAGCACCAAATAACCCTGAACCAACTATAAGATAATCGTATACTTGCATATTATTTTTTCATTAACTTAGTTATATAAACCAATATTTCTAATAAAATAGAATCTTGCATTGCATATAAAATAGAAAAATAAATAGCTCCTCCTAAAAAAACACTTAAAATTACTAACGTCCAAACATTTGAAATTATATAAGAAAGAACTATCAATATAACAGCAACAAAAATAGAAGCTAATATATATTGTTTATATTCACTACTAAATATAGGAAATGGAATATATTTGCGACCATATATAAATTGAAAAGCTAAAACAGATCCTTCTGCTATAAATGTAGAAAAAGCAGCTCCATCTTCTTTATACAAAGGTATCAGTAATAAATTTAAAATAAAATTCAAAATAGCACCTCCTAATGTGCTCCAAATAACAAATATTTCTTTTCCTAGTGGATAAAAAATTTGAATGCCTATTACATTACTTAAACCAATAAATATAACAATTGGCGCAGTCCAGCAAAGTACACTTATTGCTTTTCCAAATTCATTACCACAAAATATATTAATAACAGGACTAGACAATAAAATTAATCCTACTACACAAGGAAATGACAAAGCTACAACAAATCGATATGATTTTTCAGTTATTTCAACAAAATGTTGAAATCTATTCGTTTCAATTAAATTAGCGCAACGAGGTAACATTACAACTCCTAATGAAGATATTACACCTAAAATAACATATGATAATTTAGTTCCTGCCGTATAATATCCCACAGATTCATCTCCACTTATACTCCCTAACATAACCGTATTCAAATTTAGATAAATACTAGTTATTATATTGAGTATAAATATCCTAAAAGAAGGAGCTAAATGATGAAAAAATCTTAATTGATTCCAAGAGATAGAATGCAAAGATATATATGTCTTCAAATGAAGAAAATTAATAAAATTATTTCCAACAGTAGATCCGACTAGAACAAGAGCATAAATCAATAAATCATCTTTTGTCTTAACAAAAATAAAAAGAGCTAATACAGAGAGTAACCTAAAAACTAAAGCGCGTATAGTAATGAACTTAAAATCTTCTATAGCTTGGTAGAACCAATTAATACCTAATGCTGTAAATAGAATAGTAATACTGAGTACATAAAACAAATCTTTCTGTTCATTAATACGATTAATAAAATGTGCAAGTCCAAATATCAAAAAATAACCCAATAAGCATAAAAATAAATTCAGGATTAAAATTTCCACCGTAATCTGATTACGAATAACTTTATTATCACGATATTTAGCAACCTCTCTAACTGCATACATTGGAATACCCAAATTTGTCAATAATACAACATAAGCAACAATAGATGATAAAAAATTAATAGAACCTATACCTTCTGGCATCAATACCCTTGTAGCATAAGGAAAAGTAATCATAGGGAAAACAAGTCCTGTTACTGTATTCAGAAAGTTTAAAATAATATTTGTCTTTAATGATGTCATTTTATAAATTTCATTATCAATATATTAAAAAAGAAGAAAGATCGAACTAGCTATTCTCTTTAATATATATACTGAATCATCTTTAATACTACCATATTATGACCACTAAATTTCATCTCTGAATAATAATAATCAATTATTTATAACTTTGGAAAGTGAAATATAGAATCAATTCACTACTGTTTATATAATGAACAAAAAATATATTGATAACAACTACCTCCCTAAATCCATCTAACAATTTCCCTTTAGATGATAAAGAAGCTGAGGCATCATTAAAATCACCACAAACAATCACTGGATGAGGAGTGTTATTAATCTCTTTACGAATCGACTAAGCCTGCAAAACTCATTTCTGAAAATTGTCATACATTATTCAGAAAGTCTTTTACAGCCTTCAAACAAAATACCAAGTTTTTTCAGTTTCATAATGTGATCGATATAAGCGTTATCATCAGTTATCTATAGTTAGGTATTAATCAATTAGATATAAAAAAAATCCAACCTTTAATCTATAATTAAACACCCATTTAAAGATTTATTAAAAGATACGATCTTTACTGGAATAGGATAACAACCATAAATCGCCATCGTCAAATGATGATACGATATATGATATACTAATGAGAAACAAAACTGAATACAGCACGGACATTGCTCGGTTGATAACTACCATCTAGACTTCTTGAAAGCAAAGAATGTCTGATTTATACCATTTATGCAACGACTGGCTTCGTTCATAGTGTACTTTCTATCCCAATAGAAATGGCTGGCGTTGTAGGTGACTACGGTCAGAGGGGTTCCTGCTTGTTCAGATGCAGCCGGTTTATGCCAACACGAGGGTTGATAAACTGCTGACAGATAATCCGCATGAAGCAGGATCGCCAGCAAAGGAACCGTACTTTTCCATTTCTTTTTTGTGAATAATTGTATTACCAGCAACAACAGGTTGACTGCCAATATCGGCCAAACCAACAATGTAAGGAAAGACAGCCAGATACAGATTCCATCAACGTAATAGCCTCCGGTCAAACAGAGGGCGGATAATACTGCAAAAAACAGGAGCAGGATATTATTCAGCCTTGTCCAGCGCCTCATATACCGAATTCTTGCTCTTGAACTCAGGCACGATTCCTTTCATCATTCGGACGGTTCCCATTTTGTCTACTTTGATCGCGAGGTCGATCAAGGGGGACATGAGCGTACAGATGTCTTCGTAATCGTATTCCCGGACTTGGGCACGGTAGATCTTTTCGTTTTCCGTTGGCAATGTATTTTCTTTCGTTGCCAACAATTCTTCGTAGAGCTTTTCGCCCGGACGAAGGCCGGTATATTTGATCTCGATATCCTCGCCGGGGATAAGGCCTGCCAGTTCGATCATGCGGCGTGCCAGATCGGCGATCTTCACAGGGGTTCCCATATCGAAGACGAAGATTTCGTTTCCTTTACCCATAAAGGCGGCTTCCAAAACCAAGCGGCAGGCTTCGGGGATCGTCATGAAGTAGCGAATGATGTCGGGATGGGTGACGGTCAGAGGGCCGCCCTTTGCCAACTGTTCGCGGAAACGGGGAATGACGGAACCGTTGCTGCCTAACACGTTTCCGAAACGGGTGGTGATAAAGCGGGTTTTACCGGATTGCCGACCTTTGCTGATAGCGATGCTCAGGCTTTGCACATACATCTCTGCCAAACGTTTGGAAGCTCCCATGACGTTGGTCGGGTTGACGGCTTTATCGGTCGAGACCATGATGAACTTATCTACGTCGTACTTGACTGCCATATCAGCTACGTTACGCGTACCATAAACATTCGTATGGACGGCTTCGCAGGGGTTCTCTTCCATCAGGGGCACATGCTTGTAGGCGGCGGCATGGAACACGATATGGGGACGGAAACGCTGGTAGATACTTTCGACACGATGGATCATGCGGATGTCTCCCATGACTGGGGTAAACTCGACATCGGGGAACTTTTCTTCCAACTCCAGCCGGATGTTGTGCATCGGAGTTTCGGCACTGTCGAACAGGACCAATTGCTTCAGCCCGAAATGGCAGAGTTGCCGACAGAGTTCGCTACCGATGGAACCGGCGGCTCCGGTGACCAAAACGACTTTGCCTTTCAGGGAACCTGCGATCTCCTCCATGTTGATACGGATCTCTTCGCGTCCTAACAGGTCTTCGATGCGGACTTCGGGAAGGGCACGCATCTTCAGTTTGCCTCCTTTCAATTCGTCCAAAGAAGGAAGGAGCAACATACGGACTTTTTCTTTTTCGCAGAAACGAACCAGACGTTCGCTTTCTTCCTTCACCGCCTTATAGTCCGTAAAGAGGATCGCCTTGATATTGTAGCGGTTCACCCAACGGCTGAATTCCTCTTGGTCGGTAATGAAATAGACCTTATACAAACCGATGCGCATGGAGACACGCTGGCCGAAACGGAGGAAGCCTTCCACCTGATAGGATGAGTTTTCACGCAGAAAGGAATCGTTCAATAGGGCGGGAGAAGAATCTTCATGCCCGAATATGAAAAGCTTGTCTTTCCGGTTGGATGCAATGCTGCTCACCATAAAGGTATAGAGCGTGATCAGGAAAGCACGGAATATCGTCAGGATAAAAAAAGTGAGGAAGAAATCCACCACACTTCCCAGCAGGAAACCGCGAAAGGAAAGAAGGCCGGTCGTAAACAAAAGAACCGGCAGGATGGTCGCCACTTTCAGTGAAGAGGACATGGCGATGCGTCCGGTTTCAGTAAAGGCGGAATGGCGAATAATGCCTTTATAGGTCTGGCAAACAAGAAAGCTGGCAGTGCTACAGAACAACGACGCCAGAAAAACCGTCAGAATGATCTGGTCGGTATAGTTCCAATCCAGAATATAACTGACCAAAGCCAAAGAAGTAACGGTCGAAAAGACGGAAAGGAACAGGTCAATCAAAAAAATTATCCAGCGATTGAGGTATTTCTCTTTCGTTAATCTTAATAGTAAATCATTGATTTTCATATAATTAAAGAATTTATTACCCTACAACAAAGTTCGTCAGTCCCAATAGTGGAATAACGAATAGAAATCGATTTTGGCAGCAAAATATCTTAATAAAATATTAAAAGGGTTACTGTACGTTGTTTATTTTGTGCTATATAGCACAAAATAAAAGCTGTTCAAACAGCTTTTATACACTGAATATATATTTTCCCAAGAGCACACAAAGATAGTTAATTTATTTGAAATTCAAACCTTTTAATTTTTTATATACCTAATAATCAGCAGTTTGATATTATTATAAATATCCAATGATTATCAAGGATTAATTCTATTTTGCTCTAACTAAAAAAATCAAATAATATATAGATTAGAAAGCGGTATAGCACATCTTATCATATATAATATTTATTGAATATCAAGCATTATCAAAATCATATCGATTTTATACTAAAATTATACTGTTTCTAAATAAGTAGATTGTCTATCCTTCTCTTTCCGATAGAACGGGCAAAAGAACGGGATATATTTTTTCACTCTGTTAACCTATTTTTGAAACAATATGATTTACAACAACTTAACAAACAATATATTCCACACAAAAGCTCGTCAGTCCCAAAGCAGAAAAAGACATAACAGTCTGGACATATGAAGATTAAGTGTCTACAAAATGACTAAAAGAAACGTACGTTTCTTTTAGTCATTCCATTTACGAAAGATTGTTAACTGTTGACTTTCGGAAAATAGCGTGCAAAAGACTCGATATATTTGGCAGACAGGAAAATAAAAAATAAACGAAGATGTGTGAATTTCAAATATTTTAAGTATATTTGCCCCATCAAAATGACTAAAAGAAACGTACGTTTTTTTTAGTCATTTTATTGTTATGGGAATCTGCATGGATAGAGAGCGTCACTATTCTTTTCAAAGAGACACAGGAAGGGAAAGATATAGGCAGATATGATTCAGGCACGAATTTCAAAGAAATCCGTGCCTGAAAAAACGTGATGAAACCAGTGACCTATTCGATCGTGCTAATCGTAGAAATCATACCGAACTTTTCGTTATCGTTCAGATTCCAGATCACTTCACCTTTATCATTGATTTCGAATACCTGGGGGCTGTTGGCCTCTACGGCATTCTTGTCATGTCCCTGCCAGTTGCAGACGTACAGGCCGCCATCCTTTGCAGGAAGCAAGCCGGCGACGAAGAACAGGCGGGCTCCTTTGATATCGTTCTCACCGTAACGGCGGGCTACTTCGCCGTTGTCGAGGTTCACTTCCATCAGGGAGTGACCGTCACCACAGGCAACCCAATGGTTCCCGTTAGCCAATGCCAATGTCGTGAAGGGTGTTCCTTCGAGACGGGTGATCTTCACGACTTCGCCTCGCGGAGAGATCTCGCGCACGTCGGAAGTGGCAAAGAGGGGCATCAGGTAGTTACCGCGGGCATTCTTGTTCAGCTGGCGGAACTGGGCATGCGGATGTTCGATGCCTGTCTCATATTCGGTACGCGACAGGATTTCTCCCTTCGGGCTCACCTCCATGATGACAGCCGGATGGCCTACCCAACCCAAAAGATAGTTACCGTCGGGCAACACGCGGGCAGTCTGCATCTCACAGGTATCGGGAGCGGCAATATTCCAGATCTCCTGATGGTTGCGGTCGATCAGCTTCGCACCTCTGGCATAGGCAAAGAGGATATTCCCGTCGGGAGTGGCAACAGCGGAGTTGCATTCCCAACCTTTTTCGAGGGGATGCTCCCACTCTACCTGCTTGGTGTTCTTATCGATGATCACGATCTTGTTCCAGCCGGAACCACCCAACAGCAATTTTTCTGTCTTCTTCTCGCAGGATGTAGCGGTTACCAGCAACAATGCGGAACAGAGATAAGTAAATAATTTATGCATAACTAATAATTTATCAATTTGCAAATGTGCCAATATGCCGGTGAAATACTCCAAATGGAACATTCATTCCATTGGTACATTGGCATATTGACCCATTAGCACATTATTGTAAATCCTTGAACATTTCGAAACCTTGTTCCGGTGTCAAGCCTTCGTGTACGACAGCGTGTACGGCCTGAATCATGGCGGCAGGGTTTTCGCTCTGGAAGACGTTACGTCCCATATCGACACCGGCAGCACCGTCGTTAACGGCGTTGTAGCAGAGTTCGAGTGCTTCCTTTTCAGGCAGTTTCTTACCTCCGGCGATCACAACGGGAACCGGACAGGCGGCAGCTACCTTTTCAAAACCGTCGCAGTAGTAAGTCTTCACGATAGAAGCACCGTTCTCGGCGCATACGCGCGATGCGAGTGCGAAGTAACGGGAGTCGCGTGCCATCTGTTTGCCGACAGCCGTCACACCCATGACGGGGATGCCATAGCGGTTCCCCATATCGACAGCTTCCACCAGGTTGGCTGCCGTGATGGCTTCCTGTTCGCCGTCGCCGGCAGAGAACATGACTGCCATAGCGGAAGCATTGTAACGGATCGCATCTTCGATATCAATCAAGACGTTACGGTTCAATTCCGTCAGGATCGTAGAACCGGCATCCGAACGAAGGCAGACGGGCTTGTTGATGTTGGCGGGAATGGAAGTCTGCAAGATACCGCGCGTACACATGATACAGTCGGCATATTGTACGAGGGGAACGATATTCAGGTCGATACGTTCCAAACCTGAAGTCGGACCCATGATAAACCCGTGGTCGAATGCCAACATGACGGCACGGCCTGTTTTCGGGTTGAAGATACGAGAGAGGCGGTCTTTCATACCCCAAGAGTAGTTAGACGCACCTTTTACATGAAAATTGTCGAATTGGGAAGTTTGTCCGAAGCCGAAATTATTCGCTTCTCTGAACCCATCCATATCTGCCATAGCTTTTTTCCTTTCTTAATTTTTAATTCTTAATTCTTAATTTCTCAAAGCGCTTGCGCGAACGATTCGAACATGCAACTCCAAGAGGTAGCACCGCTGTCGGCATAACCGACGGAGCGTTCGCCGTAGTTACGGGCACGGCCGAAGTTGGCTTTCATTTCTACGGTCGAAGCAGCACCGGCAAGGGCGGCTTTCGCTCCGGCTTCGAGGATTTCCTTGATATCGTCCGAAGGACATGCCTGGATCGCTTCCACAGCCGGGATCAGGGCGTCCATCATGGTCTTGTCGCCTTTCTGGGCTTTCGTCTGTTTCTGCACGTTGGCAAGACCGCCGGCAAACATGGCTTTCACTCCGGCTGCATCCAGTTCCGTACCGGAAGCATGGTCGCTCATACCTAAGAAGAAAGCCCCCAACAGCGTACTGGTGGAACCGCTTACCTGCAACATGACGTCAAAACCCATATCGTTCAGCATGGTTTTGAACTCCGTTCCTTTCTGGGCCGTAGCCACGATAGCGGACATGGCTGTCACGATTGCCTGACCGTGGTCGCCGTCACCGATAACGGCGTCCAGTTTAGAAAATTCGTCTTCGCGTTCTTTGATGTTCTTCAAGGCGTTGTCGAGCATCGCCTTGAAGTTTTCGATAGTCAGTTGTTTCATATCTCGTTTATTTACCGATTGTTGTCCAGTAAGGTGCATCAGCACGTTTGTTCTTCAGATAGTCGATATGATCTTCGTCGAGGATAGCCATGATCATCTGGAAACCGGCCTGTTCCTGTACGGTCAGGATTTCCTGGATGCGGCTTACAACAACCTGGAGGCCACGGGCTTCCAGTTCCTTGTAGGCCTTACGGAAGATGATGTTCAACTCCATGTGGGTAGTCGCTCCTACGCCGTTGATGATAAGCATCATCTTGTCGCCAGCCTTCGGCTTGAGCTGCTGGCAAAGCAGGTCTACCATCTCGGCAGCCGTATCGTCGGCAGATACAAGCGGTTTCTGTCCGCCACCGCCTTCGCCGTGCTGTCCCATACCGATCTCCATGATGCCCTGGGGCAGGTCGGTGATCGTACCGCCGTTCTGCGGATGCGTACAAGAGCGCATGGCAACGGCCAGAGTAGCGACGTTGTTGTTATAGCGTTCGGCGATTTCGACCAGTTCGTCAAGCGTCTTGCCTTCTTCGGCTGCAGCACCTAATATTTTATACAAAGGCACACAACCGGCCAAGCCGCGACGGTCGTTGATATCGGCACCGATACCGGCGCTGATATCGTCGTGAGTCAGCACTTGTTTCACCTTGATGCCTACACGTTCTGCCAACTGGCAAGCCATGTTCGCACTCATCACGTCGCCGGAGTGGTTCAGGACAACCAACAGGATACCGGCTTCACGCTTCATCAGCTGCAAAGCCTGGAACAGACGTTGTGCACCGGGAGCGGCAAAGATGTCGCCCACGACAGAGCAGTCCAGCATACCTTCGCCTACGAATCCGCTCAATGCGGGTTCATGACCGGAACCGCCCAAAGTCACGATAGCCACTTTGTCTTCGCTCTTCGGATTGGCACGTACGACGATGTTTTCACCACCTAACTTGACCTGGTCCGGATATGCCAATACATAACCTTCCAACAATTCGGGTGTTATCTGTTCGGGATCATTTATAAATTTTGTCTTTATGTCTGACATGGTATATTCCTCCTTTATTTAAGTATGTTATTAATGTTATTATTTGATTTCCATGATTTCGATAGCGATGCCTTCTTCTTCGATGAAAGCGATCGTCAAGTGTTCGTCGCATACGGCCGGGCCGAAGATCACCTTCTTGCCTTTCAACTCTTCCTCCAAAGAAGGAACGGTGTAGGCAATGTGTCCCTGTTTCTGTACCAGTTCGGGCAGGCAGCTACCTTCCTCAAATTTCAGGAATTCGATGCGATTCGGACTTTTGCTATAGTCTGTCAACCATACTTTCAGGCCTTCGTTAAACATAGCCCCTTCTACTTGTTCTGTCGTTACGATACCGACATGATTAAATGTTCTCATGACTAATTAATTTTAAGTGTTCGTACTATTTTTTATTCGTTATCAGTTCTCTCAACCTCAAAACATAGATGTTTCGCATTCAAAACATATATGTTTCACACCTTCGTCTTCCATCTCCTGTACGAAAGGACAGCCAAAATAACGACTACCCCCAAGGCGATATAAAGATAGGTGAATATTCCATGCACATTATCATTTTGACCGTATGAATGCATTCCGCTCAGGAAATAATTGACACCGAAGAAAGTCATCAGCACGGAAGCGAACGCGATCACGGATGCCAGATTGAACAACCAAAGGCTATTCCAGCGTTTCACCAAGTGGAGATGAGTCACTACGGCATAGACGACCATCGTGATCAGCGCCCAGGTCTCCTTCGGGTCCCACCCCCAATAACGACCCCAGGACTCATTCGCCCAGACAGCACCGAGGAAAGTGCCGACAGTCATCAGGGCAAGCCCTACCCACAACGCCATCTCACCCACAATACTCAGTTCGGTGATACGGGCTTTCAATATCTCTTTGTTCTTCTTTCCGGCGACGGACATCATCACCATATTGGTCAGCCCGATCAGGCAACTGATACCGAAAAAGCCGTAAGCGGCAACAATGACCGCCACATGGAACATCAGCCACGGCGATTTCAGGACCGGTACGAGCGGATTGATCTCAGGGTCCATCCAGTTCAGACCGGAAACGAAGAGGATGATACCGCCGAACAGGGTGGCCAGCGCGAAGGTGATCGTACTACGGCGCACGAACAACAGTCCGGCAAAGACAGTCGCCCATCCCACATAGACCATCGTCTCGTAGGAATTGCTCCAGGGAGCATAGCCACCGATATACCAGCGCATCCCCATTCCGAACATATGATAATGGAAGACGACCAGTACGCCGGCTCCTAACAGCCATACGGCGACCTTCATCCAGCGGGTCCGGCGGAACAGCATCGCGAAAGAAAGGACCAACAACAGTCCGCCCAAGACCAGATAGCCGATCTTGCAATAGCGGAAGACATCCATCTTGTTATATTTCAATTCGGCCTGCATGCGCTTCGGACTGATATCGAGTGTCTTGTTCTTGGCTTGCTGGTAGGTGTCGATCATGCCGACCACTTCATCTGCTTTCGCCCAATCGCCACTCTTCAAGCCCTCCTGCACTTCGCCTAAATACCAGTCGAAAATACGGGAGACGAACATGGAGTCTTTGCCAGTAAAGGCAGAGAGGTCGTCGCCGGGTGCATACCATTTATGATTCGGATCGTCTTCTTTCGGAAAAAGGTTCAGCATCTGGTGATTGATCAGCTGATGGAAGATGTTCAACTGCTCGTCCAGTTTCATCAGGTCCTTGTCGAAACGCGTACGCTGGGCAGGCATCTTGTTATAGGCTTCTTCCAGCTTCTCTTGCAGTTTGTAGTTGCCGTTACTGTCGAAGGCCTGGATATAGGCGCACTCGCCGTCCGTCAGATCATAATAGGCGGCCAACTCCGGATTGGACAGAGCGATAAAGGGAACGCGCATCCACATATCGGGCATGGCTAAAAGGCTCAAAAGGAACTGGTCAGAGTTCAACTGACCGATCTTATCCGACTTATGGAGCTTACGTAGAATCTCCGAAGAGAAGGTATTGACCGGCATCATACGGCCGCTACCTGACTGGATCGGAAGGGCTCCGAAGAGGACAGCATGTTCCGAGCTCACCGCATATTTCTGCACGGCATCGAGCATCGGGGAAGCCTTCCCGCCGGCATTTACGGACAGGGGTACGGCAAGGAGCGCAAGCAACAGGACCGCTACGTTGGTCGCCTTGCGCAATTCTTTCAGGCGGCGGCTCTGACGCATAAAGCGGGAATCCTTACCGACCAGGCAAAGGATCAGGCCAATGACCAGCAACAGATATCCGGTGTAGGTGATGTTCCGCCCCGCCACGTCGCGGTTGACGGAAAGGATGGTCCCGTGTTCGTCCTGGTCATAGGAGGCCTGGAAGAAACGGTAGCCTTTTACATCCAATACGTTATTCATAAAGATCCGCTCTTCGCGGTCTTCCCCGTCCACATGAACGATCACTTCGCTCTCGTAGGAAGAGGGACTGGCGGAACCGGGATAGCGGGTTAAGGTGAATTTCTTCAGTTCAACGGAAAAAGGCAGGGTATGAAAGGTCGTGTTATCGGAAGTGCGGACAGCAATCTGGTTGCTTGTCTCCCCTTCACGCAGATGCAAGATTCCTTCTTCGCCGAAAAGGAAAGAGGTCAAGGCGCCGAGAAGGATGATGATAAAGGCGAAATGAGTCAGCATCAGTCCCCATTTGCCGCGTTTCAGGTATTGGTGTTTGATCGTAGCCACGATAAAATTAACGACTAAAAGGAATTGGAGCAGAAAAAACAGGGGGGAATAATAAACCATTGCTTTGGCTGTCGCTGTACCGTGATACTTTTCGATGAAAGTGGCAACAGCCAGGCCAAAGGCATAAATCAGTAACAGGACGATCGTCGTTACAAAGGAGGAGAAAAATCTTTCGAGATTTGTTTTCATTTACTTTTTTATTAGAGTTCACAGATGCGGCAAATGTACGCAGATTAATCGTTTGATGAAATAACCGGTGGCAATCCGCCACATCTGTGTCCTCTATTAGTTGATAGATATCATCTATACCTTTTCATTATCAATCTTCAATGATCATACGGAAACCGACGTTGAACACACGCTGGTACGGATAGTAAGCCTTACGCGTATGGGAAGCCGCATATTTCGGACGGTCGATATAAGAACCGCCGCGGGCCACTTTGTATTCGGATGTCTCTTTCGTCTTCTCATTGTACGGATACGATACATAGTCGGAACGGGTCCATTCGGCTACGTTTCCGTGCATGCTGTACAGACCGAACGGATTGGCCTCATAAGCCTTGCCGCCGACCTGGACCAGGTTACCGTCGTCCACGCTCTCTTCTTTCGGAAGGAAGGTATAGTACTTGTACCACGGGTTGGTCTTCGCCATCGGCTGCGGGTCTACACCGTAAACGGCAAACAACAGCGTTGTCTTGTCCGCCAGATTGTCCTTCTTGCCGAAGTCCGCATGCATGTCGCCATACCAGAAGTCCTGGTCGCTACCGGCGCGGCAAGCCCACTCCCACTGTGCTTCTGTCGGAAGCGTGATCTTGAGACCGGTCTTTTCGCTCAGCTTCCGGCAGAATTCCATAGCATCGTTGTAGCTGACACGGATAACAGGCTGTTCCGGTTTATTGGCCGGATATCCCTGAACCACGTGGTCTTTCCACTGCTGGTCGACGAAACGGCTGTCGTGATCCGGGAAGACAACGTTGAACTGTTCGTTCGTCGTTTCCAGCTCGGCCATCCAGAAGGCTTTGTCGATCTTCACCTTGGCAGTCGGATAAGCATCCGGTTCGCCACGGTAGCTACCCATCACGAATTCACCGGCCGGGATACGGACGAAATTGACTTTCACACCCGGAGCGATCTCAACCACCTTACGGGTTTCCTTCTCCTTAGCCAGCATTTCCTTGATCCGGTCAGCACCGAAAGGCCAACCTTTCACCTTCAAGGTCTTTTCCTTTACAGGAGCGGCCTTTTCAGGCATTACCGGGGTGATCGGGCCTTGTTTCTTCAGGTAGTCGGCATAGTCGGCGATTTCTTTCTTCCAGTCGACACCGGCTCCGTTCGCATACTTGTCGGTCAATTCCTTACGACGCTTGATCTGGTCGAATCCCTTATAAGGAAGATCAGTCAATACGTTCGCATTGAAATAACCCTTGTCGGGAGCGTTGTAGTCGATCCAGTTATAAAGCGTCTTCCATTCCTTATCGGTCAGTTTCACGTTGTGATGGCCTTTCTTCAGCAAGCGTACCAATTCGCTCGTGTTGGGATGATATTCGTACGGCTGCAAAACGACCATGTCGCCTTCGCCTCCCTGACGATGCACATACGGATGCAAGTTCAGATAAGACGTGCCATAACCTAGCTTGTCTTTCTTTCCACCCCGCAGGTCGAACGCTTTTCCTTCACCGTTATGACAAGCGATACAAGCGCGGTCCAGGATCGGCTGCACTTCCAGATCGAACGTGAAAGAGCGTGTACCGCCTTCGGGCAGAGTCAAGGCAGACGGAGCTTTCTGCGAAGCGATCACACGTTTCGGGATCGCGATCTGGTTCTGGTCTTCATGACAACCGATACAGGAAACCACTTCGCCCGGCTGACCGGTCACCCAGCTTCGCATCCACTGGATAGCCACGCCGTCCTTATCCAAAGGCTGGATGGAGATCGGTGTATTGGCAGGAGCCTTGAAGATCACGGAACCGTCTTCTTCGACAGGAACCGTCCCCAACATACGCTTGATATCCCAACCGGACTGGATTCCGTGCCAGTTATGGTCGGAACGGGTCTTTACATACGCATATTCGTAAGCATGCAGACGCAGAGACTTGACCGTTCCGCGAGGAATACCTTTCAGGCCTTCTCCTTCGTAGATATCCTGAATAAAGAAGGTCGCTTCCTTTTCATTCAATTTCACACGGTCGGGAATGGACGGAGGAGTCTTTGTCTTGCGCACCAGGATCGGGCTGATATAGCCTTCGCCTTCTGCCTGCATCAGACAGGTCACGTTGTCGTAGACGTCCACCAGATAGAGTCCCCACAAGGCATGCGGGTCCAACTTGGCTGCAACCAGGAAGTATTTGTCGTTCAGCGGAGTCGGTTTGATGAACTGCGGCCATACACCGTTTACCAGCTGGTCCTTGATTTCTTCTTTGATCGGACGGTTACGGTGAGGGATTTCCTGTACCATACCGGCTGTGCTCTTACGTCCCTTGGTCGGATCGAAGATGATCATACGGCCTGAACGTGCCACACCGTGGTGGCCGGAGATGATACCGACGAACGCCGAACCGTGGCCGGGCAACGGCTGCACGTCGAACGTACTGTTCGGGAACATCGCACCGCTACCGTAGAGGGCTTTGTTTTCCGTTCCGTCCGGGTTCATATGCATTACGATACGGGAATAGTAGTGGGTCAGGTCGGTGTACTCCCAGCGGGTGTACATCACACGGCCGTTATTCATGATGACCGGATTCCAGTTGGCGTCCTGGTCGAATGTCAGGCGGCGCATGCTCTTGTCCTTCGGGTCATACAGCACCATGTTACCTACCGCATCGCTACCGTTCACACAAGGAACACCCTGGTAACCGATGTTGGAGATAGCGATCACACGACCGTCGGGCAAGTAAGTACCATCGTAGAACTCCAGATCCGGCTCGTCGTTTTCCACAAGCGGCTTGAAGCCTGTCCCATCCAGATTCACTTCATAGATGTTCCAGCGCTTGTCGTCCTGTGTCTGTGTGAACATCACACGGTCACCGTCCCAATGCAGTTTCAGGTCAGCGATGGAAGAACCGTTTTTCGGTTTGTAGACCTGACGCATCTGTATATCGCCACGCAGATTGGAGAGTTCGACGATCTCGGCATCGAAGCCCTCACGACCGGCAGACTCCTGGTTACTCCAGTTATTGGCCTGAGTCCCCAAGGAAGGAGTCATGATCTGGTGTGCCTTCGAACCTACCTTGAAACGGGCTGCCACGATCTTGTCGGCATCCAGCAACGGGTTAGCCAGCAAGATGGCACGTTTGCATTCCAATGCTTTCTTGGCATCGGCGATAGCCTGTTCGTCACCGTTATAGATGCCTTTGAAACCTTTCTTTTCGAGCCGTACCAGTTCGTTCAGCATCGGTTCGTATTTGGCGGCGTCGTAGCCTTTCTGCTTTTTCATATCGGCGAAAGCCAATTTGACAGCCTCGACGTTCAGCCATTCCAAATCGCTCTGAAGCGTGTACAGCTCCTGTACTTTCTCAACCAGTTCGAGATATTTGCGTATCTGTGTATTGAGATCTTTTTCGTTTGCGATCTGCTTTGCCACATTCGAATAGTAGGCTCCGTCCTTCAACCGGGCGATCGCATTATCCGCAGCCTGCTTTTCGACTGAGGCATCCGGGGTGATCAACCAGGTATCCAGGCCGTCCAGTACCGCACCCAGCATACCGATTTCTTCCGGATACTTGTTGTTCAATTCTTCCGCCACAAAGGTCGGAACCGTATTCAATGCCTGGAAAAACACACTTCCGCCACTTGAAGTATCATCGATACCGACTTCGGCTTCGAAGCGGACATACTGGCCACCCACCGGGTATACCAACGTGCCGTTCGCATGGCAGAACACACCGTGTTTGTATTCCTTTCCAGCAATAACGATCTCATGATCGTATGCATTCGTGTTCATCTTGGGTTTTGCCCAACCGGCAACACCGTATTCATAAGGAACTTCGTCCAACCATACGGCTGTACCATCGGCTTTGATCAAACGGGCATTCGCCCATACAGCCTGGTCGTAATCCGTACCATCGGGACCACCGGCCGTTACAAGCACCAGCTTATCCACGCCTTTCAAGTCTACCACGAAAGGTTCGGCTTTCGCCTTATGCTTCATCCAGGTAGAAACGATCGGCATTCCGGATTTCTTCAGCTTTGCCTGTAATTCCGTTTTGGCTTTGACTGAAGCATCAATCCACGTTTCCGCCTTCTTCTGCTTAGGGCCGGCAGACACCATAACAGAAGAGGACAGAAAGAGTGATACTAATAAATAGTATTTGTTCATGTAATAAATTATAAGGTGTTTATTACTTATTATAACGCAGCTTTCGTGTTGGTGAAGCGCAAGCCGTCATTATCGTGGTAGCATGCCCATTCATCAACAATAGCACCTTCAGGACCAGCCATCATAAAGTGGAATGTTTCCAGTTTTTTCAGGCGAAGAACATCACCTACATTCTGTACGACAAAATTTTTGCTCTTGATCGCACCGTGGGTAGCGGGGATAGCAGGAGCGTTCGGAGTCTCGTCGCCTACTTCAGAGAAGTTGTAAACCCATCCCTTTTCTACCATCCAGGATTCATGTTTAGCCGGGAATTTGGTCTTTACATGCGCATGTTCGGGGATCATCTGTCCCGGAAGCAGGTAGATCGCGTGAGCGAAGTAGCCGTATTCAGGATCGTTGACCCAGAAAATACCACCCATACCCACGTTTTCAAAATCACCCAGACCGAAATCAGTCACCCACATGTCCTTAGCCATCAGTTCGGTGAAAGGAACACCGTAGAAAGCGAACATGTCTTTCATTGCTTCCATAGCAACATCCTGTTGGAACTTGCCGTCTTTGTAGAAGTCGGCATTCGTGTACTTCTTAGAATACTTCATTTCTTTATTAATTTTACAGTTAGCATTGTTGTTACATTCATTCTTGCAGTCGTTTCCGCACTGTTCGGTGCATTGTCCTTCGCCTGCCGCTGCGCAACAGGTAGCCTCGCCAGTAGATGTTTTGCCGTTACATGCAGCCATCGAAAGCAGGAGGGCTCCCATAGCGGCCGATTTCATAAGATTCTTTTTCATTTTTTCTCTTGTTTATTTAGTTAGTAATATTTGTTCTGTACCTATTTCCTACCGGAGAAACTTTGTTTCCATAGGGTGAAACGACTGTTTCCATACGAGGAAACTTTTGTTTGATGCCTATGAAACGTTTACTCGATGGCGATCCCTTCTATTTCGATCAATAACTCATCCCGGCAAACGTCCGCCCACATATAAGATATGGGGATATTCAAATTATATCCTTCCAGCAGTTCGCGTGCCTCTTCATAGAAGGATTTCTCTTTCAGATAGACACGCAGCATTTTCAGTTTCGCCTTACCAATCAGCTGGCCGATGTTTTCCATCGTGATATGGAGCTGGCGTCCGAGCCCTACTCCAACCAGGCTTTCCTCTCCGCGGATAGCTGCCGTACCGGAAATATAAACGATCCGCCGGTCATCGAATGTCATGCTTTTGGCCCGTTCGAACTTCGGAGTGGCTTTCTTCTGCTGGGCAGCTTCGAGGACCTGGTCCGAATAGGCGTGGGCGGCTATCTGCAATTTATTGTCGATCGGGGTGGCATAGCATTCGGGACGGGCGAACACGGCCGCATCCAAATCGACCAGTATGCCTCCCAAGTTGGCCCCGATACCGGTAGCAGCCGGATAACCGTTGCTCCAGTCCGTCTTTCCATAGAAATCGGCACGGGCGTTGTTGAACATCTGGTAATGCTGGTCCGGCCCGTCGAAGCGGGTGATCTGCTCGATGTAGTTCCACTGGCGAATGATGCAGTTTACGGGGAAGCCTTCCCGGCGCATCACCTCTCCCATCATGTGGAATACTTCGACGGACTGTTGCTGGATACCGAAGTTTATCACATCCCCATGGAGGCCACCGGCAAAGAGGAAACGGCCATCGGCATTTTCCAGTACGACATACGGGAAGCCGCCGTGACGGCGGAAGGTGATATGATCGTCTTCGTCCGCTTTGTAGCTATGGACTTCCAAGATAAGTCCGGCATTCAGAGGTGGCTGGGAAACATAACTCAATACCGGTTCATGATTTCCATAAAACTTACGGATTTTCTCACGCAGCATGATGCGACGGGAAACGTATTGTTCGTTGTCGTTCGGCATGCCGAAGAATGCCAAACGGAGAATCTGTTCGTCTTGAGGCAACTGTGCCAGCAGGGCGTCTACCATTTCACCGAAAGTAGCCAGTCCGGTCGTATAAATATTATAATGTATTTTATCGCAATAGTTCATAAAGAGTTCACATATTCGGTTAATGCTTCGATATCTTTCTCTGAAACTTTCTTCTCGATGCCGTGTTTATGGACACTGAACACTTCCTTCATGGTAGCGGCACGTCCGTCGAACAAATAAGGAGCCGTACGCCACACTTCACGCAAAGTCGGAGTATCCCAACCTTTTTCGAACTCTATATCCTCACCTATGCGGTGGTATTTCATATCCGTATAATAAACACCGCTATGGCATTCCCCGCATTTCAGCTTTTCGAAAACCTTTTGCCCTTCCTTTGCCAAATCAGACAGCTCGCCATTCACCAAGTAAGGACTGGGCACGGGACGAAGTGATTTCAAATAGGCATCCACACAAACAGCATCTTCTTCCGAAACTTCAAAAAACTGGATGAAGTTGAATCCTGCCCGCACAGCCCGTTCCGCATGTTCACGGATACCGGAAATCATGTTGGGAGGAGTCACATGACTAAAGAGCATGCTCTTGCAGTTCTTGGAGTTGCCGACACCGTCGTTCATCAAGTCCCAGTTCATGCCATCCGTTCGTCCGTCTCCCGGATGGCAGCCATTACAACTCTGCCAATTCTGGAAGCAGTGCGAAGCATCGTTGAAGTAGCGTTCACCCTTGTTTTCAGCCGTTTCTTCACGTCCGGGATTCAGTTCGACAGACGTCACTTCGTTCGTATTGATATCCATGATGTTCAGGATATCGGCAAAATAAGTCGGGATAATCAGCTTGTCACCGTTCAGGATCATATTGCGAGGACCGTTCCCCTCCAGCGGGATACGTTCGCGGAGGCCATACAAGAAAGTCAGGTCGTAGTCCAACACCGCTTTATTGGGATAGTTCAGGAATTTCTCCAACATCGCCTTATGGTCAATCACGCTGACCTCGTGCGTTCCCGAATGGGAGATGAAAACAGACTCGTCGTTGCAGGCAATGCTCCAGATACCGGCCGCACCCCGTTCGGGTTCATCCACGACGATGGCTCCCAGGAACTCCTGCTTGTCGACATCGATCACGCTGAAAGCACTCGTGTTCATCCATCCCTGCTGCAATTGAGATGTAGGGACGGTGAAACGCCCCAAGTTGTGCGATACATATATATATTTGCCGTCGGGAGTTATACAGATTCCCCGAAGGGCATTGCTTCCGTTTGCCAACTGGATGTCCTTCACCTTCGTGAAGCCATCCATTTCGATGACGGATACACAGGCGGCCACATAATCGAGATCAGCTCGCTGTGCAGGAAGGAAGTTCGTGACGAACATATATTTGCCGTCCTTGCTGAACACGGCGGACTTCGGTTCGCGCAATACCTTCACCGTACGCATCACCTTCCGCGCAACCGGATCGATTTCGGAGATCGTAGTCTGGAACTGGTTACATACATATATATGCTTCTTGTCCGGACCGAACATCGGATGACATGCTCCCGAACCGGTCGGAATAGAAGCCTCCACCCTGCCCGATTCGAGCGAGAGGATCTGTAAATGGCCTGTCGTTCCGAATGTAGTCACATATGCCTTGTCGCCATCCAAAAGGATACCCGTAGGCGCTTCGTCCATCGGGAAAGAACGCAACAATGTCTTGCCATCAGGCGAAAAAACATCCACCCGCTTTACTCCTTTATCTGTCATCAGCAACTCACCTTTGGCGTTCGCCACGACATCTGTCGGGAAGAACGGTGGGTTGCCTGCTGAAGCAAAGGAGATGCAACAGCAGGCAAAACAAGCCACCAGTGAGTTTTTAAACATGTATTTTCGTGTGTTCATGGTATATTATATTTTTTTTGCTTTACTATATCCCAACTCAAGAGAAATCGTCTGGGCCACTTTCCTTATACAGTCTGCCGAAACACGTACGACCTCTTTCGACAGCCGGTCCTTAGGGCCTGAAATCCAAATTGCCCCGCAAGGATAACCCGTATAATTAAAGATAGGCGCTCCGATGCAAATCACACCGTTCAGTTCTTCCTCATTATCCATGGCATAACCCAATTTCCGGACCTTTTCAAGTTCCTCCAGATAAGCGTCACGTGTAGTAATAGTCCGGGCGTTGTAGCGTGTAAATTCCATATAAGACAAATATCGGTCCCGGACTGTATTCGGCAAATAAGCCATGATCGCCTTTCCCGGAGCCGAACAATGCAAATCGAAAGGTTTTCCCGGCGAGAGGATAAAACGGAACGTATGATGTCCCTGCGCCTGCTCGATAAAGATACCTTTCCGGTCCCCCAGCACGCCGAAGCATGCCGTCTCTTTCACTTGGTCGCGCAAATCGCGCAAACGAGGCAAAACAGTTTCCAGCAAATTGTGTTCATTCAACGATCTGAATCCCAAAGTTAGTAATTTACGGGATAACTTGTACCTTTTTGTGTCTTCATTATAGATCAAATAATCCAGACGAACCAACGTATTTAAAATACGGTAGGCCGTAGTCTGTGAAATATCAAGGGCGGACTTGATATCCTGAAGCGTCTCACCCTGGGTGTGAAGCGACAAGTACTCAAGTACAGCGATCCCTTTTTCGAGATTCGGAACCTTGTAGTTCTCTTCTGCTTTTTCCATATTTGGAATAACGCTTTCCATATTTGAAATATTGTTTCAGATTTGAATCAAATATAAAAGAGAGCGCATAAATGCAAGCAGGATGTTTGTAAAAATTAGTTAAGTATGTCGTAAAACACATTATAGTTGAAAGGTGAAAGTGAAAATGCAAATAGCAACTTTCAACTCTTCTTGTAGCTGACGATGGCCAGTATGTTAAAGAACACTACGAACAGGTAGATGATCCCCCTATTGCCTACCGACATCAACCCATATACAAGCCAGGCGATACAGGTACCTGTCGTGAGCAGGATAAAACCAATAATCCAATAATGTTCCAATATGTCTGACACACGCATCAAAAGCAATATAAAAAAACAGGAGCGCAACAGCTACACTCCTGTTTTAATATCTTTTAGAGATAAACCAAATCTTACTTATCTATTGTACGGGCGGGAACACCTTCGAAAGTCATTTTAACAGGATTTATAAATCCGTTCTCATCGAAAGTCATCCGGTCGATACAAGTCACACGGTGGTCGCGAGTATTGTCGTTCAGCGGGCGGCGATGGTAGACGATATAATAATCTTCAGTATTCGGAACATGCAATACGGAATGATGCCCGGCTCCTCGCGCGATTGTCGAATCCTGCTGGAGAATCGTGGCGATACGATTGAAAGGTCCGAAAGGCGAATCGGCAATCGCATAAGCGACACAATAATCGGGACCTGTCCAGCCCCCTTCGCTCCACATAAAATAGTACTTACCGTTCTTCTTGAACATGAACGGACCTTCCACATATTTATCCGGTGTCACTTCCTTGTAGACCGTCCCGTCTTCAAAAGGAACCAACCCGGTGAAATCGTCGTTCAGGCGAACGACATTACAATGTCCCCAACCGCCGTAATACATATAGTAGCGGCCATCATCGTCACGGAAAACGAACTGGTCGATCGGCTGTGCCCCGTTTACGATCTCGTTGATAAGCGGTTTGCCTAACAGGTCCTTATACGGACCTTCCGGGCGGTCGCTGACGGCAACCCCGATTCCTCCTACTTCACCTTCATGCACGTCGTTGGCCCCGAAGAAAAAATAATATTTGCCATCCTTATGGATGATAGACGGCGCCCACATGGCTTTCTTCGCCCATTTCACGGCGGAGGTATCGAGCACAGACGAATGTTTCGTCCAGTTCACCAAATCCTTGGATGAAAAACAGTCGAAATAAGTCTGCTTCTCATACGCATCGCTCCAGGTCGGGAAAACCCAATAGGTATCACCATAAATGATCCCTTCCGGATCGGCATACCAGCCCTCGAATATCGGATTACCACTGGTCACGACATCAGCAACAGCCTTCTGTTGCTGTTTCGGCTGTCCGCACGAAACTAATGCGGCAGCACACAATAGCACATATAAACTTTTTTTCATTTATGAGTTAGATTTTTTCTGTTCCATATTCTTAGCCAACCCCCCTTCGGATGTTTCCTTATAGAGACTCGGCAGGTCGTTTCCGGTCTGACGCATCACTTCCACCACCTGGTCGAAACTTACACGGTGCTTGCCATCGGAGAAATTGGAGAAGGTGTTCGCATCCAGCGCACGGGCTGCCGCAAAGGCATTGCGTTCGATACAAGGAATCTGTACCAACCCGCAAACCGGGTCGCAAGTCAGTCCCAAGTGATGCTCCAGCCCCATCTCGGCCGCATACTCGATCTGTGCAGGCGTCCCCCCGAACAACTGACTGGCCGCAGCAGCAGCCATCGCACAAGCCACACCGACCTCTCCCTGGCATCCTACCTCGGCCCCGGAAACGGATGCATTCGTACGGACCACATTACCGAACAACCCGGCTGTCGCCAACGCACGCAAGATACGGGAGTCACGGAAGTCGCGGGACTCTTTCAGATGGTAAAGCACAGCCGGCATGACACCGCACGAACCGCAGGTCGGGGCCGTCACGATCTTGCCTCCGCAAGCGTTCTCCTCGGAAACGGCCAGAGCATACGCATAGACCATCCCACGGCTTTTGATACTGCTGCCGTAACCTTTGGCACGGATCATATAGTCGGATGCCTTACGCCGGATTCCCAGACCGCCGGGCAAGATGCCTTCGGCTTCGAGGCCATTACGGACTGCTTGTTGCATCACTTCCCATACTTCGGCCAGATAGTCCCATATCTGCGGACCTTCGCACTGTTCGACATATTCCCAGTAGGAATGGCCGGTTTTTTCACACCAGGCCTGTATATCCTTGATAGTATGCATTTCGTAAACCTGGCCCTGCGTCAACTCGTTGTAGGTTTCGTTTGCCAACGTCCCTCCCCCGATACTGTAAATCGTCCAGTTATCCAGTTCCTCTCCGCTTTCGTCAAACGACTGGAAGAGGATGCCGTTCGGATGAAAAGGCAGGAACACCTTCGGTTCCCAAGTGATATTGGTCTTGGCCACCGGGCTCAACACTTCGAGAATTGCCGCATCCGTCATGTGGCCTTTGCCTGTAGCCGCCAGGCTCCCATAGAGCGTAACATTAAAACGTACGGCTCCCCGATTACGTTCCAGGAACATCCGGGCAGCACGCATCGGCCCCATTGTGTGGCTACTGGACGGCCCGTGACCGATCCTGTATATTTGCTTGATCGATTCCATTGTTTTGAGATTTATGAGTTATCATTTGTAATTTATGATTTATAGTTTATGCATTGATGATAAATTATAAATCTTTTCACACTTTCAAAAATATATTCCGCTTATAAAGCAGCCACAAAATTACATAAATAATCAATGCGTTCGACGCTGCAATCAAAGCCGGATAATAATTTCCTGTATATTGTTCGAGGCCATGAAAAAGAGAAGTTCCTATACATCTGAAACTAATCACGTTAGCCAGCATATAGGCCACGATCGAATTCATGCCGTAGACTTTCAACCAAGTCAGGTTCTTCCGGTGTCCCTTATAATCGATCCAATAATAGAACAAGCCCATCAACAGGAAACAATAGCCACTGCTGACCAACACCATCGAGCTCGTCCATATCTTCTTGATCACCGGCAACTGCAAGCCCCACAGCCAGCCCAGCGCAACCATTATCACACCGATTCCTAACAGCCATTGCCATTTGTGCTTCCGGTCCATTCCGCTCTTCAAGATATGCCCGGCAAAAACTCCGGTCAGCACCGTCACGCCAAAGTTCAGGCTGCTTAATATCCAGGTATAACGATAAGATTCGGCAAATACGATCTGTCCGTTCTCCACAACAGCAGCATCGCGGAATCGTCCCAGGACCGTACGGTCCACCCATTCCGCCAGGTTACCGTCCGGCGTGTAGTTGCCACCTCCATAACCATCGACCGTAATAAATTGCATGGCTCCCCAATAGGCTAACAACAAGGCGACCGCCGTCCCGATCTGCACGGACAGACGCACATGCAGGAACAGCATTGCCGAAATCAGATAGCCCATCGCAATTGCCTGCAATGTGTTCGAATAAAGATAAATCCGGTCCGGGTCCAATCCTAAAAGATTTCCCTGGCACATCATACCGAAGATCCAGAGCAAGGCCACCCGCTTGACGATACGACGGTAGACCGCCCATTTATCCGGCATCACTTTATATCGGGAAAGGGCGAACGGCATCGACACGCCCGCCATAAACATGAAGAGCGGCATCACCAAGTCCCACGAAGAGAACCCCTCCCACTGCACATGCGAGAAGCACCACAAAAAATCGTTATACCAAGGCGCATCTATCGCACGTCCGAGAGGATGCAGAACCCCTTCCAGCGCCACCAGACAAAACAAATCGAAGCCACGTAACACGTCGAGCGACTCCAGGCGTTGATAAGATGGTTTCATGATGATTTATGATTTATGATTTATGATTTATGATTTATGATTTGTATAAAAAAAGATTTCAGATTTATGTTTAATGTTATGTTTTCTGGTCATAAATCATAAATCTGAAATCACAAATTTCTTCACACTTTCAGGAAAATTCGTTGACGGTACAGGAAGTACAGGAATCCCCAGCAAACGGCAATGTAGCCGATCGAACTGGCTAAAGGCTGCGCGGCTTCCGGCATCCATCCGACAAGTCCGCCAAACAGGCCTTGGGATGTATAAGAGAAATCGATGAATTTTTGCGCCAAATAGATCGTAATCGAATTAACCCCGATCACCTGGAAGAAGAAAGTCCATTTCCGCCATCCCAACACATCGACAATGTAATAAAACAGGGCGAACATCCAAACCGAATAGGCTCCGACAACGCAGACAAACGAACTGCTCCACAGCTTTTTGTTGATCGGGAACACCAAACTCCACAACACCCCCACCAATAGTAACAGCACACCGGCCAACACCAAGCCTGCCACCTTCCGCTTGTCCGTCAATCCCTCTTTACGCAACTTGATAAACTCGCCCGTAAACATTCCCAACATAGCCGTCACAATCCCCGGCAACGTGGACAACAATCCTTCCGGGTCAAAAAATCCTTGATGCAAACGCCCCGGCAACAACAAACGATCCACATAGCCGACCCAGTTGCCTTCCAGCGTGAACGGTCCGGCCTCCGCACCCGGCACAGGGATAAAAGCTATCCAAACCCAATAGCCGACCAAGATCGTCCCGGCTATCCACGCCCTGACTGAAGTCCGGAAATGCACGAACAGCAAGGCGGCAAACATCCATCCCAACCCAATACGCGCCAAGACGCTGGCGCAACGAAGGTTCGCAAAGTCAAACTGTAGCAATCCGTTATAGACACATCCCAGCAACACCAGCGTAATTCCTCTGCGGACAATCCTTTTATAGATATCCGACTCGCTCTTCCCCTGTTCGCGCTGCTTTTCCAACGAGAACGGAAACGAGATGCCGGCAATGAACAAAAACAGCGGGAAAATCGTGTCGTGGTGTGTCAACCCGTCCCACTCCACATGATCCATCTGTCCACCTATCGCCTGAAAAAAAGAATTCGGAAACAACGTTGCCAACGCAACGAAAAGAGAAGCCCCTCCCATAATAAAGAACATATCAAACCCCCTCAGGGCATCCAGCGACAGCAGTCGCCGGGACTGTTTTTGTTTTTCCATATATACAATATCTTTTTAAGTTTACTTTGTCGATCAAGTTTGCAAAGATAGGTCTTTTTTCAACACAAGCAATTTATACAAGAAACCTCGTTTCTTCAGATACCCTAAAAATTTTCATTCTTTCCCCAACAGTGAAAATAAATTTTCCATCACATGAAAATTTATTTCCCCACTATGGAAAATTTATTTTCATGCGATGGAAACTTCTCTTTCATACAATGGTATCAGAACAACGTTCCCAACCGAAATTTTCTTCATACCGGTCGAAGAGGGGTTCCTCTTCGATATTGTATTGACGGAGCAAATCGCGTACGTATAACTGGTCTTCGGGAGTAAAACAACGCTCCTTACGTTTCAAACGGTAAAAATGAGTCATCCCGAAATATTCTCTCATCTCCCGCCGTATTTCTTTAGCCTGGCGATAAGGGATATTGTCCAACAGGTGCTCCATGCCATAGGCATTTTTCAACGGGCTGTCGTCCATAAACCCGGAACAATCGCCATCGGGGACAACACGTTCCGGGTTGATCACTCTCACCGCCCAACGTTCTTTCGGGATATGTCGCGACACCTGATGACGCAGACAGGTGGAAGCATGCAGGCATTTCCCGTTAAAACAGAGTGCAAAGTCGTTCGGGACCAAAGAATAATCTAATTTGTCTAACATGGTATTAATGTATTGATATTAGACAAAGGTACTCACAGATCCGGCGGAAAGCAAACATTTACACTCAAAAAATGATCACAACAACAATGACTATAGGCGAGATGAGGGAGTTCACCGTGCCAACGGCTGCCATTTCATATAAGTTCCGGTCCTCCACAACCACTCCATCGGTCCATAACGGAACTTCTTCAGCCAATAATGGCTGAACAGAATCTGCATACCCGTATAAGCAAGACAAACCAATACGCTCAAGAAAACACCCAGATGACTCCAATCCAACCCGAAACCGGAAAAAATAAAAACACCGATCACGGACTGCGCGATATAATTCGTCAGGCCCATACGCCCGTAACTGACTAACGGCGCCATCGCCCGCTGCACCTTCTGCAAACGGTATCCCTCCATCACCACAATTACCCATAGATAAGCAGTCAACAGGTTAATCAGATTAGTCGTCGTCGAACTCATCCACGAATAAAAAGAGACCTCTCCCCAAGCCACAGACGGAAGATAAGAACGCGCCACATAGAGCAGTCCCAACCCTGCGAGGGCAAGCAAGGCCCAACGGTTCAGTCGGCTACGAAACTCATCCATACGCTCGAACAGACGGATGCGTCCTACGATGAACCCTAAGATGAAAAGTTCCAAGGTCAAGTAAATACGCCCGCTCGACACCTGGAAGCGCATTTTTCCGACGATCCCGTCCCAAGCGTTACTCTCGATCGTTTCAGACAAGGTCGGGACTTTCCGAGGACCTGCCGGACGGGAAGCAGGCCTTTCGGCAACACGTTCCACCTGCTCGACCGCCGGAGCCGTCAGGCTTTTATAAGCTACCGGGACAAGTGTCGCCCCCCCTAAGAAAAGAAACAGCGTAATCCCTGCCAACAGCTTGGTCGGCCATTTATACATCAACACCAAAACAAACCCCAGTATCGCATATATCAGCAAAATATCCACCCGGACAATCAAGCCGTGTAAATAACCGATCGCCAACAAAAGAACCAGCCTCCACAAAAAACGTGGACGGAAGTCAAGTCCTTTCTTCGCCACCCGATCCATCTGGATAAAGAAACTTAAACCGAACAGGCAAGAGAAGATAATGAAGAATTTCCCGAAAACCAGATAATTGATAAGCCAACTGAAAATCTCGTTCATCGTTCCCTCCCACGGGAACACAGCCTGAGACGTCATCGTCCCCATAGCTCCAAAATGTTGCATAGAATGAATCAGGCAAATGCCGATAAGAGAAAAGCCACGCAAGGCATCGATCACTGTAATACGCTCTCCGGGAGCAAGCACTGTTTTTGTTGTTTCCATATTTTCAAATTTCAGATTTGATTTTTATTCGTTTTCTTCCGGGAACAAAATTACAGGGCATCACTCGAACAGAAGGAATACAAATTACGGTTTTGTGGATATTTTTTACTGTAGAACGGCTCTTGGTTCGGAATGAATCACATAGTGACCTGTTTTAGGATTCAAGAGAAACAAGATTGTAAATTAATTCGTATGTTTGCAGCCGTAACCTAAAAAAATAAAGACAATGACAGTAATCATTTTAATAGCAGTGATCGTGATCCTGGCAATCTGGATCGTTTCTTTGTATAATTCGTTAGTGAAATTGCGCAACAACCGTGAGAACGCGTTTGCCGACATCGACGTACAGCTCAAACAACGCCATGACCTTATCCCACAGTTGGTCGAAACGGTCAAAGGCTATGCCTCACACGAGAAAGAGACCCTGGAACGCGTCATTAACGCCCGTAACGGGGCGATCAGCGCCAAAACGATCGACGACAAGATCATGGCCGAAAACGCCCTGACTTCCGCTCTTGCCGGACTGAAGATTACGCTCGAAGCCTATCCCGATCTGAAAGCCAACCAGAACTTTTTGCAGTTGCAGGAAGAAATTTCCGACCTGGAAAACAAACTGGCCGCCGTACGCCGTTATTTCAATTCGGCTACGAAAGAGTTGAACAACGCAGTCGAGACATTCCCATCCAACCTGATCGCCGGCATGTTCGGTTTCAAGAAGGAAGTGATGTTCGACCTGGGCGAACAACGCGCAACACTCGAAGAAGCACCTAAAATCAAATTCTAAGGATGCAATACGTCGGTATACAAACCCAACAGAGCAGGAACAATTTCCGTTCCTTGCTCCTGCTTTGCTTGTTTCCCTGCCTGGTAATGGGATTGCTTTTTGCGTTCTGCTACCTGCTCCACCTGCTGGCGATGAACGACGACGGCCTGACGGGGGCCGAACTGCTTGAATATTCCACCGGGATGTTCATCCATTTGGCGCCATACGTGTTGGGTGGCGTACTCATATGGTTCATCATCGCCTATTTTGCCAATACAAGCATCATCAACTCGGCAACCGGTTCCGAACCTTTGTCGAGAATGGAAAACAAAAGGGTATACAACTTAGTGGAAAACCTATGTATGAGCCAGGGAATGAAAATGCCCAAGATCAATATCATCAACGACGATTCTCTGAACGCTTTTGCAAGCGGCATCAACGAAAGGACTTACACCGTCAGCCTCTCACGGGGGATCATCGACAAGCTGGACGACCAAGAACTGGAAGCGGTCATTGCACACGAGCTGTCGCATATCCGCAACAAGGACGTACGCCTGATGATCGTATCGATCGTCTTTGTCGGCATCTTTGCCATGCTCGCACAGATGGCCATGCGCTCCGTCTACTACTCGTCGATGGGACATAGAAGAGACGAGAAAAACAACACTGCGATCATCATCGTCTTAGTCATGGTTGTTGCAGCCATCGGTTATTTCTTCTCCATGCTGATGCGTTTCGCCATCTCGCGCAAACGGGAATACCTGGCCGACGCCGGAGCTGCCGAGATGACCAAGAATCCGCTCGCCCTCGCCAACGCACTGCGGAAAATATCGGCCGATCCCGACATCGAAGCCGTCAAACGAGAAGACGTAGCCCAACTTTTCATCCAGCATCCGGGTCAACAGGCCAAAAGCGCACTGAACGGTTTAAGCGGACTTTTCGCCACTCATCCACCCATTGAAAAGCGGATACAAGTACTCGAACAATTCTAAATTTAATCAAGATTTAATATCCCTAATCATTCCAATCCTGGCATTAATTTAATATCTTTGATGCCGGATAAAAATAAGTGTTGGAAATGATACAAAAAGAATTGACCGGCGATCTTAAGCTGAAATGGGATCGCATACAACAGGCGATGCGGAAGATAAATGCCGACGGATGCCTGCTTACCGTGGATGTAAATCTGTATTACACAACCGGACGTATCTATAGCGGCTATTTCTATCTTCCTGCGGAAGGTGCTCCGTGGTTCTTCGTGAAACGGCCGAACGGACTGGCAGGCGATCATGTCGAATACATCCGCAAACCGGAACAGATGGCCGAGCTCTTCGCGTTCTACGGACTGGAAATGCCGGAAAAGCTTCTGCTCGAAGCCGACGAACTGACATACAACGACTATATACGTCTGCAAAAGATCTTCAATCCGAAAGAGACCGGAAACGCAACCGCAATGATGCGTGAGCTGCGCCGGATAAAGACACCGTACGAGATCGAAATGTTCCGCATCTCGGCCGAACGCCACGCCAAGACATATGCCGAAATTCCCGAATGTTTCCGCCCCGGAATGACTGATCTCGAATTCCAGTATGAAATAGAAAAACGGATGCGCAAGAACGGTTCCATCGGACTGTTCCGCGCCTTCGGAGCCAATATGGATATCTTTATGGGAAGTATCTTGGCGGGAGAAAACGCCGAAGTCCCCTCGCCTTTCGACTTTGCCTTAGGTGGTAGTGGTATCGACGCTTCCTGCCCGTTAGGTGCAAACGGAACGCCTCTGAAAGAAGGGACAGCCATCATGGTAGACATGGCAGGAAATTATACGGCTTATATGACGGATATGACACGTGTGTTCTCCGTCGGCCACCTGACCGAGCTTGCTTACCGGGCACATCAGACAGCCCTCCTTATCGAAAGCGAGATCGAGAATATCGCCCGGCCGGGCACACCTTGTGCCGAACTCTACGAGATAGCCGCCAAAATCACCGAAAGCCAGAGACTTGGCGCATATTTCATGGGGACCAAGCAACAAGCCAAATTCGTAGGGCACGGCATCGGCATCCAAATAAACGAGCTGCCGGTACTTACGCCCCGCTCGAAAGACATGCTGGAACCGAACATGGTATTTGCACTCGAACCGAAATATGTGATACCGGGTATCGGCGCCGTCGGCATCGAAAATAGTTTCCTGGTTACGGAAACCGGACTGGAGAAGATCACGCACTTCACAGAAGATATCATACAATTAGACAAATAAATCATAAATCATAAAACATAATGAAAAAAACAATCTCACTTCTCCTGTTACTGTCTGTCATCTTCATGCCGGTAAAGGCACAAGATGTAGAAAACGTAAAGCCGGTGAAGAATGTCATTCTTCTAATCCCGGACGGGACATCACTGGCTACAGTCTCTATGGCGCGTTGGCTGCAATGGTATACCAACCCCGACAAACCGAAATTGAACATCGACCCGTATCTCTGCGGAACAGTCCGTACGCATTCTTCAAATGCCCCGATCGGCGACTCTGCTCCTACAACTTCCTGCTACATGACAGGACAACCCAGCCGTACAGGCTACGTTTCCACTTATCCTGAGAACGACGGTGACAACGATATCTACCCGACCGATCCGGCACGCGCTTTCCAACCACTGACAACCGTCCTGGAAGCTGCCAAAATAAAACAGGGCAAATCAACGGGACTGGTTTTCACCTGCGAATTCCCGCATGCAACACCGGCCGACTGCTCCGCCCACAGCTACAACCGTGGCAAATATGAATGGATCGCTCCGCAGATGGCTCACAACGACCTGAACGTCGTGATCGGTGGCGGCGTCAGCCTGCTTCCCGAAGAGAGCGAAGCCTACCTGAAAGGTAACGGATACGGTATTTTCAAGAATGACATCGACGGTATGCGTAATTACAAAGGCAACAATATGTGGGCTTTGTTCGGAGATCGGGAAATGGCTTACGACATCGACCGAGATCCGAGCCAACAGCCATCCTTGGAAGAGATGACACGCAAGGCAATCGAAAAGTTATCCCAAAACCCGAACGGTTTCTTCCTAATGGTGGAAGGCAGCAAGGTCGACTGGGCTGCCCACGCGAACGATCCGGTCGGCATGGCCACGGATATGTTGGCTTTCGACCGTGCTTGCGGTGCTGCCCTCGAATTTGCCCGTCAGAATGGCGAGACTGCCGTAGTGATCGTTCCCGATCATGGCAACAGCGGTATCAGTATCGGCCGTGCCGACTGTAAAGGTTACGATAAACTGAGCAAGGACCAGTTGTTCCATCAGCTTTCTTTGTATAAATTGACAGCCGAAGGCTTTGCCAAGAAAGTGAACAGTGTACCGAATTCCGAAGTGCAAAACGTCTTCCGGGAATATGCCGGCTTCGAACTGACACCTGAAGAACTGGAAGCCTTGAACCATTGCAAGAATTACAAAAACAGCCCGATCCCGGAAAATGAACGCTCGATCGAAGGCAAAGGCTCTTTATACAGCAGTTCGCTGACGACTTTCATGTCCAAGCTGCTTACCTCCAGAACCTGTTTCGGTTTCACAACCGGCGGCCACACAGGCGAAGAGGTGTTCCTTGCAGCTTACCATCCCGACCGTACAAGCTTACCTCTCGGTATGCACACGAATATCGAACTGAATCATTATCTCTGTGCCCTGTTCGGCATGACACACGACACGCTGGAAGAACTGACAGCCGGAAACTTCGCTCCTCACACGGAAGTATTCAAAGATTTCAAATGTGAAATCGTTCCGGCTAAAGACGAGAAAGGTTCTCCTTCACTGGTCGTAAAAAACAAAAGGAAGCAGATCAACATCACGCCGTTCAGCAACATCGTGACGATCGGAAAGAAAGGCCGGGAAGAAATCCGCCTGAATTCGGTAATCGTATACGTTGACAAAAACAATACATTCTACTTGCCAACCAAACTGGCAGAATATCTGCAATAAAAATAGAGAAGAGGGTGGTGTGCACACCACCCCTCTCTCGTGAAATTTATCTTCCCCATAAACCTGTCTTCCTCCTCCAAACGCCCTATTTACATAATACACGGCAATAAGTTATAGTTATTTGTTTTTTTTCAATCATTCTTTTCTTAAAATATCTATACTGTATAAATATGGAAGATTTATATAGACATTCAGACAAATAAAACCGCTCTTTTTAAGGTACATTTGCGTCATTTTTAATGAATAAAACGAATATGACAAGAGCAAATGCAAAATGGATACGGCTGATGGCAGTTATCGGCTGTACGACTATGTGGATGGCATCCTGCAAACATGCACCGGATGCACAGATGAAAGCATCTTACGCGACGATGAAAGTTTCTACGGCAAACAAAGAGCTGACAACCCCTTATTCGGCCACGATCCGCGGTCGCCAGGATATAGACATTTATCCGCAAGTATCGGGAACGATCGAAAGGCTTTGTGTAACCGAAGGAGAGGTCGTACGGAAAGGACAATTACTTTTTGTTATAGACCAAGTTCCTTACAAAGCTGCTTTAAAGACAGCCCAGGCAAATGTGGAAGTGGCAAAAGCAGCTTTAGCTACAGCCGAACTGAACTACAACAGTACTAAAGAATTATTTGCGAAAAAAGTCGTTTCCGCTTTCAACCTGAAAACAAGCGAAAACAGCTATCTGACGGCCAAAGCACAACTGGCGCAGGCGGAAGCACAAGAAGTGAACGCCCGCAACAACCTGTCTTATACGGAAGTCAAAAGTCCGTCCGACGGAGTTGTCGGTATGTTGCCTTACCGTGCCGGAGCATTGGTCAGCGCCAGTATTCCCCAACCGTTGACAACTGTTTCCGACAATTCGAACATGTATGTTTACTTCTCCATGACCGAAAATCAATTACTGGCTATGAGCCGCCAGTACAAAAGCATGGACGAAGCGTTGAAAAACATGCCGGAAGTGTCGTTGAAACTGAATGACCAGTCCATTTACGAACAAAAAGGAAAGATCGAATCGATTAGCGGAGTGATCGATCGGAAGACCGGGACAGTCGGCGTGCGTGCCGTATTCCCTAACGAATCCCGCCTGCTTCATAGCGGAGCCTCCGGCAATGTGCTCATACCGCAAACTTATAAAGACTGTATCGTAATTCCTCAAGGTGCAACAGTCCGTTTGCAGGACAAGACGCTTGTCTATAAAGTGGTGGATGGGAAAGCTGTTTCCACATTGATTACTGTAGCTGAAATCAACGACGGTCGCGAATATATCGTACTTGACGGATTGAAGGTTGGCGAAGAAATCGTATCCGAAGGAGCCGGGTTAGTACGCGAAGGAACGCAAGTTAAATAAAGGATCGAAGTATGAAAGGAAATATATTTATCAAACGGCCTGTTATGGCCATCTCCATCTCCATTCTTATTTTGGCGATCGGACTAATTTCGCTCTTTACCTTGCCGGTCGAGCAATATCCTGACATTGCGCCGCCTACGGTCCACGTATCGGCAACCTATACCGGAGCGGATGCCAATGCGGTGATGAACAGTGTTATCATGCCACTGGAAGAAAGCATCAATGGTGTGGAAAACATGATGTACATGACTTCAACAGCAACCAATGCCGGTTCGGCAACGATCGAGGTATATTTCAAACAAGGGACAAACCCCGATATGGCAGCCGTCAACGTACAGAATCGTGTAACGAAGGCACAGGGTTTATTGCCTGCTGAAGTAACCCGTATCGGTGTCAGCACTCAAAAACGACAGACCAGCTTCCTGCAGATCGACGCACTTGTCAGCACTGACGGACGATTTGACAAGACCTTTCTCGGAAACTACCTCGACATCAACGTCATCCCACGTATCAAACGTATCGAAGGCGTAGGTGACGTAATGGAGTTGGGTGATACCTATAGTATGCGTATCTGGCTGAACCCCGAACGAATGGCCCAATACGGCTTGGTTCCATCGGATGTGACTGCTGTATTAGGAGAACAGAATATCGAGGCTCCGACCGGTTCGCTGGGTGAAAACTCGAAAAACGTTTTCCAATATACGATGAAATATCGTGGACGCTTGAAGAGCGTAGAAGAATTCCAGAATATCGTCGTCCGTGCTCAGGAAGACGGTTCTGTCTTACGCCTGAAAGATGTCGCTAAGGTTGAGTTGGGAACATTGAGTTACGGTTTCGACAGCCAAATGGACGGCAAACCAGCCGTGACATTCATGATTTACCAGGTAGCCGGTTCCAATGCTACGGAAGTCAACGAACGTATTGCCGCCGAATTGGAAAAGATGAAAGAAGAATTGCCTACAGGTATGGAATTCATCACGATGATGAGCTCCAACGACTTCTTATTTGCTTCTATTTATAATGTAGTCGAAACACTGATCGTGGCGATCATCCTCGTAATCCTCGTGGTGTATTTCTTCCTGCAAGACTTCAAGAGTACCTTGATCCCGTCTATTTCAATCATCGTTTCGTTGATCGGTACATTCGCCTGTCTGACCGCAGCCGGATTCACGATCAACATTCTGACCCTGTTTGCCCTGGTGCTTGCCATCGGTACGGTAGTGGATGACGCGATCGTAGTGGTAGAAGCCGTACAGGCGAAATTCGATGCGGGTTACACCTCGTCCTATCAAGCGACGAAAGATGCGATGGGTGACGTGACGATGGCCGTTATCTCTTGTACCTGTGTGTTCATGGCCGTGTTCATACCGGTAACTTTCATGGGCGGTACTTCTGGTATTTTCTACACACAATTCGGTGTGACGATGGCAACCTCCGTAGGTCTTTCCATGATCTGTGCATTGACGCTCTGCCCCGCCTTGTGTGCTATGATGATGCGCCCGAGCGATGGAAACAAGAGTGCCAAAAGTTTCAACGGACGTGTACGTGCAGCCTACAATGCCTCTTTCAATGCCGTGTTGGGCAAATACAAAAAAGGCGTCATGTTCTTTATTCACCACCGCTGGATGGTATGGGCCGGAACGATCGCATCCATTATTCTGCTGGGATGGCTTATCAGCAATACCAAAACAGGTCTTGTCCCGCAAGAAGACCAAGGGACCATCATGGCAAACGTGGCCATTGCTCCGGGTAGCACATTGGAAGAAACGGGCAAGGTGCTGGACAAAGTAGAGAATATCCTGAAGAACACGCCCGAAGTAGAACACTACGCCCGCGTAGCTGGCTACGGCTTCCTGGCTGGTCAAGGTACTTCCTACGGTATGGCAATCATCCGTTTGAAAAACTGGGATGAAAGAAAAGGGGCCGAACATGTTTCCGACGCAGTAGTAGCCCGCCTAAACTCACAATTCGCCCAAATCAAAGAAGCGCAGATATTCTGCTTCCAGCCGGGTATGATTCCGGGCTACGGTCTGGGTAACTCTATCGAGTTGAACTTGCAGGACCGTACAGGTGGAGATATGAGCACTTTCTACGGCAACGCCATGCAGTATATCGGAGCTTTAAACCAGCGCCCAGAAGTTGCAATGGCTTATACTTCTTATGCAATGAACTTCCCGCAGATATCGGTCGATGTGGATGCAGCCAAATGTAAACGGGCAGGCATTTCACCTTCGACGGTTCTCGACGTATTGGGTAGCTATTGTGGTGGTGCATACGTTTCCAACTACAACCAATTCGGGAAAGTATACCGTGTGATGTCACAAGCCTCACCTGAATATCGTCTTGACGAACAAGCCCTGAACAACATGTTCGTCCGCAACGGGACGGAAATGGCTCCGCTCAGCCAGTTCGTAACCCTGAAACGGGTACTCGGACCTGAAGTATCCAATCGTTTCAACCTCTTTAGCTGTATCACAGTCAATGTGAACCCGGCACCGGGATATTCCACGGGTGAAGTACAACAGGCCATCGAGGAAGTGGCTGCCCAAATGCTGCCGACAGGATACGGGTACGAGTATGGCGGTATGGCACGTGAAGAGGCCAATACGGGAGGCTCGCAGACACTCTTTATCTATGCGGTCTGTATCTTGCTTATCTACTTGATTCTGGCTTGTCTGTACGAAAGTTTTCTTGTGCCCTGGGCCGTTATCCTGTCTGTTCCGTTCGGTTTGATGGGTTCATTCCTGTTTGCCAAACTGTTTGGATTGGAAAATAACATCTACTTGCAGACCGGTGTAATCATGTTGATCGGACTTTTGGCCAAGACGGCAATTTTGATTACTGAGTTCGCCATCGAACGCCGTCGTAAAGGGATGGGGATCGTCGAATCGGCTTATTCGGCCGCACAAGCCCGTTTACGTCCGATTTTGATGACCGTACTTACGATGATCTTCGGTATGCTTCCGCTTATGTTCGCATCCGGAGCCGGAGCCAACGGTAACAGTTCATTAGGAACAGGTGTTGTCGGCGGTATGGCAGTCGGGACATTGGCATTACTGTTCGTCGTGCCGGTATTCTACATCATTTTCGAATACATGCAAGAAAAAATCCGTCCGCCGATGGAAGTTGAAACCGATATGCAAGTTGCGTTGGAAAAGCAAAAGAGCCAAACCGAACGTGACGGTTTAAACAATGAAAATAAATAAGGTATGAAGAAAATAATCGTATTAACAACCGCAACCGCCCTGTTGAGCAGTTGCGGCATATACACCAAATATCAACCGGCCGAGACGACTCCGGACAACCTGTACGGAGAAGAGGTGGCTGTCGATGATACGACCAACTTCGGTAATGTGAACTGGCGGGAACTTTTTACGGACCCGCAGTTACAGGCTCTTATCGAACAAGGGTTACAAAACAACACCGACCTCCGGTCCGCCCAATTGCAGATCGAGGAAGCGGAAGCGGCGTTAATGTCGGCAAAACTTGCTTTCCTTCCTTCGTTCGCACTTTCCCCGCAAGGAACGATCAGCAGTTTCGACGGTGGGAAAGCGACAAAGACATACACGCTGCCAGTCACAGCCAGTTGGGAACTGGACATCTTCGGACGTCTGCGCAATGCCAAGCAACAGGCTAAAGCACTGTATGCCCAAAGCAAGGACTACCAGCAGGCTGTGCGTACCCAGTTGATCGCCGGGATCGCCAACGTATACTATACATTGTTGATGTTAGATGAACAGTTAGCCATTTCGCAACAGACAGAAGAAGCCTGGAAAGAGACGGTGGCTTCTACCCGTGCATTGATGGATGCCGGATTAGCCAACGAGGCGGCCACTTCCCAAATGGAAGCGGCTTACTACAGCGTACAGACTTCCATTCTTGACTTGAAAGAGCAGATCAACCAAGTCGAAAATAGTCTCGCCCTATTGCTCGCTGAGACACCGCGCCGCTACGAACGTGGAAAGCTGGCCGACCAGCAGCTCCCGGAAGACGTAGCAGTCGGCGTACCGATGCAAATGTTATCGAACCGTCCCGATGTACGTGCTGCCGAACGTTCGCTGGAACAAGCATTTTACGCGACCAACCAGGCTCGTGCCGCTTTCTATCCTTCCATCGTACTGAGTGGAAGTGCCGGATGGACCAACTCGGCAGGGAGTATGATCGTCAATCCAGGCAAATTCCTGGCTTCGGCAGTCGGCTCACTCACACAACCATTGTTCAATAAAGGACAGATCATGGCCCAATACCGCATCGCCAAAGCACAGCAGGAAGAAGCAAGCCTGTCTTTCCAGCAAGCCTTGCTGAATGCCGGCAGCGAAGTCAACGACGCTTTAGTCGCCTGCCAGACAAGCAAGGCCAAGACCCTTTTGTTCGAAAAGCAAATCCAATCCTTGGAAAAAGCATTGGAAAGCACCTCGTTGCTGATGGAACATGGTACGACGACCTATCTGGAAGTGCTGACCGCCCGCCAGTCCTTGTTGAGTGCACAGCTGTCACAAACAGCTAACCGGTTCACCGAGATACAAAGCGTGATCAACCTTTATCAAGCTTTAGGCGGCGGTAGAGAATAAGAAAACATTTTTTATCCATAAAAGCCAAAAACCTTCTAAACCGGACCTTTTACCTATTCCATAGGACCTGTTTCAGAAAAAGTATCCAAACTTCAACGAAACAGGTCCTTTTTTATCAAATGAAAAATAAGCGGAGCCATGACATTGTCTATTCATTTTTTTATACTTTTGTGGGCATAAGACAGAATATACACAACAATGAAAAGTAAAAGTTTAGTTTCTATCGATCAATGCTCCAAAGAGGACATTCTTCGTATTCTGGATAACGCCAGGAAGTTTGAAGCAAATCCGAACCGTAAGGTGCTGGAAGGCAAAATTGCAGCGACCTTGTTCTTCGAACCCTCCACCCGCACACGTCTGAGTTTCGAAACTGCGGTGAACCGGTTGGGCGGCCGTGTGATCGGTTTCTCCGACGCTTCCACGACTAGTTCCTCCAAAGGCGAAACACTGAAAGATACCATCCTGATGGTAAGCAACTACGTCGATCTTATCATTATGCGCCACCATTTGGAAGGCGCCGCCCGTTATGCATCGGAGGTTACGGACGTGCCTATCATCAATGCCGGTGACGGAGCAAACCAGCATCCTTCCCAGACAATGCTGGACCTCTATTCCATTCAAAAGACACAAGGCAAGCTGACCGATCTCAACATCACAATGGTAGGCGACCTGAAATACGGACGTACCGTACACTCACTGATAGTAGGTATGTCTCATTTCAACCCGACATTCAACTTTATCGCACCAAACGAACTCCGCATGCCGGACGAACAGAAAAACTTCTGCGACAAACATGGCATCAAATACAACGAATATACCGAATTTACGGAAGACATCATCAACCAGACGGATATTCTGTACATGACTCGTGTACAACGCGAACGTTTCACCGACCTCGAAGAATACGAACGTGTAAAGAATGTGTATATACTGAAGAATGACATGCTGAAAAACAGTCGCGAGAACTTGCGCATCCTGCATCCGCTGCCTCGCGTGAACGAAATCGCTTATGATGTGGACGATAATCCGAAAGCCTATTATATCCAGCAGGCACGCAACGGACTGTTCGCCCGTCAAGCCATCATCTGCGAAGTGTTGGGCATTTCCGTTGAAGATTAAGAATCCCGTTTCCTGATTTTCAACTTTCAATTATCAATTTTCAATTATCAAAAGTTATGTCAGCAGAAAAGAAAAAAGAATTGCAGGTCGCCGCTTTAGAGAACGGTACTGCCATTGATCATATTCCCCCCAGCCAGTTGTTTAAAGTAGCCAAATTACTGGGGCTGGAAAACATGGACAATACGATTACGATCGGCAACAATTTCCACAGCAATAAAATGGGCAGTAAAGGCATGATCAAAATCTCCGACAAGTTCTTCTGTGACGAAGAGATCAACCGCATCGCCCTGATCGCCCCAAACGTGATCCTGAACATTATCCGCGATTACGAAGTGGTGGAGAAAAAGACCGTTACCTTACCAGACGAACTGGTAGGGCTCGTAAAATGCAACAATCCGAAATGCATTACCAATAATGAACCAATGCCGACTCGTTTCGATGTAATCGACAAAGAAAAGGGTACGATCAGATGCCATTATTGCGAACGCAAGATTAATAAAGAAGACATCATCGTTAAATAATTAACAATCGACAATGGACAATCGACAATTATTTGTCGCAGTCTTTTAATTGCCCATTGTCAATTACCAATTGTCATGAAACACGACTGGAAGCCCGGCACGATGATCTATCCGCTGCCAGCAGTAATGGTTAGTTGCGGCTCTGAGCCTTCAGAATACAATATTATCACTGTCGCGTGGGTGGGTACGATATGTACTAACCCACCGATGTGTTATATCTCCGTCCGTCCGGAACGTCACTCCTACCCGATCTTGAAAAAGAACATGGAATTTGTGATTAACCTGACAACCCGCTCTTTAGCATACGCAACAGACTGGTGTGGTGTCAATTCCGGCAAAGATCATACTAAGTTCGAAGAGATGAAACTGACGCCAGGAAAAGCCTCAGTCGTAAATGCTCCAATCATCGAAGAATGCCCGCTCTGCATCGAATGCCGGGTAAAAGAAGTAATGGCATTAGGCAGCCATGACATGTTTATCGCCGATGTGGTAAACGTGCAGGCCGACGACAAATATCTGGACCCGGAAACGGGAGCTTTCGATATGCAGCGTGCTGACCTGCTGGCTTATTCACATGGCAAATATTACGGATTGGGCGACTTTGTCGGTAAATTCGGCTGGTCGGTCAGAAAGAAAAAATAGTCATGAAGAAAATTTACCTTATATTGCTGATACTTCCATTCTGTTTCTCGGCCAACGCCCAGAAGTTTATCAAGATCGAAGACAAGACATTCAACTGGGGAGGAAAAGTTGGAGTCAATGCCGCGCTCCCGATTGTCAAATCGTTGACGATAGACAATCAGGAGATGGAAGACATACGTCTGCAATATAAGGTAGGTTACCAAGCAGCTGTGTTTGCACGAGTCAATATCGATCGTTTCTATATTCAACCCAGCTTGGCATGGCAATATACGGAAGGTGACATACGTTTCAACATACCACAGACAGAAAACAGCCTGCCTGACGGGACAAACACCCAAATGCCTATCGGCAAGAACCGGATTACTTATAAGTCCGCCACGCTCGAAGTTCCGGTGATGATCGGTTATTATCTGGTAAAAGAAGGTCCGTACGCATTAAGCATGATGTTCGGCCCCAATATCAAATACAACTACAAAACGCGCTACAGTACAGATATGACAGACAGACCCCGCGAGTTTGAAGACGACAATACCCCTTTCGGCATCAGCATAGCCGCCGGGCTGGGAGTCAGTATCTGGCGTCTGTTTCTTGACTTCAGTTATGAATTCGGTTTGAACGAGGTAGCTTCCGATTTCCGTGAGATAGGTACCGAGGCCAACCAGAAAGGAACTCTCAACATTGAAAAACGAACAAACATAATGAGTTTCTCACTCGGTTTCCTGTTCTGATTCAGATTTTCATTGTTAAACCATTAAAAAACATATCAGATGAAAAAAGTCAAGATTACGGTATTAAAAACTACTTTAGATGAACAACTGGCCCGCGAATACGGCGCCAAAGGACTGACCGCCTGCCCCATGCTGAAAGAAGGACAAGTTTTTTATGCTGATTATGCCAAGCCGGAAGGTTTTTGTGACGAGGCTTGGAAAGCGATTTACCAATATGCTTTTGCGTTGTCACATGGTGCCGGAAAAGAAGTATTCTATTATGGAGACTGGATCAGAAAACCGGGAGTTGCCATCTGCAGTTGCAATGACGGATTACGCCCTGTCATATTCAAGCTCGAAGCGACGGACGAAGAGTCCGAGATAGACTACACGCCTGTCCGTTGACCAAAAATCAGGATGTATACCCTTATCCTGTAAAAATGGTACTTATCCCCGTAATTCATATACAATCCGAACCAACCTGTCACAGTAACTTTGTATCTGTTCCTCCGGAACATTTTTAATAGCGATTTAAACTAATATACAAGTATGGCAAAAAAAGTATTGATCTTATCATCCAGTCCCCGCCGAGGCGGCAACTCAGACACGCTCTGTGACGAATTTATGCGTGGTGCGGCAGAAAGCAATCATGAAGTGGAAAAGATTTTCCTGAGAGACAAAACAATCCATTACTGTACGGGATGCAGTACATGCAGTCTGTACCAGAAGCCATGCCCTCAAAAAGACGACGCGGCAGAAATCATCGAAAAAATGGTGGATGCCGATGTGATCGTAATGGCTACCCCAGTCTATTTCTACACAATAAGCGCTCAAATGAAAACCCTGATAGACCGCTGCTGTGGAAGATACACGGAGATGAACGGCAAGGAATTTTATTTCATCGTAACGGCAGCCGAAGACGACCGTAAGAAAATGCTCCGCACGATCGACACTTTCCAGGGATTCCTGGACTGCCTGGAAGATCCCGTAATAAAAGGAACCGTGTTCGGATTAGGCGTTTGGCACAAAGGAGAGATCAACGGAAATCCCGCCATGAAAGATGCCTATCAAATGGGAAAACAGGTTTAAGCGATTGCAATGACAGCCCTTTTCAAAGCATATATGTTTTGAATGCAAAACATATATGTTTCGTTTTCAAAACACCGGTGTTTTGAAAAAAGAATCCTTTACTGCAATAAACTTCATGCCTCCATGAGCGGTTATATATACAATAACAACATAAAATATAAAAGCTATGGGATTTTTATGGTACATTATCATAGGTATAGCAGCCGGCTTTCTGGCCGGTAAAATCATGCGGGGCGGTGGCTTCGGAGTAATAATCAATCTGATTTTGGGAATAGCCGGCGGTGTATTGGGCGGCTGGGTATTCGGATTACTCGGAATTGCAGCTTCCGGTATTATCGGCAGTCTGATTACGGCGACAGTCGGAGCCATTCTGATGTTATGGATCGCTTCGTTGTTTAACAAACGAAATGTAGATTAATAACAACAGGACATATAGGGTAACGCAAATCCACCCAATTGGCAAGATCTGCGTTACCCTGTTTTTTCAGCTATTTACGGGAACACATCCTATTTCAACACAACCAATACCTTGACCGGGCCATGTGCACCCAATACAAGAGCCTGTTCTATATCAGCTGTTTTAGAGGGGCCTGAGATAAAAGCACCGAAATCATATGTCATGTTTTCCGTCCGTTTATAGGCTTCATGCATATTGTTCACGATCGAATTGCGGTCTATCAGCATAACCAGGCTGTTGGAGATAAAATACAATGCCTTATGCTTTACCTGGCGGGTAATCCAGACAGCCCCGTTCTCGGCTACACCAAAATGGCCTTCCACGATGGCAAGGTCTGTATTGTCCAACTCACGAGGATCGTCGAGATCGTCCGGATTAAAGGTGGCACAGGTGATACTGGACAGATTGGAGGCGATACGGATTGCATCAGGAAAATGGTGACGAATAATATCGTTGATATCGTCTCCAGGCTGCATCAGGACGACTTGCCCCCCAGCAGCTTTCAGAGAGTCGGTAAACTGGAGGATTTTATCTTCGTAAGTGATGGCATCCAGCGTCAGTTCCGGCATATCGTAACGTTTGCCGGTGTGACGACGGATAGCAGATAATATATCGTTTTTGCTACTCATTGTCGTATCATTTTAAGGGCAAGCATACTTCACCCCTACATTATTTTATCTTGTTACTTTTCCACATTTCATTGAACGACTGCTTGGCAAAAGCTGGCAGTTCACGGCCCTTCCCCCATGCATTCAAAGCGTTGTAAATCATAAAACGAGGCATGTTATTGACTACCGGGGCAAACTTCAAAGCCGTATTGAACAGTTTCGGACGTTCCATCAGGAACTTCATGCCGCCGGACATAATCTTTTTCTCCGTACTCGCTTTCCCTATCTTATCCAAGTCCTGACGCCAGCGATAGATCTGTTGGCCGAGGTCTATCTTGACCGGGCAAACATTCGAGCAAGAGAGGCACAACGAACAGGCAGAAACATTGTCCGAATATTTCACCGGATCTTTCAGCATCCCTAGATTGATCCCAATCGGGCCGGGTATAAAATATGTATAGGAATAACCACCGCTACGGCGATAGACCGGACAAGTATTCATACACTCGCCACAACGGATGCAGTTCAGCGTACGGATATGATCGGGACATGCCAGGATATCACTCCGCCCGTTATCGACTATGATGATATGAAACTCACCTCCTTCTTTCGGTTTACAATAGTGAGAAGTGTAGGAAGTGATCGGCTGCCCCGTGCCGGAGCGTGCCAGCAGGCGGGTGAAGACACCTAACGAGTCCCGATCCGGCACGATCTTCTCCATTCCGAACGTCGCAATGTGAACATTCGGGAAAGAAGTTCCCATATCTGCATTCCCCTCGTTGGTGCAGACCACTATCTCTCCGGTCGAAGCAACTGCAAAGTTAGCTCCCGTCATGGCAACATCGGCTGTCAGGAATTTCTCACGCATATTTTTGCGGACGGCATGCGTCAGATAGGTCGGGTCGGAATTGCCTTTTTCCGTACCTAACACGCGCTCCATCATCTCGCCCACCTCCTGCCGCTTGATATGGATAGCGGGCATCACGATATGGCTGGGATGAAGTTTCATCCATTGAAGGATACGTTCGCCGAGGTCGCTCTCGATTATATCGTAACCTTTTCCGAACAGGTAATCGTTCATGCCACACTCTTCTGTCAACATGGATTTGCTCTTTATCAGCGTATGCGCCTTGTGCTGTTGCAGGATTTCCTCGACGATCGCATTATGTTCCGCCGCGTCTTTCGCCCAATGGACAATCGCTCCGTTGGCCGTGGCGTTCTTCTCGAACTCTTCCAAAAGGACATCCAAATGGCTGTTCGAATAAAGTTTGATCTCACAAGCCAGTTCACGCAAGCGTTCCCATTCGGGAAGCGAATGGCTCATTTTATCCCGTTTGGCACGCACCATCCAGAGGGTTTCGTCGTGCCAGGCTTCCTGCTTGCGGTTCCCGATGAAGCGGGCAGCCGCTTTTGAATGTTTCGTGCTCATAATCCGGAGGCTAATATTTCAACAATATGAATCGTTTTGATCGGAAGGTTGTCACGCTTGATCACGCCTTCCATATGCATCAGGCAGGAACTGTCGGCACCGGTGATATACTCGGCTCCCGTACTCATGTGATCTTTCACCTTATCTCGTCCCATACAGACGGACACTTCGGGTTCCTCAATCGCAAACATGCCACCGAACCCACAGCACTCGTCGATACGTTTCGGTTCGAATATCTCAATGCCTTTCACCAAAGAGAGGAGATCGCGCAACTTAGAAAAATACGGGATATTCCGTTCACTCGGAGAAGAAAGATGCAACTCGCGCACACCGTGACAGCTATTGTGAATGCTTACCTTGTGGGGAAATTCAGCTTTCAGTTCCTTGACCTTCACAATATCGTGCAGGAACTCGCAGATATCATAAATCTTCTTGCTGTTCATACACACATGACCTGCCTTTTCCAGAATACCGGGATGATTCTCTTTCACGAAAGCGACACAACTGGCAGAAGGGCCAACCACATAATCGTACGAACGGAACAGTTCTTCCATACGCAGCGCCAACCCTGCCGATTCATGCTCGAATCCGGCATTTGCCATTGGCTGGCCACAACAAGTCTGGTCTAACGGATAATCCACATCCAACCCGAGACTTTTCAATAATTTATAGGAAGCAACACCAACTTCCGGATATACCGCATTGATATAGCAGGGAATAAATAATCCTATCTTCATATTGGTTTATTTTAATTACCACAAATGTAATAATTATTTCTGTTACTTTGAACTTGATCCAAAAGTAACAAATCACTTATACTCCTGCCAGCTTCGGATTTGTATATCGTCCATGCCCAGCGTACAGAATGCTTCGATAAAGGCGCTTGCCAGACGGGCATTTGTGATGAGCGGAATGTTCAGGTCGATGGCGGCACGACGGATCTTATAGCCATTATTCAACTCACCGGCTGAAAGGTCGCGCGGAATATTCACTACCATGTCGATCTTCCTTTCGTGGAGCATGGTGAGTGCTTGAGGTTCCATGTCCTCCTCGCTCGGCCAGTAAACTCGCGTACTGGAAATGCCGTTTTCTTCGAGAAAGCGGTGTGTCCCGCCTGTTGCGAAGAGGTTGTAGCCTTTCGATGCCAGCATCTTGGCGGCATCCAACATGGCCACTTTCTGTTTTGGCGTACCCGTCGAGAGCAGAATATTCTTTTCTGGGATACGGAGACCGACGGAAAGCATACTTTTCAAAACAGCCTCGGAAACATCGTCGCCGATACACCCGACCTCGCCCGTCGAAGCCATATCGACACCTAAAACAGGGTCAGCTTTCTGCAAGCGGTTGAAGGAGAACTGCGAGGCTTTGATACCTACATAATCCAGATCGAATTCGTTCTTATTAGGTTTCTCGACAGGTAAACCTAACATGATGCGAGTGGCCAGTTCAATAAAGTTAATTTTCAATACTTTGCTGACGAAAGGAAAGGAACGGCTCGCGCGAAGGTTACATTCGATCACCTTGATCTCGTTGCCTTTCGCCAGATATTGGATGTTGAACGGACCAGAGATATTCAGCTCTTTTGCGATCTGCTTGCTGATACGCTTGATGCGGCGGACCGTTTCAACATACAGCTTTTGTGCGGGAAACTGGATAGTTGCATCGCCGGAATGCACACCGGCAAACTCGATATGTTCGGAGATAGCATACATGACGATCTCACCCTTATCGGCTACTGCATCCATTTCCACTTCCTTGGCATGTTCGATGAACTGGCTGACAACGACCGGATGTTTCTGCGACACGTTGGCTGCCAGCTGCAAGAAGCGTTCGAGTTCTTCCTGGTTGGAGCAGACATTCATGGCGGCGCCACTCAGCACATAACTCGGACGAACCAAGACCGGAAAACCCACCTCAGCCACAAACTCGTTGATATCTTCCATCGACGAAAGCTCTTTCCAACGCGGCTGGTCCACACCGATGCGGTCCAGCATGGCGGAAAATTTCTCGCGATCTTCGGCATTGTCGATACTCTTGGCGGATGTCCCCAAGATATTGACATGCTGCTCGTCCAGACGCATCGCCAGGTTATTGGGTATCTGGCCGCCTGTCGAGACAATCACGCCGTGCGGATTTTCCAGTTCGAGGATATCCATCACACGCTCGAAGGTCAGTTCATCGAAGTAAAGGCGGTCACACATATCATAGTCGGTCGAAACTGTTTCGGGATTGTAGTTGATCATCACTGAACGCCAACCTTCCTTACGGATCGTTTCCAACGCCTGCACGCCACACCAGTCGAACTCGACCGAACTGCCGATCCGGTAAGCGCCGGAACCCAGCACGACGATGGAACGGTGGTCACCCTGATACTGCACGTCGTTTTCCGTACCGCTATAGGTCAGATACAGATAGTTCGTCTGCGCCGGGTATTCAGCAGCCAGCGTATCGATCTGTTTCACTACCGGAACGATGCCGTGTTCCTTACGAAACTGGCGGATCTGCATCATACCTTTTTCTATATTTCCCTCAAGGCCGAAGGCGCGAGCTATCTGAAAATCGGAGAAACCTTGCCGTTTCGCCTTGCGAAGCAATGAACTATGGACTATGGACGATTGACAATTATCAGGATTGCGATATTCTTTCTTAATTGCCAATTGTCCATTGTCCATTGTCAATTTATGCAACTCCTTGGAGGTACACATGATTCCGTAGAGTTTTTGTAGGAACCACCGGTCTATCTTGGTCAGTTCGTGTATCTGATCGATGGTATATCCGGCACGGAACGCTTTGGAGATAACGAAGATACGGGTGTCGGTCGGTTCATGGAGTGCCTTGTCGATGTCGGTTATCACCAGCTCCTTGTTTTCCACGAAACCATGCATGCCCTGTCCGATCATACGCAACCCTTTTTGGATCGCCTCTTCGAAGGTGCGCCCGATCGCCATCACCTCGCCCACAGATTTCATGCTCGACCCCAACTCACGAGCCACACCATGAAACTTACCCAAATCCCAGCGCGGGATCTTGCAGACCACATAGTCGAGAGCCGGTTCGAAGAAAGCACTTGTCGTCTTCGTCACCGAGTTTTTCAAATCGAAAAGGCCGTAACCCAGTCCCAACTTGGCTGCGACGAAAGCCAACGGATAACCGGTTGCTTTAGAGGCCAGCGCAGACGAACGGGAGAGACGGGCGTTCACTTCGATCACGCGGTAGTCTTCGCTCTCCGGATCGAAAGCATATTGCACGTTACATTCGCCCACGATACCGATATGACGGATGATCCGGATAGCCAGTTCACGAAGTTTATGATACTCGCTGTTGGTCAGTGTCTGTGACGGAGCAATCACGATGCTTTCGCCGGTATGGATACCCAACGGGTCGAAGTTCTCCATGTTGCAGACCGTGATACAGTTGTCGAAACGGTCGCGCACCACCTCATATTCCACTTCTTTCCATCCCTTCAAACTCTTTTCCACCAACACTTGAGAAGAGAAAGAGAAGGCTTTTTCAACCAGTACATCCAGTTCCTCCTCATTGTCGCAGAAGCCGGAGCCGAGGCCGCCCAAAGCATAAGCGGCACGGACAATCACCGGATAGCCTAACTCGGCAGCAGCCCGGCGGGCATCTTCGGCATTTTCCACCGCTTCGCTCTTGATCGTCTTCACACCGATCTCGTCGAGTTTGCGGACGAAGAGTTCGCGATCCTCCGTATCCATGATTGCCTGTACCGGAGTACCGAGTACACGGACGTTATATTTTTCCAGCACACCACTCTGGTAAAGCGCCACACCGCAGTTCAACGCCGTCTGGCCTCCAAAAGCGAGCAGGATGCCATCCGGACGTTCTTTGGCGATCACCTTTTCGACAAAGAAGGGAGTGACGGGCAGGAAATAAACGGTATCTGCCACTCCTTCCGAAGTCTGTACCGTAGCGATGTTCGGATTGATAAGCACTGTCTGGATTCCCTCCTCCTTGATGGCTTTCAAAGCCTGGCTACCTGAATAGTCGAATTCTCCCGCTTCACCGATCTTTAGGGCGCCGGAACCGAGTATCAGGACTTTCTTTATATCTTCTTTCATTTTCAGACTCTTTTATTCGTTAACATTTTTAGATCTGTCGTCCCAATTCCTAAAGCAAATCGACAAACTTATCGAAGATAAACTCCGTATCGGTCGGTCCGCTACATGCTTCGGGATGGAACTGGGAAGAGAAGAAAGGCTTCGTCTTATGCCGGATTCCTTCGTTTGTCCCGTCGTTCATATTGACAAAGAGCGGTTCCCAGTCAGTCCCCAATGTGTCATTATCCACTGCGTAGCCGTGATTCTGGGAGGTGATAAAACACTTCTCCGTCCCCACCATACGCACCGGCTGGTTATGGCTGCGGTGGCCATACTTCAGTTTATAGATCGAAGCACCGCCTGCTTTGGCAAGCAACTGGTTTCCCATGCAAATGCCACAGATCGGTTTGTCCCCATCCAATGCCTTGCGGATATTCCGGACAGCAACATCGCAAGTATTGGGGTCGCCAGGGCCGTTCGAAAGGAAAAGCCCGTCGTATTCCAAATGATTGAAATCATAGTTCCAGGGAACACGTATCACCGCTACATTCCGCTTCAAAAGGTTACGGATGATATTGGCTTTCACACCACAATCGAGAAGCACAACACGCTTCAAGAGTTGAGAGTTGAAAGTTGAAAATTGAAAGTTGTCGAAGCCTACAGGGTAATGGGTGGTGATCCCGTCAGGTAAGTAGGCGACAATGTCTTTGCAAGAAACACGATCCACATAATTGATGCTACCGTAATCCGGTATTTCCCCTCCACTTTCACCTTCTTTATCGGCGGTGCCGATAACGATACGTCCCATCATTACCCCGTGCTCTCGTATCTTTTTTGTCAGCGCACGGGTATCGATGCCGGTGATTCCGGGAATCTTCTCACGTTTCAACCAGTCACCAAGGCTTTCCACAGCATTCCAGTGGCTATACTCTTCACTATAGTCACTCACGATAATCGCCTCCGCATGAATTTTCTCACTCTCCATGAAGGTAGGCAAGCCGTTCTCTTCGATAGAGAAAGGAGGCACCCCGTAGTTTCCGACCAACGGATAAGTCAGAACCATCAACTGCCCGGCATACGAAGGGTCGGTAAGACTTTCGGGATAACCGGTCATAGCAGTGTTGAACACCACTTCGCCGGCCACTGCCTTGTCAAAACCAAAAGAGAAGCCGTGAAACATGCTTCCGTCGTCTAAGACCAATGTTGCTGTTTTTCTTGTCATTTTCAATATTCAATTATCATTTTTCAATTCCCCAATATTCCTCTTCCATATAATGAATGAACGCTTCGTTCACCATTCGTACACCACCAGGTGTCGGATAATCACCGGAGAAATACCAGTCGCCCGGATGATCAGGACAAGCGGCATGTAACCCTTCGAGTGTCTGGTAGACAATCTCCACCTTCGCACGTGTTCCTACGGGGGTAAGCAGTTCCACCATCTTGGCCGAAATTTCCTCGTCGGTGAAAGACGCATAAATCTCCTTCACATAATTTACGGTCGCATCGCACGGCATAACCTGCTGCCGCTTGGCTTTCTTATAGGCATCGAGCAGAACGGATTCCATCCCCTTGTCCACTAAAAGTGCCACGGCAGCCTTGAACGCGATAAATTCGCTCATACGAGACATATCAATACCGTAATAGTCCGGATAGCGCACCTGCGGAGACGAGCTGACCACCACGATCTTCTTCGGATTCAGGCGGTCCAGAATACCGATGATACTCTGCCGGAGTGTCGTACCGCGCACGATACTGTCGTCGATCACGACCAGATTGTCCTCGAAAGGCACGATGCTTCCGTACGTGATATCGTACACATGGGCAGCCAGATCGTTACGACTGTTTCCCTCGGCAATAAAGGTACGCAATTTTATATCTTTGATCGCTACTTTTTCACACCTAACACGCATGGACAGGATTTGTTCCAGTTCTTCCTCCTGAAGCAGGTGGCTGCGATCGGCGATCCATTCCTTTTTCTTCTTGTTCAAATATTCGTTCATGCCCTCCTGCAATCCAAAGTAGGCGACCTCCGCCGTATTCGGGATAAAGGAAAAGACCGTATGGTTCAGATCGTTGTCCACAGCCTTCAAGACTGCAGGTACAAGATTTTCACCCAACCGTTTCCGTTCGCGGTAAATATCCCGATCGCTTCCACGTGAGAAGTAAATGCGCTCGAACGAGCAGGCCTTATTTTCCTTCGGCTCTACGATCTGCGACGTATGCCAATTACCTTGCTTGTTGATGATCAGTGTCTCTCCCCTTTTCAGTTCATGTACATCTTCGGCAGGCACGTTCATGGCCGTCTGGATCACCGGACGTTCGCTTGCCAGGATCACGATCTCGTCATCGGCATAATAGAACGCCGGACGGATGCCCCAGGGATCGCGCACGCTGAAAGACTCACCACTCCCGGTCAATCCGCAGATCACGAAACCACCGTCCCACTGCGGGGCACAACGTTTCAGGACATTCGACAGGTCGACATTTGCCTCGATCGCATGGGTGATATTCATTCCTTTCAGCCCTTCGGCTTCGTACTTCCGGTACAGGCGTTCGACCTCACGGTCCAGACGGTGCCCCACCTGTTCTAGCATGATGAAAGTGTCGGCATAGGCACGCGGATGCTGGCCGATGGCTGTTATCTCTTCAAAAATATCCTGTACGTTAGTAAGATTGAAATTACCGCAAAGAGCAAGGTTCTTGGCTCTCCAGTTGTTACGGCGTAAAAAAGGATGGACATAGGAAATACCGGATTTCCCGGTCGTACTGTAACGCAGGTGTCCCATATAAAGCTCTCCTGCAAAGGGAAGGTTTGTTTTAGCAAAAAGCGGATCATTCAGTTTGTCGGGCGGCAAATCCTTGTAATACTCATGAACGGCTGCGAATATCTCGGTAATGGCTTCTGTGCCTAATGCTCTTTCCCGAAACATATATTCTTCGCCGGGACTAGCTTCCAACTTGACGCATGCTAAACCGGCTCCTTCTTGACCGCGGTTATGCTGCTTTTCCATCAACAAATAGAGCTTATTGAGCCCATACATCCAGGTTCCATACTTCTGATGATAATATTCCAAAGGCTTTAGTAACCGGACCATGGCGACTCCACACTCGTGTTTAAGTACTTCCATTTGGTTCTATCTTGTTTATTCCGACTGCAAAGATACTTACATTATATTACATAATGTTCATATAAACGAAGTTTATTTGACACATTAATAGAAATAATCATTTTATCTACCATTTAGTTAAATTATTCTATAAAACAATATTCTTTCAACAAATCTACCAAATAAAAAGAAAAAGTCCTTTCATCACATACGGATCGTAAGAAAGCAAAAGGCTTTTTTATATAATCATTATCAGAGCGATTTTGTTCTGGGAAATCGCTTTTGGATTTCTCATTTACACAAACTGACTTTATAAACAAAATGCGGCATGTCCACCCCTCGGTAATGCTTAATGAAGGTTGCCACTTTTTGCATGCCATTGCGCCGCGCTACTTTTTGGGAAGCAATATTGGTATCCCGTATGATCGAATAGACCTCTTCGAAACCAAGCGTATGGAAAGCATACTCCCGACAAGCGACAGCAGCTTCGATAGCAAAGCCCTTATGCCAAAACTCCTTTTTAAAAAGGTAACCGATTTCAGGGACTCGTTTTCCGTCAAATTCCTGATAAGTAATACCACACTGCCCAATTAGTTCGTTGCTACCTTTCTCAACCACTCCCCATAAACCGAAGCCGTCGTGCCGGTACCGTCCGAACTGCCTATCCAGCCAGTTTTGCACTTCCTGATCGTTGAATGCCCCTTCATAGGCATACATGACTTCATCGTCCTGCAACAGTTTGCACACATCCTTAAAATCTCCTTGTTCCAATCCCCGTAATAACAATCGTTCCGTTTCCAGTATTTTCATATCATCCTCCACATTTATAAAATCATCAATTCCGAAACATTTAAGTTTCTCACCTTTACCAACACTATTTCCGGTAAAAGAACTTTTACCTCCTCTTCTTCTCCCGTTTTTTTCCAATACACGACAAAATTAACGCGTGCCTCTTTCAGTTCATATCCCTTATCCAGCCATTTCTCGATCTCTTTTTTGAAACTGTTTGAAAAACGGACAACTTCCTTATCCGACGAATCGCAACAACCGCCCTCCATCAACCGCAATGGCATGCCACTTTTCAGATTTCCAATCGACTCCTGCCTCCTTGCATCTTTGAAAAAATCCAACCATACATCGCGATGCGTAAGCAAGAACAGTAAACGTTCCGGCATCGGATAATAAGCCTTATCGAACCGGATAATTTTTTCCTCATTGCCGAAAATTTCCGGATAATAGCTATTCAAATGGATCGATAACTTATTTTTGGCACGTGTGAGTGCTACATAAATCTCACGTCTCTTTTCATCCGTGACAGGCTGATTATCCCCTAATAAATCCCTATTATCGTTTAAAAGCAGAAAGACATTATCAAACTCTTTCCCTTTTGCCTTGTGAATCGTAGAAACAACGATAGTTTCTCCCCGAACGGCATAGAAATCTTCCAGCTTCGATTCAAACAGATACGTTTCCCAATCCGAACGATACTTACAGGGATAAAGTTGTTCGAAATTCTGAATAATCCCCCGGCAAATTTCCCAAGAAGCAGCTTCACAATATTCATTTTTAATAGCTTGTTTTGCCTCAGCCCAGCATACTTCATCTATCAGATGAACCTCCGCTTGCGATCCTAAAATCCGGTTGAAGAAACGCATCTCATCCATATCGCACAGACGGAAACCCTCGTTCGACTGAATCAAACGGACTGGCATACGTTTATCTTTCAACAAACAGGCAACCTGTATCGCTTCCCAGTTTGTCTGAGTCAATACGCAGGTCGTTCCGATTAGAGGGGTTGCACAAATATCCTGCACCAATGGTATAACCATATTCGGCGACTGGTATTGAACGATACGGATCTCACCTTCATCCTGGTCGTGAGAAATGATCCGCGACTGCTTCATTCTTTCAGGTATAGTTTCCCAAAAACGATTCGCAAACTCAACCAAACACTTTTTGCTTCGGAAATTGACCAGCAAATCATGCGTACGAGCACCGTATTCATCGACCAGCTTTCTCATATATCGGGAATTCGAACGACGGAAACTGTAAATATTCTGGTCATCGTCACCTACCGCGACCACCTTCAAGTCCTCATTTTTACGAATAAGCGCCTCCACCAGTGCAAACTCGTCTTCAGTCATATCCTGCGCCTCATCAATCACCAGAACCGTTTTTGTAATACGATTTATCTCTACTTCCCCATTGTCTATTTTTCCCACGGCATCGATAATTACGGAAGATGATTTTTCTAAAGAACCTTGCAGCCCTAACAGGTCGAAACAATAAGAGTGGAAAGTCTTGATCTCAACATAACCAGCAGCAGTCCCTATCAAATCCCATAACCGTCGTCTGAATTCGCTCGCAGCAGCACGAGAAAAAGTCAGCATCAAGAGTTGTTCGTGCTTGACATCTTCCTCCAACAGCAAGTAAGCCAGTTTATGAACAAGTACACGTGTCTTTCCACTTCCGGGTCCCGCCATGACGACTATAGAACCGGGACGGTCATCCTTGACAATCTCCAATTGTGTTTCGGACAATTCCCCCAATAACCGCTGAAGTTTGGTATTCGTCATTTTCCGGTTAATCTCATCCCTCCGTTTACCAGGGAAATATTTTTGGAGGAATGACGAATAATTCAGTTGGAAATAGTCGTCAACAAATTCCAATGCATCGCTATTACCGGAAAGCATTTTCCGTACATATTCACCGACAATATTAATCTGCTGGATCTTATTGGCATAAAACAGTTCGAGTTTATGATAATCATCCTGTTTATATTGCATCTTATTATTCAGAACCAATCTGTCTATCTGCAATCGGTTGTATAACACCAAGAAGCCACCTTCGATCTGTAAGGCTTCTATCCGCGAAAGATACAAAAGAGTATCTTCAATGTCTTCCATCCGAATGGTATGCCCAAACAATTGTTTCCTGACATCCTTCTCATACGCCTCTTTCAGCTCAAGCATGGAAAACTCGACCAAAATATTTCCGCTCTGTTCCAGCTCGCTGGACTGTCCTGTTTTCTCAAACAAATAACGAATGATGAAATCAGACAAGAGATGCCTCCCTTCCGTCAGTTCTTCCAGATCGAGGACCGATCCGGTACGGGCAATCGTGACATAATTATGCGCTTTATCCAAGTATATCCGTTTGATCCAGTTCTTTTCAGACCAAAAATTAAGGAGTCTGTTTAGCTTATCTGGCGAAATACTTTTTCCAGTCTCGATCTCGGCTTCTTTCCGTAGCTCTTTCAGATTGAAAGATTGTTCTTTTGCGGTAAAAACGGATAAAAGGTATTCATCAAGACGGTTGTAAAGAAGGACTGTTTCAAGCGAACGATTGCTGTTTTCACCTTTTTTTATATAAGCTGTCAAGTCACAAGCGTCTGCCAGAATATTCTCTTCCCGCAACAAGCGAATGACCAGCATCACTTCTTGCCGGGATATCCCCAAATGGTCCGAGATATAATCGATACGAGATTCCGGGATCTCGCCATTTACATGCTTGCGGCTTCTCGTCGAAATTAATTTTTTGATGATACGTATCGCTTCTTCCTTTTGAGTGTCATCAAAACGTGGAGAGACTGTTATTCTATCGATAGCCTCCTGAGCTGTTTTCGCAAGGATACTATCAGCAAAAACACATGGATTGTTTTGCCCCCGCCGAATATAACCGGCCTCCTCAAGCGCGGCTATTGCAGTGGTTACACGCGTTTCCACGTCCAGAATATTTTCATTCCAACCAGCTTTACGGGCAAGTTCAAGAGCTGACAACGAAATCCTGGAACTGGTAAGTTCTTTAATTGCTTTCCAAACCTGCTGTATCTCTTTAATACGCAGTTTGGTCTGGTTTAGCAAATAGAAGTGCTTGTCCAGATCCTCTTCGTTGAAAAGAACGTAACAATCCGCCTCAATTGATTCGTCACGCCCGGCTCTACCAGCCTCCTGCACATAATTTTCCAATGAATCCGATATCTCGTAATGAACCACCAGACCGACATTTTTCTTGTCGACCCCCATTCCAAAAGCAGAGGTAGCGACCATTATCCGGATTTTATTGTCTATGAAATCATTCTGACTGGATGTTTTCATCCGGGTTTCCATCTTTCCGTGAAAAGTACCGGCCGAAAAACCATCCTGCTGCAAGCGCATGGCAACTTTGGCTGCCGTACGGGTACGGGAAACATAAACTATAGCCGGACAATCATGGTCTTCAATGATACTCCGTAACAGTCCATATTTTTCATCTTCATTTTCTACCTTGAAAACTTTGTATTTTAGATTTTTGCGGGTACTTCCTGTAGATACTAATTGAAAAGTGCGCCGTATTCTAATTGAAAAGAGCTCCATCC
>ERZ1673752.126-NODE-126-length-140644-cov-21.952855_pt1 | contig 140644 bp, 114 predicted proteins | sample MGYA00580195_ERZ1673752 | MGnify/ENA primary metagenome ERZ1673752 (study PRJEB41218, sample SAMN15661744) | gut metagenome | host: Homo sapiens | place: Canada: London | collected 2015-08-20/2019-03-30 | study: EMG produced TPA metagenomics assembly of... | reverse complement strand
CAGTAGTGGATGGTTTGGCGTGCAAGTTCTCCAGTAGTGGGTGGGTAATGAATGACCTGGGTCTTAGTTTACCGAGGCTAACCATCCACTACTCGAAATTTTGTCTAAAATTCGGGAAATCCGAAACTAAAGCAGGCATCCAGCCGAGCTAAACGGCACTAAGGACCGCCGCTAGCCGACCGTTGCCAGTCACACCTGGCAGACTTGACTGAATTTCCCAAAAACAGAGCAGCGAGAGAAGGCACTCGGCTCGGGCAAAGTAACCATAACCTGCAGGCATGAAGAAAATTCCGAGATTCCGAACTTAGTGAAGGTGCTCGGTCAAGCGGAATCGCCCACGACTTCATGCGGAATCGCCCACGACTTGCAGAAGTGAATCCGCAGATGTCCTGTATCATAGTGGTCTTGCAATTTATTGCACAAAATTCCAAAAGCCAAATTTATGAATGAGATGCGCTCAGATATTCCTTATATGCCCTATTGGCACCGTTAAATTGCGGAACATCAAAAGCTTTAATGGGAACATCGCCCGTTGTTTGAAAGAAATGGAAGATTTCTTTAAAAGGTTCGAAGAACTTTGTCGTTCGGATAACGATCGGCTTCTTTAACTGTCGGGAAATATTGACGACTAAGTCCTGGAAGGCCTCCAGATCATTAAGCTGACCTGGCTTGACATGGATAAGTCGATAGCCGGCCGTCCGCAGCTTGGCGTCTCGTAAATTATCTTGAGAAAAGGATTTTGAATTATTATGGTATTCAAAACTGTCATATTCAATGCCCAGCCGTTTGTCAGAAAAATATAGATCGAGATAGTATTGTTTGGAGTCCACTTGAATGGGCTTGTTAAGTACGGCTTTGGGGAAGCCACATCCTCCCAGGAAGTTAGGTAGACAGAGATGCATGTACAATCTCGATTCCATTGGAGAGCTGGAATTATTTTGAATATATGGAATCGCCCGTAATGCCTTTTGGCGTCCCGGATGTCCCTCAAGTCTCACGGCGCAATCTCTCAATTTCCTAACAGAGCATTGTGCTTGTTCACCCGGAGGGCAAGAACAAATTTGTAAGCCCAGATAAATCAACTTCAAAAGGCTCAAATGACGAGCATATCTTAAAAATAAATATGGGAGCGTACAAACACCATTCTCAGTATATTTTCTGGCCGCCTTGATTTTGCACCAATGAGTTTGCGGCGTCAGGTAGCAATCGTGGTCCGAAAAAACAAGGTACTCTGTGTTTGCAGGCAGACTTAAAGTCTCGCAGACCTCAGCAAAGCCCCAATATTCCAAAGCTTTTCTTCCGCATAAATATTTTTTCATAAAATAATGGTACTTGATCGATGGGCTGCGTGCGCATCATTCATTCGACAACCGCCGACAAATTCCGACAGACTTCGGCGAGGCAAGTGTGAGTGCCTCGTGCGGGCAGGTTTGCAAAGAAATTGGCGAGCGTAGTCGCAACGTCACCAGCCTCATAGCCTCGTGCGAGCAGGCTTTCAATTAATGGATGGTTGACCATTTTTCGTGCTGGGCGGAAGCTCTGTTTGTGTGCAAAGGAGCAACACATGGGTGTTCATATTTTTTGTGCCAGGTGGCACCCATTTTTCGTGCCGTATGACTACCCTGTTTTTATGCAACGTTTCAACTTTTGGGTGGCTTGCCTCTTTTCATGCCGGGTGACCACCCTTTTTTATGCAACGTTTCAACTAGTGGACGGTTTTACTTTGGTTTTGCAGATTTTCAAGCAACTTAGCAAGTAGTGGATGGTCCCGCGTGCAAGATTCCAAGTTGTGGAGGGTTTGGCGTGCAAGTTATCAAGGTGTGGATGGTTTGAGCCTTTGTTCGCTGAGACTAATCGTCCATTACTTGAAACTTTGTCTTAAATTCGGATAAACCAAAGTTAGTGCAGATTGTGAGAGGCCGCGGGCGAGGCGTGCTTCAGGAGCCCGCAGGACGGAGAGTTGTGGAGGTGTTGGCTGGCCGCGGGCGAGGCGCCGGTGAGGTGTTGGCAAGAAAATGTCGAGGTATTTTCAGGGAGGTCGGCGGGGCCGGGGCGCGGAAGTTGTCAGGCAGTAAATGGGGTGTTGCAGAACTGTTGTCGCCCGGGCCGCGAAGGAGCTTGGACGAAAGCGATCCGGTCGACTCGGACCTGCGTGGTTCGGACCCGTGTGACTCGCATGTAAGAGCACCAGGTGTGAGGCCAGTAGGTTTCGAGTGGTACGGTTGGCGCTGGCCGCGGCGAGCTCAGGGTTTGGCGCGAAAGCCGGTTTCTTCGAAGCGGTAGGCGTAGCGGGCAAGGCCGTTGTAAGCGCAGGTAAAGAGCGTGAGATCCCAGTCGTCCTTAAAGGTCATTGCTTCGACGTCGGTGGGCTGAAGGTATTCCTGCTCGCGAAAGGCGTAGGTGAAAATGTTACCGTCGGCGTCGAGAAAGCGGGCTTCGTCGCCGTCTTCGAGGACATTGAGGCCGCCGAACTGAAAGGGATAATCGTGCGAGCAAAAGACGGCGTCTTTGCGGTAAATGGAGCCGTGGTAATAGCAGGGGTAGCGCTTGAGTTTGTCGTAGTCCCAGGAGGAGAGGACGGGCAGCATGAGCCCTGTGCGGGGGATTTCGATGACGCCGATGATTTCTTCGCCATTGACGATGCGCTGGGGCATAGGCCAGTCGGGCTCCGGGCGCTTGCTGGAGTCTTTGGCCTCCAGAGAGGGCCGGGCGCTGAGTTCCTCCGATAATTCCAAGGGTAGGGCGTCGATCAGGGCGGCGGTGGCGCGGCGGGCCTGTTCGGCTTCGACGAGGTTGATGGCCGTGAAAACCGCGGCGGTCAGGAGCAGCAGGCCTCCGATGAGAAAAAAGAAAAAGCCCGGAGCTCTTTTTTTCCGGGGCTGTGGGCTACGGAGATTCTCAGAGTTGCGAGGGTTCTCAGCCTGAAACTGGTCTTGTGGCTTGGGATGGTTCGCGGCCCAGGGTTCACATGGATTCTGCGACGGAAAATCCTCACCAAACGTGGACTGTGAGCTGCGGAGATTCTCGGGGTTGCGAGAGTTCGCGGCTTGAAACGGGTCTTGTGGCTCTCGAAGGTTCGCGACCTGGGGTTCGCGCCATGGGACCGGGCGAAAGCCATCCGCACGGCTCGGCCCAGCGAAATTGCCTAAGCCGTCGAGATTATCCGGGTCGTCGGGGCCGATATAGCCATCCGCGCGACCCGGCCCGGCGGAGCCTTCAGCCTGAGCAGGATTCATACCGTCGTAAGAATAATAAGCAGGGCCTTCTTCCGGCGCTTCCTGCGACCGGGCGGCGGCGTTAAGAGATTCGCGATAAAGTTCGGGGCGCAGGGCTGGGTCGGCATGAGCTTGCGGGTCGTTAGGTTCGTTAATACTGCCTGGATCCTGTAAGCTGCGAGGGTTCTCCGCCTGGGGTTCGCGCCATGGGACCGGGCGACCCGGCCCGGCGAAATTGCCTAAGCCGTCGAGATTATCCGGGTCGTCGGGGCCGATATCGCCATCCGCGCGACCCGGCCCGGCCGGAAACGGGACCGGTCTGAATGGCGGGCGAGGCACTCTCTCCCACGATCCCCGGAGAACCTCCCCGACAGGGTCGCCGGGGGTTCTTTCATTTTTTGGCCTTTGCGTTTCTGTTTCCATACTCTTCCCTGTCTCAAACACTGTTTGCGTCGTACCAGATTTTAACTAACTATTTCCCGTTCGTGTCGTGTCAGATTTTATCTAACTATTTTCCGTTTGTGTCGCGCCGAAATTATCCAACTATTCCCGATTGCGTCGTATCAGATTTTATTCAACTACTTCCCGTTTGTATCGCGCCAGATATTATCAACATTTCCCGATTTCGCACGACCGGACAGTGCTTTTATACAGGTCTATGCGCGGACAGTTCAGGCTGTCCTTTTGCTTTTGAATTTATTGTACGCTACTTTTTTCTTATTGAGTATTATAGCTGCTTTGACGGTTTTTGTTTTCAGACGGCGGCGGCGCTGGGGCGCGGAGCATGTGGTACAGGACGCGGCGGGCTCAGGGTATGGTGCGGAAGCCGGTTTCCTCACCTTTGGGTTTTCTGGCTTTCGTGCAGCACTGCACCAAGTGGGTGGTCTCATTTTTCGTGCTGGTCGTGCACTTTTTTGTGCAACGGAGCAACACATGGGCGGTCATATTTTTTCGTGCCAGGTGACCATGCTTTTTTCGAGCCAGGTGGCCTCCCCTTTTGTCGTGCCGTGTGATCAACCTTTTTTTCATGCAACGTAGCAACTAGTGGAGGTGCCCGCCTTTTTTGATGCTGGGTAGGGACCCTTTATTCGAGCAACGTTTCAACTTGTGGATGGTTTTACTTTGGTTTTTCTGATTTTCTGGCAAGTTAGCAAGTAGTGGATGGGGTCGCGTGCAAGATTCTAAGTAGTGGATGGGTCTGACGTGCAAGTTCTCAAGTAGTGGATGGTTTGGGCCTTAGTTCGCTTAGGCTAACCGTCCATTACTTGGAATCTTGTTCAAAATTAAGAAAAACCGAAATGAAAGCAGGGGGGCGAACCCAGCTTAACTGCACCGAGGACGGTCTTCAGCCATGTGAAATCGCCCGCGGCTCGCAGACCTGATCATAATTCTGAGAATTCGAAGTTAGTGCAAGTGCTCGGTGCGGGCAAAACGCCACTAAGCACCGTCGCAAGTCACACCTGGCAGACTTGACTGAATTTCCCATGAACCGAAGTGAGTGCAGGCGCTCGGTTGATCGGGCCCGTAGTATTCAGGGGCTTTGGTTTGTGGTTGCGGAAAAAAGCAGTAACGCGCGATAGATGGCGCGGGGCAGGTAGCAGGCGGACAGTGCCAGCAGCCTGCGAACCTCGGTTGATCGGGCCCATGGTGGGGCCGGATGCGGTAGATCAGGAGCCGGGGTGACCAGCCGGCGAACCTCAGTTGATCGGGCCCATGGACTTCAGGGGCCAGATGCGATAAATCAGGCGGCCAACGATCTGCTCATCGGCAATGCAGCCGATGGCTTCTTTGCGGGAATCGACGGAGGTCGACCGGTGGTCGCCCATGACGAAAATGCGCCCTTCGGGCACCTGATAGGGCAGCTGAATGTCGCAGTCTCCCAGGGCTTTTTCCTGGACGTAGGGCTCGTCCAGCACATTCCCGTTGACTTTGACGTTGCCGTCCTGGTCGATGTCGATCCAGTCTCCGGGATTGCCGATAACGCGCTTGATCAGGACTTTGTTGTTGTAATAAAAAGCGATGATTTCGCCGGTTTTATATTTGCCGTTGCGCAGCGAAATGAGGACCTCCCCGCTCTCCAGCGTGGGGTTCATGGAGTTGCCATAGACCTGCAATACAGGCAGCCAGAGTGTGGCGACGAGCACGGCGACGGCCGCGACGACGACCAGGCTGAAGAAGGTGCTGCGCAGGGCACGGCGATAGCGCTCGATATAGCGCGCGCGATGCAATTCGCCCTGCAGGAGCTTTTTGCGCTCGGGCATGGGGCGGTTTTCCAGCTCGCCCATGAGCTCGGCCGAGGCGAGATCGCTTTTGCGCTTACGCTGCTGCCGCTTCCGGGCGAGCTCCTCGAGCTCGTGGCGAATGGCCTCTTCGGCCATCACAGCCTCGCCGGCAGCCGCTACCGCCGGATCGATCTTGGGCTTTTTCTGACGCTTGCGGGACGCTGACGCCGCAGCCGATTTCGAAGCAAACGGCGGCGTTGCGGCTTTATTATTCTGCTGCTGAGGCGAAACGTGGCGCATCAGGCATTACTCCGCCTGACTTCGCCGGTGGCCGCATAGCCGGACTCAGCGGCAAAAGGCAGGGGGCGAACCTGGCTCTGCCGGGCAGCTGCAGGCGTCCCGGCACCGGCGGCAAAAGAGGCTGCAGCCGAAGCCGGAGCAAAATTCACCGTGCGAGCTCCCGCCTGAGAGGGTTTGAGGGGCACAACGTTTTGCTTATAATAGGGCGCTGCAGAACGGGCAGCCTGAGCCTCGCGGCCCAGCTGAACACGACTGCGGGAAAAATCCTCCCGGTCTTCCCGGGGCATATCCTGCAGGAAAGAAGGCAGCACGCCGGGGCCATCTTTTTCGCCGAAGCTCAAAGGCTGGCGCCCATAAAGTTCTTCGCGGAGGCGATCCGGAAGGTTCAGCTCTTCGCGGGTGTGATCAGGCTGGCTCATGTGACCCAGCGCATAGGCCTCACGCACTTCTGCATAAGGGGCGGGCTGAGCGGCGACGTAGTACGGAGATTCCGAAGCATAGGGGTCGGATTGAGAGACCGCAGCATAAGGATCCGCATGGGGAGCCGGAGCATAGGGGTCAAGCCGAGAAGCCGAGGCATTTGAAGGCGTTTGGGCGTACGGATCCATCTGAGAGGCTTGAGCGTAAGGATTCACCTGCGAAGCCGGGGCGTAGGGGTCGGACTGAGCGGCCGAGGCGTACAAGGCCGACTGATACGAAGAGCCCGCGGCGTACGGAGCTGCCGAGCTCAAAGAGCCCTGTTTTCCGGCCGCAAAGCCCTTTTGGGCCATCATTCCGGAAGCCGAGCGCAGAGAGCCCGCAGACCCAGTTAAGCCCACTGAGGCTGAAGAACCCGCCGAGCTCCTTGAAGCCATCGCAGCAGCGGAGCCGGCGGAAGCCATTGAACCCGCAGAGCTCGCGGAGCCCATTGTAGGTGCAGAAGTAGCCGGGCCGCCCAGCATCGAGCCAGCGGAACCCATGCCCGCAGAGCCGGAATAACCAGCAGAGTCGGCAAAGCCCTGAGAGCGGCTCATCGCTCTGCCCTGTGCGGAGGCTGCCAAGCCGGAAGTTCCCGCCTCACGGGGACTCAGGGTTTTCTGACGCTCCAGCTGAAAATGCAGCTGATCCATTTTTTCCAGGAGACGCTCGTTCTCTTCGACCTGAGCAATCAGCATCTCCAGAATATCCATGCGTTTTAGTTTTTTCAGACTCTGGTATTCCATGCTCGATCCCTTCTCTACTCTTCTCTGTTCTCTTTGATTTGTTAAGTTTTAATTTTACTTAATTAACTAATTTTACTTTTGTTACCACGCAGCCAAGTGGCTGTGCGAGCACTGCACGATGGGTGCGGAGGCCACTTGCACAGCGGGCCTTGCGTTGCGCCTCCTCAGACACGAGGAATCAGGCTCACGCTTGGGAACGCCGCGCGGATTGCGCGCTTAGCGCCGTGACTGCGGCGCGGCCTCAAGGGCCGCCTGGCGGCGCCGGGCCCAGAGCCCGGCTCCTGCCACAAGCAGGAAGAACAAGCCGCCAAGGATAAAGGGCCAGCGGCCAATGCCACCCGTCTCCGGCATAATTCCCCCTTCGTACTCTTCGTTGCTGACCAGCGCCCAGGCATCGGTATTCGACTGTGCAGGCCAGGAATCTGTAGCAGCAGCCTGGCTTCCCTTGGGCAAAATGTCGGCACTGTCGCTATAGTAGGTCGAACGTTCCAGGAGAATGGCCTCCTGGTTTTTGATCATATAGCCGATAGGCGCCCGCTTCTCCAGCAGAATGTACTGATTGGCCTGCAGATCCTCAAAGCGCGCCGTCGGCTCCAGCATGCCACTATTCCGCGCAAAGCCCTTCTGAGTTTTGTAAGAGTCCGAAGCCTTATTGCCAAGGCCCCAATCGCAGCCGCTCAGGCCAGCCTGTGCCGGATTCGGATTGAAGGGCTGAGACTTCTCCTGTTTCTTCCCGTCTGACAATGCCTTCAGGTAGAAGATTTTGCCCGTTTTCGGATCGCTATAGACACTCTGCAGAGGCTCTTTAAAGTTGTACTGACTCTGCAGAGCCTTCACTTGCTCCAACGCCATGGCTTCGTTTTGCAGCGGCGAATAGAGAGCGAAGATTGCGCCCTTAAGTGCATCCGGTGTCGACAGCCCATTCGCCGTGGTCATATGTCCATCCGTCTTGCGCAGGTTGATGTTCCACGGAAGGCCCCTGTTATCAGCAGTAAAACTGATCTCTGACGATAAAGGAAGCGCAGAACCTTTAATGGTCGCAGCAGGATAGTTCGTGTCTCGAAATTTTCCAAAACTGAACTTATTTGAATTTAAGCTGCTACTAAGACCGTAAGGCCGGGTCAGCTGATCTTCGCGTATGATTCCCTCGCTGTCCACAATATACGGCTTTCCCGATGACGGATTGATGACCTCCATAAGATAGATGTCATTGAATGGACTACTTTTACTGAAATCGACCCCCTGCAAGCTTCCATCCTGCTGCTTCACAGGTTTCATAACTACAGTTCCCGAACTCTGACCAACGCCGATCGGAACCCGATAAAACTGATATTCCTTTGGATAGATGTATGGCTGCGCCTGCTTAAACTTCGTTGATAAGTCGTCATAGCGGCTGCCATCAAGGTTCATAAACAGATTGTTGTCTTTTTGCAGCTCATTCCCTAAATTATTAGCTGTTGTACTATAAACAACCAGGAATAGATAGTCCTTTTTTCCTTCCAAAGGGTCAATTGCATAGGCACTGTCGCCAGAAAAGCGCTGCTTTTTCAAACTCGGATAACTACTCTTGGGAAGTGTAACCCCCACCTTGGGAGGCTGCGCTGCCAAATAATTCTCCTGATCTTCGCCATGCAGGTGGTAACGATACCCAAAATTGTTCCAGGCTGTCTGAGCTTCTGACGCAGGAGAATAAACCGGGTCAATCTCCGCATCGAAACTCACCTCCACAATTGCATTTGGGGGAATGAGGGCATTCTGATAAGGCGGGTCTGTTTCACCATCCGGAGTGCCTGGCTCTTTGAGCCAGATTCGGAATGAGCGGCTGCTGTCCTTGACCTGATCGTACCAGGCAGGATCATTGATCCGACTAAAATCATCTTCATTGAAATAAATCGTATCACTGAACTGCAGTTTGTACTGAGTATTATCGAGTTCAGTATAAATTGGATTCCCATTCCCATCTATTTCTGCTGTTCCATCGTTCTTATATTTGTACACCCTTACCATGAGATCGTTGGCAGGATCGCAGAAATTCACCTTAAATTTGCTCTGCCTTGGAGTCATATAACTCCAGCTCAGGCTATCATTTGGCTGCGGTAAATTGTCTGCAAGCACAAGATTATCGATGTATTCCCCATGATTCAGGTTTTTCACACGCAAGATATAACGCAGGGGCGAACTTTCGTTAGGCAGTTTAATTGAGTCTGCTTCATCATTAGGGAAACGGGAATCTATCGTACCCGCTGTGGCACGGTTCTCTTTACCGTTCTTATCCTTAAATACCGTATGATCTTTATTCAACTGGAGCACTGTTTTATCCGAACCAGTGGCGGAATCACCAAAAACCGGCACATGTACGCCATCATAGATGGAGGGGCCGCCCTCGCTGCCAACTTCACCATTGCCAGAATCATAGATGCCCGCGATGGGCTCGTCGATTATGGGGTTGCTGGGGGTCAGACGGGCAACATTCTCATACAATTTCTTACTCGCATTTTCAGCCGCATGAACTGAGGTTGAAACATCAAATTTAGGATACTTGTTAATTACCTCGGTATAGGGCTCGGCGGCATACTGACCATACTTTAACCCCAGATTATAACTATATCCAAAATAGCCTTTTTCCGGCGTAATTTGAATTTGCTGGTAATCCACCCCATTAATATTGATTGATTTTATGGAAAAATCAAAAATGGGGGTTATGCCTTTCTTTTCCTGACCTCCAAAGCGGACACTGCTGCCGTCACGAAGCGTTTTTGTTTCCTGCTTGTTCCAGTTTACTCGATTTTCAAAAGCCAGGGGTGGACGATGTAACGTCACCTCAAAGTTTTCTCCATCTTTCTTTTCACGAATCTTAAAAGTATAAAAGAGATCAGAAGAATTTTGAAAGGCATCCTTTGGATCATAGCCCTGTGGGTAAAATTTAATTTCGTCAAAGCCATAGGGCTTTTCCATGGTTTCCGTGAATGTCCAGTCCTGTACAACTCCGGACTGATGTTTCAAATCCACCTGAAAGCGCAGTTGCTCGCCCGGAATATAGTAGTCGTCTCTGTCCACCGCGTCTCTCAAACCATTCGTTATTGGCTTTATCGAGTTATTTTCATACGTACCGATGTAACGTTTGGCAATACCGATCTGCGTTGGTTCCCGCCTGAGGTCCACGCGAGAAAGCAAATAGGTATCCTGACCAGATTCTTCAAATTCAGCGGAGCCGGGATGCGGCACACGCTGGTAACTATTAGTAAGCGCCTTAACTACGATCTTGCTTCCGTCAGGATATCTCGGCACAGCCTCATCAAACGCCGGTATATATTTCATACGGATCGAATTTTCAGACCGATCCTCACTTTTCGAATAATCATCCACCCAAGCTTTGTAAGAAAAAGATACTCCTCCCCCCGGTGGCAGATACCAGAGTTTTTTATTCTCATCATAATATGTATTGCCATTCTTATCCTTAAGGTTGCTAATCTTAAAAACAAGCTTATTTTCATTTTGCTTTTCCGCATTAACCTCAAATGTTCTGACAGGATATTTATCACCCTTCAACTGATCGAGCGACAGGTTGGGATCAAAGACATTTTCTCCATCATAATCTAAAATACCGGTGGCTTTATTGCTGCTGCTAGTATCAAGATTATAACGTTCTTGAAAAGTGAAGTCCTCGTTGGACCAAACATGATACTTTTGCTCATTTAGAGCATTGCTCAGCATTAAAAATCTAAAACCTGACGGCATTGTATCCTGCAAATCAGACAGGTACATTCGTTCTGTCCGGCTTGGATTGTATAAAATGACCTGATAGGTCACATAACTAAAGCGATCTTCAAGAAACTTGATAGAAGGATCAGAGTGGTCAAGTGGATGCTGTCCAACCAGGATCTTGTAGTACGAAGGACTATTCCAGTAAAGTCCGTCTTTTTCCAGTTCACCATACCGATGATGGAATACAGTAGGCGCTGCACCATTAGAATATCTTTGCTTCTGGATCTGCTGTCCTATACACGATTTATTGATAAAAACGAGCTGTTCGTTGCCAATCTGATGGTATACCCTGTCTTCACCCTGGTAAACGTGGAAGATATTGTTCAGTCCGCTGCCGCTAAAATTTTGAATATAACTGTCCCAGATGTCTTTATCAGAAGGGAAGGTCAGACGGATATAAAAATATGCCGTACCGTTCTCATCAAATGTGAGCAGAGGATCCGTCCCAGTCCATTTCAAAAGCTGCCGTTCAGAGGCATTTTTCTCCGTGACTTCAATTTGATTGAAATCATTTGCGAAAGTTACGCTGTTGGATGGCAAACAGGTCTTCCCAAAAAACTCCACATTGGGTTGTCCGATCAATGTCCAACTAAAGTTCGCCGGAGCCTGAGGGAGAGTGTCATAGATGTCTTCCTTATCGATCTTCGTTCCTTTTTTAGCACTAATTTCAAGCCGATAGATTACTTTTTCCCCACCATTGAGGTGTAATGAACGGCTCAAACGATCTTCTCGAGGTTGTGGATTCCAACGGTTAACCTCGGATTTAACAATGTATTTTTTAAAACTATTCACCGGTCCAAAAGGCACAGAATTGTAAAGGCGATGTGTCGCATGATCGTTCATCCATACCTCGTTGATATAGGCAGTGCCAGCATGTTCGCCATTTGGGTCAACATAAGTAAAAATTTGCACAGACTTATTAAAATTGCTTCCGACATCAGCTTTATCAAAGTGCCATTTCAAAAGCCAGGTGCCGTCTTCCGCTTTCTTACTGATTTCCGCCCTCAGAGACGCGGCAGGATTGTCTTTATCTCTCCCGATCACATAGGTTCCAGGCTGAGTAATCACGCCGTAGACGACACCGTCAATTGTGATCTCAGAGCTGAAGGTTCTGTCGGAATTTTTATCTTTTTCTGCCAGAAGGCTGACAAAAGACTCCTGTAAATGGTCACTGATGGTGAGAACATCCGGAGCGCCTTTGCCCACGTACCGGGCATGAATCGTAAACTGGCCGACGCCAAGCGTATTGTTGTCAGATACTTCTTTTTCTATAAAAGCTTCTCTATAGGCATCTGAAAACCAGGCTTGTGCATTGTTCACGCTGTGATCTTCTGAAGGAACTGCTACTTGCTCAAACTGACCGTCAATGCGGTTATCAACATCTACTGTATCAACTGGATAACTGAGAATATTGTCTTCTCTCAGTAACATAAAGCTGCTCTTGACTGTCGTCGGCACGAGGTAGCTGTGTTTTTCTCCAGGGAAAAAGCTGTAATTGGTCGCAGGCGTCTCAGTTTGATAGGGCCAGCTGATTCTGTACTGCGCATCATGGGTGACGATGTAAGATTTCACTGGATTCGTATCAAAATCAAAGCTGCCACTGTTCGTGATACCTTTAAGCTCTTTTAGCGGCACCGTTTTTTGGCTAATGAGGTTATTACTGCTGTCTCTGCACTCAATGACGAGGTTTTCGTCAACACGCGTCATCCTGAGGCTGACATTGGTATCAGTTTGATCTTTATCGATTCTTTCCATGCCCAAATACGGCGTCTGATCGCCATGGGTCTGAGCATTTTTCGCTAACATACCATTTCCGTTAGCATTAGGAATCTCTACCGCTTGCGGCGTATTGACCAAAGTCGCAGCATCTATGGTAACTGTAGGACTGCCCTGACCATTAAAGGCAGGCTTGGCAGTAAAAAGCTCGTAGAGGTCATTTTTAGACAGATAAAGATTGGGTGAAAGCATGTCTTTTAACGTGCTTAAATGATTGTAGGGATAATTGCTGTCATTTTCTGCTGTCACCACCCAACCTGCAGGGTCGCCAAAGTATTGCGGCCTGATGGCAGGATTTCTCTTTTTCTCAATGGACAGATGCGGACTTATTGGCTTAAGCGCCACTGTGGTCTGAGCATGAGACTGCTGAGGCTCTAAATTAGACAACGTGAGTGTGTAATCCACTTCATTTATAATCTGTTTTTCCGAATCACTTGGAGTTGGCTTAGCATCAAGTCTTATCAGCTCGTCACCAAGATGATAGCGGAGCGGCATAGCAAAATTCCAGAGGGCGCTTCTATCTGCAGCGCGAGATTCCTTGTACGAGGCTTTGGCTTCAATCTTTAGTCTCCCATCTCCGGTGAGACTTGGCACGTACACGTAGTTCAGTTCACTCTGTCGGCTTTCTTCAAAATAGGCCAGCATTATTTTCCGGCCATTTAGCGTTACAGTCAGGAGAGAGCCGGGATAAGCAATATAAGCCGGAATCCCTTGTACATCCTTAGGAAGATCGTCAGCGGATCTGAGCTGAGTTCGCTCCGTACGCTGAAGAACAGAAGAATCAAGGTCATTGCGTAATCTCATCCCCTGAGGCAGGGTCAGCACATCGACCACCGTATCGGGGTGATCCTCAGTGTGCAGATAGCCAATTTCGCCGAAATCATCATAATATCTACGCTGGCCTATGATCGTGTCTTGTACGGTAAAATTAAGGTCGCTCACATAGCAAACATTGCTGCTATCTTCTTTAAAGTTCGGCCTGCCACCGTTCTTACTGAGCTGCTGCTGACGAGGTTCGATGACATGAGGTACATTCAAGTATTTCTCATCTGATGTCGGCGCAGCACTATACTCTGGAGAAGGCGGATTCTTCCCTGGGAGTTTTTCCGCCCAGATAGTCGTATTTCCACCCAACGTACCATTCGGGTAAGCGAATGAACGGCTTGCCTGCCCTGTAGCACCGTGTTCAATACCGCTGATGTCGTAATAATACAGAACACCTTCACCCTGAGGGTTCATCACCTGCTTTGCCTCAAAGGTTTTTCCCCGTATTTCAAATGGCTCGGGTTTGCTATAGGAAGTCGGATCTTTAGTCGCTTTATCCGCTTTGATGTACACGCGGATCGTGTCATTGGTAAAACTGTCATCCGCGTTGGAGAAGGATAGCTGCATAACTGCCGCCGCACCCGTTGGATAGGTGTAGGAAAAGCCGGGGATATTCTGACCCACAAAAGGCAAAAGCGAAATACGAACAAAGCTTGATTGATTAAGATTGTTCATATCCGTGTAGTAATAATAGGGCTGGGGCGGGTTTTGCGTCAGCGTGTTATTGCCAGGATTGAGGACGTCAGGAGCGGGGGGAACTATCGGGGCACGCATGGGCTGGCCTGCGCCCATGGGCTGCGGAGCCTGCATGGGCTGCTGCGCGCTGCCGAGGGCCTGCTGGCCGGCTTGTTCGCTGCCGAGGGCCTGCTGGCCGGCGAGGTTTTCGAGCGTGATCGGCTGGCTATCCAGGCTGTCCAGGCTGTTCAGGCTGTTCTGACCGCCCTGGGCCGCGAGCGCGAGGTTTTCGGCGTCGGCCTGGGAATTGGCATCGGCCTGGGAATTGAGCGAATTGAGGTCGATGGGCAGGCTGTCGCCCTGGCCGCCTTCGGCTGAGGCGGCCTGCTCGTTAACCTGGGCGAGCTCGGCCTGAACTTCGGCGTCGAGGGCGGCTTCGCCGGCGGCGATTCTCTGGGCGTTGGCCGCGAGGGTCTGCTGGCGGCCGGCTTCGGCCATGGGGGCGGCGCTGCTGGCGACGCTCTCGGCCTGGGCATCGAGGCCCTGAGCGCGGAGACCTGCGGTGTAGCGGTCTTTCACTTCGAGGCGGGCGTCGTAGTTGACTTCAAAGCCGTAGAGGATGTCGCGCAGCTTGGCGGAGAGTTCGTTTAGTTTTTCTTCGCTGACCGGCTGGTGGGTAAAGCCGTCTTTGATGACGAGGTCCTGATCCATGTACATTTTGAGGGCATAGGGCAGGGCTTCGCTGCCGTCGGCGGCTTTTTGACGGAGGGCGAGGAGCAGCTCTTCGGGAAAGGCGCTGCTGTCGATGATTTCGCCCTCGGCGTTTTTGACATCGCCGTTTTCGTCGATGCTGTATTCGGCGAGGACGCGCTCGCTCCAGGCTTTTTTGAGGCTGGCGAGCTCTTCTTCGCTAAAGCGCTCGGCGGGAATTTCGCCGCCGTCTTCGCTGACGATGCGGCCGTTATCCTGCATTTTGTAAAGGCTGAGATCGTGGCTGCCGGGCTCTTTTTCGCTGTCTTCGCCGGCGCTCACAGAGGCGTCGCTCCGGCTTTTTTCGCGCAGGGCGACGATGGCGGCGGCAGAGAAGGTGGAGGGATCCTGGGTCTGATTCAGGGAATCCAGGATCTGGCCGTCTTTATCCATGTGATAGAGGCTTAAAACTTCGTCGATATATTTTTGTTCGAGGGCTTTCAGGGTTTCGGGGCTGAGGCCGGAGATGTCGACCGGCTGCTCGTTGGCATCGAGCACCTGGCCGGCGCCGTTCATGTGATAGTTGGCGAGGGCCTCTTCGGCGGTGCGGCTCTGCAAGGCAGCAAGGAGGCTTTGGCGCTGGGCTTCGCTCAGCCTGGCGGGGTCGATTTCGTTGCCGACAGCATCGAAAACCTTCCCTTCGGCGTTCATGGTGAAGCCTTCGATGGAGGGGTAGTCGGTTTTGTCGCTGCTGAATTCGCCGCTCACTTCGCCGCTCACTTCGACCGAGTCGGGCGGGGTCGGAGGCGGAGTTTCGCCATCGGCGGCGGGGTTCTGCCCGCCTTCACCGGTGGAATCGGCTGGACCGACGAAGGCAGCGGGGTCGGCATCAACGCCCCCGTTTCCGGATCCTTCTGCGGCCGCGGCAGCTGCCTGCCTTTCGGCTTCAGCGGCCAGCTCTTCGGGGGTCTTGCCCTCGTTCGCGTCAAAACCTGCAAGCGGCACGGAATTCTCCAGCGTGATGGCCGGCAGGATTAAGGCGTAAGTCGTCGTAAAAACGGTGACCACCGCAAGCATGGCCAGAATGTTTCTGACTTTTCTGCGGAATTTGGCCTTGCGCATGTAGTTTTGCACTTGAATCCAGAAATTTCTTCTCATACGTTTTTCCTCTTTACAGAACTTCGCGAATGTTGCGAATCTTTGCAGTTTTGTCGAAGTGGCGACTTGTCGAGTCGCGTCGACATTCTTGTCGGAGCCCGGCGTCTCAACGCTGGCGATGCCTGCGCCGCAGCAGACCCAGACAGATCAGGGCAAGGCCGGCAGCGCCGCAGAGGTAGACTGGCCACCACAGGACGGCCGTAAAGGGCAGCTTTTCCGGCGGGGCAGGCGGTGTTCCCGGCGGGCTGGTCGGAGGCGGGCAAGGTGGCTTACCGGGCTTTTGCCGGTTGTGAAGAACCACTTTTTTACCTTCAACTGTCACGAGCAGCTTATACGCGGAATTTTTGACTTCACCGACAACATAGCGGTGACCCACCGGCAAATCCTTAAACACGTATTGCCAGTTGTTGGCCGCCGAAAGCTCGGCGCGTTTATATTCTTTGCCGTCCTGGTAGAGGATGGCGGTAATTTTGTCGGGATATTTGACACTGATCTTGTTCTTGTCTTTGTCGTTCAGGCGCTCCATGGTATTGAGCACTTTGCCGCACTCGTCTTCCCAGAGCTTGATGACGGTGATTTCCTCGGTATTGGTCTTTTCCTCCACCTTGGCGGTGATTTTCAGATCTCGCAGCCACTGTGTAGCATTCTGCGGATCTTTGGCCGGAATGGTGAACATATTGATCTGAGGCGTATAGGCCATTTTACCGTTGACGTACGGGTCGATCACCAGGAGGTAGAGCGCCGCTTCGAGGGGTTTTCCCTGCCCCGGGAAGCTCAGCTCGCCGTCTCCGCCGGTATTCTTTTTCGTTTTAGTCACGTTGGACGGCTTGATTTTCTTTTCGGTGATACGGCTCAGGAGAGTCTGGCCCATATCCTGAAGATTCTTTGAGTATTCGGCTTTTTTCTCCGCTGGATCGAGAACTTTGGGAGGATTGTTGAGTAAATCTTCAAGGCCGTGCACGTCTTTAAACGCCGCGACGAGTTTAAAAGCGCCTTTTTCAGCATCAAAGTCGGCCACTTTATAGAGCTTGCCTTCGGTGCCGTCGGGAGCCTTCGGCACCGTCACGATCACAGTGAGCGGCGTGCCAGGCGCAGGCGGTGTGGCAGGCGTGGCCGAGACTAGGCGCTGCCCTCCCGGAAACGCGCAAATGCTCCCTGCCAGGAGGCACAGAAGCAGGAAGATTCTCAGGATGGCCGCCGACCGGCGTGCTTTTTTGGCTTTTAGCGCTCCGCCGGGGAGCAGCCCTTTGCGTTTGACATCTCTTTGCATAAACTCATCCTCTTCGCTTCGCACTTTCTGCCTGATCAGCGCCTCTGCTGTAGTCGGTGCGGCCGGGCTTACCCGGCGGCTCTGCTAGCTCTTGCTTTTCTCTTACCTACGCGAAGCCGCCTGGGCCGTTTGTCGAATTCTGTCGACTGTTTGTCGTTTATCTTCGGAACAGCTGAGTGATTTTTGCCCAGAGTTCCCTGAAAGATGAAATTCTGGCTCGTCCGAAGCCTGAGCGTCCCTGGCCTGAATGGCCGAGACCTGTGCGGTCGGAGCCTGAGCGGTCAAAACCGGAGTGACCAGAGCCTGAACGGCCGGAACGGTCGAAGCCGGAGCCTTCATCTGTAATATTCATATCAAAAGGTAGTGAGCTTTGATAAGCTCTGGCCCTGCGTCGCTGATTCTGCAGGGCGTGCAGTTTCTCCCAGGCCGCCTGGCTGGGACGATCCTGAATGCGCAGCATGGCATCCTGGATGATTTTTTCTGCTGTGCTGATGGCCGGCTTGCGCGTCGTCACCAGGAGCAGAATAAAGAGTCCGAAGAGTATCGGCAGGGCGACAAAGATGGCGACAAAAGGCGCGGGCAGCATGCTGGCGTCTGCCGGAACCCGGATATTGGTCGCCTTGGCGTTGTCGATACGATGGCCGCGGACCAGCAGCCGATGCGTGTTGATGCCGTAAGGGGTGCAGGTTTGCAAAGTGCAGTAATCCTGACCCGGTTCGATCGCGAGTCCGTCGAGTTCGTTCGGCAGAACGATGAGGATGCGGTCGACTTCGTAGGTGAGCGTTTCATCGAGGGTATGGACGATGAAACTGTCGCCCTTCTGAAGCTGGTCGATGTCCGTAAACAGCCTCGCCGAGGGCAGCCCCCGGTGTGCCGAGAGGACGCAGTGTGTAGAAGGTCCGCCGACGGGCAGACTGGTGCCGGGCAGATGGCCCACCGCCGTTTGCAGCACGAGGTCGTCCGTGCCATGGTAGAGAGGCAGCTGCACGCGGATTTTGGGAATTTCCACATAGCCCAAAGGGCCATTGTCATTCACATTGAGGAGCGCCATGTAACGCGTCTCCTCTTCCGGGCTGAGCTTCAGGTGCAGCGCGTGTTTCGTCAGTTCCTCGTTGTAGCGGTGCGCCTCTTCGATCATGCCCTGGTATTGGTCATTTTTAATATTGGCCACAGCCTGTGCATACGACGTCACCGCCTGTGATTGATAAATCGAGTTCCAATAGTTCGCTACGGAGGGATAAAGGAGCAGGCCCAGGCCGATAAAGAGCGCCGCATAGAGCAGCAGCGTCACCAGACGAGACGATTTCTTCGTCTCTCCGGCCTCATTGAGCGTCAGCCTTCCGGCTTGCTGCTCTTTACCTGTCCCGACCGGTCGACTCCACAGACCCCAACGCCTTTGCATCAGGCGGGCTGCCGACTGCGGCTGCATGACACCCTGCTTCACCTTAATCCTCTTCTATTGACGTGCCAAAATGGTCCTTATACACCGAAATTGTACTTACGCACCAAACAGCATGACGAGCCAAATGGCCTATACGCACTCATTGGTATGACCTGCCACCATTGTGTTTTCACACCAAATGGCCATTTACATTCGGGAAAACCCTCTGGCCGGGGCCACCGGGGTGGCCCCGGCCAGAGGGAAATCAGAATTCAGTCGAAGCTAATGAGCTTAGCTAAGCGCTGGTTCGAAAGCATGTGCTTTGTACCGGTTTCGACAGCCTTCACTTAGCAGCGCAAGTTCGAAAGCTTGCACTTAGAGAGCGGTTCAAAAACCTGTGCTAAACAGCGGTTCGAAAGCCTTGCTTAAAGCCGACTCGAACTGTGCTTAGTGCGCCAGCTCGAAAGCCTTCTCTTAGCGCTGGCTCGAAAGCATGCGCTTGCGGCTCACCAGAACCACCACTGCGACGAGCGCCAGCAGACCGCCCACCGTGTAGAAGATGGTCGTACCGATACCACCGGTTTCAGGGAGTGGGGTGGTGGAGGTATTCTTAATGGTGATTTCGTTGTTCTGGTCTGCCAGATCACTACCTTCAGGGATATTCGTGAAGGTCTTATATTGTGTTTCATCCTCATCTGCAAGCTTGTATTCATATTTCCAAGTGCAGTTATTTTCGCCCGTACCGCCTTTGGCACCTTTAGGATCATTCGGCGTACAGGTAATTTTGATGTTGTAATCTTTAGCCGGATTGTAACCAGCCGGAGCCTTAGTTTCTTTTAAGGTGTAGGTGCCAGCGCCGAGACCCGTAAAGGTGAGCATGCCATCCGGGCCAGTGGTCTTGGTGATTGAGGTTGCGGTACCATCTTCATTTTCCCATTTCACAAAATCGTAGAGTTTATATTTGTCCGTGGTACTCTTGTATTTTTTTTCTGTTTCTGTCGTCGGTTCCTTTGCGGTATAGGTGCCGTCAGTCAGCTGGTAGTAGGTGGTATCATCTACCTTCGTGTAAATTTTAGCATCGACATTACTACCTTCTTTGATATATTCCTGGCCCGTGACTTTAACCGTTTTGACCCGGTCGCCTGTAAGTGTGAAGGTCGCGCCTGCCAGGGGGGCTTTGCCGGTGTCATCTGTTTTGAAAAGCTTAAACTCGGTAACAAAGGTTTTGGTATGCTTTTCGGGGGTTTCGCCGGACGGATTATCAGGATTGTCATTCGTGCCGCCCTCATCGGGATTACGCTTAAACCAAACTTTAGCCTTGTTTTCGTTACCTGCTGTAGTTGTGTCGGCATCCTTGGTCACTTTAGCAGTGTAGTTCACGAGAATCTTTTCGCCTTTATGACCTTTAAACAGGTCAAGAGCGTTTTTAAGGTAAAACTTGATGCTAGTCTCTCCTTCGCCAGTAGCAGGATTAGGAGTAACTGTGAGAACGTAGTCAGTGTTTTCTTTTAATGTTTTATCACCAATTTTAATGGTCAGGTCTTTCTGATACAGAAGACCCTTAGCCAGAGTATCGGTGAGACCAAAGTAGTAGTGATCGTAACCGTACATGTCAGGAACTACGGATGTCAGCTTATATTTGACTATTTCGCCGATGGAGTGGGTATCGTAAACTAAATCTGCGGATTCACTTTCAGGATCATTTTTCTTGTTGCCATCCCCCACTACGTTATTATCGATCTTTTTGTCGAAGGGAACGGATGTAGCTTTTAAATCCACTTCAATATCAGGTTTGGTATGTTGCAGCATGACCAGGGACTTGGTGTTCGTCTGGAGGTCGCCCTTAAAGTCAGTGGTTTTATCTACGATCATGTAATAACCCATTTTCAGGCCAGTGGCGGTAGCTGATTTACCCTCACTATCAACTGTGAGTGGAGTGGAGGGTAATTCATGATTTGGATCATCCTGGTCGGCCTTCAGGACGGCCTGGGCGAACTTTTCCAATTCCGCTGCGGTCCTCGGATTGTTCGGAGCCGCGGGGGACAGATATTCGCGAATTTTTTTGAGCGTCTCTTCTTTGGTGTCGTCAGTACTGACATCGAGCCCATCAATTCCCTTAATATTTTGGGCAATCGCGAGCTGAGCAGGAGTCATATCATATACGATTTCTGAAATTTGAGTGCCAGTCATAGCCAAATCTTTGGCACTAAACAGCTGCAAGGCTTCCAGGGTACGGCCCTTCAGGGTAACGCCACTTGGCGCTTTGACGGTAATACTACCCGTCGGCTCAGCGGGCTCAGCGGACACGAGCACCGGCATTGTGCAGCCAAGGATCATCAGGATGGCGCACAGGATGACTAGACTCTTGTGTAAGGATTTCATAAAAACCTCCTCGATGTGGGAACGGCTTCTTTCCGTTCCTGTGATGACTTCGGAAGATCAGGGTTTTTCCCTTGTCTCCTCCTTGCCTGATCTGAGCCGGCAAGGCGGCTAGAGCTTTGGACCGCTCTTGCCGTCGGTCTTGGACTTTGGTCGAAAGGCTGGAGCCGGCGCTCACCTTGCCTGTTCGGATCAGGACAGGAAGCTCCAGGTATTAATGCACGATGAAGAGCTGTTTCCTTATCACTTTCGCTGCGGAGCTTTGCCGCTTAGGGGGACGTTTCAGTCCACAACTTTTCCTCGTGCTGTCCTGAGCTTCCGGGTTCGTGTTCTGTTGATCGGCATCGCCTTTTCCTGCGCGTGGGGGCTTTTCTGCGAGTACCGGGCCTTCGGATGAATCGTTCGGATAAATCGTTCGGATAAACCGTTCGGGTAACCTTCCGGATGCATCCTTCGGATTTCATGTGTCGGCCATGGCTCGACCCATTATCCTTTAGCTCGAGGTTTGCAGCTGTCCTCTCCGTGATGGAAGTCCAGATTGTGCAATTGGCAGAAATTCTGTTGCAGAAATTATGCTTTTGATGCCAATCGTGGATAATGTCAATCAACAAATTTATCGTACCATTCTTTTTTTAACATAGGATAAGACGCCGTTAAGAAAACATTACAGCATTCTTACATTTGATAAAAAGGCTTGTTTTTTGGGGTAAAAAGGGTTAATCAACCCTTCGACTGGCAAAGAAACGAGCCGGAATTTGTCCGGCCGGAAAAAAGCAAAGACCATATTCAGGTGAAATAACAAGGATCTGGCCGTCAGGCAATAAAGCCCTTTGCCGGGAAAAATGAGGCAAAATTTGAGCGGCCAAAAATGCGGAAGCCTCGCTGCAATCAATATGTGCGCGACTTTTAACCGAGTATTTGGACGGTTTTCACCCGAGTGCTTGGCCTGTTTTCAGCAGAGTGTTTGGACGGTTTTTGACCCAGTGTTTGGACGTCTTTTGACCTGGTATTGGGTCAACTTTTAAACAATGCTTGAAGCCTTTCGTCCCTTGTCAACTGCTTACAGCAAGGTGATGCGGCCGGGCCGAGCTACACGGATGGCTCTCGCTCAGCCGCTGGTCTGCCGGCCTCCCTGAAAACACCTCAACATTATTCTCGTCAACATTTCGCCAGCACTTCAACAACTCGTCGGCTACGGCCGCCGCACCTGTCGGCATCGCCCGCGACCGCTTCGAGGAAAGCAGCTTCTGCCCGGCCCCATTCTGCCAGCCTCGCCCGCACCCACAACTCTCCGTCCGCGTCCGTTGCACCTGCCGGTCTCGCCCGTTACCGCCTCGAGAAAAGCAGCTTCTGCGCGGACCCGGTCTGCCAGCCTCGCCCGCGGGCGCATTCAGGATTTTGTCTGCACCTCCGTGCCGTTTCGCTCGGCTGGATGCCTGCTTTAGTTTCGGATTTTCTGATTTTCGAACAAAATTTCAAGGTGTGGACGGTTAGCCATGGTGAATTTAGGCCTAAACCATCCCTAACTTGCTAACTTGCACGCCCCCACCATCCACACCTTAGATTCTTGCACACGAGCACCTCGACTAGTTGCTAAGTTGCTTGAAAATCAGAAAAACCAAAGTAAAACCATCCACTAGTTGCTAAGTTGCATGCAAAAAGGTAAGTCGGCAAGTGCGAAAAATAGCGGACCATCCACTAGTTGCTACGTTGCATGCAAAGTGATGAGCTACCCATCATGAAAAAGGCAGGGCCGCGCAGTGGTGGTTCATTTCCCGAAACCGTGCAACTTTGCGGCTTGAAGGAGAAGATAAAAATGAGCCTCTGAGAGTTAGCTGAGTTAGCAGAAATTTATTTTCAGTGGTACTTTGACCACAGTTTTAACCCGTCAGATCTTGGTTACAGAGACGCTCACGGTCTTTTCACCGTCAAGGGCGCCTTCGGCGCCCGTTCCGGGTTGAACCCTTGACGGTGAAAAGCCCTTGAGCGAAAAGTCACTCAAGACCTGACGGGGTTCTTTTCGAATTTATTTCGCGCAATCAACTTGAACGCCTGATACAAGCCACGTGTTCCTGTTGCTGCAGCGTCATTCTGAAATAAGTAATCATCAGGAGCTTCTTCCTGACCTGACCGCTTTTCGCATAGAGGCATCCTTTAGCATAGCGGCTTCCTTGTTCCATACAGCATGCTTCATGCAGGTGGGCAGGACCATTTTTTTGACATGGAAATGTTCATAGAAATGTTAATATACAATCAGCGCTCAGGTCATCCTCGTCCACAGCTTTGTCAATCTAATGGTTGGAGATCCGTACCATCGCATTTCGGTTTTTCAGAGTTTTGAACATATCTGCAAGTAATAGGTGGTTGCGCTCGGCTGGCTATGGTCCTCAGTGTGGCTTCGCTTGGGCTGAGCACCTGCTTTAACTTTGGATTCTCAGAATTATGGTCATATCTGCAAGTAATGGGCGATTTCGCTCGGCTGGATGCCTGCTCTAATTTCGGATTTTCTGAATTTCGGACAAAATTCCAAGTTGTGGATGGTTAGCCTAGTCTACCTTTGACCTAGACCATCCATTACTTAATAACTTGCACGCCAAACCCATCCACTACTTAGTTTCTTGCACGCGGGCCCATCCACTACTTGCTAAGTTGCTTGAATATCAGAAAAACCAAAATAAAACCATCCACAAGTCGAAACGTTGCATAAAAAGGGATGGCCACCCGGCGCATAAAAAAGGCAGACCAGCCATTAGTTGCTAAGTTGCCTGAAAAAAGGTGGGCCTCCCAACGCGATAAAAGGGTACACGCTCTTTACTTGTGAGTTGCATGAAAATCAGAAAAACCAAAGGGTGCCCGGCCACGTCGCTTAATAAAGATCGCTGTGGGATCCTGTTCTGCTTAAAATCAGGATTAGCTCTTCAGGAGTTTTTTTGTAAATTAATAGCCAATCGGGGCAAATATGAAGATCCCTGTAACCTTTATAATCCCCGATGAGGGCATGATCCCGTGCTCAGGTAAGTTTTCAGGCTTTGGGCTTGAGGCTTTCCTGGCCGTTCATATAGGGGCGCAGAACTTCGGGAATGCGCACGCTGCCATCGGCCTGCTGGAATTGCTCAAGCATCGCAGGAAAGATGCGACTGGTGGCAAGGCCGGAACCGTTCAGAGTGTGTAGAAATTCAGGTTTCTTGCTGCCTTCACAACGGAAGCGGATGTTACCGCGCCTGGCCTGATAGTCACCGGCATTGGAAACGGAGCTGACTTCTTTGTAGCCGCCCATGCTGGGAATATACACTTCGATATCCCAGGTTTCGCGCATGGAGGCGCTGACGTCTCCGGCGGCGAGCTTACTCAGGCGGAAATGCAGGCCGAGCTTTTGAACCAGTCGGCAGGCTTTATCGATGAGTTCTTTGAGCGCTTCCTGTGATTTTTCCGGGCGAGTATACTGGAACATCTCGACCTTGTTAAACTGATGGCCACGAATCATGCCACGCTCTTCAGCCCGGTAGGAACCCGCCTCACGGCGGTAACAGGGCGTCAGGGCAAAATACTTTTTGGGGAGTTCGCTTTCGTCGAGAATTTCGTCGCGGTAGAGATTGACGAGCGCCGTTTCGGCGGTGGGCAGAATAAAGTGGAACTTGGATTCGTCGGCATCGTCTTCATCACGCGACTGAATTTTAAAGACATCCTCCTCGAACTTAGGAAACTGCCCGGCGGTCAGACCGCAATCATAGAGCAGAATATGCGGAGGCAGGATCATTTCGTAACCATCTTTGAGATGCTCGTCGATGAAAAAGTTCAGGAGGGCCCGCTCCAGGAGGGCTCCCTCACCGGTGTAAATCCAGAAGCCCGAACCTGCCAGTTTGGCTCCGCGGGCATAGTCGATGAGACCGAGGCTTTCGGCCAGGTCAACATGGTGCTTAGGCTCAAAGTCGAAGCTCGGCTGCTCGCCGAAAATCTGCTTCACCTCATTGGCCTCTTTGCCTCCGGCAACGACATCGTCGGCCGGCAAATTCGGCAGGCCCAGCATAAATTCGCGCTGGGCTGCATCCAGCTCAGCAACCTCGGCATCGCAGGCCTTAATTTTGTCGGCGAGCTCCTTCATTTCTGTCAGAAGCGCAGTGGTATCCTGCTTCTGCTTTTTCATCTGGGGGATGAGAGCGGATTTTTTGTTGCGCTCAGCCTTGAGTTCCTCCGTCTCGTGAAGGAGGTTGCGGCGCTTCTGATCCAGCTCCAGGAAAGGCTGAAAATCAATGTCTTTGCCGCGTTTGGCAAGACCCTCACGAACTTTGTCGGGCTCATGTCTCAATAAATTGATGTCCAGCATAAAAACTTTCCTTTCTGCGCTGCGGCGCTCTGCATCTTTACTTATGCTGAAGATTATAGCACGAGAGAGCGTGGCACACGGACGAGATCATGAGGGAACAAAGAAGGAGCCAGACGAGGCAGCAGGAATAAAGCGGCGGTCGGGACACATTAGCAAAAAGCAGACGAGAATGGGACAGCTCTGCAGAAAGCGGGCAGATCTGCTGAGATTGAGGCAGCACTGCAGAAAGCAGCTGAAAGGGCAATAACAAAAAGGGTTCTCCCTTGGCTCCAACCCTTTCGACAGGTCGCCTGACGGGAAATTCAGAGGCGATAAATTCGACAACCCGTTTCACCTAAGTCGTCAAAAAGACGAAGCAAGACGCTCATTTCACTGTTGTCCAAAGCATTCGCGTGAAAAATGACGTAGCGGCAGCCGGGGCCGCGCTCGCTCAGTACATCCCAGAGAGCATCGAGATTATCGCCGAAATATTCGGGAAGCTGGAGTTTTTGTCGCAGGTAGGGCCAAACCTTTGTTTTGTCGGCACATTGCCGGCCGTCGAGCCAGATAAAGGACATTTTCATAAAGAACCTCTCAGGGAAGCTTTTTGCCGGGAAAACTCTCACTCACATCGTAAAACGTTTTATAGTGATCGGGCGTATAAAAAATAAGGCCGTCATTGGAAAAGACCAGGCGCTCTGCCCCGCGCCTTTCAGGGCTATCGTAAACATCGGCTTCACGGTAGCTGCGTCCTTTTTGTGCGGGTAATTTGCCCTCGTAATTGCCGAAGCGATCACCACCAATACTTTTGCCCGGTGCGACCTCATTCAGGTTCCCCTGCTCCGGCACCCAGCCAAGCTTTCGCGCCTCCTTTTTGCTCAAAAAACGATCAGGCAGTTTGCCTGTCCTTCGGAGGACCGAAGCAACAAATTCAGGTGAACGGGGATCTTCTGATTCCAGATCTGCTGGATCTTGAACGGTTGATTTTTGACCAGCTTGCTTCTCATCACCTGGCTTGTCTGAGGACTCCTGCCTTTGCTCTACAACCTCTTTCGCTGCCTGCTCTGCACCCGCTTTTGTTCCCTGTTCTTCAACATCTATGGCACTCAGCTCGACGACCTTTGTTCCCTGCGTCTCGCCTGCGGGCGGGAAAATGGTTTTCAAAAAGTCCTGACGTCCCAGCCAGAAGGCAGCGAGCACGAGCAGGATGGAGAGAATCAGGCGTAGCTTTCGGCGGCTTTCTGTCGATGACCTGGTCGTTTTTTGTCGAGAAGCGATTGTCGAATTTTGTTCGCTCTCGTTTGTCGAAGTTTGTCGATAATTCTTTGTCGTTTTTTGTCGTGCGGCGTTTGTCGAGTTTTTTTGTTGAGAAGCGCTTGTCGACTTTTGTCGGTGATCGCTTGTCCTTTTCTTTGGTTCGTTCATGCTGGCCTCGGTTTTCTTTAATATGCCTTTGCGCTCCCGCTCTGCCGTGCAATCCCTGGCGGCAGAAAGAAAAAAAGTATCGCAAATTATTTTACTCCTCTACGCCTTTTTGAGGGTAAAAAGGCCAACAAAAAAGAGCCACCGGGATGGCGGCTCTTTAGAGAATGTGCGGGTTGCACTGCAAGGCAAGTCTTTATTTGATTTCGACTTCGGCACCGGCAGCTTTGAGTTTTTCAGCCACTTCGTTGGCTTCGTCTTTGGAGACGTTCTCTTTGATAGCCTTAGGAGCTTCATCAACGAGTGCTTTGGCATCTTTGAGGCCGAGGCCCGTGATTTCACGGACGACTTTGATGACGGCGATTTTGCTGGCGCCAGCAGATTTGAGGTTGACGGTAAATTCGGTCTGCTCTTCTTCTTCAGCAGCACCACCGGCAGCACCGGCAGCAGGAGCAACAGCCATCATAGCGGCGGCGGAAACACCAAATTCTTCTTCAAGGGCTTTGACGAGCTCGTTCAGTTCGAGAACTGAAAGGGTTTTGACTTCTTCAATGATGCCGGTAATTTTTTCACTAGCCATGGGATATTTTTCCTTTCTTAGATCACTAAAATTTTTTAGGCTTCAGGCTTGGCTTCTTCAGCAGGCGCTTCAGCTTTTTCGGCTGCGGCCGGCGCTTCTTCAGCAGGCGCGGGGGCTGCTTCGACAGGCGCTGCAGCTTCCTCGGCTGTTGCCGGGGCTTCCGCTGGGGCAGCTTCCTCGGCCTTTGCCGGGGTCGCCCCTGAGACGAGATCGGCGACGGTTGCTGCGCCGTTTTCTTCCATCTTCTTCGCCATGGAATTGAGGGTCATCGCGAGAGAGGTGATGGGGAAGATCAGCGAGCTGACCAGCTGGCCATAGAGAACTTCCAGCGAAGGAATGCTCGCCAGAGCGTTCATGGTGTTCATGTCGGCTTTTTGACCATCGACAACACCGGCTTTGATGCTGGTTTTCTTGAATTGATCGGCGTACTTTTTGACAAGTCTGGGCGCAAGGACGACATCCTCTGTGCTCCAGGCCAGTGCAGTCGGGCCGGTTAATTCTTTTTCAAAACCTGTAAGGCCAAGAGCTTCGAGTGCGCGGATACTGATGGTGTTTTTTACCACGCGGTAGTTGAGAGCCTCCTTGCGGAAAGCAGTGCGCATCTCGGTGTCCTGAGCCACGGTCAAACCCTGATAGTTGGAGAGAACGATGGATTTCGCATCACGTAATTCGTTAGCGAGATCCTCAACGATCTGCTTCTTCGCTTCGAGGATTTTCGGACTGGGCATCTTTTATACCTCCTGTGTGTATTTAAAACCCCCTCACGCACGGGACGGAGGGGGTCAAAATACCACGTATTTCGAGCTCCGCCTGGGCCGGTTCTTGCGATTTATGGCTGAGCCACCGACTGTCTTTGGCGCTAAGGTGTTTTAGCTATAGAAAAGATTTAATGGACTACATTTTCCCCTGAACCTTGACGCCAGGACCCATGGTCGAGGTGACGGTACAGGACTTAATATAACGTCCTTTGGCTGCAGACGGTTTGGCTTTGTAAATGGCTTCCATCAGAGTGTCAAAGTTCTCGGTGAGCTTTTCGGGACCGAAGGAAACTTTGCCGACGGGGCAGTGAATGATATTGGCCTTATCGAGACGGTACTCGATTTTACCTGCTTTAGCTTCTTTGACAGCTTTAGCAACGTCCATGGTCACTGTGCCGGATTTGGGGTTAGGCATCATGCCCTTAGGGCCGAGCACACGACCAAGACGGCCGACAACACCCATCATATCCGGAGTGGCGATAACGATATCAAAGTCAAACCAGTTTTCTTTGGTGATTTTCTGTACAAATTCGTCCGCGCCGACATATTCGGCGCCAGCGGCGGTCGCTTCATCAGCTTTGGGGCCTTTGGCGAAGACGAGCACGCGCACCTGTTTACCGGTGCCGTTGGGCAGCACAATAGCTCCACGCACCTGCTGATCAGCGTGACGGGAGTCAACGCCCAGACGGATGTGGCATTCGACAGTTTCGTCAAATTTAGCGTGCGCCATTTCGGTGACGAGCTTCATCGCCTCGACGGAGTCATAAATCTTACCCGGCTCAAGCTTTTTCACCGCTTCCTGATATTTCTTTCCTCTTTTCATGGAAGCCTCCTTATCTCTGAACCGTAATACCCATGCTTCGGGCGGTGCCGGCGATCATTTCGGCACAGGCTTCAAGGCTGGCAGCGTTGGATTCAGGAAATTTGATTTCCGCAATTTTGAGGCAATCATCCCAGGTGACGTTCGCAACTTTGTTTTTATTCGGCACACCCGATGCCTTTTCGATCTTGGCTGCTTTTTTCAGCAGTACGGCCGCGGGCGGAGTTTTGGTAATGAAAGAATAGGTGCGATCCGCATAAACGGTGATGATAACCGGAATGATGTATCCGGCATCCTTAGCGGTTCTTTCATTGAATTCCTTGACAAACTGAGCAATGTTCAGTCCATGTTGGCCAAGGGCTGGTCCGACCGGCGGCGCTGGCGTAGCTTTCGCTGCAGGAATTTGCAATTTGACAATCGCAAGTACTTTTTTTGCCATGTGTGGCCACCTCCCAATAATGGTGTAGAGTTCTATTGCAAAGCCCAAAGGGCTGCTGCACAAACGTTAAATCAGATTCGCAGAATCTGTGTAAGCTCCAGTTCAACCGGCGTCTCACGCCCGAACATACTCACTTCGACGATGACCTTCTTCTTCTCGCTGTTGATCTCCTGAACCACTCCGGCAAAGCCGTCGAGCGGTCCGCTGATAATCTTCACCGAATCGCCGACTTCGTAGTCGACAATGGGTTCGTAATTGGACTCAAGGCCCATGATGAGAAGTTCTTCATCAGTGAGTGGAACGGGATGAGTGCTGGAGGGTCCTACGAAGCCGGTCACACCGCGGGTATTGCGCACGATGTACCAGATTTCGTCTGTGAGGATCAGCTTAACCAGCACATAACCGGGATAGAGTTTACGCTCGTAAGTCTTTTTCTTGCCTTCTTTAATCTCGATTACTTCTTCCGTCGGAACCGAGATTTCCTGAATATAATCTTGCAGGCCACGGTTCTCGACAATCATGTCGAGCGTCGCCTTCACCTTGTTCTCATATCCGGAGTAAGTATGAACGACGTACCAACGCGCTTCTTGATCGAGATTCTCTGCCATGGGCCCTATTTTCCGCTTTCTTCAGGAGCTGTTGTTGCAGCTTCCTCTGGAGCCGCAGTCGATTTTTCTTCGGCCGCTGCAGTTGTGCCTTCTTCAGCCTGTTCTGCCGTGACCACGGCCTTGTTCTCAGAACTTTCGTCTGCCGCTTTTTCAGGTTCAGTCATCAGAGGCTGAGTTGAAGTCACCCGATTGGGCAGCGCCGCTCCGCTCTTCGGCTTGTAAAAGCCGATCGCGTCGAAGAAAAGTTTAACGAGAGCGTCAAAAACGAAAATGATCAGCGCCGTGGCCAGAATGATGGTCATGACGATGACAAAATTTTGTTTGAGACTTTTTCTATCCAGCCAAATGACTTTTTTCAGTTCGGCACGAACACTCTTATATTTCGCCGCAAGCCCTTTTTTTTCGCTTTTAGGATTGTTCTTGCTGTTTTTTTTGTTCGAGTCTAAATAAGCCATATCGTCCCTCCAATTTCATCGCGCCCCTGCCTAAAGGGCGGCAGCATCAGGTCTTCTCGACCTATTTGCTTTCTTTGTGGACGGTATGCTTGTGACAGAACGGGCAATATTTGCGCATTTCAAGCTTGTCCGGCGTATTCTTCTTGTTCTTCTTAGTGTCGTAATTACGCTGTTTGCATTCGGTGCATGCAAGCGTGATCTTTTCTCTGGCTCCCGCTTTCGCCATGTTCGTACCTCCCTGTTACTCGCGCCAATCGTGCGCAGTCGGATGAACTGTAATAACTTTATCGTCTTTGCCGAAAGGTCCGCCGCTGGGGCATTTACGCCGAAAACCAGCTAGCTGTGCCGGTCACTTTTGACCACGCAAAAATTATCTCGTGCAAAGACAAGCACTGGTAATAATAGCACAAACGAGAGTCCTGTCAAGCCAGGAAAGGATTATTGTTTCATTCTGGCGATCGCTGCACAGAGGATAAAGACCGCGACATGCAGCAAGGCAACTGAGGCCCCTGTGGGAGCTGAATAAAGGTAAGAGAGGATCAATCCGCTGATAAAACAGAAGAGCGAAATCAGCACGGAGAGCAGCAGGACAGAGCGAAAGCTCCTGAGCAGCTGCATGGATGACAACGCTGGAAAAACGATGAGGCTCGATATGAGCAGCGAGCCCATCGTACGCATGCCCAGAACGATCGTCACGGCTGTGAGCAGGGCGAGCAAGGTATTATACACTTTAGTCCTGAGGCCTGTGGCCTGAGCAAAGCTTTCATCAAAGGTCAGCGCAAATATGCGGGTATAAGAGAGACTGTAGAGCAGGAGAACAAACAGAGCAAGGACTATGGTCAGCCACATTTCATCTTCCCCCACACCGAGAATAGAGCCAAAAAGGAAGTTGTTGACGTCCGTATTCATGCCCGGCGTTAAAGAAAGTACCATGACGCCCAGAGCAAGACTGCCTGTGGATATCAGCGCAATCGCTGCGTCCCCTTTGATTTTGCTCGAATCGTGCAGCTGCAGCAGAAAAAAGGCGGCAAGCACCACCACCGGCAAGGTGACGGCAAGCGGGGCGGCACGCAGCGCAGTGGCAATGGCCAGAGCGCCAAAGCCCACATGTGAAAGACCGTCGCCGATCATGGAGTAGCGTTTCAAGACCAGCGGTACGCCGAGAAGTGCAGCGCAGAGAGAGACCAGGACGCCCACAACGAGGGCACGGAGCATAAAGGGGTAGCTCAACATTTCTGTCAGCGCGTTAAACATGTTCTGGCTCCCTTCCCTGAATCACTTTGCAGGTATGCCTCCTTACTGCCGAAAAAGCGCTGTGCCTTTTCCAGCTGTAAAATCTTGCTGGCATAGCGGAGCACACTTTGCAGGTCATGAGAAACCATAATCACAGTGAGCTTTTCTTCTTTGTTGAGTTTTTCTATCAGCTCGTAAAAATCGAGGGTGGCCTGGGGATCCAGCCCCGCCACCGGCTCATCCAGTAAGAGCAGCTTTTGTGTCGCGCAGAGAGCGCGCGCCAGAAGGACTCTCTGCTGCTGCCCTCCTGAAAGATCGCGGTAACTCTTTTCACGGAGATCACTAAGGCCAAGTTGCTCCATTTTTTCGGCGGCGAGCGCTTTTTCGCGCCGTCCGTAAAAGGGGCGCAAACCCAGTCGATTCAGACAGCCGGACTGGACAACCTCCGTTACGGTCGCCGGAAAATCGCGCTGCAGGGGGTTTTGCTGGGGTAAATAACCGATACCACTGGGGCTGAGGCCATCGCTGCCGCCGAAAAGCAGTTGGCCAGACGAAGGCTTTTTCAGCCCGAGCAATCCTTTCATGAGCGTAGATTTACCTGCCCCATTTTCGCCGATAATGCAGAGATAATCACCGCTCTCCACGGTAAAATTGAGATCGCGCACCACCACGACGCCTTCGTAGGCAAAGCTTAAGTTTTCACAGCGAATGAGCGGCACGGGAGCGGCTCCTTTCATTTTTTTATTTCTCTTTTTTAATACGCCTGCTTAGTCGTTCAGAGCCTCTTTAAGAAACTCCAGGTTCTTTTCCATCAGGCTCAGGGTCGTTTCCCCGCGAGCCAGCTCATCCGCGGAAATATTGTGGCAGCTGTGAAAGGTTCTATGTTTGGCTCCTGTTGCCTCACAGACGGCCTTCGCGATTTTCCCTGAAGAAAACTCGATCGTAAACACCACAGGGATCTTTTCTTCCTTGACCTTGTCAATCAGAAATGCCACGGTTTTGGTCGAAGCTTCCGTATTTACCGAGCAGCCGCTGAAAGCCGCAAAATAATCGAGGCCATAGGCATCGGCAAAGTAACGCAGAGGAAAACGGTCGGCAAAAATTAAAGTTTTTCGTTTCGCGTGATCGACAATCTGTCGGATCTCTTTGTCGAGTTTGTCGAACTGCTGCGCCGTCGTCCGAGCATTTTCCGCAAAGCGCTCAGCGTGCTTTGGATCCATTTCAGCCAGCCTGCTGGCGAGTTTTTCAGCCATCAGGCTAAAATTTTTGGGAGCGGTCCAAACATGCTCGTCAATTTCATGCTCGTCATGTTCATTGGCAGTTTCACCTTTGTCGATTGCTGGCTCAGCTTCGCGCTTGTCGGTTTCGTGTCCCGCTTCTTCTTTGTCGATTTCCTGTGAGGAATCATGCGCGTGCTCCTCTTCGTCTTCCATGCCCTCAACCAGTTCCTCTTCCACTGTATCAACGGCTTCGACAAGTTTGAAAATCTCCGGCTTCTTGTCGCCAAGGGATTCTAATAAGTGATCCACCCAGGCGTCATTTTCGCCGCCTACAGTGATAAAAAGGTCGGCCTCGGCAATTTTTTTGATGTCCTGAGGCGTCGGCTCGTACGTGTGGCTCTCTGCGCCGGGCTTCAGAAGCATGGTCAGTTCAGCCTGATCACCAGCAACACTGCGGGCCAGATCAAAAGGCGGAAAGCTGGTGCAGACCAGCGAAAGCTTTTTTGATTCCGGGACTTTTGTCACAGATCCGGCCGCGCAGGAAGCAGTCATACAGCTGAGCAGCAGGAGCACGAGAGTCAGGGAAAAAATCCTGGGAAAAATCTTCATGAGCGTTGTAGAAAAAAACTTATTGAACAAAATAAACTCCTATAGAAAAAACGAATTCTTATTGCTTAATAAGAAGGCTGGTTACAGCGCCCATAATTGGACGTGATAAATCAAGCAATAAGAGGCCTAATTGAGAGACCGGTTCTTTACATCAATCCACGAGATTCGCCTGCGCCAGAAGTCTCCGTGAACCGGCGAGAACCAAAACTAGCACAGCCCATATCGTGATGCAAGCCAACGATTAAGCAAAAGAGAAAGGGAAAACACAGCCATATGGCCCGGGCGGGAGAGGTCGTCTTGTTGGACTCTCACTAAGCCCGACCGGGTCCGACGACCCGAGCGATTGTGAGCAAAGCGAACGTTGGAGTAAGGGCGGTGGTGCCCGGGCGGGCGAAAAGGGGGCTCTGCTGCGCGTCTCGCCAGGCACAGAATAAGCCCCTGTTGAGTTTGTTAAAGCTCTGCTTGTGAAGGACGCGAAAAGGCGCAGCCGCAATAATCCTGGCGGTAGAGACCGTAGGCCTTGCTCAGCTGATTGGAGCGTAGAGCGCCATTTTTCTTCTTAAAGTCGGAGGCAAGATAGGCCACATGAGCGCGCTCCCCCTCTTCCTCGCCGATGGCGTTGATGAGCGGGGCATTTTTGTAGGGGCTGACCGTCAAAGTTGTCGCAAAAAAATCATAGCCCCCGGCCGCGGCGACATCGGCCGCTCTGGCAAGGCGCAGGCGAAAACAGACGGAGCAGCGTGCTCCGCCTTCTTTTTCGTTTTCGAGGCCTTGGACGGCGGCCAAATAGCGCTCGGGATCGTAGTCGGCATCGATTGTGTCCAGCTCGGGCGTGAGGGGTAAATTGAAAGCATAAGTCTCCGAGTCTTGAGGCCCGTGGAGGGCGTCGACGACAGAAAGTGGGCCATCAGCTTTGTCGCCTGCAGGTGTCACTCGCAGGATCGCCTCATCCTTAATCGCCTGAATCAGGCGCAGCTGCTCGCGCTTTCTGTGCTCATATTCTTCCCTCGGGTAGATATTCGGATTGTAATAAAAAACGCTGATGCGAAAACAGGGCAAGAGATATTCGAGAACCGAGGACGAGCAGGGCCCGCAGCAGGAGTGCAGCAGAAGCCTCGGCTTCTCCTCTTTTTCCCGAAGTTCCCTCAACAGGGTCTCCATTTTCTGTGCTGTATTCTGAGTGCGCTTCATAAGGGCATTGTAAACCCGGCCAGCCGGAGCTTCCAGTGCCTGGCTGCCAAGCGCCGGTGTCACTCGTCTGACTTTGCAGAAGCCGCGTTTTCTGGAACATGTAATAAGCCAGGCCGGGTCTTCTTTAGCGCTCGTTATTTCCAAACGCTCCCCTACAAGTCTTTTTTGCGGTAGGCCGCAAGCGAGATGATTAACGAGAGGCTCGCCACGAAGACGGCGGCAATGAGCAGCCCTGTTGCGAGTAACGCTGGATGAATCCTCTGGAAAAAGCTGAGGTCGATTTTAATCTCAAACTTCGAGATCAGGACGGGACCCATGGAAATGACAAAGATGACCAGCATAACGAGATATTGACTGGCCCTCGTGCCTAAAGTCGTGGTCAGGGCCAGATAAAGGGAGGAGACGAAAGCAAAGGCAAAGGCGGCAAGGGATAAATCCATAAACGTGACGGGTGCGAGTCCAGTCACAAGGAGGGACTCGACAAAAATGACGAGGATGCAGAACAGGAAGAAAACGGCCATCAGGATATATCTGTGCAGAATCTGAAGTTTTCTGCTATAGCCGACGGTCGTCAGCAGGGCTTTCGCTTTGGGATATTTATCTTCTTCCTGGTCGATAGAAGTAAAGATCATCATCGAAAGTATAATGCTCATCACGGATAGAACAACGCCTGAGGGAATAGTGATATCGCCTCCTGCAAAACGAATAAACAAAGGGATGAGCAGGCTAAGGAGCATGACGACAAACCACATTTTTTTCGCGATAAGAATATCTTTTTTAATGAGTGCAAGCATGGTAGTGACCTCCTTCAAGAAGAGCAAGCATAATCGTTTCGAGATTGGCCCTTTCGCAAACAATATCCGGGATTCTCTCTTTGAGAAGCTGGGCTTTTCGGGTAATGCCGCTAAAGCTGTATTCGCCAAGTTTCAAAGTGATAAAGTCTTTCTTTAGCTCTTCGTTGAGCTCATTTTTGTCGCCCTTGACCGACACATAGCTGTCCAGCAAAACATCTTTGTCTTCGACAAAAATGATTTTTCCGCCGTGGATCATGACGATCATGTCGGCAAATTTATCCAGATCAGATGTGATGTGGCTGGAATAGAAAACACCTTTACCGCCAGCTGCCATAAATTCGCTGAGTATATCCAACAATTCTTTTCTCACCAGAGGATCAAGGCCAGACGTAGGTTCATCCATAATCAGGAGCTGAGCTCGATGGGAAAGGGCGAGCGTCAAGGCAAATTTCATTTTCATCCCTTTTGAGAGGGTTACGATGCGCTGTTCTTCCTGCAATGAGAATCTTTGCATAAAATGACGATAAGCATCTTCGTCCCAATGGGTATACGCACTGGCGACAATACTTTTCATCTCTTTCATCTTGAGAGATTCATACAAATAGCCTTCATCAAAAACAACGCCCAGGCGATTTTTGATCTCTTTTTCGTGCTGATCCATATCCAGCCCCAGAAGCCTGACCTGACCGGCATCTTTTTGAGCCAAGCCAAGAAGCGTACGTATGGTCGTTGTCTTTCCCTGGCCGTTAAGGCCAATAAAACCGGTAACACAGCCTTCAGGAATGGATATGTCCACATCGGTCAGGGCAAAACTCCTGTATTTTTTGCATAACCCTTTTATTTCAATAACGTTTTCCAAAACTTTTTCCTCCTCGTTGCCTTTCATGCATTGAACGCGGAATGAACTGCCCAGCACAAAGCAGAGGCTTCTCATCCCCGACTTTAAGGACTGTCGCTCAGCTCAGGCGCCGGGACTCAATCCTCATAGAGAATATTCATCATGCTCTGCAATTCATCTTTGCTGATTTGTAAGGTCTTCGCTGTCTTGATTGCGTCAGAGAGCTTCTCTTCAACCGCTCTCCTCCGCGCATCCTGTAAAAGTTCAAGGTTTCCTGTAGAAACAAACGTCCCAAGGCCGGCCTGGCTGACAGCAAAACCCTCTTCTTCCAATTCGCTGTAGACTCGCCGAACCGTCAGAACACTGACCTGAAGCTCATTGGCAAAGGCCCTGATCGACGGCAGAGGGTCACCTTCCTTCAGCTCTTCCTTCAAGATGCATGCCTTAATTTGATCTTTGATTTGCTGATACAAAGGCAGCGTGGAATTGTTCGCAATAATAATTTTCAAATCGCAATCATCCCCCTCGCTGTGTATCTTGATACATCACACTATAAACTATGAGCACAGCAGAGTCAAGCCACCTCGAAGAATTAAGATGGAAATCCACCTGAATTCTTCGAGTGAGGGCTGCAGCGGACGCGAAAGATGGTGTTTTCATCAATTTTGCAATGTTTTGCTTTACACTTTTGCAGTGATTTAGTTTACACATTTGCAATCATTAAGTTGACATATTTGCAGTCATTTATCAGACAGCTTTGCCATGATTCGTTAGATACGTTTGCAAGGCCTGGACAGATTTTAAGATTCAAAGACTTTTGCAAGGCTATTGCGCTAAGGCTTTATTATCCTTTGGTATCAGGTAGCGTCAGGAAGGCTTTGGTGTCAGACGAGGTGACCCTGGTCGTTGAGACGCAGAACATCGAAGTCGGTGAGCGAACGACAGAGAACCTCGGAAATGGAACAGTTGCCGAAAATGTCGTGCACCATTTGCTCGTAAGGGCGACCAAGAAAGTAGTTGATCACTGTCGCGAGCAAGAAGCCATGGGAAACCAGAAGCACGGTATGCCCGGCCTCTCTGGGGAGGACTTCAGTAAAAAAGTCGAGGGCGCGCTCGTAGCAATCCCGCGTGCTTTCGCCACCCGGGGTGATAAAATCGGGCATCTGCTCTCGCAGAATTTTCAGCTCTTTCGCATAGCGCTCTTCCAGGATATCGAAATGCAGACCCTCCATGTCGCCGCTGGAAATCTCCCGCAGGCGGCTGTCCTCTTTAAGCTGCAGGCCGGGATGGCGGCACAGCACCGCAGCCGCCGTCTCCCTGGCGCGCATGAGATCACTGGCATAAGCGCTATCGAAGGCTTCACCAGCAAGCGCCAGGGAAAGCTTCTCAGCCTGCTTGTGGCCATCCTCACTCAGCGGCGCATCAATCGAACCCTGCAAAAAACCGGCAGCATTCCCTTCAGAGAGACCGTGCCGACATAAAATCAGCCGAACCGGCGCGGCAAAAGGCTGCTCAGAAAGGCCTTCGCTGTTGTTGCGGCAGTTCAGATAGGGGGTGTGGTAGGGGTAGTGAAACTTTAAGGGGCTCATAGGGGTAGATTGGCTTCTCTTTCTGTCAGTTCTAAATGTGTTGCTAAGGCGCTGGCAAGACGTCCCGCTGCTTACTCATTATAAGCCAAACCGGAGCCGTCCCGCCTTAGCGAGACGCGGAGCAGAGCCCCTTCGAGCGAGTTCGCGATCACACCCGCAGCAAAGTGAGCATCCTGTTCCCAGTGCAGCAGCATCAGGAGCTGCACTGAAAAGAGAGCGTGTCTGAGACGAGAAGGGGCTGCTGCGGAGCAAGCGAGCGACGCCGCTGCCGCTCAGCCACCCAGGCGCGTCTTAAAGTCCTCGTAGCCAAAGCGCCTTAACGTGCGTAGCTCCGTGCCATCAAAGCACTGCAGCGCAGGCAGCGGCATGCCGTTAAAGCTATTGCGCTTAACATGACTGTAAAGCGCCATATCGCAAAAGACAAGGCGGTCACCCGGCACGAGCGGCCGCGAAAAGCTGTAATCGCCGATAATATCTCCGGCCAGGCAGGTCGGCCCCCCAAGGCGAGTCGTAAAGGGCTTCTCGCCAGGCTCGCCGCCCATTTCATAGTCCATGCAGACTCCCGAAGGCACTTCACGTTTGGCGCAGACATCAACAGAAACGCCTGAAGTCCAAGCTCCGGCCTTTTTGGCAGCTTTGTCCAGCAGAAAGACTCTCGGCCGATAGGGCATTTCCAGAACGTCAGGCATGTGGCAGCAGGCAGAGGTGTCGAGCAGGGCAATGTCAAGGCCGTTTGTCATGCCGTCGAGGACGGTCGAGACGAGCCAGCCGCAGTCCAGACAGACGGCTTCTCCGGGTTCCAGATAAAGGTCGACGCCGAAGCGTTTTTTGACTTCTTTCAGAGATTTAATGAGCAGGGCTGTGTTATAACCGGCCCGGGTGATGTGATGCCCGCCGCCAAAATTCAGCCAGGAACGTCCCGGTATATAAGCGGCAAAGCGCTGAAGAAAAGCCTCCAGCGTGCGGGCAAAAGTCTCGGCGGAATCTTCACAGAGCGTGTGCATGTGAAAGCCGGAAAGGCCGTCCAGAAGGTGCGGCTCACGGGCAAGGGCCGCCTCCAGCTCACGCTGTGTTGTTCCAAGCCTCGAACCTGCTCCCGCGGGGTTGTAGATCGCTTCCTTCACTTCGGAATACTCCGGGTTAAGGCGCAGGCCGAAGCTGATGGGGCGCGTCTTTTGCGCCGCCAGAGCCTGCTCGCGAAAACGCAGCCACTGGGAAGGTGAATTAAAAATCAGGTGATCCGCAAAACCCAGAAGCTCGCGCAGTTCATCCTCGCGATAAACCGGAGAAAAAACATGAATCTCCCCGCCCGACCACTCTTCATGAGCCAGGCGAGCCTCATAGAGACCGGAAGACGTAGTGCCCGCCAGATAACGGGCCAGCAGCGGATAGCTCTCATAGAGCGAATAAGCCTTTTGGGCCAGCAAAATCTTCGCCCCTGCAGCCTCTGCCACACGCTGTAAAAAAGCCGCATTGTCCGCAAGATAACGCAGATCGATCACTTCCGCAGGCGAAGCCGCCTGAGCAAAAGGCAGATCTGGCGGGCCGCTACGCGTCTGCTGAGAAAGCAGCTTCGAGGGGTCCAGGGCACTTGGTTCAAAATTTGAGGTGGACTTATTTTCTGGCATATTTTTCTCCAAACGGTCGGTCGAGGGGCCTCTGCGGAGCAAACGAGCAACCGCTAAGGAACTGTCGCGCCTTAGCGAGACGCGAAGCAGAGCCCCTTCGAGCGAGTTCGCGATCACGACCGTAGCAAAGTGAGCATCCTGTTCCCAGTGCAGCCGCATCAGGAGCCGCACTGAAGAGAGAGCGTGTCTGAGACGAGAAGGGGCTGCTGCGGAGCAAGCGAGCGAGCAGCCGAGGCAGCTGGCCACGCTCAGCCGGGACCGCCGACCCGAGCGATTGTGAGCGCAGCGAACTTTTGAGCGAGGGCGACGGTGTCCGGGCGGGCGAAACATCTCGCTGGGGCTCCGGCCACGCCCGCCCCGCCTTGCAGCTACGGCACCAGCGTCGGCGTCAGATCCTCCTGCCACGGCAGACCAAAGCGGTTCAGATCCGCCATAAAGGGATCCGGATCAAAATGCTCGACCGTATAGACGCCGGGCTTCTTCCACAGACCCTGAACGAGCATGGAAGCTCCGATCATGGCCGGAACGCCCGTGGTATAGGAGACCGCCTGAGCTCCGGTTTCGCGGTAAGCTTCCTGGTGATCACAGATGTTGAAGAGGCGGTAGCTCTTCTCCTTGCCGTCCTTGATGCCGGTAAAAATGCAGCCAATGTTGGTCTTACCTTTGGTGCGGGGGCCGAGGCTCGCGGGATCGGGCAGGACGGCCTTGAGAAATTGCAGAGGCACGATTTGCTGACCTTCAAAGTCAATGGATTCGATGGAGGTCATGCCCACATTCTCGAGGCAGCGGAGGTGCGTCAGATAAGACTCGCCGAAGGTCATGAAGAAGCGGATGCGCTTAAGCCCGGGCATGGTCTGAATGAGGGACTCTTCCTCTTCATGGTAGAGCAAGTACATATCTTTCTTGCCGACTTCTTCAAAGTGATATTCCCGCTTGATTTCCATAGGTTTGGTTTCAACCCATTCGCCGTTTTCCCAGTAGCGCCCATTGGCCGAGACTTCGCGGATATTGATTTCGGGGTTGAAGTTGGTGGCAAAGGGATAGCCGTGGTCTCCGCCATTGCAGTCAAGAATATCGATCGTGTGAATTTCGTCAAAATGATGTTTGAGGGCGTAGGCACAGAAAACGGAGCAGACGCCCGGATCGAAACCGGAGCCGAGAAGCGCCGTAATGCCGGCTTCTTTGAAGCGATCCTGGTAGGCCCACTGCCATTTATACTCAAAATGCGCCGTGTCTTCGGGCTCGTAGTTTGCGGTATCGAGATAATCGGTCTTTGTTTCCAGACAGGCGTCCATGATGTGCAGATCCTGGTAGGGCAGGGCCAGGTTCATCACAAGGTCCGGTTTAAGTTCGCGGATCAGGGCGATAAGTTCGGGCACGTTGTCCGCATCCACCTGGCGGGCAGAGACTTTAATGCCCTGGCCCTGGATTTTGGCGGCCAGTTCCTCGCAGCGACTCAGCGTGCGGCTGGCAATCACCAGTTCGGAAAAAACTTCTTTATTTTCTACAATTTTATGGGCGGCAACGGTGGCGACTCCGCCAGCTCCGATCATCAATACTTTGCTCATACTATCCTCCCTTTTCTTTGCGTACTTATACAGTTGTGCTACCTGTTTAGTTTAACTTTTTGCACTGCCTGAGGCAAATTAGAGACATCTTTCTGCAGTTTTTGCAGCTGTCTGCTAAAATGGAGAAGATATACGGGGAAAGCCCGCAAAATGTATGGCACCTGAGTGAGCGACCGCTGTTCACAGCGCCTGGGCTTTTCACCAGCGACGCGCAACCCTTGCTCAGGCTCTAGGAGGTTACATCCATGATCGAATTGACGAAACAAAATCTACCCGAACCTGTATCCGTTTTTCGCTGGTTCTATGAACTGAACCAGATTCCCCGCGGTTCCGGCAATGAGAAGGGCGTGAGCGACTGGCTTCTTTCTGTGGCGAAAGGGATGAACCTCGAGGCCCATCAGGACAAGGCGCACAATATCATTATCAAAAAGCCCGCAAGCAAAGGCTATGAGGCTGCACCTGCTGTAATTCTGCAGGGTCATATGGATATGGTCTGCGAAAAGGTGGCGGAGTCCACGCATGATTTTGAAAAAGATCCGATCCGTATGCTCATCGACGGCGATACACTGCGGGCCGACGGCACAACGCTGGGCGGCGATGACGGCCTGGCTGTGGCCTATGCACTGGCTCTGCTCGAAGACGAGAAGCTTGTCCACCCCGCTCTTGAAGTGCTGATCACCACGAATGAAGAGACGGGCATGGATGGCGCGATGGCCATTCACGCTGCGATAAAAAACGGCGAAAAACCTTTATCTGGCAAACTTCTGCTCAATATCGACAATGAGGATGAGGGCGTTTTCCTCGTGGGGTGTGCGGGCGGCGCAAACTTTCAGGTTGCTCTTGCGGCCAAACGCGAAAAAACGGCGAAGCAGCCCGGCCTGACACTGAAGGTGTATGGCCTTAAGGGCGGCCATTCCGGTCAGAAGATTATCGAGGGCCGCGGCAACGCCATTAAGTTGCTTGCCCGCCTGCTGAATAAAGCGCGCTGCGCCTCCTGCCTGGACTCCGCCTGCACCGTCAACGAACTGCGTCTGGGCTGCTTTGAGGGCGGCTCCAAGCACAATGCCATTCCCCTGCTCGCCTTCAGCTGCTTTAGCGTCAAAGATGTCGCCAGAGCCAAAAAAGCGCTGGAAAGCGAAATCGCGGCCATCAAGCGTGAGTATGCGGTCATCGACCCTGACCTCTGCATCGAACTCGGCGAATGTACGCTCGAAGAAAGCTATAATCCCGACGTCTCGGCCAGACTCATCGACTATATCTTCTGCTCGCCCAATGGCGTCCAGTCCATGAGCCACGACATTCCCGGCCTCGTGCAGACCTCCCTCAACGTGGCGGTCCTGGAAAATACCCCGGAAGGCTTTAATCTCACCAGCAGCATTCGCTCTTCCCTGGCCTCTTCGAGTCAGGAAGTGCTTTACCGGCTGACCCGCCTTGCCGACCGCTGCGGCCTTGTCGCAAGCTCCAATGGCTCCTATCCGGCCTGGGAAATCAAAGAGGAATCACCGTTGCGCGATAAGGCCCTTGAGGTCTGGAAGGCCATGACTGGCCGTGAGGGCAAAATCGAAGCCATTCACGCCGGGGTAGAGTGCGGCCTCTTCAGCGAAGTGATGCCCGATGTGGATATGCTGAGCATGGGTCCGGATCTTGCCGATGTGCACACGCCGAATGAGCACCTTTCCATTCCCTCGGTCGGCCGCTGCTACGAATTTATTAAAAAGCTGCTCGCCGAACTGAAATAAATCTTTTTGCAAAATAAAGCCCCCGGCCAGATCTCTGACCAGGGGCTTTTTTAAGCTGCCAGAAGCTTAAAGGCCAACAGTGATGCTCTTCGCAGGGCAGACCGAAGCGCATTTGCCGCAGTGCGTGCAAAGCTCCGTATCGATCACCGCCAGTTTTTCCTTCAGGCTGATCGCCTGAACCGGGCAGTTTTTGACGCAGAGGCCACAGCCGATGCAGCCGATGTTGCAGACCTTGCGGACTTTAGCTCCGGGATCGGGGTTGGCGCAGCGATTGACATAAAGATCCGTGTATTTGGGCTCGATCTTGATGATCTGACGCGGGCAGGCACGGACGCAGGCGCCACAGGCGATGCACTTCTCCGGGTTCACTCTGGCAACGCCATGATTAACCTGAATGGCCCCATATTCGCAGGCGCGCACACAGTCGCCAAAGCCGAGACAACCATGACTGCAGCTCGAGGGTCCGCCATAAAGGCCGTTTGCTGTCGCGCAGCTATCGGAACCGCCATACTGATAGAGCACGCGTACGTGTTCGTTGCTGCCCTGGCAGTGAACGAGAGCGACTTTAGGAACGTAGGCCGCAGGCGCCTGGCCAAAGAAAGTGGCCACCTGGGCCGCCGTTTCCGCCCCACCGGCCGTACAGCGGTTAAAGGTCTTATCTTTGCCGCTGGCCAGCGCACTGGCGTAGCCCTGACAGCCGGAGTAGCCACAGCCACCGCAGTTGGCACCGGGCAAAATCTCCAGGAGCTGTTCCTCGCGCTCATCCGTTTCCACAGAAAAAAAGTGAAAGACAATGACAATGACAAGGGCCAGACCAAGAGCCAGCCCGGCGATGGCCAGCACTGCTGTGCTGATGCCATCGGCTAAAAGCGGCCGCAGTTCGGCAGACAGAAGGCTCAGAGTAATCAACATATGCGCCTCCTAAAACAGATTCTGCACCATGCCCTTAAAACCAAAGAAGGACACGGAGACAAGGCCGGAAGCGATCAGCGTAATGGGCAGACCCTGCAAAAACTTCGGCGGGTTGGATTCTTCCATCTTCGTGCGCACCCCGTTGAAAAGGAACATGGCAAGCATGTAACCCAGACCGGCGCCGACGCTGTTGAAAATGGAGGTCATAAAATTGTAGCTCTCGTTGATGTTGACGAACATAATGCCGAGAATGGCGCAGTTCGTGGTGATCAGGGGCAGGTAAATGCCCATCGCCCTGTAGAGAGGCGGAATACTTTTGTGAATAATCGCTTCAATCACCTGCACCACCGAGGCAATGACGAGGATGAAGACGAGGTTATCGAGGTAGCCGAGGCCCAGAGGCAGCAGCAGATAATAGTGAATCGGCCAGGTGCAGAGCGTGGCAATCAGCATGACAAAGGTCACGGCGACGCTCATGCCCATGGCATTCTTCAGATTTTTGCTGAGACCCAGGTAGGAGCAGATGCCCAGGAACTTGGAAAGAACCAGATTGTCGACCAGGATCACGCTAAACAGAATCATGAATAAAGCTTTCATGCTTGGGCTCCTTTCTCTTCGACCGCCTGAGCAGGGGGCGTCTCACGCCTGGCCACAGCGGCTTCAGCCAGATTTCCGGCAGGCTCTGCGGCTGTTTCAGCAAGCTTTCCGGCAGCACAGGCCGACTGCATGCCACAGGCCACACAGCCGCCAGCTTCGGCAGCCGCCAGGGCCGCATCAGGCCGGCGCTGATAAAACTTGCGGGTGAGCGCAAGGGCGATGGCCATCACCAGGCCGAAGACCATAAAGCCTCCGGGAGGCATGATAAAGATCAGGATAGGCTGCAGAGCTTTGCCGGGTCCCACAAAGGGGAGCTTCCAGCCAGCGATGCTGCCGGCTCCGAGCAGCTCTCGGATGCCGCCCATGAGGACAAGGGCGAGGGTAAAGCCAAGGCCCATACCAATCCCGTCGAGCACAGAGACCAGAGGCTTGTGCTTGCTGGCAAAGGCTTCGGCACGGCCGAGGATAATGCAGTTGACGGTAATCAGAGGCAGGAAAATGCCGAGGGCGTCGTTGAGGGACGGCACATAGGCCTGGAGCAAAAACTGCAGAATGGTGACGAAGCTCGCAATGACCGTAATGTAGCAGGGAATGCGAACCTTGTCAGGAATAAAATTGCGGATCAGCGAAATGACCAGATTGGAAAGAGCCAGAACAAAGGTCGCAGCAAGACCCATGCCCAGACCGTTAATCAGGGAGGTCGTGACCGCCAGCGAAGGGCAGGTTCCGAGAACGAGCACCAGCAGCGGATTCTGCTGGAGGATGCCCTTAGTAAATTCCTTTAAGTAAGATGTTTTTTCTTTTTTGAGTTCAGACATAAGCGCCTCCTCCCTATTTCTGCTCCATGGCCAGAACGGCGGCGTAGAAAGCTCTCGCCTGGTTGACGGCAGTGCAGACGGCGTTGGAAGAGATCGTTGCTGCGGAGACCGCGTCAATCTTCGTCCAGGTGACATCCGTATCCTTGCCTTCTGTCTTCGCGTAGAAGCGGACGTCAGGCTCGTCGTTCACAAACTGGCTGTAAAAAGCTTCTTCATGGACGCGCTGGCCCAGGCCCGGCGTCTCATCGTTGGCCGGCAGGTCCAGTCCGCTGACTGCTCCGTTGGCATTGAGGGCAATATAGACCGGCACCTGGCCACCATAGCCGCGGGATTGAGAGAGAAGCAGCCAGCCGCCCTCACTGCCGTCTTTATTCATTACTTTTTCGAGGCTGAGAATCTTATCTTCGTCTTCGGGGCGGAGCAGATCTTCCCTGGCCTCAAATTTTTCAGCTTCGGGGAAGAGCTTCTGCTTGGACTCCATCTGAGCCGATATTTCCTGCGCCGCACGGGCATCACGGGTCACCTCGCTGGTCAGCGCCAGCAGGGCCGTGGAAATCATGCAGATCAACGTAAGAATAAGAACGGGCCAGAGACCTTGATTGAGTTTCTTTTTCATGTTCATGGCTCAGGCCTCCTTTTCCTGCAGGCGGAGGGCGGCTTTTCTCTCCTTGCGGGGATACTTGCTGGTCAGCCGCTCAATGTGCGGGGTGAGGATATTCATGAGCAGAATGGAATAGGAAACCCCTTCTGAGGAGGATCCGTACATGCGGATGAGCCCGGTGAGAATGCCGCAGCCAATGCCGAAAATGATTTTGCCATTGCGGTTCACGGGGCTGGTGACATAGTCCGTCGCCATAAAGAAAGCGCCCAGGATAAGTCCGCCATTGAGCAGCTGAACCAGAGGATCCGCTCCGCAAAGCCAGGTGAATAGCAGAGCCGTGCCGATGTAGGCGACAGGGATGCTGAGGTCGATCACCTTGCGGGCGAGCAGATAAATCGCTCCGATAAGCAGGGCCGCGATGGAAACTTCGCCGATCACTCCAGCCTTACAGCCAATGAAAGATTCGAAAAGAGTGGGCATCGCCGCCGCTTCATTAGCCGGATCCATATTGAGCAGAGCATTGTGCAGAGGCGTTGCCTGCGAGACCAGATCCAGGCTCGAAAATAAGTTTTTCGGGGCAAAACCCGCAGCCGCCGCACCGTTTCCCAGGCCGTTGCTAAAGATACCCTTGATCACATAATGGGTCATCTCAGCCGGGAAGGAGATGAGCATGAGCACGCGCGCCGTAAGGGCGGGGTTCACAAAGTTCATGCCAATGCCGCCGAAGGCCTGTTTGGCCACGACAATGGCGAAGAAGGAGCCGACCACGGCCATCCAGTAGGGAAAGTCGGCCGGCAGGTTGAAAGCCAGCAGCATGCCGGTCACCACGGCGCTCCAGTCGCTGATGGTCTGTGGCCGCTTCATGAGCAGGCGTGAAAGGTATTCAAAAAAGACCGAGGAGAGAACGCAGACCGAGGTCAGAGCCAGCACACGCACGCCAAAGAAATAACACGCCACTAACAGGGCCGGCACAAGGGCAATACAGACATCCCGCATGATCGAGGCGGTGCTGTCCTGGTGCCGGACATGAGGCGATGCGGAAACTCGTAGAATCATGCTTTTGCCTCCTTTGCGGCGCTTTCAGCCGCAGCGGCCTGGGCGCTGGCGGCAGCTTCCGCCTGGGCTTTGGCCTCAGCTGCTGCTTTTGCGGCAGCCTTTTTGATGGCGTCATCGGCTCTCAGCAGGTTCTTACCGATGCGAATATTTTGCACAAGATAGCGCTTGGCGGGACAGATGAAGGTGCAGGACCCGCATTCGATGCAGTCCATGATCTCATAATCGCGCAGCGCTTCGACATTGTTTTCACGGGAGTAGCGATCAAGTTTGGTCGGCATCAGCTCCATGGGGCAGACCCGGCTGCAGCGTCCGCAGTGGATGCAGGGTCCTTCTTCCGGAAGCTCGGCACTTTCAGTGTCGAAAACCAGAATGGCATTGTTCATCTTGATGATGGGGCTGTCGACATTTTTGACCGCAACGCCCATCATCGGACCGCCCATGATGATTTTACCCGGCACTTTATCAAAGCCGCCGGAAATCTCAATGAGATCGGAAATCAGAGCGCCGATAGGAACACTATAGAGGCCCTGACGGTTGAGCGCTGGCCCGGTCATGGTGAGATTGCGGCGGGTCAGAGGCATACCGTCTTTGAGATACGTGGCCACGGTGCGAATCGTGCTGACATTCATAACCAGACAGCCGACATCGTGAGGCAGGCCGCCAGAGGGGACTTGTCGTCCCGTAAGACTGCGGATCAGGACTTTCTCCGCACCCTGGGGATACATGGTCTCCATGGCTTCGAGCTCGATCGTCTGACCTTCTTCTGCAGGATTTTCCTTGATCGCTTCCTCGAGAGTCTGAATGGCGAGAGGCTTGTTATTTTCAACCCCGATGATGCAGTGGGGAATCTCGCACCATTTCATCACATGATGAATGCCTTCGAGGATTTCGCTGGCGTGGGCGCACATAAGCCAATCATCGGAGGTGATATAGGGTTCGCATTCCATGCCGTTCACAAGCAGTCGGTCGATCTTTTTATCCGGAGGAGGGGCCAGCTTGAAGTGTACGGGAAAGCCTGCGCCGCCAAGGCCAACCAGGCCGCAGGCACGCACAGCAGCCACAAAATCCTCACGTGAGTGGACTTCCGGAACGCTGAGGCCCTCCCAGGGCGTAAACTTCTTGTCGTTTTTAATCTCAACAACGTCGCATTCCCGGCCATTACTCTGCATTTCCTTAGTAATGGCTGAGACCTCACCCGATACGCTGGAATGAATGGGCACTCCCATCGCAGCGATCGGCTCGCCGATCATCTGACCGACCTGAACCTTGTCTCCGACGCTGACGCAGACTTTACAAGGCGGGCCGATTTGCATGCTCATAGGAATACGGACGAGAGGAATGTCGTTAAGTTTTCTCAGCTCAAAACCTGCGGTGTTCTTATGGGAATTGGGATGAACACCGACAGGATGGCGTTTGTAATCACGCATACTGTTCTCCTTTTGCTCCTCTGTTTCGGTTTCTCGCTTAAATTTGACTTGTCGGCCATTAGACCTGTCGGTCATTTGACTTTTCGGTCAAAAGAACACGGTCTTCCTCGCGGAAACCCTTACTAATATAACATAATCACTTAAAAATCGTTAACTTCTTGGGCAACTCATTTTCTATGCTCCGGGCTGGTGCTGGACGTGTCCATTTCCGCCCGTTATAATATTTTCAAACGTTCACAAGTTCGGCGGCTGCGCAGCCGCAGGAGGAATTATATGCACATAAAAACGTGGAAGACTTGCCTGCCCTCGTTTTTCTCCCTGATATTAGCCGTCTTTATTCTGTCCCTTGCGACAGCTCCGCTTGCCCCCATTTTTGCAGAAGAGGCTCCGGCCGCAGAGGAGGAAGCTCCGGCAGAAGCGGCCGAACAACAACCGGATCCGGTAGCGGCTGATGTTTTCTACATTGATATCAGTGTGGATTGGGGCGATGTTCCCGCCGAGCAGATTCCCGACTCTCTCTACCTGACGGTAGTGCCGGATGGTATCGCTTTTATGGCCAGCAATGTGCTCTTCGATGCCGAACATGAGTGGAAGGCTCAGGTCCAGGCTCTGCCAGGCACCAAACATCTCGAAGTCAAAGAAGATAAAATCGATGGTCTCGAAGATCGTCTTCTGGGCAACGTTGAAGAAGGCTATCAGCTGCAGTATTTTCCGCTGGGCCAGATGCCCAAAGACAATGCCGCTACGGCAACACGCAACGTGCAGCCCCACGACGGCACCTATGCCGGTGTGGAAACCCGAAAGGTGTCCATCACCGAGCGAGCGCCGGGAGCCGTGGCCATTTCCACCCGGGAAGGAGAATCCCTGACCCCCTCAGAACTTGCCGAACGACAGCTGCAGGCTGAGCTGGAAGCTCAGGGTCTGGTCATGCCCAACCGCACCCTTTACATGATTGGTGTGATTATTTGCCTGATTCTCATCGTTGTCGTCATTACTCTGCGCATCTTGCTGGGCAGGCATCACTAATATTCACTTATATTCAGGGAAAATAGCGGCGGGCGGTGCTCAGGCGCGCGAGCAGCTCCGGCTGATCGTCGAGGTCGATGATACGAATTTCAGAACTGTTGTTCAGGATCGTCAACGCGCGGCTCTTATCAATCATCATCGCGGCAGTTGTGATTTTATCCGCCTCTTCTCCACTGTGGAAAAAAAGCACATCCCCGGCCCGAAAGAGGGAGGGGCGAGCCAGATTCGTGCTCACATCGCGGATGATGTCCGCCTCCTGACCAACCCGGGACTGAGCTTCCAGCGTGCGGGGTAGATCCAGGCCGTTGACGCGGGCCGAAATAAAGATCACACCGGCCATATCCGCACCGTTTTTACTGAGACCTCCGGGAATAACCCGGCTTCCGTAAAAGTTCATAGCTGAACTGACAAAAAGCTCTGTCGCTTTGGCAGGCACAGGGATGGCCTCCGCAGGCGCAAGCAGCTGGATCCCATCCGTATTCATCCACCCTTCCTTCCCGTCAGGAAGCCTGAGGCGTAACACTTTTTCGACCTGTGCATCGGCATAAAGCAGCGAACCCATCGGCGCTTCCATAAGAAGACTCCCGGCAATGCCATGGCTCATGATGCGTTTGAGCGGCGATAGCACCAGGGCGCGGCCTTTTAGCCCATCTTTACGGATCGTCCCCAGGTCTGTAGAGACGCCGCTGCGTGACACATAACCCTCTCCCAGGCCTTCCAGACGAATTTTCAACTGACGGTCACCGACAAGACCCAGCACCTCCATTTTTTCACCAAAAAGCGCGCCGCTGATCCGGACCGCGTTCCGGTCGGCTCCATCATAAATGGGCAATTCTCCGCTTGCAGAGATCACCATATCTCCCACCTTGACACTGTCGGAGGCGGCAGCTTGCTCCAGCCGGGCGTTAGCTTCCATCCCGGCTCCTTCACTTGCCTTATTGCTGTCAGATTCTGTGCGCAGGAGGGCTGGCAAGAGCACGAAAATCAAAAGGACAAGCAAAACTGTAAGACCCAGAGGCAGCAGCCATGGCGGCAGGCGTCGGGCCGGCTTATTCAGGTAAATCGGCTTTCCACCGGCTCGTTTCGAGCCTTTTTCCTTATCTTTCCCGTTGCCAAAAAGGTACTGCGCCATACTTACTCCGGACAGGTGAACAACAAAGTGACCTGGGCTGCAGCCAGGCTTGCCGTATGCGAAAGCGAGAGGCTAGTCGAAAGCAGACGGCCGTGACGGGCGGCCAGTTCCAGGGCTTTTTCGCTCAGTTCAAGCCGAGGTGCGCCCTTTTCATCTTTGCGAATATGCAGGTCATGAAATCCGAGGCCTTCCTCTCCCCATAACCCACAGCCCAGGGCCTTGGCGCAGGCTTCTTTGGCCGCAAAAAAAGCGGCCAGGCTCTCGCTGCGGCCTGCACAGAGCCTCAGTTCTTCGCGATCAAAGAGCCTTTCCTCCAGGCGTCCCTCCCGTCGTCTCAGCTTTTCCGCAAAGCGCGGCAGTTCCACCAGATCAAGCCCGTTGCGAAGCACGAGCTGCTCGTTCAAGCGGCTGTTCATCTTTGCTGGCTGCGCTGCTTTTTGGCTGCTTCCAGGCGCAGATCAGGACCCAGCATGGGAATGAGCACAAAATCGCCGATGAGGCGGCTGCCCACCCGCTCATCGTAGCGGCTGGAAAAAGCCGTCGGCTCCAGGTTGCAGGTCAGCAGGGTACATTTATTTTTGAGGGCGAGGCGCTGATCCAGAAGCTGAATCAGATCGCTGTAAGCGCGCTCACCTCCTGCCTCGGAACCGAGATCATCAAGAATCAGACAGTCTGCCGTCTCCACAAGCGAAACTCGATCTCTTGTGGTTTGCAGCTCTTCCGGGTCAGGATTAAAGCTCTGTTCCAGAACCCTCAGGCGGGCCTTGAGGTCAATAAAACGCATCACGCGCAGAAAGGCCACGCGGTAACCCCGCTCCCTGAGGGCATTGCCAAAGGCAGCGGCGGCCCAGGTCTTACCTGTTCCGGGCTTACCGAAAAAGCAAAGATTCTGCGGCTGCTCGGGAAAACGCTCCAGCATGGCCAGAAGTCGCCTGTGAATCTCCGCCGCGGCTTCGCGGGGAGAAAGCTTGCCGCTGAGCCATTCCGGCCGCTTCTCTGCTGTAAAGAGAGAGAGATCAAAGCGCTCCAGGCGGGCGTCCTCCGGCGGAGGAAAAGCCACCCCCGAGCGCTCCTCAAGCTGGCGCAGAATGTCTTCCGCACAGCGGCAGAGCCGCCCCTGATAAAGGCCGCTGTCATGACAGAGAGGACAGAGGCTGAGCGCATCATCCGAGAGCGCCGCCTCCGCTGCATAACGTTCTTCCAGTTCTTTTGAAATGCTTTTAAGCTGTTTCCTCAGCTCTTCTTTCAGGCCAGGCAGCTCGTTATCCTGATTCAGCCCAGCCAACACCATGCGAACCCCGGCACGTCGCTTCTTCATCTCAAGCTCCGCAATTTCAGGGTCCCGGCGCGCCAGATCTTCCCGCAGCCGCTGGCCGCGGGCGGCTTTTTCACGGCAGCGCAGCGCATAGACAGCACGAAGCCTTTCCGGAATGAGTGTTTCCTGCATAGAGTTCATGTCAGCTCCTTGAATGATCCAATAGGCCTGTTCCGCGCACTCGAGCAAAAGGCAGCTCCACTCCGCCGGAACTTTTTCGCCGTCCCGGCGAAGGATGAACTTTCCCAGACTGCTGCATCGGACGAAAGCACGCCGGCAGACCAGGACTTATCCCATGCTCTCGGATCCCTTCGACTTTCCTTCTCTGTCATCAGAATTGATCCCCTCAGCACTGAAAGAATAAAGCTGCTCAATTTCGCTTTTCTCATACCGGCGTTGCTCAAAGTTGGCGGCAGGACCTTTCGGCGAAGCTCCAGCTGCGAAAGTGCCGGAGCTGCGGCCGCCCTGTTCGCGAAAGCGCTGACTGCGCTTCTGCTCAAAAGCCTGAACCTCAGCAAGGCTGCTGAGCCCGGCGTTCTTCCATTCCTGGAGAATACGGTCGATGTACTGGAGATTGGCCGATGACCTGAGACTGCCACGTCGCAGGGCTTCATCAATAATCTCAAAAGAGAACGCCCATTCGTTGGTCCAGCGATCAATCAGCTCCAGTTGATACTCATTCAACTCGCTGCGCAGGCGCAGCTTTTTGCGCACACGCTCTGCGACAGACTTAAGCCGGTTATAGCGGTCAAAATAATGGGAAAGCTCGGCAAAACTGTGCACGCCATTGGCCGCCCAGTTGGCTGCGATTGAGGCCGCATAGCTCGATGAACCGAGCTTGTTATATTGTTTGGCTTCCTGAAAAAGCGCATAGACGACATCCGGATCGAACTTGTATTGTTCAAACCAACGATCTATTTCACGGTAAAAATAGCTGGGCATGAGACCCTGGAAAAAGGTGTCGCTGATCTGTCGAATGACGGCTTCGCGGCGTTGGCGCAGTTCCGGATCGATCGTGAGCAAGGGGGAAATACGGCCCTGAAGGGCGCGCTTGTTCTCGCGCTCAATCGCCCACAAGTCGGTGAGCACCAGACCATCCTCATCCAGGGCAATAAGGCCTCCGGCGACCAGCCGCGAAAGGGCATCGGCCACTTCGTTGCCGCTGAGCGAAAGCGCTGCAGCAAGTTCCGCTTCTTCCAAAGCCTCCCGGCCCGACGCCGCAGCAGCAAGCAGCCAGAGGTAGAGCTTCAGCGCATGCCCATCCAGGCGCGTCATGCACTCGCGTACAAAGTAGAGTGGAAGCTCGAAGGAGCCGCTGTTTTCACTTTTTTCCCGTGCGATTTTCATGGTCTTTCATTATAGCATAGTGCGCAGCTTCTACTTAAAAAGAGGCCGCTGATCAGGACAGATCAGCGGCCTCCGGCTTTGAAAGTTGGTCGCTTACACTATTTTTCCACTCTCAGCGCCTATTTTTCTTCTTCCAGCGGTCCGCCATATCTGGCCATACGCAGATAGCTCTCATAGCGCTCATCTGCGGCCTCATGGGCGTGCTCAAAGATGGCGTTGACTTCTTCTTCACTGAACTTCTTAGCCAGCGAGGTATAGCGCACCTCCTGCTTCAGGAAGTCGGTGTACGGACGCGTCGGGGCCTTGGAATCCAGCGTGAAGGGGTTTTTGCCTTCTTTCTTGAGATCCGGGTTGTAGCGATAGAGATGCCAGTAGCCGGTCTCAACCGCATCTTTTTCACGGGTCTGGGAGACGGTCATGCCACCGCGGATGCCGTGGTTGATGCAGGGAGCATAAGCGATGACGAGCGAAGGTCCTTTGTAGGCTTCGGCCTCGCGCAGGGCTTTCAGCGTCTGCGCCTGGTTCGCGCCCATGGCGATCTGAGCCACATAGACATAACCGTAGGTCATGGCCATAGCGCCGAGGTCTTTCTTCTTGGTCCTCTTGCCGCCAGCTGCGAACTGAGCCACCGCACCGACCGGAGTCGCTTTGGAGGCCTGACCGCCGGTGTTAGAGTAAACTTCGGTGTCGAGAATCAGAATGTTGATATCTTCGTCTGCGGAGAGCACGTGATCGAGTCCGCCGTAGCCGATATCGTAGGCATAGCCGTCACCGCCGACAATCCAGAAGGAACGCTTGGAGAGGTAGTCCTTAAGCTCCAGAGCAGCCTTAGCATCTTCATCGTTGCAGTTTTCGAGCGAGCCGACGAGTTTTGCCGTCGCTTCGAGCGTGGCTTCGGAATCATCCATATCCTTGCGGAAAGCGGCAATCTCTTCTTTCAGTTTGCCTTTTTCTTCCAGAGCCTGGAGATGATCCAGCGCACGTGCTCTCAGCTGTTTCTGAGCCACCAGCATACCGAAGCCGTGTTCGGCCGCATCCTCAAAGAGGGAGTTGGACCAGGCAATACCCTTGCCCTCGCTGTTCTTGCGCCAGGGCGTGGAAGGAGCCGAGCCACCATAGATGGAGGAGCAGCCCGTCGCGTTGGAGATTTGCATGCGATCGCCGAAGAGCTGGCTGACCAGCTTGAGGTACGGAGTTTCACCGCAGCCCGCGCAGGCGCCGGAGAACTCGAAGAGCGGCTGTTCAAACTGGCTGCCCTTGACGGTGCTCTTGTTCATCGGATTGGCTTTGCGCGGCAGGCTGTTGCCGTATTTCCAGTTTTCAGCCTGTTCAGGATGCTCTTCCAGCGGCTGCATGGTAAGGGCCTTCTCTTTGGCCGGGCAGACATTGGCGCAGGAGCCACAGCCCGTGCAGTCCAGAGCGGAAGGCTGAATGCGATAGCGATACTGCTCGTAAGGCTTCGCGCCCTGTTTGGTCACAAAGCTCTCAGGCGCGTTCTTCGCTTCTTCTTCGCTGAGGAGGAAGGGGCGGATGACAGCGTGGGGGCAGACGTAGGAGCACTGGTTACACTGAATGCAGTTGTCCGGATTCCAGATCGGGATATTCACGGCGATGCCGCGTTTCTCAAACTCGGTGGTGCCGGAGGGGAAGGAACCATCTTCACGTCCCACAAAGGTGGAAACGGGGAGCGTGTCGCCCTTCTGAGCATTCATAACATCGGCGACATTGGCGATGAAATCAGGGACTTCACGCAGCGGGCGGGCCTCATCCTGAGCATCTTTCCACTCAGCCGGGACCTTAAATTCGCGATAGCTGTCGATGCCGGCATCTACGGCGGCGTAGTTCATGTTGACGATCTTCTCGCCCTTGTGACCGTAGGATTTGACGATCGCTTCCTTCATGTACTTCACAGCGTCATCAACGGGAATAACCTTGGTGATGGCAAAGAAAGCCGCCTGGCAGATCGTATTGACACGGTTGCCAAGGCCAATTTTCTCACCAAGTTCAATGGCGTTGATGACATAGAATTTGATCTCATTCTCCGCCAGGAAACGCTTGATGTGGCCGGGCAGATTCTGCTCGATCTCGGCGTCGCTCCAGGCCGTATTGAGCAGGAAGGAGCCGCCCTTCTTCAGCGCTCCGAGAATATCGTAGTGATACACATAGCTCTGGTTGTGGCAGGCCACAAAGTCGGCCTTATCGACCAGGTAAGGCGCACGGATGGGCGTGTGGCCGAAGCGCAGATCAGAGATCGTGATACCACCGGATTTCTTTGAGTCGTAGCTGAAGTAAGCCTGAGCGTACATGTCCGTGTGGTCGCCGATAATCTTGATGGAGTTTTTGTTGGCGCCGACCGTTCCGTCTGAGCCAAGACCCCAGAAGCGGCAGGCGATTGTGCCCTTGGGAGAGACATCGTGGTTCTCGCCGATGGTCAGGGAGAGATGGGTTACATCGTCGTTAATACCCACGGTGAAACGCTGTTTGGCATCCGTCTTCTTAAGCTCGTTGAAAACAGCGAAGATCTGCGCCGGAGTGGTGTCCTTGGAGCTGAGGCCGTAACGTCCACCGATGATCGAGGGGGCATTGGCTTCGCCCTTGAAGGCGTTGACCACGTCGAGATAGAGAGGTTCGCCATCAGCGCCGGGCTCTTTGCAGCGGTCGAGGACGGCAATATGCTTCGCCGTAGCCGGGATAGCGTTGCGCAGATGTTTGACGGAGAAAGGACGATAGAGGTGAACGTTGACCACGCCGACCTTTTCGCCATGAGCGTTGAGATAATCCACGGCGGCGCAGCAGGTCTCAAAGACAGCGCCCATGCAGATGATGACGCGCTCGGCGTCTTCAGCGCCGTGGTAGTTGAAGAGTTTGTATTCACGGCCGGTCAGCTTGCTGATCTCGCCCATGTATTCTTCCACAATGCCAGGAAGCTTGTCGTAGAAGGGATTCGCCGCCTCGCTGGCCTGGAAGAAGATGTCCGGGTTCTGCGCCGTGCCGCGGGTTACGGGGTGGTTCGGCGAAAGAGCACGGGAGCGGAAGGCTTCCACCGCTTTCATGTCGACTAGGCCTTTGAGATCGTCATAGTCCAGCAGTTCGATCTTCTGAATTTCATGAGAAGTCCTGAAACCGTCGAAGAAATGCAGGAAAGGAACGCGACCCTTGATGGCCGTCAGATGCGCGACAGCAGCCAGGTCGTGAGCTTCCTGAACGCTGGAAGAGGCGAGCATGGCAAAACCGGTCTGGCGGCAGGCCATCACGTCGGAGTGATCGCCAAAAATAGAGAGGCTGTGCGTAGCCAGCGTGCGGGCGGCAATATGGAAGACACCAGGGAGCAGTTCTCCCGCGATCTTGTACATATTCGGAACCATGAGCAGGAGACCCTGAGAAGCGGTAAAGGTTGTGGTCAGGGCGCCGGTTCCCAGAGAACCATGGACGACACCGGCAGCGCCGCCCTCAGACTGCATTTCCACCACATGGACCGGCTGGCCGAAAATATTTTTGCGGCCCTGCTGCGACCATTTGTCAACGTAGTCCGCCATCGGTGAAGAAGGCGTAATGGGGTAAATTCCCGCAACTTCTGTGAAGGCGTAAGCGGTCCAGGCGGCCGCGGTATTGCCATCCATTGTCATAAACTTCTTTTCTTTTGCCATCGTTCTCTCCTTTATATTTGCGTTAGCTTCTCTGCCCTCCGGCTGCGCGAGCGGCGCAGGTCAAGAAAGCAGGCAAGTCAAAACACGCTCTGCTGTTTCTAAGTATAACATGAGTTTTCTATCCCGGCGGAGCGTTTTTAAGCTCAGCACGAAGTCATCTGCGAACTTTTTCGCTGCGCAAAGCCAGCTGCAATTTGCAGGTCAGCGCGGGAAGCGCCAGCCGGAAAACTCTTTGCCCTCGCTCTCAGGCCAGGGCAATGGCGGCAAAGTCATCGGCCTTGAGGGAAGCCCCGCCGACAAGTCCGCCGTCGATATCTTTCGCCGCAAAAAGTTCAGCGGCATTGGCGGCCTTCACGGAACCGCCGTAAAGGATCTGCAGGTGCTGCGCAGCGTGCTGTCCATAGAGCTTTTCGACTTCGCCGCGGATAAAGGCACAGACCTCCTGAGCCTGCGCGCTCGTCGCGGTCTTGCCGGTACCGATCGCCCAGATCGGTTCGTAAGCGATGATGAGAAAGCCGAGTTCACGCTCGCTGATGCCCTCAAGAGCTGCTTTGACCTGGCGGCCAATAAGCTCGAAAGTCTGACCCGATTCGCGCTGTTCCAGGCTCTCGCCGACGCAGACAATGGGGCGCAGACCCCACTGGCGTGCGGCCTTGATTTTCTCGTTGATGAATTCGTCCGTCTCACCAAAATAGGCGCGGCGTTCGCTGTGACCGAGAATCACGTAGGACACGCCCATTTCGGCAAGCATCTTCGGGGAGATTTCGCCGGTAAAAGCGCCCTCATCTTTGACATAGCAATTCTCCGCGGCAATGCGCACGCCCGTGCCCGCACAAAGCTTGAGAGCCGTTTCCAGCACCGTGTAGGGAACGCCGAGAATCACGCGATCTTCGCTGTCTTTGATCTGAGGCAGCAGGGCGTTGATGATTTTGGCTGCGGCCTTCGGGGTTCCAGCATTCATCTTCCAGTTGCCCGCAGCCACAATGCGGCGTTTGCCATCTTCCGCCAGAGCATTGTCGAGATTGTCGATGCCGGGAAGCACCTTGCCCTCCAGGTATTCCAGAGAGGCTCCGCCACCCGTGGAAATATGCGTGACCTGATCAGCAAAGCCCAGTTTTTCGACAGCAGCGGCCGAATCGCCGCCCCCGATGATCGAAACCGCCGGAGATTCCGCGACGGCCCGGGCCATCTGACGTGTGCCCTCGGCAAAAGCCGGAAATTCGAAAACACCCATGGGGCCGTTCCAGACGATCGTGCCGGCCCTGGCCAGAACCTCGCTGTAACGCTCAATCGTTTTCGGACCAATATCCAACCCCATAAGATCCGCGGGAATCTGCTCCACCGTCACAGGCTCGGCCTCGGCGGAAAATTCCTTCGCACAGACATGATCTTCCGGCAGCAAAAGCTGCACGTTCAGTTCTTTGGCCCGCGCGATCAGCTCCCGGGCCAGGTCGATCTTGTCGGCCTCGAGAAGCGACTGCCCCACTTCCCTGCCTTCCGCGGCGAGGAAGGTATAGGCCATGCCGCCGCCGATGAGAAGACTGTCGACTTTATTGAGCAGATTGGAAATCACGCCGATCTTATCGGACACTTTCGCGCCGCCGAGAATAGCCACAAAGGGACGGGCCGGATCTTTGAGCGCCTTGCCCATGACGCTGAGTTCTTTTTCAATCAAAAGACCGGGCGCTGAGGGCAGAAAGTTCGCCAAACCATAGGTCGAGGCGTGAGCGCGGTGCGCCGTACCAAAAGCGTCGTTGACATAGAAGTCGGCAAAGGAGGCCAGTTTTTTCGCAAAGGCGATATCGTTGGCCGTCTCCTCGGCATGGAAACGCACGTTTTCAAGCAGCAGCACATCGCCGGGCGCGAGCGCCGCCACCTGTTTTTCGGCATCTTCGCCGATCACATCGGCGGCGAGCTTGACCTTCCTGCCGAGCAGCTCGCTCAGGCGGGCAGCCACCGGTTTCATGGAAAATTTTTCCTCCGGGCCGTTCTTAGGGCGTCCCAGATGCGAAACGCAAATCACCGCTGCACCCTTTTTCAGCAGCAGCTCCAGGGTCGGCAGCGAAGCGCGTATGCGTTTGTCATCCGTAATCTCGCCCGTCTTTTTATCCTGAGGAACGTTAAAGTCCACGCGGCAAATGACGCGCTTCCCCTCGAGGGGAATATCCTGCAAATGCTTCCAAGTCGCTTTTATCATAGAAAAACCTCCCGTGCTATAATCAACGATATCTGTTCTGTGCTGCAAAAACAGCCTCTCCCGCCGGACGCGCCGGGCTACATAGCCCTTCTATTTTAGCGCGGATTGCCGACTGTGGAAACATTGAGCGTAGAAAGAAGCTTATGAAAGCCCTGATCAGCCTGATTATTCCCTGCTATAACGAAGAAGAACAACTGCCGGAAACCCTTCGCGAAATTCCCGCGCAGCTGCCTGAAAGCTTCGATTTCGAGCTGCTATTTGTCGACGATGGTTCAACGGATCAAAGCTGGGCCATCATCCAGGAGGCTTCCGCCAGGGATTCTCGGGTGCGTGGCCTGCGCTTTTCCCGCAACTTCGGCAAAGAAGCGGCTCTGGTGGCCGGTCTCGAAGAGGCCCGGGGCGACGCCGTCGTCATTATGGACTGCGATCTGCAGCTCCCCCCGCGTTACCTGCCGGAAATGCTGAAACTCTGGCAGGAAGGCGCTGAGATTGTCGAAGGGGTCAAGGAGAGCCGTCAGAAGGAATCCCTTGCCTCGCGCCTGAGCGCCGGACTATTTTATCGACTCTTTGCTCAGGCCTCCGGCATGCAGCTCAAAAACGCCTCCGACTTCAAATTGCTTGACCGCAAGGTCGTCGATGTCTGGCAGCAGCTCCCGGAAAAAGATCCTTTCTTCCGTGGCCTGGCCGCCTGGGTGGGCTTTCGCCGTGAGAGCTTCCGCTTTCATGTCGACGAGCGTCAGCATGGGCAAAGCAAGTGGTCGCTCAAAAAGCTCTTTCGTCTCTCGCTCGACGCGCTCACCGGCTTTTCCGCAAAACCCCTCCGACTGATCGCCATCGTGGGTCTCCTGCTGGAACTGGCTTTTGTGGTCACTGGCCTGGTCAGCCTGATCAGGCTCGCATCGGGTCGCGCGCTGAGCGCATTTAACGGAGTCATTTTACTCCAGCTTCTGATCGGCGGCCTGATTCTCCTGGCCCTGGGCCTGCACGGCATCTATATCGGCCGACTGTACGAGAGCAGCAAAGATCGCCCGCGCTATATTTTAAGCGAGCGCTGCGGGGGGCACTCATCTTCATGAGCGAAAAACCGGCCAGCAGCATCGACCGAAATCTGGCTTGCAGAATCGACCAGCTCACCCGGGAAGGCAGTGTGGATTTTCATCTGCACAGCAGCTTTTCCGATGGCAGCGAAACGCCGCAAACCATCGTCAAACTGATGATCGGTGCAGGGCTGCGCGCCTTTGCCCTCACCGATCACGATACGACAAAAGGCATCGTCCAGGCCGCCGCGCTGCTGGAAAAGCTGTCCGCTGCTGCCCCTTTACTCCATACTGCAAGCCCTGACAGGCTGGATCGAGAGAAACCGAGGAGCGACTTACACACATGTTTTAGAGAGACGATCTTCCCTTCATCCCTCCCCCTGTTTTTCCCAGGGGTCGAACTCTCCTGCGAATTTGAGGGACAGGAAGTGCATGTTCTCGCCTATTTCTGGAAGAAAGAAGCGGCCTTTAAGCTGCGTCCTTACCTGCGGACGCTTGGCCGTTCGCGCGAAAAGCGCAATCGACAAATGATCGAGCGCCTTCGCGAGCTGGGCTTTGCCATCAGCATGGAAGAGCTTCGCTCCCTGGCCGAAAACAAAGTGGGACGCGTGCACATGGGTCTGTGGCTCATGCAGCACGGGGCCGTTCAGGATATGAGCGAGGCCTTTGAGCGTTATCTCGGTCGGGACGGCCTCGCCTATATTCCGCGCGAACGAAAGAGCGTCGGCGAGAGCATCCAGCACGTGCACGAGGCCGGCGGGGTGGCGTTTATCGCTCACCCCCACGAGTATGGCTGGTGCGAAGAAAACTCCCTGCTACGGAAAAAAATAGAAAGGCTGCTGCCCTGCGGTCTCGATGGCATCGAAGCCTTTCACAGCCAGGCCTCGCCCGAAGCCCGCGCCCTTGCGCTGGCAGTGGCGGAGCAGTTTTCGCTCCCGGTCTGTGCGGGCAGTGACTGGCATGGCAGCAATCGCCCCGGCCGGGACTTCTATAAAAAAGGCTCAACGTTTCTCTAAAACCAGAACAATCTTAAAGCTCTGAAGGATGCCGTGGATACGGCAATACCTGAGTTCAAGCGATTTAATATTGTTGAAAATGAGGTGCGAAATGTCATCTGAAGATCAGATCGAATTTACCCTCTTGACTTCAACAGAGCGCAGCAGAGTGAGGCTGATCTGAGCCGCGAAGCAGCGCGTCAGGGACCCGGGTTAGGCTGCACAGGCACCGGGGTGAGCGGGCCGAGAGGGCTATAGGGCAGGCCGTTGGGAAACATCGTGTCCGGGGCGATGGCAGAAGGTTGCGTTTCCGACTGTTTTTCAATCTGGCCGTCCGCGCCGGTACGGGTGTTCGGGTTAAGGGCCACAACGCCGCCGGATCCGGGGTAGATGTGATCGTACATGAGTTCAGATTTGACGACCTGTCCGTCGACGGTATAGGTCTTGTAAACTTTGACGTGACGATTTTGACGGGGCTTCACTTTTTCAGAGCTTTCGTCAATGGGCACGCTGGCATCGCGTGTCACCATGGGCTTTTCATCTGAATCCCATTTTTCCAGTTCTTCGACATAGAGATCAATTTCGGCATTGTCAGGGTTCGGCGGGCCATAAAAATCGAAGGCCAGCTGCGAGCCGTCAAAATAAGAGCTGATGGCATAGGGATATTCTGTAGGGTTATGGATGACCAGATCAGCGCCGGGGGCGACCATGGCGTCTGTGCCGATGGGGCAGTAGAGCACCGGGGTGGAGTGGAAGTTGTGAACCTTGATCTCCAGGTTCGAGCGCACAGCCGCCTGGTAGAGGGTCGTGCTGGGCTGGCAGAGCCCCCCGGCAATGCCCAGGCTGTCATTGCCATACATATCCTGAATACCGGCTTCTTTATAGCCGTTTTCTTCGGTGTAAGGACCGACAATCTTTTCGTAGGAAATGGATTCCCCAGGCTCAATAATGAGGCCGCCAAGGCGGTCCGCCGCTATCTGAACGTTGGTGTTACGCGCGGGTGAATAGCTCAGAATCGGCGTTGCCGCTCCGGCCACATGACCCAGCATTTTTTGCATTTCTTCGGCGGTACGGCCCGGCTTCATCAGCTCAATCGGCAAATCGATTTCTCTGCCCCAGTCTTTTTTATCCACAAGGTCGCGAAGCAGAGGTTTGGCTTCTTCCTCTTTAAGCTGGCGACCTTCCTTTTCTTTTTCAAAAGTGAATTTCAGCGTTTCTATTGAAAAGCCAGTCGCCCTGGCATCTTTGCCTTTCTGATTAACCTCTTCCCGGAGCTGCTGGAACATCTCGTCAAAAGCAGCGTCATCCACACGAAAGTGATCTTTAAGTTGAACAGGCACCCCCGAGGCTTGTTCTCCCCGGGCGACCGCTTCTTTAATCAGAGCTTCGATATCGAGACGAAAGCCCAGCTCATAGGGGCTGAGTTTTTGCTTATCGCTGCCATATCTGAGCGTGCTCTGAGGGAAATCCTCAAAGATTTTCGCCTGCTCTTCCTCCAGTTTCTGCCGGGCCTCATCAGCCGTCATACCACCAAGGTCAATGCCGCGATAAGTCACATTTTTAGGGATAAGACCGCGATATTTCTCGCGTTCACTTTCCTCCATCTCCAAAAGGGCGCGATCCGGCAGCTGGGCCTTGCCGGAGTTACTGTAAAAACGGATGGAAAGCGCCAGCAGAGCGGCGGCGACGACCAGTGCGCCGATGAGAATGCGAAAGACAAGCTGATCATTCCGGCCACGAGCTTTAGCGCGTTTTCTGCTGCCTTTTTTTGAGCGGGCGGAAGAGCTGCCAGAACGGCCAGCAGAACGGCTGTGAGCCTTATTGACATAACGATTCGAACGTGAACCCAAGCTGTTTCCTTCCATCTGTGACCGCCCCGCTTTCCGTCCTCATTATAGGAGGCGAAAAAAAACTATTCGGGCACATATGTACCTATTTTTCCATAGTCATTCAGAAGTCATTCAGGTTTCCGACAGGTTTCCGAACTACAGCTCAGGCACCGCAGCTTCCGAACCACAGCCCCGAACCACAGATCCGGCACATCGTCCGGCTTTTGGGCGCGCAGCGGCGATGACGCCTGCCCACGGGCAGGGCTGGCCATCAATAGATGACTCTTCGCACATAGGCCAGACGCGAGGCCCAGTATTCGAGGTTCAGGTCATCGACAATGACGCCCGTTGCAGCAGTCCCGGCGTGCACCATCTGACCGCCGCCGATGTAGATGCCCACATGGTAAATGTCGCTGCCCTGAGCGAACAGCAGAAGGTCGCCCGGAACAAGGTTGCTGTAATCACGATAGCCGAAGTTCACGGGAATCCCGTCGTTGACCTGCGTATAGGTCGTGCGGGACAGGGTGATCCCCATTTGCCCGTAGACATAGCTGGTAAAACCTGAACAGTCGAAAGCATTAGGTCCTGCAGCGCCCCACACATAGGGGCAGCCAACATACTGCAGAGCCGTGTTCACCACGGCGTTGCCACCAGCCAGCGTAGAGGGATCCACGTAGGACGGTTCAACCCAGGAGACATCGGAGTGCTGCATTTCCTGATAAATATCTTCGGACGCAATTTCCGTTTCCGTCAGGAAATCCCCGTGCACATAGGCCAGCTCGCCATCATACCAGGCGATCTGGAACCAGCCGCCGGAGTAACCCACGGCATCGCAATAATCGCCGTAGAACATGGTGCCGATGACGGGCGAATCCGTCGACGGACCGCTGCGGATATTCACCCCGGAGTTCGTCGCCCAGAGGCGACCGGAATAGGCTTGAAAATCCCCTCCGGCAGGCGGTGTAAACGAGCCGCTGCCATCTGGCGGCAGTTCTCCCGGAACTTCAGGCAGGCTCTGTTCTTCCGGGGCAACATAGTTGTAGGACAGTAAATTACTGAAAATAAAGCCCTCAAAGCCATCTTGCAGGCGCACTTTGGACCAGGAACCGTTGGTTTCGAGTTCGGTCACCACATCACCGGCATGGACTTCCGCCAGGACTTCTGAATTGAGATTTGATTCTGAGCGCACGTTGACAATCGAGCCAGCGATATAGGCTGTCATACCGGAGGCCTGAAAGCCGGAGGCTTCGACCTCATCCGGAGTGACCACCTCTGGGTTCTGCAGGGCATCAAGAGCCGCCTGCCTGGCGGCTTCACCCGCTTCTCCACGAAGGGCTGCATTGGCCTCACTTTCCGAGATGGGAAGGCCATCGCCGGATGTCATGGCCGGTTCAACCGGCTGCTGTGAGCTTTGGAGGCTTTCCTTATCCCCTGCTGCAGCGATCGTTTTGCGCTGGAGCTCCGGGGGCGTAATGTAAAGCGGAGGCAGATCTCCCAGCTTGCCAGGGCGCACACCGGCTGCCGTGTGAATCAGGGCATCCATCTGCTTTTTGGGCACAGCCTGACTTTTCAGGCGCATGTAGCGCATGACCTGGACTTCCTTATCCGACGGAGAGATGCTTTGGCTTTCAGACCCTTCGACCTTCGGCGGGCGCACAGTCTCGCGCAGGGCGCGCGTATCCTCCGGGCGGTCGCGCAGAGGTTCCAGCCTGGTGCGCTGAGCTTTGGGCATATTCACAAGAAGCAGCACAAGCACGCCCAGCAGGGCGATGGCGACAAGAGGCAAAACGACGAGTAAAATGCGTCTGGTTTTATTGACCGGAACCGACGGAGCCTCGTAAGTTAAGGCTCGACGTTCGCTTTCAGGCTCCTCATAGGGGGCCATTTGATCCTTCTGAGCAGCCGGTTCACGCTGTTCCTGCTGCTCTGCAGAGGGATGAAATCCCTTCTGCCGCAGCACTTTTCGGCTGTCTTTATGATTAAAAAAGGGCATGATGCCTCCGAAATTCTTCGTACGTCGTCGCTTATTTTACCCTCTGGCAGGGGCATCTGTCCAATGCTGGAAGGGCACCTGTCCAATGAGCCCCTTATTTCACTGGCGTGGCCGCCGTGGAACGAACTCACCCAGGCTTGATTTTTGTGGAAACTGAGGCAGTGTCGCAGCAGGATCGTCGATCTTGTGTTCGCAAGGTTTTTACTCTTTGCGGCCGCGGCGCAGATGCCGCTCTGCCGCAGCTGCTGAGGGCAGAGTACAGAGCGCCAGCATGGGATAAAGCTCAAGACGTCCTGTAATCATGGCGAGGCTCAGCACAAATTTGCTGAAAGGACTGAAAAAGGCGTAATTCCCGCGCGGCCCGATAAGCGCCAGCCCCGGCCCGATGTTGTTGTAGGTTGCGGCCACAGCAGAAAATGCGAGATCAAAGCTGCCACAATCCAGACTGACCGGGAGTATAAAGAGAAAAAAAAGACCGATATAAACAAAAAAATAGGCAAAAACTTTCCGCAGGGCGGAATGTTCCATGACCTCGCCATCGAAACGCAGAGGCAGCGTGCGCTTGGGATCCCATGATTGGCGCGCTCCGTTGACGGCAGTTTTGCTGCCAATGACGATACGGGCGACCTTCAGGCCGCCGCCTGTGGAGCCTGCGCAGGCGCCGCAAAACATGAGAAGCAGCAGAATGATATGCGAGAAGAGCGGCCACTTGACAAAGTCGACGGTGCCGAAACCTGTCGTGGTGATGATCGAAGAAACGTTAAAAAAGCTGTCTTTAAGGACCGTGATCCAGGATTCACCGCGCTGAAGATACTGCGGCAAAATGTTCGCGCCGATGCCCAGCGTTGCCAGCGCCACAATGGCGAGATACCAGTTCAGCTCTTCTGAGCGGGGCCATTTTTTACCTTTGGTCAGAAGAAAATAATAATAGAGGTTGAAGTTGATGCCAAAGGCGAGCATGCCCAGAGCCAGCACGATCTCAATATAGGAACTGTGAAAGGCTCCGACGCTCAGGTTTTTATTGGAGAAACCACCCGTACCGGCCGCGCCGAAGGCATGGATGAGAGCATCGAAAAGATCCATGCCGCCAAAGAGCAGCAGGAGCACCAGAATGGCCGTCATCCCCAGATAAATCAGGTAGAGAACCCGCGCACTCTCACGTGTGCTGCTCTTGATCTTGCCGAAAGTAGGTCCGGGCACTTCGGCCTTCATAAGCTGAGTGGATTCCGCCCCGATTCCGGGAATAATGGCCAGGGCAAAAACCAGCACGCCCATGCCCCCGACGAGGTGCGCCAGGCTGCGCCAGAAGAGGGTTGCGCGAGAGAGCAATTCGACATCGGTAAAAATGGTCGAGCCGGTGGTGGTGAAGCCAGAAGCCATCTCGAAAAAGCCGTCGATCAGGCTGGCGACCTCGTGCGTCATGAGCAGGGGCAGCGCTCCCATCAAGGCGAAAAATATCCAGGCGACGGCCACAATAATCAAACCATCGCGTCGGTAGAGCTTGCGTTTAGGCGGTTTTTTTCTGCTCAGAAAAAAACCGCAGACCAGCGAAATCAGGCCTGTGATCAAATAAGGAAAGACGATCGTCCGCCCCTCACGGTAAAGCAGGGCGACCAGCAGGGGCAAAAGCAGCAGTCCCGCGAAAACTTCACTAAGCCTTCCCAGGATATAGCGGTGCATGCGAAAATTCATGACTCTTGCTCTCCGGACGGGCTTTTCGCTGTATTACCTTCTGTCCTAGCTTCTGCCGGGGTGCTGGGGATATCCGCCGACATCCTTTCGCGTCCCCCGCTGCCCGTCATCGAAGGAAGATCGTCCCCACCGTTCAGGCTGAATACGTCCTGTTTTTTCTGTGCTTCAGCAGGCGTCAGAGCCTTTTCACTCTTCCGCGGTTCAGCCTGATCGAGGAGGATCTGGTCAAGGTCTTCAAAATTCATCGCCTTGCTCACAATGACGATGCGGTCTCCCGGAAGAATACAGTCGTCGCCGCGAGGGAAAATAAACTGCCCCTTGCGGTAGATAAAGGCAATGAGGATCCCCTCTTTCAGTTGCAGCTCCACCAGGGGGATATTGATGACACTGCTATCCGGCGCCACGCGGAACTCCAGCGCCTCAATCTGGTTGTTGAGCAGGCGGTAGAGTTTTTCAACATTGGAGCCTTCCGAATTCTGCAGAGCGCGAATGACGCGGATGACGTTATCAGCAGCGATACGTTTAGGCGTGAGGATACTCTGCAGCCCGGCATTATCGAGAATGCTCAGCATCTCTGTACGATTCATCTTGGTAAAAATGCGGGGAATCTTTTTACTGGCCGCATACATGCCGATCATGACGTTTTCTTCATCGACGCCCGTTAGAGCCGCCACGGCATCGACCTGCTCAAAGCCGACTTCATCGAGGGTCTCGTAGTCGGTCCCATCGCCCACAATCACCCGCACTTCGGGGAAATGGCCGGCAATTTCATCGGCCACCGCTTCTTTGTGCTCGATCACCGTGGTTTTCATGCGCTTGAGGTTCAGATTACGTAGGATATAGTGGGTAATGCGACCCCCGCCGATCAGGAGCAGGCTGCGGATTTTTCCGGTATAGGTTCCAAGTTCAGCATATAGGCTCAGGAGATTGCGGCGTTCGCCCGTCACCAGCAGGCGGTCGTCCTTTTGCAGAATAAAGGTACCGCCGGGAATAAAGGCCTCGTCACCGCGGGATACGCCGCAGACAATAAGCCCGGGAAAGTGCTCGCGGAAGGCGATCATATTTTTGCCGACAAGCTGCGAGTCCCCGCCCAGTTTGACTTCCAACATGGCCACATGGCCGTTGACAAAGCGCTCCACGCCATAAGCCGCGGGAAATTGCAGCAGCTCAATAAGGCTGCGGGCCGTCTCCAGCTCGGGATTCAGCAGACGCGAAACCCCAAGAATATCGCGGGTAAAACTCAGGTGAATGCCGTAAGAGGGGTCGCGAACCCGGGCAATCGTATATTCGCAGCCCAATTTCTTCGCGATAATCGCCCCAATCACATTGCGCTCATCGCTGCCCGTCGTGGCAATAAAAACATTGGCCGTATTGCAGCCCGCCTCCATGAGGACGTCGTAAGAGTTTATGCTCCCCGTAATACCGGTCACATCAAAGTCGTCGATCATACCCTCGACGATTTCACGGTGCAGGTCAATGACCATGATTTCATGCCCCTCAAGGAGCAGATCACGGCAGAGCACCCGCCCAATTTTGCCACAGCCTCCAATAACAATCTTCATACGCAGCGCGGTTACGACACCTTGCTCTCGTTGTCGTCGGAGATCATCTCTTTCACCTTCATTAAACGGGTGATGGTACTGCGTTCGTTTTCGTCAAGTTTCATGCGGATAAATTTAATGGTTTCTTCGAGATCCGGGATGGTGCGATACTCCAGAGCGTTAACCCGGCGGCGCGTGCTCTCAATGGCATCGGCCATGAGCTGACAGGATTTTTCCACCTCAGCCAGTTCCAGCAGGCGGTCTAAAGTGCGATCCAGGCGGGCAATCGCCGCGTCGAGGTCGGCCGTGGTCTGGGCAAAGCCATAGGAAAACTCGACCTGCTGCAGGGGCTGGAGCTGCTCAGTCTCGTCCCCTGTTTTCTCAGTGGCCGTCCCGGCGGCTTTAGCAGCCTGGGGCGTTCCGGCAGTCCGGGCTGTCCCGGAAGTCCCGGCCATCTCGCCGGACCCTGCAGGGAGACCTTCCTCCGTGAGTTCAATATGTTCCGACGCTTCCTCCGCTCCGACGCCAAGACGGCTGGGGAGACGCACAAATTCCAGTTCTGGAATGCGCACGCTCATGCAGTTGACCACCTTGAGCTTTGCGCGGATATCCACCTTGCTGTAGGCCACCGCCTGCTCCAGGCGTTCAGGCTGCATGACCGCCGAGGCCAGCATAAAGTCGCGGAAACTCTCCGCCAGCTCTGCTTCGACCTCCTCACGCAGTTTCTGGTTGAGGCGGATGCGGTTAATAAACTGACGCATCAGCTCATCCTGCTTATCTTTGAGCAGTTTATGGCCGCGCCTCGCCGTTTCCAGACGGCGTTTGAGCATGGAAAGCACCATGCGGGTGGGATTAACTTTTAGTCGTGCCATAAGCCTCTTCTTTCTGCTGCAGCTGTCCTGACCGCCTGCTGACACTGTCCTGGCCGCAGTTCAGGCCAGGAACACACTCCAGGGCTGCCTGCGCTCCGTAAAGCTCGGGTGAGCCCGGGCCTCCGTGTCGTCTGCGCTCAGCTTACCTTACGCCTCGGGAAAGTACTCGTCGAGCAGCTTGTCGCTGATGCGCTTCAGTTCGGCGCGGGGCAGCATACGGAGCAGGGACCAGCCCAGATCCAGCGTTTCTGCGATGCTGCGGTTGGTGCTGAAGCCCTGGTTCACATAGCGCTCGTCAAACTCATCCGAGAAGCGGGCAAAGGCCAGATCGGTATCGGAGAGGGCCGATTCGCCCAGAATCGTGGCCAGCTCCTTGGCTTCGCGTCCGCGGGCCACAGCGGCATAGATCTGGTTCATGGTCGCCGCGTGATCCTTGCGGGTCTTGCCTTCACCGATCCCCTTGTCTTTAAGGCGGGACAGCGAGGGCAGAGCGTTGATGGGCGGCTGAATGCCCTTATTGAAGATATCCCCCGAAAGGATGATCTGCCCTTCGGTAATGTAGCCGGTGAGGTCCGGGATGGGGTGGGTGATATCGTTTTCCGGCATGGTGAGGATAGGGATCTGCGTAATGCTTCCCTCGCGGCCTTTAATACGTCCGGCGCGCTCGTAAATCTGCGAGAGGTCGGTGTAGAGGTAGCCCGGATAGCCGCGGCGTCCCGGCACTTCTTTGCGGGCTGCCGAAACTTCACGCAGGGCGTCCGCATAGTTGGTCATATCCGTCATGATGACGAGGACGTGCATGTTCTTCTCAAAAGCCAGATACTCGGCTGCGGTCAGAGCCATGCGCGGGGTGGAAATACGCTCGATCGTCGGGTCGTTCGCCAGGTTGATAAAGAGCACGGCGCGGTCGATGGCCCCGGATTCACGGAAGTCATTCATGAAGAACTGTGATTCTTCAAAGGTGATGCCCATGGCCGCAAAGACGACGGCGAATTTTTCCCGGCTGCCCGGCACGGTGGCCTGGCGGGCAATCTGTGCAGCGAGCTGGTTGTGCGGCAGACCGTTGCCAGAGAAAATCGGCAGTTTCTGGCCGCGGACCAGCGTATTCAGTCCGTCGATGACGGAAACCCCGGTTTGAATGAATTCAGAGGGGTAGTCGCGGGCGTAGGGGTTGATGGGCAGACCATTGATGTCCCGGCGCTCCTCCGCGATGAGGCGGGGACCATCATCGATCGGCTCGCCCATGCCGTCAAAAATACGCCCGATCATATCCTCGGAAACACCGAGTTCCAGCGGCTTGCCCAGAAAGCGCACACTCGTCTCCGGCAGGTTGATGCCAGCCGAGCCTTCAAAAAGCTGAACCAGGGCAAAACCATCGCCAACTTCCAGCACTTTGCCGCGGCGTTGCTCACCATTCTGCAGGCGGATATCGACCAGCTCTTCGTATTTAACTCCCTCAACCTCGGTGACCAGCATCAGAGGGCCGGAGATTTCTTTAACGGTTTGATATTCTTTCAGCATTTTTCTCCTCCTCGATCAGCGGCCGCTCTCCGCGTCTTCTTCACGCGCCGCTCTCAGCTCGCGGAAGGCCGATTTAATCTCCTCCTGCAGCGCTGTAATGCGCTCGAGTTCGGTTTCGGGAATAAAACGCATCCGCGAGATTTGATTGGTCAGCGGCAGGGCGGTGATTTCGCGGAGATAGACGCCCTTTTCCAGGGCAAGCCCGGCCTCGTGATAAAAGAGCAGGATGACTCCGAGCATGGCCTTTTGCTTGGCCGGTGAACAGTAGGTGTCCACCTCGTCGAAAGCATTCTGCTGGAGGAAGTCCTCACGCAGGGACTTCGTCGTAAAAAGCTTGAGCTGATCTGCTTCGGAGAGGGTGTCCTGACCCACGAGGCGCACAATTTCCTGCAGGTTCTGCTCATCCTGGAGCAGCGCCATGGCCTCTTTGCGCAGGTCGGAAAAGCCGTCCAGACGCTCATCGAAGGCCCGATCCATCTTGTCCTGGTAGAGCGAATAGGAGTTCAGCCAGTTGATCGCCGGGAAATGACGGGCATAGGAGAGGGCGTAGTCAAGACCCCAGAAAACTTTGACGATACGCAGCGTGGACTGGGTGACCGGTTCGGAAAGGTCGCCGCCCGGAGGCGAGACCGCGCCGATAATGGAAAGACTGCCCAGTCGCTCGTCAGAGCCGAGGCAGCGCACCTTGCCGGAACGCTCGTAAAAGTCGGCGACACGGGAACCCAGGTAAGCGGGATAACCTTCATCACCGGGCATTTCCTCCAGACGGCCGCTCATTTCGCGCAGAGCCTCAGCCCAGCGGGAGGTGGAGTCGGCCATCAGAGCGACGGAATAGCCCATATCGCGATAGTATTCAGCAATCGTGACACCTGTATAAATGGAAGCTTCACGCGCGGCCACCGGCATATTGGAGGTGTTGGCAATGAGCACCACCTTGTGCATCAGGGACTTGCCGCTCTTCGGGTCAATGATGTCCGGAAATTCCATGAGCACGTCCGTCATCTCGTTGCCGCGCTCGCCGCAGCCAATGTAAACGATGACGTCGGCATCGGCCCATTTGGCCAGCTGATGCTGGATGACCGTCTTACCGGAACCGAAAGGCCCAGGTATGGCGGCGGTTCCGCCCTGAGCCACCGGGAAAAAGGTATCGATGACGCGCTGACCCGTGACCAGAGGCTCTTTCGGGTCGAGCTTATAACTGTAGGGGCGGCTGCGGCGCACCGGCCAGCGCTGCATCATGGTGACTTCGTGCCCGCCCACAACGGCAATCGGCTCTTCCACCGTCGCCTCGCAGTCGGCAATCTTTTCGACCGGGCCGCTGACCCCCACGGGAACCAGGATCTTCAATTCAATGAGGTCCGTCTCCTGAACGGTCCCCAGCACATCGCCCGGCTCCAGGGTATCGCCGACTTTCGCCACGGCCTTAAAAGCCCAGCGCTTTTCACGGTTCAGAGCAGGGGCCGTCACGCCCTTGGCGAGGAAGGCTCCGGAGAGGTCCGCGAGTTTTTCCAGAGGGCGCAGGATACCGTCGTAAATATTGCCGATCAAGCCCGGCCCCAGTTCGACGGAGAGCGGCGAACCGGTGGAAACTACAGCTTCGCCCGGGCCAATTCCGGTCGTTTCTTCATAGACCTGAATGGAGGCTTTGCCCTCGCGCATCTCAATGATCTCGCCCACGAGCCGATTGGCCGAAACTTCCACGACGTCGTTGATATTGGCTTCCTCCATGCCGATCGCTTCCACAAGCGGTCCGGAGACTTTGGTAATCGTTCCCTGTTTCAATGCTTTCCTCGCTTTCTCGACCGTTAATCCAGGATATTGCGGCCTACGGCCTTTTCCACACGTTTGCTGATAGCCGCCCGGCCAAGTCCCAGGCTGCCGCCGCGGTCAGGAATCAAAATAATCGCCGGGGTAATTTCGCCGATATAGCGCTCGACGGTTTCCGGAATTTGCTCCGCCAGCCGCTCCGTGAGAAAAATCACGGCGCTGCCCTCACGTGCCAGCCGATCCACCGCGTTGCGCGCCTCATCCGGCGTTTTGGGCGTGGCGACTTCCAGGCCAAGGGCACGGAAGCCAAGGACGGATTCGCGGTCGCCAACTACAGCAACTTTGAGACTTTTTGTCATCTTTCTCCCTCCTCAGGCTCAGCGACCGGCCACTCTCAGCCGATTTTCCCGGACCTCTGCTTTGCCGCCGCTCTGCAGCGAAACCAGCAGGATCCGCAGGTTCAAAATTTCCATCTGGCGGCAGAGCGCATAGCCAAACAGCACTTCCGGCCCATAGGTGACCTTAAGAGCCTCGCGGGCCGCACGCAGCGTGGCCTCGTCCCGGGCTTTTTCCAGTTTGGCGGGATCTCGCCCGACCAGAGCCGACACCACGGCGGAGAGCAGAGGTTCACGGAAAGGCAGCTTGCGGGTAAAGCTTTCACCCCCAAGCTCTTCGTCCCTCAGCTCAGAAACCAGGCGAGAAAGCGTGGCCTTCGCCAGCTCACCCCCTGGAATAAAAGCCAGGGCAAAACGTTCTGCCGATCCTCCGCTGACACGCAGGCGCAGCGCCGTTCCGAGATTCTGCAGATCAACGCGCGTGCGCACCCAGTTCTCGATGAGCGGCGACTCCAGCTGCCGCGCCAGCTCCAGCTCTGCGGCATAAAGAGCGCGGTCGAGAACAAATTCCCCGCGCTGCAGATCCGCCGTATTGGTGAGTTCTTCCAGCGCTTCGCTCAGAGCCTTTTCCTGGAGACTTTCACGGGGATTGCGCTCGGGCTGCTCCGCAAGTTTGCGGAGATAGAGCAGATTCTGACCCGGAACCTCCATCAGCAATTGCGAAAAATCTTTGCCCAGCACCTGCTGTTTCAGGAGAATTTTCAGGTTATGAAACTCATCTTCAAGGGTAAAAAGCTCAAGCAGAGGACTTCCTGGCGCCGCTTCAGCCAGTTCGCGGCTGAGGCGTGCACTTTCCTCATGGAGGACTTCTTCATAGGAAAGCTCTTCCGGGGCACGGCTCAGATTCACCCCATAGGGCGTTTCACGGAAAAGGCGCAAAGCTTCCTCATAGTCTGTGGCTGCAAAAAGCTGCTGCAGCTGCTGCGGGGTCAGCAGGCGTTTTTCCGCCACGCGAATGCGCGAGGAAGCATAAATGTAATCCTCGCGGTTCTTATAATCTCTGCCCCTGGCGGCTCCCACAGAGCTCATGATCCGGCCCCCGTTAGAAATTCAAGCAACTGACTTTCCAGAACTTCGCGCTGATCGCGCAGGAGTTCGCAATAATCATGCTTCTCGATGACCCCGTTAGCCCGGCGCAGGGAAAAACCTGCGCAGAGAGAAGGATCTTCCTCGGCTTTTACCCCGGCGGGCAGCTGCACTTTGGCACCCGGCGGGATGAGCAGCTGATCGCCCGGCGCGAGCGGCTTAAGAGCCAGAGCCTCGGCAATCAGCCTGCTGAGTTCTTCGTCCGGCAGAGCTTTAAGTCGCGTTTCCGCTACAGAAAGCACCTGTCCGATGAGATTCTGGCGGGCGCTCAGCAGCTTATCACGGGCTTCCAGCCTGGCATGCGCCAGACGGTGCTCCCGCAAAACCACAGCATTGTCACGTTCCTTTTTCAGCTGCGCCTCGGCCTCCGCAGCGGCGGCCTTCTGCTCAGCCTCCAAAAGGCCATCCAGCTTGGCCCTTGCCTCAGCAAGCAAACTCTCAGCCTGCGCTTGGGCGTCGTCCAGGATCTTTTGACTGATTTTCGTAAGATTCGACATCGTCCGCCCTCCATCCGCTCTTATTGAACGGCGTTGAGCAGCATCAGGGAGATAACCAGAGAGAGGATCGCGTAGGTTTCGACCATAACGGCAAAGATAATGCCCTTGGTCGACTGCGACTCATTTTTGGTCAGGATATTGATGCCGGCGAGGGAAACGCGGGCCTGATAGTAAGCTGAGAAAAGACCGACAAAAGCCATGGGCAGGCAGGCCATTAAAATGCCGAGACCGCTCTGCAGGCTCATGTCCATACTTAGCTTGCGCAGCGAGAGAATGCCGATAATGAAACCATAGAGACCCTGGGTGCCCGGGAGCAGCTGAAGTATCAGGGAACGGGCAAATTTCTGAGGCTCATCAATCATGAGGGCCGCGCAGGACTCACCGCACATGCCGACGGATTTCGCCGAGCCGATACCGGGCAAAAGCGCCGCGAGAGACGCCCCCAAGAGCCCCATAACCAGGCCGCCGTTGTTCGCAAATGAAAAGGCTTCCAAAAACATTCTAATTCCTCCTATGCTCTAGCGGACCTCGTAGTATTGCGCGTCCGCCCGATACCGTTTAAAGGGCAAGCCGCCGCCTTCATAAAACTTGCCGTAAAATTCCACATAAATCAGACGCAGGCTGTGGACATAAGCCGAAAGCCCCGAGAGAAAGATATTAAAGGCGTGGAAAATGAAAAAGACCAGAATTGCGCCGGCCTTCCCCGGGATGCCGCCATCAAAGAGCATGCCCCCGATAAGGTTGACCGCATAACCGATAAAGCCGCCGGACATCACCAGAGCGGCAATACGCGTATAAGAGACCAGGTCGCCGATCCAGGAAGTCGCACCATAAAGGTTGTACATCCCCCAGCCAATGCGACCGCCCAGGCCCGCGCTGTCGCGCGCCGAAAACAGGACCACAAGCAGAGCCCCCACAATCATGGCCCACTTGACGATGTTTTGCCCTGCTTGGCTCAGGAAGCCGAGCTGAGAACCGGTCAGCAGAACCAGCGCCCCGCCCACAATCAGATACCAGCTCAGGACATCGTAGACCGCACCCATGGGATCCCCATCGCGGATCTCCATCACACCCTTTATGCCGAGGGCAAAGAAGAGCATAACGATGCCGAAGGCCATGGAAAAGATGAGCATTTCCATACTCTGCTCCCCAGGCGAAATGAGCGCCGGGAAGGAAAGGGCGAAAAAGCTGCCGAAAGCCAGGCCCGAGAGCATGGTCGGCACGGAAAGAATCTGGAAAAAGCGCAGTGTCTGCCGTGTAGATGGCTTCATCTTAAAGAGGTGAAGCCCCAGGATGGCAAGCACAAACATGACCAGACCGTAGCCCAGGTCGCCCAGCATCAGGCCGAAACAGAGACTGTACCAGGGCATGGTGACGCCCGTGGGATCGAGTTCATTGTAATGGGGCAGAGAATAGGTGTTGACGATACTTTCAAAAGGCGAAACCAGGGCGTTGTTGCGCAGCAGCACAGGCACTTTGTCGGCCGTTTCGTCCCGCCGGGAGATCGCTTCAAGCTGAAGCTCATAGGGTTGTTGCAGCGCCGCAGCAAGCTGTTCACGCAAAAGCGCCTCTTTCTCACTGGGCACGTAGCCTTCGAGGAAAAAGAGCCGTGAACTGCGCCGCAGGTTTTCCCGCGATTCAGCCTGAACACGCTCGTTTTTCAGGCTTTCCGCCGCTATTTTCAGCTCCTCAAGATGGAGGTCGGAAAAAGTCTGCAGGGCGTTTTTCCGCTCTGCAAGCTGGGTATCCAGCTCCTGCAGTTTCTCGTCGGCGCGGCGAATCCCCTCTTCGGGCAGGGTGTTCAGCTGCAGCTGCTCTTCGCTGAAAGCGTGCTCACGCAGAGCGGCCTCCACCTGTTCCGCCACGGACTTGTGGTAAAAAAGCAGGAGCGTGGCATTTTTGTCGTCTTTGTCCAGGCGCTCCACATGGACCAGCTCCAGCGGGGCCAGAGCCGCCTCTAAATCTTCTTCCCAGCGAAGCGGCAGGCTGCCGAGACAGGTGCATACCTCCTTCAGCCGGACAAGATCGGAAAAGGGCATATCGAGACGATGAAAACGGCGAAGTTCTGCCTTGCGCGCAACAAGATAGGTTTTTCTTTCTTTAATCCGCGCCATCTCATCCGTGATCTGCCGCAGTTCATCGCAAAGGTCGTCAACCGGAGTCTCCTCGAGTTTGGCCAAAGCTTCCTCATAGGAGATGACCGGCAGGGCATTATTTAAACCAGCCAGCATCCCCTGTGGGGGCTTCAACGCCTCAAGGGTCTTGATGGCCGCCTCCAGACGACGGATTTTCTCAGTGAAAAAAGCGACCTGATCGAGGTCTTCATCACTTACAGGCTGTTGCCAGGGAGCGGCCGTCGCAGCTTCGTGATCCCCGGCCTGTGTCGGGCTTTCTGCCTGCTGAGGCTCTCCGGCCTCTAAACTTGCATCCAGGCGAACAGCCATCCCGGCACCTTCGGTCAGGTTCTGAACCTGCGGTTCACTGGCCTGCCCGGCAATTGGCAGGGCCATCTGCATGGCGTCTGCACCCTCCGCCTCAGTCTCCTCAAAATCCTCAAAGGGTGCGAGGTGCACATCAGCCATGGCCTGCAGCCGTCTCAGCACTTGGCTGCGTTCTGACTGAAAGGCCACCAGTTTGAATCGAGACATCTGCACTATGGCCATAAACTACTCCCTGCCGGTTTTCGCGCTGCCGGTGAGCGTTTGAACGACCATATCCACAGCGGCCTCAAAACGATCCCGGGGCAATGCGCCGAGTTTATCGGCCTCAGCCTGAGCCTCGGCCAGTAAGGGCTGAGCCTCTTTCTCAGCCTGCTCTTCCGCTTCGCGGCGAATGCGTGAAGTTTCAGCCAGGAGCGCCATGCGCTGCTCCTGACGGCATTTTTCCTGCTCAGCCTCATGGGTCTCCAGCAGGACAGCCGCCTTCTCTCTGGCCTCGGCAAGAATGCGCTCCGCCTCGTTTTCGGCCTCAAGAATTTCTGTAAAAGCTTGTTTTGCCATCCGCTTTACTCCTCCCGTCACGCAGCCTGCACGGATTTTTCATCCGGACGTATTTCAAAAAATCTTTCGCATAAGCGCTTGCGAAGGAATCAGAGCTCAGGCTCAGGCCGCGCAAACGCTTTTCATGGATCCATCATGGCATCACTCAATTTTAACAGTTGTCATTATAGCAGATCAACCATAAGAAAAGAGGCGTGTCTCTGTGAAAAAAGACAAGCTGGGCCTCAGTGCAAAAAGGAGGTTCCCTCCCCTTCGTACTCTTTTTCCAGAGCTTCCGGCGAATAAGGCATAAAGCCCGCAATCTTGCCGATGACAAACCAGCGCGAATTTCCCTGCCCGTTATAGCAGGTCATGAGGCTGACGATGGGGCTGTTCTCATATTTTTCGGTCTGGGAGTCATCAAGCATCTCGACGGCATCGGTGTTTTTCTGCACGGTGCTCACAACTTTGTAGGCATAAATCACGCTCTTGTTCGTGACATAAATGGTTTTCCCTATCTCCACATCCATGAGGTTGTGCATGAGGATATTCTTGCCGCTGGCGCGGTGCCCCGCCAGAGTATAATTGCCCACACCCATGCGGCGGTTGGGGAAAAGCAGGCCCGCTCCGGCGAGCAGATTTTCGTTGGAAGAGCTGCTGTAAATGGGCATGTCGATGCCCACCGAAGGTACGACAAGCTCGCCGATAATATGGTCGTCATGGGATTTGCCCAGCAGCGGCCAGAAATTGACATAGCCAATCTCTTCGATCTTTTCGATGGGAAAATACTCGGCGTTCTCAAAATTTCTTTCCATATCCTCCGCGCTGATATTGTGGAGGTTGATCCGACTGTTCATTCTCAGCAGGGTGTTGTTCACCAGCGGCAGCATCAGGCCGAGCAGACCCAGCACAATGAAGACCACGCCCAGGCGGTGAATCAGGGTGATCCGCTTGTCTGCTTTCTTTTTGCCGTTCTGAGCTTCTTTTTGGGATTCAGTCTCACTGTCGTTCTTCGACTGGGCTTTGACCTGGGGCTCCGCAGCGGGATTTAGCCCCGCTTTGGATTCGGACTCTTTGCCGTTCTGCACTTCTTTTTGGGGTTCGGACTCTTTGCCGTTCTGCGGCTCGGCTTTGGGTTCGTTTTTTTTGTCTTTTTGCGCTTCACTTTTCGCAGAAACTTCTGCGGCTTTTGCGGCTTCTGCGGTTTCTGCAGTTTTATCAAACTCTGCTTTTTTTTCAGCTTTTTCCACGTTCAGATCCTTTCCTAAGCTTGCTGTCATCTCACGTTCGGCTCAGAGGAGGCCATCTTATTCAAAATTTTCAAAAACAAGTTTATAGGAGGTTCAACTCAAATCTCATCCCGCACAGGTCGCGACCCCTCACATGGCCTTCTCCCCTTCGCCCATACGTTCGAGAACCACGTTGCGCCACTTGCCGAAAAAGTAATAGAGCACGACGAGGACGGAACCGGCAATCCAGCCAATGCCGTAGGAGTAAAAAATGCTGTCCCGGCCAAAATTTGCGGCGAGAAGGTAGGCGGAAGGCACGCGCGCGACAATCATCGAAACCATGGTGGCCAGCAGCGGCACGTGCATGAAGCCGACGCCGCGCAAGAGACCATTAAAGGTAAAGAGCGTCGAAAGCGCCGGATAGAAAGGCAGCACAGTTCGCAGGTAGACCACGCCGGAAGCGATGACCGCCGGGTCGGGCGAAAAAAGGCGCATGGCCCAGGGGGCGATGATATAGAGCAGCAGCAGAATGACAATCGAACAGCCGACGGAAATCACCAGACTGGAAATCAGCCCCTGGCGCACACGGTCGAGCCTTCTCGCACCGACGTTCTGACCCGTGAACGTGGTGGTTGCGCTGGAAAAGCTCTGCGCGGGAAAGAAAATCAAGGTGTCAATTTTATTGGCTCCCGTAAAGCCCGCCATAAAATCCTGTCCATAACTGTTCACCAGGGAATAGAGGGCCATGGAGCCGAGTGAAAAGAGCACTCCCTGCAGAGCTGAGGGCAGGCCCAGGCGGAGGGTCTTTTTAAAAATGCTGCGGTCAAAGCTCAGTTTCAGGAGGTTGATGTGCATAAACTCGTAGTGCGAGTTGATGTAGATGAGGCCCATGATCCAGGAGATCATCTGCGCCAGCACGGTGGCCAGCGCGACGCCGACGACCCCCCAGCCGAAGAGGACAAAGGCCACATCCAGAACGATGTTAATCACCGTAGAGAGAATCAGGAGTTTCAGCGAAGTGACACTGTCGCCCAGACCCTGCAGGCAGCCGGAATTCAGGTTGTAGCCCATGGTGGCAAAAATGCCTCCGAAAAGGATGCAGAGGTAGGGCACCGCCAGCTCCAGCGTGCCATCGTCCGCCACATTCATCAGCTGCAGTACCGGCCGGGCAAAGAAAATTCCCAAAAAGGTCAGGGGCAGAATAATCACGCCGGAAATCAGATAGATGGTGTTCATGATCTTGTTAATGCCTTCCAGATCACGCGCACCAAACGCCTGTGAAATCAGCACCGTCGAAGCAATGCCCAGACCCATGAAAAACGACACCATGGCCATGAGAAAGGGAAAGCCCGCGCCCACCGCAGCGAGCGCTGTTTTTCCCACCATATTGCCCACCACCATGCTATCGACCGTATTGTAGAGTTGCTGAAAGAGATTGCCCAAAAGCAGCGGCAGGGAGAAACGCAGCAGCAGACTGTAGCTGTTGCCCCTGGTCATGTCCATTGCATGATTGGACTTTTCCGGCAGATGACCGGCTTTCTCGGATCCATCCGCCTTCACTGGAGCCAGGGTCGGATTCTCCGGATCAGAAACTAAAGTTTCCGGCTCCTCCGCCCTATCCTCCAGAGCCTCGGAAGGCATCTCCGAAGCAATATCTGACGTCGCCGGTTCAGGCATCCCGGCTTCCTGTTCAAGCTTCGTAGCAACGCGAACCTGCCCCTCTGTTTCGGGCACGGGGTCGGATGAATGATCTTTTTTCAGCTCAATGAAATGAGGCATATGCTGTCGCCTCCTGCGTCATCGTTCTTATCAGATTCGATAAGGTTAGCATTTCAGGACTGTTTTGTCACTTTTTCAGGCATGAATGGCAACAACGGGCGATGGGTTTTTGCTGAGATAACTTTGACCTGAGCTTCTCAGCCTTTGGTTTTCTGGCAACGCAACAAGGTGTGGATGGGCGACCTTTTTTCGCGCCAGGTGGGCGACCTTTTTTTGTGCAACGTAGCAACTTGTGGATGGGCACAGAAATCCAGCAAATACTCGTTCGGGTTTTTAAGTCCAACGTTCGCCGGTCACTTCATTTTTCCTACAACGTTTCAAGTAGTGGATGGTTTGGCTTTGGATTTTCTGATTTTCATGCAAGTTAGCAACTAATGGATGGGGGCAAATGCAAGTTTGCAAGTAGTGGATGGCTCTGCTTTGGTTTTTCTGATTTTCATGCAAGTTAGCGACTAATGGATGGGTCCAAATGCAAGTCTGCAAGTAGTGGATGGTCTGTCGAGCAAGTTTTCAAGGTGTGGGTGGTTTGAGCCTTAGTTCTCTGAGGCTAACCACCCATTACTTGAAATTTTGTCCGAAATTCAGAAAATCCGAAATGTAAGCAAATGACTATTCCGGACACAAAATCCATGTCTGGCAAATCTGTCCAGATTTTGTCCGCACCCCGCTTTATATTTTGACTTTTCTCTTATTTTGTTTTTCCTGTTTTTTCGATCTTTTTTTACTTTTTTTCTTTTTTTAAAATTCTCAGCACGCCCACTTTGCGATAGCTCGTCACGAACCCCTCCTTCTCCCAGTCGGCGATTTGTTCAGCCATCGCGTCGATTTCTTCCGGATAGCGCTCGTCGAGAACGATAAAGTCCGGCTGATAGGTAGGAACCGTTGGGTCGATGGGGTAAGAAGCGTAGGGTCCAACCTCAAAAATATGGGGGCGAGCCGCCAGGGCTGCAGCGAAGAAGCCGGTGGTATACACGCAGTCGCTTTCGGGAATCGCGGCGAGGGCTTCGTGCACATCCGGGCTAAACTGATCCAGCGAAGCCTCCGCCAGTTCGCTCCGCAGTCGCCAGCTCCACTCCGGCAAAGTCAGCGCCGACGCTGAGAGCAGAGCGAAAGCCAGCAGGGCAGCAACAAGGCGTCTGAGCGGGTCGGGGCAGCTCGTACGGTAAACGGTGTCTGCTCCGCCCCCGGCGCAGGCGAGCGAGACACAGTCTAGTGTGGAACAGCTGCACACGCTCTCATGCTCGCTAACTTTGCTCCGAGTGGTCAAGCAGAAGCCTTTACTCGGTCGGACGATGTTTTTCAAAAACTCGTGCTCACTTCCGCAAGCGACCTGAAGATCTGGCTGCCAGGTTGTTTGACTTTCCCAAAGCACCACAGCCGACACAAAAAAGAGCAGCACCGTCGTGCCGTAATGATACTGAAAGTTCAGATTGTACTGGTAGCTCCAGTTGGAGAGCAGGTTAATCAGCACAAAAGGCAAGAGCAGAAAACCATGGCGCAGACGCCTGGAAAAGAGGGGCAAGAGGCCGAAGGGCAGCAGCATTTTGAGCAGATAAAGGAGCTTATCCGGCATAAAAAGCTGCTCTAAAATCCAGCCGGGCAGGCTGAATGCTGTCAGGGCGTAACCCAGGAGGCCCCAGTCGGGCAGCGCCTGAATATTCTCAAATCGATAAAGCATGACCCCCTCACCGCTCCGACTCAGCCAGGCGCTGACCGCAGCAAAATAGACGAGGGCGGCCAGCATACTGAAAAACCCAGCCACCTGGACAGAGTTTAAGGAAAGAGACTGCCACTTTTTCTTTTCAGACACTTTCATGGATTGCCGCTTTTCCCTAACCTTCTCATTAATGGGCTTCTCCCCCGCCTCCCCAGTATTAAGAGGGTCAAGCACAGCCTGAACTTCACAGCCCGGTATACCACCGATCTGAGTGCCGACAGTTTGAACTCCACCTACCTGAACATCTCTTCCCTGAATTCCGCCGCAAAGAAGCCAGAGCCCTACAGAAAAAAGGTAAATGAAGGCATCTTCCTTGACGCCCAGGAGCAGCAGCGCAAAGACGCTGAAAGCGCCCCATTTGCGACGCAGCGCCGCCCAGAGCAGCCAGAGAATCAGAGGTGCAAGAAAACAGTTCTCATGAAGATCATACAGGCTGCTGCCCGAAAGACCCGGATGCAGCAGGAGCAGTGCACAGAGGGCGGTCTGCCAGCCCCGCGGCAGGCGCAGTTCGCGCACGATCAAAAAGGCCGGGATAAGCGCAGAAGCCGCCACAAGGATTTGCAGAATCTGCAGCGTTTCCGGCCGGGGCCAAAGCTTATAGAAAGGCAGGAAAAGATAAAAGATGGGAGAAAAGTGCACCTGAAAATGCGAGAGCAGAGTGTTTCGCTCCAGAGTGGTGAGCGGCAGTCCCGTTTTGTCCATGTAGTGAAACATCTGCACAAAAAGGCCAAAATCGAAGTTGGGCGTATTAAAATTTTGCACCCGCAGCACGAGGATGCGGCTGAGAACACCGATATGCAGGAGCGCAAGCGGCAAAAGCAGCCATCTGGAGCTGATGCGGGAAGCAGCCATCGGGCTGGCCTCCATCTCAGAGTGACCCAACAGGCTGTAATCACGCTTTAAGCGGACAAACAGAAACACCGCCCCTCCCGCCAGCACCGCAGGCAGAAGCACCAGCAGAAAGCTGCCCCAGGCCTCGACTTGTTCCGGCTCCAGTCTCCAGGCCCCGCCCGGTAAAAGTAGGAGCAGGAAGAAATGGACCGCTGTCGTCAGCGCCAGCCCCAGGGGGAAAAGCTGTATCAGCTCGAGCCGCGACAGCCATTTAGGAAACATTCCAGCAATGGCCTTCACATCAACTTGCGTCTCGCCGCAGTCTTTTACATGCGCCTCATCTTTCCCTTCTTTATCCTCGTGATTGGCATGTTCGCAGCCCTGCTCAGCAGGTATGTCCGAAGATACGACACGGCGGCTGAGCGAAAAGATGTAAAGCGCCAGCAAAAAGACCCCAAGTTGGATAAAAGGATCGCCACGGCGCAGCGCAAAGAAAAACAAATAAAGTGAAGCGGAGGTCAGAGCCAGGCGAAAAGAGGCTGCCACAGCATTTCCTTCGCCCGTATCGCCAGGAAAGTCAAAAGCCCCCGTTTTCTGCAGCTCTCCCTGCCTGACATCTCCACCCACAGCCGTAGCAGTCGCATCTCCAGCAGCCGAGCCGCCCACAGCAAACTTGACAGGTACAGCCGAATCACCCGATCCAACGGATGTAGCCGGATCCGCAGGATGGCACAGCCCGCTCCTTATCAAGCGGCAAAGGCCACCAAAGCTGAAAGCAGTACACGAAATAAGCTTCTGATTTCCCATCCGCCAAAATAGAAAAAAGCCCAGAAGCAAGGTCAAAAAGAGCAGCCACAGCGCCTGCGCTGCACTGAATCTTTCAAAACTCAGAAAATCTGGTGGTAGCAGACCCAGCAGCCCGGCCAGCTCAAGCAGCGCCTGCAAGAGGCAGCAGGCGCTAAAAAGGCAGGCGAGAATTTTTTTCATGCCAAGGAACATTATTTTCAGATAAAAATGAACGCTCTATTCAATCGCCTCTAGATCTGTGATTATCTTCCGGATGTAATATCGATCATCTTTTTTGTTATCCATAAACTTTTATTCCATCCTTCAATATCTCGTTGAGTAGTTCTAAGTTATCTTTAAGCTGTTCTACATTCAGCAGATCAACTTTCTTCTTTAAACCTTCGCGGAGAGCTTCTACAATTTCATAAAAACGCATGCCTGTAACAGAAGTAGAAACGAGAAGGTCGACATCACTTTCCTCGGTAGCTTTCCCTTTTGCGTAAGAACCGAAGAGGTAGCAATATTCTACATCATAATCTGCAAATACTTCGTTGCAGATGCGTTTAATGCTTTGAATGCTTAAAATGCCGTGCGCTTCGTCGACAACACCATACTGCTCCAGTTTCAGCATCATAAAATCATATTTTAAGCTTGAGCGCTTTTTTTCATCGGTTTCATAATTCTGATAAGTACGCAAAGGAATACCCACATATTCAGCACACTCGGCTTGTGTCAGTTTCTTTTGTTTTCGCAGCTCTCTTAGCGTCATCTCTTTCACCTCAAGAAAATTTTATCTCTGCGTTAGCGAATACGCAATTAAGTTACGCAAGTTTTGCGTGTTTTCTTTAAACATTATACGCAATAATGGCGTAAAAGATATTAAATGTCAACGCAAGTCCGATAAAATATCAGCATGTTATGTGCGTATTGCGCCTATAACCATTGATTATTTTATATCTTAACTTTAAAATGAGAAAAAAAGGAGGGATCACTATGGCTAAAGTTAGTACCAATATCAATCTGGATGCCGATCTCAAGCGTTCCGCACAGACTTTGCTTAAGGATCTCGGAATGGATCTCACAACGGCAGTGACGATCTTCCTGCGTCAGACCGTTCGCAATCAAGGCATTCCATTTCAAATCACCCGCGATGTTCCCAATGCTGATACTGTTGCTGCCTTGCAAGAATACGAAGAGATGAAAGCGCATCCTGAGAACTACAGCCGTTATGCAAACTTTAAAGAAGCAATGGAGGATGTGCTTCAATGAGTTTGCAGCTTGTTCTTTCACATCGCTTTAAAAAGGATCTGAGACTGGCAGAGAAACGTGGTCTTGATCTTAATTTACTACGTTCAGTTGTCGACAAGCTCGCGGAAGGTAAAACGCTGGCTGAAAAGCATAGAGATCATGATCTTGGCGGCGTTTTTACTGGATTTCGCGAATGTCATATCAAGCCGGATTGGCTGCTGATCTATCGTATTGATGGAGATGAGTTGATATTGTTTCTTAACCGTACAGGCTCACATTCCGATCTCTTTGGCATGTAAAAACTTTGTTGAACGCAAAAATGCAGCGCAAGCCTCGAGGGCTGCGCTGCATCTTTTTTTGATCTTATTTTGGTTTTGGCCTAAGCGGCCAGGTACTCGCTCCAGCTTCAAGCTTAATGACCGTTCACGAGCTGGAGAAGCGGGGAATTCGCGTACTGATAGAGGTTGTAACGCCCCGTGTTCGGCTGCGTGGTATTGCCGCTGGCAATCGGAGCGGCATAGTATCCGACCTGCGGAGTGCCCGGATTTGTTGTGCCGACCTGCGGATACTGGGGGTACTGCGGATATTGCGGATACTGGGGATACTGCGGATATTGCGGATACTGGGGATACTGCGGATACTGTGGATACTGCGGGGTCGTTCCTCTGTACTGAGGCTGGGGCGTCACGGTCTTAAGCGGAGCCGCATAGGAACCCGGCTGATTGGGGTTATAGGTGCCCGGCGCATAATAGCTGGTGATGCCGTTGGGATTCGCCACCCGCACCCAGCCATTGCTGTTGTAGGAAACTCCACCGGTCGTTGGGCCTTGCGGCTGAGGAGCGGTGCCGCCCCAGGGATTGTAGGTCGGATTGCTTTTTCGCGAAAGCCAGTTGGGATCAGTGGCCCAGTTCGATGAAGAGCTGCTGCGATTGTCTCTTTGTGTAAACCAGTTGGGATTTGTGGCCCAGTTGGAACTTCCCGTATTTGTCCATCCGCTGTTCTTGACAACAGGCTTGAAGACGAGGTTGCCGTTTTTGTCGACCGTGGGATTGTTGTAATCCCAGTTGAAAATTTTATTTTCAGCCAGGCGACGCGGCACTTTCTCACCATTTTCGTAGACCATCACATAGTCGCCGGATTCCCAGGTGTTGGATTTGCTTTTGCCTGTACTGTTGCTGCCGCTGTTACTGCCAGTGAAGCCGTTGTTACGCAGGGGGTCAAGGCGATAGCCCCTGAGAGCGGCTTCGGCATCGCTCATCAATTTGCTGGTGCCCCATTGATCAACAATGTAGTAATGATAGCCGCGGGGGATGGACTGCTGGTTGCCAATAGTGAAGCCGCCATTACTGTATTTCTGCACCGCCTCCAACGAATAGCCACCCTGGCCGTTCGGGACAAGAGCATAGCTTTGCGTGCCGGTGTTGACGGGGCGCGCATAGGAGGAACCTTGCGTGCCGGGCCAGGGCGAGCGCTGCTGCCAGCCTGTATTGCCGCCTGTTGTGCCGACCGGAACGCCATTGTAATAGTAGGTGATACCGGGAACTCCCGTCGCCGAAACCTGGCTTTCCAGCGGGAAAGAGGCAAAGGCGAGGAGCAGAGCAAGGCTCATTAAAAATAAAAATAATTTGTGCGAACGTTTTTTCATAAATCGCTCCTTTATTCACATGTGCTGCTCAGATTTCAGTCTCCTATGGCAAAATGCTATCAAGGCAATGTTACAGCCCTGCAACATTCTGATTAAAATTCGTCTCGAAGCTGTAAACAAGGTGAAACTCCTGAGACAAAAAGGGGGAGGCTTGCGCCTCCCCTGATCTTCGATGTTGAAGAGCTTTCCCACTAATTTAGAATGCTAAAGCTCTACCCCGTTTTAAATGTTTAAGCTTAAAGACCGTTACTCATGTCGGTGCTATTCCCTTTTTGGAAAAGCCAGGTCGTTATCCTTAATGATTGCCGAAAGTCACCACATAGGGGCGAACCACCGGACGGGTGGGGTCATCCATCATCGTGTTGATGGTGGACTGGCCGCTCAGCGGATTGACCATGACCGGGGTCGTGGCCTGACCGTAATTCAGCTGATAGCTGTAAGGGTTGGCATACTGGAAGAGGTTGTAGCTCGAGGAAGTTTGCGAAAGGTTCCTTGCATAGGGCTTCTGCGGGTTCTGCGTCGAGGCCGCATAGTTCACGTAGGGACGATTCGTCGTTGAACCCTGGGTTCCCGGATAAGCGCTCATGCCATTGGGGTAATAGGGATTGATTCCGTAGGGGTTGTAAGACGGATACTGGTTTTGTGTCTTTGATGCCGGACGCTGTTCAAAATGATAGGTTTTGGTCTTTTCATCATAAACCAGATTGTAATTGGCATTGCTGTTGCCCCAGTAAGAGCGGTTTTTAGGGGCTTTGCGCTCCTCAAAATGATAGGTTTTGCTGTCCTTATCGTAAATGAGGTTGTACTGCTGGTTACTGCCATAGCCTGCTGTATAGGCGTTCTGCCTGGCCAGCTGGCAGCCGCGGCTGTTGCACTGATAAGGCTGCATCGCTCCCTGCAAATACCCTGCCTGACCGTACTGACCAAACTGGCCGTACGCAAAACCAGGATTAATCAGCTGAGGGGTCGTCATCTGGCTATAGCGGGGCTGAGGCTGAGCCTGCAAAAAGGGCTGCTGATTCTGAAAATAAAGGCCCAGCAGATTTCCCGGCGCCATCTGTCCCTGACCATAGCCGTAAGGCATCGCGCCCTGAGGATAGCCGTAAGGCATTGAACCCTGAGGATAGCCGTAAGGCAACGTGCCCTGGGGATAGCCATAATTGGGCGTCGTTCTCGGTTTATTGGACTGTCCCCATGGCGTCGTGGCCCAGCTTTCGTTGGAGGTAAGGGCCGAAACGCCCTGAGTATTGAGGATCAGCGCAAGAGCGAAGATCAAAACGAAACTGAGCGTAAAAAGCGTCAGCGTTTTCATGCGATTCATCATAATATTCTCCTTAATGCTTCATTCATTAATGATCCGGATTCATAAAATTTCCAGAACCTTTACATCACCTGAGAGTTATCACTGGATTCACAAGAGAATCCCGCTGCCTTCCCTGCACCCATCCCTTCAAAAACGAAAGTCAGAGCGCTCAGCCTGTCAGGCTGTGGAAGACTATGTTTGGTATTCTAGCAGGGAATTATGACGAAAAAAAGAAGCGCAGATGAAATTACGCTTTCAGAAGCCCTTCGTCAAAAGGTTATTCGGATTGAGGAAATCGAAAAACACCAGGTGATTCAAGAAAGTGCACAGGACAATTGACGGTACCGATTTGAAACGTGGGCAGGTCTTGAACAACTGCCTGAAACTTTATTTGAGGGAATGAAATATAAAACTTATTTCGGTTTGTTCCTGCGTGTCTTTCCATACGAAAAGGGACCCTTGCGGGTCCCTTTAAGTGAACGTTTAACTGTTGAACGACAGTTATTTCTCTAAGTTTTCGCTAAATTATTTCTTCAGGAAAACGCCGAGGACGACGAGTGCGAGAGAAGAAAGAGCGACATAGAGGGTGTCAGCAGCGCCAGTGGCGGGGAGCTGAGCAGCGGCGGCCACATTGCTGGCGGCCTTAGCGGCGTCAACCTGATCACCAGCCTGAGCGGCGACGTAGTACAGGTCAACCGTGTAACCAGCCATGAAGTTCTGGCCCATGGTCAGAAGTTTGTTGTCGGAGACAGCATTAATCACGGTCTGAGCAGGATCATACTTCAGATCGGTGAAGTAGCCCTTGCCATCCAGCAGCCAGTCGGTCGGGATGTCGGAGACACGGAGGATGTCGTCACGGGTCCAGAGAGCAGTCGCCTGCATCTGGGTATCTTTGCCGTCACGGATGATGTGATGGGTGATGGTGACGTTGTAGTTCGCAGGCTCGACGATGACGAGGACGCCCTTGACTTCGTATTCACCGGTCATACCTTTGACCATTTCTTCAGCTTTTTCCTGAACAGCGATAGCGAGCAGGAATTCCTGGCCGTAAACCTTGGTCAGTTCTTCTTTAGCTTTATTGGCTTCCCAATAAGTATGAACATCAGTTTCTCCTGCTAACGCAGGCAGTTTTTTGTCTTCCACGACCGCTTTAAGAGCGTCGGCGACTTTTTCAGCAACAGCTTTCTGCCAATCAGTTTTGAACTTGTCGTTTTCGCCCTTGAGCCAGCTCAGAGGAGCATACTGTTTGGCAGTCACTTCATAAACATAGCTGAGCTGAGGATCAGGGATTCTGTAGCCGGCGAAACGGGCATCGTTGGCGATGACGGACTGAGCAATGCTCAGAGGAGTCGCAACGCTGCCGAGGGTCGCATTGATCGTAGCCACAGGAGCTTTACCAAAGGGGAAGGATGCGATCTTGGCAACCTTGGTCTGGTCTTTGCCGCCGAGGATACCGCCGGGGAGGCAGGTGTTGTCGAGAACTGCAACCCAGACAGGGACGCAGGAAGCGTCGCATTCCTGAGGATCCAGGCTGCCGAAGCTAAGGGGTTCGCCGACGTAGGGGCAAGCGACGGAAACGTCGACTTTGTCTTCTGCAAATACTGCCACGCTGCTCAGAATCAGAACGAGCACGAGAGGCAGAATGACAAATAATTTTTTCATTTGTAGTTTCCTCCTAAAAATTTTCAGGTGTTACAGCCGCGTTCATCTCGGCTGTGTTTGTAGTTTAGTCCGGCCGCTTTTTTCGTCATGGTACTTTTGTACTTGCTTTTCCCGCGCTCTTTTACAGTTTGGTCACAGATGGATGTGCGCTTTTTTACAGCGGTTTACCCGGCTTTAATTCTTATAGAACCTCTATTTAATTCCCGTTTTTGTTGTAAATATGACAAGTTTGCTTCTTGATTACGCCACATTTGTGCATTATGCTTGGATCGGAAGCAGAAATGGAGGTTCTCCATGATTAACGAAGCCATTGAACGACTTTTACTCTATGACGATCACCCTCTGATGATTGAGGCCAGCGAGTGCGCCACCGTGCGCTCTGAAAACAAACTCCTGCACGCCCTCATGCTTCTCTCTACCGTGGGCTACAGCGTGATCCCCGTGCTCGACCGCGAGCAGCGGCTGGTCGGCTCCATCAGCATACCGCTGATTCTCAGCGGCATTAAAACCAGCACCGAATATAACTGGGATCAACTCGAAGAAATGACCGTCGGCGAAGTCATGAACACGCGCGTCGGCGTGCTGCAGCAGCCTTACGACCTCGAAGACGTCCTGCACAAGCTCGTCGATTACAACTATGTCTGCATCGTCGACGACCACGGCCTTTTTCTCGGCATCATCACGCGTAAAGAAATCCTCACGCGCGTGAACTTCCTCGCCCATCAGATTGACCACTACTACGATCTCAGCGAAAAGGACGCCATCCTCTCGCTGATCTCATGAAAGGCACCCTTTTCTGCCCCTGGCGTTTCACCATAATGTGTCTCCCGGATCTATTACGGGGATAGCACCATATCTTCCCTGCAGGTAGCCTTTCCGTACGTTCTCTGTTTTTCTGGGCGAAAATTCATCCAGTGAATACAAAGTCGTGACAGCAGAAGTATGACTTTTTTCAACGAAATAAATCTGATCGCGGCGAAACAAATCCAGGCTTAACAGGCTAACGTCATGCGTGCTGAATATTAACTGTGCCTTACCATGATTGCTGTTCCTGTCATTAAACATGTTGATAATAAATTTAACCAGGATCGGATGAAGGCTGGAATCAATTTCATCGATGAACATGGTTTTGCCTGCATCCATGGCTGATTTGATCAGGGCAGCAAGAAAAAACATCCTTTGTGTTCCTTCGGACTCCGCAATAAAGGGAAGCTCATATGTTTTGTTCACGCCCTTCTCAGTTTGAATATTATGCTTGGTCCTTATTTCATATTGTCTGCTGTCCATTTCAGGATCGGTCAACTTGAGTATTTCTGGAAATGCATCAGAAAGGTCACTCTGCTTTAAATCTTCCAGGCTGATTTTTCTTACATTGAAACTATACGAATCGATATTAAAATCCGCTTTTCTCAGTGTGTCCAACAGGTATTCCTTTAAGTCATTGCTCCCTTTTGAAATTGTAGACAAGCCAATAAATTCTGTGTTTTTTACATCGTAGACATCGATCCCATTTGCGAACCACATGTAGGCATCTTTGGTCTTATTGCAATTCCAGGCTGTTGCCGTTGCGAGAAACAATTTATTCTCGGTATTCTTCTCGACATAGCCCCTGAATTCCTTTTCATTGGCTTTGGTAAAAGTGTAATCAGACGTGTTTGTCCTTTCAAAAATTTTAGATGGCCAGGCTGATTTGTATTCATACAAATATTCATCAACGATTTTTTCACGATTAGCGGAGAAGCCATATTGGTACTTCTTTTCTTTCGTCGTAAAAATAAAATCAAATTTTGTCACCTGATAAGCACTGCTGTCATCAAATATAAAAGGCACAATCCACGGCAGTCGATCGTCAATTTGCCGTGATGTCGATTGCCGAATAATCATGATTGCTGCGGTTAAAGCTTTGAAAATATTGCTTTTTCCAGCGGCATTCGCACCATAAATAGCCGCCACAGGAAGAATTCTTTCACTCCCATTGGAAAAGAGTACATCCTCATGCTCATGATCCTTATCATTAGCGGACATACTCAAAATGACTTCATCTCGTAAAGACATAAAATTGCTAACGCTAAATTGCAGGAGCATCTTCGTATCCTCCTTCTTATGGCTCATGCTTATATTCTAATTGTAAGGTCAAAATTGTCAATTCAAATATCAGTTTTTGCAATAAATTAACAAATACGTCATTTTGAATATCCAATTTTAATTAAAAAAGCACTCTCTTCAAGCCGATCTCCTGATGCAAAAATAATCGCACAGACGTCCCTAAATAGGGTCTGCTGAATCAATCAGCTAGCCGATTAACCAATAATATTAATTCTTCAAAACGGCTTCCAGGTGTCCTCAACAGAAAACTGGGAGCCATTTTCTTTCCCGTTTAAGCCAAAAGAGCCCTAGCAAAATGGGCGCAAAAAATTCTCTTAGGATCTTTTGCAGGTTCATCACCAGGAAGGTCAGATGGATTGAGGTTTCGCTCGTATCCTGGCGACGCATCATCACGCGGCCCAGAGAATAGCTACTTTTGCCTTCTCCAAACTTGCCTTCAATCGCGTTCCGTTCCCCGGACTCTGACCGTTCCAAACACTTCTGCTCAGCGTACAGGGCTTTGTCCTTGGGTGGCCCTCCCAGTGGTCGGCCGTTCAAATGGATGCCGTGTTCCTTGCAGTAACTCAGGTTCTTTCTCGTTCGGAAGATCTGGTCTGCCAAGACACGTTCCGGGTAGTGGCCGTATCTTACTTGGTAGGCCTCGACCGCCCCCTCCAGGTCTTCACTTTCGTTGTAGGCTTCCCAGGAAAGACGTTCGATCTGGCAATAACCGTTCACAACACTGGCCGTCAGTTTGGCTCCAAACTCCGTCCCCGCACGGACTTTCCCTCGTACGATCGGCCGCACATGCGGCTGGTGAAGACTCACAATGCGATGCTCACACTGGTGCTTTCGTTCGTCAAACATCTGACGCTGCTGCTCGTAAAGTTTCTTTATGGTCACAAGGTAGCTCTCTTGCAAAGAACTTAAATCTGCACGGCTGTCCTTTTGCATCGCTTCCACAATCCTGAGGTCTCGTTCCACATACTGCAGCTGCTTCTTGACCGCTCGTCGAATCTTACCCTTCCTCGGGTGGCGGTTCCGGCAGAAACGCTTGTAGTCTCTGGCGCCCCTCTCCCGGTAATTCCTCGGTTTCTTCTCGCTTCGGCCCTCTTGCAGGGTATCCTGCATCGATTCCAAAAGCTCCCGTGCTTCCGACAGGAGACGGACGTCTGTTGGAAACTGTATATCCTGAGGGGCACAGGTTGCGTCCAGAATCAGCGTTCCGGAAGGCTCCTGTTTCTCCTCTTCCTTGTCAACCTTTTGCCCCGTACCGGTACCGCCTGCTCCCCTAGAAAGATCCTCATCCTCATCCTGCTCCGGGTGGATCATCCGATCCACGATCCAGGCATTCGTCTGGGCGATGACGTCTGCGGGAAAGCGCTTCCTAAAATGCGTCAGCATGGAAGGGTCCAGCTTTACGTTGTAGCTGTATTCTCCGTAGCCTACAAAATATTAGAGGTACGGGTTCTCCCGCAGCGCGTCCACCGTTTCACGATCTGACAAGCCCAGCTTTTCTTTTACGATCAGGATGCCGAGGGCAAGACGAGAGGGCAGTGGATCCTGCCCCCGCCTGCTTTTGAAGTTTTGCTGGTAAATCTCTTCCACTTTGGACCAGGGAATCAGCTGCGCTAGTTTCACCCAACGATTGTCTGGATTCAGAGGCAGATTCCCAAACATTTCCGGTCGTTCATCGCTGAACCCCATTTGGCGCGCATTGTGTTTGTACATTCTGTCCTCCGTATGTTTTGGTATGTTTTGGTACAAGCTTTTTGCGCTGATATGCGTTATTCTCTTGCACTAATTATACCAAAAACGGCATCTATGCCCCGCCTTTTCAGGCGTTTTCTGTTCATTCAGCAGGTACTAATTTATGCAATCACGGTTCTGTGAATATACCAACGATATAAGGAGCTGGTTTCGTCGGAATATAGCAGATTAAAAAAACCGCCTTTGCCATTCATTCAATGTAAATACCTTTAGAAGGGATAAGCCTTCCAGAAAAGGATGATCAAATATGGATCTAGAGAAACGACCAAAAGCACTAAAGAACAAGAATATCTTTTGCTCATGGAAGTGTACGAACAGCAAGAAAACGGCAGGCTCACTTAGCCGTCTTATAACCCTATAATGGCAAAGAAATTGGATTCAGACATCTACCTGATTAACTGTCAAATCGGCAACATTTTGACAATGTTCCGCCACCGTGGGCTGCTTTCCATTAGGCAGTAATGATTTCGCGTAATAAGTCATTAATAGTATCAGTCCTTTATATCAGCCCTCCATAAACTCAGTCGAAAAACTGGAACTCAGCCCTCTTCTTTGATATAGGGAACGCCAAGCTGTGCAGGAACATTAAGCTTGCGTCGCGCAACAGTCAGAACAATGGTGAGAATATAGGGTAAGGCGATAAAAAACTCGTTGGGGATAATACCGGCGCTCCCTGAAGACTGCATATAAATGCCGATGGCCTCCGCTAAACCAAAAATAAAGGTCCCGATAACAGCTCCGAAAGGAGTCCAATTTCCCAGAAAACAGATGGCAAAGGCTATCCAGCCACGACCCCCAATCATGTTGGAGGTAAACATACCCAAAAAGGCAATGGAGTAAAAAGCACCGGCAATCCCACCCATGAGTCCTGAAAAGATGACTGCGAGATAGCGTATTCGCGTGATGTTAAGTCCTGCTGTATCGACGGCCACGGGATTTTCACCACAGGAACGCAGGGACAGTCCCCACGATGTCTGATATAAAAAATAAGCCATTGCAGGAATGAGCAAATAAAGCGAATAGGTGAATACGGTCTGTTTGAAAAATATTTCACCTATGATAGGAATTTTTGAAAAGGGTTTTAATTCTATGGCTGAGACCGTGGCAATGCGAAGGGGTGAGGTTGGTACGCCAAAAAGAACACGTTGAAAGAAAGTGCAGAAGCCACCTGCAAAGAGATTAAGAGCTGCTCCTGTCACAACCTGATTCTGTTGCATGGTAATGGTGATGAGGCCATAGATCAAGGCGAGGCAAAGCCCACAGAACATTGCCAGCAAAACACCCAGTATGGGACTTCCTGAGTAATAAGTACCGACGAAGCCACCCCAGGCTCCCATTAGAAAGATGCCCTCAATTGCCGTAATCATCATCCCTGATCTCTCAGCGATGACTTCGGAACTGGCGCCAAATAGAAGGGGTGTGCTCATGGTAAGAGCTCTGCTTAAAAGACCCAGAATGATGTTCATTACTTAAGCTCCTCTGCTTTTCTCATCTTTTTCCTCTTGATATGCAGCTTGATCCGGAAAAAGTTAGCTCCGATGACAAAAGCCATGACAGTGCCCTGCATCAGGGGTACAAAGCTTGCAGGTACGTTAACACCTGGCATTCTGCCCATGAGCATACCGATCACCGAAAGTGCACCGAAAAGAATAGAGGCAAAAATGATGGCGATGGGATTTGCATTTGCCAGAATAGCAATGCCCAATCCTGCTGCGCCGATGAAGGGATTAAAGTCCTGAATCAGCATATGCTGCACACCGTTTATTTCGGTAAATCCAGCCATCCCGGACAAAGCGCCGCTGATAAAAAAGGTCAGGATAAAGATAGCGGGCGCTTTAATTCCTGCAAGCTCTGTGGCCCGCTGATTATAGCCAACAGATCGCACCCGAAAACCAAAAGGAGTTTTGTTAAGCAGAACCCATATACCTATGGCCGTAAGGATGGCGAGAATAAAGCCATAGTGTAAGCGTGTTCCCGGGATAAAAGATGGAATCCAGGCCGCCCTTCCAAGGGCATCAGTTTGTGGATATTCGCCTTTATTTTCTTTAAGTACCGTCCGCAAAAGATAATTCATGAAGGCTATGACCGCATAGGTCGACATCATGGAAACTAAAAATTCATTAGCCTGGAAGCGAGCTTTCAGGAAACCGATAAGCCCACCGATCAGACCTCCGGCCAGTAAAGCAGCAAGAAGCGAAAGCAGCAAAAGTGTGAAGGTAGATACTTTTCCCTCGAGTTGCAGGGACAGCGCAATTGAGGCGATGGCCCCTGCGTAAAACTGCCCCTGTGCACCGATATTGTACAGACTGGCCTTATAGGTAAAGGCAAAGGAAAGTGCAGTAAAAATCAAAGGCGTTGCTTTTAGAAAAACTTCTGCGCCGGTATAAGCATCTGTAAAGATCGTTTTCAAGGCCTGGCCAAAGACATTCAGCGGGTTAATTTTTAAAAATAAGAGCATTAATCCACAGATGATCAGCCCCAGGCTCACTGCTACTGCATTCGTCCAGACTAACACAGTGGTTTCGTCGTGATGGTTTAACTTATTAGCCATTCATAGCTCCTTTCCTGTGCTGTCCTATACTTCTTTTAAATCGTCTGGCATAATACCGGCCATCATGAGACCCACACTCTCTGTATTGAGCCTGTCCGGAGTAAAAACACCCATGATTTTTCCTTTATACATGATGCCGATTCGATCACTCAGTTTGAAAATCTCAGATAATTCCGTTGATATCAAAAGGATAGCTATACCCCGTGCAGCTGCATCAAGAATCTGCTCCTGAATATAATGAATCGCCCCTAAATCCAGGCCTCTTGTTGGCTGATTCAGCACTAACAAATGATGGGCAAGACGCATTTCTCTTGCCAATACCCATTTCTGCTGATTTCCTCCGGAAAGACTACCGGCTCTGATTTCTGGTCCAGGAGTTTTGACCTGGTAATCCAGAATGGCTTTCTGAGACTCACTCGTCAGAAGCTTTTGATTGATAAACGGCCCGTTGTGCCATGCAGGATCAAAGGAGGACTTCAGGTAGAGATTTTCCATCAGATTCATTGGCATCACTAAAGCATCGCGGTAACGATCTACCGGTACGTAACCGATACCCTGGTGCATCCGTTCACGAAGTGACATCCCATTTAAAGGAACTCCATTAAGGAAAATATCGCCTTCATCCGCCGATCTGAGGCCACAGATCAACTCACAAAGTTCCTCCTGTCCATTCCCGCTTACCCCTGCAATTCCGAGGATTTCACCTGCATTTATTTTGAAATTGATGTGATCTAAAACACAAAGGTTCTGATGACGAAGCGTTACATTTTCAAGCACTAGGCCGCTATCTGTTGAAGTTCCCCGATCAAAATGTCTTTTTTGCAGTGCGGAGAGCTCATGTCCAATCATCATTTGGGAAAGCTTCACCTCATCTGCCTCAGCGCGTGGAATATCGCCCCAAACTTTACCGTTACGCATAACCACTATGCGGTCAGCAACATCCAGAACCTCACGCAATTTGTGGGTGATTAAAACCACCGCATTCCCATCTTTAGCATACTGGCGGATAAAGACGAGCAGCTGATCCGCTTCCTGTGGCGTTAGAACTGCCGTCGGTTCATCCATGATTAAAAGTGAAGTATGAGAAAAAAGAGCTTTGACAATTTCGACCTTTTGCTGAATACCCACGTCGAGGTCTTCGACTTTAGCAGCGGGTTCAAGCGGAAAGCCATAGCGGTCTGAAATTTCTTTGATTTTTGCAGCTTGCGCACGGAAATCAATTTTTCCCCGAACCTTACCTAAAATAATGTTTTCCGTGACCGTATGGGCTGGTACAAGGGAAAAATGCTGTTGGATCATGCCTATGCCGTATTTTAAGGCATCTGCAGGCCCGTTCACGGCTACAGTTTGTCCGTCAATTTTTATTTCTCCGCTATCTGCCTGATACAAGCCATAGAGAATTTTCATGATGGTACTTTTACCAGCACCGTTCTCGCCAAGCAGCGCCAGAACTTCACCGCGATGAATGGAGAAACTTACCTCTTCATTGGCTTGGACTCTTGCGAAACGCTTTGAGATTTGACAAAGATCAATTTGCGACCAGCCCGGGCTTCTATCTGTCATCTTCATCGCTCCTATGTTGAAATAACAGCGGACAGCAGCTTCATTCAGCCGCTGTCCGCCACTGAAAATTCTAACTTGCTCTTCTCTCGAATTTATTTATCTTTAAAAAGCACGGTTAAATCTGTCTTATCTGCTTTGTAATCTTGAACGGCCTGATCAACAGCATCTTTAATTTCCTGCGAGATGGAATCAGTATAGATCGGCTTAAAGATATCTTCTTTAATCCCTGCTTCATGAACCATTTTGCCTTGAAGCTTGCCTTCCGTGTATTGCTTAATAGCCCACACATAGAAATTTTCAAAATCGAAAAGAACTGAGGCCACTACCGTTCCTGGGGCCACAGAATTCTGGTCACTGGAGAAGCCTACAAATTTGACGCCCGCATTTTTTGCCGCTTCAATGGAACCCAGGCCAACCTCATTGGCATAGACAAAGAGTGTATCCGCTCCGCTGTCAATCATCTGTGCGGCCATCTGTTTGCCCAGCGCTACATCATCCCAGCTATTCGCATAAGCTCTTGTTGCTTTTGCGCCTTCAATCTTACGTTCTCCTGCTATGCGCACTGCGGTCGCCTCATAAACATCAAGGAGATGCTCCATCGGTTTATTGGGGAAGCCTCCGATTGTAGCAAAATTTCCGTTACTGCTGGTATAACCGGCAATAATCCCGGCAAGATAACTGGCTTCATATTCTTTAGGAAAAATGGGGGCCACGTTCTCACTGTCCGCTCTTGAACCATTCACCACGCAGAAGGTGGACTCCGGATAGTTGGGTGCAACAGCAGCTGCAGGTTCATCAAACTGCGAACCGGCGGCCATAATTAAATCATATTTGCGCTCGGCATATTCTCTGAAAGTGGATTCATAATCTGAAGACTGGACATTTTCAACATACTCCATTTTGGTGCCAAGCTGTTTGTTACATGCCAGTAATCCCGCGTAGTTCGTAGCATTCCAGCTCTGATCGTTGATGGGGCCAGGCAGAATCAGAACAATTTTGTAATCCTCAATCGGCTTTTGACCTTTACTTTTATCTTCAGCTTTTTCTGCAACGGTCTCTTGACTATTGCTCTTGTCTTCGGCTTTTGTGACATCAGCCTGTTTATCCGAACTCTCTTCCCCCTTCGTTTTTGTCTCAGGCGAAGGGTTTGAAGGCGTACTGCAAGCCGCAAGGCTCAGCAGTAATACAAGGGAAAGCAGGATGGATAATACTCGAGAATATTTTTTCATACAGCAGCTCCTTTCACACAATTTGTATAAATTATGTGATCTTAATTTACTATATCTGTACAAGTTGAACAATTAACGAAAATATCTTTATGGGGAAAATATTATCTTTATACGCGCGCAATTTGCGATCAGGCGACATGCTATTTGGCTGAAGAGTCCTAGTGGTGGCGACGGAAATCCTGGGGCGTCTGGCCTTTCCACCTCTTAAACTGCTTGCTAAAGTAACGGCTGTCAGAAAAGCCTACACGTTCAGCAATTTCACTTACGCTCAACGGGCTGTTCAGAAGCAATTCCGCTGCTTTATCCATGCGTAGCTTAGCCAGATATTGCAGAGGACTTGTGCCGGTCACTTCTTTGAAACGACGACATAGATAATTGGGACTGATAAAAGCCTCCTCGGCCAAGTCTTTGAGGGTGATCGCTTCCATATATCTCGCATGAATACATTGAATAACCTTCTGAACCATGAGGTTGTCAGACAGAGGATAATCCATTTTTTCCACTGCTATTTCATGGATAACGTGTTCAAGTTCTTTCAGATTCGTCGGCTTTGTCAAAAAGCGGCGGACACCCAGCTCAATGGCACGTTTTGCGTAGTCAAAACGGCCATAGCCGCTGAGGATAATAATATCCATTTTGGGATAGATTCTGCGAAGCTCCTGGATGAGATCAAGCCCTGAGGCTCCGGGCATTTTTATATCAGTGATAAGCAAATCTGCAGCATTTGACGAAAGAAAATCAAGACAAGCCTCAGAACTTGAAAAAGCATCAACGCGGCTGATATCCGGACAGTTTTTCAGGTAAGCAGAAAGACCCTCGCGAATTTTTGGCTCATCATCTACAAAAACAACGTTCATACGAGATTATCTTCCTCTCTTTTCCTGGGGATATTGCTTAACTTGGGCAGAAGAATCCAGAAGCAACTGCCTTTTCCTGGTACCGACTGAAAATTCACGCTAAAAGCTTCACCAAAAAGTAAATTCAAGCGTTTATTAACATTTCTCAAACCATGTTTTTCCGAAAAACTTCCGTCCGCCTTTATCATCTTTTTAATGTTTAAGGCTTCGCTTGCATCAAAACCATGACCGCAATCTCTGACAGAAATCTCCAATTTTTCATCGACTTCCCGGACTTCGATCGTTAGTATTATTTTCCCATCTGCACTTGCTCCATATTTTATCGCATTCTCAATCAACGGCTGTAAAATAAGTCTTGGTACAATGAAGCTTAGAAGGTCTTCGGGCATATTCCAGCTGACTGACAGTTTCTCTTCCAAACGAAATTTTTGAATATTCAGATAGTCTTTCAAAAAATGCAGTTCCTGCTCCAATCGCACAAAGGCTTCATCTGCATCTGTCGAATAGCGAAAAATTTCACCAAGAGCTGCAATCGCCTCTGCAACCTCCAGCTCTCCATGTGAAATAAGCAACCATTGCATACTATCAAGCGTGTTATAAAGAAAATGAGGGTTGATCTGAGCTTGAAGAGCCGAAATTTTCGCTTCTTTATAAGCAATCTGACTGAGATAAACCTCATGAATTAAGTGGTCAATCTGATCGGCCATCGAATTGAAAGAGCGCATCAGCTGTCCCATTTCATCCGTTCCCCTGGGATGCACACGGACGGAGAAATCGCCTTCCACAAATTTCTTCATAGCCTTCCTTACCGCATGTATAGGACGAGTAATCGTTGTTGTAATAAAAATAACAATTAAACTGGTGAGTATTGTTGTTATGACAGTAAATTGGGCTACCAGGCGTATCAGCTCCGCACTGCTTGGGAAAGCTGTCGAAGCTGCCTGAATACAAACAAGCGTCCAGCCGCTCAGTCCTTCGTATTGTTGCCTGATAAAGTAACGTTTGGCAGGATTTCCCAGATAAAGTGTTTCCGCGCCTTCTCTAAGTCCACGACGGATTTTTTCATTAGAATCCTGATCAAAGCTGCGGTTAGCTGCAACAATGCGCATATTTTGGTCAAAGATCAAATGATACTGATGATTTAAGGAAACTGGATTGCTGAGAAGCAGGGGCAGAAATTCACGATGACTCAATTCAAGCATCCAGAAACCCGTTCTGCCCTTTTCTTCTGGATCATTTAGACGATGCATAATGTAGACACAGCGTTCGTCTTCCTCATGAGCCTCCTCTATGGAATAATTTACCGGGAGTTCCCAGTGCGTGTTCGCAGTATACTCCGCAGATTTTTCTATCCATTCAGTCAGCTTTCCCGTATCATTCCCTATCTTCCTCTCCTCCAGAGGAAGATAGACCTCGTGATCCCAAAAGAGATAAAGCTTATTCACATGTTGTAAACTGCGAAAGGTGGCTTCTGCAATGTCCTTCAGAGCAGGCAAACCCTCAGGATCAGCTTGAGCAAGAAAGCTCAATGTCGCTTCATTCTCAGAAAGTTCATTTAGCCGGGTATTGATATCTTTGATCATCCTTGTCACGTTACTCGTGACGAGATTTGTCATGTCACTTAAGGCGGCCTTTTGATCCTGTTCAATCGCCTTTCGTGCTGAATAAACTGAAAAGGACGCAATGGCGAGCGCCGATAAGACTAAAACAAGAACGAAGAGCAACACGAGTTTGACACGGAAAGGCATTCGAAAAAACATTGTGAACTCTCCCTTGCTTATGAAATCATCATCTAACTGTCTATTTTCATTCCTTTAATTTCTTATCTTTCAGCTTTTCAGGAATTTGGCAGCTGGCGGCAAGACTCATAATTCCGCCATATTTACTCCTCAGAGCCAAAGCTGTCATCGTAAGTGGCGTATTCACCTGCTCACAAAGCTGCTGCTATATAAGATGACAATTTGTTTATATCTTTTCATTAATGTCATTGAAAGAACCGTCAGTTGCTATGATCCTGACGGTTACATAATGAATTGTTCTATATGACCTACTATTATTTCAATCCACGTTTTTAGCGTCTTTTTGATTATACCATTTTCTTTTTCAATGATTTCCAGGATTTTGGGCTTGATTTTTTTATTTTGTTAACCTACTATTGAAATTAATCTAAAAGGGAGGATCAAAAATGCCTCTAAAACTCGCCCACTTAAAAAAGAATAATGGTGACCAACCTATCGAACAATCCTTATCTGATCATCTATTGGCTGTGGGAAACGACTGTAAAAACATGGCTGCTTTAATCGGACTGAGTACTTTGGCCTTTCTCATTGGCGTATTCCACGATCTGGGTAAAGCAGCAGCTCTCTTTCAAGAATACCTCCGGGGAGCCAAAATTACGGTCAATCATTCTTCGGCTGGGGCTCATTTTCTTTTTATTAAAGGGCGTGATTTTCTCCTAAAAAAATACGGTCAGATCAATCCAGAGCTGACCGCTTTCCTTTGCTTTTTAACCTATCCCATTTTGCAGCATCATGGTCTTTTCGATGTGGTCAATTTTTCTTTACCCAAAGATATAGAGGGACAAAAGGTTTATCTATATCCTTATTACCGGATTCTTCAAAGAAATTCTGAAGAAGACCTGAAGGAAGCTCTGGAATATGCTGAAAATCTTTCCCAAAAATTCGACCTCAGCCTGAATACATTGTTAGAGAAAGCCTTCAATGAATGGAAGATATTTGATGAAAAGCTCCAGAAAATGGCAGAATCATCCTTTAACAAGGCCGAGGCTTATGCCTATTATCAAGGCTGTGGTATCCGTCTTCTCCTGTCCATTTTGAAGGAAGCAGATATTTACAACTCCGCAAATTATTTTCGTGAAATGCCGGATCGAAGATATTCCAAAAAAGAAATACAAGATATTTGGAACGAATGCCAGGATCACATGGAAAAAGCCTCTTCGGACTTTGAAAAGAAGGCCAATGCAAGTGAGTTGGGACGTATAAGATGTCGACTATCATCAGAATGTAAAAAAGCTTCCAAGCTACACGAAAGTGGCTTATTCACTTTAGAACTTCCCACTGGTGCAGGTAAAACTGCCAGTGTCCTTCGATTTGCTGTCAATCACGCTCAAAATTTCCAAGATCAGAGGATTTTTTATACCACGGCTTTTCTTAGTGTCCTGGAACAAAGTGCTGACTCTGTCAAAAAATTTTTAGGTGACCAGGATTATATTTTAGAGCATCATTCCAATGTTGTTCGAGATGACGCAGATGTAAACCCGGATAGGCCTATAGATGATATCGAAAATCAGGAGGATAAGGACGAAATTTCCTCGTATCAGTATCTTATCGAGTCATGGGAAAGTCCCATCATACTAACGACTCTCGTCCAACTGACAAACACTCTTTTTGGCGGTAAAAGTAGTCAGCTTCGTCGATTTTGTAAGCTTATGCATAGTGTCATTATTATGGATGAAGTGCAGAGTTTACCTCTCAAGGTGATCTACAATATGAACTTAATGACGAATTTTTTAACCGTCATTATGGGTGCTACTGTCGTTCACTGCACCGCGACGACACCCATTTATGATCACCCGGTCATGGCTCACCCTGCGCTTTATAAGAAGATTAGTGAAAATTCTCAATCCCTGGCCAAAGTAGAAGATAGTGAGCTCTCCTGTTTTGAGCGAGTTGAGTTTTATAGCTTGTTGGGCAATAACAGTTCTGAAAAAATTTCTACCACAGACTTTGTTGCCTGCCTGTACAACAAGATGCAAGAAGCCCTGAGCGCCCTGATAATCTGCAATAAAAAATCAGAGGTAATGGATCTTTATCAAAGTCTATTAGAAAAGTCAGGTGATGCAGCTGATCCTAAAATAAAGTTTATTTATTTAAGCACTAATCTCTGCCCTGCCCACAGACTACAGCTGATTCACCAAATGGACGAGCTCTTGAAAGCCAATCGTCGTGGTGAGGAACACCGACTGATTTGTGTGAGCACCCAGCTCGTTGAAGCCGGGGTTGATCTCGACTTTGATCTTGTTTTCCGAGAGGCCTCAGGACTGGATAGTCTCATTCAATCTGCAGGGCGCTGTAATCGCGAGGGAAAGAGAACGTACAAGAAAAAGAGGATCCCAGGGAAATGCTTTGCCTTCCGTTTACAACAAGATGAGTTGAAAAATCTTCCCGACATTCAAAAAGCTCAAGATGCTTTTTTAGCCTCAATGAGAAAATTTGCCGAAGAGGAAAGCAAACTCTTTGATCCCCAAAAACTGAAAGAAGATTATTTCACCCGCTATTACCAGCAAAACGAAACTTCCATGATGTACCTTCTTCATAAAAGTTCAGGAAAGCGATCAATCCTGAATCTCCTTTCAACAAACGAAGAAAGCTTGAATGACTTTTATACTAAGATTCCCCAGAAAGGCATTGAGTTTCACAATTTTGACACGCAAACTAAATTCTTTTCTCTTCATCAAAATTTCAAGTTCGCAAGTGAAAACTTTCGCCTGATTGAAGAGAAAAACCAGATAACTGTACTTGTCCCCTATCAAAACCAGGCGCTTTTGGAACAACTTTTTAAAACCGAAGAAACTCAAAATTTTACTCTGGCACAAAAACTGCTCCGAAAAGCATCAATCTATACCGTTGCACTTCCACAATCCTTTATGGAGCAGCACCCTGAGGCTTTTTACAGTCTTTTTGATCGCCGAATCTTTATTTTAGACGATGAATGGTACGATCCGGATTTAGGTCTGAAAATCAATGATGGGGAGAACAATATGCCGATTCTTATTGAATGAATGCTGGTTCATTACAAAGTTAATATAAAAGTGATATTTTATAATTTGTGTTAAATTAAAATTCAAGAAAGGAGCTGTTATGACAGAAAGAGCAGAAAAATTTCAATCTAAACCTTTCTATTGTCGGATCTTTGGGGATTCTGCACTCTTTACGGATCCCAGCACAAAGGCTGGCGGTGAAAAATTTACTTACTCAGTACCAACCTATGAAGCTTTGAGGGGAATTATCGATGCATGCTACTGGAAACCCACCATTAGCAATATCATTGATGAATGCAAGATCATGAACCCCATCAGAACTCAGACTAAAGGCGTATTACTTCCTCTCAACAACGGCAGCCAGGATCGCTATTACTACACTTATCTTACCGATGTGTGCTATGAAGTAAAATTCCATTTTATTTGGAATGAAGACCGGCCGGATCTCCTCTGTGATCGGGATGAAAAGAAGCACACGCAGATCCTTCTGCGTTCTTTAGACCGAGGCGGCAGGAGAGATATTTTTTTAGGAGCCCGCGAATGTACAGGATATATTGAACGTCTTTCTGCCTCAGATTTTGAAAAAGCCAACACGGCTTATGAAAACCATCAGCTGGATTTTGGCATACAGTTTCACTCCTTCAATTATCCAGGCTTAGAAAAAATCAGAAGTGAGGCAGGAAAAAAAGAAAAGACAGAGCCTTTGATTTCCAATTTTACGCGTACTCGCATGGTAAATGGTCGCATTCACTTTGTAAGACCAGAAGGCTGTGATATTCACCATGAGATCTATCAGTACACTTTGTCGGCTTTCAGAATGCCCAAGGTCGAATACGCTGAGCAAACAATAGAAGAAACGGAATATCAGGAAGGAGGAATGTTCACGTGAATCCTTTATCCTCCCTATTGGAAACCTATCAGCTCGCCGAAAAATCGGGACTTGTCGACCAGCACCTGGGAGAAACAGATCCCATTCTGTTACCGATTTTTCACGACAGTAAAAAATCAAAAGGCGAAGACGCTATTGAGGTCTTGCTCAATGAAAAGGGTGAATTTTTAGGGGCCAGATTTTTTCCCAAGGACGTCTACCTGGAATTTCCCGTCTCGGAACTGTCAATAGGCAGATCAAGTGGCGTTGCGCCCCATCCCTTGGTTGATAAATTGCTTTATCTGTCAAAATCAATTTCAGTCGCCCAGAAAAAGGAGGTACACCATCAAGTCTATCTGGAGCAACTAGAGACCTTGGCCAAATACGAAACAGCACATCCGCAACCTTTGTTGCGCAGTATTGTGACTTACCTCTTAAATCCTGATAATGATATTTTCCAGGATGTTCTTCCCGCCCTGTTTGGCCAAGATTATCGTGATTTGGGAGGAGGATACGTTGAACAAATAAATGGAAAGAAGAGCAAAAAATATAATTTTGCTGAGATATTTGCAAGCTTTTCAGTTGAATTTTCCGACCCAATGATTGGGACGCGAACAGTGACAAAGGATCGCGACCTGCATCAGCACCATATTCAACATATACTGGAGGGATTAAAGGATAAAGACCCCGGTCACTGCGATATTTCTGGTGAAGAGATTTACCTCACGAGCAAACACCGAGGTCTTATGGGAAATGCCAAAGTTGTTGGTGAAAGCAACCACTATGAAGTGTACCGTGGCCGTTTTTCCAATGGATCGGATCTCATCCACATCGGACTGATCAATTCCCAAAAGATCTTTCTGATGCTCAAATATTTTTTAGAAAACAAGGACAACGGGCATTATTTAAACTCAGGTTCTTATTTAATTAATTGGTTTAATCATGATATTAAAAATGAAAACAACTTTCAGCCCGACAATCTAAACACGTCTAACAACCTATTGACAGGCATGCCGACGAGTGATCAGGTGTCAGAGCCGAACTACAATTTTGGAGGTATGGTCGCCAAAAAGTTTGCCACGATGATTTGCGGAAACGGCAAGTTTTCCTTGGATGAAATTTCATACCAGATTATGCTTTTAGAGAAAACCAGCAATGGACGTATCGCCATAAAGTATTTCCGAAAATTTCCCGGTTCACAATTAGCTGAAAATCTGGGGCACTGGTACCAGTCGCTAGGCTGGCCTGTTTATAAAATGCAAGAGCAAGCCTATAGTCTCTATGTTCCGCCGATCTTTGGAATCGTCAACACACTTTATGGAGAGGAGCAAGAAAACAGCCCCTTCTTTACAATTTTAGGGGATCGAAACAAAGCCATCGCCGGGCATATCACAGAAAATTTAATTTCTTCTGTAATGGAGAGGAAACCGATACCCGCAGATCTGGCTGCAAAAGCGGGCAGGAATGCAAAAAACAGATCCCATTACAAAAAGCACTGGCCGATTCAGTTCCAGATGGACTGTATCATCCTGCAAAAGTACCTGAAAGATTTACCGCAGCAGCATCCAAAACATTTAAAGGAGGACAAGAACTTGGCTTATTTAGACGAAACATGCAGCGAGCGCTCATATCTTTATGGCAGGCTTCTGGCTGTCTACGACAAAATCGAAAAAGATGCTCAGTTTTCCAGAAAATCCGCACAGACGGATCAGAAAGAGATAAGTCAAACTAATCCGGCTTACGATAGGGAAACCAATGCAGCCAGACTGTGGACAGCTTTTATGGATCGACCGACGATCATTAATCGCACTCTGTCAACAAAAATTCAGCCCTATCTTAGTCGTTTAAAAGCACTAAAGCCAAAAACAGCAAGCTATTACGAAAAATTAATGGGCGAACTTATATCTAGAATTTATGAGGCTAAAAAAACAGATTCAAAAGAGGCATTAGATGAGATGTTTCTTTTTGGCTATTACGGACAAACTCAGGCTTTTTATCAAAATAATAAAAAAGATAATAATAAAGAAGAAAATCAAAATGCTGAAGACATAAAAGATATGCAGGAGGAAAATTAAATGGCAGTATTGAATCACAAAATTGATTTTGTCGTAACCTTTATGGTCAAAGACGCAAATCCAAATGGCGATCCCTTGAGTGAGAATTTACCTCGTACAGATGTTTTATCTTTTGGTGAAGTAAGTGACGTCTGCATAAAAAGAAAAATACGCAATCGCTTGCAAGATGCAGGTTACCCTCTCTTTGTTCAGGCCAAAGACAGGGTCGATGATGGCCATTTTTCACTGGAAGAACGGTATAAAGCCAATATCAAAGAACTTGGAGACAAGCCAAGTGAAGAGGACATTTACAATTATTGCTGCAGGAAATGGATTGACACCCGGTCTTTTGGACAAGTCATTACCTTCAATAATTTATCCATTGGCATACGCGGCCCTGTCTCTATCGGTTTAGCAAAAAGTCTGGCGCCCGTTATCGTCTCAACTATGCAGATTACGAGAAGTACGGATGGAATGGCTTCTACAACCGGCAAAAGATCATCCGATACCATGGGTTCAAAGAGCTTCGTCGAATTTGGCGTTTATGCTTTTTGCGGAAGTATCAACCCCTACTTTGCTGAAAAAACAGGATTTACTGATGATGATGCCTCTGCTCTCAAAGAGGCTCTGCGCACTCTATTTGTGAACGATGCTTCGGCTGCCAGACCTGATGGCTCCATGGAGGTAAAAGAAATTTTCTGGTTCGAACATCCTGCAAAATTGGGACTTATCTCCAGTGCCAAAACTCATGCTCTCGTCATAAGAGAAGCAAACTTTGATCCGGTAAATCCCGTGGAAGATTACGACTCATATCAAGTTCATTTGGATATGGAAAAAGTTAAAGAACTAGAAGAAAAAGGCCTTAAAGTCGAACAAATTAAAGGATATTAACGTGGAGGATCTGATGATTTCCGGCATTCAGCATTTTGCTTTTTGTCGTCGTCAATGGGCTTTGATTCATGTTGAAAAACAATGGGAAGAAAATTTTCTGACCGCACATGGACAAATGATCCATAAGAGAGCCGATGATCCGGAAATTATAGAGAAAAGACACGATATCGTCAGTATCCATTCAATGCATGTTCGCTCTGAGAGGCTCAAAATTGAAGGGATCTGCGATATCGTGGAACTTCATCAAAATGAAAACGGCGTTTATTTTCCACATTGGAAAGATAAGTTTACGATCTATCCTCTTGAGTATAAAAGGGGAAAAGAAAGGACGGATCACAGCCATATCCTGCAACTGACCGCTCAGGCCATTTGTCTCGAGGAAATGACCGCTTCTACAATACCCGAAGGGGCAATCTACTACTTCTCTTCAAGGCAGAGAGTTAAAGTCCTTTTCACGCCAGATCTTCGAAAAGAGGTCGAACAAATGGTTGAGGAAATGCATGAATATATGGAAAAAGGTTACACCCCTAAGGTGAAGCAAAAACCTAAGTGCCGTTCTTGTTCAATGAAAGAGCTTTGTCTCCCAGAATTGGGAAACCGGAAATCTGCAAGCAGCTATTTGAAAGAGATGTTAGAGGAGGACCTGTGAAAAAACTGTTAAACACTCTTTATGTCACAAATCCTTGCTATTTCCTTGGCGCTTCAGGGGATAATATCACGCTAAAAGAAAATGGGAAGTTAATCCAACGTTATCCTCTTCATAATTTGGAAGAAATCGTGGTGTTTTCGCATTCCGGGATCAGTGCAGAACTTTTAGAAAAGTGCACAGAATTCTCTATTGCCCTATCGATTTTAAATCCCTATGGCAGATTGAATGGACGTTTTATCCCCCCTTCCGAAGGAAATGTGTTGCTTAGGAAAAAACAGATTGAAACCGTTTTAGATCATTCAGCTTCTCTTGCGATTAGCCGGAATATCATCGCTGCCAAAATTATCAATACCCGGAATTTTCTTATTCGTTTTCGCAAGCAATATAAGATGCGTATTGATTCAGATACTTTCGGAAACGTCATTGACCACTTAAAAGAGTCAAAGGATAAAGTGCTTCAAAGTACATCTGAAGAAAATTTAAGGGGAATCGAAGGTGATGCACAGTCTGCTTATTTTGGCATTTTTAATCAAATGATTCTCAATAACAAAGAAACTTTTGCATTTGAAGGCAGGAATCGTCGGCCTCCTTTGGATCCTGTAAACGCAATGCTTTCTTATGCTTATACGTTACTTGCTTTGGATTTTGCAGGAGCACTTGAGGCCGTTGGACTTGATTCTTACATCGGATTCTTACATACGGATAGACCAGGGCGAATTTCTCTTGCCTTGGATTTAGAAGAAGAACTCAGAACGATGGCCGTTGACCGTTTTGTCCTGCGTCTCATCAATCTAAAGCAACTGGATCATAAGGATTTCATTTTTCAGGATAGTGGTGCTGTGATTTTCACAGAAGATGGCCGAAGAAAATTTTTAAGCGAGTGGCAGAAACAGAAATATACAGAGCTTCAGCATCCCTTTTTGCAGGAAAAAATATCTTGGGGACTAGTCCCACATATCCAAGCTTTACTCCTCGCACGTTTTTTACGAGGTGACTTAGACCAATATCCACCTTTTTTCTGGAAATAATGTCAACAATGAATATTCTGCTTTCTTATGATATAAATACCAAGACAAGTAAAGGACGATGGCGTCTCAACAAAATTGCTAAAATTTGCCTTGATTATGGTCAGAGAGTTCAAAATTCCGTCTATGAATGTGAAATCAACTCCGAGCAGCTTTTAAAATTAAAGGAGCGAATAAAAGAAATCTATAATAAAGATGAAGATTCCATCCGGATTTACAAGCTTGGTAAAGACTACCAAAAATCAGTGATTCATTATGGTATTAAAGAAGTTTTTAAGCCTGACGACCCATTGATTTTATAATAATAATGTAATTTTTCGAACATGTTCACTGGAACCATGAAACTTTTTAAGATATGCTTTAAATAGTTGCAAAACCAAGAAGCATCTTGAAGCAAACCTCTAGCGATCATCGTTTTTCTACTTGGTTTGCCAGGAATTTAACCCCTTTAGGCAACTCTGCCAGAAGTAATGAATTCCTATTTTGCTAAATATAGGCACAAATTCATGAATTTTACTATATTTAGCGGTCGCACCCCTCACGGGGTGCGTGGATTGAAATTTAAAGCTGGAAAGCTCATCAATCACGATCATGTCGTCGCACCCCTCACGGGGTGCGTGGATTGAAATAGTTTGACATGCCGAAGTATTCCTGTATCATCAGTCGCACCCCTCACGGGGTGCGTGGATTGAAATTATTGCCAATGAATCAGTTTTATTCTACGGCGTAAGTCGCACCCCTCACGGGGTGCGTGGATTGAAATACCCCGGCCAATATTAGGGTAATCATTACCCCAGGTCGCACCCCTCACGGGGTGCGTGGATTGAAATTGCGATAAATTTCAGGGCGTTATCATCGTCAAAGTCGCACCCCTCACGGGGTGCGTGGATTGAAATTTGACGGCCTCATTGATCGAGCTGCTTTTTTACGTCGCACCCCTCACGGGGTGCGTGGATTGAAATTCGTTGTCAAAACAAACAAAAACTGCGCCCCAAAAAGTCGCACCCCTCACGGGGTGCGTGGATTGAAATAATTCGTGGCTTTAGCTTTAAGAATGCGGCCATAGTCGCACCCCTCACGGGGTGCGTGGATTGAAATTAATCCATCAATCTTATTGGTTCGCTTTCGTCGGTCGCACCCCTCACGGGGTGCGTGGATTGAAATGTTGAAGCTTATCATAGCTGCATAGTCAACAGAGTCGCACCCCTCACGGGGTGCGTGGATTGAAATAGCAAAATCAATCAGCGCTAACTCATGAGAGTCCGTCGCACCCCTCACGGGGTGCGTGGATTGAAATATCATTCATGTTTCATCACCAACGACAGTTAAGCTGTCGCACCCCTCACGGGGTGCGTGGATTGAAATGTCTAATCCTAAATTTGCCGCTGAGATCGCGAGCGTCGCACCCCTCACGGGGTGCGTGGATTGAAATCATGCCGCAAAGACTGAATAGCCGCTTGCCCTATAGTCGCACCCCTCACGGGGTGCGTGGATTGAAATCTTGTAGCTGATGGATGAGCTGTCAAAATCGGTGTCGCACCCCTCACGGGGTGCGTGGATTGAAATCGGGGCTGCTCCGGGGTCTTTGTCCGTGTCTTTGGTCGCACCCCTCACGGGGTGCGTGGATTGAAATAAAAATGCCTGCATCAGCTCCGTCATAGCCACCCCGTCGCACCCCTCACGGGGTGCGTGGATTGAAATCGGACAATCCGAACATTTCCAGTGATTTTTTTGCTGTCGCACCCCTCACGGGGTGCGTGGATTGAAATTGCATTTGGACTGGAGACAAAAGACCTTTCGCGCGGTCGCACCCCTCACGGGGTGCGTGGATTGAAATCAATCGGGGGCTAGTGCTTGGCCCCTTGCCGTGGGGTCGCACCCCTCACGGGGTGCGTGGATTGAAATGTCAACGGCTATGGCTATGTGTGTGCTTTTGAGGTCGCACCCCTCACGGGGTGCGTGGATTGAAATATACTCTCTTATTTTTGAGCCTATCCTAAAGCCGAGTCGCACCCCTCACGGGGTGCGTGGATTGAAATTGCAAGATCTCTCCAGTCCCACCCTCTTTGACATGTCGCACCCCTCACGGGGTGCGTGGATTGAAATCGTGGCAAGGCACATTGCCATTGAAGAAGGGGATGGTCGCACCCCTCACGGGGTGCGTGGATTGAAATTATTGCCAATGAATCAGTATTTTCTACCGGTGCAAGTCGCACCCCTCACGGGGTGCGTGGATTGAAATCTCCATCGAGAGCAATGATGCTCTTAAATCACTAATATTCAGGCCATAAAAATACAGAGGGTATCTAAAGGACTCACTTTTTGAAATGTTTTCTACATTTATTTCGTTTATTTCCAGTAATGTTTCAACTGGTCGTAGAAATTTTCCCTGGTTCCAGCCAATATGACCACAACGATTTCAGGGACATCTCTGCCTTTAATCTGGGCATACTCGACTGTATAGGCCAGTTCATAGTTGATCCGCCTGTAATAAATGTCATAACCTCTGACACCTTGCAAGTCACCTGTTTTTTCTTCCCCGATCGTTGGGTCTTGCTGGATCGCGTCGATGGCTTGCTTATACAATTCCTTTAATTTCTTATCCTTCAGCTTTTTCAGGAACTTGGCTGCTGGCGGTAAGACTCGCAATTCCGCCATATTTACTCCTCAGAGCCAAAGATGTCATCGTAAGTGGCGTATTCGCCTGCTCCCAAAGCTGCTGCTTTTGCTGCTTCCAGCATTGTTTCAATGGCTGGCCGAACTTTTGCCTGCCTTGTCTTAAATTCATCAAGCAGTTCCTGACCGGAAAATCCCTCTGCAATCAGATCCGAGAGGATCTGTTCTGCGAACTCTCTTCCGCAGGAAACACAGGAGGCAGGTTGAATGATCAGCATGCCTTCTCCCAGCGTGCACACAGCTTCTCTGTCAAAGCCAAGTTCCGAATAAAACTTCTGCGGAATGGTAAACTGTCTTTTGGATGTGATTGTGACCCTTTTCTGCTCGGGATTTTTTGATTTTGCCGCTTTCTTTTCGGACACTTTTGCTGTTGCAACTTTCTGCTCGGAAGTTTTTGCTGCTGTCATATCCACACCCCCTGTTCGAATGAAAGGATTCCTTGTTTCCTTGTTATGAAATTATAGCAGAAAAGAAGAGAAAAAGTTAGGTGAAGTCCCGTTTCTCAAGGATGCCCGGATCGATATATTGCTCAGCTGAAAACAATATTTTTCGTCATCTAGGCAATGACCACCGCCTTAACATAAACGAGGGAACGCAGAAATGCTGCGTTCCCTCGTCTGGTCTTGTTTCCTTTTGGAAATTTCTGAGGCTACATGTAGATATGCTCAAGGCACCACCTTATTTGTGCTTATTGAATCATTTTGGCTCAGACCTTGACTCTATGTTGAGAGCTAGGGCGGATCCTATTTTTTAAAGGCCGCCGTGGATGGATTATGTTCGTGCGCCAGTTAGTGAAAGCGACCAGATTACTTAGCTGTATGCTCAGGATCTTTTTTTGAGCAGTAGGCCGACTAAGATCATACCAAGACCCATCAAAATACTGCGAGCAGGGCTGGCACTTCCTGTGGCTGGCAGATTGTAAATCTTCTTTGGACTTGGAGCGGCCGGCACAGGCGTGGGGGCAACAGATGCAGGAGCCGTAAAAACAGGAGTTTCACCGCGGGGGTATGGATAACGCAGAGTGGGTGTATCTTCAGCTTCCCATTGGGCGACAAAGGTTGCGTTTCCTTTGACTGTGTAATCATCCCCGGGCTGATACATCGTTTGAGCAGCCTGCCAGCCGGTAAAGCGATAGCCTGAGCGTGTCGGAGCTGCTGCAAGCTTGATTTCAGCATCGAGCTCATGTTCTTCCACTTGCTGTTCACTGCCATCAACAAACTCACCGCCATTGGCGATATACGTGATCAGACAGGCGCTGTTCTTAAAATTGACATCATAGTTATTAAGAACGCTCTCCCGGGTCAGCACACCATGCGTGACGTCCGAGTCAGAACTGAAGCCAAGATTTATAAACTTTGCATAGTTGCTTGGCGGATTAAAGAGGCCTTCCCCGGAAGAATTTTTGAGGAAGAGGGTGCTTTTATCCATCATGAGTTTGGTATAGGCATCATCCTTCGTGATCACATTGGCATATTCATAGGGTGCACAGTAAATGGCCCCGCCCTGGCCGACCTGGACATTATTGCCTTCAAAGCGGGTACCGGTACCGATGTTGACCATAATCGCAGGCTTGACTCCAGTCACATTACCCTCATTATCTTTTATCTCTCCACTGATGCATATAGCACCGCCAGATCCATAGGCCGTATTACCAGAGAAATTGCTGGCCGTGATATCGGTCCGCTGATCCATCACGTAAAGAGCTCCGCCAGTTCCAGATACATGGGGATTCTTCTTATCATCTTGGGGATGAACCACACTCTCATTACTGCTGAAAGCCGTCTGATTGATTTGAGTCGGGACAGCTGTAAAAACTCCCCCACCTGACAAAGCTACGTTTTCAGCGAAGGTTGAGGACTGAATACTCAAATTGGATTTTGCCGGATCAGACGGACCTCCCAGAGTAGAAATTCCACCACCATGTGCTGCCTCATTTTCACTGAAAGTTGAAGAGATTACCTCTAATTTTTGATTACTGCCAAGATATATTCCACCACCAAAGGCAGAGGAGGTATTTTGGGTAAATGTGCAGGAAGTTACCTGGCTGTTCCCCAAGCCGTCATGATCAATATAAAGCGCACCGCCACCATAAATCGCTGTATTCTCAGTAAAGTTTGATCCACTGAGCGCCAGGTCGCCAGCTTTCAAATAAATCGCGCCACCCTGCTTTGCTGCGGTATTGTTGCTAAAGGTCGAATTCTCAATGGTTCCGCCGGCAGAAAGGTAAAGGGCGCCGCCTGCTTTAGTTGACTGGTTTTCTGCAGCATTGATCGTACTCAACGTTACTGGTTCAGCTGCGAAAATCCCGGCGCCCCAGGTCGCTTTATTCGCAGTCAGCGTGCATTCAGACATCTCAAGAGGGCATGAAGCTGAGATCGCGCCACCTATGTCCGCCTGGTTGTTATGGAAGCTTGCATTTGAAATCTGGCTTTTGGCATTTCTACTCAACCATATAGCTCCCCCTTTATTTGTGGCGCTATTTCCCTCAAAGCTTCCGCCCGTGATGTTCAAGGTACCAAAAGATGCAATGACACCGCCGAAGCCACCCTCACTACCCTGCTTGGTGGATGAGTTATTGATAAAGCTTCCGCCCTTTATATTAATGGTCGTATCAGCACTATTCCCACAAATGACGCCTCCTGTGGTATTCGACTGATTATTTTGAACGACAACACCTGGCTCAACTGTCAGACTTGATTGGCCTTGCATATAAATAGCTGGGCCGTCTTGTGCAGCATCATCAATGAAATTCTGAAGGGTGACGCCAGCTCCCAAGGTAAGCGCGCCATTGTCAGCAAGAAACACAAATTCACTAAGATGGCTGCCATCCAAAGTAAGGTTTTCAATACGTACATTGCAATCCTGATACAGTGTAAAAAATACCCACGTTCTTTGTGTCCCTATAGAATAAGGCCCTCCATCTGCTGAGCGCAGCAGGATGTTTACCTTGCTCTTGCCCCAGCTATGCTCTGTTGCCGTAATGGTATAATCCTGATTTACCGTAATAATATATAAGTTGCTTGTATCTTCCTGCTTACAACTTTCCATCGCTTTATAAAACGTGTCGTAATTCCCGACTGGTTCTTCAGTCGCATCAGGGTCGTTGACAGGCCGCTTTGTCACGGTAAAAGCAGAATTGCCACCTCGAAGGGCTTCGGGCATGGCTCCTTCATTTAAGTCGAAATAAGGTGCTTCTTCATCTGTAGGGTTTTGGGGAGTTGTAAGTGGGTCAACTTGCTCAGGTTGAGCCTTGATCTCATCTTCTCCTGCTGGTGCTACTGTTTTTTCCTTATCAGTTTCTGTAAGCTCACCTGGCTCGGAATCAGAATCCTTTGAAGGATCATTTACCTCTGCTGGTTCATCGCCGTTAGGCTGTTCTGTCTTTGATGATGTTGAATCCGCAGGTTCTGACCCAGGCTCAGAATTATTTTCTGGGGGAGGGGGTGTCGGATCTCCCGTATTCTCGCCTTCAACTGCAGGTTCAGCATTTCCTTCCTGGATTTTTTCAGCTTCTCCTGTTTCAGGTTTTTCTGGGTCAACAACTGGGGGCTGCGCCTCTCCAGTCAACACATCGCCGGTTTTGTCCTCCCCTTGAGCCTTTACCATTACGGCCTGTCCGTCCATTCCGGCAAAGCCATAAGTGGATACCGATCCAAGCAAAAAGGCAAGCAGTAATAGTGCGAACATAGCGTATCTCTGCACATGTTTGCTCAATAATCTTTTCATGTTCATCTCCTGTCCTGATTTATGCTCATCGTGATTCTGTTGTGCGGAGCACCGTAAGCTTCAATGTATGGGTGCTCGAAACCTTGCAGTTTTCCATAAAAGCCAATAACATTATATATGAAAAGCCTTTGTTCAGGAATCATAAAGCAAGAGGAAAAAAGACAACGTAATTACGGAGACATTAGGTTTTGTTTAATGTTGTTGTCAGTTTTATTTAATTTGTCAGCTTGCTTTCTTTTTTAGATAAATGGGAAATCACATACACACATAGATATAATATAAGTCAGCCGTGAAAAGAAAAAATGATAAACATTCTTAATTTTACGTGCATGAAGAAAGGGTTAAATATGTTAAGTGTATATTGCTACGAGCGCTGCTCAACTTGTCAGAAAGCTTTAAAATGGCAGATGTTCTTACTTTGATTTAATTCGATGGTTTGATCTTGCGTTGCAAGGTCGATTGCATAGAGATTCCCAAGGAGGCCAGGCATGTTAAAAGCTTATATTGTTCCTCATCCGCCCATTATTCTGCCTGAAATCGGGCGCGGAGAAGAGCTGAAAATTGCGGCGACGACGGCGGCCTACCAGGCTGTAGCGGATGAGATAGCTGAGCTGAAACCCGATACGATTGTCCTCAGCTCTCCCCATTCCCCGCTCTATGCCGATGGCTTTTTCGTCGCCGGAGGAAAGAAGGGCAAGGGGGATTTTTCTGCTTTTTCGGCTCCGGAGGTCAAGGAAGAATTTTTCCTAGACAGCGAGCTCAGTGAACGCCTTTGTCACATCTGCCAGGAGAAAGGACTCGCGACGTGTCTGGAGCCGCAAATCGGGGGCGCGGATCACGGGGTGCTTGTTCCCCTGCATTTTATCCGGCAGCGTTATCGCGATTTCAGGCTCGTCCAGGTCGGGCTTTCAGGACTGTCCGCCGAGGCGCACTTCCTTTTTGGACAATGTATCCGTGAGGCCCTGGAACAACTGGGGCGCAGGGCCGTTTTTGTCGCTTCGGGCGATCTCTCGCACGTGCTCCGAAAAGATGGGCCTTACGGTTTTCGCCCGGAAGGTCCGGAGTTTGACCGGCAGATTGTCGAACTCCTTTCTCGTGCCGCTTTTGACGAAGTTCTGAATATGCCTTTGGTTTTCTGCGAAAAAGCCGCAGAATGTGGCCTGCGCTCGTTCCAGATTTTAGCCGGGGCGCTGGACGGCGATGAGGTCACTGCCAAGCGGCTGTCCTACGAAGGTCCCTTCGGTGTCGGTTATGCAGTGATGAGCTTCAGCCTGAATAACAAAGCAGATAGCAAAGCTAACGATGAGAATCGTTGGACTCAGCCAGGCTGTGCTGAAGGTGAGCGGTTATCGACACTACCAGGCAACGCTGAAGGAGAGGCTGAATCTGCCCTGAACACTGACGCAGAGAGGGAGCGCTCGTCCACTCAGGGAGATAAAGCAGAAGGAAAAGAAGCTCAGAACAGCCCGAAGCGCGAGGCCTGCGCTCAGGATATTACCGAGCTGGCCCGGAAGAGCATCGTCTATTTCCTCGAGCACAAAGCTCTCCTGCCGCTCCCGGATAATCTTCCCCTAAATCTGCTGACGACCCAGGCTGGCTGCTTCGTCAGCCTGCACAAGGGGAAGGCTCTGCGCGGCTGTATCGGTACGATGTGCGCCTGTCAGGATTCTCTGGCTGAGGAGATCATCTACAACGCCGTGACGGCCGCGAATGAGGACCCCCGCTTCCCTGCTGTCCGCCAAGACGAAGTGGCCGAACTCAATATCTCGGTCGATGTGCTGGGCGAGCTGGAAGACATTTCTTCCCCGGCTGAACTCGATCCCCAGCGTTACGGCGTCTACGTCCAGCGAGGACGTCGCAGCGGCGTTCTGCTGCCCCGCCTCGAAGGCGTTGAAACAATCGAAGAACAGCTCGACATCGCTCTTGCCAAGGCTGGTATTGCGGCGGAGGAAGATTTTGCGCTCTCCCGCTTTGAGGTCAGGCGCTATGAGGAAAACCGCTAAAAAGAAAAAACGGCCGATCACCTTGGGCTGACCCGTCACTTCACCAGCTCAGGGACGTCGAGCGCAGTGTGTTGTTTCTTTTGCGCTACCTTAGCTACGACAAAGTTCCAGGAGTGAAGAAAGAAGTGTAAACATGAAAGCGTCTGAGATAAAAAGCCCCCAGAGTACCGTGACCTGCACTCTCTGCCCACACCGCTGTGTCCTCCGCGAGGGGGTCCTGGGCTTTTGCCGGGCCAGAAAGGCTGAAGGCGGAAAAATCGTCCCACTCTTCTACGGAAAGCTCAGCAGCCTCGCCCTTGATCCCATTGAGAAAAAGCCGCTGCTGCACTTCTATCCAGGCAAAAACATCCTTTCTGTCGGCAGCTTGGGCTGCAATATGCGCTGTCCTTTCTGCCAGAACTACGAGATTTCGCAGTGCGACGAAGCTACCGCTCCGCTGCAGCCAACGACACGAAAGGTAGAGCCGGAGGAACTGTTAAAACTCGCTCTGCAAACCCGTGTCGAAGGCAATATCGGGCTGGCTTTTACCTACAACGAACCTCTTGTCAACTTTGAATTTGTGCTCGATACAGCCAAACTGGCCCGCGACCACGGACTTGAAACGGTTCTCATCAGCAACGGACAAATCAACCCCGAGCCGCTTGAAGAACTTCTGCCCTACTTATCGGCCCTCAATATCGACCTGAAATGCTTCAGCGAGGAAAGTTACCGCAGCCTCGGCGGCGACTTCCAGACCACGCTGAACACGATCCAAAAGGCCTCGGCCAGCGGAGCTCACGTCGAGATCACCAGCCTCATCGTTCCCGACCTTTCGGACTCCGCCGAAGCCATGGAAAAAGAGGCCGCCTTTCTTGCTGACATCAATCCGGACATGCCCCTCCACCTCAGCCGCTATTTCCCCCGCTACAAAGCTCATGAAAAAGCTACGGACCTCACGCTGCTGAAAGAACTCCAAAAGATCGCAGCAAAAAAGCTCCGCTATGTGCACCTGGGCAATGTGTTCTGAGTAACTGGCGCATCAGCTTTGTTGGCGACGGTAGAGCTATCCCGGTGCTGGCTTTTTCTCCCATAGCTGGACTTCCTCAACCTACACAGTTCACGTGAATCCCTTTTGAACATGACCTCACATGTTTTGCTACTGAAAATTTTGCAGGTTGTATTTAAAAGTTTTCACTTCTACTGAAAATTTTGTTTGAAAGCCGGCAAAGTTTTCAGTAGAATAATGATGCTTATAGCAGGAGGTTCTAATAATGATTACTCGCACCCATTACATCAATCAGATCAGACCCTTCTTTGAGAGTGATCTTATCAAGGTAATAACGGGCATTCGCCGCTGTGGAAAGTCTGTTATCCTCTCGCAGATTGCTGATGAATACCGCAGCAAAGGTCAAGCTGTTTTATACATCAACTTTGAGTCCCTGGAGTATTCTGCCGCCATACCAGACGCGACCGCACTGGTATCTTACGTCAAGGAGAGACTTTCTCCGACAAAAATGCTTTACGTCTTCCTTGATGAGGTGCAGCTCGTGGATGGCTGGAATATCGCCTGCCGTTCACTCAGGTTGGAAAACCTGTCCCTTTTTATTAGCGGAAGCAATTCCAAGCTGCTGTCAAAAGAATTCACAAAAGAACTCAGTGGCCGCTATGTTTCGTTCTGTGTAAGGCCCTTTGTCTACAAAGAAATCTGCGCCTACGCCAGCCAATTGGGGAAATCCTATGCCATTTCCGATTATTTGCTTTATGGCGGTTTCCCTAAAGTCATAGAATTCTCCGATAAAGCCTCCATCTTGCAATATCTGCATGATTTGAACCAGACTATCATTATCAACGATATCATGAACAGGTATAATATTCGGAAAACCGAACTGTTTAAGCGTCTGGTGAACTATGTGCTGATATCAAATGCCAGAATATTCAGCGCAAACTCAGTCCAACACTTCCTCTCCTCAGAAAAGCTCAGTTGTTCAATCAATACCGTCATGAAATATTTGTCTTATCTGGAAGAAGCATACGTCATTCGTAAAGTTCCACAGTTCTCAAGCCGATCTAAGCGTGAGCTCGCCTTTTTTGCAAAAATCTACGATGAAGATGTCTCATTTAATACGATCCGTCAACGCAACGGGAGATTCGACCTGACCCACAATCTTGAAAACATCATCTATAACGAGCTGATTTACATGGGCTATGAAGTCGCCGTATTTACAAAAGGAGAACAGGAAATTGACTTTCTCGCCAGCAAAGACGGAAAAGAATACCTCGTACAGGCAGCCTATTCCATTGCCGCAGAAAGCACGTATGAGCGAGAGTTTTCCCTCTTTAACAGCCTGGACCAATCCCGAAAGAAAATTATCATCACCAATGATGATGTGGACTATTCAACCAGCACGGTGGAGCACATTAAACTGAAAAACTTTCTCCTGATGGATAGCCTGGATAAGTGACACACATACGGGCCTTAAACGGAGCCGCATTAACGAAGAAATGGTTTTTTACACATAAAGAAAAGATCGAAAACGGTACAAACAAGATTTTTAAACTAAGCGTTCTTCATGAAGCTCACCATTGTAGTCCGGACAGAGATAGCGGGCTTTGCCGATGGTCTTTATCCCGTATTCAATCGCTTCGACAGGGCAGCTGCAGATACAGGCCATGCAGTGAATGCAGTCATTCCCCCACTGGGGGCGTTGTTCTTTCAGTACAATATTGTTTTGCACGCAGTTTTGAACACAGCGTCCGCAGCCAATGCAGGCTTCTGTCGAACGAAAAGCCCGGCTTTTGACGACAAAGCGGCGAAAAAGCACGTTGATCATGCCCGATTTCAGCCGATCGCTCAGGCCACACGGAAGCGGAGCAAAATCCTGAGACTGCTGAATCCGCTCCAGCCCCTGCTTTAAGGTAGGCAGAGCTGTGTCGATGATCTCACGGGCTTCCTGCGGCTCGGGTACGGGGAAAAGCGCCAGATAATTTTCCGGCATGACGACCGGCAGCAAGCCTCTGAAATGCAAGCCTTTTTTCTGACAGAGCTTTTGAATATACGCCGAGGCATGGCCCACATCGTCACCGCAGCTCATGATGAACCAGGCGTCTTTGCTTCCAGAAAAATGGCTCTCCTCAATAAAATGGCTGAATACCAGAGGGAGACTCCAGGCATAGGTCGGCGAACAGAAGACATAGGACGTGGTCGAAGCGAAGCTTCCAGCCTTATGTGTTTTAATATACGGGCGCGCGTCCGTCACTTCATCGGCCAGAAAATCGGCCGCTGCCTCCGCAATAAAGCGGGAATTCCCCGTTCCTGTGTAATAAATGATCATATCTGAACACCTTAATTCTGAATCTCTAAAGTCAGACCCTGTCTCTTCTCAGAATTGTAGCATGTAAGTCGCATCATGATTTGTGTCGATAGATTCTAATGCATAAGATTTAAAAAGGCGCAATTTATTATCAGCAAAAGCGATTTGCCTTTTCATGTGACGCTTCCTATAGTGAATGGGATCGGCATCGCCGATTGAAATACATATTCATTTTATAAGGAGTAATTTATGAGAAAAAATGCACGTCTGTTTCTCGCTCTGATTTTGGCTCTCTTGCTGATTTCAGGTCTCACTGTCAGCCTTTCTTCGCCGGTTCAGGCCGAATCTAAAACCTTCACCTACGCTATCGGCGGCGATACAGGCAACACCATTAACCCGATGACCGCAGATGATCGCTGGAGCCTGATGGTCACTCACCTCACCTTCAGCCCGGCTTACTATATCAATCCGGATGGCTCAGTAACCTATATCCTCGCCAAGAGCTTTGAGGCTTCCGAGGATGGTCTGAGCTACACCATGAAACTGAAGGATAATTTAAAATGGAGTGATGGAGAGCCTCTGACCGCTGATGATATCGTCTATACCTATGATGAAATCAACAAAAAAGGGGACAGTATGTTCATCGATGGTAAGACCATCGAGCTGACGAAGGAAGATGACCATACTGTCATTTTCAAACTTCCTGCTGTCAGCGCCAGTGTTTTTGAAATGCTGGTGTCCGAAACTGGCGTGCTGCCCAAACATTTCTTTGAGAAACGAAATGGCTTTGACGTCAATATGCTGGAAGAAGAACTTGTTGGCTCCGGACCTTATGTTCTGAAAAAGTATGAAACAGGCCAATATCTGAAATTTGAAAAAAATCCCAATTACGCTAACGAGCCAGCCAAAATTGATACGGTCATTCTGCGCATCATTGAAAGTCCGGACACGGCCTCTCTGGCTCTGCAAAATGGCGAGATCGACGCCTGGATCGGCCTGCCCGACATGCTCGATTCCTTTAAGGATAACGAAGCCTTCCATATCAACAACTACAGTGAAGGCCGCGTGGCTTATCTGCGTCTCAATCCGATGACCGAAGCCATGCAGAACAAAGATTATCGCGCTGGCCTGCTTTACGCTCTGGATCGAAATGAAATCATGCTCGCAGGTTATACCGACCCCGACTTTTTCAAATTAAGCTATTCCTTCCTGCCTTCATCTAATGAGTACTACTCTGAGGATCTGGAAAAATACGATCAGGATCTCGAAAAAGCTCGTAAGCTGACCGCAGACGGCCCCAGAGATCTGAAACTCGCATATATCGAAGAAGATAAAGTTCAGGCTAATCAGGTGCTCGCCATTCAGGCTCAGCTCAAAAAGATTGACATCAATGTTGAGCTGGTGGGCATGAATCAGGCGGCCTACATGAGCGCGGCTTACGATAATGAGAATAAAGATTATGACATCCTTATGGGTGGCTATGTCATGGGCGTTGATCCAAATACCTTCTCCATGCTCTTTGTGCAAGGCCAGATGAATATGATGAACTACCACAATGAGACAGTCGACAAGCTTTTTAACGAGGGCAACGCAACGCTGGATAAAGAGAAACGTCATGAAATCTACAATGAACTGCAGAAAGTGATTGCCGATGAAGCGATCTTCTATCCTTTCGGCGGCAACCTGAGAACGCTGGTCACCTCCGCCCGTGTGGGTGGTCTGGAAGACGCCATTTTTGCACCGGTTTACACCTTTGCAGACTGGTCTAAACTGACGATCAGCGATTAAATCTCAGCTCTATCCTTTTACCGGGGGAGCGCAGACAGGTCTGCCTCCCCTTTTTCAATCGCACGAGGTCGAAAGCATGCTTTCTTATATTTTCAAACGGCTTCTTCAGGCGGTGCCTCTGGTGATTCTCATCAGCATGATCTGTTTTCTTTTTATGCAGCTGGCGCCATACGATGCCGTGGACGCCATTATCACACCGGACATGAGCAAAGCTGAGGTGGAAAGCCGAAAGGAAGCTTACGGTTTGAATGATTCCATTCCTGTTCAGTATATGAACTGGCTCCGCAATCTGCTGCGCGGTGATTTTGGTTATTCTCTGCGCAATCGAACCAGCATTCGCTACGACCTGGCCAAACGCATCCCCAATACAATTAAACTTGCTCTACCCGCCTATATCATTGCCTATTTGCTGGCAACGCTGCTTGGCCTGATCGCTGGGAGCAGACGCAATCACTGGGCGGATAAACTGATCGACGGCTTCTGTTCCATCGGACTTGCTACGCCAAGCTTCTGGCTGGCCATGCTGATCATGTATCAGTTCAGTTATAAATGGAAATGCTTTCCCCTCATGGGCATGCACACGATCGGTAAAGAAGGAGACTTTGTCGATTTTCTGCTTCATCTGGCCATGCCGCTCACCACGCTGGTCATCGCTCTGCTGCCCGATTTGATCCGCTACGTGAGAAGCGCCACTATCGGTGAAATGAAAGAGGATTATGTGCTGGTCCAGAAAGCTTTCGGTGCGAAAAATCATGAAATCCTTTTGCATCACGTGAGCCGGAATGTCCTGCTTCCCCTCGTGACCAAACTCGGCATGTCCCTGCCGGCCATGGTCACAGGTGCTGTCATCACGGAGACGATCTTTAACTGGCCCGGCATCGGCTCTTATTTTGTGAATGCCATTCAGGCCATGGATTACCCGATTGTGATGAGTATTCTCGTGCTTTCAGGAACTTTGGTGATTATCGGAAATCTGCTGGCCGATGTCCTTTATGGCCTTCTCGACCCCAGAATTTCAGTGCTGAGGTGAAGTCATGAATCGTCGCAGATTTGAAAATGTAAAGTACGAACTGTTTCACAACCCGCAGATGCTCTTTTCACTGGCTTTTCTTATTCTCGTCATGATCGTCAGCCTCTGCGTCGTCTTCTTTAACGCCGATCCGGACGCCATTGATGTCACCAATAAATTAAAAGGCTCCTCGCCCGAGCACATTTTTGGTACTGATGAAATGGGCCGCGACTATTTTCTGCGTGTTCTTTATGGTGGTCGCATCACCTTATTGGTCGGCATTCTCGCCATGCTTTGTTCGCTTTTGATTGGCGTCGGCATCGGTACGGTTTCAGGCTACTTTGGCGGTCTCCTGGATAGCCTTTTGATGCGTTTCCTCGACGTTCTCTGCTCCATCCCCTGGATCATCATGGTGACCGTTTTTGGTCTGCTCTTTCGCCGCGGTCTGGCCTCTATTATCTTTGTGATTGCGTTGTTTAGCTGGATGGAAATCGCGCGTCTGGTTCGCTCGGAGGTTCTATCCGTCCGCGAAAAAGAATACGTGCGTTATGGACGCTTTGTTGGTCAGAAATCGTCACATATCATGCTGAAACATATCATTCCTTCGGTTTTTCCTACCATCATAACCGCAGCCACAGCAACGATCGCTTCGGCCATCATGATGGAAAGCGCCCTGAGTTTTCTTGGCCTGGGCGTCGCAGCGCCGACCTCAAGTTGGGGAAGCCTGCTTCAATCTTCCCAGAAATACCTGCAGAAAGCGCCGCATATGGCCTTTATTCCAGGCATACTGATTATCCTCACTGTGTATTCCTTTAATAAGCTGGGCGACCTCCTGAGGATTTTTGTTGAGCCACGCATTCAGGAGGAAAAAGATTGATGAACAGAGCTGTTTTAGAAGTTCAGAATCTTGAAGTCACATTCCATAACCGGGGAAAACGACTGGAAGCGGTCAGGGGAATCAATCTGGAGGTTTTTCCCGGCGAAATTGTGGGTCTGGCCGGTGAATCCGGCAGCGGAAAATCGCTCGCTATGAAGGCAATTATGGGTATTCTTCCCGACCATGCAGAGCGAAAGGCCAATGTACTGCGTCTGGGCGAGCGGGATTTGCTCAGCATGAAGCGCAGGGAAGCCTACCAGGTTCGTGGAAAAGAGTTGACCATGATCTTCCAGGATCCCATGACAGCGCTGAATCCCCTGCGCAGCGTGGGCGATCACCTGATGGAAACGCTGCTGCGTCATCGTCAGCTCAGCCGCCGGGAGGCTCGACAGGAAACCCTTCGACTTTTACAGGAAGTGGGTATTCCCAATCCTGAAAGCCGAATGAAGCAATACCCGCATGAATTTTCGGGTGGCATGCGCCAGCGTGTTCTTATTGCCATGGCCTTAAGCTGCGAACCCAAACTGCTGATCGCCGATGAAGCCACAACTGCCCTGGACGCAACCATACAGGCTCAGATTCTGGATTTGCTCAGAGCTATCCGCGAAAAACACGGAACTTCCATCCTCCTGATCACACACGATATGGGAGTAATGGCCAGCCTCTGCTCACGGCTTTACGTCATGTACGGCGGTAAAATCATGGAGAGCGGTACAGTCGAAGAAATCTTTTATCATAGTCACCACCCTTACACCAAAGCCCTTTTGCAAGCTATCCCTGAGCGCAGTCTCGAACAAGGCACGCGAATCTCAGCCATCAAAGGAAATCCGCCTTCTCTCTGGCATTTACCAGCAGGTTGCCCCTTTGCCCCGAGGTGCTCTGAGGCTATGAAGCTTTGTCAGACAGCGCTGCCCACGCCCCATTGTCTGAGCAAAACGCATGAACTTGCCTGTTTTCTTTACAAAGGAGAGCGATAAGATGTTGATGCTGGAAAAATCAAGCGGTAAAAATCAGGCACAAGCTTGCAAGGTGATGGCTACAGCGGAAGATACCACCGTTGGCTCTGGAAACGAAGCCGCCACCGTTGCTCATAAGGAAGGCGTTCTTTTTCACGTTGAAAATCTCGAGACATTCTTTCCTGTAAAACGTTTGCGGCGACGAAATAAGGTCTTTATCAAGGCCGTCAACGCTGTCAGCCTGGAGATCCACGAGGGTGAAACTTTTGGTTTGGTCGGAGAATCCGGCTGTGGAAAATCGACGCTCGGGCGTAGCCTCATTCGTATCCTGGAACCTACGGGAGGTAAAATCATCTATCGTGGGCAGGATATCACCCATATCCATGGCGAGCCTTTGCAAAAAGCGCAACACAGCATGCAAATCATATTTCAGGATCCTTATTCCTCACTGAACCCCTTCTGGACCGTTGAGGAAATTCTGGAAGAAGCCCTCTGCCACTCTCCCCTGTCCAACTCGGAAAAAGCGGAGCGTAAGCAGGATATTTTGCATAAAGTCGGGATGCACCGTGAAGATCTGAAAAAAATTCCCTACGAGTTTTCCGGAGGACAACGCCAGCGCATTGGCATCGCCCGCGCCCTCATGTCTGAGCCCGATTTTATTTTCTGCGATGAGCCTATCGCAGCCTTAGACGTATCTATACAGGCACAGGTGGTCAATCTCCTGCAGGATTTACAGAACGAATTAGGGCTAAGCTATCTTTTCGCGACGCACGATCTCTCCATGGTTCGGTATATCAGCCATCGCATAGGTGTCATGTATCTGGGTCGTCTCGTGGAAGTCGCGGACAGTCAGAGCTTATACCGTGAACCTCTTCACCCCTACACTCAGGCTCTGCTCTCCGCCATTCCTGTAGCCGATCCCATCAAAGCCGCAGCACAAAAGCGTATCCATCTCGAGGGCGAAATCCCCGGCCCCCTCTCAGATATCCCCGCCTGCCCTTTCGCCAGCCGCTGCCCTTACGCTAAAAGCCTCTGTCAGGAAGTAGCGCCAGAATTGCGTCTTCTGGGCCAGGACCACTGGGCTGCCTGTCATTTCCCGGGAGCAGACACATTTTTCGCAGGACTATCTTGACATAAAAAGTTTTGTTTATTTATACTTGTTTTGTGCAAATTCATCAGGGCCGTTTTGCCAACTGTCTAAACACAATAATTTATTAAAACAGCTGAGTAATACGGTTCATCCTCCTGCGTGGACGTCAGGATCCGGCGTAAGCCTGTCGCGGAGCGCCACGGCTCCGCCGAACATAGATATACAGGGAGATTGTATATGATGGAAGTCCAAGTTGCCCCGTTGATTATTGTGGTTGCCTATTTGCTCGGCATGTTGATTGTCGGTTTTCTTGTCGGAAAGCTGAAGATTAAGAGCAGTGCCGACTACATGGTGGCTGGCCGACGTATGGGCCTATTTATGGTTGCTTTTTCACTCTCCGCCAACAATGTGGGCGGTGGGAGTACGACCGGCCTGGCCCAGAAAGCCTTTGGCAGCTGGGGAATGAGTGCCGTCTGGTATGTCCTTGCCGCTGCTGTGGCCATGATTCCGCTCGCCTTCTTTGCACCGAAAATCCGTAGAACCATGGCTATAACCATCCCAGAGGTTATCGACCGACGTTTTGGCAGGCTGGCCTCCTCCTTCACTGCCATTCTGAATATTCTTGCTCTCTTTTGCCTGACTTCTTCTCAGATTGCAGCTTCGGCTTCGGTGGTCTCAACCTTGACCAGGATACCTCTAAATGTCTGTCTCCTGATCTCCGGCCTGGTCGTGATTCTTTACACTACGCTGGGCGGGATGATTGCCGATCAAATATCCGATATGGTTCAGTTCTTAATCATTTTGCTGGGACTGGCCATTGCCACACCTATTGTGCTTCACGATGCAGGCGGATGGCAGGCTATATCTGAAAAACTCCCGGCCGCCCAGCTCAGCATCGATAAAATTGGCTGGGTGGTCATTATCGGCTATATCTTTAACTATTTCTGCACCTTCCTCAGCGGCCCCGAAATGGTCTCCCGCTTTGAAAGCGCTAAAGATGAAAAAACCGCTCGAAACGCTTCTCTGCTATCTGCAGTATTGATGGCCGCCATGGCGATTTTTCCAACGCTTCTCGGGCTTGCTGCTCTTGCCTTAAAAGACAACATTCCGGGCTTAGCTGAAAACGGTTCGAACTCCATGATGGCTGTGACGAGTATATATGCTCCCACCTGGATTACAGGTCTGGTTTCTGCAGCGATTATTTCGGCCACCATGTCCAGCGCTGACTCCAACCTGCTCTGCATGTCGACGATGTTTATTCAGGATATCTATCTTAAATTGCTGCACAAAAGCCAACTGGAAGATAATAAAATCATTTTCATTACACGACTTTGCAATGTTGTTTTCTGTCTGATTGCCATGGCCATTTCTTTTTTGGGTATCAGCCTTGTAACGATGAACACCTTCGCTTTCGCAATACGCTGTGCAGGACCTTTCGCCGCTTATGGACTGGGGCTTGTGGTGCCACGGGCCACAAAAAATTCCGGCTTACTCTCTATTCTCAGCGGAACCATCGGAGTTATCATCTGGCAGGTTCTCTCCGGTGGTGGCTTCTACCTGGGTATTCTGCCCGTCGTTTTCGGCTGCGCTGTCGGTGTCATCACTTTCTATCTTGTTAATCTGATTGAATGGAAGCGTGGAGTTGAAGCAGCTCCTTCCGCCTACCTGAGCGCCGAAGAAGAAGCGGCCCTCATCGCAAAAGAAAAAGCCTGATCAAATCCTTCTATCAAGTCTGTCAAGGAGCCATTTCAATTTTTTATCAAGCTATCTGCAGGCGGACACGATTTCGCTCCAGAGATAGCTGCCAGCCAGGCCACCTTCACGCTGGATGTAGGGAAGGCCTGGCTCTTTAAGTTCCGGCAGGGTTTCGTCTGCTTCGCCTCGAACCCACGCGAGTACGCGGCTGTGTGCCGTTTCCAGACGTGCGCGAAGAGCGCCCATGCGGCCGTCGATGATTTCGAAGCCGTAGGCCTTGTTGGTGGATTGCCACAGCTCGCGCCAGCTGAGACGCAGAGCTTCCACTTGCTCTAGGCTTTCCAGCAAACCCTCTGCCAGATCTTTTGCGCGCTCCCTGTCCTCCTGAGCGACCGCCTCTTTGATGTTTTCATGCCAGCGACATTTGCCTGCCAGCACGCGGGCAAGTTGGGCATAAAACTCCATCACCTTCACGTAGGGACCACCCTCTGCGGCGTAGGCCTCATATTCCACCGCCAGTTTGTCATAATGGCGCGCCATCGGCAGTCCTTCGGTATCTTTTGCGAAAAGCTGGACGAGAGGATCCTGATAAAGCAGAAATTTGGCGGCGTTGACAGGCATGCGTAAGGCAGAGTTCATCCCCGGCACCCGATTAAATCTGGAGAGGCCCAGGAAAGGCGCGATGTCTGCGCCACAGCAGCTGGCAAAGCGCTGGGCCAGCCACGCAGCGTCGTAAGTCCCGGTGTAGGCAAATTCAGCATATAGCTGCATGCCCGGAAGGGCGGTGAGCAGGTTGGTTTCTGCGCCGTCATCGCCCCAGGCTGTCGCCAGCACAAAGGGCACGCCCGCTTTTTTGCAGGCAGTGAGCGCCGGCAGGGTCGTCGCCAGCGTTTTTTCATAATCCGGAGCCGGTCCTGCCCAGGTCCAGATCCCTCCGGCAAAGAGAGGATCTTCGGTGAGCCGTTGATGTTTTTCCAGCATCGCCGCATATTCGCTCTCCTGATGATGGTAATAATCCCAGTAAACCAGCTGCACGCCCGGCACGACGCCTGTCGTCTCCGGCTGCGGATCCCCGTCGTAATAACCGTTGGTGGGCGAACTCAGGCGGAAATACATATCGCTCCAGATCATCGGCTTTAGACCCAGCTCATCGGTGATCTCCTTCACGCGGAGCAGATGCCGCCTTATGATGGCGTGCGGGTCTTCGTAGCCGTGCGCAGCAAGATGCGCCCCCAGGCCAAGGCCGTCCGCCTCGTCCATACCGATATGAATACGGCGGCTACGATAGGGCGCAGAGGCGGCTTTGAGCATACGCCGCAAAAGCGCATAGGTTTCCTCGCTGTCGGTCAGAAGGACTTCCTCGTTATCCGCATAATGTGCCATTGCAGGCCAATGCAGGACACGATTAAGATGTCCTAACGTCTGGATGCAAGGAATCAGCTCGATGCCAAAAAGTGCAGCGTAATCATCGAGTTCGCGCAATTCTACCCGGGAATAGCGGCCCCGCATATAGCCGATATAGGGCTCGCCGGGAACTTCATAGGTGTCCTCGGTATAGAGCATGCCCACATCCAGACCCATCAGAGCCATGCGCCGCAAAAAACTGCGCAGTGTTTCGATCCGAAGACAGGCGTTGCGCGAGACGTCGAACATCATGCCTGTTTCAAAGCAGGGTTGCTCCTCGCGTCGGAACTCATCCTGATCCCACGCTCCGCGCAGAAGTGAGAGCGCACGATAGAGCTGCACCGGCTTATGCCAGCCCAGCCGCAGATGCGGCCCCTGCTTTTCCAAGACGACGCCTTTCGCCCGAAAAACTTCCACAGGAATTCCTTCAGACGCGGGAACAAAGCCCAGCAACGGGCCGAGTTCGGCCATGGCCTCATCAAACTGCGGCGGCATTTCGCCGCTGAACACCAGATGTTCAGGCTCTTGTTTCATCTTGTTTGTCTCCGGGATATAACAAAATCGCGATGTTTTTTGCTCAGAGGTCGGAAGCATCCGGATATTTTTCCGTATCGAAGGTGTCGAAATCGGAAAGATCTCCTGCGTCATAGCCCTTTTGAAACCAGCGGGTGCGTTGCTCACTGCTGCCATGCGTAAAGCTTTCCGGCTGGACGTAGCCTCTTTTCTGTTTTTGAATGGCATCGTCGCCAATCACCCAGGCCGCAGAAATGGCTTCTTCAATATCGCCTTTTTCGAGATAACCCGCATCGCCCTGATGGCGTGCGACCACGCCTGCGAGATAGTCGGCCTGGAGTTCCAGTCTGACGGACAATTCATTGGCTGCTTCAGACGAGCTGCCGCGCTGCGCCCTGTGCACCTGATCGAGAATACCCAGTTCGTTCTGAACATGATGGCCGACTTCATGTGAAATCACGTAACTCAGTATGAAATCGCCTTCGTCGGCCCCGAAATCATCGATCAACATGCGATAAAAAGCAAGATCCATATAAATGCTGCGATCAAGACTGCAATAGAAGGGGCCCATCCCTGCTGAAGCAATACCGCAGCCGGATTGCGTATTATCCTGAAAAATCAGGAGCTCTGGCTCCTTATACCTGTGCCCGTACTTTTTCAGAATGTCATGCCAGGTATCCTCGGTATCGGCCAGCACAACCCCACTATAATCGTAGAGTTCCTGCTCAGCAGCGCTCAGCTGCAACTCCTGCGTCTCGACGGTTCCGGGCTGAAGCGCGGCGCCGCCATTCAAGGCGATGTTGATGGCCGCAAAAGGATTTTTTGTAATGAGAAAGACCAACAGGCCAAGAATCAGACCGACCCCGCTAAGGGCCGCTCCTCTCCTGACCCCTCGTCCGCCGCTCTGCATATTGCTGCTGCTTCTTCGTCCCTGCCAACGCATAGATTTGCCCTCTTCTTTCCTGAGTATTGACTTTCAACTGACTTCATCTGACTCATTTTCGTCTGACTCATTTACAATCAAAATCTTTTTCTCTTTCTGTACATCATATACCATCCGTACCTCTTTCCGCCTGCCAAATATCAATAACCAGCATGCCAGCATGGCGATAGCGCCGCCTGTTGTGACACAGGCTCTATAGTCAAGAATCTCGCCCAGAAACCCAATCACCAAAGAAAAAACACTCGCACCGGCCGTGATCAGAACGCTATTGAAGGCGTTAACACGTGAGCGAAGCTTTTCGGGGATATAACGCTGCACAGCTGCATTTCTCAGAATGGCACTGTTGCTGCCGAGAAATCCACAGAGTCCGCGATTGACCAGCATCAGCGGATAAGGCAGCCAGAGCAGACACATATCCATCGTTTCATAAACCTGATAGACAAAAAAGGTAAAGCCAAACTTCTTTTTATCAGGAATATTGATTCGGTATTGCAGTGCACTTCCCAGGCTACGCCCGGCAAACTCTACGACAGAGAAGGCAGAGTACATGGCCGCGGTAAAACCCGGAGCAGTACGGAAGAAGGCTACCAGGACAGGGGGAAAGCCCCTGGCCACGCCGTTCGTCACCGCCATGTACTCGTAGATGCTGCGAAGGCCGTGCTCCTTCTTCAAATACTGCGCGGCTTCGACGATATCCCCTGCCCACGCCTGCAGAGAATAGGCCGGACGTTTTTTCCGCTCCGTTTCGTCCAGCTGAATAAAGCTCTCTGTGATGGCCGCCGCCAGTGAGAGGACGCTCTGAGCCATGATGATCCAGGCCACTCCCAGAGTATCCAAAAGAACAGCCGCCAGGGGAGTCATGACGACCTTTAAGATCGGATAAAGCATGGAGGTCACCGCGAAGCCTTTTTGCTCGGCCCCTTCCGGGATGAGCTCGGGAAAGATGCTGGTGAAAGCCAAATCATCAACTGCTTTATGATTTTCCTACAACGTTTCAACAAATGGGTGGCACACGTTATTCCAATAATTCAGAATGACTCCCTGTTCGGGCAAGTGTGAGGACAAGCTCGCCATGATCCACCTTGTAAATCAGTAGCCAATCGGGAAGGATATGACACTCACGATGCCCGCTCCAAGGACCTAAAAGAAGATGGTCTTTGTATTCTTTTGGGAGCTCAACACAAGAAGCAAGAAGGCGAATCACCATGTCCAATTTCTCAATGGGCAAGCCTTGCTTCATCGCTTTCTTATAATCCTTTTTAAAGCGCCCTGTCCAAACAATCTCAAGATTCATCTTTTCAATTCCCTGAGAGCTTCCTCGACATCTGCATATCTCTTTACCGTTTTGCTTTTCAGCAACTTATCGGATTCTCGCAATGCCAGAAGCGTCTCAGCGTTAGGCTGCTCCATTTTTACTGAGAAAGGAAAACCTCCTGAGCGGATCGCCTGACGTAAAAAGACGTTAATGGCTGTGGTAAGATTCATGCCCAGCTCTTTAAATAAGCTTTCACTTTCCTGCTTGACTTGTTTATCCATTCGGACGCTGAAATTAGTTGTTTCGCTCATGTTTTCACCTCCTTTTATGTTTATTATATGTCTATTGCAATGCAAGAGCAATTCAAATTAAGACATTGTTTTCACATTCATCATAACATTGTATTGAACATTTTTGCGCAATTCCGCATTTTTGTGCATTGCAAAGGAACCCACAGCACTTCTCTTTTGCTGCGCATCGTTTCTTCCATGTTTTCGGCATTGATCCTCTGCATATCTTCCATGTTCTTAATATTGACCGCCGTCTGCGACTTTGCAATAGCTGCGGCAAGATCCTGAGTAACAGTCTGTTGAATAATAAAATCACAGAACAGAACTTCGTAATCCCATGATAATCTTCGCCCGGCTCAAAAACATAGGTAAACAAAAAGGATTTGCAAAATCCAGTCCCATGACCACCCGACATAACCTATTTCGCCATAGACCTTAGACAGGGAATTTGCCACGGGTGTGCGCAATGGGCAGGCAATAACGTAAACCTTCCAGGAGGAGCGCCACAAGAATAAAGACTAAATATCCTTTGAGTTGGTCGTAACTGGTCAGTGGATAATAAAGCATCCAATTGGGGAAAGCGCGATACCACATTTGGAATTGCGTGCACAGCAAAAAGCAGAGAATAAAACAAATCACTGCGGAACCCAGCAGGGCAAAAAGGAAGCGCTGCAGGCTGAATAAAAAGAAGTTTATGCAGACCAGACGAAGACCTTCTAAAATTGCCCAGTCAAACCACAACGATAGAAAGAGAAAGAAAAGGAGCATCAGACTGCTATACATAAGAAAATACACGACTTCATCTCTTATGTTGAGAGGGTCGTGGCAAGCGTGAAACACTTCACTTCCAGGTTGTTCCCAGAGGTTTTTCTTGGCCAGGAGCGGCCAGTAAATGGAGAAAAAGGGAATTGTATGCTGATATAAGAGAAAAATGTCATGCTCCCCTTGAGCGGTAGTTCCATACTGCCCAAGGCTTTGGAAATAGACCCAAAGCGTGAGCATAGGCAGGACGAGAAAGAGAAAGAACGGCGTGACAAAAAAAGCCTTGCCCATCGCCTTACTATGCCGAACCGTCCGCCAGACGTAATCTATGATGGTATGTTTTTGATGATGCACAGGTAGCCATCCTCTAATTCTGGTGAAACACTGGGTATGTTTTGGAACTGCGCTGAAAGGACGCGGCTATAGAGCGTTTGCTTCCGTCTGAATTGACGGATAACGAGATAAGGACTTTGAAGCGCCGACTGTTCTTCTTCTTTTACTTGATAAACCAATCCCTGCGCTCTCTCCTTGATTTCCTCCTGGGACAAGGGACCCAAAACCTGACCAGAACGAATCAGCAGGATATTGGGGCAAGTGGTTTCCACATCTTCCACTAAGTGGGTGGACATGAGAATAATTTTCTTTCCGGAAAGCTGGGCGATGATAGATTTGAAACGGGTGCGTTCTTCAATATCCAGGCCTGCGGTTGGCTCATCAAAAAGCAGGATGTCCGGGTCTCCCAGGAAAGTCTGAGCGATACCCACCCGTCGCATCATGCCACCGGAAAACGTGGCTAATTTCTGGTCAAGACAATCTTCCAGATGAACCAGTTCCGTTACACGGTGAATTTCCTGAGAAAGACTTTCTTTTGGCAAGCCTTTATAGCTTGAGATCAGTTCTAACCCCTGGCGCAGGGTAAGTTGCGGATAGATATTGAATTGCTGAGGCAAATAGCCCAGGTAATCAAAATAGTCCTTGCGCTTCTTTACTGCTTGGCCATTGACTCTGAGCGCACTCTGAGCTTGGGGAAATAGCAAACTAAGACAGCGCAGAAGGGTGGTCTTTCCAGCCCCATTGGGCGCGAGCAAGGCATAGTTTCCTTTACTTACAGTAAAATTTACGTCTTGCAGGATCCGTTTTCGCTTGAAAGAAAATTCGAGATGGGCTACGGAAAGGGACTCAATCGGGATTTTTCTGTTTTGTTTCTGTTCCTTGGCCATATATTCTTCCTGTTCCAGTTTACTGCTGTTTTGTTATTTATTATCTATTACCGTGCTTCCGATGTGATAAAACTGCGGAGAAATTCCCCACTGTCGCGCTCGTCCTGAGTATCCTTCAGATAGGCCAAAGCAGCCTCGTACAATGCTTCCTGTCCTATGGATTCACTGGCTTGCCAGTAAAGAATAGTACAATCGCTGGCCAGCAAACGGCGATGGGCTTGTTTCACTTCCTGGGAAACAAAGAGAGAATGGAGTTCTGTATTCAATTTTTTGTACCGGCTTCTTGCCTTTTCAAAAAAAGAGTCCTGCACTTCCCCCTGTGCCACAATCTGATACAGTTCTGCCTTGTTTGCCGTAACGGTGAATTGACTGACCACAGAATCAGCCGGTTCCTGGAGCAGCGTATCCAGGAAGGACTCCGCCGACCGATCGTCGCTGGCGTCAAACAAATACTTCCCCAACTTGTCGTTAATAAAGGAAAATGACTGCCTCTGGCAAAGTTTGGACAGTTTAAGTAATTGCTCTTGCTTCGCTTTCCCTTGCTGCCGGATATCCTGATCACTTAACCCGGCCAATTCTGTCTGATAGCGTTCCGCGAATTGAAGAAAAGTAGCAAAATCGCTATTCATCAAATTTAAGTGTTTTTTCAAATCGCGTTTTTCCGGGAGAATTTGTTTTAGCGAGATACGTTCCTCCAAGTCAGGCAAAGGCCCGGATAGCAGCCAATGATCGGAAAAATCAGCAGCACGAAGTTCGGGAGATTGGCTGACGATAGTATGGACATAGAAAACCACAGAGGATGCCGGGTTATCGGCTTGCTCCGTCAGATGAACGCGCCGCAGAAGATCAAAAAAATCCTGGACTTGCTCTTCTCGTTGCAAATAAAGGTAAGGATAAACAATCGTTATCTGACCCTCCTGCGCCTCCCTGTACCAGCCCTTAAAAAGACTAACACCATTGCTACGCCCATGAAAGAGTCCTGCTGGTGTCAAGGTCAAATTGGTAAAAAGCCCCTTTGCAGGCGAAATTTCTAACGCAAACTCCACATCATCAGGAAAAGGCAGAGAAACAAAATCTGTCTGTTCCGGCTCAAAGACTACCTGTTTCCCCAGGCGTGGCATATAGGGAAAGAAGCCAGGCAAACAACAGGCCTCGGTATTGGCAAAATAGCGGGGTGATTGGCCCTGATACTGGAACGACACTGTAAAATCACCAGCACGCTTCCGGGAAAGCTTACCTGTGGGAAGAAGAATGGTATCCCCTTCTTGCACAAAAGTTACCGGACTTCCGTCAAGCTGCGCCTCTTGCAGGCGATAGCCATGGTAGAGGGTAAAAGTAAGGAAATCCTGTAAGGGTGCCGCCTTTATGGGGAACTTTATGTGATAAGTCAACCGGGCATGCAAATTGGCAGTAAGGGAAAGAGAACCCTCAATACACTGTATCTTCAGTCCAGCAGCGTCCGCTGTTTCCTCCTCCCGCATTGGCTCTTGCTTGCTCAGCGCTCTGTCTTGTTCTCGATAAAACAAGGCATCTTGCGCATAGGCCTGTTGGCTATAAGGAAGGAGGGAAAAATCCGTTGTATACCAGGAAAACAATAAGACAGTACAAAGGAGGGATAGTACAGGCGCAATCCATCGGGCAATGACCTTTTGCCGGGTCCAAAGCATACTCAAGAGCCAGAGAATCAAGCATAAATGAATCGTTAGCTTCAAACATTCTTCCGTTAGGACGGGGTATAATTGGTCAGGAAAATAGCTATTTTTTTTGTCAGGAAGAAAGATTCGAAAAAGCGCAAACGTCTTTGCCAAAAAGGGAGAATCACTGGCAGAAACCGGCAGGAGCAGGACAAGAAGCTGTTCACCCGCAAAAGAAAACAGATAAGCCAAAACAACAAGGGCTATCCAAATCGTATCTCTTCGGAATAATTCCGTCACCGCAAAGCCATACAATACGCCCATGGCAGGAAGCAATGCCGCAAACCAAAAAGTTATACCAATCAGATACCGCAGATAGGAGCGATCTGTTAAGTGAATATGGATGGCAGTGGTGACATTGATTGCCACAATCAGCAAGCTAAAAAGGCACAACCAAGCAATCAGGGCCAGATAGCCCGAGAAGAAATCACGGCCCTTGCCCCTGGCGGTAGTCACAATGGTTTCATGAAGACCAATGTTCCGGCTTTCATAAAAAAAGGAAATTGCTAAGGTCAGAAAGACGAGAAATAAAATCGGGCTGATCTGGAGAGGAAGGCGGAAAAAATCTGGCGGAATTGGATCTTGTCCATCCGCCTGCCAGTAATATCGCAAATCAAAGGCAGAGACAAGCAGAAAGGCCACAAGTAATACAAGAAGTAAAACTCTGATTTTCTTGTTCTGAGAAAATCGAATGGCTTGTAATTTCATTGCTTCCCTGAGGCCCATGGCATTCGACCGTCCTTCCTGCCTAGTCCAAAATCTGGATTTCCAGCACATAGCGTTCATCGGGCTGTAAACTTAGCTTGGAAAAATCTGGGAGAGGCCAAAGTGTGTTCTGTGCCGACGTATAAGTGATGATTGAATCATAAAGGAAAGCCCGGCTTTCGATGAGATCCTTATTCAGCAGGCTTAAAGGAGCAAAACAGTGCAAGGTGTATTCTTCATTAAAGACAAAATGCAAATTCTCTCCTTCTGGGAAACACGAAGCCAAATCAATCTTTTTACGATCTCCTTCTTTCCGCAGATACATCTTCAATTCACTGCCCGCCATATTTCCCTGGCTGGGTTGGGCTCCTAATGCGTACAAGCACTCACCTATACTTTCACCAGAAACAGCAGAAATAAAATAACTACTTAAATCAGAAGCACGGGGGCCTTGATAAGCAGCTCCCATATTCTCCTCCTGTTTTTTCCACGAGGTCAGGTAGTCTTTGTCAATGACCAGATAATTTGCTTTGTCTATTTCCTTAGTGCGGACAAAAAAGGAACAAGTTTTCTCCTGACTTGATACCTGGACATCCCCGTCATCTTCCAGCGAAGTAAGACTAGCCAAATCTACAGGCACATTATTGATTGTCACGTAATCAACATAAGGCACTTTCTCCTCAGCGGGCCTGGCAGCACGGTCATTGGTGTCATAAGTCGTTTCCAGAATGGTATATTTTTCTACTAAGCCATCGTTCTTTTCTGCGCCTGTCCCGGAGGACTCTTCTATAGCGGAAATTCTCACTTTCTGCAAGCCAGGAATGGCGGGAGAAGAGTCGGAAACAATCTGCGACTCTCCCTGGCTGCAAGAAGCCAGGCAGATGACAATGAATAGCAGAAATAAGCCGATAAAAGGCGTACGAAACCGAGTCAATGTTTTTTTCTCTCTTTTTATTCCCATCAGGCACCTCGCTTAGCATAGTGTGTATAGACAGTCGCGATCTGCCTAAGTGACAGTAGATTTAGTTCTATTCCAAACTTGGTTAGCAAGGCCAAGTTGAAACCAGCTTATTGTTGCTCCACAAACGGGATTAATTTTTTATTCTTAACATGCTTATAAAGTTGTTGCAGTTGAGTTTTGTTCCACAAGTGTCTTAGCTCCTCGACTTGCTTTAAGTGTGTAGGATTCTAGTGCCAATGTAAAGCAAATTTTCTTAACATTTGCGCTATTTCTGCCAGATTTTTTAACATTTTGTGTTTTTGTTCGTAAATTGTGGGAACCATGCTCCCTTAGAGGCAGTCAAGCGCTTAAACAGGACCCCGCGGCTTTTACTTTTCAGACCTTGCTAAAGCGGCCTAAGAAAACAGTAAGTGATAAAGACACGGCTACAGATTCACACACTATTGAGGACTTGACTATAATCAATCAAATTCCTCATCACCTCTTTAAAAATGGTCAAAGCCGTTCGTGCTATAATTATAAATTGGAAGGGCTTATGTACAATAACAGTCGAAATTAGGTTTTCTGATAGATAAGGAACCGAGCTTTTTTCCAATTTAGAAAATCTCGATTTCAGTATTCTGAATTTTTGATCTACTCATAACGTACATTAATCAGCGTGTCCTTCTGTCTAAGTAGAGAATGAGGATCCGATCATGGACAGGAAAGCAGTAAGTGGCCCTATTAACCAGAACTTAAAAGAAGCGCGCAAACTAAAGGGATATTCTCAGGCGGAACTAGCCCGGTTGATGAACGTATCACGACAAACCGTCTCCAACTGGGAATGCGGTCTCAGTATTCCCGACGTCATGGCCTTTCACAAGCTGCAACAGTATCTGGAAGTCCCGGTCAAGCAGTTGCTTGGAAACGAGGCCATCGGTGATGCTATTGCGAGCAAGGAAAACCTGAACGAGCACGAAATCGCCGTTCAGCTTACCAAGATGACTGCTTTTTATGCCACCAAAATTGATAGGAAGAAGATGCTTGAGCGCAGAGCATTAATCGTCATAGGCTTGATAATCATTCTCGGTATGATGCTGCTTATGGCGATGAAATTATTTTTTTATCCCAGCCGCATTGTTATCCAGCCTAATATCGAGTCAACGGAACATGTGGATAACCCGTAAACGAATCGTTCCGGAGGAGTAGAAATTGAAAAAATATCTTTGCCTGATTCTTGTTGTGACCTTTGCCATCTTTGCTGTGCCGCAAACGGTATCGGCTTTAGGAAAAAACGATGGTGCTGTTTCACCATCTGGGATGTTTGATTATATAGACCGCAATACCAGATCGGAATCTTTCGATCTCGGGAATGGCTATTCAGCAGTCATCGATCTACAGGAGAACAGCAGTGCTTTGATGCGTTCGACGACGAGGAGAACTCTCACGTCGAGGATGCAGATCAGAAATCCGCTGGGTATTACCATTGCAACCTTAACCGCCGTTGGTGTTTTTGACACGAATGGTAGCATTAGTATTCCTTATGATGCTCATGGGTCTGGGGATATCTTTAATGTTCAGAACCCGAGTAATACCTTAGGAGCACCGCAGTTCAATGCCTACGTGAAGGTGAATTTAACCGGCTTCCTGCCTGGTGGAGACACTACTTTCGACTTTACTTGCACAATTTATTGTGACGCCAATGGCCAGAACAGTGCCTCCTGGGTCAGTGACTGAACGAGTTCTTGCTAAGTTCAGCTGGCTGAGTTTTAAATCGTCCCTAGCCACCTGTAGGTGCTCAGTATTTCAGACTGCCAAGCGCTCTACAATACGATTGTGAGATAAAAAATTGTATTCAAATATCAGGGTAAAGAAAAGGACAGGAATTGTAGATGTTTTCCTGTCCTTAGATGGAGGCGCCACCCAGAATTGAACTGGGGATAAAGGTTTTGCAGACCTCTGCCTTACCGCTTGGCTATGGCGCCGCATATGAGAATGACCGTCCTGCGAACGGTCATTCTTTTGTGGAGCGGGATACGAGATTCGAACTCGCGACTTTCACCTTGGCAAGGTGACACTCTACCACTGAGTTAATCCCGCAAGTGGGTTGTCTGCTTCGCGGCAGAGGGAGTTGACCGGCCTGCTTGCTGCAAAGCGCTTTTGTAATATATCAAAGCCTTTTCCTGCTGTCAAGCGAGATTTTACGTCTTCGCCGCAGCATGATTGAAAAAATAAGTGCGCACGATAAATACAAAAAACTTGCAGGCTGCTTCTACGTTTAATGTTGTCTGCTTGCATTCACGCTTCAATGTGGTGTGATGGCTCGAGCAGGTCGGTCTCTTCGCCCAGGCTGAGG
>ERZ1673752.125-NODE-125-length-142073-cov-18.631793_pt1 | contig 142073 bp, 137 predicted proteins | sample MGYA00580195_ERZ1673752 | MGnify/ENA primary metagenome ERZ1673752 (study PRJEB41218, sample SAMN15661744) | gut metagenome | host: Homo sapiens | place: Canada: London | collected 2015-08-20/2019-03-30 | study: EMG produced TPA metagenomics assembly of... | reverse complement strand
TTCCGAGCGTTTCGGCAGCTTTGAACTCTGGTCGGGAGGATAAATACGGCTTTCATATTATGGCAGATTTCCAGTATTACCAGGATGTGAAGATCACAGTCTGGGAACGCAAACCATTCATGGTCTGCGCCCAGTCGCAGGAGGAGGCGGACCGCATCGCTGCGAGCTGCACGGACAGTATTTACGACATCGAGGATTGCCGGATCACGCCCCTGCAGGAGGATGACACCCTTTACGAAACGGCTGAGATCCTGCCCGTCGATGAAAATGGAGGATCAGCCACCATCGAGGTATTCACCCGAGATCACCGATTCATTGCAGATAACCGTAAAAACCAGTAGCCATGAAGCAAGAAATCAGACAGAACGGCAGAACGATCCTGCGGTCGGAAGAGCATCTTCAGATGATCTTCAGAAATATTGTCGGCCGGAACTTCTCGGGGCCGAGGTATCACGACTATATCGGGCATTGGGTCCTGTGCCGGGGCTTCGTGCCGGGTCCCGTCGAGTTATGGATCGACGGGCGGATGGTGGATCAGGGCGAGATCGGCACTCGCAGAAAGGAGGTCAGCCATGAATAGCCCCGGATTCAATGACAAGTTCGCAGCACTGGCCCGGCAGGAGGATGCCGGAACGGTATTCGACGATCTGCTGACCTATATCATTTCACTCTTCAGCTTCGAATGTCCGTGGGAACCCCGCGGGCATTATCGAATGCCGGATGTCCGCAGCCGGTTCTTCGAGCTTTTCCGGGAGATCGTGCTCCTGATGCAGAGCCGGCTTCAGAATGCCGGTGACTGGTATGATCCATTCGGCCTGTTTTATGAGACGTATGTCTCGTCTCAGAGCCGCAAAACGTGCTCCGGTCAGTTCTTCACACCTCCGCACGTCGTGGATCTGATGGTTCGGATGCAGGGCGGCCGCGAGTTTACAGGCGCCGGCATGTCGATCAATGACCCTGCTTGCGGTAGCGGACGTTTCCTGATAGCGTTCCACGCATTGTATCCGGGGAACTTTTGCTGTGGCGAGGACATTGACCGTACTTGCGCCCTGATGACCGTCTGCAATTTTATCCTGCACGGTGTCGATGGGGAAGTCATCTGGCATGACTCTCTGCAACCCGGAGCAGATCATTGCTCGGGCGCCTGGCGTGTCCGGCCGTTGCCTCTCCTGAACGGCCTTCCGATTGTCTGTCCGTTGGAGTGGAGTCAGACCCGTTGCTGTGCTGTATGGGAGCATCTTCGCACGCATGGAGAAACTCCCGGCGACGGCTCGGCGGCGGCCCGGTCCCGGCAACTGCTGCTCTTCTGATGGAGAACCTGTAAAGGTTCTCTTTTTTTGCAGCGGACCCGGCCATGACCGGCTGCCGGGCCCAGCCCGGCTTCACCGCCTCTTTCTTTGGGTCTCGCTTCCAAAGAAACCGGCGGCAAAGAAAGAAGCCCGCGCCCCTGAACTCGCCGGCCCCGGCTCGCGGTCCTCTGCGCTCGGCAAGCTCGCTTGCGGCCCGGGGAGAGCGGTATGCCTTCTCACTCACAACACTCGGCGAAGGTAGCCGAAATCGTTGCGACAGCGGCAAGGACCGTCCAGGCCAGGAGCCTGGCCGTCCGCAGGGCCGGTGCGGAACTATTTGTCCGCGCTCCGCGCACGCCGGTTCCCGCCGTCAAATACTTCCTTCCGTCTCCTTGCCTTCGGGCAGTCGCCCCGATCGGCTGACACAGCCTCGCTGTTCCGAGCGTTTCGGCAGCTTTGAACTCTGGTCGGGAGGATAAATACGGCTTTCACGTTATGAAAAACTCTCAAACACTCGAGTCCGTCTCGAGAGCTTTCGCCGACCTGCTGGTCGCCAAGATCGAAAGCATGACGCAATCCTGGCACAAGCCCTGGATCTCCGGAAACGGCTCCTTTCCGTATAATGTCGTCTCCGGGCGGAGTTACACCGGGACCAATGCCCTGACTCTTCTGATCCTTACCGAGATCAAGGGCTTCATGTCTCCGGCTTACCTGACCTTCCGCCAGGCCAAAGAGCTCGGTCTCGGGATCCGCAAGGGATCGCGGCAGTTCCCCGTGGTCTTCTGGAAGCCCTACTATGCCGCCGCCACAGCCAGCGACGGGCATCCCCGCTTCATTTCGGCCGAGGATTTCCGGGACCTCCCGGCTGCTGAGCAGGCCCGGTACAAGAAGCAGTTCGCCCTGCGCTACTATCTGGTGCTGAACCTCGACCAGACGGACTTTGCCGAGCGCTATCCCGAACGCTGGGAGCAGCTCCTGCGGAAGCAGGGCCTCAAGGTGCCTCAAGGTGCCGCACATCCGGTTCTCGAGCACATGCTCGACACGCAGTCCTGGGTCTGCCCGATCAGCCTCCTCGCGGGGGATGCGGCCTTCTACATCCCGTCGAAGGACTGCATCGTCCTGCCCCGCAGGGAGCAGTTCTCCGACCTCGAGGCGTTTTACTCGACACTCCTGCATGAAATGAGCCATTCGACAGGTGCCGCTTCGCGCCTGAACCGCCATCTCGAGGACCGCACGCGCTACGGCCGTGAGGAGCTCGTCGCCGAGTTCTCCGCCGCACTGGCCGGATATGGTCTCGGAGTCTTCAGCAGCCTGCGTGAAGAGAATGCGGCCTATCTGAAGGGATGGCTCGAACAGATCCGCGAAGACCCGAAGTTTCTCTTCTCGGTGCTGACAGACGTCCAGCACGCCGTCCGATACATCGGCCGTCAGCTCGGCGTACCGCTTCTCTGCGATGCGCCGAAGGAGGATTCCGCAGAATAGGGGCAGCAGCCCCTTTTTCGCTCATCCATACGCAGCGGACCCGGCCATGACCGGCTGCCGGGCAGCACCCGGCTTCATCGCTTCTTTCTTTGGGTCTCGCTTCCAAAGAAACCGGCGGCAAAGAAAGAAGCCCGCGCCCCTGAACTCGCCGGCCCCGGCTCGCGGTCCTCTGCGCTCGGCAAGCTCGCTTGCGGCCCGGGGAGAGCGGTATGCCTTCTCTCTCACAACACTCGGCGAAGGTAGCCGACATCGTTGCGACAGCGGCAAGGACCGTCCAGGCCAGGAGCCTGGACGTCCGCAGGTCCGGTGCGGAACTATTTGTCCGCGCTCCGCGCACGCCGGTTTCCGCCGTCAAACAGTTCCTTCCGTCTCCTTGCCTCCGGGCAGTCGCCCCGATCGGCTGATACAGCCTCGCTGTTCCGAGCGTTTCGGCAGCATAGAACTCCGGCGCCAGGAGGGTAAAGTCGGCTGGAATTTATGGAAAACAAAGCGAAAAAGTGTGCTTCGTGCGGTCTCACGCTCACGCTGGATCATTTCAGGAAGACCCCGTTTTCTTCGGACGGCTATTCCAGAATGTGCAAGCAGTGCATCCGGGCGCAGCGGGTTCAGGGACGACGCGGTTCCGGGAATCCGGAGCTGGCAGGGTATCCTGCTCGGGTGCTTATCGACGAACTTCGGGCACGCGGGTATGCGGGGACCTTGAAGATCACACAGGAAATCAAGGTTTGACCTGATTCCCGGAGAGCCCCCCCCGGCGGCTCTCCTTCTGTTTTCCCGGCTCCGGCCGTTCCGGGTTTATGTCCGGGGAGCGTGCTGTTCCGGCGCGGGCCGGCTGTTCCGTCAGCGCCCCTCCCTCCGGTCGGGAGAGCGGAAGTTTTTCTCAGACAGACCGGGATGCGCATCCCGGCCGGTCGGCAGGTTCCCGATTTACGCCCGGTTCTCCTCCCCTTGCACGTTGCCTTCAGGTCCTATCTGCTACAAAGGTCGATCACCGGATTTTGCCGTCTCGATGAACCCGGAAATTATTTTCCTCCGGGCCCTGCGGGTTAAGAAATTTACCCCGGCCTTGCCGGGGCACGCTGAAGAAATTTCTTAAAAAATAATTTCCGGAACCCCCGGCCGGTTCATCGGTTTTCGGCTGCCGTGAGGATGATTCTTTGTGATTCATCACAAAGAATATGTTTTATGTCTTTTCCGGCAGCCTGTGCTTATTTGACAAAATCCGGCTCTCGGTGTCCGTAGCAGAAAGGCTCTGAAGGCAACGTGCAAGGGGATGACCCCCGTTCTTTGAAATCTCGATACCGTCCGTCCCGGCAGGAAGGGGATTTTCCTCCCGGCCTGCCTTCGAAAAACAAGGTTTGTCCCATAGAAAGGATAAAGGGCGTGACGAGGATGAAGATCGGGATTTCGGACCGAATGGTTCTTTGACATGCGGGAGCTTCGCTCGGAGGACGACGAGCTGCGGGGAGCGACACCCCGGCGAGGCGCGAAATCACCTTTAAACATTTACGATTATGGAAAATGACTTGTTTTATGTGAAACCGCTGCAAGATGGCGGTTACGCCGTAATGGACCGGATCGGCGAATCGGTGGAACTGATTGCGGGAGATCGGGAAACCGCAGATCGGGAGGCCGACAGGCTCAACCGGAGCCATTACGAGCGCTTGCAGGAATATTTCCGCGGCTATGCCGAAGATTTCGCCAAATGGCGGGCAGCCCGTCCGGGTGAGGTCTTCGATACCCCGGAAAAGGCCGGGATCGAAACGTCGCTGAAGGTCGGCGACAAGGTGACCTTTACGAACGGATACGGTGCAAGATTTCCGGGACATCGGGTTCTCGGATTCTGCCGGAGGGACAGGTGGGGGCAATGCGTATTTCTCGATTACGACTGCTATTGGCTGCCTGCGAGACTGGAGGAGCTGACGGTAGAATAACACACCCGATCACGGGCGTATCAAGACGAAAATTCATAAATTTGAGGCGCAAAGCCTCGCAGAACCTCACGATGTACAGGTCAATCGTTTTCGACGTTATGAAAAAGACGATCATCAGCGGGAATCTGGGCAAAGATGCAGAATGCCGGACCGTGTCCGGCGGTCACAAGTTCATCCAGTTCAGCGTTGCGTATGACAGGCGACAGAAACAGGATGCCTCCGGCAATCCTTACGAGGAGACGCAGTGGGCGGATTGCGAGATCTACGTCAAGCCGGAGAACTCGGCCGAAGGGCTGATGAAAGCCCTGACCAAAGGACGGCATATCTACCTGGAAGCATACGACAGGGTCGATTCCTGGCTCGACAAAACGACGAACGAGCCCCGCGCACGGTGCGTGTATCGGGTGCTGTCGTTCGACATTTGACAGGAGAAGGCCATCGACGGCCGGACTGCTCCGGCCGTCGATTCTTGACCTATCGGGAAAAAATACCTATATTTGCGATATGAAAAAGGAGTTGGGCAAATGGTTCATGGATGTTGCAAAATACCTATTGACCGGTGTATTATTGGCATCTATGGTGTCGGATTTGCAAGATATGAAATGGCTGGTATATGTCATCGGCTTTTTTGCTACATTGCTTAGTCTCGGTTTGGGATTGGCAATGTTGAAGGATACAGAGAAAACTAAAAAATAAGGGAGGATTTGATTATGCCGATTGCAGGATGGTTATTTATAGCGTTTGCAGCTTTTGTAATAGCTGTATATATTTGGAGCCGAACAGATAAGGGAAAGAAGTGGTTATTGTAGTCCGTTATTCTGTTGTTTAACATTACGCGGCCCGGCTGATTTGAAACAGCCGGGCCGCGTAATGTTTAATTCAGTCTGCGATCTTGTTTTCGGACAGGACGCGTCGTTTAGCTGTCCCGCTCCATAGAGCGGCAGCCGTCCGGAAGGCCGTCTGTGCTGCCTCTTTCTTTGGCCCGGTCCCCAAAGAAACCGGCAGCAAAGAAAGGTCCCGCGAACCCCTGAACTCCCCGGAATCCCTGCGGGCTCCCGGCTCGCGGTCCTCTGCGCCCGGCGGGCTTGCTTGCGGCCCGGGGAGAGCGGAACCGTCCATAGCCGGTTGCCGGGCCCTGGTGGGTCCGGCTATCCGGTCGATCGACTCGTCGATCGACCTTCCCGGCCCGGCTGCGCCGGAGAGCGGAAGTTTCCCTCCGGGGGATCCGTGCCGCGTATCTTCTGCCGCCTGGCGAATCAGGATCCGAACGGGAGTCATCCCCTTACACGTAGCCTTCAGGCCATTCCGATACAAAGGACGCCGGCCGGGGTTTGCCGCCTCGATGAACCCGGAAATTATTTTCCTCCGGCCCTGCGGGCAAAGAAATTTACCCCGGCAACGCCGGGGCACGCTGAAGAAATTTCTTTGAAAATAATTCCCGGAACCCCCGATCCGGTCTTATGGCTGGGGCTGCCCTTATCGGTGATCTTTGTGATGAATCACAAAGATCGCTCCTTTGTCGATCCCGGGCAGCCTGCGTATATTCAAACCCCTGCTGGCAATGTCCGTATCAGAAAGGCTCTGAAGGCTACGTGTAAGGGGATGACCCCCGTTCTTTGAAATCCCGACTCTTCCCCGCGGCGGGAAACCCGCTGCCCGGATCCCCCTCCGGAAAACCAGTTGGTCCCGAAGAAAGGATAAAGGGCGTGACGAGGATGAGTCAGAGTTTCAAGACGAAATAAAATATCGACTATGAAAAAAAATGAGAATTACGAGAGACTGCAAATGTTCTTTCACGGCTATGCCGAGGACTTCCGTCGATGGAGACGCGCCCATGAAGCTGAAGTCTTCGATACAGCCGCGGAGGCCGGGATCGAAACGTCGCTGAAGGTCGGCGACAAGGTGACTTTTACGAACAATTACGGCGTGAAATTCCCGGGCCATCGGATCCTCGGCTTTTGCAAGACCGACGAATACGGCAGATGCGTCTTCCTGGATGTCGATTGCTACCGGATCTCGTTCCGGCCTGAGTCGCTGACACTCGAAGAATCTCGCTAAATTGTATAACTTTACACCTGTAACGATATGAGAACCGGCACCCGCAGCCTCCTTTTCGGAGCACACAATCTGCTTCTGCATCCCGCATTGGTCTTTCTGGCCTGGTGGCGCCTGTACGGCTTCCCGGCCGACCCCCGCCTGTGGATCGCCTTCCTGGTCCACGACTGGGGCTACTGGGGCAAGCCGAACATGGACGGCCCGGAAGGGGAGACGCATGTCGAACTCGGAGCCCGCATCATGCGGCTCTTCGGTCCGCGCTGGGAGGCCCTCACGCGCCATCACTCGCGCTGCTATTCGCGTCGGGACGGCGTGGAGCCTTCGCCACTGTGCTATGCCGACAAACTCGCCCTGTGCTACGAATGGCCGGCGTTTTACCTGTTCCGCACCCGCCTGACCGGCGAGCTGCGCGAATACATGGCTCTTTCGGAGGCTGGCGGAAAGTACTCCTGCCGGGAGTATATGAACCGGCGTATCGACACCCCGAAGGCATGGTTCGCCGCCGTGCGCCGTTTCACCTTGAGATATGTCGCGGAACACAATGAAGACGGACGTCGTTGAACCGATCGTTATGAAGATCCGACGTCGGAATGTCCTGTTCTGGAAGTGGCGTCGGATCTGCTGCGGCCACCGGATGAATACGAGCCGCCCGGTCTGGTCCTGCAACCTTCGGGAAGGGATGCGAACCGACATCGACGGGCATCGAATCGTCGGGGCGTATCTTGTGAATTGTCGAAATGAAAAACATTGATTATTAATATTCAATCTTATGCGAACCATAATTGTCAATTTCTATGGAACCGGGTATCGGATCAATGACTGGAATCATTGCAGCCGTTTCCTGTCGCTTGAAATCGGTGGCGGTGTGAGCTGCCTGCTCAACAACCGCCGCCACCATTTTCCGACCTTGCATGCGTTTCTGGAGTCCATGTACGGCAAGGCGCGTATCGGAGAGTTCATCAACTACGAGATCGAGGAGCGGTAGGATGGAGCGGGGATGGATCGGGACCCTGAAGGTCCCATACAAAGGTTATCGGCGAGTCGAGTTTCTCGAAGCGACGGATCGGCTGTTGATCGTTCGGATCTGCGATTCCGGCCTGGTTATCGAGATTTGGCCGGATGACGTCGAATGGGATGGTTGAATTGCTAATATTGAATTATTTATGTCGCGAGTTCTTTTATATTCGGCGGGTGTCGTCTATGACACGGAGAAGCAGGTCGCCCGGCGAGGCCAGCGCATCAAATGGTTCCCGATCGGGAGCGCCCTCTTTCAGGAGTGCATTGTCGTCGAGGTCTCCCACGACGTCCGTGGGTTTTGCTATACGATGATCGGCCTGAAGACCTGGGAGCGTATGACGGCCCGTATCATACTTGATGAGACGCAAGCCACGAACGGTTTCTATGCAGACCTGACCTATCCGAGCTTCGTTCCTGAAGATGTCCTTGTGCAGATCGAAGCCCGGGCCGAGGAGGCAGAGGCCGTGCGGCATCGGAAGGAAGAGACCGGGCGGCAGTATCTGCATCGTGGGGTCGTCATCGTCGATTATTCCGAGCGCAGCCTGGCCATCTTCACCGAGGACCCCCAAGATGCGGAGATCCTCGAGCGGATCCGCGCCAAGCGGAACCAGCACCTGACTTACCAGGGACAGAAGGTCGCCGGCTGGATCTTTCCCAAATGTCGTCAGGCGGAATTGGCGGCAGTGGTCCGAATATGAGAAGTCTCGATCTTCTTCCCTTCACGTATCAACATCGCGCCCCGGCCGGAATCTCCGGCCGGGGCGCTTGTTTTCTCCGGTTGGCAGCCCGACAGCGGATCCGGCCATAGCCGGCGGCCGGCAGGCCGGCCCTTTCGTCGGGCAGATCCCGACATCCCTCTTTCTTTGCACCCGAGAGCCAAAGAAAGAGGCAAAGAAAGCTCCGGTCCGTCGGAACCGGACCTACCTGCTGCCGAAACGGCCGCAGAGAGAGGTAGCCTGCGGCGTCCGGCCACAAGCCCGTGACCTTGTGGCCGGCTGTTGCCCGCCCGCTCGTCGCTCGTCGCCTTTCGAGCTCCGTCGAAGGGCTCAAAATGCTCCGTTCGCTCCTCGCTACCCCCTTCCGTCCCCCGCAGGGGAAACCTTCTTTTGTCCTGCGACGTGACAAAAGAAGCAAAAACACGTCCGCTTTCTTTGGCTTATGGCCCCAAAGAAACCGGAACCCAAGAAAACGCATTCACCCGGCAGCCGGTTCTGACCGGTCGGCTGGCGGAAGGGACTCGACCGGTTCGTCCATGCCTGCGGACGCTGCCGAAGCGTGTCCGGACGTATCCGAAGGTCCCGCTGTCGCTTCCGGCATCTTCCCTTCGCGAATCGACTTCCCGCTTCGGCGGTGCTTCCGGACTGCGCTGGCGCAGTCCGGAAGCGATTTGCGCCAGCGACGGGCTCGGCGCAAATGCAATGAATTTGTCCATTCGCCTCCATGCGCTCCGCCGGAGCCTCGCTTTGTCGGCTGACAAATCCCCCTTTCTCCCCCGATGGGGGATTCCTTCTTTCGTGAAGAAAGAAGCAAAGGGCATTCCGGACGGCACACCGTCCGGAATGCGGGCGGCTTGCCTGCCGCCCACCCGGCTTCGCCGGAGAGAGGTGGAAAGATCTTACCGGCATCTAAAATTCCGGGCGGGTGTTCCCGCCCGATTCACCCGCCGGGGCGGGTGAGAATTTTGCGGATAACGGGCATTGGAAAATCGTCAGATTTTCCAAAACCCGGTATCCGCCGATGCCTTCCGGAGAGTCGGAATCCGGCAGGCGACGGCGCGATCACGCAAGCGCGATCTTTCCGGCAAATGCGCATGACCTCTGCGCATTTGCCGGACGCCTTGCAGCCTGCCGGATGCCGGCTCTCCTGTAACATCTTTCCTGTGAACAAGCGGGAATCACGCTGAAGCGTGATTCTGTATGATTTTATATATTAATAACTTATTGATTAGTAGTATTTTATATTCTTTTTGCCTGTTGCTGTTTATCTTATTATGTGATTGTTGCGTGACTTCGGCGATTCAACAGTACGATAATCAAAGCAATATATGTTGTCAGTCTTGTAATGCCGGCGTATCCGGCGAGTTGCGGTTGTCCCGGGAAAAATTTTCTGAAAAAGTTATTATGCCGTTTCAAATATGCGTGGGCGGCATATTCCTTTTTTTGTGATTAATCACAAGAAAATCCCCGCTTGACTTCTCTTTCCTTTATTGGTTCCTTTGTCGGAAACATGCCATAAGGATGTGATGAAAAAGTGTGGAAATGCCCTTTGTACGGTGCGAATTACTCCGAATGCCAAACGGAAATTGGAGATAATCGCCGAGCGAAAAGAGACGTCGCTGGGAGATGCTGTATCCCGTATTATCGCACATTATGTCGCGAATAATCTGGATTACGAGGTATCGAGGGTCGATGCTTATAAGGCCATCCTTGAGAAATTGACCGGAATGGACATTCGGTTTTCGAAGGTTGTAGGTTCTACGGAGCGCACGGAAGATTTCATCAAGAGTCTTGTCCGGGAAGGCCGTCAGGATTCCTCGTCTCAGCCGGTTCCGCCCTATCTTCAGGATTCGTTCCCGGCTTCCGCCCCGTCACCTTCGGATGGCGCCTCGGTGCAGGCGTTGGAGCTGTTGGGAGGTTTGCTGGCCCTTGCGAAGCCTTCTACGGATTACGACGGGCGCTCTGTCATGCAGATGCGTTTGGCACAGGATGATTTTCTGCGGGTGAAAATGGAATACGAGCAGTTATGTACGTCACGCGATATATAGACAATACGCATTACAGGCAGAGTTCCGTTGCGGAGTATGCATGTTATCTGGAGAAGGAGCGCCTTGTCCAGATGCGTATGGAGGATCCGAGTACGCGCCGTTTTTCCGCCTACCTGGACAAGCAGAACGATGTGGTTCGAGTCGAAGGTCGCGAGTATTTTTTCAACGGTAGGGGAGAGCATTTCGATACGGAGGATGTGGTGAAGGGCATTGACACGAATGTCCGGGGTCTGAAGAAAAGCGAAGCCCGCTATTATACTTTCTCCATTTCTCCGTCGGGGGACGAAATCGCGCACCTGCGACGGACGATCGCCGATACGCGGCAGGCCCTCGTCGATGCAGGCGAGGATGTCCCCGATACCCTTGAGGACGACCTGATGCGGCGCTACCTGAAGGATTACGCCGTCGCGTGCATGGATGCCTACGCCCGGAATTTCGGGCATCCGGAGATTCGCGACAACCGCGATTTGTTGTGGTTCGGGATGGTCGAGAAGGAACGTTACTGGAAGAGCCATGACCGGGAGGTGCGGACCAATTCCCGCCTGGACCGCGAGATCGCACGGTTGGAGGAGCGTCTTGTCCGCGGCGAATCTCCGGCCTTGCGGAAAGAGATTGCCTCCCTGCAGGGGCAATATATCCGGGAAAACAAGGTCCGGGCCGGAGGAAGCGGCGACATTGTGCGAGCCATGATGCCGAAGGCGGGGGACAATTGGCATGTGCATATCACAGTGAGCCGCCGGGATGTCACCAACTCGATCAATTTAAGCCCTAATGCGAACGGCCGGGGAAGCAGCCGGCATGTGTTGAATGGCAAGGCCGTTCGCGTGGGCTTCGATCGGGAAGCGTATAAAGTGGAGTGCGAACATGCTTTCGACCGGCTTTTCGCGCACCATCGGCTGCTTACCGAGAGCTACGAGGCCTCCAAACGGCTGCGTCAGCAGTCCGCTTTTCTTTTCGAGCGCCAGCGGCTCCGGGACCGCGCCGCGCGTCGTTCGGAAGCTGCGGAGTTCCGGCGTTTGAAGTACGGCGGTTACAAGGAGTATTATGAATCGTTGCTGAATGCCGAGCGGCTGGACGGGATGCAGTTGATGCAACTCAAGGGGCAACTGGTGCGTCAGATCCGGCGGTTGAATCCTTCGCTGGATGCCGATGAACTGCTGGGGCGCGATGTTTCGGAATTGCAGGAAGAACTGTTCCGCCTCGATCCGGAACGGGATCTGTCGATGCCGTCCTGGGGCAGTAACGTCGCGGTATCCGTCGGGGATCGGACCTTCCAGGCTGCGGGGCTGCGCGGGTATCATCCGGTGCGTACGGCACATAAGGCGTTGCGGCGAGGTCTGGCCATGCGTCGGGCTGTCGATCGTCGTCGGGATGTCTTCGACCGGTGGACGGAAATCCATACGGCGGAATGGCATCGTGACAACTATACGTTCGAAAGCGTGTCTGCCTGCCGGAATGCGGACTGCCTTCTCGCGCAGAACGAGTACCTGGAGGAACGGCTGCACGGGGTTTCGGTGGTTCTGTCCAATGCGCGGGAGTACATGGAGACGACCGAAAGGGCGCTGGTCGGGGATTTCGTGAAAACGGCATGGCCGGACCGGGATCAGGATGTGATCCGCTGTTATGCCACGGAACTTTTCGGACGGGACGGTTCCGAGGTGCGCACGTTGCAGGCGTTCAAGTGTATGGCCCGTGAGCGGCTGCTTCCCGAGGATGCGCGGCGGAGCATTGCCGAAGCCGTGCAGCGCTGCGGGCTCCCGACTTTCGAAGGGTTGATCCGCGAGATCGGGATTTTGACTCCGGAGCGTTCTGCGACGCTGCTGCCGGCCCTGGAACGGTTCAGGCAGGAGCGCGGGGATCTGCTGGAGCGCCTGCAGTCCGTTCTTGCCGATTCCTGTCTTACGAACCATGCGAAGGAAGAGGTGCTGCTGAAGCTGTCTTTCGGGGATAAGGGATTGGACCGGGCGCTACGGGACTTGCGTTCCGGCATCCTGAAGAGCCTCGAACGTCAGCATCCGGAAATGACCCATGCCCGGCTGTCGGAGACGCTGCGGGAGCTTTCCGGGGCGCTTGGAGAAATCCGGGCGCGGCGGCAGGAGGCGTTCGCAAAGGTGATCGATGACTTTATCCGGGACGAACTGCCGGGGTATCGCCTGGTCATCGAGCGGCAGAGCCAGCTCGACGAGCTGCTCCGGACGATAACGCCCGGTCCGGAGGAGCAGGTCGCCCGGCTGACGGAGGTGCACGCCGAGTTGTCGCAGCGTCTCGCACCCCGTGCGGAACGTATATTCGAGGAGCACGGCCGGCGGATGTTCGGCCCGGATGTGTGTCTGCGCAACGAGCATGACTTTCTGGCTTATGTCGGGAGGCACGTGGCTCCGGACCGGGCGCGTTATTACCGGGATTCGTTACGGGAGGTCCGCTCCAGGATCGAGGAGCAGCGCCGGGCTGTGATTCGTGAAATTGTGAATACGCTGCCTGAAAAGAAACTCGGGGCGGTCCGCAGGCAGCAGGGGTATATCAACCGTTTCATCGACAGACATTATCCGGCGGATGTCGCCAAGCTGAAGAAAGAGGACCTGCAACGGCGGGTCGCCGGGGCTGCGCACCGACCGCTTCCGACGACAGAATATAAGGTCCTCGGCCCGGAGGTGCAGAGGCGGATCGCCCGTCAGGCTGCGCAGAAGGCATCGCAGGTGAAGTCGGTGCTTCCCGTGACTCCGCAGCAGATTGCATTCAAGGCAGCATTCAAACTGATTAACATACTGACTAAAGGTTATTGATACGATGGACTTGAATTTTACATGGGCTACGGCGCTGAAACTTTTTGCCGGCGTGCTTCTGGCGGGAGTCTGGCTGCTTGCGCGCGGGCAGGCGAAACTGGACCGCCGTGCCGCGCAGGAGCGTTCCGCCGCGGAATCCGCCGGCCGCGCGCTTCCGCCGCAGCGTCTCGTGCCGCGTTCACAACGGATTATTGTCTTCGCCGCTCTTCTGCTTGTGGCGCTCATGTTGTTTTTGGGTAATATCCCGACCTTATGACGGATCTGCATTTCTGCCTCCTGATCGCCGCGGTGCTTCCGCCCCTGGCCGCCTTGTGGCGTCGGGCGGGCGGCATCGTGTGTGCTGTTCTCGTTCTGGGGGCTTCGGGGTTCCTCTACTTCCGGGCGGGGCTGTCACTACGCACCTATGCCTGGTCGTGTGCGCTGCCGCTCGTCGCGGCGTATCTCGTGCTGTTTCCGCTGATGCGGAAGCTCTATGTGCGTGTCTGCCGGAGGCTGCACGGATGGTCGCGCTTTACCCTGGAGATCGAAGATGACAAGGGACACCTTCATTACGTGAAGGGGATCAATCAGGGAACCTATGTCAATGGAGGTTCGGGCAGCGGCAAGACTGCGAGTTGCAATGTGGCCTATGCACGTCATGCCGCTCATTTCGGCATGTCCGTCCTTGTGCACGATCTGAAGAAATACGAGCTTTCGGAGGTGCTTTATCCGATTTTCCGGGATGCCGGGATTCCCTATCACGTCTTCGCACTGTTTGACCCCGAACGGTCCGTGCGGCTCAATCCGATCGCTCCGGGGTACATCCCCGAGGAGGCTTCGCTGCGTTCTCGCGTCAAGTCGTTCGTCTCGGCGGTGCAGGGCCGGGAGTCGGACAGCTCGACGTCGGATTTCTTCAACAACTCGGCCTCATCGCTGCTCGAGGCGCTGATCTGGTATCTGAAACGCTACGCCCCGGAGCACTGTCATCTTCCGTTCGTCATGTCTATTCTCAATGACCCGGAACACCTGCGGTTGCAGGAAGGCCGGCGCGTGGAACCTTTCGGTCGTCTGGAGCGTATGCTGAAGGCCGATCCGCAGGTCTATTCGATGGCTGCCGCATTTTTTCAGGGTACGGGCAATGCCGATACGACAGGCAATATCCTCCAGACTCTGATCCTTGCGCTGAACACGATCAATACGGATTCGGCTTTCTACCTGTTGAGCGGTAGCGACCTCGATCTACGTCTCAATGCTCCGGGTTCGACTGTCGGCCTGGGGCTGGTGAACGATCCACGCAATGCTACGGCTTATTCTCCGATTCTCGCGATGACGGCGGATGCCGTCCTGACGATGATGAGCGAGCGGGGCGGCGTTCCCGCCGTCGCGCTGCTCGATGAGGCCCCGGAACTTCCACTGCTGCGGGTACAGAACTATATGGCGACGCTGCGCAGTTTGGGCATCTCTATCGTCTACACGACACAGGACCTGAGCCAGATCCAGCGGACGCAAGGTGGCAAGGAATACAATCAGCGGACGGTGCTTTCGAACTTGGCGCATCAGTTCCTGGGCCGCACGAGCCTGGAGCAGACTGCCAAATATTGCGAGGGACTTATGCCGCGCGTAGATCGTATCGAGCGCAGTTACAGCAGTTCGCCGAACGGAGGCAGCACGACGCGGCGGACGGTGAAACGCCCTATGTATGAAAGTTCGGAGTTCTACTCGCTCCGGCAGGGTGAGTTCGTCTATTTTCACGGGCGCGTGGAACGTTTTCGCTTCCGTTACAATCCTCCGGCTGCGGAACAGCTTCCGAAAATCCGGGACCTCTCCGCGTCGCAACTGCGCGATGTCGCGGGACAGATCCGGCGGGATGCCGCAGCGTTCATGAACCGGTTTACGAATCAATAGAAAAATACGTTTTATACATGAAAAGATCCATCATCCTTATTGCTGCGCTGTTTGCCGCAGCACCTCTTTCTGCTCAATCTCTGGACTGGGACCTGTCCCCCGTTACGAGCTCTCTGGAACGTGTCGTTCCGACCCTTTTGGGCATTTTCTGTTTCGTGGCGCTGTTCGGATGGACGGTCTGGAATCTGATCCAGAATTGGAAGGACCGGGCTGAAATCCTTATTAATGCAGGATGGGCCCTGCTGATTATCGCCGTTGGATACGGCATTGTGTATGGAGCGATGCAAATCCTGTTGTAGCATGCACTCTGCGGTCAATCGTCGTATCCGGGAAAAGGCCGTCGTGCTGGGTCTTCCTGCCGAGCGGTTCCTGCTCTGCCTGGGTCTCATGGGGGCTCCGGTGCTTCTGGTGGTGTTCGTTCCGCTGCTCGTCGTCGTATGGCTTCCGTGGGCCGGGGGCGTCTATTGGCTTTTCCGGAATCAGGAACGCCTGAAACGCCGCCTGTCGTTCGGCCGAGAGCTCCCTTTGCACCTTAAAAACCGATAATTATGCTGTATGCCGTCGCTATCCTCTGCGTCCTTGTCGTGGCGCTTGTCGTCTGGCAGCTCTGCTGTGCGACCTTTCACCGTGGAGAGAGAAGCTGGAACGCTTCGGAACTGATCGAGGAGGTCTCGCGCAACCGTCTTCTGACCTGCCAGGGCGATGTGGTGTTCTGCTACCGTCTGACACTCCCGGAATGCGGGTCGTTGTCCGAGGCGCATTACGAACGTCTTTTCGAGATCTGGCGCGTTGCGCTGAAGGATCTGCCGCAGGGCACGATCGTTCTGCGCAGCGACCGTTACGACCGCCGGCCGTTCGATGCGGAGGCCATGCCCGGACGGTCGTATATCCAGCGGGAGGAAAAGCGCTATGCCGAGAGCCGCATGATGACGGCCGACATTTCCTATCTGTTCGTGGTCTTTACGGGCTTCCGCGCGACGCGGGATGCGAAGTCCCGGAATCCGTTTGTCCGGCTCACCCATGCCGCTTTACGGGAAGAGGACCGGGAGTACGTGACCTGGACGCGGGCCGTGGATTCGATGTACCAGCAGCTTCAGGGTTCGGGGCTTGTCGGCATCGACCCGCTGACGGAGGCGGAAGTCCGGGAATACGGACAGTGGTTTTTCAACGGTTTCCAGACCGATTATCTGACGGACGTGACAGCTACGGAAGAGTATGTGCGTGCTGCGGGCCGTTATATCGGAGGTGTTAGTCTGGAACACGAGCGGCAGTTCCCGGAGGTGCTGCACAGCCCGCAGCCGGGGCGGAACATGCGTCTTCCGCTCGGCATCCTGGAAGAACTGGGCATCCTGTTGCCCGTTCCCCATCTGTATAACCAGGTGATCCGGATCACGGGTCACGAACAGGAGTACGCCCTGGTGAAACAGACGTTGGAGACATTCCGCAGGAATCGCGGGTTCTCGGACGAGCACGAAGACCAGGCGCGACGCCTGGACAAGACGCGGGAGGCGATCAGCGACGACTTGGATGCCATGCTGGTCCGGGGGCATACGAATATCCTGTTCTGGGGCGACACGGCCGCCGAGGTACGGGAATACCGTACCCGGATCACGAACTACCTGCGTCAGAGCCGGGATTTCGAGCCTGCCGTACCTGCGGGTGCGGAGCTTCGCAATGTGGTGTTCTGCTCCCATCCGGCGACGATAGCCTGCATGGACCGGGATTCCTATTACCTGGTGGACATCCGCCAGGCTCTCGCCCTGTTCCAGAACACGGGGCGGTATGTGTCGGATTCGGAAGGGGTCTTCTTCAGCGATCCCGTGAATCACCTTCCGCTGCGGCATGATCTGTACGATGCGCACAAGAAGTATGTCGATTCGCGCAATATCGCCGTGATCGGCCGCACGGGAGGCGGCAAAACCGTCGATCTGGAGAAGATCGTGGGGGATTATCATTACGACACGTCTGCCGGATACGTGAATATCATCATCGACTGCGGTGGCTCCTACGAGAAGGCTGCCCGGCTGTACGATTCCTCCGAGGTTTTCATTTTCCGCTATGTGAGCGACGAGCCGCTGGGCCTCGATCCCTTCGCCGTTGCGGATACGGACGACGCGGAGCATGTGGACGACATCTGCGAGACGTTGTGGCTGGTTATCAAGCCCGGCGGGGTTGCGACGTCCGAGGAGCGCGTTTCGCTGCGCAAGATCGTCAAGGCGTACCTGAAGATCACGCATGCGGCGTCGTGGCAGAATTTCTACGAATGGGTGAGCGGCAACTACGAGCAGATCCTTGCGAACAACGAGATTCGCAGCGACTATTTCGACGTCCGGCAGTTCGTGCACAACGGCAGCGAGTGGAGTGCCGGGGGTATTTATGCGAACGTCTTCTCGCAGAGCGACGACCCTACGACGCGCCTGCGAGGCAAGCGTTTTTTGATCTTCGAATTGGAGAACATCCGCCAGAATCCCCAACTGCTGAGTATCGTCGTACACCTGATCGGTATAGCCATCCGCACGCTGGTATGGGAACAACCCGGGAAACGCGGCTTTATCATCTATGAGGAGTTTGCCGAGTTGATGAAGGACCCTGTGATCTTTTCGGCCGTCCTGTATCAGATGCAGGCGATTCGCAAGAAGGGCGGCTCGGCATGTATCGTCCTGCAGAACCTCGACCAGTTGGCCCTGAACGCCGGGGACCGATACAGCCGTGAGGGAGGAGCCGCGGGGGCCCTTATGAAGAATATCGAGACGGTGATCTTTCTTGCAGGGGCCGATCCCTCGGGTTTCGAGAAGTACGCCCCCGGCTTCACCGAACACGACAGGCAGTGCGTCCTGTCGCTGAAAAACAACTTTACGACGCCTCCCATGTACTCATCCTTCTACATCTATCGAAGCAAGAAGTCGATGCTGATGAGTTTGTGTATCAGCCCGCGGACTTTTCTTGCCTATCAGACCGAAGGCGAAATCTGCGACGAACTCGGACGGCTGCTCTCCGATACCGGGTCGATGGAAAAAGCCATCGAGCGCTATGAGCAATTACATGATTTGAACCAATAATTCGTTATCTATGAAACGCTTAATTTTATTTATTGTTTTCGTATCCGGCGCCTTTTTCGTGAAGGGGCAGATTCCCATAACCGTAACGGCTCCGTCTCTGGAAATTCAGGAGGCTGCCAATCATGTCGAACAGATGCAGCAGGCGGTGCAGACCTATGAAACGATGGTCAATGTCAGGGAGGGCATCGACAAGGGTATCGACGCCGTAGAGAAGGTGAACAGCAAACTGGCGACGATCCGTGAAGTCCAGGAGATCGCCACCCGTTCGGCTGCGTGTATCAACCGTATCAGGAAGGTGTATGACATGATTTCGAAAATGGACCTCGGGGTCCGGCAGACTACGGATCTGCTGCAAATGTGCAATCGTGCGACGCGGGACTGCATCGACGTCACGGCCTATGGCGCTAAGATCTTTTCGAACAATTTTTTGAAGATGAACGATGCGGAGCGTCTGACCGAAACGCGCAAGGTTTTGGACGACATCGACAAGCTGTTGGTGCGCACGGGCTACATCAGTACGCAGGCACGGGCCATCCGGTTCAATAACCAGCTCATCGACGCATACATCCATTGACGCCATGACGCTCGATTTTATCAATGAACTGGCACTGGAACAGGCTACGATTCCGCCGATGGCGAGCCGTCTGGCCGGCTTCTTCCTGGTCCTGGAAGGGCTGCTGATCGTCCTTCGGAAGAAGAATAATCCGCAGAAGGACATCTGGGAGGACCTTTCGAACGTGCTGCTGGCCGGCCTGGCGGTCTTCCTCTTTCCGGAGTTCATACGGCTCGCGGAGGTGACGATCAACCGGATCGGGAGTATCGAGCTGATCGGTGACAGCCCGATTCAGGAGTACATGAGAGCTGCGGCGGCACCGGAGGCCGACGATACGATTTCCGAAGCCGGTATCGACCTCCCCGGTGCGGAAGGATGGCTGCTGAATGCGATCCTGGCAATGAAGGCCAGCGGTGCGAATCCGGCCTCTTATCTGATCGCGGACTATGTTCTCAAGCCGTTGGCGGATTTTGTCAATACGCTCTGCTTCCCGACCTATTGGATCATTCGTGCCGTGTCGCTGAAGATCGTCTACTGGGTCGCTCCTTTGATCCTGGTCCTCGGGGCCATGCCGCCGTTCAGGTCTTTGTGGAAGCACTGGTTCATGCTTTATATCGCCCTGTTGCTGGCAGGTCCGGCCCTGATTCTGGCCAACAACTTCTGCGAGGAGTGCTTCTCGCTCTACATTGCCGCTTCGGGATCCCCGATTCTGGGGTTCATAATGATCGCCCTGGCGCGTTTCAAGGCGTTCCAGGCCGTGTTGGACCTTTGTTATAAGATTTTCAGAGTATGATTCCGGAAAAGATACGATCCATGCGGCGCAGCCTGGTGCGTAACAACCTGGTGACGACGCTCTGCCTGGTGCTGGTGCTCGTGTGCTTCCTGCTGAACTACCTTGAACGCCGAGAGGAGCGGCTGGAGCGTATGCGGTACGCCTACTATGTAGCTGCCGACGGGGAGGTGATTCCTGCGCAGTATGCGCAGCGGCGAGACAATATCGAAGTGGAGATCCGCCATCACCTGGCCATGTTCGTTGAAGACTGGTACACACTGACGCAGTACGACTGGGAGCGCAAGGCCGAGGCTGCGGGATGGCTCGGCGGCAACAGCCTCCGAGATGCGTTCATCGCACGCAAACGTTCGGGATATTTCAACCGGTTCATCCAGAACAATGTCACGCAGACGGCTTCGGTTGCGGATCTGGCGATTATACCGAATCCGGACGGCAGCTACGGGTTCGAACTCGTCGTGGACCTCCGCGAGCGTGTGGATGCCTATGAAGGACACTGGCGCGTTCTGGCCAGCGGCACGATCCGTCTCATCGAACGCAGTTGGCCTCATAACCCGCACGGATTGCTGATAGAACCTTATTTGGAGAACAAAATATTCGAAGTCCATGAATAATCGGGTGAAGATCCTGCTGACCTTGTGTGCCGTGTTGGGGCTGGTGCTCGCCGCGCTCGGCCTGAAGAGACGCGACCGCAATGCCGACGGTGCGGAAAACAGCATCGCAGCGGTCGGGGCAGTGCTCGGCGACAAGACCTATCGGTCGAAGATTGCAGCCTACGATGCCTATGCCAATGAGAAAGAGCAATTCTATAACCGTTCGGCACGGGCTTTCGTTCCGGAGCCTGCGGCACAGTCTCCGAAGGAGCCGCCTTCCGGGACTCCGGAACCTTCCCGTCCGGTCCCGGAACCTGCGGAGGACCCGTTCGATGAAGCCTATGCGGAGATCGCCCAAAACATGGATCAGATCTACCGGGAGGACGGGACACCGGCGCGGATGAAGCCGCAGACACCGCCGGCCATGCAGATTCCGGATGCCTCCGAGCGTCGCCGGGAAGCGATGCTGCGGGACTGGGGGATGAATCGTTCTTCGGGTAAACCCTCCTCCGGCAGCGGTATGTTCCGGGCCGTGATCCACGGGACGCAGACGATCAAGGCCGGTCAGACGGCGCTGTTCCGCACGAAAGAGGAGATCCGCTACGGGGATTTCGTTGTTCCGGCCAATACGCTGCTGACCGGTCTGGCATCGGTCAGCGAGAACCGCCTGACGATCGGGATTAGCTCCGTGCGCCTGGGGCGCGAGGTTCACCCGCTGCCGTTGGAGGTGTACGGCTCGGACGGTATGCCGGGCATTCCGCTCAACTACGACGCTGCGGGGAAGATCGCCGACGCTCAGGCGTCCTCCGCTGCGACCCGCGAGATCAGTTCGGCGGCATCCCGTTATGGAGGAACTATCGGCCGCGTGGCCGGTACGTTGATTTCAGGGGTCGGAAATCAGGTGCGGAATCTGAAGAACGTCGAGGTGAAACTCATAGACAACCAAACGGTGATTCTTAAAATTGCAGAGCAACAATGAAAAGGACGATTTGCATACTGACTGCCCTGGGTGCGGTGTTTGCGGCGGCAGCCCAGCATCGCATCGAGTGGCGGCGCGACAAGGTGACGCAGTTGATATTTCCTTCCGAGGTCGTGAAGTTCCGGACCGGCTATACCTCGGACGATGCCGTGTCGCAGAGCGACGGCCGGGTGCTGTATATTCAGCCGGTTGATTCGCTTCCGGAGAGCAACCTGAACGTCGTTACGGCCGACGGCCGTTATTATGCGTTCAACGTGGCCTACGACAATTCGGCAGAGACAGTCAATTACATCGTTACGTCGTCGATGGCCTTTTACCGGGAGCCGGAGGCCGTTGCGGAGACTACGGACGCTGTGCCGGTGCCGGATGCTGGGAAGCAGACGGAGGCCGGGGGCCGGGACGATGCGTCCGGGACCGGTCCGCTCGACAGGGTGAAGCGGAGGCCGGATTACATTGTGGCGAACAACGTCGCCCGCCTTCAGAAGCTCGTCTTCATGCTCAAGGGCGTATATGTGGACGAGAAGCGTATTTACTTCAAATTCCGTATCGAGAACAACAGCAATGTCCCCTTCGATGTAGATTACATTGCCTTTTCAATCACGGCGCGGAAGACGAAGAAGACCTCGACGCAGGAGCGGGTGCAGATCCGTCCGGAGGAGTCGGATGTGCAGATTCGCCGCCTCGGGGCCAAAAGCGCCTGCGAAGTGGTTTATGCCTTCGAGAAGTTCACCATCGGCGAGGAGAAGCTGCTGCTGGCCGAGATGCTCGAGCAGGGCGGTGACCGCAATATCGGTCTGCGGATTCCCGAGTCATTCATCATCGAGGCGCGCAAGCTATGATCCGCACGGGATTCGAAGGATATGTCCAGGCTGCCGGAAATGTCGGAAACGAGGCCCTGAAGAGCCTGGTGTGCCTGTTCAGGGAATTGCAGGAGGAAATCGTCCGCTATCTGAAGCGGCGTATTGTAAAATCAAAATTACGGAAACGCTATGGTACGAAAAATCGTGATGCTGGCCGTCGCAATGGCGGCGGTCGCGGGCGTTCGGGCGCAAATAGGGTATAAGGGCCAGCTTTTGCTGGAAGCCGGCGCCGGACTTACCCATGTCGAAGGAGTTGCGGGAACCGTCCGGCTGGGCGGATTCCTCTCGGAACATTCGCTGCTCGGAGTCGGTGTAATGTACGACAGGACGACCTACGATGCCACGCAGGACGACTCGTTCGCGACGTCGCAATGGTGCGGGGAGCTGCATTACCGGTATGCGCTGCCGCTGAACCGCTTTATCCTTATGCCGGGTGGAGGACTGCTGCTCGGGGCCGAGCGGTGCGATGCCCTCTCGAAGCAGGGAAACTTGCTGCCTTACGGAAATCAGTTCGTTTACGGAGTGTCGGCCGGTGTGAGTGCGGAGTATATCTTGGGGCGGCATTGGGCGTTGGCTGTCGAGCCGAGGCTGTGCTACCTGATCAGAACGCATTTCGACAACCTGAAACTCTCGGCCAATGTCGGGATAAAATATTATTTTTAGGATGAACGGTTGAATAATTTAAATAACATATTTGTTATCTGTGAAAGAAATGTCTATCTTTGCAGGCGAAAAAGGTTGTTATGACACTGCATGAGGCTTTCGCAAAATTGATAATGGTTCGCTGCTGGTATAAGAACAGCGGCTATTTGAAAGAACAGGCATTGAGGGATAAACGGTATTTCCTCATGGGCAAGCAACTCCCGGAACCCCGGCTTCGGAATTACCTGAAGGCCGCCGGATGGGAGCAGGTCCAACAGGAAGAGTGGGCGAAGAAGGCTGAGTCTTCTTCCCTTCACGAATCGACAGACAACGCGACAGATGGCAGAGAGGATTGAATACGACGACAGGCTGAGTCTTGCATCCTATCCCTTTCCGGAACTGTCGGAAATGGAGATACTCTTCTCCACGATCGACACGGACCCGGTATTGCTCGAGGAGGCCAGACGTCGGGGCTTCTACCGTCGGAAGACGGAGGCCGGACGGCTGTTCCACCAGGTGCTCGATTACGGGGGAAAGATGGTCTACAAGCCGGATACGGACCGGGCCTATCTCGACCGGGCCGTACCGTATCTCCTGGCCCTGATGCGAAGTATCACTCCGCGGCATGAGGATAAGGAGGCCGTGTGTTCCATGCTGATCGACGAACTTGTATCGAGAGTAGAACCGAAAGAATAAATTTTATATGCCCAAAGGAGAATATACGCGAAAACAAGCCGCTCTCAAGGCCTATTTCGAGGTGACGGGAGAACAGTTGCCCGAGAGCCTTACCCATGACGAGATCCGCCGTCGCAGCTTTCGGCTGCCGGCCGGGCAGTCGAAACGTTGCCATGAACTCTACCTTCGGCTGATGAGTCTCGGCCGACCGGATTATCTTGCCAACAGAACGATGTATAAATAATTGAAGGAATGGATATTCAGATCATTCAGAATAAGATTTACGAGATTCGCGGCCAGCGCGTGATGCTCGACTTCGATCTGGCAGCACTCTACCAAGTCGAAACGAAACGATTGAAAGAAGCAGTACGACGTAATATTGAGCGTTTCGAAGGTGATGAATTTATGTTCGAACTAACCGAAAGAGAATACGCGGACTTGAGGTCGCAATTTGCGTCCTCAAGTTGGGGCGGTCGTCGTTATCTGCCATTTGCGTTTACGGAATTGGGCGTTGCCATGTTATCAAGTGTTTTACGTAGTAATACTGCTATATTGGTAAATCGGGCGATTATGAAAGCGTTTGTCGCTATGCGTAACTATATCGCTACAACGACGACACTGACGGCCGAGTTGTCCGAAATTCGCGCAAAACTGGCTCTGCTGGAGCGAGCGGATGCCGACAATGCCGAAGCAGTCAGCGACTTGTCGGAGGACATGCGTCTTGAACTCGATAATATATACGCCGCGATTGCAGCGCTGTCGGTAAAGATTCCGAAGGCCCAAAAGCCCATACAGAAAATAGGATTCAAAAAATAACAAAATATAAGAAACGGAACGCCCGCTTTTACATTAAGGACTTAACAACTTTTACAATTATGAGACGGTTATTGAATCATTTGTTTTTATTGGGTATCATAGTGTTGTTGGGATCGTGCAGTAAAGATGATACCACAGATCCGACCCCGACTCCCGAGCCTACTCCTGATCCTCAAACTCCGGTAAATGTAGAACTGTGTTTGGAACCGGCTACGATGGAAACCCGTGCGCTGGATGAGAATGCAATTACTGACGTAAATATTTTCTTTTTTAAGGATACGAAAAAAGAAGCGTTGGATTATCATTTTTATTATCCGGAATATGCTCCGTCCTTTGTATGCCAACTTATGCCGGGTAATTACACTTTATATGTTGTGGCTAATGTACATGAAGATCTTGGGGAACTTTCTAAAGAAGCATTGTTACAATATGAATATAACCATTCGAATATGACTTCGGATATTCCTATGGTTGCAAGAACAAATGTATCTATAAAGGACAATGTAAAGCTCTCTGCGATTCAAATTGAACGTATTGCTGCAAAGATTGTATATACAATTATGGTAGATGATGCGGTTGATTCGAAAATCAAATTGCGATCAGTACAATTTTGTAATTTGCCAAAGAAGACGTCTCTGTTTTCAGAAGGAACGAGTTCTACGGATAGTGCCGATTTTGAGAATGGAACCGTAATGGAGACCAATAACGAAAAGGAATACGTTGGAACATTTTATATGTTAGAAAACTGTCAAGGAGAGGTAAGTAGTATTACCGATCAAAAAGACAAGTCGCCCGAAAATGCTCCGGAATATGCTTCCTATATCAAAATTATAGCAGATGGCCAAGATAAAATATTGGAATATACGGTTTATTTGGGTGAAAATAACACTACGAATTTTGACGTACGGAAAAATACCCAACATACAATGAATCTTATAATCAAAGGAGAAAATGATATTGATAATAGGGTGCTTGTGTATGATGGGCTTTATTATGGAACGAGTAACTGCGTCATTTGCGATGGAAATCAAGTGACATTTGATGTTTCTCCATATAGAACTACGCAAGAGAAGAATTATAGCTATACAGGATTGAAAGCAAGTAAGGATTATAATGCTACTAATGCTCGGTTATTGTGGGAGGGGACTCAAGGTCTTATTACTTCAATTAAGTTGGATGGAACTTCTTTAACCGTTCAAACCAATGGCCAAAAAGGAAATGCTGTTATTGCTTTGTATGATAATGCGAATCATATTCTCTGGTCATTCCATGTCTGGTGTACCGCTGGGGATGGACCTAAAGACATAGATTACGAAAATTATGCGGGAGCTAAATTTAAAATGATGGACAGGAATTTGGGCGCATGGTGCAATGAGTCTGAAGATCGACATGAAACGCAAGGATTGTTATATTGGTGGGGGAGAAAAGATCCTTTCCCGGCTCATTTGGAAGATTACGTTTACACTCCGTCGAAATCAGGAAAGTTTAATACAGTATTCAAAAGTATAATATTTCCGAGTTATACTACAACAACGAAAGTTATCGAACTTTTCCGTGAGAATCCATGCGCGATTTTTACACGTCTTTACGCTGATACCTATAAAGTATTTCCAGTTAATTTATGGGGTGATCCAGATGGAAACAGTGAAAAATATAATACGGAATTGTACCAATGGTCGGGAAGTAAATCTGTATTTGATCCATGTCCGAAAGGTTACCGAGTTCCTAATAAATATACTTGGACAGGATTTTCTTTTGGACAGGATAACATACAACATGTTCCGAATTCGGATTTTATAACCGCAGATGAAGCAAATGTTCTTAAATGGAATTATGGTTGGACGTTCAAAGAAAAAAATGATAACTATATTGGTGTATATTATCCAATAACAGAACGCAGAAGCGAAAACGGAATGCCCGACGATGAGGGTACTGCGAATGTGACACGTACCGGGTATTATTGGAATAGCACAATGCAAATAAGTCCATCAGGGTATCATTCATCGGGGTGTTGGGAATCCTCTGGTTGGCGTATTGATAATGGATCAACTTGGGCGAATATGACTTCGGCAGTTCGTTGTGTCAAGGAATAATTCATATCACCCCTGCTATAAAGTGTAGCAGGGGGCGTCAGAATATAGAATCGTAACATACATAATCCAATTTAACCCGGACCTCCTGCAGTGGAAGTCCGGGTTAATTCTGTAATTGCCGTCGGCAATAATATTGGAAGCAGTCTGGAAAATATATTCAGTCTGTTACGATATATCTGACAGGATTCATTCGTCGAATACTAAGGTAATCCGGTATGTCGTTTGTTTTTAAATGGAAATACTTGTATCTTTGTAACAATAAAACGGGCTAATATTATGGCAAAAACCTTGATTATCGAAGACAGCAGTCCCGAAGCGAAAAAGCTGTTGGCCTATGTCCGTACCCTGCCGTATGTGACGGTTATAGATACGCAAAAAAAGGACTTTTCCGAAGAAGCCGCAGCTTGCAATGCCGTTTCGGTAAGTGTATTTACACAGGAACTGCATCGTCAAATTGATGAACATTTCAATAACCATGCGTAGAGTCATTGTTTCGCAGTTGGTTATGGACAAAGTTTCCGATTTGAGAGCGTTTCTGACCGACGAATTGAGATTATCACGGGAAGCCGCTCACCATCGGACAGACCGCATCGACACGTTTCTTAGTTCTTTAGCTGCGGCGGCTGATTATCCACTATGCCGTTTCAAACGATGGCATAAACTCGGATATAGGTGCGCCATATTCGAAAAAAACTGGGTCTTTGCTTATGAAGTATTCGACGAAGGCATTATCATTCGGGATATGAGCCATACCGCGATGTTGAAAGGATAAGAATATAGAATTGTAACATACAGCTAACAAAAATATTAACCCGGGTTTTCTTGCGAAGGCCCGGGTTGATTTTTTGCAAAATTAAAATGACATTTTAAATCTGCGATTTTCTGACTGTCTCCTTTTTCATCTCCAAAAATCTATTGCTGCATTTTCACGTCGTCAGGGATGTAATATTTAGTTGTTTCGGATTCGATGTATTTACGAGCATAGTTGAACTTGAATCCGGGGTTGTCCTTCTCGCGGAGATATACGGAGAATTTCTTGTCGCACCTCCACAGGTATGTCGATCTTGTCGCCCCTTCAGGGATTATCGGCGCTCCTTGCGTCTTCACTTTCTGCGGCGGGATCTTTCCCTTGTCGAGCCGGTATTCTTCGTATCTGAACGTTATGGGTTCGGATACCTTGTAGTCTGCGATATATTGCGTCCGGTAGTCGTACGCCTTTTTTGCTACGGGCTTCCCGTTCTGTTGAATCAGGTATGTGAATTCTACCGTCTGCGTTCCGTCGCGTGAGATGTTCACGGTCCGAGGCTTGAGTTTCACCTCGAAGTCCGTCAGGGAGTAAAGGTTCATTTCGAGCGGACAGGTCGCATCGGCGGAGATCAGCCGGCCTTCGGCGTCGTACCATCCGGCCACCTCGAAATTGAACAGGTCTTCGTTCACCAACTCGAGCGTCACCGTTTCCCCTTGTATGTCGTGTTCTCCGACCCCTCTGAATGTGAAGCATCCTTCGAGCGGACTCTTGACGGAGATCTTTTTTACGATGTCCATGTATGCCCGGGCCTTTACCGATGTTTCGGCCGTTGCTATGTCGAATTCGAGGATGTGCTCGCCGATCACCGCGGGTTCGTAGTAGAATACCGTTTCGGCTTCAGCGGCGCATTCCGTGTCATTGACGATATGACCGTCGCAGTATATCACTCCGTTCCCGAGCGACAGGGAAGGGACTACGGTGTATCGTCCGGCCTCCCCGTCGATGCGGAGAGTCACCGGAATTTTGTCGTCGCGTCCCGGATTGACGATGCGGTCGTCGCAGAACGCTTCGGCCGAGATCCGGGACGCCGGCGATACCGAGACATGGAGTTCCAGCGCTTCGCTGGTCTTTCCGTCCGGGGCTTTGGCCTGGAAGGAAACGGCGAGCAGACCGGCTTCTTGCGGCGAGACGGTGATCCGTGCGTCGGTTCCTATCAGCGCCACCCATTGTCCGGCCGTCCCGATCGGGTCGTCGTTCAGGGTGACCGATGCGGCTCCCTGCCGGATGAATGTCGAGAGCTCGAAACCTCCGTCTACGCCTTCCTGCGAAACGGAGAGCGTTACGGATACCGTCTTTCCGACCTGGCAGTCCGCCTCCTGCGCAGAGATCGTCAGTGTCGGTGTCGGGGCTACGGTCCGGTATTCGGATGAAGAACAGCCGGCCAGTCCGCACAGCAGAAGTGCGTATGAAACGGTCTTTTTCATGTCGGTCATTGTGTTACGATGATTTCCGCGTTCGCATACTGCGTGGTATAACCGTCCGTGGCCGAGAATTGCAGCTTGTGGATACCGCGTTCATCCGGAATGTAGTAGAGTGTCTGTTCGACGTTTGCCGGGATTGCTATCCTGTCCCCGGATCCGACCGTGACGGCTCCGTACTGGAGAGCTCCGGAGCCGTCGGTCAGGTCGAACTTTACGGGAATCGTCCCGTTCCATCCGGCTTTCGTGAGACGCAGGGTGATTTCTGCCGGGGATAAGCCCGACGAGGTGGCGGGAGCGTCGATTTCAAGTCCGAGCTCCGGACTTTCCGTTACGGTGAAATGGACGAAGCTGCGCCCGCTCTGCTCTCCGCCCTCGGCCTTCACCTCGAAAGATATGCGCAGCGGTCCGGCCAGGGTCGGGACCAGCGTCAGGATCTCGGAGGCGCCGGCCAGTGGGATCCACTCTCCGGAAGTCGGGACCTCGCTGCCCTGCATGGAGAGCGAACATCCTCCTTCCTGGAGGACTGCGGACAGCAGGTAGCCCCCTTCGTATCCCTGCTGGGCGACGTCGATCTGGAGATAGGCGGCCCGGTCGATCGCATAGGAGTCCTGCAGGGCCGTAATCTCGAGCGTCGGGGCCGGTTCGGAACTCTGAAAGGTCTTTTTCCCGCAGCCGCCGATGAGCAGCAGGGCGATGACAGCGAGTATTCCGCCTGAAGAATGCAAATGCCGTTTCATGGATGATGTTATGATGTTTGGTTTACAGGTCGCGGACCGGATATGACTGCTTGTCCGATTCGCTGATGAAGAATAGCAGCGTTCTGAAGTTTTTCCTGGTGATGGCCCATACCTCGCTCTCTCCGGCCGCCGTGGAAGCGATGACATATTCGTTTTCCCGCAGAGGGCGGCCTCCGATGAGTTCCAGGCATCGCTGAATCTCCTCCATGTTCTGAAGGACGAGATATATTTGTCCGGCCGCCGGCTGATACCATTTTCCGGGATGTTCGGGGTCGTAGTCATAGCACTTCTGCGCGATTTCCACCTTGTGCATGACCCCCGTGTCGAGCGACCGAATCAGTGCGGCCGTGTTCTTGCGGCCGTCGAAATCGAGCCGCGCATCCCTCCAGTTCTCCAGGACGGTAAGTCCGGGCACGTCGGTGAAGTATCCGCCGTTCCACGTTCCGGATACGGGTTTCGGAGCGATCAGGAAACGACACCGGTCCGACACGACGGCCACTCCTTCGGCCTGCCCTTCCCATTCGGGCTGCCATGCGCTGCTCGTATAGTAGACCGAGCGGCTGTATATGTAAACCCCGTTTTCCGGGGTGAGCGTTCCGGCATGATCCTGTACCCGGATATTCAGCACCGACGCCTCGGCCGAGCAGACATGATCCGTTATGAGGAAACGTATTTCGTGCCATCCCGTCCCCAAAGGCTGATATTGGAACTCGAACTCTTCATTCGCCGGGATGGGAAAAGTCTTGCCTGCCGGGCAGTTTTTTCCGTCGATGATGAAGAATCCCTGTCCCCGGGTAATTTCGGGCGTCACGTCGAAGTCTCCGCCGTAGTTTTCTTTGTGTGCCGTCAGGGCGATTTCCAACTGTTCATCCGCCTCGATAGGCTCTTGGGAGGAGTACCGGGCCGCGGCCGTTATTTCTGCGGAATTTACACTTCGCAAAGGTATGGCGGCCTCGGTTTCGGATCCGTCGGCCGCCGTGATCCGGACCTTGACCTCCATGTCCTGTCGGGCCGACGGCCCGGCCTGCGGGGTCAGTGTCAGATGCAGGACTTTCGACGAGGAGGCCGCATTCGCGATTCCGTAAAATACAGACCTGGGTTCATCCCATACCAGCGGCTCGCCTTCGATCGTACCGGAGACTGCCGCTCCCTGACAATTCATTTCCAGGTCGAAGTAGTTGCCGGAAGCATGGCTTTCGGTCACGGTCAGTGTCACTGCGGCACTCTCCCCCAACTCATAGGTCCGGTCTTCGCAGTCGGTTTCCACCCGTATCGACGGCTCCGGGACATCCGGGGTTGCAGGGTCGTTGCATGCGGCCGCGGCGAGGAATAAAATAGCGTAGCACTGTTTCATGGTCGTCTTATATTCATTGTTGCGTCGTGCCGCCGGGAGGCTTCGAACCTCCGGGGTCTCTTCCGGGAGTCTTCGTTCATAACCGATCCTGTCCACGGAAGCACCGCTCTGCGTCGGGCTGCGGCGGCAAATGGCCTCCCGGTCACGTCCGGGAGGCGTGTACGGGGGTTACTGCCCGAGGTTCACCTCCTGTGTCTGTAGTGTTTCCCACGGGGCGACGGATACGGTCAGCGTCAGATCCTGCCCGGTCAGTCCGTCGATGGATCCCTTGACATGATAAGCACCGTTTCGGAGGATCTTGCCGCCTCCGGCCCCCGTGAGCTCCACTTCGTAGGTTACGGGAACCTGGTCGGCCGTCGTCGATGCCGATCCGTCGATGTCATAGGTCGTCTCTACGGTCAGCAGGACACGGCTGCCCTCGCCGGCTGCCGCCTTCTCGAAAATGTAGAAGAGATTGTGCCCTGCGGAGGATGCCTGTTCAGACGAGAATGTACTGCCCGCGGCAGCATACCCCGTTGCCGAACGGTCCATGAGGTATGTTGCCGAAGCGCCTCGGGAGAGCGAGATCCTGTTGATGGTGATCGTCGCATTGCCGTATTTGCTTTTGAATGCCTCGGATGCGGCCATCGACACTTCTACCTTCGCCACGGTACGGCGCAGGGTGACCGCTACCTTCGTAGTCCCTTCGATGATCTTTTGCCGGGCCTGTCCTGTCATGACGAAGCCTCCGGAGCGCATCGCCTTCGACGTGACGTTTGCGAACGTGCCGTTGTAGGCGGCGGCATCCGTATCGGTTTCTGCCAGCAGCAGGTCCATCGACGTGACGCTTTGCGGTACGGTGCGGTTTGCCACGACAACGAAATCGCAGGATTCACCGACCCGGATGTCGGGAACGATCAGCGATACGGGCGTCGTCGGAGCGTTGGCTATCTCCGTCGTGGAGAGGTCGCGGCGGAACTTTACCGCTCCTTCCGCGTCGAAGACGAATACCGTCGCCGAGTTCACGGCCTTTTCCCATGCTTCGGTCGTCCCTTCTCCGAATGCCCGGGTATCGGTGTCGGGAGCCGGCCTTGCGCTTTCGAAGGAGAGGGTGATCCGTTGTCCTTCGCCCGGATTGTTCCCGGGATTGGGATTCTGCTCTGCGGCCTGCTTTTCGCAGGAAGTGCCGGCGGCAGCCGCAAGGAGTGCGGCAAAACAAACGAGTTTTTTCATAGATGGAATTGTGTTAAAATGGTTGATTTATAAGATGGTTCAATGTCCGAGCTGTTCGTCCTGAACGATCACGCCGTCCCAGTCTGACACGGTGATCGACACGCCGGTATCCCGGACCGCTATTTCGACGTTTATTTCCACGTCGTGTCCGATGGCTTCGTCCACGATGTCCGCGAAGTTCCGGATCGTCGTCTCGCAAAGCCTGGTGTACTGCGACTGTGGATGATCGCAATAGACTCCGATCGTGAAATCGTCGTCGCCGGTGAAATAGGGCGTGTAGAACGATCCCGAGAGGCGTCCCCTGTCGTAGGTGAGTTCGGGGCGGTAGCGCTTCAGGTCTCCGGAGGGCCTGTCGAAGAAGTCCAGCGCTTCCCGGTTGTAGATCCCGAAATAATGGCTTTCCGGATGCGGCGTCTTCTCCAGTCCCGTTATGAGGACGTTGATCTTGAACACGGACTTGAACAGGTCGATGTCGAAGCGGAGCGAATCTCCCTTGACGACCGGCGTTTCGAACCGCCCGTAAAGCAGGTTGTCCGCGCCGGACGTGTGGAGCCCGAGCGATGCGCGGTTCAGGTCAGGCTGCCGGACGACGGTGGAGTCGCTGATGTTGGCCCAGCTCACGAAGGTGTATTTTCCCCGGGAGAGGTAGGTCTGCATGACAGGCCCGTCGCCCAGCACCGTATGCAGCGGAAGCAGCGTGTCGCGGTACAGCCGGCCCTCGTTGTCGTAGATGAACAGGCGCATCGAGCGGATGTCGCGCAGCGTGGCGGTTTCCCCGTTGTCGTAGTGGTACTTCAGATATACGGCAGCCTTGTGTTTTACGGAGACGGTCTGCTCGTCATGGATCTCACAACCGGGGACGGTAGCCAGGAATATTGCCGGTAGCAGGTGACAGATGTATTTCATACTACTAATCCTATTTGTTCGTTAGTCGGTCAAACCATCCGATCATTTTTTTTCGCCAGGGTCCGGCTGATTGCAGTAATCAGTGCGGTAAGCAGCGTGGCGGGAAGTATCCGGATCGTCAGGTCAATCATAAGCCGTCGATTTTACGTTGTTCTGCTTGTAGAGAATCTGAATTTCGGGGTCGAGGTTTCCCCGGAATTTCAGTACCGGTTCGGCCTTGATGGCCTTGAGGTAGTATTCGAGCCCTTCGCGGGGTCTGTCGAGCCGCGAGAGTACGATGGCCGTGAGGTAGTCCGTGCGCGGATTCTTCTCGGCGGGCGGAAGCTGCCGGAGAATTTCGAGCGCGGCCTCGTCGTATCCCAGGGATACCATGACGATCGCGAGATTCTGGCATTTGTAGTCGTAGAGCGTGCGCAGCGCGCCCACATAGTCACGGTCGCGGAGCTGCTGTACTCCGCGCATGTAGGTCGTATCGAGCACGGTGAGCCGGACCGTATCCTTGACCATATCGACCCTGCGGAGGTTGTATCTGAAGTCTACGGCGCGCAGGAACGGATAGAGCTCGGTCCTCATGAATGCGTAATCCCGGGGGTATTTGCGGCGTATGAGCGGTTCCGTGGCATCGAGGTCCCCGCTCCGGTCGATCATTTGCGTGATCTCCTCCCAGTGGGGTACGTCGCTGTTGTGCCGTATGAGCCGTTTGAGGAACCCCCAGTCTTCGCCGATGGAGCGGGTGCGGATCAGCGTGTCGATGTCCCGGCCGAACTTCTTTACCAGGCGCTGCTTTATCGCCCGGGCCCTGGCTGCGGCGATCCGGTCGTTGGTCGCCATCGGACCTTCGGGAGACGACGAGGCGATGATCGTAATCGAGTCCACGAAGAACTCGTATTGGTTGATGAGCGTGTCCATCAGCCGCTCGATCCGGGCCAGTTGTTCGCTGTTCTGCCCCAGCGTGTCGATCACATTGGCCCGGCCGACGGGGAATGTGATGTAGTTGCGGTCGCGGACCTCGACATATTTGTCGATGACACGGATCATGTACCGCGGTTCAGGGTCGATGAGCGAGAGCATCGACGTTACGGAATAGGTCAGCGTGTCGGTGTTGCGGAAGTCGTACACGCTGCGGTCGATGGCCGAGACCTGTCCGCGGAAAAAGAGCTTCAGACGGCGGGTGTTCTTCGTCGGGCGGTATTTCTGCGTGTAATAGTAGCGGATCTCTCCTTTGCGGATCAGTACGGAGTCGAGCCGCGGATCGGTCAGATAGGGGAACGGGACGGTCTGTTCGTAGATTCGTTCGAGTTTGTCTGCCTTCCGTTGTTCGCCACGGGCGGCGTACCGGTTGCGGGCCTCGTAGTATTTGGCTGCCAGGACGGTCGCGGAGCTCAATTCCGTCGTATCTTCGAGTATGCGGTTCAGGTAGCGGTTCATCTGCCAGTACTGCCGCTTCTGCACTTCGGAGAAAAGCTCACCCCGTATCGAGAGCGGTTGCAAAGCCTCGGTCGTGTCGTTGTTCTCGATAATGGGGGTGAGCCGGAGGCCCCAATTCCTGTTCTGGAGCTCGGAGGGTATCGACACGATGAAGTCGATGGATATTTCGCCGTTGCGCTCGGCGACGGTTTTCGACCGGGCGGTGACATAGACGGTCCCGATGGTCCCTCCCTTCATGGTCACTTCTCCCGTGGAGTCGCGTTCGGCCTCGGCCAGATATACGCTGTCCCTGCCCGGGCCGAGGGAAATGCGCCGGGCGCTTTCGACGGCCCGTTCGACGTCTTCGACATCCGGGGTTTCGACCGGCCCGCTCTTGGGCAGGCGGATGTCGGCCGTAGGCATTCGGCGTTGCAGGCGGTGTGTCATCGAGCAGGAGACGACCACGCCGCACAGCAGCAGGTAAACGGTGATTTTATAAAAGGTCCTCATGGTCGTTTGCAGCGGTCAGAACAGATAGGAGAATGAGAAGTTGATCTTCGTCGGAAGGAACAGAACCCGCCGGTGGTGCCAGGTGAACTCGTCGTCGAATTCCCCGACATATTTCCGGAGCAGCTTCTCGTCGTAAGGCGTATAGATGATGCCGGCTCCGACCTCCACGAGAAAATTCCACCGGGTGTTCAGCAGAATCGAATACCCCCAGGAAAATCCGGCTCCGTAAGCGTTGCCTTCGTAAGTCCGGCGGTCGTATCCCAGCTTGTAGTTGGCATAGAACAGGGACGGAGAGATGAAGTGCCCGATGTAACGCTCGACGAGCCAGTGCCGCCAGCCGGGTTGGACCGCGATGTGCTGCCAGCGGGTTTCGCCGAATGAAAACGGATTGCCCGATACCGGAATGTTGATCGTATTCCGTTTGTCGAGGCTGAAGTCCATGGCGGCGTTGAGATTTCCGACGGCCCAACCTGCCAGGTTCGTCGATACGGACGAGAACTGAGCATGTGCTGCCGCTGAAATGAGAAGCGCGGCGACGGATAGGAGAATATGTTTCATTGTACGCATGATTAAGTCGCTAATTCGTTGGGCCGGAATCCCGGTTCCCGATGAGTCTCTTCCCTTCACGATGCAACATGTTCTGCCATCGGAGGTACAGGTAGCAATAAGGGAGCGGGTCTTGCTCGATACCGTTCTTGGAGATCCCGTAATGCAGGTGCGGTCCCGTGCTGCGACCCGTGCTGCCGACACGTCCGATAGCCTGGCCGATGTGAACGCTGTCGCTCTCCGCCACGTCGGTCGAACTCAAATGGCCGTAAAGGGTCGTGAATCCGTAATCATGGTGCAGCCGGATGAACTTTCCGAGCGTTGCGGTACGGCCGACCTTCGCAACCGTGCCGTCGGCCGTAGCATACACCCGTTCGCCCGGGTGGCCGGGAAGATCCACGCCTGCATGGTGCTTGTATTCCTTCAGCAGCGGATGGAGCCGCATGCCGTAGGCGGAGCTGATCCGGAGGTGTCTGAAGTCTTCGGCGCGGAGCGGCGGGATACAGGGCACATGCCCGATCACCCTGTTCGGCAGCTTGAGCAGCAGAATCGTTTTTTCAACCTGCCGGTAATCCTCCGCCATGTTCAGCAACCGGTCGAGACCCGTCGGCGATGCAAGACCGCAGACTGTCGCGGTACATAGAACCAGAAAGGTCATACTCTCGAAATTTTACAGCCCCGGTACGTGTGGCACGTGTTTTTGGAAGGCAGGCCGCTCTTGCGCAACGGATGGTACTTGTATTGGATGGAACCGTCGAAGGTGTCGATAAAACACCCGCAGATCACGCCCAGACGTTTATGCCAGGTGTAATCAATCTCTACGAGTTCTTCGTTTACGAATTCCCGGTCTTCGAGGTGCTCCTTGTCCAGTGCGGCAAGCAGCCGATCGAGGGCCTGGCGGCATTCCTTATATTCCTTATTTGTCATACTTTATATCCTTCGTTTTCGGCCAGGCATTTTAATCCGTCGTAAACAGCTTCCCAGACATACGCCTTATGGTGTTTGAATAGATGCTGTTTGATAATGGAGTCCATTTCTGCGGTGAACTCAATAGTGGATCTGCGGACGGTCGTCCTGATCTTTTTACGCCCCTTTTTTACACCGCGACGTCTGGAGCCTTGCCCCATGTCGGTAATCAGACTATCGAGTTCGCTGGCCATGATTCCGCTGTTTTATTTTCTGTAATACCTCTTCTGAAAATGTCGTCATGTCGAGGGCTGCATTGCTTCGTTTGTCGAAGACATAGACACTCTGATGCGCGAGTTCTGCGCGCCGGAAACTTTCACAGTAGCGTATCTTGGAGTTGAAGGTCCGCAAATTGAGGTTGCTCAAATAAGTCATTAAATTTTGGGATGCGATTCTGCCTGCACTGAACAATGTGGGAAGAACACCTAAAATCGACACGTCGGGATTGTATTCGCGTTGAATTACGGAGATCGCCGATATTACGGATTCGAGACCCTGGGATGCAAATTCTCCGGCCGTAACCGGGATGATTACATGATCGGAGGCGACGACGGCATTGACGACGGTTTGTCCCAGACTGGGTGGACAGTCAATGATGCAGTAGTCGTATATGTCTGTATAATCCCGATTATGGAGGATGTCTGTCAGGATGTAAAGAGAGTTTTGTTCTCCCTCGATCAGAGAATTGATCTTGGAAGACCGGGCATTGGAGGGGATAATATGCAGGTTCTTTTTGATGATGGTCGGCCGGACCTTGTCCCGCATGGCGAAGATTCCGAAAAAATTGTCTTGTTTGGGAACTTCGGTTTGATAGAAACGTGTAAGATTTGCCTGTGGGTCTGCATCGACGAGCAATACCCGTTTCTTTTCAACCGTGGCGATATATTCGGCCAGGTTGATTGCGGTCGTCGTTTTCCCGACTCCGCCCTTGAGATTGAGAATGGAAATTGTTTTCATAGCAAGAGGTATTTGAAGGGATTTTAGAATAGTGTCTGTTGCAGCGCCGGCTGGCTGTATTTCTCGGTCTGAATAATTTGTTGCATGGACCCGATGTAGTATGACTTTATGTCCTGGATATTTTCGCTTTCATCGGACATATAAGCGATCAACATGTTGTGTTTTTCCCAGATATATTTGAAGTTCCGGGCATTGATCTGCCGGACGACGTTTTGTGCTGCGGCCTTCTTGATCTTGAAGGTCTCGGTCATGGTCTCGAATATCTTGGTCCGGTATTGGTTTAGCTGTGCGAAATCGTTGTGCGTGTCTTCGGTCGAGTAAATATTGAAGATGAGCAGTCGGGGCGAGGATACGTCATTGGTGGCGAAACATTCTACCAGGTCGAACCAATGGTTCGAGTTGCGCCGTAACTCCTGTTCTGCTGCTTTGAGTATCCGGTTGCGGAAGTCGTAATAGCGGGAAAATTTCTTCCCGACGCACAGTATTTCGCGCAGTTTTTTGTAGCTGATGGCCCATTTGCCCTGGTCGGCAACCCGGCAGATATACATGTAAATCTTGGTCGTATAGACATTTTTGGAGTTTTGCAGGGTCTGCTTGAGCAGCTTGGTAAATCCGAACTGCGGGCTGACCAGGCATTTTGCTGTGTCCTGCGAGAAAAAGAAATGCACAAGTTCACGGCGTTTGTCCCGGTCGTCCCTGTGAATGGCGACATACGTACAGAGAGGTCCTTCCCCGTAGAGAGTCTTGCCGATCTTGGCCGACCATTTGGGATAGCAGACGTGGATCGTTGCGAGTCCGTGGAGTGCTTTGCGCAGCCGATCGTAATATTGTTTGGCCCAGCCGAATTCTTGCAGCGGAATAACGATTTCGACTTCGTTGCCGCTATGGTTGGAGAGCGGAATGGATAGTGAAGTTTGCCCGTTCAGGTTGTTTTTGATGATCGGTTGCAGTTGTTCCGTGATTTTATGGAGGGCCTGCAACTGAACGAACTGGTAATCGTACCGCATGTCGATCAGGAAATTCGGCTGTGTGATTTTTGCCGAATTTCGGATATATTCCGCCAACTGAAGCAGCTCGGTTTCGTTCATCGAGCTGTCTTCGCTGACGATATAGTATGCGTCTCCCGTATGGATTTTGTTCGTCACGATTTATCTGTTCTTGGGGACCCAGCGTCCGTCGAAATCCTGCGTGTAATTACTTTCATGGCGTTTCCATTGGTAGAAAACAGTCCCGTCGGGATTGTAGGCTTTGACCCATTCGATGTTTCCGTAATGCTTTTGCAGCGCGGTCAGGATCTGCCCGCTGCGTACCTGCCGGGGGCTGCAATTATTCCAATACCGGACGCGGCAATGGGGGCAGTCGTAGACGATCGGTTTGCCATGCGTGGCATTGTACTCGCATGTCGGACATAGACTTTTATACATGACTTTGACAGTTCTTTTGGCTGTCTCTACGGCTTTGTAGATCCGGTCCCGTTCTTTGCGGTATTCCCGGAACTCTTCGCGGGTAAGGGGTTTATTGCCTGCCATATCAGTTGTATCCTGTCCGTTAAGAAGGGGGAATCGGGAACTCCTGCACCTGTGGGATTGGAAAAGTGCGATCACTCCCTATCCCCCTGTTTGTTTAATTGTGTTTTAAGTCGTATAGATTTCTTCGAAAGGCTCTGAAGTCGAGTCGGATCGCATCGGCTGAGCGAATCAGAATCTTCCGGTCTGTACTGTCCGGGTGTGTCGGAATGAATCCTTCGTGGATGTATTGTCTGACGGTCCGGGGATCTACGTTGTGCATCCGTGCAAGTGCTTCTACTGTCATGGTTGTAGATTCGAATTTCCGGATGTCTATGATCTGTTCCTTGAGCATTTGTACCTGTTGTGTCAGATGTTGATTATCCAGCTCCAGTTGTCTCACGTATGCCGAGATTTTGAGGGCGTCTATATCCGTATTGGGATTCATGGCCTGCATGGTTACTCCATTCTGGTTATGGTGAATGTATGCGATGATTCGTCGGTAGAGGTCACGAATTTTTTAGGCGGATTCTTACCTTCTTGGGCTTTTGCATAGTAGCGTTTGATCGCTTGCCTTCCCCGTGCTGCTGTGTTGTCGATGTTGTAGAAACTGTGCATTTCTCCAACTTGCATTTTTAGCAGAATGTTTCGCCAACTGGTCGGAGCAGTGCTGAATGTAGTTTTCGCGCCCATGATTTTGGTCCTCAGTAGTTTTTTGTTTACCTTTACCTAATTTTTGTAGTACGAATGAATCGTGCAAACGTACTACGATGCAAATATATGCTCAAAAGAGTTTATATGCAAATAAAATGAGTATAAAATAATCTCAAAAGAGGATATGATACAAGAAAGAATAAGGCAACTTATTGATATTCTTACTAATGGAAATAAGCGGGCGTTTGCAACCCGCATAGGAGTCTCTCCGACTGTTATTGAAAACATTGTAGGACAGCGTTCCGGTAAACCTGGGGCTGCTCTTTTAGAGAAGATCTTGTGCTCATTTGAGAATGTAGATGCTCTATGGCTGATTACAGGCAAAGGGCAAATGTTTAAAGCAGGAAGGTTGGAGCCTGTTGATGAGTCTACAATATCGTCGCAGGTTCACGAATTAACCGAAATTATCCATACGCAGGCGAGAGCTTTGCTTGAACAACAGCAGTTTATCAATACCCATTTTCCAAAAGATATGAGAGACCTGAATTTTACCCCCCCCCTTCCGATCGACGAAAAATATCCTGATAATAAAGATTTTAACAAGTAGGATTCGGTTTGATATTGTTGTGGGATTCAATATTCGGCCGCAGAATCCTACCAAGACGCAATATCAAACGTATGATCAGTTTTTATTTGATAACCCCTCGGCGAGAGAGGTCTGCGATTTATATTTCGATTTCTTTCCGAGGCAAACAATATCGGCGAACGACAAAAGAGTCTACGCTGGTAAAATTTTGGAATCCTCAAAAGCAGCGGGTGCGGGTATGTCGTGAGAATTGTGCTGCGAACCGTACCAACGATGTACTGGATCAGTGGTATAGTGCAGCATCCAGAGCTTTGTCGAAATTCAAACAATTTCATCAGGCTCCGGCCTCGCAGGATGTTTTCGCAGAGGTCGATCGAATTTTCTATTCCGAAACCGGAGTTTTTCCGATGCAGAGGCCGGCGTCGGATGCCGATAGGAAATCTGTCGTTTATTTTACGGATTATTTGCAACTCTACATCGCTCGCTATGAGCAGGTCCGTGCGAAGATAACCATGAATCATTATCGTACGGTTTTGGGTAAATTACAGGCATTTGAGCGTCAAAGTCGTTATCGGTTGCAGTTCTCGGATATAGATATTGCGTTTTACAATAAGTTTCGGATATGGGTGTATGACAAGGGGTATTCGGACAATTATTTCGGAAGTCTCATTAAGGTTATCAAACAGGTGTACCGGGAGGCTCGGGATGTCGATAACTTGCATAATCTGAACGGTACGGCACACAAGGGATTCATTACGGTAGCCAAAGACAGCGATCCGATCTTCCTGACAGTAGAAGAGTTGCTTCGATTGCATCATTTGCAATTTACGAAAGACCGGATACTGGAGGAGTGGCCGGAACTCTGCACGGACCGGGAGATCCAGCGGCGTATCGCAACGTGCGAGTTGGTCCGGAACCGTTTTCTGATCGGTGCTTTCTCGGGGCTGCGCGTTTCCGACTTCAGCCGGCTCGGAGAAATGAATATTGTCGATGGCCTGATTATACTGCGCACGCGGAAGACCGATACCCCGATCGCAGTTCCGGTTCATCCGGTTATCCGGGAAATTCTCGATTGCGGTTTTGACCTGAATAAAACGATTTCAGATCAGAAGATGAATACATATATCAAGCGGCTGGCGAAAATGGCAGGAATCGACGAAAAAGTGGCAATACGGGAGTATCGTGGCGGTACAGCTCGGACACGCTGCACGGAAAAGTACAATCTGGTCTCGACGCATACGGCCCGTCGATCCTTCGCCACAAATCTTCTCAAGGCGAAAGATGTGCCTTTGGCAGCGATCTCGAAGGCATTAGGGCATAGCAAGATTACGACTACGATGCGTTATTTGCGTGTGGGCGTGGAGGAAAATGCCTCGATTCTCGCTGGAAGCAGCTATTTCAAACTGTCGACTGAGGCTGATGACTGACCGGATTTCCGGGATTTCATCATACAAATCATCATACACAAAAGAAAAGGCGCTGAATATCAGCGCCTTTAAGTGCCCAGGACAAGACTCGAACTTGCACGAACGCAATTGTTCACTACCCCCTCAAAGTAGCGTGTCTACCAATTTCACCACCTGGGCTGACCTCCCGTTTCCGGGATTCGGTGTGCAAATATAGGGCATAAATTTTTATTCGCCAAATTTTTGGGCCGTTAATACTGCTTTTTTGTCGCACCCGGCCTTCTCCCCGTTTTCCGTCCCGGTCTCCTCCGGGACGATGCCGCGGGGGCCGATCATGCCCGACGGATGGACGGAGGCGTTGCGGACAGGGCCTCTCGGCACGGCTCCGACGACTGCGGCGGAGCGTGTCGGGGCGGGTGCGGGAACGGCCGCCCCGATCAGTTCGAGCGCCTTGCGCAGGAGCGGTTCCCCGGGGCCGAAATCCTCGAACCATCCGCTCTCCGTTTCGCTTACCGCGAAGTCGGGTTCGATGCCTGCGGGGTCCACCGTCCGCATTTCGGCATTGTATCCCTGAAACGTGATGGGGGCGAATTCGTAGTCGTATCCCTCCAGGTCCCGCCATTCGAAGACATTCATGCCGACGTTCTTGCCGTTGGTGCGTTCGCCGATGAGCGTGACCTCGAATCCGATGCCCCGCAGGCCGTTCACGAGCGCCTCGCTCGCCGAGGCCGTACTGCCGGTGGCGAGGACGAACAGGCGGCCGAGGCCGAGCGTGCGGTCCGTCAGATCGACGCCGTAATAGTCGCCGTCGTAGAATTTCTCGTAGAAACGTTCCGCTGCCGGGTCGTATTTCTGTCCGAAAAGCTCGGCGGTCTGCTCCCAGGAGGCCATGCACTCCTCGTTGTAGCGGTAGAACTGGAAGACTTTGTCCCGGCACGGCGCGCCGCCGATGCAGGAGGAGAGCATGTTCGACGAAATCACATGTCCGCCGCCGTTGTTGCGCAGGTCGAGCACGAGGTCGGTGATCCCCTCTTCCCTGAGCCGCTTTACGGCGTCCAGCAGATCGTCGTCGTAGGCCGCGTCGAAGCTCTCGTAAACGATATACCCCACTTGCGTTCCGTTGAGCACCTCGGCGCGGATGATCGGCGTCGGGTCCAGCCGCTCGGCGGCGACCCGTACGGGGCGTGCATCGGCTTCGTTGCGCGTAAGCTCGACCTCCGCGCCGTCCGCCGGGGAGAGCAGGCTTGTGAAGATCGCGGCGTAGGTGCTTTCCGTGGGTGTCTTTCCGTCCACTTCGGCGATGATGTCGCCGCGCCGGAATCCCGCCCTCTCGAGCGGCGACCCGGGCAGAATGCTCGTCGGGCACAGCCCGATACCGCCCGTCGGGCGGCCGTCATGGTCGGTGAACGAGACGAGCGTGTAGCTGCCGATGCCGTAGCCCGGTGTCGGCGCGGGTTTCGTGATGCCGTGGTTCACGCCGCTCCGTGCGGCAGGGGCCTTCGCGCCCGAGGCCGGGGTGCGAAGCAGGTAGGAGTAGAGACGGTAGCCTCCGCTCCGTTCGTCGTACTTCCTGTCGAGCGTGTTCGCGCTCATCCCCATCAGCGTATGGTGGACGAAGTTGTCGTATGGACCGGCGTAGGGGATCGACAGGTCGCGTTCCGCCTTCCGGTAGGCTTCGTTCCAAAGGTAGTAGCGCGCGAGCGCCGCATCCGCCCGGGCATTGACGGCAGGGCCGTCGGTCGGGGATCCCTGAATCACCTGGAAACTCGCCGGGAAGAAGTTTCCGGCCGTGATCCGCACGGTCGCCGAGCGGGCCGTGCTGCCGGTGTTGGGCGCCACGGCGATCCGGAGCGTCGCGTTTCCTTTGGGGCCCGATTCGGTGAGCACCTCGCACCACCCGGGAGCGCTGCTTTCGGCGGACCAGAGGGCGGGGGAGGTGAAGGTGTACGCTTTCTGCGCTCCCGACGCGGCGATTTGTTCGACCTCCTCCCAGGAGGCGTTCGCTATGCCGGTCCTGCCGGGCACCGGGTCGTCGCCCGCGCCCTCTTTGCCGCAGGCCGCCGACAGGAGCAGCGGCAGCAACAGGATCGCGGTCCGTACGGCGGATGGGATCTGTTTCATGGGGTCTGTTTTCGGGTGTTCCGGGAGCAAGATAACGATTTTTCGCTTACGACCTCCGCTTCCGCGCCTTTTTACCTCCGGATTTTCATTTCGTCGAGAAGGTAACCGGCGCCGCCCACGCGGTCGATCACGAAGAGCACGTAGCGGATGTCCACGGCGATATTGCGGCAGATGTCCGGATCGAAGGCGATGTCGCTCATCGTCGAGAGCCACGTGCGGTCGAAGTTGATGCCCACCAGTTCGCCGCGGGCGTTCAGCACGGGCGATCCGGAGTTGCCCCCGGTGGTGTGGTTCGTCGCCAGGAAGCAGACCGGCACGGTTTTCCTGCCGCCGATCTCCACGCCCCAGCGGCCGTAGTCCTTCGATGCGTGGAGGTCGCGCAGCACCTGCGGGATGTCGTAGTCGTAGATCTCGGGGTTGTCCTTGGCGATGATGCCGTCGAGGGTCGTCAGCGGTTTGTGGTACTCTCCGTCTGCGTACCGGTATCCGGCCACCGAGCCGTAGGCCACGCGCAGCGTCAGGTTGGCGTCGGGATAGAAGGCGCGCTCGCGGTCCCATTCGCGCAGACCCCGGATGTAGAGGGTGTAGAGCTCGTTGAGGCGGCTGCTCGTGAGGTTGCGCAGCGACTTGGTCCCCAGCAGCCACGTGATGTGCGAAAGCATCCGCCGGGAGTCGTCGCGCAGCGCCGTGACGGCCGTGGTGTCGCGGCCGCTCCACACCCCGTCGAACACCCGTTCGGCGTAGGCTTCGGGCGATCCTTCCGAGGCCACGCCCCGCAGGAACGCGGGCGTCTGGTACTGCACCGGACAGCGGCGGGCGTACTCTCCGAAGAGGTATTTCCACTGCGCGCGTTCGGTGGCCTCGCGTCTGGCGAACACCGCTTCGGCGCGCTCCTCGGCAGTGTACTTCGCCGGCAGCGCGTAGATCGTTTCGGCGGTGATCTCGCGGGCGAAATAGGGGTCCGCGATGCGTGCGTACTCCTCGCGGAGCCGCTTCACGACGTCGCGGTATGCGGGTTTGTCCTGCGCCCAGGCCTCGAACGCCTCCTCGTAGGCGCGCTTGGTCTCCGCCGTGCCGCGGCGGCCGATGCCCAGCGCCTCGCCCTGCCACTTCTTCCAGGCATTGGCTATCGTGGCCTGCTTGGCGGCGTAGTGGATGCGCAGTTCGGGGTCGGACTGCTGGGCCTCGCGGATCAGGTCGAGACGGCCCGTGCGGATGGCGATCTTCGCCGGGTCGGAGCGCTCGGCGATGTAGCGCACGGCGTCCGAGAGGATGTACTCCTGCGTGTTGCCCGGGAATCCGTAGATCATCGTGAAGTCGCCCTCGCCGACGCCTCCGGCCGAGACGGTGAAGAACTTTCCGGGGCGGTAGGGAACGTTGTCGGGCGAGTAGGCCGCCGGTTCGTTGTCCTTCGAGGCGTAGATCCGGAAGACGGAGAAGTCGCCCGTGTGGCGGGGCCAGATCCAGTTGTCGGTGTCGCCGCCGAACTTGCCGATCGACGAGGGCGGCGCGGCCACCAGGCGCACGTCGTCGAACTGGCGGTAAACGAACAGGAACTGCTGGTTGCCGTAGTACATCTGCTCGACCGAGGCCTTGAAACCCTTGCCTTCGGCCTCGGCCCGGCGGACGATCTCCTCGGCCGTCTCCCCGGCCTTCAGGCGGTCGGTCACCTCCTCCATGCGCACGAGGAAGCGGACGTTGAGCCCTTCGTTGGGCAGCTCTTCGGCCCGCGACATGGCCCAGAATCCGTGCGTGAGGTAGTCGTGCTCGACGGTCGAGTGGCGCTGGATGGCGTCGTAGCCGCAGTGATGGTTGGTGAGCAGCAGCCCTTCGGGCGAGACCAGCTCGCCCGTGCAGCCGCCGTCGAAGAGCACTACGGCGTCCTTCATCGAGGCCTGGTTGATCGAATAGATGTCTTCGGCCGTGAGGCGGAATCCTTTCGAGCGCATGTCGTCGATGCGCTCCGAGATGAGGCTCGGAAGCCACATGCCCTCGTCGGCCAGAGCAGGCAGGACAGCGAGGGCCGCGAACAGGGTCAGCAGCGTGCGTTTCATTCGTTGAGAAATCGGGTTAGTTCGACATATACTTTCTGGATGGGAAGTCCCATGACGTTGTAGAACGAGCCTTCGATGCGCTCGATGGCGGCATAGCCGATCCACTCCTGGATGCCGTACGACCCCGCCTTGTCGAAGGGGCGGAAGGCGTCCACGTAGTAGGCGATCTCCTCGTCGGCGAGCGGGCGGAACCAGACCGAGGTGCGCGCTTCGAAGGAGTGCATCCTCCCGGCCGTGCGGAGCGTCACGCCCGAGACGACCGTGTGGCGGCGTCCCGACAGCCGGCGGAGCATCCCCGCGGCGTCCTCCCGGTCGCGGGGCTTTCCGAGCACCTCGCCGTCGAGCACGACGACCGTGTCGGCCGTCAGGAGAATGTCCCGTCCGGAGAGCGGCGCGGGATAGGCCTCGCTCTTGAGGCGCGAGAGGTAGAGGGGAACCTCCTCGGCCGCGAGGCCGGCGGGATAGACCTCCGCGCAGTCGAACCTCGGGGCGAGTTCGTAGGGAAGTCCGCAGCCGGTCATCAGTTCGCGCCGCCGCGGCGACTGCGAGGCCAGCAGCAGGCGGTAATTCCGGAGTTGTTCGTGAAGCAGCATGTTCGTGTCGTTTTTCCTTTCGGGTGTTTTCGTATCCGTATTCGGGTTCCGGCTTTTCCGTGCCGGGCGTCGGTCAGCGGATGTCGAAGTCGAGCATTCCGTATCCTTCGAGCGTCGCGCGCAGGTTGTCGCCCGCCTGCACGGGGCCTGCGCCCGCCGGGGTTCCGGTGAAGAGCAGGTCGCCCATGCGCAGTGTCATGTACCGCGACACGGCGGCGATGAGCCGGTCCACCGGGAAGAGCAGCTCCCGCATGTCGCCCGTCTGGCGGCGCTCTCCGTTCACGTCGAGAGCGAAGCGGAGCCGTGCGACGTCGCCTCCCGCCTCCGCGAGCCGGACGAACCGCGGCGGGAGGGCTATCGAGTGGTCGAACGCCTTCGCGCGCTCCCACGGCAGCCCTTCGGCGGCGGCCTGCCGCTGCAGGTCGCGGGCCGTGAAGTCGATGCCCACCCCCACTTCGTCGTAATAACGGTGCGCGAACCGTTCGGAGACGGCCCGTCCGACGCGGCTGATGCGCACGATCAGCCCGCAGGCGGCATGCACCTCCCGCGTGAAGCGGGGAATGTAGAACGGGTCGTTGTTGCGCAGCATCGCCGTATCGGGTTTGAGAAACCAGACGGGTTCCGTCCCGGGTCCTGCCCCGGGGTCCGCTCCGTTGCCGCCGTGCGGCGGGTAGTTGCCCTCTATGCAGATGATCTTCATCGTTTCCGTTCGTTGTGGTCGTAACGCTGGGCACGGACCACCATCCAGATTACGTAAACCGGCAGGTAGATGACCAGAATTACCGGCAGGGCGTCCTGTTGGTCCGTCAAGGTGAGCGTCGTGGCGAGCAGTATCCATAGACAACCGATTATCATCAGATGCCGCTGCACGAACGACGAAAGTCCTTCGATGTCCACGTTTTTCCGTTTTTCCTCCGGCATGGTATTGTATCCCGAAATGAGCATCGGGAACCGTTTTGCCAGCAGGCCGCAGACGATCAGGAGCGTCCCGGTTAGAAGGTGGGGTGACAGTTCCATGCCAGTTATTGTTTTGTGTCGTCTCGCAGTTCCCCGACCATCCGCCGGGCGAAGCGTTCGCTGGCGCCCGGGCCGCCGATCACGGCGCGCAGTTCGGCCAGGTCGGCGAGCATCCGCGCGCGTCCGGAGCCGCCCGGCAGAATCGCCCGCAGCTCCCGCTCGGCGCGTTCGATGGAGAGGTCCGACTGGATGATCTCGGCGACGGCCTCACGGCCGAGATTGAGGTTCACGAGCGACACCCAGGGGACTTTCAGCACGTAGGGTTGCAGCTTGACCTGGAACCAGAGCGTGCGATAGACGACCACCTCGGGCGTTCCGAGCAGGGCCGTTTCGAGGGTCGCCGTCCCGGAGGTCACCACCGCCGCTTCGGCCGCGGCGATCGTCTCGTAGGTCTGGTCGCAGACGCAGCGGATGCCGCTCCCGGCCAGGTAGCGGTCGTAGAGCGCGCGTTCGAGCCACGGAACGCCCGTCACGACGAACTGGTATTCGGGAAAGCGTCCGGCGAGCCGCACCATGAGCGGCAGGTTGTCGCGGATTTCTCCCCGGCGGCTTCCGGCCACGAGGGCGACGATCGGACGGTCGTCCAGCGCGTGCTTCCGCCGGAACTCCGCGGGCGACGGCAGCGACGGCCGCCGCGCCTCGATGGCGTCCACGAGCGGGTTGCCTTCGAAGACGGGCCGGATGCCGTGGCGGGGGAAGTAGTCCCGCTCGAAGGGGAAGATGACGAACAGGCGATCTACGTATTCGCGGATCGCCTTCACGCGCCACTCGCGCCACGCCCACACCTTCGGGGCGATGTAGTAGAAGACCCGGATGCCGTGCTCCTTCGCCCAGCGGGCCATCTTCATGTTGAATCCCGGGTAGTCCACCGCGACGAGCACGTCGGGCCGCCATGCCGCCACGTCCTCCTGGCATTCGCGCATCTGGCGGCGGATCGTGCGGAGGTTCTTCAGCACCTGCACGATGCCGAAGAACGAGGTTTCGCGGTAGTGCTTGCGCAGGTTCTCCGCGCCGCCCGCCGCGGCCATGCGGTCGCCGCCCCAGAAGCGGAACTCCGCCGCGGGGTCGGCCTTTTTCAGCCCTTCGATCAGGTTTGCGCCGTGCAGGTCGCCCGAAGGCTCCCCGGCGATGAGGTAGTATTTCATCTTTCCGGTGTTTTGGGGGCCTCGTTCCGGTTTCCGTCGTCCAGCAGGTCGGGCCGCAGCCGTTCGGTGCGTTCCCACGCCTGTTCGTCCTGCCAGCGGGCGATCCGGGCGAAGTCGCCCGACAGCAGCACGTCGGGAACCCTCCATCCGCGGAATTCGGCGGGCCGCGTGTAAACGGGCGGCGCCAGCAGGTTGTCCTGGAACGAGTCGGTCAGAGCCGAAGCCTCGTCGCCGATGGCTCCGGGAATGAGCCGCACCACCGAGTCGGCGATGATGCAGGCGGCCAGCTCGCCGCCGGTCAGCACGTAGTCGCCGATCGAGATCTCGCGCGTTATGAGGTGCTCGCGGATGCGGTGGTCGATGCCCTTGTAATGGCCGCAGAGGATGACGATGTTCCCGAGCGTCGAGAGGCGGTTGGCTTCGTGCTGGTCGTAGCGGACGCCGTCGGGCGAGGTGTAGATGATCTCGTCGTAGGTACGCTCTTCCCGGAGCTTCTCGACCAGCTCGAACACCGGCTCGCACTTCATCACCATCCCCGCCTCGCCGCCGAACGGGTAGTCGTCGGTGGTCTTGCGGCGGTCGTGGGCGTAGTCGTGCAGGTTGTGGACGACGATCTCGACGAGCCCCTTCTCCTGCGCCCGCTTGAGGATGGATTCGTTCAGCGGCGAGGCGAGCAGGTCGGGAACGGAGGATATGATGTCTATTCGCATCGTTGTCGGACGTTTTGGGTGTTACTCTTTCTTGTTTTTCTGTTGCAGCAGGTTGATGAACGACGAGCTGATGATACCGGTCGGGATGGCGATCATGGCGATTCCGATCAGACTGATGAGGCTGCTCAGGAGTTTCCCCAGCGGGGTGATCGGGTAGATGTCGCCGTAGCCGACCGTGGTGAATGCCACGATGGACCACCACAGGCCGTCGCCGATATTGGCGAACGCTTCGGGCTGGGCGTTGCGTTCGATGTAGTACATGAGGATCGCCGAGAAGCAGACCATGATGCCGCAGGCGGTATAGGCCGTGACGAGTTCTTCGCGTACGGCCGAAAGGACCTCCCCGATGAACCGGAACGAGCGCGAGTGGCGGATGAGCTTGAAGACGATGAAGATGTATGCCAGCGTGATGATGTGGACCGAGGGGGTGTCCTTGAAAAGATAGACCAGCAGGAAGGGCAGCACGGCCACGAAGTCCACCGCGCCGTAGAACGAGAAGAGGTAGCGGACCCGCGCCCGGAACGGGCTTCTGCCGGGGTAGCGGGCCGGAGCCGCGACGATGCGCAACACGTATTCGACCAGGAAGACGAACGATGCGAGGTAATTGATCCCGAAGAGCAGGTGGCGGTAGGGGCGCATCGTTTCGAACGAACTGCCGATGACCGCCGCGATGGAGGCCACGATGAAGAACATTACCGTGTAGTGGAACGGTTTGCCCGTCAGGATGCGCTGGAGCCGGTCGTACTGGTGCATGTCGGTCGTGTTTGTCGTTACCGGTCCTCGGGGCGTTCCGCGCCGGGCCGGAAGATGATGTCCTTCGTGCTTCCGGGGCTCAGGGGAATCTCGCGGCCGCGGTCGAGCGTGTAGCCCGCATAGCCCAGCCGGGTGAAAAGGCGGACGATCCGCGGCCGGTTTTCGCCGCCCGTCTCGATGAGCACCGTGGGGCGGAAGCGTTCGAGTAGCGGCCGCATCTCCTCCATGACCACCGCCTCGTACCCCTCGATGTCGCACTTGATGAAGTCCAGGCGCGGCAGGCGGGCGAACAGCTCGCTGCCGCGGCGCATTTCGGCCGTGAATTCCACGTCGCTCCGTCCGCCGTCCTCGTTCACGAAATTCCGGCCCGTGCCGAAGTAGCCGTTTTCGCGTGCCGAGTCGTTGCCCATGCGGACCGGACCGGCGGCCGCCCCGAGCGCGAAGGGGAGGATCTCCGTGTTGCCGCACCGGCGGAGGTTGCGGCTCAGCACCTTGCGGATCGGGGCTACGGGTTCCACGGCATAGACGCGGCCTGCGGGGCCTGCGAGGCGGGAGATCGTCCGGGCGTAGTAACCCAGATTGGCGCCGATGTCGATGCACGTGTCCCCCGCACGCACGAGCTGCGGCAGGTGGTAAACGTACTCCGTCTCGGGGGCGCGGCGGCCCAGTCCGAGCCGCTGCCAGAGGAAGAACAGGCGGCTCACCGCCCGGAGGTAGCCTTCGAGCGGGAGCGTGCGGTAGAGGATGCGGTGGAGCGTCTTTTTCAAACCGTCAGTTTTTGTAGTTCACCTCGTCGTTCAGCACCTCGACGATGAAGGGGTTGTAGAGCGTTTCGTGGCCGATGGTCGTCTCCGGACCGTGACCGGGATAGACGTGCACCTCTTCGCCCAGCGGAAGCAGCGAGTCGAGGATCGAACGCATGATCCACGAGTAGTCGCCTCCCGGCAGGTCCGTGCGGCCGATCGACTCGCGGAAGAGTGTGTCGCCCGTGAAGAGCGCTTTCGCCTGCGGCTCGTAGAACGCCACGTGGCCCGGGGTGTGGCCCGGGGTGGGGATCACGCGGAGGGTCGTCCGTCCGAAGCGGATTTCGGGCGTGCCGTCGAGGTCGATCTCCGCCGGGGGCATCGCGCCCACCTTCACGCCGAAGACCGAGCCGCTCGCCGAGGCGTTGTCCAGCAGGAAGCGGTCCTTGCCCGAGAGGGCGAAGGGAATGCCGTAGCGCTCCTTGAGGTGTCCGACGCCCAGCGTGTGGTCGAAATGGCCGTGGGTGTTGATGGCCATGACGGGTTCGAGCCCGTGTCCGGCGATGAAGTTGTCCAGCGCGGCGTCCTCGCGCGGCGAGGAGTTCCCGGCGTCGATGACGACGCACTGCTTCGTGTCGTCCCAGACGACATAGGTGTTCTCCTGTATGGGATTGAATTGCAGGCAGGCTGTTTTCATGGCGTGTCGCGGTATTTTTCACAAAGGTAGTGTTTTTTGCCGGATTTCGTCCGCCCTCCGCTTTTTTCGCCGCCGCATGGCGCGGCGAAGCCCGCCCCACGCGATGCGGAGCGGGCTTCGGACGGGGCGGCCGGGCATCCGGCCGGACCCGTGCGCCGTTATTCGGCCGACTGCTCGACGAAGAACTCCCCGCCGCCGTTCTCGTCGTCCATGACCGCGATGCTGCCGTCGGCGTTGATGAAGTGGAAGTGCAGCTCCTCGATCACCGCGTCGTTCGGAAGCCCGAAGAGGTCCTTCGGCCAGAAGAACTTCTCGAAGCGTCCCTCGACGGGCGTCATGCGGTTCTTGTCCCCGGCGGTCTTGATTTCGGTCCTTTGTCCGCCGTCGTGGACGGCCGTGCCGCAGAGGTAGATCTCCGGAGCACCTTCCAGCGCGGTTCCGGAGGGCGAGAAGGTGATGCCGAACACGTCGCCGTAGCGGAACACCGAGGGGGTCGTGGAGAACACCCTGTCGGAGACCGTGAGGGGCTTGAACTGCGCGTCCGCATGGCGCTTCTCATCGACGCTGAGGCCGTAGCTGTCGTATCCGTAGCTGTACCCCAGGTAGCAGGTGAGCGGTTCGGAGCCGGTTTTCAGCCGGATGTTCACGTCGGCGTGCACGGGATTGAACTTGGTCTCCGTGTTGTCCGGGTTGGTGATCTTGTCCCAGATTTCGAATGCGGTCGAGGAGCGCCATACGACCCACTCCATCTCCGTCTGCTTCGGGAGGCCGGCGTTGTCGCCCAGCCCCATGACCTGCATGAAGGCTTCGCTCCACGGCTTGCCCGTCTTGGGGTCTTTTTCCCCGGCGGGCATCGGTTCGAGCGGTTCGTTCACGACTTCGGGGTCCCCGTTCTTGTTTTGGCTGTAATCCTTCGTGGTCACGCTGAGCGATGCGGTCTCCGCGGCGTTCCACGCCTTCGGGACGAGCATGGCGAAGACCAGACGTCCCTTGTCGTTCGTGCCCGGCTCGACCCGCAGCTGGGCCGTGATTTCGATTTCGGAGCCGGGCAGGGCCCGTTCGGGCTGGCTGATGTTGTCGAAGTAGAGGCAGGAGACGACGAACAGCGGCAGCGCCGCGGCGAGCGCGCCGAAAAGCAGCTTATGTTTCGTGATTCTTTTCATGGTCGGAAGGTGTTAGAGGCTCTTGAATTTGTATTTGTAGGTCAGCAGGCGGCTGTCCAACCGGAACTCGGTGGTGAATCCGTCCTGTTCGAAGGTGGCCAGCACGGTGTCCGAATCCTTGATGCGCAGCACGTTGGGTGTCACGTCGGAGTCCAGCTCGCAGGCGATCGGCCCCCCCCCTTCGGGTATCAGTCCGGCGAAGGGCGAGAAGGGCACTTCGTCGTTTTCGAATACGACGGTGGTTCCCAGCGGCGAAACGTTGAGCGTCATGCGCAGCGGGGAGAAGTAGTCCAACTTGCCGGAAATGTCCAGGCCGTTCGTGTTGTCGGGGGAGCACAACAGCACCTTGTCCAGCCGGTAGGTGACGGTGTAGGTTTCCGGGTCTTCGCCCGAGGGCGGGGTGTTGTCTTCCGGCTTTTCGACCGGAATGTACGGGAGCGTCGTCTCTTCGTCGCATGAGGAGAATGCACATGCGGAGAGCGCGGCGGCGATCATGATGACGTATTTTTTCATAGCGTATTGATTTTTGGTATGTTCGGTTGGTCGTGACCCCCTGCCGGGGGCCGGGGTGTTGCGTTGCGTGTTCCGGGTCTTCAGAGCGTCATAGGCGAAAGCGGTTTTTAAGGGTTCGTTTTTCGGTGGGCGGGTCGTATCTTCGGGCCGTCCGCAGACGGGGTTTCCGTCCCGGGGGCCGCGTCGAGGGCGAATGTCAGGCGGTGGCGGCCGCTCTCCAGCTCCAGTTGCGGCTGTGCGGGGTCGCCCCGGCGGCCGTTGTGGCGCAGCGCGTGCGTTCCGTCGGGCACGGCGGCCGCGGCGGTGACGCCCGGGGGCAGCAAGACGTCGATGCGGAGCGTGCCCTCGTCGAGCCGCCAGCCGACCTCGATCCGTCCGTAGGGCGTCTCCTTGGCGATCCGGCACCAGGTGACGCCCGCGGGGATCTGCGGGTCGATCCGCACGTGCTCGTAGCCGGGGTGCGCGGGGTCCGTGCGCAGCCCGCCGAGGGCCTGGTAGAACCACGTGCCGATGCCGTTGTAGCAGTTGTGCACGCGGCTGCGCTCGCCGCTCCAGTATTCCCACGTCGTGGTCGCGCCGTGGTCGATCATGTGCAGATAGCCCGGGTAGTCGCGCTGTTTGAGCATCCGGTAGATGAACTCCGGGCAGCGCTCCTCGATGGCCCAGCGCGTGATGAGCGGCACGCCGACCAGTCCGCCGCCGATGTGGTCGCGCATCGCCTCGCGCGTCAGGCGGAAGAGCCTTTCGCGCACGGCGCCGCGGAGCGAGTCGGGGGTGGCCCCCACCAGCATCGGATAGACCATGTCGAGCTGCGAGCCGGTGGCGTAGGTCTGCGTCGCGGGGTCGTAGAACCGCGCGTGGATCGTGCGGTTGAGCGCCTCGCGGCGCGCCTCGAAGCCGTCGGCCTCGTCCGGGCGGCCCGTCAGGCGGGCCATCTGCGCCATCCTGGCGTAGCAGTCGCTGACGAAGCAGTTGTTCACCAGCGATACGGAGGCTTCGTTGCCCGTATCGACGCCCCGCGGCGCGAGCCAGTCGCCGAGGAACCAGTCCCGGTAGGGGGTGTCGGGCCATCGGGTCAGCAGGCCGTCGCGCATGTGCCGCTCGACGTAGCCGATCCACTCCCGCATGGCGGGGTAGTGCCGCTCGACGAGCGAGGGGTCGCCGTAGTTGAGCCACGTCTGCCACGGGGCCATGACCAGGAAACCGCACCAGTAGGGGCCTCCTCCGCCCGCCCCGGCGTTGGGGGCCACGTGCGGCAGGCTGCCTCCCGGACGCATCGCGTCGTCCCACGCCTGCACCCAGTTGGCGTAGAGCGGGGCCACGCCGTAGAGGGTTTGCAGGATCTCGGTCGAGGAGTTGCCGTCGCCGCCGTATCCCGCGCGTTCGAGATGGGGGCAATCGACCATGTAGCCGTTGTAGGCCAGACACGCCAGCGTGCGGGCGATCATGTCGTGGATGGCGTTCAGGTCGGCGTCCGACGAGGCGAACTCCGCTTCCGGACGGTAGTCGGTGCGGATCGCCAGCGCCCGGAAATCCTCCCGGCGGGGCGTCCGCGTCAGTCCGCGCACCTCGGCGTAGCGGAAGGCGTGGTGGTTGAACTTGTTGGTGAAGCGTTCGCCGTTGCGGTCGCCGCAGGCGATGTAGGTGTCGCGCTGCCGCTGGTCGGCGAGGCTCCCGTCGAGCTCCGTCGCGTCGCTGTACGCGATCTCGACGCGCGCGCCGGGGAGCAGCTCTTCGAAATCGGCCTCCAGCCATCCGGTGACGACCCGTCCGAAGTCGAGCCGCCAGATGCCGGGGGCCGTTTCGCGCAGTTCGTGCGGCAGCAGCCGCTCCTGCACGCGGTCGGGCTGGACCGTCTGGGGCGTTGCGCGGTGGCCGGGCTTGTCGCGTGCGATCACCGGCCGCCAGTCGAGTGCGGCCAGATCGTCCGGAGCCATCGAGCGCGGGTTGCGCCGCGCATCGACCTCCTCGCCGCCGAAGTCGAGGGCGTTCCACGACCCCGTGTCGCGGTAGCCGCTCAGCGCCGCGCGCCAAGAGAGGTCCGTGCGGCAGACGGTCTGCCACGTGCCGTCGGTCCGCGTGTCGATCTGCGCCCGCACGAGCGGTTCGGTGTAGGGCTCGTCGGGCTGCCAGCGGCCGAACGTGCCGCGTTTGTACCATCCCTGTCCGAGCCAGATCACCACCTCGTTCACGCCTTCGCGCAGGTAGGGCGCGGCGTCGTAGGTCACCCACAGCGAGCGTTTGTCGAGCTGCGAGAGGGCCGGAGCGAGGCAGGCGTCGCCCGCCTTGCGGCCGTTGATCCAGACTTCGTGGTAACCCAGCGAATTGACGTGCAGCAGGGCCGCATCCCCCGTTTCGGGGAGGTCGAACCTCCGGCGCAGCAGCACGGCCGTGGCTCCCGAGCCTTCGAGGCCGATGAACCGTCCGGCGACGGCCGCCGGGTCCGTGAGGCCGACGCCGAAGCGGGCGATCGGGGAGACGACGCGCCTGCCGCCCTTTTCGGTGCGGACCGTGACGCGCCACCAGCACTGCGTGCGGGCCCCGAGCGGACGGCCCCCGTAGGGAACCGCCACCGAGCGCGGGGAGCGCACCTCGCCCGAATCCCAGAGGTCGGCCTTCCCGGCGGCGAGCAGCAGGCTGTCCGAGGCGACCTCGATGCGGTAGCTGCGCTGCGCGTCGCCCTGCCGGCCGGAACGCAGTTGCCACCCCAGCCGGGGCGCGGCGACGCCGATGGCCGGCGGGTCGGTCAGCCCCTCGCACGTGAGCCGTTCGAGGCGGGGCGTATCCCGCCGCTCCGGCCGCCGGGAGGTCTCCCGCGGTTCCGCTTCCGGGACCGCGCCGGCCGGTGCGGCTGCGAACGCATCGGCGGCGGTGAGGCCGAGCAGCAGGAGTGCGTATGGAAGGATTCTCTTCATCGGTTCGAGTCGTTTTCGGTCCGTTCCGCCTCCGGGCCGGGCAGCCGCGTTCCGGCCGCCCGGCGGGGGCGTACGTTGAGGGGCCTGCCTTTATTCTGCGCCTTCCGTTTCCGTGTCGGGTTGCGTTTGTCCGTCGTCCTCCGTATCCGTGTCGTAAACGTGTTCCCAGTTATAGACGCGGAAGAAGAACGGACGGTAGAAGTCGGCGCTGCCCACGCGGTTGAAGTTGTCCCAGAAGTTGTTCGGATCGCTGTTGGTCGAGAAGACCAGCTCGCCCTGCCGCGAGAGCGCCGGGTGGAGGTTGATCATGTACCAGCGCTGGGGATAGGGGTTGCCCAGCTTGTCGAGCGTGGCGGGCAGCGTGAAGAGCAGCGTGCGGTCGGTGAAGGGCCCGTAAGGCTTTTCGCTGCGGTAGATGTAGATGTCGCGGCCGAAGGGGAAGCCCTCCATGCACATGTAGTAGGTTCCGTCCTTCTCGAACACCCACGGCATCGACCCCGACTCGGCGGTGATGTACGAACGCTCCATCTCCTCGTCGGTCGGCACGGTGCTCTGCCACTGGTAGTCGCCGCTCAGGTCGCGGATGTAGTAGCTCCACGGGCTGCCCAGGTCGAGCGTCTCGGTGCGGGCCACCAGCACGCGCGAGACGAGCCCCTCCTGCTTGGTCGTGTAGAGATAGATGTGCCCTTCCTTCGTGTCCTCGAACATGGTCGAGCCGTAGCCCAGCCCGTCGGCCTTGAAGTCGTAGTCGGTCGAGAGTACCGACATGTAGGTGTCGTCGCCGGGCTCGCCGTCGAGCGAATACTCCCGCAGGCAGCCGTCGATGTTCTTCAGTGCGCCGGGTTCCACGCCCGTCCAGAGCATCTGCAGGATCTTTCCGCGAGCCGGATCGTCGTAGATGACCGCGTCGCCGGCCCAGTAGCAGAAATCCTGGTCGATCTCGCCTTTCTCGATCTCCTCGTCGGAGAGCGAGGCTTTCGGGTGGCGGATATGCGTGCGGGCCTGGTAGTAGCGGTCTGCCGAGGGATCGGTCGTCTGCACGTAGTCGGCCAGCCATACCAGGTCGTCGTCGGTTTCGGTCCCCGAGGCGATCGTCGCGCCTTTCTGGATCATGAGGCTGTTGCGCGGGAAGCTGCATGCGCCCCGGGCGCGGGTTTCGCCGTCCACGACGCCGTAGAAACTGTCGTTGAAGGACCAGAAGACGTTGCCGTCGGGCAGCGCCGTGGTGAGCACGCCGTCGCCGCCGTTCCACCCCAGCGTGCGGGTGAACAGCGCGTCGTAGCGCTTGTCCTTGTAAACGAAGACATGCGGGTCCTGACCCCCTTCGTCGGGCATCAGCTGGAGGTTCCACGACGGGTCGATCGTCGGGGGCGTCAGCGCCTCGGGCGCTTCGGGCGCCTCGTCGTAGGGGATCGCCGGGTTGTCGAAGTCGTTGCATGCGGCCAGCGAGCCTGCGCACAGGCCGGCGGCGCAGAGGGTGATGATATGTTTTTTCATGGTTCGGTGCGATAAAGGTTTAGTATTCGGTGCGGGTCATCGTTTCGCGCACCTCCTGCCAGTTGTTGCCCGATTCGGTGGCGTACTTGTAGCGGTAGTAGAGGTAGAAGGTTCCCGTCGCGGGGTCGTAGGCGCTCACGTCCGTCGGCGAGGCGCTGACGGAGATGGCGTCCTGGCTGTCGAGATAGGGTTCTATCGTGACCTTCTGCATGGGCACCGTCTCGTCCGTGAGTTCGCCCTCGACGTAGATCGGCACGTTCACCCACGTCTCGGGATCGACCGTGATGCGGATGCTGTTGTTGCGGATGTCGAGCGCCTCGGTCTCCGCCGTGGCGCCCGGGAGGATGCGGATCGAGTGCTTGCCTACGGGAGTGACCAGCTTCGAGGAGTTGATCGCCTGACGCCGGGAGTCGGAGCCGAAGATGTTGTCGATGACCCAGCCCGACTGCGTGGTTCCCGTCATGGTGTAATAGGTGTCGCTCTTGGTGGTGGCGTAGTCGTTCTTGCGCAGGATCTCGAAGAGCACGTAGTTCTTCGTGGTCGAGGCCATGCAGGAGGAGACGGACTCGATGCGCAGCGGGATGAAGTAGGTCTCGTCGGGCAGCAGCTCGTCGATCCGGACGGTGACGGGCAGCAGCTCGGAGTTGGTCCCGGCCTTCATCTCGACGCTCATGGGGTCGATCGTGTAGTACTCCTCGGGGAGCTCCAGCGCATAGTCCTCGAACTTGGTGTCGAAGTTGCGCTTGTTGTACTCGCCGATGGCCTCGTGGTCGAGGGCGAAGGTCACGGTGACATTCTCGTCGAGGCTCGTCGTGCCGCTGGAGTAGATGGCCAGCCTGCCTTCGCAGCCCTCCTCGCCGTATTCGAACTCCTGGCCGAGGATGTTGTTCTCGCCGCTGACGATGAAGATTTCCTTGCGGTAGAGCTCCTCCTTGTAGTATTCCATTTCGCACGAGGCCAGGAAGGCGGCCGCCGCGGCGAGGAGCGTTATTTTGCTGAATGCTTTCATTTGCGGATGTTTTTAGGAATTGACTATTTCTCCCAGCCCGGGTTCTGGTCCAGGCTCGGCACTTTGCGCAGCTCGTCGCGGTGCAGCGGCATGAACATGTACTTGGACTTGAACGTGCGTTCGCGGATGGTGCGGTACGAGATGATGGTCGGCGAGTAGAATCCCTCCCACTTTTCGGCATCGACGTTCAGGCCCGTCAGCGGTTCGCGCTCCAGCTCCTCGAAGATGCCCCACCGGCAGATGTCGTAGTAGCGGCGGTTCTCGTGGAGGAACTCGACCATGCGCTCGCGCTGGATCAGCTCGTTGAAGGTCCCGGGATTCGCCAGCTCGGCCGCCTCGGCTCCGGGCAGTCCGGCGCGGTAGCGCACCTGGTTGAAGGCTTCGGCCATGGCGCTCTCGTCGCGCGAATAGCTCTCGCCATTGACCTCGTGGGTCGTCGTCAGGTTGTTCAGCGCCTCGGCGTAGGAGAGCAGGATTTCGGCGTAGCGGATGATCGGGAAGGTCTTCGTCACCGTGCGGGCGTTGCTGCCCGTGCGGGCGTCGCGCGGGTGGACGTACTTGCGGCAGGTGTAGCCCGTCAGGTTGTAGATGTTCGTCACGCCCGCCTGGTTCTTGCCGGCGTTGGCGCCGTTGTAGTACTCGACGATCTGGTTGCGCATCTCCTCCGAGGTGGTCGATTCCATCTGCCAGAGGGCGCCCGAGAAGCCGATGCTCGCATAGAAGCGCGGCTCGCGGTTGTCATAGGCCTTGTACGTGCCGCCGGGCAGGCGGTAGTTCTTCGAGAGCTGCTTGTCGGCCGTGGTGACGCAGGTCTGGTCGTAGGGACGGTCCTCGTAGGGATACTCCGCGCTCGCGTTGTGGATGTCGCGGCCGTCGGCCATGCGGTAGGCATCGACGATGCGCTGCGGAATGCTGATCGAGCTGTTGCCGCCCAGTTTCAGGGGAAAGACCACGTCCTGCTGGTCGGTGACGTTCTGCGTCGTGCCCCAGATCAGCTCGGGGTTGGTCACGTTGGTCGTCTCGCCGGTGAACATTTCCGAGTAGGAGCGGAAGGGGTCGATGCCGCCCGCACCCTGCGGGAAGACGGCCGAGGGGACGTTCGCGGGCAGGGGCACGGTGTACTCGTCGGCCGGAACCGTATGCAGGCGGTAGATGCCCAGGTCCATGACGCGCTTGGCGGCGGCAGCGGCCACGGCCCACTTGCGCTCGTCGTAGGTCTGCGAGACGTAGTGCACGCCGTCGGACTTGCGCTTGAAGTCGCCGAAGTAGCGGTGCGCGGCCGTCCCGCCGTTGAAGAGCGGGCTGGCGGCCTGCAACCGGAGGCGCGCCACCAGCGCCAGCGCGGCGCCTTTGGTCGGGGTTCCGAAGAGGTCGAGCGGCTGTTCGGTCTCGAGGTTCTCGGCCGCGGCCTCCAGCTCCGAGCAGATGTAGTCCACGCACTCGTCGTAGGTGCTGCGCTCGCGCTGGTAGTAGTCGGGCGTGGCGTTGGTGTCGTAGACCTGGTCGCCCACCAGGATCATGGGACCCTGGTTCTGGAGAATCCGGTAGTAGGCGTAGGCGCGCAGGAAGCGGCAGCGGGCGCGGAACTCCATCTTGTCGAAGGCGTTCATGTCGGGCACGTCGTCGATGTGGGGCAGCATGGTGTTGATCTTGCGGATCACCTTGTAGCATTTGGGCCATACGTTGAAATCCCAGTCCCAGCCGCCCGTGGACGTGTAGGAGATTTTGTCGGTGGTCAGCTCCGTGCCGGGGAACGAGACGTCGAGGATGCCGTTGTAGAAGGTTCCGCAACTGACGGCCTCGTCCGAACCGGTGGCTCCCGGCTCGCTGCACCAGTAGTACATGCGGCCCTCCTTGGGCAGCTCGTTCACCGCGCCGTTGAAGTAGCGCTCGATATTGTACTGGCTCTCGAAGATTTTCTCTTCGGAGAAGGTGTCCTCGAAGTAGTCGTCCACGTTCAGGAAGTCGCACGAAGTGGCGAGGCTGCCGGCCAGGGCGAGGGATATGATGAATGTCTTTTTCATGTTCGATGGTTGTTGGAGAGGTTCCGGATTAGAAGTTCAGGTAAATCTGCAGCGAGAAGCGGCGCGGGATGGGGTAGGCGTGTCCCGTGTCCATGGCCTGCTCGGGATCGAAGATGTCCACTCCGTCCCATACGGCGAGGTTCTCGCACATGACCTGGAAGTCGATCGACTGCAGGCCGAGCGCCTTGCGCAGTCCCGGCGTGCGCAGGTTGTAGTTCAGGCTCAGCTCCTGCAGGCGCAGGTAGCGGGCGTTGCCCTTCCAGAAGGTCGAGGGTTTGGTGTTGTTGGCGTTGTTGCCGTAGGAGAGGCGCGGGAAGCGCGCGTGGGGGTTCTCCGTGGCCTTGTTGCCCGAGTATTCGGCCGAGGTCCAGCGGTTGGCCGGATCGTAGGCCAGCGTCAGCACGTTGCCCTTGTAACCCTGGTTGAAGGGGATGTAGCCGTCGAATTTCGAGCCGTCCTTGCCGCCGTAGAGGAAGTAGTTGTTGCCCGTGCCCTTGAACAGCACGTTGAGCGTCCAGTTCTTGTAGCGGACCTCGGCGCCGAAGCCGTACATGAACTGCGGGACGCCGGAGTAGGCGAACAGGGGCACCTGGTCGTCGTCGGTGATCACGCCGTCGCCGTTCACGTCCTTGTACTTGATGTCGCCGGGACGCACCGTGCCGAACTGCTCGGGCGACATGTCCACGTCCTGCTGGTCCTTGAACAGCCCCAGCGCGACGAATCCCCGCTGCACGTCGTTCGAGAACCCGGTCTTGCTCAGGTAGGGATAGGGCTGCGTGGCCTCCTCCCAGTTGTCGATCTTGTTCTTCGAGAGGGTGAAGTTGCCTCGCAGGGTGAAGTGCGCGTTCTTGCCGATGGGCTGGAAATACTCGAAGTTGCCGTCGCCGCCCCAGGAGGTCATGCCGCCGACGTTGCCGTAGGGCATGGTGATCACGCCCACGTAGTCGGGAATCTGCGCGCGCTGCTGGAAGATGCCTTCGCGGCGGTCGCGGAAGTAATCTACGGTCATGGTGAACTGTCCGCCGAAAAGGTGGAGGTCCAGACCGATGTCGAGCTTCTTGGCCTTCTCCCACATGAGGTTGTCGGCGCCCACGCGCTCCTCGGTCAGTACGCCCGAGCCGCCCCACGGCGTAGTGTCGGTCGTCTCCTTGATGATCGTCAGGTAGGGGAAGCGCAGGTTGCTGATGCGGTCGTTGCCCACCAGACCGTACGAAGCGCGGATCTTCATGAACTCGATCCACTTGATCCGCTTCATGAACTCGTACTGCGTGGGTACCCATCCCACGGCCACGGCCGGGAAGAAGCCGTACTGCTTGCCGCTCTGGAAGTTCTCCGAACCGTTCAGACCGAAGTTCAGGTCGAGGAAGTAGGTGTCCCTGAAGCCGTAGGTGAAGCGGCCCGAAAGGCTCTGGTAGCGCTTGGCGATGGCGTTCATCGAGCTGTCGGCGCCCGATTCGGTGGTGCTTTCCAGATAGTAGAAGAGCAGGCCGCCTACGCGGTGGTCGCCGAAGGCGCGGTCGTAATTGACCTTCGCGTCGAAGTAGAGCTTGCGCCAGTTCCATGCCTCGGAGTTGTACTGCACCGACTGTTCGGTGACCTGCTGCGAGAGCATCAGCTCGCCGTTCTGGTTGCGCTCGCGGGCCAGATAGAGGGCCGGCATCGAGTAGCGGCTTTCGCCGAAGAGCGTCTGGGAATCCCACGAGCCGGTGGCCTGTACGCTCAGCCCCTCGGTAATCATGTTCAGATCCTGCTTGACACCGATGTTGAAGAGCGTGCGGCTCTGGTTCTCCACCGTGTTGCCCGTGTAGTTGAGCAGCACGTGGGGCGGAATGTCGCTGTCCGAACCCGAGGCGGGCAGCTCGCCGCTCGAATAGCGCAGCGGGTACATCAGCGGCGTGGTCTTGGCCTGCGAATCCCAGAGCCAGTTGGTCAGGGGCGTCTGGATCGACTCGGCGCGGCTGTACGGCTTGCCCATGCTCGGGCGCTTGCTCACCGACATGAAGCCCGTGGCGCCCAGATAGACCTGCGTCGTTTTCGTGAGGTTGATGTCGATGTTGGTGCGGAAGTTATAGGTGTCGTAGCCGACGCCCTTGCTGTATTTGCTGTCGTCGAGGGTCTTGTAGGCCGAGCTCTCCTGCGACATGCCCAGGCTGGCGAAGTAGCGTGCGACGCTGCCGCCGCCCTGCGCGCTGACGTACTGCGTGTGCTGGAACGACGTGGGGTTGAGGATCACGTCCTGCCAGTCGATGTCGGGATAGAGGTCGGGGTCCAGTCCGTAGCGGATGATGTCCATCTGCGTGTTGTCGTAGATCGGGCTCAGTCCGTCGGCCGCGGCCGCCTCGTTGGCCATTTCGGCATACTGTATGGCGTTCACGTACTTGGGCAGGCGGCGCAGCTCGGAGATGGTGTAGTTCGAGCGGAAGGTGATCTTGAGTTGTTCCTCCTTGCCCCGCTTGGTGGTCACGAGCACCACGCCGTTGGCGCCGCGGCTGCCATAGACGGCCGTCGCTGCGGCGTCCTTGAGCACCGAGAAGCTCTCCACGTCGGCCGGGTCGATCTGGCTGAGGTTGCCCTCCAGACCGTCGATGAGCACGAGCGCGCCGCTGTTGGCGCCGAACGTGCCGATGCCGCGCACCCAGAATTCGGAGATGTTCCGGCCCGGCTCGCCGCTCGACTGTACGGAGATCACGCCCGGGACGCGGCCGCCGAGGGTATTGACGATGTTCGTCGCCGGCAGCTCGAGGTCCTTGGTGTCCACCACGGCCACGGCGCCCGTCACGCTGACCTTGCGCTGCGTGCCCATGCCCACGACGACGACCTCTTCGAGTTCGTTGCCCTCCTTGAGGGTGATCTTCACGTCGTCGTCCGAGGTGAGTATCTGTTCGACGGTCTCGTAACCCACGAACGATACGACCAGCGTGTTGTAGAGTTTGGCCTTGAGCGTGAAACGGCCCTCCGAATTGGTGATGTTGCCCGTGCCGGGCTCGTCCTTGATATAGACCGTGGCGCCGACGATGGGCATGTCGTTCGAATCGACGACCTGACCGTTTACCGTGATCGCCGGCTGCTGTTTGTTCTGGGCGCCCGCCTGCACCGCGAAGGCGAACAGCAGGACGCATATCGTTAGAAATCGCTTCATGTCTGTTTGGGTTTGTTGAATGGGACCTGCTTATTCGATGGCGATGCGGCGGATGGCGTAGTTCTCGCTGTCGCCGACGTAGAGGTTGCCCTCGGAGGTGATCGCCAGCCCGATCGGCTTGTTGAATTTGGCCATGTCGGCGGGACCGTTCTGGTAGCCCGACGATTTGGGGGTTCCGGCGAAGGTCGAGACGTACCCGTTCGACAGGGTGATCTTGCGGATGCAGTGGTTCTCCGTGTCGGTCACGTAGATGGCCTCCCCTTCGGGATCGACGGCCATCTGTCCGGGCTGGTTGAACTGCGCCTCGGCGAGCGGTCCGTCCAGATAGCCCGACGTGTTTTTCCGGCCGGCCCATACCTCGATGGTTCCGGCGGCGATGTCGTGCCGGTAGATGCAGTGGTGGTCCTTGTTGGAGAAATAGACGATGTTGGGGTCCCTCGGGTCGAAGACGACGCCCTTGATGTCGCCCTGCGAGTCGATGAACCGCTCGGACGGCGTGAGGTTCTCGCCGGCTCCGGTGGCGGGGTCCCAGCGGGCCACCACGCCCTCGTTGGTGTAGAAGTAGAACTTGTGGTCGGCGGGGCTCATCGTGAAGGTCTGGATGGCGTTCCATACGGGAGCGAAGTTGCCGTCCGTGTAGAACAGGTCGTGGTCCCACTTGATGTCGCCCATCTTCGTGTTGGCGTAGTCGGCCGCGGGGTCGAAATAGCCGTATTCCTTGTTGCCGATGTTGGCGTGATACCAGTAAACGTCGCCCGTGGCGAGGTCGGTTCCCAGCAGAATGCCCGTCACCAGGATGCCGAAGTCGTTGAGGACCTTGATGCTGTTGGCCTCCTCGCTCATCATATAGACGCGGTGCGTGCCTCCGTCGTCGTCGGTCTTGAAACGCACGTAGAGGTTGTCGTTCTCATCTACGGCGATGCCCGATTCGGGTTTCTGCGCGAAGTACGATCCGGTCAGCGACGAGGTTCCCGCCGGCATGTCGGTTCCCTTCTCGCCGCCTGCGACGGTCGAGACGTTGGTCTGGATGATGTATTCGAAGATTTCGTCGAACTGCGCCTTGTTCTCCTCGTTCTCGCCCATGGAGACGGAGATGACGCACTCTTCGCCCGGGAGCTTGGGCGCGAGGACGAGCATGCGGTTTCCCGTCGAGGAGATGACGGCGGCCCGTTTCTCGTTGAAATAGACGTTGAGGGCTTTGGCGTCGGTGCCGAAGTTCCGGCCCTCGATGATGACCTGGGTGGCTATCGAGCCGGTTTTAGGGTAGAACGATTCGAGTACGATGGGCTGATCGGGCCGGTAGCCCGAATTTCCCCCCCCCTCGTCGTCGGAGCACGACAGCAGCCCCAGACCTGCCGTCAGACAGGCGAGCCACACGTGCAGGCGGCATTTGCGGTAGAAATTTTTCATGTACTTGGGTTATTAGGTTAATGATAAGTTTGAGTGAATGGTCGGTGTTCGGGCGTTTCACGTGATCGGCCGCTCCGGCGTCCTGTCGCGGAAAGCCGTCCCTCCCGTGCGGACGCGCCCTTCGGGGCGGGGACGGAAAGGGGCGGAACGCATCGCGGCGGCAGGAACCGGAGGCCTGCCGCCTGCATACGGGCGCATGGATTTCGGAGTCGGTTTTTCCGAAGTCGGATAAGTCGGGTTCATCGGTTTTTCAGGTTCCGCCGGATGGTTTTTCCGCCGGGAAGTTTTCGGTACACAAAGTAACTCAACTCGCGGGAGTTATTCAAGCCTGTGACGGCCAAAGTAAGGGAAATAGTAAATGGGGTATGTCGTAAAACGGCTGATTGTCAGTCTCGTGAAAATTGCCCCCCCCCTCGGTTTTGGTAAACCGATATTAACGTGTCCGGAAGCCTTTCCGCGCCGGTCGCCGGGCCGAACGGAACATTTTGCGGCCTGAAACGGGATTTCGCCGCTTTCGTTCGTCCGTTTTCCGCACCGCTCCGGATTTAATTTCGTATCTTTGTATCGGCCGGGCCGGAGGAGCGGCCGCGGAATGCGGACGACGCCGTGTGCGGCAGGTTTTCGATAATAATTAGGTAACGGATGAAACGATTGCTGGGATGCTGGGTTTCGGCCCTGCTTTTGCCGCTCTTCTGCGTCGCGCAGCCGGAGGAGTGCCGCACGGTGCGCGACGTGCCTTACCGGGAGGCGGGGGATTCGCTCCGCGACGATCCGATGTGCCGGCTCGATCTGGTCTGCCCCGCCGGAGCGGAGGGGTTTCCGACGGTCGTCTGGTTTCACGGCGGCGGTCTGACGGGCGGCCGCCGCGAGATTCCCGAGGAGCTGCTCGCCGGAGGGTTCGCCGTCGCGGGGGTGGAGTACCGCCTCTCGCCGCAGACCCCGGTGGCCGGCTGTCTCGAAGACGCCGCGGCCGCCGTGGCATGGGTCGTGCGGCATATCGCCTCCTACGGCGGCGATCCGGAACTGATCTTTCTGGCGGGGCACTCCGCGGGCGGTTACCTCGTCTCGATGCTCGGGCTGGACAAGCGCTGGCTCGCGGCGCAGGGACTGGATCCCGACCGGGCCGTGGCGGCCGTGATTCCTTACAGCGGGCAGGCGGTCACGCACTTCACGCGCCGCGCCGAACTGGGGATGCCCGCCGGGCAGCCGCTCGTGGACGATATGGCCCCGCTTTTCCACGTGCGGGCCGACGCCCCGCCGATGCTGCTCCTCTCGGGAGACAGGGAGCTGGAGATGCTGGGCCGCTACGAGGAGAACGCTTACTTTTGGCGGATGCTGCGCATCGCGGGCCATCCCGACGTCCGGCTGCTCGAATTCGACGGCTACGACCACGGCAACATGCCCCAGGCGGGCCATCCCGCCGCCGTGCGCTACATCCGCGGGCGGTGCGATAAAATACGGAACGGACGATGAATGTGAAACGGATGCTATGGGGCCTGCCGCTCGCGCTTTTCGCGGCGGCCTCGACGGGCTGTTCGCTGCTGAAGGTGGCGGTGGCCACGGGAGATCCCCTCTCGAAGGAGGAGATGAACGTAAGGACGATGACCCGCGGGTTCTACTACGACATGGCGGGCGAGGTGGCGCGGGCCGCCGACTCGATCATCGGGGCGTCGGACCGTCTGGAGGTCCGCACGGCCGCCGTGCGGTGGAAGATACGGGCCACGCGCGCCGGAGTGACGGCCGCCATGCAGAGCATTCCCGACGTGGCGATGGCCGACCTCTGGATTCTCTGCCGCCGCATGAACGAGGGCTTCGCCGCGACCCCCGACTCGCTGCTGTTCGGAGCGCAGAGCGGCATCGCGCGGGAGACGGCCGCACGGCTCGACCGCCGGGCCGCACGGCTGGCCGGGCGGCTGCTCCCTGCGGAGCGGTATGCGCTCATGGAGCGGTTCGTCGATGAATTCATGCGCGACAACCCCGTTGCGGAGAGCGACGGGGCCGACAACACGACCCTCGCGTGGCTCGAGTTCCTCCGGGAGAACGGTGTCGAGCCGGCCTATGCCGTGGGGTCGATCGCCGAGGTGCTGGCCGACGTGAACGACCGCGTGAGCGGCCAGACGCAGCAGCTCTCGAACAGTGTCGGCTGGTCGAAGGACCTGATCGAGATGCGGCTCGCGCAGGACAGCCTGCGCGACCGGATCGGTGCGCAGCTCGATTCGCTCGACCGCAATTTCCGCCGCATGGTGGCCGTCGCCGAGCACCTGCCCGAGATTTCGGACCGCGTGCTGGAGGAGCTCAACGAACAGGCGACGCAGTTGCTCTGGACGATGGACGTCTCGGTGGACAACGCCTTCTCGGGCTTCGACCGGCAGCGGATGGAGTTGCAGTCGTATGTCTCGCGCGAGCGCGAGGCGCTCGTGGAGCAGCTTCGCACCACGGGCGAGGACCTGCTCTCGACGGCCTTCGACGCCGTGCCGGGGCTGGTGGGCCGGGTGCTGCTGTATGTCGTGCTGGCGCTCGCGGTGCTGCTCGGCGGCCCCTTCGCGCTGGGTTTCTGGCTCGGGGGCGTGCGGCAGCGGGCGAAGCTGCGCAAACATCCGGAGGCATGATGCGGCCGGATGTTTGCGCAGCCGGCGAGGAGGTTTTCCGCCGCGAGGCCGATGCGTTCCTGGCCTCCCTGCCCGCCGGATGGCAGGAGCGCTGGCGCCGGGCCGTCCGGCAGGCGGCCGCGGGCGACGGAAGAGCCCTTGCGGAGGTGCGGCGTTCGCGGAACGGAATGCCGCCGCTGCCGGAAGGGGTCCGGGCGGTCCGGATCGCACCCCGTATGATGCTTTACGTCCCCGCCGCGCCTTCTGCGTCCGTTACCTCCGTCGTTCCCGTCTCTTCCGCCGCGCATGCCGCTTCCGCTTCCGGGCCGCTGCCGCTGCTGGTCTATTTCCACGGCGGCGGCTGGGTGCTGGGCGGAATCGGCAGTTGCGCCCGTTTCTGCGCCGAACTGGCGGCTGCGGGGCATGTGCTGGTACTGGCCGCGGATTACAGACTGGCGCCCGAACACCCTTTTCCGCAGGGGTTGGACGACTGCATGCGGGCCGTGGAGACGGCCCTGCGGCGCGCCTCCGAATGGGGCGGTTCGCCGGAGCGGGTCTCCGTCGGGGGCGACAGCTCGGGCGGAAACCTCGCGTTGGCCGTTGCGTTGCGCCGCCGTGCCGAGGGCCTGCCGCCGCTGCGGTCGCTGGTGCTGTTCTACCCCGTGGTGACGGCCCGGGCCGACGGATCGGCCTCGTGGAAGCGTTACGGGCAGGGCGCAGCGCTCGACGGGGCGTTGATGGAGACCTTCTCCCTGGCCTATGCATCCGGCCGGGAGGAGCTTCCGCTCGTCTCGCCCGCCGCGGCCTCCGACGCCGAACTGGCCGGGCTGCCGCCGCTGCTGCTCGTGGCGGCCGGGCGGGATATTCTCCGCGACCAGGGGGAGGCCTTCGCGGAGCGGTTGCTGCGGCTGGGCGTGGCGGTTCGGCGCGAGGAGCTGGCCGGAGCGGTCCATCTCTTCGTCACCGTGCCGGGGCAGGAGCGCGCCTTCCGCCGCGCCGTCGCCCTCGCGCGGGAGTTTCTGGCGGGGTGACGGAACGGAAAATTCCCGTTTCCGGCGGCCGGAATCCGAATTGTTTCTAACTTTGCGGTGCAAAGCATAAATCGAAATGGCAAGAAAGAAAGCGAATTATCCCCTGATCGAGGGGCTCGAGATAACGACGCTCGCCGCCGAAGGCAAGGCGATGGGGCGTTGGCAGGACGTGGTGGTCTTCGTGCCGATGACCGTGCCGGGCGACGTCGTGGACGTGCAGATCCGGTCGAAACGCCGCCGCTACATGGAAGGTTTCGTCGTGCGTTACGTGAAGCGGTCGCCGCTGCGCGAGGAGCCCTTCTGCGAGCATTTCGGCGTCTGCGGCGGCTGCAAGTGGCAGAACCTGCCCTACGGGGAGCAGCTGCGCTTCAAGACCGAACAGGTCCGCGACCAGCTGACGCGCATCGGCAGGATCGCGCTGCCCGAAATCGCGCCGTGTCTGGGCTCGGCCCGCACGCAGTTCTACCGCAACAAGCTCGAATTCACCTTCGCCGACCGTCGCTGGCTCACGCGCGAGGAGATCGGGGCGGGCGGCGAGATCGGCGCCGCGCCCGCCGCGGGATTCCACATCCCGGGCATGTTCGACAAGGTGCTCGATATCCGCCGCTGCTGGTTGCAGCCCGATCCGTCGAATCCGATCCGGCTGGAAACCAAACGGTTCTGCATGGAGCGCGGCTATACGTTCCACAACGCCCGCACGCATACGGGCCTCATGCGCAACATGATCGTGCGCACGGCCTCGACGGGCGAGGTGATGGTCGTCGTGGTCTTCGGCGCCGACGACCGTCCGCGGATCGGGGCCCTCATGGAGCACCTCGCCGCTTCCTTCCCGCAGATCACCTCGCTCTTCTACGTGGTCAATACGAAGCTCAACGACTCGGTGGGCGACCTCGACCCGGTGCTCTGGTGCGGCAAGGATCATATCGTGGAACGGATGGAGGGGCTGCAATTCAAGGTGGGCCCCAAGTCCTTCTACCAGACCAATTCGGAGCAGGCCTACGAACTCTACAAGGTGGCGCGCGACTTCGCGGCGCTCGGGCCCGGCGACGTGCTCTACGACCTCTACACGGGCACGGGGACCATCGCGAACTTCTGCGCCGCGCACTGCCGCAAGGTCGTGGGCGTGGAGTACGTGCCCGAAGCGATCGCCGACGCGCGGATCAATTCCGAGGTGAACGGCATCGCCAATACGGTCTTCTATGCCGGGGACATGAAGGCGGTGCTCGACGACGATTTCATCGCGGCGAACGGCCGCCCCGACGTCGTCATCCTCGACCCGCCGCGGGCGGGCGTGGACGAACCGGTCATCGGGGTCATCCTGCGCGCCGCGCCGCAGCGCATCGTCTATGTGAGCTGCAATCCCGCCACGCAGGCGCGCGACCTGGCGCTCATGGACGGCGCCTACCGCGTCGAGGCGGTGCAGCCGGTCGATATGTTCCCCCATACGCACCACGTGGAGAATGTCGTCAAACTCGTGCGGCGCTGACCGCCGGGGCGAAACGGCCGGATCGGCGGGTGAAACGACCCGCCGCGGATGCAGTATCCTTCCGGTTCCGGCGTTTTATTTGCAAAGGAATTTTCCGAAAACCTAAAAGACGAAAAGCTATGAAACGATTGATCGTATTGGCGGTGGCCGCCCTGATGGCGTTCCCCGCGATGGCGCAGATGCAGGAGGCGTACCCCAGCTATATCCAGGTGAACGGCCGGGCCGAGAAGGAGATCACTCCCGACGAGTTCTACCTTCAGGTGGTCATCAACGAGCGCGACTCGAAGGGCCGGATTTCGGTCGAGAGCCAGCAGCGCGACATGATCGCCGCGCTCAGGAAGCTGGGCGTCGATGTCGAGAAGCAGCTCAAGGTGGCCAACCTCTCGAGCGAATTCTTCAAGAAGAACACCTCGGTGGCCACGGCCAAGTACCAGTTGCAGCTGGGCTCCGCGGCCGAGGTGGCGAAAGTCTGGCAGGCGCTCGACGCCCTGGGGATTTCGAACGTCTCGATCCTGAAGGTCTCGCATTCGAAACTGGAGGCCTACAAGCAGGAGGTGCGGCTCGCGGCGATGCGCAACGCGCGGCAGAGCGCCTGCGAAATGGCCGAAGCCATCGGGCAGAGCATCGGCAAATGCTTCTATATCTACGATTCGAACAACAACGTGATGCCGACCTATTACGACAACATGATCGTCATGCGCAGCGCCAAGGCCTTCGGGGCCGCGGCCGGTGAGGCCGCTTCGGCCGACGAGCCGCTCGACTTCAAGACCATCAGGCTCGAATACGGCGTGCAGGCGAAGTTCGTGCTCGAATAACCGGGTCTCCGGGCCCGTGCCGGATGGAGAGGACGCCCGCAAGGCGTCCTCTTTCCGGTTCCGGACGGAGAAAAACGGACCGAAATTCGGAAAACCCGAATATTCGCACTATCTTTGCTTGCTTCGCCCCGTTAAAACCCGTTAAAACAGGAGAGTTATGGAAAAGCGATTCAGTTTCGACTACGAACACTATGCGGCGCTCGCGGAGCTTCCCGAAGCCGACCGCAGGCTGGTCGCCGAGGCCGAACGGGCCACGGCCAACGCCCATGCGCCCTACTCGAAATTCCGCGTGGGAGCCGCCGCGCGCCTGCGCAGCGGCAGGATTCTCTGCGGCAGCAATTTCGAAAGCGAGGTCTATCCCGCGGGACTCTGCGCCGAACGTTCGCTGCTCTTCTACGCCCAGGCCAACTACCCCGACGATCCGGTCGAGACGCTGGCCATCGCGTCGGACCCCTCGGCGCGGGAGTGCTATCCCTGCGGGCAGTGCCGGCAGGTGATGGTCGATGTCGAGCGGCGGCAGGGCGTGCCCATGCGTGTGGTGATGAGCGGCGGCGGGTCGGCTTCGGCGGTCGATTCGGCCGCGAGGCTGCTGCCTTTCGCCTTCGTCCTCTGATACGGTTCATCCCGGGGGCGCGGCCGGCCGCGCCTCCGCCTCTTGATTCCTGCCTATGTTTGACCCGAACGATATTCTCTACGAAGACAACCACCTGCTGGTGGTCAATAAGCATGCGGGCGATCTGGTGCAGCCCGACCCCTCGGGCGAAAGCGCCCTCGAAGACCAGATCAAGGCGTTTATCAAGCGCCGCGACGCGAAGCCCGGTGCGGTGTTCCTCGGCGTGGTACACCGCATCGACCGCCCCGTGAGCGGCGCGGTGCTCTTCGCCAAGACCTCGAAGGCCCTCGTGCGGCTCAACGAGATGATCCGCGAAGGGCGCATCCGCAAGACCTACTGGGCGCTGACCGAACGCACGCCCGATCCCGAGAGCGGCGAGTTGCTCCACTACATCCTGCGCGACGGGCGGACCAACCGTTCGCGGGCCTTCGACGCTCCGAAGGGCGACGCCAAGCAGGCGCGCCTGCGCTATGCGACGCTCGGCGTCGGCACGCGCTACACGCTCGTCGAGGTCGAGCTCATCACGGGCCGCCACCACCAGATCCGGGCGCAGTTGTCGAAGATCGGCTGCCCGATCCGCGGCGATCTGAAGTACGGCGCGAAGCGGTCGCTGCCCGGCGGCGGCATTTCGCTCCATTCGCGCCGCGTGGAGTTCGAACACCCCGTGCGCCGCAGCCCGGTGTCGGTCACGGCCCCCGTGCCGGCCGGGGACAACCTCTGGGTCCATTTCGAAAATCCGTGACGCCATGCGATTGCTCATTCAACGCGTGAAGGGCGCCTCCGTCGAAATCGGGGGCGTTGCGTGGTCCCGGATCGGGGCCGGACTGCTGGTCTTCGTCGGCGTGGGGCCCGACGACGGCGGGGAGGACGTGGAGTGGCTGGCGGGCAAGCTCGTGCGGCTGCGCATCTTCGACGACGAGGCGGGGGTGATGAACCGCGACGTCGTGCAGGCCGGGGGCGAGGTGCTCGTAGTGAGCCAGTTCACTCTGCTGGCCTCGACCCGCAAGGGCAACCGCCCGAGTTACGTCCGGGCCGCTCCCGAGCCGGTGTCGCGCCCGCTTTACGAACGTTTCGCGGCCCGTGTGGCCGAGCTGTCGGGGCGTCCCGTGGCTACGGGACGCTTCGGGGCCGACATGCAGGTCGCGCTGGTGAACGACGGGCCCGTCACGATCTGGATGGACTCCAAAAACCGGGAGTAGTGGCGCAGCGGACGATCTACCCGTGGGGCGATACGCGGCGGTTCAACTCCTATGCGGGCTATTTCCGCCGGCTGTTCGGCGGCCGGGTGCAGAAACTCTCGGTCGATGCGGGTTTCACGTGCCCCAACCGCGACGGCACGGTGGGGCGGGGCGGCTGCACGTTCTGCGACAACGGGGCCTTCACGCCCTCCTACTGCGGCGGCGGGAAGAGCGTCGCGCGGCAGATCGCCGAGGGGATCGACTTCCACCGCAACCGCTACCGCACGGCGCAGCGCTACCTGGTCTATTTCCAGTCCTATTCCAACACCTACGCGCCGCCCGGACGGCTCCGCGCGCTCTACGGCGAGGCGCTCGCGCACCCCGACGTGGCGGGCATCGTCGTCGGCACGCGCCCCGACTGCATGGACGGGGCGACGCTCGACCTGCTGTGCGACATCGCGCGCGACCGTTACGTGGCCGTGGAGTACGGCATCGAGTCCACCTCGGACCGGACGCTGCGGGCCGTGAACCGCGGCCACGATTTCGACTGCGCCCGCCGGGCCGTCGAGCGGACCGCGGCGCGGGGGCTTCCCGTCGGCGCGCATTTCATCCTCGGGTTTCCGGGCGAGACGGACGAGCAGCTCGTCGGACAGACCGAACAGATCAACGCCCTGCCGCTGACGACCGTGAAGTTCCACCAGTTGCAGGTCTTCCGGGGGACGCCGATGGCCGCCGAGTACGACGCCGACCCCGCGCGGTTCCGTTTCTGGGAGATCGGCGAGTACCTCGATCTGATCGTCGAAATCCTCCGCCGCCTGCGGCCCGATCTGGTCGTCGAGCGCTTCGCTTCGGAGGCTCCGCCGCGCTACCATTACGGCCGCAACTGGGGGCTGGTGCGCAACGAGCAACTGTGGGCGATGCTCGAAAAAAGATTGGAGGAGCGGAACGCCTATCAAGGCGAAATTTTTATACCTTTGTGGCATAATCGTTAAATTGCGCGTCGGCTATGAAAACGCTTACTATGGAGACCGTTCTGAAGAGCGTCAAGGAGTATTTCCTGATGACCGTGGGCATGATGCTCTATTCGTTCGGCTGGATCGGCTGCATCCTGCCCGTCAAGGGAACGGGCGGCGGTGCGGCGGGCCTTTCGCTCGTGGTGTGCAGCGCGCTCGGGCAGATCGGCGTGGACATCCAGATCGGTACGATGGTCTTCGTGCTGAACGCCATCCTGCTGCTCGTGGCGGGCTTCATCGTGGGGTGGAACTTCGGCGTGAAGACGATCTTCTGCGTGGTGGTCATTTCGCTGGGCATGAATTTTTGGCAGGACGTGCTGCCCGAGGGGGATTTCCTTCATCTGGAACGCATTCTGGCCGTCATTCTGGGCGGCATCCTGGCCGGCATCGGCATCGCCATGTGCTTCGCGCAGGGCGGCTCGACGGGCGGCACGGACATCGTGGCCATGATTATCAACAGGTACCGCACGATCAGCTACGGCAAGATTCTCATCTTCTCGGACTTCATCATCATCGGGTCGTCGCTGCTGGTGGGCTTCAACATCGACACGGTGATCTACGGTTACGTCATGACCGCCGTCGTGGGCTATACGGTCGATATGATCATGGCCGGCAACCAGCAGTCGAGCCAGGTGCTCATCGTGACGCACGACTACGAGAAGATGGCCGACGCCATCGTGCAGAACATCCACCGCGGCGTGACGCTGCTCGATTCGCAGGGGTGGTACACCAAGGAGCGGTCGAAGGTGGTGATGGTCGTCTGCCGCAAGCGCGAGACGGCCACGATCCTCAAGTTCGTCAAGACCATCGACCCCAATGCCTTCATGTCCGTCGGTTCGGTCATGGGCGTCTACGGCAAGGGATTCCAGGCCATCAGCAAACCCTGATGCCCCGCTATGCCGACATAGTTCTTCCGCTGGCGCAGCCCGCCTACACGTTCGCCCTGCCGGAAGGCGTGACCGTCGCCGGGGGCGAGGCCGTGGCGGTGCAGTTCGGCCGCAGAAGGATCTATACGGGGATCGTGTGGCGGGTGCATGACCGCCGTCCCGATTTCAGGACCGTCAAATCCGTCTCCCGCGTGCTTTACGGCGGCATGCGGCTGCTCTCGCCGGAGCAGATGGCCCTGTGGGAGTGGATCGCCTCGTATTACATGTGCTCCCTGGGGGAGGTGATGCGCGTGGCGCTGCCCGCCCTGATGAAGCCCTCGGGCGACACGGAGGAGGAGTTCTCCGACGACGAGTTCCGTCCCAGTACCGAGTGTTACGTGTCGCTGGCCGCGGAACTCCGCGACGAGGGCCGTTTTCACGAAATCTGCGAGAAAATCGAACGGCGCGCCCCGAAACAGTACGAAGCGCTGCTCGAACTGGCCGCGGCCGGCGATGAGACGCGCATTGCGACGGGCGAGGTGGCCCGCCGTCTGCTCCGGGCCGATCATGCCGTGCTGGACGCCCTCCGGCGCAAGAAATACGTCGTCTGCATCCGGCGCGAACGTTCGGTCGAGCGAGGCGGCGCGGTCTTCCGCCTTCCGGAACTGACGGCGCACCAGCAGACGGCGCTGGAATCCCTGCGCGGACAGTTCGCCGCCGGAAAGACCACGGCCCTGCTGCAGGGCGTCACCGGGTCGGGCAAGACCGAAATCTACATCCACCTGATCGCCGAGGTGCTGGCGCGGGGCGGCGACGTGCTGCTGCTGGTTCCCGAGATCGCCCTCACGGCGCAGCTCATCGAGCGCATGGAGCGCATCTTCGGCAGCCGCGTCACCCCCTATCATTCGAAACTCACGCCCCGCCGTCGCACGGAGACCTTCCTGCGGCTCGGCCGCTCCGAGGGGGGCGAGTTCGTCGTCGGGGCGCGTTCGGCGATCTTTCTGCCGCTCAAACGGTTGCAGCTCGTCGTCGTGGACGAGGAGCACGATGCCAGCTACAAGCAGTCCGATCCCGCGCCGCGCTACAACGCCCGCGACTGCGCCGTGGTGACGGCCCGCCTGTTCGGAGGCCGCACGCTGCTCGGAAGCGCCACGCCCTCGCTCGAGACGTGGCTCAACGCCCGGAGCGGGAAGTACGGCCGCGCCGTGCTGGGGGAGCGTTACGGCGGCGCCCGGCCGCCCGAAGTGCTGATTTCGGACACGCTGCGCGCCGCGCGCCGCGGCGAGCGGCACGCCCATTTCAACAAGCTGCTGCTGGATTGTATCGGCGAGACGCTCGCCCGGGGCGGGCAGGCGATGCTGTTCCAGAACCGCCGCGGCTTTTCGCCCTATGTCGAATGCACGGAGTGCGGCTGGACGGCGCGCTGTCCCCACTGCAACGTGACGCTGACCTATCACAAGGGCGGCGAAAAGCTCGTCTGCCACTACTGCGGCCATACGGAGGGGGTTCCGGCGAAATGCCCGTCGTGCCGCGTGACGGATGTCGTGCCGGTGGGTTTCGGCACGGAGAAGATCGAGGAGGAGGTGGCCCGGATCTTTCCCGGAGCCCGCGTCGCGCGGCTGGACCGCGACAGCGTGACCTCCGAGCGGGCCTTCAACGCCATCGTCGCCGACTTCGCGGCCCGCAGGACCGATATTCTGGTCGGCACGCAGATGATAACCAAGGGTTTCGATTTCGAGGGGGTTTCGCTGGTGGGGATTCTCAACGCCGACAACCTGCTCAACAATCCCGACTTCCGGGCCGCCGAGCGGGCCTTCCAGTTGATGACGCAGGTGGCGGGCCGGGCCGGGCGGCGTTCCGAGCCGGGCGAGGTGGTGATCCAGACCTCCGAGCCGGGGCATCCCGTCATCCGGCAGGTCGCCTCCGGCGATTACGAGGCGATGGCCCTCGCGCAGCTCGCCGAGCGCGAAGCCTTCTTCTATCCGCCCTATGCCCGGCTGACGGCCCTCACGCTCCGTCACCGCGATCCTATGTTGCTGCGGCGGGGCGTGCTGGAACTGGCCGCCCGGCTGCGCGCGCGCTTCGGCCGCCGCGTGCTGGGGCCGATGGCCCCGCCCGTGGACCGCATCCGCGGCGAATACCTCGTGGGGCTGCTGCTCAAGGTCGAGAGCGGCGCTTCGTCGGCCCGTGCGCGGGAGATCCTCGCGGAGGAGTTGAAGTCGTTCTCCCGGCAGGCCGAATACAAATCCGTTACCGTCGTCGTCAATGTCGATCCTCAGTGAATTGTTCGGCGATGCGGCGTCGCTGCTCTTTCCGCGGCGGTGCGCCGTCTGCGGGGAGCCTCTCGCCCGCGGGGAGCGCACGGTCTGCACGCTGTGCCGCGCGACGGCGCCGCTGACGGGTTACTGGCGCGAGGCCGACAACCCGGTGTTCCGCAAGTGTTGGGGACTGGTCCCCGTGGAGCGGGCCTCGGGATTCCTCTTTTTCGTCCGCGGCAGCGGGTGGCGGCGGCTGATCCATGCCTTCAAGTACCGCGGGGCATGGCGCGCGGCCCGCGAGATGGGCGCCTGGTACGGCCGCTGCCTGAAGGAGAGCGGGCTGTACGACGACGTGGAGGCGGTCGTGCCTCTTCCGCTGCACCCCTTCAAGCGCTGCCGGAGAGGATACAACCAGTCGGAATACATCGCCGAGGGAATCGCCGGGCAGTTGGGCGTGGAGGTGGACCGCCGGAGCGTCGGCCGGAAGCGCAATACGGCCAGCCAGGCCCTCAAGTCCCGCCGCGAGCGGGCCGCGAACGTCGAAGGGGCCTTTGCCGTCCGCCGTCCCGAGCGGCTGGCCGGGCGGCACGTGCTGCTGGTGGACGACGTGATGACCACGGGCAGCACGCTCCTGTCGTGCGCCGCCGAGATGCTGCGCGCCGCGCCCGGCTGCCGCGTCAGCATCGCGGCCCTGGCCGTCTCGCGCCGCGAGCTGGGGGTGAAGGAGTAGCGGTCCGCGGCGGGGCGAAACGGACCTTTTTCGGAAAAACTCCGGGCGCGCCGTTTTGATATGTCCGCCCGAATCGCTACTTTTGACCTTCGAAAGATTCCGATAACTTCATGGCGAAAGATTTTACCCCCTCCTCCCGCAACCGGGAGGCGTTTGCGGCGCTGACCGATACGGCCGGCAACGTCCCTCCCCAGGCCGTCGAGCTGGAGGAGGCCGTGCTGGGCGCGTTGATGCTCGAAAAGGACAGTATCATCGCCGTCCAGGAGTTCATCACGCCCGAAGCCTTCTACACGGAGGAGCACCGGCTGATCTACAAGGCCATCGAGGAGCTGTCGATGGAGCTCAAGCCGATCGACCTCTACACGGTGACCGAGCGGCTGAAGGTCAAGAAGGAGCTTAAGAAGGTGGGCGGCGCGTCGTACCTGGCGCAGTTGACGCAGAAGGTCGGCTCGGCCGCGAACGTCGAGTTCCACGCCAAGATCATCGCCCAGAAATACGTGCAGCGCGAGCTGATCCGTTCGGCCACCGAAATCCAGAAACGCTCCTACGACGAATCGACCGACGTGACGGACCTGATCGGATTCGCCGAGGGCGAGATATTCAAGGTCGCCGAGGGGCACGTCAAGCGTTCGGTGCAGTCGTCGAAGGACATCCTGGCCCGCGCGCTCATGCAGATCGAGGAGGCGTCGAAAAACACGAGCGCCTTCAACGGCGTGCCGTCGGGCTTCATGGCCCTCGACCGCGTGACGCTCGGCTGGCAACTGTCGGACCTCATCATCGTCGCCGCGCGTCCGTCGATGGGCAAGACGGCCTTCGTGCTCTCGATGGCCCGCAACATGGCCGTGGACCACGAGCAGGGCGTGGCGTTCTTCTCGCTCGAAATGTCGGCCGTGCAGTTGATGATGCGACTCATTATCGCCGAGACGGGGCTTTCGGGCAACGACGTCAAGTCGGGCCGTCTGACGCCCGAGCAGTGGCGCCATCTCGAATCGGCCACCAAGCCGCTGGGCGCCGCACCGCTCTATATCGACGACACGCCGGCGCTGTCGGTCTTCGAGTTCCGCTCGAAGGCCCGGCGGCTGAAGATTCACAACGACATCAAGATCATCATCATCGACTACCTCCAGTTGATGACCGGCAACCAGGACACGAAGGGCAACCGCGAGCAGGAGGTGGCCTTCATTTCGCGCACGCTCAAGGCCATCGCCAAGGAGCTGAACGTGCCGGTGATCGCCCTCTCGCAGCTGAGCCGCGCCACCGAGATGCGCGGCGGGTCGAAGCGGCCCCAGTTGTCGGACCTCCGCGAGTCGGGGGCCATCGAGCAGGACGCCGACATCGTCGCCTTCATCCACCGTCCCGAGTATTACGGCATCAATCAGGACGAGAACGGAATGCCCACGGCGGGCATGGCCGAGATCATCCTGGCCAAGCACCGCAACGGCGCGGTGTGCGACGTGAACCTGCGCTTCCTCAAGGAGCAGGCGCGCTTCGCCGATCTGGAGGATTCGATGCTGCCGCCCGCGCAGGCGGCCGACGCCCGGCAGGCTTACGACGACTACGCCAGCGGTTCGAACTCCGTGCCGGGGACGGGATTCGGCGGCGCTCCCGGGACCGGCTTCGGCGGCGGGCTGGGTTCGGCCGGGAGCTCGGAGTTCGACCTGACGCCCCGCTCGCTCGACGAGGAGGCGCCGTTCTGACGGAAATTTTCAGCGCCGGGCGGGGCGGTCCCGTTCCGGCGCGACAACGCATAAACGATACGGATATGTTCGTTCGCACCTATGCCGGAGCCATTTCCGGAATCGACGCCGTGGCGGTCTCCGTCGAGGTCGATATCACGGGCGGCGGTCTGGGCATGTACCTCGTGGGGCTGCCCGACAACGCCGTGAAGGAGAGCGAACAGCGCATCCGGGCGGCCTTCGGGAACTCCGGGGAGCGCATGTCGGGCCGCAAGGTGGTCGTGAACCTTGCGCCGGCCGACCTGCGCAAGGAGGGTTCGGGCTTCGACCTGCCGATCGCCGTGGGGATTCTCGCGGCGATGGAGCGCGTCGCGGCCGGCGCCGTGGCCGATACGATGTTCGTCGGGGAGCTGTCGCTCGACGGGTCGCTCAAGCCCGTGCGGGGCGTGCTGCCGTTGGCGATCCGTGCCCGCGACGCCGGGCTGCGGCGGATCGTGCTGCCGGCGGACAACGCCGCCGAGGCGGCCGTGGTGGAGGGCGTCGAGGTGCTCGGCGCGGAGTCGCTGCGCGAGGTGATCGACTGCCTGAACGGCGTGACGGAGATCGCGCCGGCCCGTCCCGCAGCGGGGGAGGACGCCGCGTTCCCCGGGACGTGTTACGGCGAGGATTTCGCCGACGTGAAGGGGCAGGGACATGCCAAGCGGGCGCTGGAGATCGCTGCGGCGGGCGGCCACAACGTCATTCTCGTCGGGTCGCCCGGTTCGGGAAAGACGATGCTGGCGCGGCGGCTGCCGACGATCCTGCCGCCGCTCACGCCCGAGGAGGCGCTCGAGACGACCAAGATACACTCCGTGGCGGGAAAGATCGCCGCGGCGGGCGGACTGATGACGCGGCGGCCCTTCCGGGCGCCGCACCACCTCACGTCGCAGGTCGCGCTCATCGGCGGCGGACAGTCGCCCAGTCCGGGCGAGGTGTCGCTGGCCCACAACGGGGTACTGTTTCTGGACGAGCTGCCCGAGTTCGGGCGCAGCGTGCTCGAGGTGCTCCGGCAGCCGCTCGAGGAGCGGCGGGTCGTCGTCTCGCGGGCGCGGTACAGCGTGGAGTATCCCGCCAACTTCATCCTCGTGGCGGCGATGAACCCCTGTCCGTGCGGGTATTACAACCATCCGGCGCGGGAGTGCGTCTGTTCGCCGGGGACGGTGCACCGTTATATGGGCCGGATTTCGGGGCCGCTCATGGACCGCATCGACCTGCATGTGGAGGTGACGCCCGTGGCGCCCGCCGAACTCGCGGCCGCGGCCCCGGGCGAACCGAGCGCGGCGATCCGCGAACGGGTGGTGCGGGCGCGCGGGATGCAGGCGGAGCGGTTCCGCAACCTGCCGGGCGTGCATACGAACGCGATGATGAACAGCGCGATGCTGGCCGAATACTGCCGTCTCGACGCGGCGTCGGCGGCGTTGCTGGAGCGGGCGATGGAGCGGCTGGCGCTCTCGGCCCGGGCCTACGACCGCATCCGGCGGGTGGCGCGCACGATCGCCGACCTGGCGGGACGCGGACGGATCGGGGCGTCGGACGTGGCCGAGGCGATCAACTACCGGTCGCTGGACAGGGGCGGCTGGGGACAGTGACGCTCCGTGCGGAACGAAACAGGAAAACGCAGAAGATATGAAACGCATTATACTTTCGGGAGGCGGCACGGGGGGCCATATCTACCCGGCCGTGGCGGTGGCCGAGGCGCTGAAGCGCCGTTTCGGCGAACAGGTCGAACTGTTGTTCGTGGGCGCCGAGGGCAGGATGGAGATGGAGAAGATCCCGGCGCTGGGCTACCGCATCGTGGGGCTTCCGATCGCGGGGTTGCAGCGGCGGATGGACTGGCACAACCTCGCCGTGCCCTTCAAGGTGCTGCGGTCGCTGCGGCAGGCGCGGCGGACGATCCGCACGTTCGGGGCCGACGTCGTGGTGGGCTTCGGAGGCTACGCCAGCGCACCGGTGCTGTGGGCCGCGCAGCGGATGGGCGTGCCGACCGTAATCCAGGAGCAGAACTCCTACGCGGGGGTGACGAACAAGATTCTGGCGCGCGGCGCGCGGCGTATCTGCACGGCCTACGAGGGGATGGAGCGCTTCTTCCCGGCCGACCGGATCGTGCTCACGGGCAATCCCCTGCGGGGCCGTTTCTCGAAGGAGGGAGCCGACCGTTCCGAGGCGCTGAGGCATTACGGCCTGACGGCCGGCCTGCCGACGGTGCTGGTGGTCGGGGGATCGCTCGGCACGCGCTCGCTCAACGAGATGATGAAGGCGTGGATCGTGCAGACCGGCGGCACGGCCCCGGTGCAGGTGATCTGGCAGACGGGCAAGTACTACGAGCGGGAGATGCAGGCCTTTCTGGCGGCGCACCCCGCGGCGCACGTCTGGCAGGGAGCCTTCATCGAGCGCATGGATTACGCCTATGCGGCGGCCGATCTGGTGATTTCGCGCAGCGGCGCGGGGACCGTCTCGGAGCTTTGCCTCGTGGCGAAGCCCGTCGTTTTCGTCCCCTCGCCCAACGTGGCGGAGGACCACCAGACGAAGAACGCCCGGGCGCTGGAGCGCAGGGGGGCGGCCGTGGTGATTCCCGATGCGGAGTGCCGGACGCGGGCCATGCCGCGGGCGCTGGAGCTGCTCGCCGACCGGGAGGCGCTGGCGGAGATGAGCCGCCGTCTGGAGGCGCTGGCCCGTCCCGACGCCGCGGAGCGGATCGTGGACGAGATCGTGCGGGCGATGGCCTGACGGCTGCGGACCCGGGGCGGTACGCCTGTGCGGCGGCCGCGAAGAAGACGAATGCAAACGACAGAGCGAAGTTATGAAGTTCGACAATATCTATTTTCTCGGGATCGGGGGAATCGGCATGAGCGCCCTGGCCCGCTATTTCCTCCGCGAGGGCAAACGGGTGGCGGGCTACGACCGCACGCCGTCCCTGCTGACCGGAGAACTGGAGGCCGAAGGGGCGGCGATCCACTATGAAGACGACGTGCGGCGGATTCCCGGGCCGTTCCGTGATCCGGCGGCCACGATGGTGGTCTATACGCCGGCCGTGCCCGACGACCTGGGCGAGTTCCGCTACTTCCGCGACGGGGGCTTTTCCATCGAGAAGCGGTCGCAGATGCTCGGACACCTCTCCGAAGGGAAATACGTGATGGCGGTGGCCGGGACGCACGGCAAGACGACCACTTCGACGCTCGTGGCGTGGCTCAACCGTGCGCTGACGGGCGGCGGTTCGGCCTTCCTCGGGGGCATTTCGAAGAATTTCGGCGGCAACCTCGTGCTGGGCGACGGACCGCGGCTGGCGGTCGAGGCCGACGAGTTCGACCGTTCGTTCCTGCGGCTGCATCCCGACGTGGCCGTGGTGACCTCGGCCGATGCGGACCACCTCGACATCTACGGGACGCACGAGGCCCTCAAGGAGGCCTTCGCGCAGTTCGTGCGGCAGATCCGGCCGGGCGGCGCGCTGATTCTCAAGCAGGGGGTGGAGATCGTGGCGGACAACCCCGGTATCGCGGTTTACCGCTACTCCTACGACGAGCCGTGCGACTTCTACGCCCGCGGCGTGCGGCTGCTCGAAGGCGGGCACTACCGCTACGACGTGGTCACGCCGTCGGGTGTGATCGAGGGGTGCACGCTGGGCGTTCCGGGATGGGTCAATATCGAAAATTCGGTGGCGGCCGTGGCCTCGGTGTGGTGTGCCGCGAAGGCGGAGGGCGCGGAGCCGGACGCCGATGCCCTGCGCGGGGCGCTGGCCTCGTTCTCGGGCGTGAAGCGGCGGTTCGAGTTCTACGTCAATACGCCGAAGCAGGTTTACATGGACGACTATGCGCACCACCCGCGCGAACTGGCGGCGACGCTCGCCTCCGTCCGGCGGATGTTCCCCGGGCGGCGCATCACGGCGCTGTTCCAGCCCCACCTCTACACCCGCACGCGCGATCTTTACGTGGAGTTCGCCGAGGCGCTGTCGCATGCCGACGAGGTCGTGCTGCTGCCGATCTACCCGGCGCGCGAGGAGCCGATCGAAGGGGTCTCGTCGGAGCTGATCGCCGGGCTGGTGACCGTCCCCTGCCGCATCGTGGAGCGCGGACGGCTGGCCGACGAGGTGGCCGCCATGCCGACCGACGTGGTGATCTCGTTCGGCGCGGGCAATATCGACGCCTGCTGCGGGGCGCTGGCCGAACGGCTGCGGGCGAAGAGCTGAGGCGGCGTCCCGGGCGGATGAATGGAAGCGAACGGAACAACGGACATTGAACCGGACTCTCAAATACGCGTTGCTGACGCTGCTCTGGGCGGCGGTCGCCGGATACATGCTCTGGGCGGCCGCTGCGGCGCGCCGTGCGCGGAAGGCCCGGACGGTCGCCCGCATGGAGATCGAGGTGGTGGACAGCACCTCGCAGGGGCATCTGGTGTCGGCGGCGATGGTCCGCGGCTGGATTTCGGACAGCGGGATTCCTACGATCGGCACGGCTGTTGATGAGGTGGACCTGTCGGGGATCGAGACGCTGATCGCCCGCAACGGTTTCGTGGACGAGGCGGTGGCCTATGTCGATTACGGTGCGGTGCTGCATATCGGGATCAGCCAGCGCAAGCCGCTCCTGCGGCTGCTGACCGACGGCATGAACGCCTATGTCACCTCCGAGGGGTACGTGTTCGCCGCGCCGCGCGCCTCGTCGCTCTACGTGCCGGTGGTGACCGGACCGTACCGGCCGCCCTTCCCGGCCTCCTACACGGGCGACGTGAGGCGGCATATCGACGAGCGGCTGCAGGAGATCGAACGGCGCATCGAACAACTGGAGCGGGAGAAATATCCCTATTACCGCCGCGAGATCGAGAACGACCGCGACATCGCCGCGCTCCGCCGGATGCGGATCAAGCGGCGCTGGTGGCGGCTGGAGAGCTCCGGGGAGTTCGACGCCCGCGTCAGGGAGTTGCGGGAGAAGAAGGCGCGGCTGCGGCGCGATTACCGTTACCGGAGCCGGGTGATCCGCGAGCGGATCGAGGGGATCGCCGCGCAGCAGGAGGCCGAGCGGCGGGCGCAAAAAAAATTGGAAAAAAGCTACGAAGATTTCATGAAACTCCTTACCTTTGTGAAAATCGTCGAGGACGACGGTTTCTGGAGGTCGGAAGTGGTGCAGATCGCGGCTCGGACGACCCCCAGCGGCGCATTGGAGGTGGAGCTTACGCCCCGGAGCGGCCGTTTCACGATCCTCTTCGGCCGGTTGGACGACATCGGGGGGAAGTTCGACAAACTGTTGCGGTTCTACCGCAGCGGCCTTTCGTCGATCGGTTGGGACGAGTACCGGACGATCGACGTCAGATACAGGAATCAGGTGGTTTGCAAGAAATAAATTTGTACCGTGGAAAGAAAAAATTATACCGTAGCCGTCGATCTGGGCTCTTCATCGGTCGTCGTGGCGGTCGGCTCGAAAGGGGCCGAAGGGACGCTCGACGTGGCCTGCGTCGTCTCGAAACCCGTCGAAGGGGTCCATGCCGGCAAGATCGAGAATATCGAGCTGGTGAGCCGAGCCATCCGCGAGGCGGTGGAGGAGGTCCAGGAGCAACTGGGCATACGCATCACGGAGGCGTATGCCGGCATCTCGGGCGATTTCGTCCGCTGCGCCCGCCATACGGACCACGTCTTCGTTTACGATCCGCAGAACGGCGTCAATCGGAAGGACGTCGATGCGCTGTTCGATAGGATGCGCAACGTGCAGGCGCCCGACGACGAGACCATCATGGAGCGCGTACCCCAGAACTACATGGTCGATGACAGTCAGGAAGTGCGGAACCCGGTGGGGTCGTTCGGCAAGAAGCTCTCCTCGACGTTCAACTTCATCCTCTGCCTGCGCACGCCGATCCAGCGGCTCGAAATGGCGCTCAAGCGGTTGGGGATCAAAATGCTGGGAGTCGTTCCGGGGGCGCTGGCCTCGTCCGAGGCGGTGCTGCTGCCCGATGAGAAGGAGGAGGGCGCGGCCGTGGTGGACATCGGCGCGGGCGTGACGGACGTGGCGGTCTATTACCGCAACGTGGTGCGTTACATCGCCTCGATCCCGATGGGGGCGTCGGCCATCAACCGCGACATCCGGACGATGAGCGTTCCCGAGAAACACGTCGAAAGCCTGAAACAGAAGTACGGTTCGGCCGTCGCCGAACTGGCCTCGGACGAGAAACTCATCCGGGTGAACGGCCGCACGGCCCGCGAGGCGAAGGACATCCTGCTGCGCAACCTGGCCACGGTCATCGAGGCCCGCGCCACGGACATCGCGGAGTTCGTCCTGCAGGAGATCCGCGATTCGGGCTACGACGGGAAACTCGCCTACGGCATCGTCCTGACGGGCGGCTCGGCCCGTCTGAAAGACCTCGACGAGCTGTTCCGCCGCGTGACGAAGATGGACGTGCGCGTGGCGCTTCCCGAGGCGGGGATTTCGGAGGAGTCGCAGGCCCGGATCGCCGATCCTGCCTTCTCGACGGCCGCGGGCATTCTGCTCCGGGGGGCCGAACAGGGCGGCTGCGCCTTCGCCGAGCGGCCGCAGTCGCCGGCGGACGCGTCTGCTGCCGCCGAACCGCGGCGCCCGTTCGCTCCCGCACAGCCGCCGCAGCCCGCGCCCGGGTTCCGGCATGTGCCGCCCCGTCCGCATCAGGAAGAGGCGCCGGCTGCCGCTGCGGCCGAACCGGCTCCGGAGGAGGAGACCGCCGGGCAGCGGGAGCGGTCGGGGGAGCGTCCGGCGTCCGAAGCGCCCCGGCGCAAGCGCGACTGGGGCTCGATCTTCCAGAAGACGTTCGACAAGATCAACAAGAGTTTCTCGGCGGCCGAGGACGAGGAGATTTAGGGCGGATCCGTTCGTCTGCATTCCGGTCGAAATCCCGGCTGAATCCCCGGCTGCGTCGCGGCAAGTTCCCTCCGAGGAGAGGGGTTTGGGGGAGGGCCGGATTTGTAAACGCCGCGGAAACCCGCTTACCTGCGGGAGAAAAAGGGTAATTTAAGTTGTTTGGATAATTAGGAAATAACGATATGACAGACGAATTGATGTCGGAAATCAAGGCTCCGCGTACGGACGGGTCGATTATCACGGTGGTCGGAGTCGGCGGGGCCGGAGGCAACGCCGTGAACCACATGTGGAACCTCGGCATCCGGGGCGTGACCTTCATGGTCTGCAACACGGACCAGCAGGCGTTGGACAAAAGCCCCGTGGAGCGGAAAATCCGCCTCGGGGCCGAGGGGCTCGGCGCGGGCAACGATCCCGAGAACGGGCGCCGCGCCGCGGTCGAGACGCTGCCCGAAATCCGCCAGCAGCTCGAGGAGGTCGGTACGAAGATGATCTTCATCACGGCCGGCATGGGCGGCGGCACGGGTACGGGCGCTTCGCCCGTCATCGCCAAACTGGCCCGGGAGATGGGACTGCTGACGGTGGCCATCGTCACCTCGCCGCTGGCCGTCGAGGGCAAGATCCGTTACGAGCAGGCGTTCCGCGGCATCGAGGAGCTGCGGCAGAACGTCGATTCGCTGCTCATCATCAACAACGAGAACATTCTCGAGATCTACGGGCGCCTCTCGCTCAAGCAGGCCTTCGGCAAGGCCGACGACATCCTGGCTTCGGCGGCGAAGGGCATCGCCGAGATCATCACCGTGGAAAGCGATCTGGTGAACGTCGATTTCGCCGACGTCTCGAAGGTGATGCGCGACAGCGGCCGCGCCCATATGGCCGTGGCCGTGGCCGAAGGCGACAACCGCGCCGAGGCGGTGGCCGAGGCGTCGCTGCGCTCGCCGCTGCTGGACCACAACCTCATTTCGGGGGCGAAGAACATCCTGTTGAACATATCCGTCTCGGACGCCGATGCGCTCATGTACGAAGAGGTCGTGCGCATTCTCGAATACATCCAGGCCCATGCCAGCGTGCAGGACGACCGCGGCGTGATCCACAACGCCAACATCATCTGGGGTACGAGCGAGAAGCCGCAACTGGGCAACGCCATCGAACTGGTGGTGGTGGCCACGGGCTTCGAGGGCGACGAGGAGCAGCACGGAATGCATCCGATCGTGCCTGCGGCGCGCAATGCCGAGCAGCCTGCGGCCGAACCGGCGGCTCCGGTGCTGGAGCCGATCAAACCCGCCGCGCCCAAACCCGCTCCGCGCCAGCCCGAACAGGTCGTGCTCGGCGCCAAACCGACACGTTACAGCAATATCGAGGCGCTGCTGGCCAAGCCCGCCTACCAGACGCGCAACTCGGCGTTCGTCGTGCAGACCTCGGGCGGCCGCAAGGAGGTGCTCCGGGACGAGGCGGCCGGAACGTCGAAGGAGGAGCCGAAGGGCGGCTCGCTGTTCGATTAACTAATCGTCGGAAAGTTTGGAAGAGACCGGTTCCTGGATCGTATTCAACGGGTTCGAACCCCGCATTGCCGCGCTTTGCGCGGTGACGCTTTTCCTGTTGTGTGTTTCGGCGCTCGTGTCGGGGGCCGAAACGTCGTTTTTTTCGCTGTCGCACAATGACGTGAACCGTCTCAAGGCGAGTCGGAGCGCATCGGCGGGGGCCGTGCTGCGCCTGCTGACGGACGTGGACATGCTGCTGGCGACGATTCTGGTGGTGAACAACCTGGTGAATGTCTGCATCGTCATCCTCACGTCGGGCATCATCGACTCGCTGTTCACCTTCCTGCGTTTCGAGTTCCTGTTCAAGACCGTGCTGGTGACCTTCCTGCTGCTGCTCTTCGGCGAGATCCTGCCCAAGGTCCTGGCGCAGACCGTTCCCGTGGGGTTCGCCTCGGCCGTGGCGCGGCCTCTGCTGGCGCTGCGGCGGATTTTCTACCCGCTGTCGTATGCGCTGGTCCATGCCAGCAGCCGCATCAGCGAGAAAGCGGTGCACCGGAGCGAAATTTCGCTCGACGAACTGGCCGATGCCGTGGACATGACGCAGAGTTCCTGCCGCGAGGAGCACGTGATGCTTTCGGGCATCGTCAGCTTCGTCAATACCGAGGTGCAGGAGATCATGAAGCCCCGCGTGGACATGACGGCACTCGATATCAAGGACGACTACGAAACGGTCAAGCGCACGATCATCGAATCGGGCTTCTCGCGCATTCCGGTCTATGAGGAGGACATGGACAACATCCGCGGTACGCTCTACGTGAAGGACCTGCTGCCCTATATCAACAACGACCGGGATTTCGCCTGGCAGCAGCTCATCCGCAAGCCCTTTTTCGTCCCCGAGCACAAGAAGATCAACGACCTGCTGGCCGATTTCCAGACGAACAAGATCCACATGGCCGTCGTCGTGGACGAATACGGCTCGACGCTGGGGCTGGTGTCGCTGGAGGACATCATCGAGGAGATCGTGGGCGAGATTTCCGACGAGAGCGACAACGACGAGTGCTTCTATACGCGCCTCGACGCCCGGAGCTACCTTTTCGAGGGCAAGACCCACCTGGGGGATTTCGAACGGATTCTCGAGCTCGGAGAGGACGCCTTCGCCGACGTGAGGGGCGAGGCGGAGACGCTGGCGGGGCTGATGCTCGAACTCAAGCGCGACTTCCCGCGCAAGGGCGACGTCTTTACGGCGCACGACATCCGGTTCACGGTACAGGAGACGGAAGGACACCGCATCGACAAAATCCGGGTCGATCTGTTATGAAACGATTGCTGACGCTCGCCCCGATGACGGAGGCCGAGGCGGCGCCCTGGGTGACCGGTGAGGAGCTCGCGACGGCTGCCGGGTTCGGTTCGGCGGTTCGCCGTGCGGAATTCCTGACGTGGCGGGCCGTCGTGCGGCGCGAGCTGGGGCGCGACGTGCGGATCGCCTACGATGCGAACGGCGCACCCTGTCTGCCGGGGCGCGCCGAACGGATTTCCGTCTCGCACTGCCCGGGCCGGGTGGCGGTCGTGCTGTCGGAGGGACCGTGCGCCGTGGACATCGAATCCGAGACGCGGAACTTCGGCCGCGTGATCGCACGGTACATGACCCCTTGCGAACGGCGGCTTTCGGAATCCGCCCTGTGGCCCGCCGTGGCATGGTGCGCCAAGGAGGCGCTCTACAAATATGCGGGGCGGAGGGAGCTGGACCTGCTGCGCGACCTGCGGCTGCTGGAGGCGGACCTCGGCGAGGGGTTCGATCCGCTGCCGGGGGTAAGTTCCGGTGTCGGAGTGACGGCGGCGTCCGCAGGGACCGGCGTTCCGGGCGAAGAGCCTGTCGGCACGGCGGACGGTGCGGCGGGGAAGGTGACGGGTTCCGTCTGCGGCGGCGCGCCGGTGACGCTCTCCGTGCGGCGCGCGGCGGGGTATCTCCTCGTCTTCCGGTATTAGAACGCCTCCGAAGCCGTGAAGAGAAAGGCCGAAGAGCGTTTCCGGTCCCACGGCAGATTCGGGTTGCCGTAGTTGCCCCAGCCGTAGTCGAGGCGGATATTCATGCGATTCTTGAATTCGAAACGGTAACCGCAGCCGAAACTGCAAAGCGTGTTGCTCCAGCGGAAGCGGTTCGTGCCCCATACCTGTCCGCCGCCGATCCAGGCCACGACGCCGTGGCGGCGGTAAATCTTCTGTCGCAGTTCCGCCTGCGCCTCCACGAGCCGCTTGTCGCGGTAGCGCCCCTCGTAGTAGCCGCGCATGCGTTCCATGCCGCCCATCTTGGCGTACATGTGCCACGAAGGGGTTCCCGCCGTGGCGTCGGCATAGAGGTCGCAGGCCAGTACGGCTCCTTTCCAGAGCCGCTGGTAGAAGTCGAACGTCAGGGTGAAGCGGCCGAACGTGCGGCGCGTGTTGCCCAGCCACTCCGGATACCATTTGGCTTCGGCCTTGACGAAGACGCCTTTCGAGGCGTTGAACGTCACGTCGCGCGTATCGTACTGCGCGAAGATACCGACATGGGCGTTGAGGGCGTTGGGGCGGTCGCCCGTTGCGGCGATGTAGTTCGAGAAAGGATCCTGCTTTTCGGGCAGGTAGCGCCCTTCGAGCCAGAGGTCGTAGAGTTCGCCCCGCTGCCCGCCGGGTTTTTCGTACCGGCCGTCCCGGATGCCTTCGAGGTATTCCGTCATGCCGCTGCTCCGATAGGCGGCGCCCGTGTAGTTGAGGCCGCCGCTCACGCCGACGTAGAAACGTCCGGCGAGCGACGTGCAGTAGGAGACGTTGACAGTGCCCATCGTCGTGGTGAGGTCCTGGGCATAACCCTCCTTTCCGGCTTCGTAGCCGATGCCGTAGAAGGCTCCCGGGAAATAGACGAAGGCCCCCGAATAGCTCAGCCGTTGGCGGTTGTGGTTGAAGAGGTTGTCGCCGGAGAAGCGCAGCAGCACGAACTTCTGGGTCGTGAAGTTGCCGTAGATGGAGACGTTTGAGGGTGCGGTGACCGAATCCGTGCGGTCGAGGCGGTAGAGTCCGGCGAGCAGGAATCCGATCCCGAAGCCGACGTCGGAGGAGTAGTTGGGGCCCGGCGCGATGCTCCAGTCGATCTTCTTTTCGAAGGTGCGGTCCACGTTCGAACGGCTGTAATAGTCGATGATGCGGCGGATCAGTCCGGGCCGTTTCGCCGCGGTGTCGCTGCGGAGGGTGTCCGCGGGTGCGGTGGCAGGATATGCGCGGACCTCTCCGATTCGGTCCGGCGCGGTCCGGACCGAGGGGCGTGCCGTCGGGCATTCGACCGTCTGCGCCGCGGCGGGGCGGATGACGCAGACGAGCAGCGTCGAGAGCAGCAACGCGCTCTTTATCAGAAATGTCACGTGCATATTCCGGACAAAGGTAGCAATTATTTCCTATCCGGCAAAAACCTCCGTCGGCCGTTCCCGTTTCCCGGACGATCTTCCGGAAAATTCCCTATCTTTGCGGACGTATGGAACAATCCGCATCTCCGGCGATCGCCCCTCCGCGGCTGCCTCTCGAATCCGGAGCGCCGGCCGGTTCGGCCGTGCTCGTACCGGAAGGTGAGATCGAGGGCCTTTCGTTCCGCGGCGTCGCGCTGCCGTCGGAGGATTGCAGCCGTCTCTCCGTGCAGGGATGCCGTTTCTCGGGATGCCGGCTGGGAGGTGCGGTGTTCCGCGGCTCCCGTTTCACGGACGTCCTCTTCCGGAACTGCGACCTGTCGGTGGCCGACTTGCAGGGCGCGAGTTTTTTCCGTGTGCGGTTCGAGGAGTGCAAGATCGCCGGGGCCGGATTCGCGGAGACGACGCTGCAACACGTCGTGTTCGGGCACTGCAAGGGCGAATTCGTCAATTTCTCCCGTTCGCGGCTGCGGAGCGTCCGCTTCGCCGGGGCGCAGCTTCGGGGCGGTTTCTTCGACGGATGCCGCTTCGAGCGGGTCGTGTTTTCGCAGTGCGGGCTGGTGACGGCCGACTTTTCGGGAACGCGCCTCGCGGGGATCTCCTTCGCCGATTCCGACATTCGGGATATCCGGCTCCGCGAGGTCGTTTCGCCCGAGCTGAAGGGATTGCGGGTCAGCCCCGAGCAGGCCGTCGGGCTGGCGCGCCTGCTGGGCGTCGAGATCGGGGAGTGACCGGCCGGCGGCCCTTTTCTCCTATACGCAATCATGCGCGCGGCCCGCTCTCCGGAGAGCGGGCCGCGTCGTGTCTGCGCCGTTGCGGCGAGGCCTATTTCAGGCCCAGCTTTTTGGCGATCTCCTTCGGAATGGCGTTCTTGTTCACCATGATCGAGGTGGTTTTGTAGGCCACGAAGGGTTTCGAGAAGTACCAGAATCCGTCGTAGGGAGGCACGGTGTTCCACGAGTTCTGCACCTTGTAGTAGGGTGTGCCGTTCTGGTCCTCGGCGATGCCCATGATGAGCATGCCGTGGTCATCGGTGGTCTCGAAGTTGTCGAACGCCGTCTGACGCATCTCCTGCGTGATCGTGCGCTCCTTGCCGGGCTTGTCGAAGGAGTAGAGCGCTTTCTCCTTCTCCTTGTCGGTGAGCTTGCCCCAGCGCTCGGCTTCCGTGCCGCTCATGCTCTCGGTGTCGGCTTCGGGAATGACGCCGATGGCCTTCGTGCGGCTGAAGCCCTTCTCGCTGACGTCCGTGCCCCACGATACGGTGTAGCCGTTGGCCAGCGCGTGGTCGATCGTGGCCATCATCTCCTCGAGCGGCAGGTTGTAAACCGTGCCCCACATCCAGTTGTCGGGAACCTCGATGATGAAGCGCGTGTAGAAGGGATGGTGCGTGAACGACGAAAGGTCCACGTAGTTTTCCATGTCGATCGGCAGCGATGCGGCGAACGATTCGGGCGTGTACTCCTTGCCCTCGTAGGTGAACGTTTCGGGCATCGGGCCGAAGTACTCGTCGAGGAGGGCGTTGAAGCCGCGTTTCCAGGCCGTCGAGAGGGGCTTGCCGCTCTCCGCGGCCTTGAGCACGCCGTCGAGGTAGGCTTTGAGCACGACCGACAGCTCGTGGAAATCGGGTTTCTCGGTTCCGTAGTTCAGGCCCGGATAGACCTCGAAGGGAACGATGCCGTGGGCCTTGATGCCCTCCGTCACGTCGTGCGAAGCGCCTCCCTCGGCGAAGTTCAGCTCTCCGTGCAGGCGGATGTACTTCTCGGCCTTGTCCATGAACGAGTGGCGGACGATCCACATTTCCGAGAGGTGCATCTCGGGGCCTCCGGCCTTGAGGATTTCGCTCTCGAGGAACGACAGGGTCGAGAAGCACCAGCAGGTGCCGCTGCGGCTCTGGTCCTTGACGGGTGTGGTCGGGATGAGCTTCACGTCGGTGAATTCGTAACCCGACGCGGAGTCGTTCTGATCGGCGGTCTGCGCCGTGGCCGTGCAGGCGAGGCAGACTGCGAGTGCGGAAAGCAGCAAGTTTTTCATAGCGTATTGGGGTTTTGTGTCGTTGTGGTTCTGCGAATCATTTCTTCGACTCCGAAACGATCTTCAGACAGTCGTCCAGCGTCAGGGTTTCGGGCTTGGTTCCCCGCGGCAGGCGGTAGTTCTTGCCCTTGTAGGCGATATAGGCGCCGTAGCGGCCGTTCTTGACGAGCATGTCGGGGTCTTCGGGGAAGGTCCGGAGCGGCGTATGGGCCGCAGCGGCGGCCGCCTTGTGCTCCCGGACGAGCTCCACGGCCCGCTCGTAGGTGATCGTGTAGGGGTCGTCGGTCCGCGCCAGCGAGGCGAACGACTTTCCGTAGCGGACGTAGGGTCCGTACTTGCCCAGTCCCACGATGAGCTTCTCTCCGTCGAGCAGTCCCAGGTCGCGCGGCAGGGCGAAGAGTTCGAGCGCCTCGTCCAGGGTGATCGACTCGATGAGCTGCCCCTTCCTGAGCGAGGCGAAGCGGCCCTTCTCGCCTTCGGCGCCCTCGATCTCGACCATCGGGCCGTAGCGTCCGATGCGGGCCTTCACGACATGTCCCGTCGCGGGGTCGTTGCCCAGGATGCGCACTTCGCGCGTCCGGGCGGGCTGCATGGCGATCGCCGAGTCCACCATTTTGTGAAACGGTCCGTAGAAGTTGCCGATCATCTTCTCCCACGTGATGTCGCCTTCGGCGATGCGGTCGAACTCCTTCTCGACGTTTGCCGTGAAGTTGTAGTCGATGATCGGGCCGAACTGTGCCTCGAGGTAGTCGTTCACCACCATGCCGATGTCGGTCGGCGAGAGGCGGTTCTTCTCCTTGCCGAAGCTCTCCGTGAGGGTCTTCGTCGCGAGTTTGTCTCCCGTGAGCGTCATCTGCGTATAGCTGCGTTTCGAGCCCTCTTTGCTCTGGCGGACGACATAGCCGCGGTTGATGATCGTCGTGATCGTCGGGGCGTAGGTCGAGGGGCGGCCGATGCCGAGCGCCTCCATCTGCTTGACCAGCGACGCTTCGCTGTATCGGGGCGGAGCCTGCGTGAAGCGCTCCGTCGCGGTGATCTGCGCCGGCGTCACGCGGTCGCCGGCCGTGAGTTTCGGGAGCAGCCCCTCGCCGCTCTCGGCGGCTTGGTCGTCGTCCGTGGATTCGGAATAGAGGCGCAGGAATCCGTCGAAGCGGATGACCTCGCCCTGGGCGACGAACTGGTGTTCCGAACCGCTGATGTCGATGGTGATGGTCGTGCGGTCGAGCTCGGCGCAGACCATCTGCGAGGCGACCGTGCGTTTCCAGATCAGGTCGTAGAGTTTCTTCTCGGCCGGCGTACCTTCGATCGTCTGGCGGTCGATGTACGACGGGCGGATGGCCTCGTGGGCCTCCTGCGCGCCCTTGGTCTTGGTCTTGTAGTTGTGCCACGACGAGTATTTCTCGCCGTAGAGTTTCGTGATCTCCTCCTTGCACTGCGCGAGCGCCTGCTGCGAGAGGTTCACCGAGTCGGTACGCATGTAGGTGATCAGACCCTGTTCGTAGAGGTGCTGCGCCACGGACATGGTTTGCGAGACCGACATGCCCAGCTTGCGGCCCGCCTCCTGCTGGAGCGTCGAGGTCGTGAAGGGCGGCGCGGGATAACGCTGTGCGGGCTTCTCCTCGGCTTTCGACACCGTGAACTCGGCGCCGGCCGAGCCGCGGAGGAACGCTTCGGCCTCGGCGGCCGTCTCGAAGCGCGAGGACAGCTCGGCCTTGAAGAGCGTCCTGTCCGCATCTCCGGCGGGGTAGAACTGCGCCACGACGCGGAAATAGGGAGTCGAACGGAAAGCGATGATCTCGCGCTCGCGTTCGACGATCAGCCGCACGGCGACCGACTGCACGCGGCCCGCCGACAGCGCCGGGCGCACCTTTTTCCACAGCACGGGCGAGAGCTCGAAGCCCACCAGCCGGTCGAGGATGCGGCGCGCCTGCTGGGCGTTCACCAAGTCCATATTGACCGTGCGGGGTTTCTCGATGGCTTCGAGGATCGCCCGCTTGGTGATTTCGTGGAAGACGATGCGCTTCGTCCGATCGACCGGGAGCCCCAACACTTCGGTCAGGTGCCATGCGATGGCCTCTCCTTCGCGGTCTTCATCGGAAGCGAGCCACACGGTCTTCGTCTTCGCGAGTTTCGCGAGCTCGTCCACGACCTTCTTCTTGTCGCCCGGAATCTCATAGACGGGCTTGAAGCCGTCGTCGATATTGATTCCGAGGTCCTTCTTCGAGAGGTCGCGGATGTGTCCGAAGCTCGATTTTACGATATAGTCCTTGCCGAGGAACTTCTCGATGGTCTTGGCCTTGGCAGGGGACTCTACGATGACTAAATTGTCCTGCATTACGTTGTTTTGATGGCTTTTTCAGAAATGCGAAAACCTAAGCATCTTCAACACTTAGGTTCCGCACAAGGGTTTCTCTTCGGTTTATTTGATCATGTTGTACGCCAGTTCGAGCCGGATCGGAGCGTTGTTTTCGCCGCCGTCGGTCGCCATGCCCTGCAGGATGCCGAAGGCCGTGGTGTAGAAACCTCCCGCCTCCGGGGCGAGGTAGATCGTGCGGTTCTGCACCTTCGAGAGGTCCACCGCACGCCCCTCGGCCGCGGCGGCCTGCTTCTCCTTCATGTAACTGTTCCAGAGCGCCTGGGCGTAGGCCGTGATATTCATCTTGTAGCATCCCTGGCTGCGGTTCACGTATCCGCCGTAGTCGAGCGTCGTGTTGTACTGCGACTCGTAGGTGTAGTTGTAGTCCGCAATCGGGGTCCGCGTCTTGTAATTCGTGTAGAGGCCCAGCCGGGAGGGGGCGGCCGTCATTTCGTCGGTCAGCCGCACGATGTCGGGACCCGAGCCGTTTCCCGGGACGATTTCCTGCCAGTCGTAGGCGCCGTCGTTGAAATAGACAGACATGGTCACCTGGCTGAATGCCAGCGTCCTGAAATCCTTGCCTTCCGCTTCGTTCGCTTTCTCGATCTCCCGTTCCAGCGCCTCGAAGAACGCTTCGGTGAAGGTGATGTCGCTCACCACGCCGCCGAAGCCCTCCACACGTACGCGAGCCGTCTCCGGGCGTTTGTCGGCCTCTCCGGCTGCCGGTTCGCGGGCGTCGGCGATTTCGAACAGCGCCTCCTTCGCCTGCGAATAGTCGTGGTAGGCCGTATTGACCGAAACGTTGCCGTGATCGACCGAACCTTCGTAGAAATAGTAGAGCATCTGGAGCGTATCCTGGATGAGCGAGGGGTCCGCCTCGACGCGGTTACGTCCGTAAACGGCGAATCCCGACGACTCGAGCGTCGTGCCGAAGATCGTCCCTTCGCCCCGGTCGGCGGTCAGCGGCATGGCGGGATCGGGACAGATGTAGAAGCCCCGGAACTCCTCGACCCACTGTTCGAGGCTGTCGATGCTGTATATCGAGTAGTCGTCCTTGTAATCTCCCTGCTGCAACATCAGCCGTTGGATGTATTCCCGGCCCGATTCGGTGGGCTCCAGCGTGACGGCCGTGGTGGCGGGGCCTTTGTCCTCGCCGCCGAGCGTGAAGTAGAACAGCGGCCCCTCGGTTTCGTCGATCACCCCCTCCTTCACCGGGTCGAAGTTGAGGTAGAAGGTCGTGTCGCGCTCCGATTTTCCGGCGGCTGCCGGTTTGTCGGTGATATACTTGTTGCTTTTTACCTCATAGACCGCGAACCGCTGTTCGGTCAGCGTATCCCTGCCGTAGGAGGCGATGGAGATGAGCAGTTGTGCCGAGTCGAAGATCGGTTTGTATCCGAAATACCCCTCCTTGATTTCGGAGAGGTTGATCATCTGCGTCAGGAATCCCGCCGTGCGGAGGCCGAGCGTGTCGTTGAGCTGCGAGCCGAAGTAGCCCGACGAGAGGTTCGACGAGACGACCGAGTCGCTCTGGAAAAGACGCGTGGTGACGTATTTCGCCTTGTCCTCGCCGTTCTCCGGGAACCGGACGAATCCGGCGCGCATCTGCTGGTTGTCCGGAACGAGATTGCCTCCCAGCGTGTCGTCCACCGAGGTGCAGCCTCCGAGCGTCAGCGTGACCGCCGAAAGGACCGATGCCGCGCCGAACAGCAGGCGGAGGAGTTTATTGGATCGCTTCATAGAATCGGTTGTAATTATCGAAAAAGTCCGCAGCCTCGGGCGATTGGTATTCGAGCACCGGTTTCCCGCTCGCACGGGCGATCTCCAACACGGCGGGATCGGCCTTTTCGGACGCCACCGCCACGCCGTCGGCATACTCCATAACGAAGCGGCAGAGGTTTTCGTATGACGGAGCGGAGAGAATCTCCAGATTTTTGTCCTTGACGCCCTCGCCGGCGATCTTCTGGGCGAAGGCCGGGTCGAGCTCTCCGGGGAAGGCGTCGTCGCAGAGCGAGACGACGATCTTCACGTCGCGGAAGATCGGGTCGTCGGCGAAGACGTGTTTCAGGTAAACGGGCACGACGCCCGAGAACCAGCCGTGGCAGTGGACCACCGTGGGAGTCCAGCGCAGCTTCTTGACCGTCTCCAGCACGCCGCGTGCGAAGAAGATGGCCCGTTCGTCGTTGTCCGGAAAATAGCGCCCTTCGGCGTCGGTCAGCACGGCCTTGCGCGAGAAGTAGTCGTCGTTGTCGATGAAATAGATCTGTACGCGGGCGGAGGGAATCGACGCCACCTTGATGATGAGCTGGTGGTCGTTGTCGTCGATGATAAGGTTCATGCCCGAGAGGCGGATCACCTCGTGCAGCTGGTGTCTGCGCTCGTTGATGCAGCCGTAACGCGGCATGAAGGTGCGGATTTCGTTGCCGCGTTCCTGCATAGCCTGCGTCAGCGCACGGCAAAGCCGGGAGCTCTCCGTTTCGGGAAGATAGGGCGTGATCTCCTGACACACGTACAGAATCTTGCTTGCCATGATTCGTGAATTTTTATTTGGACGCTCACATTACTCGCAAAGATACGAAAAAAATCTTAAAGAATAAGCATCGCGTCGCCGTAAGTGCCGAAACGGTAGCCCTCCTCGCGGGCCGCCTTGTAGGCGTTCATCACGGTTTCGTACCCGCCGAAGGCCGCCACCATCATCAGTTGCGTGGAGTAGGGCAGGTGGAAGTTGGTCACCATGGCGTCGGCCACGGTGAAGTCGTAGGGGGCGAAGATGAACTTGTTGGTCCATCCCTCCATCGGCTTGATCATGCCGTTGGTCGAAACGGCCGTCTCGATCGTGCGCATGACCGTCGTACCGATGGCCGCGACCCGGTGTCCCGCGCGCTTGGCCGCATTGACCGCCTCGGCGGCCTCGTCCGTGACGAAGAACTGCTCGGAGTCCATCTTGTGCTTCGAAAGGTCCTCGACGTCCACCGTGCGGAAGTTGCCCAGCCCCACGTGCAGCGTGATGAAGGCCCTGTTGATGCCCTTGATCTCCATGCGTTTCATCAGGTGTTTGGAGAAGTGCATCCCGGCCGTCGGGGCGGCCACGGCCCCCTCGTGGCGGGCGAAGATGGTCTGGTAACGCTCCGCGTCCTCGGGCTCCACCTTCTCGCGCACCCATTTGGGCAGGGGCGTCTCGCCCAGGCTGAAGAGCGCCTGCTTGAACTCCTCGTAGGAGCCGTCGAAGAGGAAGCGCAGCGTGCGGCCGCGCGAGGTGGTGTTGTCGATCACCTCGGCCACCAGCAGGTCGTCGTCGCCGAAGTAGAGCTTGTTGCCGATGCGGATCTTGCGCGCCGGGTCCACCAGCACGTCCCACAGCCGCAACTCGCGGTTCAGCTCGCGCAGCAGGAAGATCTCGATCTCGGCGCCGGTCTTCTCCTTGTTGCCGTACAGACGCGCGGGAAAGACCTTCGTGTCGTTGAAGATGAAGAGGTCCTTTTCGTCGAAATAGTCGATGATGTCCTTGAAAATGCGGTGTTCGATGGTCCCCTTGGCCCGATTGACGACCATCAGGCGCGATTCGTCGCGGTTCTCGGCCGGGTATTTGGCCAGCATTTCGGGCGAAAATTCGTATCCGTACTGCGATAACTTCATATTGAACGCTTTTTTACGTGTCGGAACAAAAGACAGATTAATCCCTATACGCGGAAAAAGCTATTTTGTTTCAATATTTTGCAATTTTTTGAGAAATTCCTCCAGGTCCCAGGCGTTTTCGAGGGTGAAGCCTCCGCTGCGGGTCCGGCGCAGCGACGTGAGGTGCGCGCCGCTTTGCAGCGCCTCGCCGATTTCGCGGGCCAGCGAGCGGATGTAGGTTCCCTTGCTGCACCGCACGCGGATGCGCATGCGCGGGAGGTCGAACTCCTCGATGTTCATTTCGTAGATCGTGATGAGCGACTTGCGCAACCGGGTCGTCTCGCCGGCGCGGGCCAGCTCGTAGGCGCGCGTCCCCTCGATTTTCTTGGCCGAGAAGAGGGGCGGCTCCTGCAGCCGTTCGCCCGTGAGTGACCGCAGCGCCTCTTCGGCCGCTTCGCGCGTGACGTGTTCCCACGGATAGGTGCGGTCCACGGGGTGTTCGAGGTCGTAGCTCGGGGTCGTGGCCCCCAGCATCACGTCGGCCGTGTACTCCTTCTCCTCGGCCTGCAAGGCGTCGGCGAGTTTGGTGGCGCGGCCGATGCAGACGAGCAGGATGCCGGTGGCCAGCGGATCGAGCGTCCCGGCATGCCCCACCTTGATCCTGCGGTAGCCGAGTTTGCGCAGCGTGAACTTGATCTTGCGGACCACGTCGGCCGAGGTCCAGCGCAGCGGCTTGTCCACGACGGCGATATAGCCGTCCTCGAAGTCGATGCCGTGCAGGTCGGGCGTCTCTTTCATCGGATGAGGTAGCTTGCGATGGAGACGATGCCGGCGGCGGCGCAGTAGGCGGCGAACCAGATCAGGCGGCCCCGCTTGACGATCTCGAGCATGAACCGGCAGGCCAGGCAGCCCGTGAGGAACGACGCGGCGAATCCCGCGACGAGCGGTCCGGCGGCCACGCCGGCCGTCAGTTCGCCGCTCGCGGCTTCGAGCAGCGTCTCGCCCAGAATCGGGGCCAGCACCATGAGGAACGAGAACTGCGCCACGGCCGTCTTTTTGTTGCCCAGCAACAGGCCCGTGGCGATGGTCGATCCCGAGCGCGAAAGGCCCGGCATGGCGGCGCAGGCCTGCGCGAGGCCGATGACGAAGGCGTCGCGGTAGGAGATCGTCTCCTTCTGCCGCGGCTTGGCGTAGTAGGCGAAGGCGAGCAGCGCGGCCGTGAGGAGGAGCATCGCGCCGACGACGGCGAGGATACAGGGGGCTTCGAGCAGGGCGTTGAGCTGGTCTTTGAGGAGCAAGCCGACGATACCGATCGGAATCATCGACACGACGAGTTTGAGCACGTAGGCCTGCTCTTCGTTGAACCGGCGCGAGAAGAGCCCTCCGAGCAGGCGCCATACCTCGCTCCGGAGCACGACGATCGTACTGAGCACCGTCGCGGCGTGCAGCACGACGTCGAACGTGAGGTTCTCTTCGAGCTCGACGCCCAGCAGCTCCTTGGCGATCTGCAGGTGGCCGCTGCTCGATACGGGCAGAAATTCCGTGATACCCTGCACGATGCCGAGCAGGATGGCTTGAAGTGTATCCATAGAACGGTTTGGGTGGTTGTTTCGTTATTGTCCGTTGTCTGCCGGAACCGACGGATTGTCGCCCGGATGCGTGCGTCTGCCGGAGCCGGAGCCTGACGGCCCGCCCGAAGGCGCTCCGGCGGGCGGTTTCGGCGGGCTGCGCCGGGGGATGCCGGCTGCCGGAGGATCAGTCGTAGCGTTTCAGGATCGCGTAGATCTCCACGACGAACCCTCCGATGACCAGAATCGGCGCCAGCGTGATGCGCCGCCACGAGAACATGGCGTAATCGAACTCGTCGGGCGAGTCGCTGCCGCCGCCGGCCATGAGGACGAAGCCCAGCACGATGACGGCGAACCCGGCCGCCAGCAGGATGTAGTTGCGGCGCGTGAGAGGCATCCGGGGATTCTCCCCGGCAGGCTCCTGGGCCGTTTTCCGCTCTTTTTTCATTTAATATAAGTATATCTTGTTAGACTTCATGTTCACGAACTTGTTGAGGGCCGCGAAGGTGAAGACCCCCGATATGAGTACGCCCCCTGCAACCATCGCGCCGAGAATGAGGGCGATCTTGCCCGCTTCGGCGATGGTCAGCAGTTCGGGCACGGCTTCGTTGAGCCCATAGACCGCCACGCCGAACAGCACCGAGGCGATAGCTCCGGAGAGGATGCCCTGCGTGACGCTGCTCCCGAGGAACGGGCGCATGATGAACCACTTGGTCGCGCCGACGAGTTTCATCGTGTTGATCAGGTAGCGTTTCGAATAGATCGCCAGCCGGATCGTGTTGCTGACCAGAATGAGCGAGATCAGCAACAGCGCGCCTCCGAAGAGCAGCAGCACCAGCCGGATTTTTCCCACCGTGGCGTGCAGCCGTTCGGCCATGAGTGCCGGATACGACACGCGGTCCACCCCCTCGATGCGCTCCGCGGCGGCGATGAACTCCGCGAGCAGCTCCTTGTCGGCCGACGCAGGGGTCAGCGTGAGCTCGAACGAATCGAGCAGCGGATTCTCCTCGAGAATCTCCTCGAAGGCGCTGTCGAACATCTTGCGGAACTCCTTGTCCTCGAGTTTCGCCTCTTTGGGAACGTAGGCGATCGTGGCCACGAGGTCTTCGGCCGCGAGGCGTTTTTCGATCGCGTCGCGCCGCTCGGGCGTCGTCTCCCGCTTCAGCTCCACGGTGACGGCGATGCTCTCCTGCAACGTGTCGGCCACCTTCAGCGCCGCGACCATCAGATACCCCACCGAACCCAGCAGGAACAGTACGAGCGCGATGCTGACCGTCGATACGATATAGGAGTTGCGGACCTTCCGTCTGAGTCGTTTGTCGTCTTTCATCTTCGATTCGTGCCTCTTTTGTTTCATTCGTGTTGCCGGGTCCCGCCCCTTCCGGCGCTCCTGCCGTTCCCTCTTCGTGCGTGTGCGGTCCGTCCCGGATGTCCGTTCGCGGCGGGACGGCGGTCCCTTTTCCTCTGCCGGGAACGCCTCATGCCTCGTCGGTTCCGCTTTCCGGCCGTTTCCTGCGGCGTTTCCAGCAATACCCCGCCGTCGCGGCGGCTCCCAGCAGGATGAGCGCCGAGCAGATGCCCGTCACGCCCTCGGCCGCCGCCCAGTGCGGGGCGCGGAACCTCCATTCGACGGTATGTTCGCCGGCCGGCAGCCGCATGGCCCGCAGCACGTAGTCGGCCCGGAAGTAGGGAGCCTCCTCGCCGTCCACGTAGGCCGTCCAGCCCTTGTCGTAGTAGATTTCGGAGAAGACCGCGAGGGCCTCTTCGGGTACCGAGTATTCGTAGCGGAGGTAGTTGGGGCGGTACTCCGCGAGGTCGATCCGGGCCGAGGCGTAGATACCCGTGGGCATCGGGCGCGCCGCGGCGGGCGTGTCGGACGACGTGACGGCCGTCGTGCGGAGGTTCACTTCGCCCAGCAGGGCGATCTCCTCCTGCGCCGAGGCGGCGCGGACGAGGCTGTCCACGAACCATGCCGCCCCGAAAGCCGTCGTGCGGCGCTGCGCTTCGGGGGCGCCCTCCTTGCCGGGGACGATCAGATAGCGGGTGTTGAGCATGTCCAGCACCCCGTCGTCCAGTTGCGAGAGGTAGCGGTCTATCAGGTCCTGATAACGTGCCAGCTTGGCTCCGTGGTATCCGCCGACGGAACGGTGGAAATAGGAGGTCGTGGCGTCGTTGAAGGGGCTGACCGTGAGGTTCAGTACGCGGTATCCCGGATCGCGGTCCTGCAGGATCGTCCTGTCGGCGTCCGTCTGCGTCACTTGCCTGCGGCGGGGCGAGGTGAAGTTGTCCGCGGAGAGGAACCGCAGGTCCACGGGAACGAGGTCCGTCAGTACGACGGCCGCCAGCAGGGCCGTGAGCGCGTATTTCCCGATCCGCCGCAGGGCGAAGAGCGCGACGGAGCCCGCCGCGAGCAGGATCATCAGAAGCGACCGCCAGGCGTCGGAGCGCATCATCGCGGCGCGGTCGGCAGCCATCGCCGCGCCGGTGGCGTCGCCCCATTCGGCGTCCGTGCCGCGGGAGATGTATTCCTGCATGTCGTTCGCCTCGAAGATGCGGCGGAACTGTTCGGTCATCATCTCCGCGCTTTCGGCGCGCCCGAAGTCGAACAGCGAGCCGCCGGCCACGGCCAGCAGCAGGCAGACGCCTCCCGTGACGCCCGCCGACCAGGCCAGTGCGCGCAGCAGGCGCCGGCGCGGAACGTCTCCGCTCCAGAGCCGTGCGAGGGCCAATGCCCCGAGCACCGGCACGGCCCACTGGACGACGACCAGCGTCATCGAGACGGTGCGGAACTTGTCGTATCCGGGCAGGATGCGGAAAGCCAGCTCCGTGAAACCCATCAGATTGCGGCCCCAGGCCAGCAGGATCATCACCGCGCAGACGGCGACGATCCACCATTTGTTGCGGCCTCCGGCGAGGGCGATGCCCAGCGCGGCCAGGAACACCGCCGCCGCGCCCAGGTAGGTCGGGCCGCCCGTATAGGGCTGCGTGCCCCAGTAGGCGGGTAGCTGCTGCGCCGCTCCGCGCAGGCCGTAGCCGTCGAGCAGGGCGGCCGTCTCCCCGTCGGCGGGGAGGGTCGTGCCCGAGTCGCGGCCCATGAAGTCGGGCACGAGCAGGTTGAGCGTCTCCGCGCGGCCGTAGCTCCACGCCGTGGCGTAGTCGAGCGCCAGTCCGTCGCCGGAGCTTTCGCTCCCGGAGGCCAGCTCCGAGCCGCCGCGGATGGTCTCCTTCGAGTGCTGGGCCGTGTACCAGAGGGGCGCGAAGTTCGATCCCGCGGCCAGCAGGCCCGCCGCGGCGAGCGCCGCCGTGCGCAGGGCGAAGTTCCGCATCCGTCCTTCGCGGAAGGCCGCGACGGCCTCGCTCGCCCAGAATGCGGCCATCGCCACGAGGAAATAATAGGTGATCTGCGGATGGTTGGCGCCGATTTCGAGCGATGCGGCGAGGGCCGTGACGGCCGCGCCGCACCAGACGTTGCCGCGCAGGGCGACCCATGCGCCGCCCATCATCAGGGGCGCGTAAACCAGCGCCCACATCTTCGTCACGTGTCCGGCGCCGATGATGAGCAGGAAGTAGGTCGAAAGACCGTAGGCCAGCGCCGGAACCGTGCCCACCCAAGGGTTGACGCCCGCCATGAGCAGCATGCACCACATGGCCGTCATGGCGAAGAAGATGAATCCGGCGGGGGTGTCGATCGCCTTGACGATCTGGCCTGCGGTGCGTTTTACGAGCTGGGCCGGGTAGGCGACGTTTATCAGGTAGGCCGGCATGCCGCCGAACATGCCGCCGGTCCACTGCGGGTCTTCGCCCGTCGAGGCGCGCATGTCGGTGATGTCCCGGGCCATGCCTTCGTATTGCAGGACGTCGTGCTGCGGCAGCACTTCGCCCCGGAACTGCGGGGCGAAATAGAGGGCGCTCACGACGAAAAACAGCGCGAGGGCCGCCGCTGCGGGAAGCAGCCTTTTGAGAAATCCTTTCGAAAAATCCATTCCGTCGATTCTTTACCGATTGCCAAAGGTACGAAAAAATAGCGAGAGTGCGGTGTGCTCATTGCGAAAAATGACTATCTTTGCGGATATGATTACACTCGATGACATCCGCAGGCCCGTGACGGCCGAGCTGGCTGCGTTCGAAGAGTTCGTCGAACGGCAGTTCACGGCCGAAGGGGAGTTGCTGTCCGACATGCTGCGCTATGCCCTGACGGCGCGCGGCAAGGGCATCCGTCCGCTGCTGGTGATGCTTTCGGCGGCGATGAACGCTCCGGTCAAGGGGGCGGCGGGCGGACGGCGCGCCTCGCTGGCGGCGATGCTGGTCGAAATGATCCACGTGGCCTCGCTCATCCACGACGACGTGATCGACGAGGCCGACACGCGCCGCGGCAAACCCTCGGTCAATGCCCGCTGGCAGTCGCACAAGGCGGTGATTCTGGGCGATTACATCCTGGCTAAAAATATGAATATCGGCCTGCAGAGCGGGCAGTTCGATCTGGTGACGCACGTATGCGGCTCGATGGCCGCTCTGTGCGAGGGCGAGGTGTTGCAGGACGAATGCGCCGCCGAACGCAGCATGACCCGCCGGACCTACCTCGACATCATCTACAAGAAGACGGCGAGCCTGCTGGGCGTCTCCGCGTCGGCGGGGGCGCTGGCCGTGGGGGCCACGCGCGACAAGGTGGCGACGATGCGCCGCTTCGGCGAGGCGGTGGGCATGGCCTTTCAGATTCAGGACGACATCCTGGACTATACCCCCTCGGCGCAGACGGGCAAACCCGTCTGCAACGACCTGCGGGAAGGGAAGATCACGCTGCCCCTGCTGACGGTGCTCGACCGCGCGTCGGAGGAGAGACGGGCCGATCTGCTGGACAGACTGGCCCGTTGTCACGAGGACGACGAAGCGGTGGAGTACCTGCGTCTTGCGGTGGAGCGGGAGGGCGGACTCTCCGCCGCGGCCGAAGTGATGCAGGGTTATGTCTCGCAGGCCGTGGGGATGCTCTCCGACTACGACGACTCCGACTACCGTTCGGCGCTGGTGAACCTCTGCGCCTATATCGTCGAACGCGACAGATGACCGCAAATCCGGACAAACGATTATTAACCTAAATAACAGATCAACTCTATGGAACAAAAGAAGAATTACACATTACCTATCATCATGATGTTCGCGCTCTTCGCGATGATCTCGTTCGTCACGGGCTTCGCCAATCCGCTGGGCGTGATCGTGAAGAACCAGTTCTCGGTGGCGAACTGGATGTCGCAGCTGGGTAATGCGGCCAATTTCATCGCCTACGCCTTCATGGGTATTCCGGCGGGTCTGATGCTCAACCGCATCGGCTACAAGAAAACGGCGCTGGCGGCCATTGCGGTCGGTTTTATCGGCGTGGGTATCCAGTACCTTTCGGGCGTGGCCGGCAGCTTCGCGGTTTACCTCGTCGGCGCGTTCGTCTCGGGTTTCTCGATGTGTATGCTCAATACGGTGGTCAATCCGATGCTCAACACCCTCGGCGGCGGCGGCAAGCGGGGTAACCAGCTGATCCAGTTCGGCGGTTCGCTCAACTCGATCTCGGCCACCATCGTGCCGATTCTGGTCGGTTATCTGATGGGCGACGTGGCCCGCGCGACGATCAGCGACGCTTCGCCCGCGCTGTTCATCGCCATGGGTATCTTCGCCGTGGCCTTCGTCGTGCTCTCCATGGTCTCGATCCCCGAGCCGTATGCCATCGAGGAGAAGGCCGCCGAGGCGAAGAAGGACAAGCACAGCGCGCTCTCGTTCCGTCACTTCGTGCTGGGCGCCGTGGCCATCTTCATCTATGTGGGCGTCGAGGTCGGCATTCCCAACTTCATGAATCTCTTCCTCACCTCCACGACCGACGGCGCGGGCATGGCGGCCGCGGCCGCGGGTTCGCTCGTGGGCACGTACTGGTTCCTGATGATGTGCGGCCGTCTGGTCGGTGGCATCATCGGCGGCAAGGTCTCGAGCAAGTCGCAGCTCTCCGTGGTGGCTTCGGTAGCCATTCTCTTCGTGCTGGTGGGCATCTTCTCGCCCGTCACCTCGACGGTTTCGATGCCCGTCTTCACCGGTACGGGCTTCGGACTGGTGGAGGTTCCCGTCGGCGTCATGTTCCTCACGCTCTGCGGCCTCTGCACCTCGGTCATGTGGGGCGGCATCTTCAACCTCGCCGTCGAGGGCCTCGGCAAATACACCTCGATGGGTTCGGGCTTCTTCATGGTGATGGTCTGCGGCGGCGGTATCCTTCCGCTGATCCAGGGCGGCGTGGCCGACTTCGCGGGCTACCTCTCGAGCTACTGGGTCGTGATCGTGGGTCTGGCCTACATCCTCTTCTACGCCCTCGTGGGTTCGAAGAACGTGAACAAGGATATTCCGGTGACCGACTGATCGGCCGTTTCCGGAACGCAGAACGGGGGATGCCGCAGCGCGGCGTCCCCCGTCGGTTTTCGGGCGCGGCATTTCCGTGCGGAATCGTTTCCTGCTCCGGTGTTTCCTGCGCCTGTTTCCGCGCAGCGCGTTTCCGGGGGGCGTTCTCTTCGGCGCAGAGCTTTCGGGTGCGGCCGCCTTACCGCGGCCGGAGGGGATGCGAAAAAACGGGACATTCATTTCGAATGTCCCGTTTTCCGTTTCCGGGCAGGTGCGGATTACTTCTCCGAGCTGCTCGTCATGCGCTTCTCCTTGATACGCGCCTTCTTGCCCGTCAGATCGCGCAGGTAGTAGATGCGGGCGCGGCGGACCACACCGATCTTATTGACCTCGATCTTCTCGATATGGGGCGAGTAAAGCGGGAAGATGCGCTCGACGCCCACGCCGTTCGAAATCTTGCGGATCGTGAACATCTTGGTCTTGCCCTGACCCTTGATCTGGATAACCACGCCGCGGAAACTCTGCACGCGCTCCTTGTTACCCTCGACGATTTTGTAGGATACGGTGATCGTGTCACCGGCCTTGAACGACGGCACGTCGGCGTCCGTCTTCGGCCACATCTGCTCGTTTACGAGCCGGATGATTGCGTCTTTGTTCATTGTTGCAACGAATTTTGAGTTTCGCACCCGACATTCCCGCTGCGCCCGGACTACCATACGGACCCCTTGTCCGTAATCCCGCGGAACCGCTCCGCCGCATCCCCGCCGGTCCGCTTTCCGGTTCCGGAAAGCCTTCCCGCGCGTCCGCCGCATCGTCCGCCGTCGCCGTAGCGCCCAATGAAAGAGGTCGATATACGCCCTGTTGGGGTTGCAAATATAGGAAGAATTTTCCGAATGGCGCAACTATTGCCTCGAATTCCGCTTCGGTCGGAGGATTTATCGCTATCTTTACGGGCGATTTCCGGCCGGGATTCCGCGGAGCGGAGCGGTTTGCGCCGCTTTCGGGGCCGCGGGTCCGTTTCGCCGGAACGGAACGAAAAAGACTATGGAAGAGAGACTGATACTCGTGACCAACGACGACGGTTACGATTCGCGGGGCATGGAGGCCGCCGTCGAGGTGGCCCGCACCTTCGGGCGCGTGGTGGTCGTGGCGCCCGAGACGACGCAGAGCGGCATGAGCCAGGCCATCACCATGTATAGTCCGCTCTACCTGCGCAGCGTCCGCGAGGAGGAGGGACTGGCGGTTTACGCCTTCTCCGGCACGCCCGTCGATTGCGTGAAGATGGCTTTCGACTGCCTGCTGCGCGACGAACGGGTCGATCTGGTGCTCTCGGGCATCAACCACGGCTCGAACTCCGCGGTCAATGTGCTCTATTCGGGGACGATGGGCGCGGCCATCGAGGGCAGTTTCTACGGCTGTCCGGCCGTGGGACTGTCGCTCGACGACCATGCCGCCGATGCCGATTTCGAGGCGGCGGTGTTCTACGGCCGGCGGATCGTCGGCGCGGTGCTGGACCGCGGTGCGGAGCTGCCGCTGTGCCTGAACGTCAATGTCCCGAAGGGACGGCCCGGCGAGGTGCGCGGCGTGCGGCTCTGCCGGCAGAACCGCGGCTTCTGGCGCGAGGAGTTCTTCCGCCGCGAGGATCCGCGGGGCCGCCCCTACTTCTGGCTCACGGGCGAATTCGTCAATGGCGAGCCCGGAGCGACCGACACCGACGAGTGGGCGCTGGCGCACGGCTACGTGTCGGTGGTTCCCGTGCAGGCCGATCTGACGGATTACCGGCAGTTGAAGCGGCTCGACGGGATGTTCGAATGATTTTTTCGCTATCTTTGTGAAAAACCGCGGTTATGCTCATCAAGATCCTGCTCGTCATCTCGATCATCGTCCAGACGCTGGCGACGGCCTATGCCCTGCGGCTGGTGCGTGCCACGAAGTACAACTCCGTGTGGATACTCTTCATCGTGGGCTTCTCGCTGCTGACCATCGAGCGGCTGGTGCAGTTGCTCATGGATATGGGCGTGGAGATCGTTCCGCGCTGGTGGTTCGCCTACCTGGGCGTCACGGTGTCGATCTGCCTGTCGATCGGGGTGATGTACGCGCACAAGCTCTTCAAGTATATCGACCGCCTGAATCACCAGCGGACGCTGCTCAACAAGCGCATCCTGACGGCCGTGCTGCGTACCGAGGAGAAGGCCCGGTCGCGTTTCTCGAAGGAGCTGCACGACGGGCTGGGTCCGCTGCTCTCTTCGGCGAAGATGTCGCTGACGGCCCTTTCGCGCGACGAGCGCAGCGCCGAGCAGCGCGAGATCATCGACAATACGACCTATGTGATCGAGGAGGCGATCCGCTCGCTGCGCGAGATTTCGAACAACCTTTCGCCGCACGTGCTCAACGATTTCGGACTGGCGCGGGGCGTGCGGAATTTCATCGACAAGAGTGCGGCCATGCACGACGTGAAGATCCGCTTCACGACCAACCTCCGCACCGAACGTTACGATACGGACGTGGAGGTGATCCTCTACCGGGTGATCTGCGAGCTGATAAACAATTCGCTCAAGCATTCGGGCTGTTCGTCGATCAACCTTTCGCTTTCGCAGAACGGGCCGGAGCTGGCGCTCGACTATTCGGACGACGGCCGCGGGTTCAATCCGCAGGCGATGATGGACTGCGGTATGGGGCTTTCGAACATCGCGTCGCGCATCAATTCGCTCGGCGGCACGTTCGACATCACCTCGTCCAAAGGCCGGGGGATGCGGACGGCGATCCGGATCAACACGCAGGAGGAAGCTCCCGGACCCGCGGAGCGGACGCGCCGGCGTAAAAAAAGAGAGTAATCGGGATGGAGTGCAGAATCATACTCGTGGACGACCATTCGCTCTTCCGCAACGGGCTGCGGGAGCTGCTCGAACGCTGCGAAGGCTGCCGCGTCGTAGGCGAGGCGGCCAGCGGCGAGGAGTTCCTGGCGATGATGGAGGGGATGGAGGCCGACATCGTCTTCATGGATTTTTCGATGCCGGGGCTCGACGGCGCGCAGACGACCGAGCGGGCGCTGGCCCGGCGGCCGGAGCTGCGGATCATCACCCTGTCGATGTTCGGCGAGGAGAGCTACTACTCGCGGATGGTCGAGGCCGGAGCCCGGGGATTCCTGCTGAAGGATTCGGACATAGGCGACGTGCTGGAGGCCATCGGGACGGTGATGGGCGGCGGAAGCTACTTCTCGCCGCAACTGCTTTCGTCGTTGACGGGACGGATGCGCACGCGCGACGACGCGGCCGACGACCAGCTCTCCTCGCGCGAGCGCGAGATTCTGGTGGCCGTCTGCCGGGGGCTTTCCAACCAGGAGATCGCCGACGAACTCTTCATATCGAAGCGCACGGTCGATAAGCACCGTGCCAATATTCTCGAAAAGACCGGCTGCAAGAACACCGCGAGCCTGGTGGTCTATGCCATCCGCAACGGCATCGTCGAAATCTGATCCCGCAGGAGAGACCGGTCGGGCCCCCTGTCGCCGCGCTCCGCCTCCGGTGCGGGGCCGGATCGCACGGCCGGGGCGCGTCGGCCGGGTTTCTGCCCGTCGGGGTATCTGTCCGCCGCGGCGTCACTCGCCGGTGTCGAGCCGGATCGTGTAGGTCTTTCCCGGTTCGAAGCCGGGATCGTAAATCAGCAGAAAGTTTTCGTCCACGACGGCGTTCCATGCCTGTCCGGCCGCGAGGCGGGGATTCGGCAGCCGCTCGGGGAAGAAGTAGCTGAAAGGCAGCCTGCCCACGTGCTCCTCCTTGAACCGGCCGCCCGCCATGCGCTCGGCGTCGAATGCGGCGGAGGTCGTCACCGTCAGGATGCACTGTCCCTTTTCGTGCCGTTCGCTCACGGTGAAATCGCGTTCGGCGGGAAGCTCCCGCAGCCGTACGTCCCATGCCGGGTCGCCGTAGAACGCCAGCACATCGCGGTCGAAGAAGAAGCCCGTCTCGTCCGCCGAGAGTTTCCGCCCCGCGACGCTGTCGGCCCGGACGAAATCCTCCTCGGCGAAACCTTCCTCGCCGAACGGGAAGGCCCGTTCGCCCAATCCGGGACACCACTCCTCGAGCTGGTGCAGCATGTCCTGCTGGTTGAGGTAGAAGGCCTCGGCGAGCGTGTAGCGTCCGGGCGTCGTCAGCCAGTATTTCAGTCCGCCCCATCCGTTGCGGCCGTACCAGGTCGGGACCACGTAGCCGGCCATCGCCGCGGCGTTCGCGCTGTTCATCCATGCGACGGCCATGCTCCCGCGCGTGTTGTCCACGTTGCCGATCAGGCAGTTCCCGATCGGCAGGAACACGCGCCGTTTGTCCGACCCGGCCAGCGGCGTGCGCCCCTCCGGGAAGTCGGCGTAGAGCGCTCCGTCGGCGCACCGCAGGTTCCCCACCGAGAACGGCATTTCGAGGTTCCGTTCCGTGGCGTGCGAGGCCGTGGTGACGAGATCGGGATCGAGCCGGGCGTAGAAGTCGCAGAACTCCCGCAGCAGGTCGGGCCGCCCGTCGGGCAGCAGCCGTCGCGTGCGGTAGTGGGCAACGGAGTCTTCGCCCGGACGTTTCACGCCGCAGCGGCCCGCGTCGCGGTCGTCCACATAGGCGAAGGCGTCGAACCACTTGCCGCTGCCCACCTCGCGCAGCGTGCTTACGGCGCTCCGGATGACGAGCGGTTCGCGGGCGTTGCGCACCATGCGCAGCGCCGCTTCGGCGTCGTATCCCGTGATGACGCCCCAGAGGTAGTCGGCGTAGATGTCCCGGTCCGCCTCGCGGCTCATGCGGTTGAGCTCGATGATGTAGTCGCGCCCGATGCGTTCGGGCCGGTCCACGAAGGCCACGTAGCGGGGAGCCGCGCAGCGCAGCGCGGGCAGCGCCTCGCGCACCGAGTCGCGGTAACGGATCACCCGGGCGCCGGGATGGCTTTCGCGGAGCGCTTCGACGACGGCGCTCCACTGCGGGTCGTCGGCGATGCCGGGTCCGGCGACGATCGCGTAGTCCGATGCGGCCGGGGCCTGCGTGCAGGCGTATGCGGCGGCGGAGAGGAGAAACAGCAGGATTCGTTTCATATCGGGTTGCGGTTTTAGGTTGCGGCGGTTACATGAGCGGCGAGAAGACGCGCATGAAGGATTCGGCCCAGCGGCGGCGGCGCGGGCGGCGGAACCACTCGCCGGGTGTCACGGCGTGGCATTTCGCGGCGTCGGAGTCGAATATCGCGGCCATGCGGGCGGTGAACTCCTCGTCGCAGACGAAGGCATTGACCTCGAAGTTGTGCTCGAAGCTGCGGAAATCCATGTTCGCCGAGCCGATCACGGTCAGCGCGTCGTCGGCGATGAGCAGCTTGGAGTGCAGGAATCCCGGTTCGTAGAAGAGTATCTTCACGCCGGCGCGCATCATGTCGTCGAGGTAGGAGTGCGACGCGAGGTCGATGAGCTTCGAGTCCGAACGCGCCGGGAGCATCAGCCGCACGTCGGTCCCCGCCAGCGCGGCGGTTTGCAGCGCGGTGTTCAGCACGTCCGAGGGGAGGTAGTAGGGGGTCTGGATCCAGACCCTGCGGCGGGCGTTTGCCACGGCGTAGCTTTCGGCCTGGAGCAGCGTGCGCCATTTGCCGAAGGGGCCTCCGGCCACGATTTGCAGGATGTCGTCCGTGTAGCGTTTCGCCGCGGGGAAGTATTCCGGACCGGCGATATGGCGTTTGGTGGTCGCCGACCAGTCGCTCAGGAAGGCGATCTGCAATCCCGCCACGCCGCTCCCCTCGATCCGGAAATGGGTGTCGCGCCACGAACCCCACTCCGTGCCGCGCACGTAGCGGTCGGCGATGTTCATGCCGCCGATGAAGCCCGTGCGGCCGTCGATGACGACGATCTTGCGGTGGTTGCGGTAATTGACCTTGCTCGTGAAGCGCGGGAACTTGACGTGCAGGAAGGCATGGACCTCGATTCCCGCCTCGCGCATCTCCCGGAAGAACGCCTTCTTGACGCCGCTGCACCCCACGTCGTCGTAGAGAATCCGCACGCGGACTCCCTCGCGGGCCTTCGCGGCGAGCGCGTCGCGGAGGCGGCGGCCCGTCTCGTCGTCGCTGAGGATGTAGTATTGCAGGTGGATGTGGTGGTGCGCCCGGGCGATCTCCCCGAGCAGCGCCTCCATCTTCGCTCCGCCGTCGGTGTAGGGGGTGATGCGGCTGCCGTAGAGCGGCACGGCATGGCATGTGCGCCGGAGCAGTTGCGCCAGCGGACGGTACTGTTCCGGCAGGTCGGGACAGCCGGTGTGTTCGGCCTCCTCCAGTTGCAGGGTGATCCGTTTGCGCGTGCGGCGCGAGATGATGCGCTGTTTCGAGAGATTCTGTCCGAAGAAGAAGTAGAAGACGAGCCCCGCGACGGGCGCCAGCAGCAGTACGATGATCCACGGCAGGGTCTTCAGCGGATTCCGGTTGTCGGTGATGATGACCAGCACGATGCCGAGAATCGTGACCGTGTAGAGCGTGAGGAACGTGTATGTCAGGATTTGCTGCATGGGGGTCTTCGGGGTTTCTTCCGGAGCGCCGCACGGCTCGGGGCGGCGCCCCTTCCGGACGCAGGGGGCGCTGCGCCTTTCCGGACCGCTACTTCTCCGTCTCGGGGAAAGTCACGGTGTAGAGCAGGTGTTCGACGCCGCGCACGAAGTTGCGTTTGTGGAGCTTGGGCGAATAGACGTAGCAGTCGAGCGTGAAGACGCGGTTCGTGGCCGTGTCCACGGTCGTGTAGCTGACGAACGGACCTCCCATGAAATCGTTCTTCACGTCCCAGAAGCCGCGCAGCTCGCACCAGAGACGGCCTTCGAGGCGGAACATCCTGTAGGCCGGGGGGATGACTTCGGAGGTGGTCATCCAGGAGCCGTCCGACGGACCCGGAATCCGGGCCGCGTACTTGTTGCGGGCGGCGAGCAGCGCCTCGGGGGCGAGCGATTCGGGTCCCTCGTAGGGGTAGGAGCAGATGAAGAAACCCTGGCTTGCGGCCGGGTACTCGTAGCGCGCCCAGAGGAAGTCGTCCTCCTGCTTGGCCAGCACGTAGCCCTTCGGGACTTTGATTCCGACGCCGAACGTCTTGCGCACGGCGGCGTCGATGCCCGTGTTGTAGAACTTCGAATTGGCCTCCACGGCACGGTCCCGTTCGGCCTGTTCGAGTGCGTGCACGAGGTTTTCGCGGTTCTTCGAGATGTACTCCACGAGCGAGCGGTCGTCGGGACCCGCCGTCGTCAGGACGATCTGCGGCCGGGCCGTCACGTCGTATTCCACGCCTGTCGTCACTTCCGGGAGCGAGGGGTCGATCCGGATCTTGAGGATGTTCCGGTGGTCGGCCACGAGACCCGTGAATCCGCGCTCCTGCACGCGCAGCACGTCGAAGAGCGGTTCGGTCTGGTTGAGATAGGGAACCGGGGCCGTGAGCACGGCGCGCAGCGTGTCGCCCACCTCGCCCGTCCACTCCTGCTGCGGGCAGACCACGATCAGCTCGTAGGGCTTGCCCTGCGACGCCTTTTTCGAATCGGTCAGGGTATTGACGGCCTTGCATCCGGCCGCCGTCGCCGCGATGAGCGCGGTCAGGATGATGCGGGAGAGTGCTTTCATTTCGATCGGTATTGCTCCCCGCGGAGACGGCGTCCGACGCCGGAAAATGTCGTGCGGCCGCTCTCTCGGGGGAAGTTATTCACAAATATAACCATATTTTTTCGCATTTGGCGCGGATTTTCCCTATTTTTGCTCCGGTATGCGTTTGAAGCCACCGAAAATAATCCGGCGTCTGATGCCGGACCTGATCTGGGAGATCGCCGACGAGGAGGGGGTTTTCCTCACCTTCGACGACGGACCGACGCCCGGTGTCACGGAGTGGATTCTCTCGACGCTGGACAAGTATGATGCCAAAGCCACCTTCTTCGTGCTGGGCAAGAACGTCGAGATGTATCCCGACCTCTACCGGCGGATTCTCGACGCCGGGCACAAGGTGGGCAACCACACCTATTCGCATCAGAAGGGATGGGGCATGAGCCTGGAACGTTACACGGAGGACGTGGATTTCGCCAACGATCTGATCCACAGCGAACTGTTCCGGCCTCCCTATGCGCGCATCACCCCGGCGCAGGCCCGTCTGCTGGGGCAGCGTTACAAACTGGTCATGTGGGACATCATTTCGCGCGACTACAACCGCAAACTCTCGCCGAGGACCTGCCTGCGGAACGTCACGAAGTACCTCGCCCCGGGGGCCATCGTCGTGTTCCACGACAGCGAGAAGGCTTTCCGCAACATGCGTTACGCCCTGCCCCGCACGCTGGAGAAGATTCGTCAGATGGGGCTCACGTGCAAGGCGATAGAGCTTTGAGCGTTCCGGACGGCGGCCGGAATGCGGGTACGGAGAAAAATAGGAATATTGCTTTTTTTTTGCTAACTTCGCCCCCGCGAATCAATATCAAAAACAATACGTTATGGCAACTACCGCAGACATCAAGATCGGCATGTGCATCGAGCTGGACGGCAAGACTTTTCAGATTGTCGATTTCCAGCATGTGAAACCGGGCAAGGGCCCCGCTTTCGTTCGCACGAAACTCAAGAACCTCGAGAACGGCCGCGTGCTGGACAACACCTTCTCGGCCGGCGTGAAGATCGAGCCCGTGCGTGTCGAGCGCCGTCCCTACCAGTTCACCTACGAGGATGATCTGGGCATGCACTTCATGCATACGGAGACTTTCGAGGAGATCAACATCGACAAGAACCTGATCAACAACTACGACCTGATGGCCGACGGCCAGATCGTCGAGGTCATGTTCCACACCGAGAAGGAGACCGTGCTTTCGGCCGAACTGCCCCCGATCGTGGACATGGAGGTGACCTACACCGAGCCGGGCGTCAAGGGCGACACCGCTTCGACCAACTCGCTCAAGCCCGCGACGGTCAATACGGGGGCCACGATCCGCGTGCCGCTGTTCATCAACACGGGCGACAAGATCCGCGTCGATACCCGTACGCGCGAATACTACGAGCGCATCAAGTAGGCGTCACCGCTGCCGACCGGCCGCATGGCCCGGACCCGGACCGATTCACCCCGGACGAAGATACGGAAACGTGTCCCGTCCGGGGTTTTTCGTATGCTGCGGAGGAGAATGGCCGCGGAGTGTGCGGCGCAGGTGTGCGGAGAGCGAGCCGCGGAGTGTGCGGTCCCCGCTCCCCGGGTTACAGGCCCGGGGTTTCGAACTCCTTCATCACGCGTTCCATCTTGCGGCGGATTTCGGCCGTGCAGAGGTTGCCGATGCTTCCCTCGTGGGTGTGATGCACCTCGCGCGTGGGACTGTATTCGCCCCGCTGGACGGCCATGCCCACCTGCCGGTAGGCCTCGCGGAACGGCACGCCCTGCAATACCAGCCGGTTCACGTCCTCGACGGTGAACAGGTAGTCGTATTTCCGGTCATCGAGGATGTGCCCGTTCACCCGCAGGTGGGCGAGCATGAAGTCGCACATGCCGAGCGTCCGCCGGATCTCGTCCGTGGCCGGGAAGAGGATGTCCTTCAGGAGCTGCAGGTCGCGGTGGTATCCCGCGGGGAGGTTCGTCGTCAGCAGGGCGATCTCGTTGGGCAGCGCCTGGAGACGGTTGCAGCGGCCCCGCATGATCTCGAAGACGTCGGGATTCTTCTTGTGGGGCATGATGCTCGACCCGGTGGTCAGCTCGTCGGGCAGCGACACGAACCCGAAATTCTGGCTCATGAAGAGACAGAGGTCCATCGCCATGCGGCCGACCGTTGCCGCGATGGCCGCGATGGCCGCCGCCGCCGCCCGTTCGCTCTTGCCGCGGCTCATCTGGGCCGCCACGACGTTGTAGTGCAGCTCCTCGAAACCCATGAGGCGCGTGGTCATCGTGCGGTCGAGCGGGAACGACGAGCCGTAGCCGGCGGCCGATCCCAGCGGATTCTGGTTGGCTATGTGCCACGCCGCGGCGAGCAGCCGCATGTCGTCCACGAGTGTTTCGGCGTAGGCCCCGAACCAGAGCCCGAACGACGAGGGCATGGCGATCTGGAGGTGGGTGTAGCCCGGCATCAGCACCTCCTTGTGGCGTTCGCTCAGCTCCTGCAGCCGGTCGAAGAGCGTGCGCACCGCACCGGCGATCTGCCGCAGTTCGTCGCGCAGGAACAGTTTGAGGTCCACCAGCACCTGATCGTTGCGCGAGCGTCCCGAGTGGATCTTCTTGCCTGCGTCGCCGAGCCTCCGCGTGAGCATCAGCTCCACCTCGGAGTGCACGTCCTCCGTGCCGGGTTCGATCTCGAAGCGTCCGGCTTCGATTTCGGCGGCGATCTCCCGCAGTCCCGCGGTCAGCGTCTCCAGCTCCTCGCGGGTCAGCAGGCCGATCTTCTCGAGCATGGCGATATGCGCCAGCGACCCTTCGACGTCGTAGCGCGCCAGCCGCATGTCCAGCTCGCGGTCCTGTCCCACGGTGTACTCCTCGATCATTCTGTCCGGCTCGAAGCCCTTGTCCCAAAGTTTCGTACTGCTCATAGTTCCGATGCTAATTTTTCGATGTAGGTTTCATAGACGGCGATCCCTTCGGCGATCTCCGAAAGGCACACGTATTCGTCGGCCGTGTGCGACCGTTCCGATTCGCCCGGGCCCATCTTGAGCGCCGGGAAGGGCATCAGCGTCCGGTCCGAAGTCGTGGGCGAGACGAATGTCCGGCGTCCGGCGGCGCGGGCGGCGCGCATGAGCGGATGGTCGTCCGCGACGGCCGCGGCGCGGATGCGCGTCGAGCGGGGCACGGCTTCCGAACGGATCGCGCGGCGAAGGATTTCGACCGTCTCCTCGTTCGTGTAGGCGTCCGTCGTGCGGATGTCGGCGACGAAGCGGCAGACGTCGGGCACGACGTTGTGCTGCGTGCCCGCCTTGATCTGCGTGACGGCGATTCCGACGGGCCCCAGCAGCGCCGACTCCCGCTCGAAGCGGAATGTCCGCAGGCGGGCGATGTCGTCGAGCGCGATGTAGAGGGCGTTGATCCCCTCGTTGCGGGCCGCATGGCCGCTCCGGCCGCGGGCCGTGCAGTCGAGCACCACGAGGCCCCGTTCGCCCGCGGCGGCCTGCATGCCGGTCGGTTCGCCCACCAGCGCCATGTCGATCGGTCCCAGCACGGGCAGCAGGGCGCGGATGCCGCGTTCGCCCATGCACTCCTCCTCGGCCGTGAGGGCCAGTACGAGGTTGAAGGGTAGCGGCCGCGAGCGGAAGGCGAGGAACGTCTCGGCGAGCGCGACGACCGATGCCCCGGCGTCGTTGCTGCCCAGTCCGTACAGCCGGTCGCCTTCGACGGCCGGATCGTACGGATCGCGCGTGTAGGAGGCCGCGGGCCGCACCGTGTCGTGGTGCGAGTTCAGCAGCAGCGTCGGCCGCGCGGGGTCGAATCCGGCGGAACGGGCCCATACGTTGTTGTGGAGCCGTTCGGGAGCCGCACCGCGCTCCGCGAGGAAGGCGTGGAGCAGGTCGCCCGTGCGCGTCTCGTCGCGCGAGACGGAGGGCGTGGCGACGAGCCGCCGGAGCAGTCCGACGGCCTCTTCGGTTCTCGTATCCATCATTCTCTTCGTTCTGTTTTCCGGCTGTTCCCCGGGTCGGTCCGGCCGCAGGGCGGCCGCGTTCGGCCCGGTCAGCGTATCGTCGTGCCCGAGTCGTCGGCGAGGCGTTCGGCGCTGCGTATCGTGACGCTCCGCACGCCCTTTTCGACGGCCCGGAGGGCGTTTTCGATCTTCGGGATCATCCCTTTCGACACCGTGCCGTCGGCCTTGAGCGGGGGATAGGTCGCGGCGGTGATCTCGCGGATTACGGAGCCCTCGTCCTCCGCGTCGCGCAGCACGCCGCGCTTCTCGAAGCAGTATATGAGATCGGTCGGCGCGAGGCGTGCGGCGCCCAGCGCCACGGCCGAGGCCACGCTGTCGGCATTGCAGTTGAGCAGCGTACCCCGCCCGTCGTGCATGATGGCCGGGAAGACGGGCACGAGGCCCGCGTCGAGCAGCCGCCCGAGCAGCTTGTGATTGACCCGCTCGATGTCGCCTACGAAACCGAAATCGACCGGTTCCGGTGCGCGGCGGCGGGCCGTCACGATGTTGCCGTCGGCGCCCGACAGTCCGATGGCGTTGCATCCGGCGGCCTGAAGTCCCGCGACGATCTGTTTGTTCACCAGCCCGGCGTAGACCATCGTCACCACGTCGAGCATTCCCTTGTCGGTGATGCGGCGTCCTTCGACCATCCGCACCTCCAGCTCCAGCCGCTCGGCCAGCCGCGTGGCCAGCTTGCCTCCGCCGTGCACCAGGATCTTCGCGCCGGGCAGGGCGGCGAACTCGCCGAGAAACCGTTTGAGGGCCGCCGCGTCGTCTATGACGTTGCCGCCGATCTTCACGACCGTGATCCGTTCCGTCATTGCAGTCCCTCCAGCAGCCGTTTGAGTACCACCTGCGCCGAGATTTCGCGGTTCGCCGCCTCGGGGATGACGAGCGAGCGGGGCGATTCGATCACCGAGTCGGTGACGATCATGTTGCGCCGCACGGGCAGACAGTGCATGAAGAAGGCGTCGTTCGTCAGAGCCATCTTCTCGTCGTCCACCGTCCACGAACGGTCGCGCGAGAGCACCTTCCCGTAGTTGGGGTCGGCCCATGCGGCCCAGTTCTTGGCATAGACGAAGTCGGCGCCTTCGAGGGCCTTGCGCTGGTCGTACTCGACGCGGGCGCGGCCCACGAACTCCGGGGCGAGCTCGTAGCCCTCGGGATGGGTGATGACGAAGTCGTAGTCCGCGGCGTTCATCCACTCGGCGAAGGAGTTGGGCACGGCCTGCGGCAGGGCGTTGGGATGCGGCGCCCAGGTCATCACGACCTTCGGGCGCTCGACGCGCCTGTGCTCCTCGATGGTGATCAGATCGGCGAAGCTCTGCAACGGGTGACGTGTGGCGGCCTCCATCGAGAAGACCGGACGGCCCGAGTGGCGGATGAACTGTTCGAGTATGCGCTCCTCGTAGTCCTCGGCCTTGTCGCGGAAGCGGGCGAAGGAGCGCACGCCGATCACGTCGCAGTAGGAGCCCATGACGGGGATGGCTTCGAGCAGGTGCTCGGCCTTGTCGCCGTCCATCACCACGCCGCGCTCGGTTTCGAGTTTCCAGGCCCCCTGGGTGACGTCGAGGACCATGACGTTCATGCCCAGGTTCATCGCCGCCTTCTGGGTCGAGAGCCGCGTGCGGAGGCTCGAATTGAAGAAGAGCATCAGCAGCGTGCGGTTGCGGCCCAGACCCGTGAACTGGAAGCGGTCGCGCTTGATCTCCAGCGCTTCGGCGACGGCTTCGCGCAGGTCGCCTATGTCTTGTACGCAGGTAAATTTCTTCATGGTTTTCTTCTGTTTTCTGGGTTATCCGACGATTCCGCGGAACGATTCGAGGAAACGGTCGGCCAGCTCGCGCGTGAGGCAGAGGGCCGGAAGCAGCCGGACGGTCGAGGCGCCCGCTCCGCCCGTGAAGACGTGCCGCTCGAAGAGCAGCCGCCGGCGCAGTTCGGCCCCCGGACCGTCGGTTTCGATGCCGATCATCAGGCCGCGGCCCCGGACTTCGCGGAGCGTCGTGAACCGCCGCAGCTCGCCGAGGAGGTATTCGCCCACCGCGGCGGCGTTTTCCACGAGCCGTTCGCGTTCGATCGTGTCCAGCACGGCGATCGCCGCGGCGCAGGCGAGGTGGTTGCCGCCGAAGGTGGTGCCCAGCAGACCCGGCCGCGCCTCGAAGTGGGGCGCGATGAGCACGCCGCCGATCGGGAAGCCGTTGCCCATGCCTTTGGCCGTGGTGATGAGATCGGGGCGGATGCCGGCGTGCTGGTGGGCGAAGAAGTGCCCCGTGCGGCCGTAGCCCGACTGGATTTCGTCCAGGATGAGCTGCGTGCCCGTTTCGCTCGCCGCCTCGCGCAGGGTGCGCAGGAAGTCGTCCGTCGGGCAGTGGATGCCCGCGACGCCCTGGATTCCTTCGACGATCACGGCGGCGAATTCTCGCGTCGAGAGTTTCTCGCGCACGGCGCCGATGTCGTTCAGCGGCGCGAACTCCACGTTCGGCGTGCGGTTGAACGGCGCTGCGATCGCGGGGTTGTCCGTGGCGGCCACGGCGCCCGCCGTGCGGCCGTGGAACGCCTTCGTGAAGGAGAGCACCTTCGCGCGTCCCGTGTGGAACGAGGCGAGCTTGAGTGCGTTCTCATTGGCTTCGGCCCCCGAGTTGCAGAGGAAGAGGCTGTAGTCGGCATAGCCCGATATGCGTCCCAGCTTCTCGGCCAGACGGGTCTGGAGCGGGTTTTCCACCGAATTGGAGTAGAAGCCCAGACGCGCGACCTGCTCCGAGACGGCCCGCACGTAGTCCGGGTGGGCATGGCCGATCGAGATCACGGCGTGTCCGCCGTAGAGGTCGAGGTACTCCGTGCCGGCCGTATCATAGACGAAACAGCCCCGGCCGCGTACCGGTTCGACGGGGTAGAGGGAATATACGTTGAAAAGTTCCATGTGTTTCCGTTCGTTTTTCGCCGCCGGGGCGGCTTGGGTTTCAGAATGCGGAGGCTTTGAGCCGCAGCCCCTCCCGCTCGTCCAGTCCGAACAGCAGGTTCATGTTCTCCACGGCCTGTCCCGAGGCGCCCTTGAGCAGGTTGTCGATCGCCGAGACGACGTGCAGCTTGTCGCCGTGGCGGGCCACCTGCAGCAGCGCCTTGTTCGTATTGACGACCTGCTTGAGGTCCACGCCGCGTTCCGTGACGTGCGTGAAGGGGGCCGTTGCGTAGTAGCCGGCGTAGAGCTTCCGCACGTCGGCCTCCTCCAGCGTGCACCGCGTATAGACGCTGGCGAGAATGCCCCGCGCGAAGTCGCCGCGCATCGGCACGAAGTCGATTTCGGCGTCGAACGCCGGTTCGATCCGCCGCAGGTTGCGGCCGATCTCCAGCAGGTGCTGGTGCGTGAAGGCCTTGTAAACCGAGAGGTTCGCCGTGCGCCAACTGAAGTGGGTCGTGGCCGAGGGTTTCACCCCGGCGCCCGTCGATCCCGTCACGGCCGTCACGTGCACCTCGTCGCGCAGCAGCCCCGCGGCGGCCAGCGGCAGCAGTGCCAGTTGGATGGCTGTGGCGAAGCATCCCGGGTTGGCGATGCGCCGCGCCGTGCAGATGCGGTCGCGCTGCCACTCCGGCAGTCCGTAGACGAAGCCTTCGCTCTCGTCGCGGAAATCCTGCGCCAGGTCGATGATCCGCACGCCGGCCGGAACGTCGTGCGCCGCGAGCCACTTGCGGCTCTCTCCGTGGGCCGAGCAGAGGAACAGGACGTCGATCGCCCCGAGGTCGAAGCCGTCGCAGAAACGCATGTCCGTGTCGCCTTCCAGCCCTCCGTGGACCTCCGAGAGGCGGTTGCCCGCGTTCGAGGTGCTGTGCACGAAGACGATTTCGGCCTGCGGGTGATTGACCAGAAGGCGGATGAGTTCGCCGGCGGTGTAGCCGGCGCCTCCGATGATGCCGGCGCGTATCATTTCCCGTTGCGCTTCTGGACGTTGTGGTAGATCTTGATCTGGTTGCCGAGAATCTTCGTGAAGCCCTTCACGTCGTCGGCCGTCCACGCCTTGTTCACTTCGCCGTATTCGCCGAAATCGGTCTTCATCAGGTCGAACGGGGACTCCACGCCCACGAGCGTGTAGTTGCGCGGCCGCAGGATCAGCTCCACCGTACCCGTGACGTTGCGCTGCGACGAGCGGAGCATCGCCTCGATGTCGCGCATGACGGGCTCGAGGTACTGCGCCTCGTGGAGGAACATGCCGTACCACGTGCCCACCTGGTCCTTCCAGTAGAGCTGCCATTTGGTGAGCGTGTGCTTCTCGAGCATCTTGTGCGCGGCGATGATGAGCATGGGGGCGGCGGCCTCGAAGCCCACGCGGCCCTTGATGCCGATGATCGTGTCGCCGATGTGCATGTCGCGGCCGATGCCGTAGCGCGAGCCGATCGCCTCCACGGCGCGGATGGCCTCCACCTTGTCGGCGTAGGGTTTGCCGTTCACCGCGGCGATCTCGCCCCGGTCGAACGCGATCGTGAGCCGCTCCTCGCCCTCGGCTTCGATCTGGCTCGGATAGGCCTCCTCGGGGAGCGTCTGCTCCGAATGCAGGGTCTCCTTGCCGCCGATCGACGTGCCCCACAACCCCTTGTTGATCGAGTACTCCATCTTCTTGAAGTCGGCCGTGAAGCCGTGACGGCGCAGGTATTCGATTTCGTATTCGCGCGTCAGGGTCATGTCGCGCGTCGGGGTGATGATCTCGATCTCGGGGGCGAGAATCTGGAACGTCAGGTCGAAGCGCACCTGGTCGTTGCCTGCGCCGGTCGAGCCGTGGGCCACGGCGTCCGCGCCGATCCGCTTGGCGTACTCGATGATGGCGATGGCCTGGAAGATGCGCTCCGAGCTGACCGAAATGGGATAGGTCCCGTTGCGCAGCACGTTGCCGAAGATCATGTAGCGGATGCTCTTCTCGTAGTACTCCTGTTCGATGTCGAGCGTGGCGTGCTCCCTGGCGCCGAGCTCTTCGGCGCGCTGCGCGATCTTTTCGAGTTCGGCCTTCGAGAAGCCGCCCGTGTTGGCGATCGCCGTGTAGACGTCGTATCCCTTCTCCTCCGAGAGGTATTTCACGCAAAACGAGGTGTCCAGCCCGCCGCTGAACGCCAGAACCACTTTTTTCTTGGTTTCCATGATATTGTCTTTGTTGTTGTTCGCGTTAGTTCGCCGGAGTGCAAATCCTCCGGCCGTTGTCGCGGCCTGTGGCCGCGTTTGCAAGTCCGACCCCATCCCAAACCCCTCCTTCGGGAGGGGCCTGTCGCGACGCACCCGAAATGATTCCGGGAATGACCGCCTGCCGATCGGCCGGTTGCCGTACTTTGGCTTTTACTTCAGATGAAACAGTTTTTTTACCTTGTTCCGGAAAAACATCTTGTAGGGCGCCAGCCGCGACTGCTTCCGGGGCGGTTCCTTCGCCGGGTCGTACAACATGCCCGTGCAGAGGCACATGCGCCGGTGGTTGCGCTGCAAAATATCGTAGTTGCAGCATCCCTGGCATCCCTGCCAGAACTCCTCGTCCTCGGTCAGCTCCGAAAAGGTGACCGGTACGTATCCCATGCGCGAGTTGAGCTTCATGACCGGAAGCGACGTGGTGATACTGAATAACTTGGCATAGGGGAATCGTCGTCGGGCCAGCTCGAAGGTTCGTCGTTTGATCTGTTCCGCGAGTCCCATGTGCCGGTACTCGGGGTCCACGATCAGTCCCGAGGTGGCGACGAAGTCGCCGTGACCCCAGCACTCGATATAGCTGAACCCGACCAGTTTTTCCCCGTCCAGCGCCACGACGGCCTTGCCACCGGTCATTTTCGCGGCGATATACTCGGGCGACCGCTTGGCGATGCCCGTACCCCGCTGCAGTGCCGACTCGTAGATCAGTTCGCAGATACGCGGAGCGTAGTGCGCATGAGTCGGGTCGGCAAAAACGACGCTGATTGTGCTGTTATCCATTTATCGTTTGTGGGTGAATGAAAAAAGTTGTGTGTCAGTTGATGCGGTAGGCCCGCTGCACGCCCTTGATGCGCATGATGTGGTGCACGAGCGTGTCCACGACGCCCGCGCCGGGCACTTCGACGGCCACCGTGCCCGCGAGGCAGCCGTTCGGCGCCGCGGCGAAGTTGATCGAGCGGATGTTGAGCTTCAGGTCGCGGCTGATGGCCTCCGTGATGTGGTTGGCCATGCCCGTCGTGTCGGCCGCCACGATGCGGATCATGACGCGGAACGCCCCTTCGGCCGACTGCCGCCAGCGCGCCTCGACGACGCGGTAGGGGTAGTTCTCGCGCATCCGCCGGGCGTTGGGGCAGTCCGTGCGGTGGATCGTGATGCCCGAATTGATCGTCACGAAACCGAAAACCTCGTCGCCCTTGATCGGGTTGCAGCATCGGGCCAGCTTGTACTGTATCTTCGAGATGTCGTCGTCGATCACCAGCGCGTCCTGCGAGGCGGCGGGCGGCTCCTTCGCGCCCTGCTGCGCGGCCTTCTGGCGTTCGATCTCGGCCGCCGCGGCGCGCCGCTGCTCCTCGGCCTCGCCCGAGAGGTGGCGCGAAAGAAGCTCCTTGATCGTCCCGAAGTCGAGCTTCTGCGTGGCGATCAGGGCGTAAATCTCCGTGCCCGTGCGCACCTTGAAGTGGCGGGCGAGGTAGCCCACCGCCTCGTCGATCGTCAGCGGGAGTTTCCAGTTCTTGAGTTTGCGTTCCAGCTCCTCGCGCCCCATGCGCGTATGTTTGGCCTGCTCCTCGCGCAGGAAGCTCTTGATCTTGTTGCGCGCCTTCGCCGTGACGACGAACGCGAGCCAGTCGGCCTTGGGCGTCTGGTTCTTCTGCGTCAGGATCTCCACGATGTCGCCGTTGCGCAGCGGTTCGCGGATCGACACGGCGCGGTTGTTCACCTTGCCGCCCGAGCAGGTCGAGCCCAGATTGGTGTGGATGTCGAAGGCGAAGTCGAGCAGCGTGGCCCCTTCGGGCAGCTTGCGCAGGTCGCCGTTGGGGGTGAAGACGAAGATCTCGCCCGAGGCGGGTTTGGCGTCGAAACGCTGCGCCAGCGAGTGCGTCGTGTCCTCCATCAGTTCGCGCAGGCGGCCGAGCCACTGTTCGCTGGTCTGCGCTCCCTGTCCCACGCCCTTGTAGCGCCAGTGCGCGGCGATGCCCCGCTCGGCCACGGCGTCCATGCGCTCGGTGCGGATCTGCACCTCGACCCAGCGGCCTTCGGCCGACACGGTGGTGTGCAGCGACTCGTAGCCGTTCGACTTGGGGATCGAAATCCAGTCGCGCATGCGATTGGGATTGGGCGTGTAGAAGTCCGTCACGACGGAGTAAACCGTCCAGCAGAGCCGCTTCTCCTCCTCGTGCGGGCAGTCGATGATGATGCGGATGGCGAAGATGTCGTAGACGCCCTCGAAGGGCACGTGCTGCTTGTGCATCTTCGACCAGATCGAGAAGATCGACTTCGTGCGGCTCTTGACGTGGTATTTCATGCCGAGGCGGTCGAGCCGCTCGGTGATCGGCACGAGGAAGCGGGCGATGAAGGCGCGGCGCTCCTCGGCGCTCTCCTCGAGTTTCGTGATGATGTGCTCGTAGTCCTTCGGTTCGAGGTATTTGAGGGCGATGTCCTCCAGCTCGCTCTTGATTTCGTAGAGACCCAGCTTGTGGGCGATCTGGGCGTAGAGGTTCATCGACTCCCAGCTCTTCTTGCGCCATTTCTCGTGCGGGAAGATGCCGAGCGAGCGCATCACCTCGAGGCGGTCGGCCAGTTTGATGAGGATTACGCGCGGGTCCTCGGAATAGCTGACGATCAGGTCGCGGAAATTGTCGGCCTGCTCCTTCGAGGTCTTCAGCTTCAGCTCCGAGATGTTCGCCAGCCCCATCGTGATGCCCACGACCTGTTCTCCGAAACGGTTCCGGATCTCTTCGGTGAGTGCGAGGAATTCGTCTGCCGGGCGCTCCTTGTGCGCCAGCCGCACGACGTCGTGCAGGATGGACGAGACGGCGGAGTTGCGTCCGAGGCCCACTTCCGAAATGACGATCGACGCCACGGCGGCGGCGTGGTCGAGCATCGGCGTCCCGTCGTAACGGCACACGCCGGCGAGCTTCCCGTCGGCATACTCCAGCGCCTCGTCCACAAGGCGCTGCGTCGTCTCCGAGAAGTTCGCGCGCACGAGCGCGCGCAGATTTTCGTAGCGTGAGAAATCCATTGAACCCAACCTCTTAACCTTGTTGGCAAAGATATGAAAAATTTTTTATAAATTTGGCACACAGAACCAATCCGTTGTCCCGTGGAGAAGAAAAAAGCGGTTTACGTCCCCACCGCAGGCGAGGAGATCGCCAACGTATTGTCGCACGGCGTCATGGCGCTCGCGATGCTCGCGGCCCTTCCGTTCGCCGCCGTATGGGCCTACACGCACGATCCGGAGGGGGTGCGGGCGGCCTTCTCGGTTTCGGTCTTCGTGATCTCTGTTTTCCTGATGTTTCTCGTCTCGACGCTTTACCACGCGATGCGTCCCGCCTCGCGCCACAAGGAGGTGTTCCACGTGCTCGACCATATCTTCATCTACGTGGCCATCGCCGGAAGCTATACGCCCGTCGCGCTTTCGGTCATCGGCGGCTGGCAGGGGCTTCTCATCGCCGGACTGCAATGGGCGATGGTGGTGTTCGGCATCTTCTACAAGTCGCTGTCGCACCGTTCGATTCCGGCCGTCAGCCTCACGATCTACCTGGTGATGGGGTGGGCCATTCTCCTTTTCCTTCCGCTGTTCGTCCGCCGCGCTTCGACGGAGCTGCTGGCGCTCATCGCCCTCGGCGGCGTGCTCTATACGCTCGGAGCGGGGATCTATGCCTGCAAGGGGTTCCGCTATCACCATCTGGTGTGGCATCTGCTGATCGACCTGGCGGTGGCGGCCCACTTCACGGGAATCGTTTTCTTTCTCGGTTAGTGCTTGTACACCACGTAGATGTGGTCGTCCGGCAGGGCGTAGAGCCTGCGTTCCTCTTCGGGAAGCGAGGCGGCGTAGTCGATGTCCGCGGCCTCGAATCCCGCTTCGCGCAGCCGGTCGGTATAGTCCGCGCCGTAGATGCACCGGTGGTCGTACTGGCCGAAGATGCGCGTGCGCTCGTCGGGATCGGTGATCGAATCGTCTTCGAAGGTGCGTTCGTAATCGCGTTCCACGGGCGAGAGGACGATGCCCCACCCGCCGGGGCGCAGGATGCGGTGCAGCTCGCGCAGGGCGCGGCGGTCGTCGGCCACGTGTTCCAGCAGGTGGTTGCAGAGGACGACGTCCACCGAATTGTCGGCGAGCGGAATCTGCTGCACGTCGAAATGCAGGTCCGCGAGCGGGCTTTCGAGATCGGCCGTGACGTACCTGCCGGGCCGGGCCGCGAAGTGGGGTTTCAGGTGGCGCATGATGCAGACCTCCGGGGCGATGTGCAGCGTGCGGGGGTGGCTTTTCAGCAGGTCGGTCTCGCGGGTCAGATAGAGCCATAGCAGCCGGTGGCGCTCCAGCGAGAGACAGCGGGGGCAGAGTGCGTTGGGGCGCGGCCGCACATAGCCGTAGGGGAGGAATTTCCGGTATTTCGCGCCGCAGACGGGGCACTCGGCGCCCCGGCCCCGGTAGAACAGCCCGGCCACGGGTACGGCCCATCCCGCGATCCGTTGCAGCACGGGGCGCGGGATGTGGTTGAGGGCCCAGCGGATCACCTTTTTCATGACTCCAGCACCTTGTTCACCTTCTCCTCGGCTTTGCGCAGGCGCGCCTTGCACGAGGCGATCAGCTCCGTGGCGCGTTTGACTTCGGCCGCGAGGCCGTCCACGTCCATCTCCTCGCTGCGCAGGCGGGCGAGAATCTTCTCGATCTCGGCCATCGCCTCGGTGTAGGTCAGCTCTTTTTTTGCCATATCTTCGTGTTTTTTACCGTCGCTTCGATCGTCCCGTCCGCCACTTCGATCCGCAGCGCGTCGCCCGGGCCGACGCCGCCGGCCGACACGACGGCCCTGCCGCCGCTGCGGACCACGGCGAAGCCCAGCCGCAGGATCCGCTCGGGCGAGCGTCCGGCGACGAGTTCCGCGGCGTTGTCGAGCCGCAGGAGCTGCCGGGCGAGAAAGCCGCGGGCGGCTTCGGGCAGTGTCGCCGCGAGGTGTTCCAGCCGGACCGTCTGCCGGGCGAGCAGCGTTCCGCTCGTCTGCCGCAGCTCGCCGCGGAGGCGTTCGAGCCGCACCTCCGACGCGTGCAGCAGGGCCGTCGTCGCGTCGTGGAGTTGCAGGGCGGCGACGTCGAGCCGTCCGTCGGCCCCGGCCATCCGTTCGACGAGCCACCCGGCCACGGCCGTCGGGGTCTTGAGCGCCGTATGGGCCACCATGTCCGCCACGCTGGTGTCCTTGTCGTGGCCGATGCCCGTCGCCACGGGCAGCGGGAACTGCGCGATATGGGAGCAGAGACGGTAGGCGTTGAAGCAGTTCAGGTCGCTGCGCGAGCCGCCGCCGCGGATCAGCGCGACGGCGTCGAACTCCTCCTGCCGTGCGGCGACGGCGCAGAGGGCCTCCACGATCGACTCCTCGGCGGCCGCACCCTGCATGAAGGCGTCGAAGAGCGTCAGAGCGAACCGGTAGGGGCTTTTGTCCAGCTCCTTGCAGAAGTCCTGGTAGCCTGCGGCGTTGGCGCTCGACACCACGGCCACGCGCTGCACGACGGCCGGAAGCGGTGTCTCGCGGTTCATGTCCCAGACCCCGTCGCGCTGCAACTGCGCGATGGTCCGCTGCCGCTGCCGTTCCATGTCGCCCAGCGTGTAGGACGGGTCCATGTCGGTGATCTGTAACGAGAAACCGTATATTTCGTGGTAGGTGACCAGCACGCGGGCGAGAATCTGAATGCCCGCTTCGAGCCGTTGCCCCGTCTCGGCTTCGAAGTAACCCGCGATGCGGGGGTAGTGGCTGCGCCAGATGACGGCGCGGGCCTGCGCCGTGGGCACGCCGTTGTCGCCGCCCTTCTCCACGAGTTCGAGGTAGCAGTGGCCCGAACGGTTGATCTTGATCTCCGAAATCTCGGCGCTGACCCATACGGGCAGCGCGAAGCGCTCCTCGAGGGTCTGCCTGACGAGCCGTTGCAGCTCGCGGAGGGTGATATGCCGTTCTTCCGCCATGGTCAGCCGAGCAGGATGCCGATTGTGAGCGATGCTCCGAAGAGGAGGATGTTGCGCGCCGTCTCGCCCAGGCAGACGTTCAGCTCCTCGCCGTGGTCGATGCGCACCATCTTGCGCCACGTGATCGTGTGCGCCGCGGCGTAGAGGAGCGGCAGCAGGGCCGCCCATGTGCGGCCCGCGGCGAGCAGCGTGAGGCAGAGGACTGCGGGAACCAGTCCCAGCAGCAGGTAGCCCCAGCGGCCGACGGCGGCGCAGGTGAGGACGACGATCGTGCGCTTGCCGCAGCGGGCGTCCTCCTCGCGGTCGCGGAAGTTGTTGAGCATGAGCATCGTGTCGATCACCAATCCGCAGGCCAGCGCGACGAGTGTGACCTCCGCCGTCCACTGTCCGGTCTGCACGTAGTAGGTGAACCCGACGGGAATCAGTCCGAAGAAGAGCACGACGGCCGCATCGCCCAGCCCGTGATAGGCCAGCGGCCACGGGCCGGCGGTGTAGAAGTAGGCGAAGACGACGCAAGCCAGCCCCACGGCGACGAGCTCCCAGCCTCCGTAGGGCAGCCTTCCGTGCGTGAGGCAGAGAATGCCCGCACCCGCCGCGCAGGCCGCGAGAGTAAAACCCGCGATGCCCGCCTTCATGGCCGGCAGGGTGATATAGCCTTTGGCGAAGGCCCGGTCGGGACCGAGACGGTCGGGACGGTCGGCCCCTTTGAGGAAGTCCCAGAGGTCGTTCACCAGATTGGCCGTGCATTGCATCAGCAGGGCGAACGCGAGGCAGAGCGCGGCCGGTCCCGGACGGAAACCGCCGTCGGTCCAGGCCATCGCCGAGGCGACGAGGACGAGGATGACCGAGTTGCCCAGGCTGTACGGGCGTACGGCCAGAATCCAGGCCGATAGGGAGTTCGTTCTCATGCGGAATCGTTGTTTCTTCGTTTTTCGGGCGGCCTACCGGAACACCAGCTCCGCCTGTCGGGGGATGCGCTTGCCTTCGGGAAGCTGGATGCGCAGCACCCCTTCGCTTTCGACGGGCACGCCGTTCTTGCGGGCCGGCTGCCAGAGCGGCGCCTCTCCGAGCGCCTTCAGCACGCGCCGCCGGAGCCGTTTGTCGGTCACCTCCAGCTCCTGATCGACGACCGTGCGCCCCTCGGGGGTGATCTTGTAGCGCAGCACGACGCGTGCCGCGGGTTCGTCGTCGGGCCACTCGACGCGCCGGGCGATGTAGCGCCCGAAGGTCGAGTCGGAGGGGAACACCGCGGGACTGTCGTAGCGGAGCGTGACGAGAAGCACCCCGTTCGACGCGCGGAGGCCGTAGCGGGCGATGGTCTCCTCGTCGGCCGGAAGCGTTTCGACCCGCTCGATGTCCTCGGGCGGAATCGAGGCGATCTCCTCCGTCTCCCGGCCGTTCACGATGTAGAGCGGCTTTTGCGCCGCGGCCGGCAGGAGGGCGGAGCCGAGAAGCGCGAACAGGGTGAGTGCGTATCTTTTCATGGTCGTTCGTTTTCGGCAGAACGGGTGCGGAGGGGCGAATATTGCCCTGCACGGGTGTTCCCGTTCCGTCGTCGGGGTTTCTCTCTTTCGCCGGACAGTCCGCTCAGCGCATCCCATCCCGAACGGGCGAGGTCGGCGCATCCGTTGGGGCGGAACCGGACGCCCTCGGCTTCGAGCAGCGTCCGCTGGGCGTCCCACCCGGGAGCCGTGCGGCCCGCGGCGTTCACCACGCGGTGGCAGGGAACGCCCTCCGGGGCGGCCGCCAGCACATGCCCCACATGGCGGGCGTAGCCGGGCATTCCCACGAGCCGTGCGATCTGTCCGTAGGTCGCCACGCAGCCACGGGGAATCTGCGCGACGACGGCGCGGACCTCGGCGGCGAAACGGTCGGGAAGAGCCATCGCCCGGGGGTCAGAGTTCGCTCTCCTTCAGGCGCTCGGCGTTCTCGGCCACGATCAGGTGGTCGATGCAGTCCTGGATGTCGCCGTCCATGAAGGCCGCGAGGTTGTAGATCGTATAGTTGATGCGGTGGTCCGTGATGCGTCCCTGCGGGTAGTTGTAGGTGCGGATCTTGGCCGAGCGGTCGCCCGTCGAGACCATCGTCTTGCGCTTCGAGGCGATTTCGTCGAGGTATTTCGAGTATTCGAGGTTGAAGACGCGCGTGCGCAGCTCCTCGAATGCCTTGTCGAAGTTCTTGAGCTGCGACTTCTGGTCCTGGCACTGTACGACGATTCCCGTCGGGATGTGCGTCAGGCGGATGGCCGAGTAGGTCGTATTGACCGACTGCCCGCCCGGTCCCGAGGCGCAGAAGATGTCCTTGCGGATGTCGTTCATCGAGATCTCGACGTCGAACTCCTCGGCTTCGGGCAGCACGGCCACCGATGCGGCCGAGGTGTGCACGCGGCCCTGCGTCTCGGTCTGCGGCACGCGCTGCACGCGGTGCACGCCCGATTCGTACTTGAGCGTTCCGTAGACGTTCTGTCCCGTGACCTTCATCACCACCTCCTTGTAGCCGCCCGCGGCGCCCTCCGAGGAGGAGGTGATCTCGTAGCGCCATCCCTTCGATTCGATGTATTTGGCGTACATGCGCAGCAGGTCGCCGGCGAAGATCGCCGCCTCGTCGCCGCCCGTGCCGCCGCGGATCTCCACGATGGCGTTCTTCGAGTCCTGCGGGTCCTTCGGGATGAGCAGCAGTTTGATCTGCTCCTCCAGTTGTGCGATCTGCGGCTCCAGCTCCGCGATCATCTCGCGGGCCATTTCGCGCATCTCCTCGTCCTTGTCGTTGGCGAACGTATCCTTCGCCTCGGCGAGGTTGGCGACCGCCGTGCGGTAGCGCTCCGAGGTCTCGATGATCGGCTCGAGCTCCTTGTACTCCTTGGTGAGCTGGACGAACTGCTTGACGTCGGCGATCACCTCCGGGTCGGTGAGTTTCTGTCCGGTCTCCTCGTATTTGAGTTTCAAACCGTCGAGACGGTTCAGGATGGTGTTGTCTGCCATAGCCTTCGATTTTGCGGCAAGAGGGGCGCGCGTCCGGTTAGACCGGCGGCGGCTCCCGTTGCGGGTCGTTTATTTGCGCAAAGATAGGCAATATTCGGCAAACGGCAATGCCCCGTGCCGCTTTTCAGCGGCGGCGCTCCCCGTCCGGGACGGCGCAGAGGCGGTCGAGCCAGTCGAGCACGGCGCGCTGCCATGTCTCCCGGTAGGGGAAGGAGCCGAGCAGGCCCCAGCCGTGTCCGCCCGAGGGGTAGATGTGCAGCGAGGCCTCGATGCCGTGCCGTTTCAGGGCGTCGTAGTAGGCCGTGCTGTTTGAGGGCGGGACGGTCGCGTCGTCGTCGGAGTGGAACAGCAGCGCGGGAGGGGTTTCGGCGGTGACCTGCCGCGGCGGCGACCAGGCCGCCGCGACGGCGGCATCCGTGCGCCGGCCGCCCAGCAGGCGGTCGAAGGTGATCCGGCAGCCGGGCGACTCCCCGTCCCCGGTCACGGGGTAGAAGAGGATCGAAAAGGCGGGTTTGAACGTGCCCAGCGTCGAGACGGCCGCCGCGAGGTGACCGCCGGCCGAAAAACCGGCGATTCCCACGCGGTCCGCGGTGTAGCCCGTGGCGCCCGCTTCGAGCCCTGCCATGATGCGCAGCGCCTGCACGGCGTCTTCGAGCGGCACTTCGGGATGGCCTTCCGGCAGACGGTATTTGAGTACGGCGGCCGTGACGCCGTTGGCGGCGAACCACCGGGCCGCGTCGTACCCTTCGTAGTCCATGCAGAGTTTCATGTATCCGCCGCCGGGGCAGATCACCACGGCCAGCCCCCGGTCGCGGACGCTGTCGGCCGGGAATACGTAAAGCTCGGCAGCCGAGACGTTCTCGATCCGGTCCGGTTCGGGCTCCCGCTCGGGGGAGGCGATGCCGTTCGAGTGGGGAGCCGTGCGGTTGTCCCAGATTTTGAGCACCGCGGCTTCGCCGTGCCGCTGTGCGGCGGCCGGGGCGGTGAAGAGCAGCGATGCGGCGAGCAGTGCGAGGATGCGTTTCATGGGGATATGCGTTTTCGGGCGGGATTCCGTGAACGGACCGTCCGGCAGATCGGACCGCGCCTCCTTCGTCTCCGCCGCACGGCGGAGTCCCGGGGCCGGAAGATTTGCCGGACGGTCTGACGTGCGTGGACGGGTCAGATGACGATGTTGATGATCTTGCCCGGCACGACGATCACCTTTTTCGGCGTGCGGCCCTCGATCCATTTCTGCGCCTCGGGGGCGGCGACGACGTCGGCCTGGATTTCGGCCGGGGTCATCGACGCGGCGTACTCCTTTCTGAAGCGGAGTTTGCCGTTGATCGAAACGGGGTATTCGAAGGCGTTTTGCTTCAGGTACTTCTCGTCGCAGACGGGATAGGCGGCGTCGCAGACCGAGCCGGCGTTGCCCAGCCGCGACCAGAGTTCCTCGGCGATGTGCGGCGCGAAGGGCGCGATGAGCACCGTGAGGGGTTCGAGCACCTCGCGCTTGGAGCAGTCGCCCAGCTCGTTGAGGCAGATCATGAAGGCCGCGACGGAGGTGTTGAACGAGAAGTTCTCGATGTCGTCGGTCACCTTGCGGATCGTCTTGTGCAGCGTGCGCAGCTCCTTTTCGGTCGCCGCGTCGCCGGTCACGGCCAGCTTCCCGTCGCGGTCGAAGAACAGCCTCCAGAAGCGGCGCAGGAATTTGTGCACGCCGTCGATGCCGTTTGTGTCCCAGGGCTTCGACTGTTCGAGCGGCCCGAGGAACATTTCGTACATGCGCAGCGTGTCGGCGCCGTAGTTCTCCACGATGTAGTCGGGATTCACGACGTTGTACATGGATTTCGACATTTTCTCGACGGCCCAGCCGCAGACGTATCTGCCGTCTTCGAGGATGAACTCCGCGTCCCGGAAGTCGGGCATCCAGCGGCGGAAGGCCTCCTGGTCCAGGATGTCGTTCTTCACGATGTTCACGTCCACGTGGATCTCCTGCGTCTCGTATTGCTCCTTGAGCCCGAACGATACGAACTTGTTGGTCCCCACGACGCGATAGACGAAGTTCGAACGGCCCTGGATCATGCCCTGATTGACGAGTTTGCGGAACGGTTCCGGCTCGCAGACGTATCCCAGGTCGTAGAGGAACATGTTCCAGAAACGCGAATACATGAGGTGGCCCGTGGCGTGCTCGATGCCGCCGACGTAGAGATCGACGCTGCGCCAGTATTCGTCGGCCTCCCTGCCGACGAGCGCCTCGTCGTTGTGCGGGTCCATGTAGCGCAGGTAGTAGGCCGACGAGCCGGCGAACCCGGGCATCGTCGAGAGCTCGTAGGGATACCCGTCGGGGGTGTGCCACCCCTTCGCGCGGGCCAGCGGCGGTTCGCCCTCGGCCGTGGGTCCGAAATCCTCGATCGGGGGCAGCTCGAGCGGCAGCGCGTCTTCCGCGAGCGGACGGGCCACGTCGTCCCTGTAATAGATCGGGAACGGCTCGCCCCAGTAGCGCTGGCGCGAGAAGATGGCGTCGCGCAGCCGGTAATTGACCAGGCGTTTGCCCAGACCGCGCCGCTCCACCTCGTCGAACATCAGCGCGATGGCCTCCTTGACCTCCTTGCCGTCGAGGAATCCCGAGTTGATCATCCGGCCGGCCTTGGCGTCGTAGGACTCCTTCTCGACGTCGCCGCCTTCGACCACCGGGATCACCTCCAGCCCGAAGTGGCGCGCGAAGGCCCAGTCGCGCGAGTCGTGCGCCGGGACGGCCATGATGGCCCCCGTGCCGTAACCGGCCAGCACGTAGTCCGAGACGTAGATCGGAATGGCCTTCCCGGTGAAGGGATTCACCGCGCAGGAGCCCGTCGCCACGCCGCTCACGCGCCGCGTCTCGGCGATGCGCTCGCGCTCCGAGCGCTTCCGCGCCTCGGCGATGTACCGTTCGACGGCGTCCCGGTTTTCGGGCGTGGTGAGCTCGCCGACCCACTCGTGTTCGGGGGCGATGACCATGAACGTCACGCCGAAGATCGTGTCGGGACGCGTGGTGAAGATTTCGAGCTTGCGGTCCGAACCCTGGATGTCGAAGAAGACCTGCGCGCCGACCGAACGGCCGATCCAGTTGCGCTGGATCTCCTTGAGCGAGTCGCTCCATTCGAGCCCCTCCAGCCCGTCGAGCATCCGCTGGGCGTAGGCCGTCACGCGGAGCAGCCATTGCTTCATGCGCTTCTGCTCCACGGGATAGCCTCCGCGCACCGACAGTCCGTCGCGCACCTCGTCGTTGGCCAGCACCGTGCCCAGCTTCGGACACCAGTTCACCATCGTGTCGGCTCGGTAGGCCAGACGGTAGTTTTGCAGCACCTGCTCGCGCCGCACCTCGTCCCAGGCGTTCCACTCCGCGGCCGTGAAACGCATTTCGGTCGTGCAGGCGACGTTCAGCCCCTCGGTCCCCGATGCGGCGAAGGCGGCCTTCAGCTCCTCGATCGGACGCGCCTGCTGCCTGTCGTTGCAGTAGTAGGAGGCGAACATTTTGAGGAAGGCCCACTGCGTCCACTTGTAGTATTTCGGATCGCACGTGCGCACCTCGCGGTCCCAGTCGAACGAGAAGCCGATCTTGTCGAGCTGCTCGCGGTAGCGGGCGATGTTGCGCTCGGTCGTCACGGCCGGGTGCTGTCCCGTCTGGATGGCGTACTGCTCGGCCGGAAGACCGAACGCGTCGTAACCCATCGGGTGCAGGACGTTGAACCCCTTGAGACGTTTGTAGCGCGAATAGATATCCGAGGCGATGTAGCCCAGCGGATGCCCGACGTGCAGGCCCGCCCCCGAAGGATAGGGAAACATGTCGAGGACGTAGAATTTGGGCCGCGAGGGGTCCGTTTCGACGCGGTAGGTCTTGTTCTCTCTCCAGCGCTGCTGCCACCGGGATTCGATCTCCTTGAAATTGTACTCCATATCTGGTTTCGATTTATTGCCGAATTTCCCGCAAAATTAAGGAAAACTTTTCGGATTCCGCGCCGGAACCCTCCCGTTTTTCCGGTTTGCCGCACGTGCCGCTGTCCGGCCCGGCCGGGAAAAGGCGGCCTTTCCGGATGCTCCGGCGCGGTATTTGCTCCCCGTTCGCTCCGGATATAGGCTTAACCTATTGGCATATAAAAAATAAAGATTTGACAAGCCGGAATATTAGTATTATCTTTGCTTATGAAAATTAGAAATAATATTTATAAAATTTATTAACCAATACCGATTACGATTATGAAAACAATGGATTTTTTGCATCTCGATGCATCCGCGGCCAAGGGTGTGGCCGCTTCGCTGAAGCAGCTTCTGGCCGACTATCAGATTTTCTATTCGAACCTGCGCGGACTGCACTGGAACATCAAGGGACACGGCTTCTTCGTGCTGCACGCCAAATTCGAGGAACTGTATGACGACGTTTCCGAAAAGGCCGACGAACTGGCCGAGCGGATCCTGATGCTCGGGGAGGTTCCCGAGAACCGGTTCAGCGAGTACCTGCGGTCGGCCCGTCTGAAGGAGGTCTCGGGCATCTCGTGCTCGGACGAGGCGGTGAAGCTGGTGCTGGAGAGTTACGGCCACCTGATCGGCGAGGAGCGCAAGCTGCTCGCGCAGGCTTCGGAGGCCGGAGACGAGGGAACCGCGGCCCTGATGAGCGACTACCTGAGGGAGCAGGAAAAGCTGGTCTGGATGCTGGTAGCCTCCTCCGAGTGCGGCTGCGAAAAGAAGTGATCCGCAGCGGATTGTCCTGTCGGGCCGGAGCCTTTCGGAAGGCTCCGGCCTTTTTTTTGCCTGTGCGGGTCAATGCTTTGGAATCGAGCCCGTTACGGTTTTATATATAATGATTTGTTTATATGTTTTTCAAAATTATAAAGAAAAAGAATCGCAAGCGGCGCGAAAACCCGTGAAAACGCGAAAAAAGAGCCGCATATATATTGTATTTCCAAAAAATTGCGTACCTTTGCAGTCCATTTTGGACAATGGAAATAGATTTTTTAACAACTTAAAGGACAGTTTAAGAAATGCCAACTATTCAACAGTTAGTGAGAAACGGTCGAGTGAGCATGGAGGACAAGTCGAAGTCCCCGGCACTCGCAGCGTGTCCCCAGCGTCGCGGCGTTTGTACCCGTGTGTACACGACGACCCCGAAGAAGCCTAACTCGGCTATGCGTAAGGTGGCGCGTGTTCGTCTGACCAACGGCAAGGAGGTCAATGCCTACATCCCCGGCGAAGGCCACAACCTGCAGGAGCACTCGATCGTGCTCGTCCGCGGCGGCCGTGTGAAGGACCTCCCCGGCGTGCGTTATCACCTCGTGCGCGGCGCGCTCGACTCGGCCGGCGTGGACGGTCGCCGTCAGCGTCGTTCGAAGTACGGCGCCAAGCGTCCCAAGGCGGGCAAATAGTCAATCGAGAACCATTTAACAAGAAGCACATTTAAATAGCAATGAGAAAAGCTAAGCCAAAGAAGCGAATTCTACTTCCGGATCCGAAGTTCGGAGACGTGGCCGTGACCCGTTTCGTGAACAACCTTATGCTGGATGGTAAGAAGAGTATTGCCTACACGATTTTCTACGACTCGCTCGAGATCGTGGGCAAGAAGATGAAGGATGCTGATAAATCTCCGCTGGAAATCTGGAAACAGGCCCTCGAGAACATCACTCCTCAGGTCGAAGTGAAGTCGAAGCGTATCGGTGGCGCCACCTTCCAGGTTCCTATGGAGGTTCGTCCGGAGCGCAAGATTTCTATTTCCATGAAGAACCTTGTCCTCTATTCCCGCAAGCGCGCCGGCAAGACGATGGCTGATAAGCTCGCAGCAGAGATCGTGGACGCCTACAACCAGCAGGGTGCCGCCTTCAAGCGCAAGGAGGAGATGCACCGCATGGCCGAGGCCAACAAGGCATTCGCACACTTCAGATTCTAAAACAGGGACAGAAAGATGGCAACCAGAGATTTACATTACACTCGCAATATCGGCATCATGGCTCACATCGACGCCGGTAAGACCACCACGTCCGAGCGAATCCTTTTCTACACGGGCAAGACCCACAAGATCGGCGAGGTGCACGAGGGCGGCGCTACGATGGACTGGATGGTCCAGGAGCAGGAGCGCGGCATCACGATCACCTCGGCCGCCACGACGGCCTTCTGGCAGTACAAGGACCACCAGTACCAGATCAACCTGATCGACACCCCGGGACACGTGGACTTCACCGTCGAGGTGGAGCGTTCGCTGCGCGTGCTCGACGGCGCGATCGCCACGTTCTGCGCCGTGGGCGGCGTGGAGCCGCAGTCGGAGACCGTATGGCGTCAGGCCGACAAATACAACGTTCCCCGTATCGGTTACGTCAATAAGATGGACCGCACGGGCGCCGACTTCCTGTCGGTCTGCGCGCAGATCAAGGAGCACTTCGGCGCTACGGCCCTCCCGGTCGTACTGCCTATCGGCGCCGAGGACAAGTTCGAGGGACTGGTAGACCTTATATATAATAATGCGATCTACTATTTCGACGACAAGACCGTCCGCGACAACTTCGAGCTGCGCGAGATTCCCGAGGCGATGAAGGCCGAGGCCGCCGAGTGGCGCGCCAAACTCATCGAGGAGGTCGCCGCTACGGACGACGCGCTGATGGAGAAGTTCTTCGAGGATCCCGATTCGATCACGCCCGACGAGTTGCTCGCAGCCATCCGCAAGGCCACGATCTCCATGCAGATCGTCCCGATGCTCTGCGGTTCGTCGTTCCACAACAAGGGCGTGCAGAAGCTGCTCGACTACGTGATGGCGTTCCTGCCTTCGCCGCTGGACGTTCCGGCCGTGACGGGCATGAACCCCAAGACCGAGCAGGAGGAGATCCGCCACGCTTCGGAGGAGGATCCTTTCTGCGGCCTGGCCTTCAAGATCGCCACCGACCCCTTCGTGGGACGTCTGGCTTTCGTCCGCGTTTACTCGGGCAAGCTCGATGCCGGTTCGTACGTGCTCAACGCACGCAGCGGCAAGCGCGAGCGTATCAGCCGCATCTACCAGATGCACGCCAACAAGCAGAACCCGATGGAGACCGTCGGCGCCGGCGACATCTGCGCGGCCGTAGGTTTCAAGGAGATCCGCACGGGCGACACGCTCTGCGCCGAGAACGCTCCGATCGTGCTCGAGCAGATGACCTTCCCCGAACCGGTGATCGGTCTGGCCGTGGAGCCCAAGACCCAGAAGGACCTCGACAAGCTCGGCATCGCGCTGGCGAAGCTGGCCGAAGAGGACCCCACCTTCACGGTGCACACCGACGAGGATTCGGGTCAGACGGTGATCAGCGGCATGGGCGAGTTGCACCTCGACATCATCGTGGACCGTCTGCGCCGCGAGTTCGGCGTGGAGATCAACCAGGGCGCTCCGCAGGTGAACTACAAGGAGTCGCTCACCAAGACGGTCCAGCACCGCGAGGTCTTCAAGAAGCAGACCGGCGGCCGCGGTAAGTTCGCCGACATCATCTTCGAGATCGGTCCCGCCGAGGACGGCAAGATGGGTCTGGAGTTCGTGGATCAGGTCAAGGGCGGCAACATTCCCAAGGAGTTCATCCCGTCGGTTCAGAAAGGTTTCGAGTCGGCCATGGCCAACGGTGCGCTGGCCGGCTATCCGATGGACTCGATGAAGATCACGCTGCTCGACGGTTCGTTCCACCCCGTGGACTCCGACCAGTTGTCGTTCGAGATCGCTGCCCGCAACGGTTACCGCAATGCCGCTCCCAAGGCGGGTTCGGTGATTCTGGAGCCCGTAATGTCCGTGGAGGTCGTGACCCCCGAAGAGAACATGGGCGACATCATCGGCGACCTGAACAAGCGCCGCGGCCAGATTACCGGCATGGAGTCGAAAGGTACGGCGCGCGTCGTGAAGGCGAAGGTTCCCCTGTCGGAAATGTTCGGCTACGTGACCGTGCTGCGCACGATTTCGTCGGGCCGCGCCACCTCGTCCATGGAGTTCTCGCACTTCGAGGAGGTTCCCGCCAACCTGGCCAAGGAGATCATCGAGAAAGCGAGTGGTAAACGTAAGGATATAGAATAAGCAAACATATGAACCAGAAGATTAGAATTAAGTTAAAGTCATTCGATCACAATCTTGTGGACAAGTCGGCCGAGAAGATTGTGAAGACCGTGAAGAGCACGGGCGCTGTCGTGAGCGGTCCGGTTCCCCTCCCCACGCACAAGCAGATCTTTACGGTGAACCGTTCGACCTTCGTGAACAAGAAGGCCCGCGAGCAGTTCCAGCTCTGCACCTTCAAGCGCATTCTCGACATCTACTCGTCCACGCCCAAGACGATCGACGCGTTGATGAAACTCGAACTTCCTTCGGGTGTCGAGGTCGAGATCAAGGTCTGATCCGGCAGCATGACGAACTCCGGCCGCTGCGGCGACCGGGAGCATTCCTTACCGGCGCGGCGCGGCGGCTTGGCCGCCGTCGCCGGCGCATCGGTGGGAGAGCGATGAAGAAACATCACTTTCAGTATTTTATAACAAACAATTGACAACAAATGTCAGGACTTATTGGAAAGAAAATCGGAATGACTTCCGTTTACAAGTGAAAAGCACACCAGCAGCAGTTTGTTAGGTCACTTCAAGAAAGCCGGCACGACCCCCAAGCGCAAGATGGCCGAGTTCAAGGGGATGCCCGAAGTGGCGCTCGGCGACACGCTGACCGTGGACCTCTTCTCGGAGGAGGACTGGGTGGACGTGACCGGGATTTCGAAAGGCAAAGGCTTCCAGGGCGTCGTGAAGCGTCACGGCTTCGGCGGCGTGGGCGGTCAGACCCACGGCCAGCACAACCGTCAGCGCAAGCCCGGTTCGCTGGGCGCATCGTCCTATCCGTCGCGCGTCTTCAAGGGCAAGCGTCTGCCCGGCCAGATGGGCGGAGAGCAGGTTAAGGTGCTTAACCTGAAGGTTTTGAAGGTTATTCCCGAGAGCAACCTGATCCTCGTGAAGGGTTCGATTCCGGGTGCAAAAGGTGCTTATTTAACAATTGAGAAGTAGTATGGAATTAGCTGTATTGAACACACAAGGAAAGGAAACGGGACGTAAGGTAGTCCTTTCGGACGCCGTTTTCGGCGTGGAGGCTAATGACCACGCTATCTACCTCGACGTGAAGCAGTATCTGGCCGATCAGCGTCAGGGCACGCACAAGTCGAAGCAGCGCAACGAGGTTGCCGGTTCGACGCGCAAGCTCAAGCGCCAGAAAGGCACGGGCGGCGCCCGCTGCGGCAGCATCCTCTCGCCGCTTTTCCCGGGCGGCGGCCGCGTGTTCGGTCCCCAGCCCCGCGACTACAGCTTCAAGCTCAACAAGAAGCTCAAGCAACTGGCACGCCGCAGCGCGCTGACCTACAAGGCGCAGGCCGGAGCGATCAGCGTCGTCGAGGCGATCTCGATGGAGGCCCCCAAGACCAAGTCGGTCGTGGCGCTGGCCGAGGCGCTGAAGGTGTCGGACAAGAAGGTGCTCCTCGTACTGCCGGAATCGAACGTGAACGTGCAGTTGTCGTGCCGCAATCTCCCGTACGTGAAGCCCGTGCTGGCTCAGAACGTCTGCACCTACGACGTGATGAACGCATCGGCCATCGTGATGGTGGAGGGCGCCGAGAATGTTTTGAATACGATGTTAGCTTAAAAACGCAAAGTTACAATGGACATTATTATTAAGCCGGTTTTGACCGAGAAAATGACGATTCAGGGCGAAAAGTTG